>Ga0070682_100000001_pt1 | contig 569837 bp, 517 predicted proteins | sample KBSC63LmetaG_FD_64668 | JGI IMG/M metagenome (GOLD analysis project Ga0070682, IMG submission 64668) | Corn rhizosphere microbial communities from Kellogg Biological Station, Michigan, USA - KBS C6-3L metaG | ecosystem: Host-associated > Plants > Roots > Rhizosphere | place: USA: Michigan...
GAACGACGCGGAGCGTACTCAGAACTCAGAACTCAGAACTCAGAACTCAGCACTTAAGCCGACGCGAAGGCCGCGAGCGCATCCTTTTCGCTGTCGTAAATCGAGAAGAGCGGCAGGAGGTTGGTGAGGCGCAGCGTCTTCGTCACGCGGTCCTGCGGCTTGAGCAGCCGGAGCGATGCGCCGTGGCGGTTCGACACCCGGAGACTCTGCACGAGATCGCCGAGGCCGCTGCTGTCGATGTACTCCATCTCGGAGAGGTTGAGGAGGATCTTCTTGTAGCCTTCAGCGAGCAGTTCATTGACGATCTGCGTCAGCACCTCATCGCTGACTCCCGCCGCCAACCGCCCCTTGAAGTCGATGATGACCACATCATTTTGTTTCCGGACATCGATGTTCATGGTTGCGCGAATCATAGACGAAGTGATTGGTGCGAGTGATAGAGAGATAGCGAGATAGAGTCGTAGAGGAAAGGGCAGCGGCTTCCTTCTCTGTCACTCTGTCACTCTCCGTCTTTATCACTCGCGACCATGAATCTCATCCTCCTCTTCGACGACGATTTCGTTTCCGGCGATCGCGTCGTGCTGCGCGGACGGAGATCGGAGCACGTGCGCGCCGTGCATCGCGCGGAGGTGGGGGAGGCGCTGGCGGTCGGCGTGGCGGATGGACGGATCGGACGAGGTACGGTTCTGCGGATCGATGGCGATGAGCTGGAATTGAGCATCGAGCTCGATCGCGATCCGCCGCCGCCGTTGCCGCTCACGCTCGTCCTCGCGCTGCCGCGGCCGAAGGTTCTGAATCGCGTCATCGCGAGCGCGGCATCGCTCGGCGTGAAACGGATCTACCTGATCAACGCCTGGCGCGTGGAGAAGAGCTACTGGTCGACGCCGCGCCTCTCGCCCGACAACCTCCGCATGCAATCGATTCTCGGGCTGGAGCAGGCGCGCGACACGCGTCTTCCAGCCATCGAGACGCGACGCCTCTTCCGGCCGTTCGTCGAGGACGAGCTGCCGCCGATCGCGAACGGAACGCGCGCGCTGGTCGCGCATCCGATCGCATCGGATGAATGTCCGCGCGCGCTCGAAGGCGAGGTGACGCTGGCGATCGGACCGGAGGGCGGGTTCATCGAGGCCGAGATCGCATCTCTACAGCGTGTAGGGTTCGCGCCGGTTTCGCTCGGTCCGCGCGTGCTGCGCGTCGAGACAGCCGTCGCGGCATTGCTGACGCGCCTCTTCTGATGATAAAACCGAAGTACCGGAGGGTTTGATGCGACTCGTCACCCGTGGAGACCTGGACGGTCTCACGAGCGCGGTCATCATCACGATGAAAGAGCCGATCGATGAGATCGTGCTCGTTCATCCGCAAGACATCACCGATAAGCGGGTGGAGATCCGCGGCGATGACATCCTTGCGAATGTGCCATATCACCCGAACTGCGGGATGTGGTTCGATCACCACCTGCTCACCGACAGCAACGAGAAGCCGCCCGCCGACGTGACGGGACGCTGGGGACTCGCGCCATCCGCGGCCCGGCTCGTGTACGACTACTACCTCGAGCGCGAGCCGAACGATCCGAAGCTGCTGGCGCTGAAGACGCTGGTCGAGGAGACCGATCGCCTCGACGCCGCACAACTCACTCCCGACGATGTCGATGAGCCGCGCGATTACATCCTCCTCGGGTACACGATCGACAGCCGTACAGGCCTCGGCGATTTCGACGATTACTTCAACAAGCTCGTTGCCTGGCTCAAGGCGCCGATGCCGATCGCGGAGATCCTGCGCCAGCCGGAAGTGAGCGCGCGCGTGGAGCGGATCCGGAACGAGCAGGATGAGTTCAAGCAGATCCTGCAGCGCAGCAGCTTCCGCCTGAACAACGTGGTCGTGACCGACCTCCGCGGGATCGATCACCTCCCCGCCGGCAACCGCTTCCTCGTCTACTCGCTCTTCCCCGACACGAACGTCTCGCTGCGCGTGCATTGGGGCCCGGCGCACAAGACGGTGGTCGCGGCGGTGGGACACAGCATCTTCAACCGCACCTGCCGGACCAGCGTCGGCGAGCTGATGTCGCGCTACGGCGGCGGAGGTCATCGCGGCGCCGGGACGTGCATGCTGCCGCTCGAGAAGGCCGCCGACGCGATCGACGAGATCCTGTCGGAGCTTCAGCAGAACGGCTGAGTGGTTGTTTTTTTGTGTGGGGCGGTTCTCCAGCCCGCCCGCCCCCGGGGGAGGGCGTGTTAGAGAACCCGCCCCACACAAGTCATCGCAGATGCGCGGGCGTCGAGGTCTCGACGTACATCACCGCATCGAACTTCTTCGCCAGATCCTCGAACAGATTGAGCATCGGTCCGCTCGAGCCGGCGATCCGGATGTGATGCGGCGTCGCGAGCCATGACGGAATCACGCCGCCGAGCGGCACGTAGATCGATGCCAGTCCCGCCTCGTGGAATGAGAGCGCGTAGTCGTCGGCGGAGGGGGCGGGGAACGGCAGGTCGACGAGGTGGACATCGTCGTACGTGACGAACGATCCCTGCAGCGCGATCGAGCCGACGGCGAAATACGCGAGCTGCTTCGAGGCGATCGCGCCGGCGCTGTCGATCGGGGGACCGCCGAGGAGCGAGTAGGGCGTCTTGCCGAAATGCTCGTTGTGCCCGAGGACGATGATGCGGGTGTCGCGCTGGGCGAGCCAGAGGATGTTCTCCGCCATCGCCGCGTCGCGATTCGCGAGCTGCGTCCAGAGCGAGTCCTCGCCCTGCTCCACGACGCGCGCGTTGTGCGCGAGCTCGTCGTCGTGCAACAGCGGCCGGACCGAGAGCACCGACGCGCGGCAGACGTCGCGATCGGCCGGCGACTTCGCCGAATAGCCGCGCGGGTTTCCGCGATACTCGAGCAGGCACGCGTAGCGCCGCGTGATGTCGTCTGCGAGCGATGGATCGAATGCGCGGACCCGCTCGGCGAGGAGATCGGCGGCGCTGAACGGACGCGCGCAATCGAGGCCGGCGATGCGCACCGGCGGATTCTGCGCGCGCGCCCAGTCGATCAGCTGCATCGTCTCGTCGTTGTTCCAGAAGTAGTAATCGTCGAGCGCGAACTCGCCCCGCTCCCACTCCGCGTACGGCGCCTCGAACGCGATCGTGCGAAATCCGGCCGCGGCGAAGAGCGGCACGAGCTCCTGCTTCGCCGCGAAGAACTCATGCGTGCCGTGCGTCGCGTCCGCCAGCGCGACGACCCGCGCGTCGCGGGCCAGAGTGACGAGCGCATTCGCGTCGATCGCATGCGACGGCAGCCAGCGCGCGGGCGTGTCGGTCCAGCCGGTGCGTACCGGGCGGATGAGCGTGGCGAGCAGGAGGAATGTGAGCATCACCACCGGTGATACGCCGGATGTCCTTCCTTCACCGCCACGAAAGTCCCGCGACAGGTAGCGGTCACTTTGCCGTTCGCCTCGAGCGTCGCTTCGACGATGGCGCGATCTTCACTCGACTCGACGACACGAGCGCGGAGATGGAGCATCGTGTCGGTCGGCGTTGGGCGTTTGAGGAAGACGTGGAAATCGGACGTGACGGTGCACGGCGGTGTGGTCGAGTTGCTCTGCCGCATCAGGTGCATCGTCGCCGCCCAGTTGCTGTGGCAATCGAGGAGTGCGCCGCAGATGCCGCCGTTGAGCACGTTGTCGAACGCCTCGTGATGCTTCTCCGGCCGCCACTCGCAGACCAGCGCATTGCCTTCCTCGAAGCTCCGGATGCGCAGTCCCTTGTCATTCGCGGGGCCGCAACCGAAGCAGTGATTCTGCGGGGCATAGGTTTCCTGAACGCTTTTCATGAAATGAGCTCCATCACATCGGGGAAGAACGCGCGAAATCGATGCCGCAATTCTTCGTGCGAGTCGGCGAGGTAGTGCACCGCCTCGAAGAGCGGCGGATGCCGTTCGATGCGGCGCGAGAGCCCGCGCAGCGCCAGCTCGATTCCGCTCACGTCGCGGTACGAGAGCAGCCACTGCTGATCGCGCATGTACGGATAGACGACGCGCAGCCGGTCGGGGAGAAGGTCAAGCTGTTGATCGATCGTCCGATGCACGCGCTCGACGAACGACTCCAGCGGCTCGCCGGCGTACGCGTCGAAGTCGGAGGCCAGGAAGTAATCGAAGAAGACGTCGGCGATGACGCGCGACCAATGTCCATGCTCCGGAATCAGCACGCGGCGGAAGGCGGCGACGGAAGGATGGGAGTCGGTGAAGGCGTCGATCCGGCGATGCTCCGCGATGCCCTGACGGATGGCCGGCGTGAAGCGGTCGTGCAACGCGCCTTTGACGAAGTCGCCGGCGAGGTTGCCGATCAACGACTCGGCGCTGTCGCCGGCGAGGAAGAGATGGGCGAGGTAGTTCATTGTTTTTTAGATAGCAGATAGCAGATAGCGGCCCTTCATTTTCGAAAACGTGGGTTTCTGCGTGCGTCATCCCGAGCTTGTCGAGGGACCTGGGTGGTGGGGTGGCGCGTTCATTGTCGTTCTCTGCGCCTTCCTCCCGCCCAGGTCCCTCGACAAGCTCGGGATGACGGCAAGAACTGCTATCTGCTATCTGTTACCTGCTATCTATCGGAAAGCAGTACTCGCCGCGTAACTCGCGCCGCCACCACCCGCGCTCTCCTTGGCGCGTGAACCGGTACTGCCACAGCACGCTCCGCACCGCGACCGGCGGCTTCTTCGCGAACGGATTGCCGGCGAACAGCTTCTGCACCGGCGGCGAGTTTTCCAGCAGGCGGGCTTCGACGTTCATCACCCAGCGATTGTCGTCGCATGAGCCGAGCGACGCGAACCAGAGATTCCAGTCGAGGCGAGGCTGATACGGCGCGTAGATACCCGGCCGCTTCATCGGATCCTGCGGCTTGTACCGGAACGGATAGGCGATCCACGTCCTGCCGTCCGCGGTTCCCTGAAACTCGATCTCGTACCGCTCCCGTGTCATCACCGCGAAGAGCCCGAAGCTGTTGACGATCCGCGACGGCCCGAGGAGCGCGGCGGTCGGAAAGCCGGGCATGAGGAACATGACGGTCGTCGTGATGAAGTGAACGGGGAGAATGGCGGCGGCAACCTTCGAAGTCTGCTGTCTGCTGTCCGCTGTCTGCTGTCTGACGGAATCCAGCAACAGGATCCCCAACGCCATCACCAGGTAATTCAGAAATGCGTAATTCGCCGTGAGGATGATCCCGATCTGCAGCGGCGTCGTGATCAGGAACGCGATCCGCCGCGCGCGCCGGCCGAAGAAGAGCAGCCAGACAACGAAGAGCTCGACGATCAGCGTCGTTGCGGCGGTGAAGGCGTGGAATGAATGCGGCCACTGCTGGACGTACCAGCCGAGCCAGGTCGGCAGCGGACCGTTCTCGTAGTATTTGTCCATCGCTGTCAGGTTGCGCCATTGCGTGTCGCCGCTCAGCAGCTTCACCACTCCCGATTCGAAGTAGATGCGGAACCATTCGTACTGCAGCAGAAAGACGCTCGCGCGCGTCGGCGGGTGCGGTGCGCCGAGGCCGGGGCGGAGGCCGGGCGGGGCCAGGAAGAGGGAGAGGAACGCCGCCTCGATCAGCATTCCGTCCGACTGATACGACGAGAACTCCTGCGCCGCGGTGACGAACGACATGAAGCAGACGAGCGCCACGGCGATCGACATCCGCGGCCAGAGATTGAGGATGAGCGTGATCGATGCGATCAGACCGGCGATCGCGAGCGCTTTCAGCATCCCGTCGCCGGCATTTATCCAGAGCAGCGTCGGCGCGAGCCAGAACGCGCGGAGCCCGAGCGCGCTCCTCGCCGCGGTCAGCCACGCGCCGGCGGGAAGAATCCCTTGCGGACCGATCAGTCCCTCGATCTGAAACCAGAGCGCGTAGAACGCGGAGAAGAAAATCGCGCCGAGAGCGCGGAGAAAAGCCCAGCGCGCACGGAGTATGCGGGCTCGGGCGCAAGCCACCGCGCAATGCTGAACGGCGGTTTCGTATCTACGGATTCAAACATCGAATTTACTTGTCATTGGCGACTGTTTGTCGCATTCTGAACGCCGTTCAAACGTCCGTCCAAGGCGTCAACGACACCCAGGTAAACATTGGAACGATTACTCGCTCGCATTGCGGTCGTTCTCTTCCTCGCGTTCGCGGCGCAGGCAGTGGTTGCTGCGCCTCCCGACATCATTTCCACCCGCTGCGATGAGCTCGAGGTTCGTCTCGACTCCGATCACACCTCTTCCCGCCTCGGGGATTGCAGCGACGGCGGCTCCGACGATCTCCTCTGGTACCTCGACCGCATCAGCCATGTCGATGCCCGCCTCGACGGCCATTTCGACCGCCGCAATCGCGGTGCCGGAAGCGTCGTGTACGTGATGGACACCGGCGTCGATGCCGAGCACATCGAGTTCGAGGGGACGAACGGCAGCCGCGTGATCGCCGGGTTCGACGCCACCAGCGCGGTCCACCTCGGCAACTCGAAATGCCGGAGCGGCAACAAGGCGCTTGCCCCTTGCTACAGCGATTTCAGCGAGCTCGTCGCCGCCTCGCACGGCACGAGCGTGGCGTCGATCGTCGCCGGACGGAACATCGGCGTCGCTCCCGATGCCGACATCGTCAGCATCCGCGTGATGAACGAGCGGGGACTGGCCACCACCCGCACCTATCTCGATGGATTGAACGCCATCATTCGCCATGCGTGGACCCCCGGTGCTCCGTCGTTCCACACCGCCGTCGTGAACATCAGCGGCTGGGTGCTGGAGCGGCTGTCGCCGAACACGAGCGAGCCGGTCGTGCCGTACGCCGCGATCGAGCTGAAGATGCGCGAGATGATCGAAGGGGTCGACGCGAACGGTAACGCCGATCCGAACGGCCGACACTTCCTTTTCGTCGTCGCCGGCAACAACGTCGACGGCGGCTGCGGACGCAACGGCGTCGTCGACCGCTTCCCCGCGACCCTCGGGCGTGGGATCGACGGCATCATCACCGTCGGCGGCATGACGTCGCAGAACGAGCCGTGGGTCGGCGCGTGCCGCGGCGGCGTCGAAGTGCTGGCCCCTGCGCAGCAGATCTTCAGCGCGACCATCACCGCTCCCGATCACTATCGCGGCCGCAAGCCGAACCTGCGCTCCGGCACTTCGTTCGCGGCGCCGATCATCTCCGGCATCGCCGCCCGCATGCTCGCCGAACGCCCCGACCTCAGCCCGCAGCAGCTCGAGATGTGGATTACCTCGACGCCGTCGCGCACGAACACCGCCGACCCGCAGACCGCGAACGGGAAGGTGGCGGTGATCCGTTCACTGCCGGCCGCGAACGTGGTGACGGCGCAAGCGCGATTGGCGCCTTGAGTGCGGCAGCTCGCTGCCGCTTTGGAGTGCGGCGGCTTGCCGCCGGGCATCGAGAGCGCAGGCAAGCCTGCGCAATCCAAGGCGGCGGCAAGCCGCCGCACTCCAAAGCGTTCTTCGTCATACAATCGACTTCGTCCCGCGCGGGCGAGTGTGTGATGCGCGGAGCGGGACTCCGGGACCATGACGACAACTTACGACTCCTCCGCAATCGAGGTGCTGACCGGACTCGAGCCGGTGCGCAAGCGCCCCGGCATGTACACCCTGACCGAGCGCCCGAACCATCTGGCGCAGGAAGTGATCGACAACTCGGCCGACGAAGCGATCGCCGGCTACTGCGACGAGATCGTCGTCACGCTGCACGACGACAACTCGGTCTCCGTCGCCGATAACGGCCGCGGCATGCCTGTCGACAAGCACGCGAAAGAAGGCGTCAGCGGCGTCGAGGTCATCCTCACGCGCCTCCACGCCGGCGCGAAGTTCAGCGACAAGAGCTATCGCTACTCCGGCGGTCTGCACGGCGTCGGCGTCTCGGTCGTCAACGCCCTCTCGAAAAAGCTGCAGGTCTGGGTGCGGCGCGACGGCAACGAGTATTCGATGTGGTTCGCGGACGGCAAGAAGAAGCAGGAGCTGAAGGTCGTCGGCACGGTCGGCAAGCGCAACACCGGCACGACGGTCCGCTTCTGGGCTGACGAGAAGTTCTTCGACTCGCCGAAGTTCTCGATCCCGCGACTCAAACACGTGATGCGGGCGAAGGCGGTCCTCTGTCCGAAGCTGCGGATGCGTTTCATCAGCGAACAGGATCCGGCGGACAACGAGGAGTGGTACTACGAAGACGGCCTAACCGATTACCTGACGTCGGAGCTCGCGGGCGCGGCGGTGATCCCCGAGGTGCCGTTCGTCGGGCATTTCAAGGGACATGACGAAGAGGTCGACTGGGCCGTGGTCTGGTTGGCGGATGACGACGACGTCATCGCCGAGAGCTACGTCAACCTGATCCCGACGACGCAGGGCGGCACGCACGTGAACGGCTTCCGCACCGGATTGACGTCGGCGATGCGCGAGTTCTGCGAGTTCCGCAACCTTCTCCCGCGCAACGTGCAAATCACGCCCGAGGATGTCTGGGCGCGCTGCGGCTACATCGTCTCGGTCCGGATGCTCAATCCGCAATTCACGGGACAGACGAAGGACCGCCTCTCATCGCGTGAAGCGTCGGCGTTCGTCTCCGGCGTCACGCAGGATGCGTTCTCGATCTGGCTGAACAACAACGTCGCCGAGGCGGAGCGGGTGGCCAAGCTCTGCATCGAGCAGGCGATGGTGCGGCTGAAGCAGGGGAAGAAGGTCGAGCGGAAAAAACTGACCTCCGGCCCCGCGCTGCCGGGCAAGCTGGCCGACTGCACGTCGCAGGATCTGTCGCGCACCGAGCTGTTCCTCGTCGAAGGCGACTCCGCCGGCGGCTCGGCGAAGCAGGCGCGCGAGCGCGACTTCCAGGCCATCATGCCGCTGAGGGGCAAGATCCTGAATACCTGGGAGGTCGATTCGAGCGAAGTCCTTTCTTCCCAGGAGGTTCACGACATCGCCGTGGCCCTCGGCGTCGATCCCGGCTCCGACAAGCTCGACGGTCTCCGCTACGGCAAGGTCTGCATCCTCGCCGACGCCGACTCCGACGGCGCGCACATCGCGACACTGCTCTGTGCGCTGTTCGTGAAGCACTTCCCGGCGCTGGCGCGTGAAGGGCATGTTTTTGTCGCCATGCCGCCGCTTTACCGGATCGACGTCGGAAAAAATGTTTACTACGCGCTCGACGACGCTGAACGAGATGGCATCCTCGCTCGTATAGATGCCGAGGGGATCAAAGGCAAGGTCAACATCCAGCGCTTCAAAGGCCTCGGCGAAATGAACCCGAGTCAGCTGCGCGAGACGACGATGGCGCCCGATACGCGCCGGCTCGTGAAGCTGACTCTCGACGAGCCGGCGACTCCGATGATCGACATGCTGCTGGCCAAGAATCGCGCCGGCGATCGAAAGATATGGTTGATGGAAGAGGGGAACAAGGCGGAGATTCTCGAATGATGTCCGAAGAGCGAATCGAAGAAGCACCGCGTCGCGGACGTGGACGTCCCCGCCGCGAAGGAGCGGATGCGCAGATCCTCGAGATGACGCTCGAGGTGCTAACCGAGAAGGGCTACACCGATCTGACGGTCGACGAGGTCGCGGAGCGAACGAAGGTGGCGAAGACGACGATCTATCGCCGCTGGCCGTCGAAAGGGGCGCTCGTCGCCGCCGCGGTCGGGACGAAAGTCACGCCGTTCGTGCCGGCCGACACCGGCTCGCTGGAAGGCGACCTGATGGCGATCGCGCGGCGCGCGCACGCGGGACTTTCCGGTGAGCTCGGCCGCATCTTCGCCGGATTGATCGGCGAGTCGCAACTCGATCCCGACCTGCGGAAGATCATGCTGACGACGACGCGCCAGCGCCGGCAGGTCTACGAGGCGATGGTGAAGCGCGCCGTGCACCGCGGCGAAATGTCGTCCGCCGTCGACGTCGAGCTGCTCGTCGATGCGGTGATCGGGATTCTCTGGAACCGCCTGCTGATCACGCAGGCGCCGCTGCCGGAGACGCTGCCGGGCGAGATCGTGAAGATGCTGCTGAACGGCGTGCGGCCCCGTTGAGGGCCGCGCAACTCCGCAACCCCGTAACCCAGCAACCGGTTTTCGGTTAACCTTCCGCCGCCAATGGCCACGCGTAAATCCAAAGACTCGTCATCGACCCCGCCCCGCCCTCCGATCATCGCCGAAGTCGAACAGCAGCCGGTCTCCGACTTCGCGCGGAAGGCGTACCTCGACTATTCGATGTACGTCATCCTCGACCGCGCGCTGCCGCATGTCGCGGACGGGCTGAAGCCGGTGCAGCGCCGCATCATCTACGCGATGTCGGAGCTCGGCCTGGGCGTGAACTCGAAGCCGAAGAAATCGGCGCGCACGGTCGGAGACGTGATCGGCAAGTTCCATCCGCACGGCGACTCCGCCTGCTACGAGGCGATGGTGCTGATGGCGCAGCCGTTCTCGATGCGCTATCCGCTGATCGAGGGGCAGGGGAACTGGGGCTCGCCCGACGATCCGAAATCGTTCGCCGCGATGCGCTACACCGAGGCCAAGCTCGCCCGGTTCTCGCAGACGCTGCTCAGCGAGCTCGATCAGGGGACGACCGAGTGGGGACAGAACTTCGACGGCACGATGAAGGAGCCGAAGCTCCTCCCTTCGCGCCTTCCGCACGTCCTGCTCAACGGCGCGTCGGGCATCGCCGTCGGCATGGCCACCGACATCCCGTCGCACAACCTGCGCGAGGTGGTCGCCGCCTGCATCGAGCTGCTCGACAATCCGGAAGCGACGCTGGCGCAGCTGACGAAGCACATCAAGGGTCCTGACTTCCCGACCGCCGCGGAGATCATCACGCCCAGCGCCGAACTGCGCGAGATGTACAAGACCGGCAACGGCTCGATCCGGCAGCGCGCGAAGTGGGACTACGACGACGGCGAGATCGTGATCAGCGAGCTGCCGTTCCAGGTCTCCGGCTCGAAGGTGCAGCAGCAGATCGCGGCGCAGATGAACGCCAAGAAACTGCCGATGATCGAGGACATGCGCGACGACTCCGATCACAAGTCGCCGACGCGCATCGTGCTGGTGCCGCGCTCGAATCGCGTCGACGTCAACGAAGTGATGACGCATCTCTTCGCCACGACGGACCTGGAGAAGAGCTACCGCGTGAACATGAACATGATCGGCCTCGACGGACGGCCGCGCCTGTTCAACCTCCGCGATCTGCTGAGCGAGTGGCTGGAGTTCCGCATCGAGACGGTGCGCCGCCGCCTGCAGCATCGCTACGATCAGGTCAACTCGCGCCTGCACCTCCTCGACGGTTACCTCGTCGCGTACCTCAACGTCGACGAGGTGATCCGCATCATCCGCCGCGAGGACGAGCCGAAGCCGGTGCTGATGCAGCGCTTCCGGCTCTCCGACGCACAGGCGGAAGCGATCCTCGAGCTGAAGCTGCGCTTCCTCAACAAGCTCTCGGAGATGGAGATCCGCGGCGAGCAGGCGAAGCTGCAAACCGAGCGCGCGAACCTCGAAAAAATCCTCGGGTCGAAGAAGCTGCTGCACAAGCAGGTGAAGGACGAGCTGGAGCGCGACGCCGAGGAGTTCGGCGACAAGCGGCGCTCTCCGATCGTCGAGCGCGAGGCGGCGAAGGCGCTCGATCCGACGGCGCTGATTCCGTCCGAGCCGGTCACGGTCGTGCTGTCGGAGCGCGGCTGGATCAGGGCGGGGAAGGGCCACGATCTCGATCCGACCGCGCTGCAGTACAAGTCGGGCGATGCGTTCCTGCATGCGGCGAAGGGACGCAGCAACCAGGTCGCGATCTTCATCGACTCCACGGGGCGCACGTATGCGCTTCCGGCGCATGAGCTGCCGTCGGCGAAGGGCCACGGCGAGCCGCTGACGTCGTCGCTGCAGCCGCCGCCCGGCGCGACGTTCATCGGCGTGTTGATGGGCGAGCCGGCCGATCTCTGGTTCCTCTCGACCGACGATGGCTACGGCTTCGTGATCCAGCTCGGCGAGATGATGACCGACCGCAAGGCGGGAAAGGCGATCGTCAACGTCAATGACGGCGCGGCGCTGCTGCGTCCGCAGCGCGTGACGAGCATGGAGACCGACCGCATCGCCGCGGCGACGACGGAGGGGAAGCTTCTGCTCTTCGACGTGCTCGAGCTTCCCGAGCTCGGACGCGGCAAGGGCGTGCAGACGATCAAGATTCATCGCACGCCGATCGCGCCGGAGAAGGTCGTGTCGACGGCGGTGGTGCCGGAGGGCGGGACGCTCGTCGTGTACGCCGGAAAGCGCTACACGAATCTCAAGGGCGACGATCTCGAGACGTACGTCGGCAAGCGCGCGCAGCGCGGGCTCAAGCTGCCGCGCGGGTTCCAAAACGTTTCATCGATCCGGAACTGGAGCGATCGCGATCGGACGCCGGACGTGGTGATGTAATCTGCATCCCATGCAGCGGATCGATTTCTACGGCAATTACCACAAGGCGCTCCGGCGCGCGCTGTTCGAGTTTTCGGCGCGCACCGGCCTGCTCGATTACGACGACGATGACGCCTTCGCGCGGCTCCTGAACGAGTTCGAGCGGATCGCGCGCGCGCTTCGCGAGCACGGGATCCACGAAGACGAGTACATGCATCCGCTGCTCGCGCGCTACGCCCCCGAGGTGCTGGAGAAGATGGACCGGCAGCACGCCACGCTCGATCCGGCGCTCGATGCGGTGGAGCGTCAGCTGCGCGCCATCCCCTCCGCCGCGGACCGCGCAAAGGCCGGCATGGCGTTCTACGCGACGATCAATCGCTTCATCGGTGCGTATCTCGAGCATCTCGCGGATGAAGAGGACGTCGCCAATCCGGTGCTGTGGGAGCGCTGCCCGCACGATGAGATGGCGGAAGCAGTGAAGCGCTTCCGCGCCAGCTTCGCGCTCGAGCAGGTGGCGTCGAGCTTCGAGTTCATGCTGCCGGCGCTCAGCCAGCCGGAGCGCGCGGATCTGTACAAGACGGTGCGCGACAATGCGCCGCGTCCGGTGTTCGACACGCTCGTCGGCGTGGCGCAGAAGACGCTCGGCGCGAACGATTACGAGGATCTGCAGCGCCGCCTCGGATGAACCGCGCTCTTGCCGCGCTTCTCCTTGTGGCGGCGCTCTCGCCGTCGGACGCCGTCGTCGATCATTACGTGAGCGAGGCGAACGACTTCTGGTCGGGCGTTCAACGTCATCACCTCGACACGATGAGGGACGAGGCGCGTCCAACGCACCTGGCGATGACGACCGCCACGATCGCGCCCGAATTGAAGCGCGGTCTCGTGTATGGCGAGGAAGTGGCGCCTCGCGAGGCGGCGCTCTTCAATGCCATGAAGAGAAAGAAGACGCCGCTGTTCCGGGCTTATGCGGCGCTGCGCAAAGGCGGGAGATTGTCCGCGTTGCACACGCGGCACGAGCTGCTGTTCGTGCCGCCGAAGTGGGCGAATTCAGAACCCGAGAAGTTCTACGCGAAATACCCCGACGCCGAAGGATTGCTCAGCCTGAGCGCTCCGGTGGTCATCGGCGATGAGGCGTTCGTCTATGCCCGCCTGATGATGGTCTACAGCGTCAGCGGCGAGTTGTTCTATCTCCGCCGGCAGCACGGCCGCTGGAAGATCGTCTGGAAGCTGCAGCTGTCGTCGTACCCCGGCTGTTAAGGGTTGCCTCGTGTCATCGTGAGGATGGAACCTCGCACGCGGCAAGAAACCCTGCCTGACGAAAGAGTGTCGCTCGTGGCACGGCCCCTCACCCGCCTGCGGCACCCTCTCCCCGCAAGCGGGGCGAGGGACAACAAGGCTTGCGCTGCGCGAGTCTTATCGCCCTTCTCCCTGCGACGAGCGGGGAGAAGGTGCCGCAGGCGGATGAGGGGGTTGGGCCACGAGCGAAAGTCCCTCATGACACAGGCGCCGCTCAATTGTTCGTGATGTTCGATTTCGACTTCACGATCGTCGCGGTGACCGGATGGACGCCGTCGGACTCGAACACGATCTTGTCTTCGTTCGCGCCGGTGTTCTTCATCCGCATCGACGAATCAGACGGTTGAACGTTCGAGGGCTTGTTCAGCTTGAAGTCCCATTCGACCTTGTACGGCAGCGCCGCAATGCCGTCGATCGAGACGAGGCAACTCGACATCGGCTGCTGCTGCGCCTGCATCCGGAGCGTGATGGCGTACGAACCTTTCGGCAGCACGCCGAACGTCACCTTTCCATTGGCGTCCGTCGTGATCGTCCGCGCGGCCGCTCCGCCGCCGGGATTCTTTCCCAGCTTGACGTCGACGCCCTTGAGCGGTGCTCCCGCGTATGCGATGCCGACGATGAGAAACGAGCAGACGAGAATCAGCAGATGGCGTTTCATGGATGAGATCGTAGCACCGGGGCGCATTCGGCCAGCGAAACGCACGTCCGGACCACGCGGTGATTCTCGACCACGAAGAGCTGGGGATAGACGTGGAGTTGCGGCTCGATTCGCGCCGGCACCGGTTCCGAGAGCACGTGCGTAACAGCCGTCAGACCGCCCGCTTCGGCAATCGTTCGAGTCTGAGCCACCGTTGCGACGGACAACACCTGCACTCCACTGTCAGCATGAATCTCGGCGAGAAGCTGCCGGCACGAATCACAGCCGGGATCGACGATCGCAACGATCGTCCGCCCATCGAACCTGAGCGTGGTTCGACCTCCGGCCAGATCGAGTACCGGTAGTTCGTCGATGGAGTCGTGGACGCCAAAGGCACGAACGTTCTTTACGGCGGCGGCGGAGAGAGCGCTCCGCCGCCGCAGCGAGTAGTTCTGCCAGATGAGAAGCAGAAACACGACGACCACGGCCGATTCCAGCACTGCGCGAGCCGGGAAGCTGTTTCGGGGCTCATTGTCGCCGGTCACGGCCGGGCTCAGCAGGGGCCCCAGTCCTCATAATCGTAATAAGGCGTGACGCAACCGGAGCGATGCGGCGAGCCGAAGCAGGTGTAGTAGTAATACCCGCACTCCACCGTCAGCGTATCGTCGGTGTAATACGTGTAGTAGAAGCCATGATCCGGCGCCGCAACGAGCGAGACCGCGCCGGCGGTGAGCATGAGCATCAATACAAACAGCCGTATCCGTTTTGCCATACTGCCTCCTTGCCGTCAATATACATGCGGAAGTAAGGCGAGTCCAGCGCGCCGTTTCGTGATCCTCAACCGATAGCACCGGACACAGCTGCGACGTCTATCGTCGCTGGTGGGAGGCTTCTTTTTCAGACCGTGGTCGCGCAACCCGAATAGGATCCTTCATGGCGCCAATCCGAGGTGTTGGCCGGAAGCCACTCATCAAACCGCGCTGTTTGCGCGCCTCGACCAGACGCTTTCGGAGCCGTCGAACAAGTTGAAGGGAAACTACGCGGCCAGCAGCAGGGACTACGATCTGGCGATGGATCACATGCTGATGGTGGCCGATACACTGAGCGACGGCATCGTCGCCAGTCTCCCGCAAATCAGTAAGTAACGGCCGGCGCGGGTGAGTCTGCGTAATCGAGGCGGCAGCAAGCTGCCGCACTCCGGCATAATCGGCCGCGCATGTCGTCCGACCAGTCGCCCTTTCTGACATTCACCCGCGCCGAGTGGGCGCGCCTGCGCGGCGAGACGCCGATGACGCTGCGCGAGGAAGACGTCGCGGAGCTGAGCGGGATCACCGAGGCGTTGTCGATGCGGGAAGTGGAAGAGGTGTATCTGCCTCTTTCACGACTGCTCAATCTCCACATCGCCGCCGTTCAGGATCTCCATCGCGTCACCTCGCGCTTCCTCGGGACGCTCGCGCCGAAGGTGCCGTACGTCATCGCCATCGCCGGCAGCGTGTCGGCGGGGAAGTCGACGACTGCGCGCGTGCTGCGGACTCTCCTCTCGCGCTGGCCCGACCATCCGCGCGTCGACCTCGTCACGACCGACGGCTTCCTCTTCCCGAACGCGGTGCTGAACGAGCGGGAGCTGATGCAGCGGAAGGGATTCCCGGAGAGCTACGACCGCCCGCGCCTGGTGCGATTCATCTCCGATCTCAAGTCGGGACTCTCTCCGTTGCAGGTGCCGGTCTACTCGCACCTGCAGTACGACATCCTGCCCGACGCCGATCTGACGATCGCCCGTCCCGACATCCTGATCCTGGAAGGACTGAACGTGCTGCAGAGCGGCACCGCGCATTCGGTCTTCGTCTCCGACTTCGTCGATTTCTCGATCTATGTCGATGCGAAGGAAGAGGATCTCGAGTCGTGGTTCATGAACCGCTTCCAGACGTTGCGCGCGACAGCGTTCCGCGATCCGGCATCGTTCTTTCATTCGCTGGCCACGATGCCTGACGAGGAAGCGACGACGGTCGCGCAGAACGCGTGGACGAACATCAATCTCGCCAACCTGCGCGAGAACATCCTCCCGACGAGGGAGCGGGCCCGCCTCATTCTGGAAAAGGGGAGGAGTCACGTGATCGATCGGGTGCTGTTGAGGAGACTGTGAAGCGGGTTGCTTGGTTTCTCAGTTGCTGGGTTGCTGAAGGTGAACTACCGAGCAACCGAGCAACTCAGCAACCAAGCAACCGACCTGTGCTAGCGTTCGCGCCCTCATGAAACGGATTCCCCTCCTGGCGATCATGGCGATCACGATCGCTGCCGATCAGTACACCAAGCACCTGGCGCGCGTGACGCTGGCAGTGTCGGTGCCGAAACGGATCGGCATCCTCACCCTGCTCTACGCCGAGAACAGCGGCGCGTTCCTCAGCCTCGGCGCGAACCTCCCGCCGCAGACCCGCTCGCTCATCTTCAGCGGCGTCGTGGCGGTGGCGCTGGCGGTCGGATTGTTCGCGCTGATGACGAACCGCATTGGCAGCACCGCCGACTCGATCGCCGTTGCTTTCATCCTCGGCGGCGGATTCGGCAATCTCATCGACCGCATCGCCCGCGGCGGACGCGTGAGCGACTTCCTCTACCTCGCCGCCGGTCCGCTGCACACCGGGGTATTCAACGTGGCCGACATCGCCATCACGGGCGGGGTGATCTGGCTGCTCATTTCCTGGATGGTCGCGAAGAGAAGTGCTGAGGACTGAGTGCTGAGTGCTGAGTAAAACACTCAGCACTCAGAACTCAGAACTCAGAACTCAGAACTCAGAACTCAGAACTCAGAACTCAGAACTCAGAACTCAGAACTCAGAACTCAGAACTCAGAACTGCTTCCGGGTTGTGAAATAGCGCTTGAGCCACTTCGAGAGGCCGTCGAGGCCGGGGAAGAGGACGCGCTCGGTGATGTTGGCCTGATCGAGCTTGTCGCGGATCTCCCACTTCAGCGCGGCGGGGATGATCAGACGCCGGTAGGTCTTCTCGCGGCTTCGCAGCAGCTCCTCGAGCGATAGCGCGGGGCTGGATGGCAAAGAGAAGAGGGCGAACTGGTTGACGATCCGTTCGTCGAGCGAGGGCGGCTCGAAGAAGAGGACGAAATCGTCGCTCGACATGGCGTCGAACTGCTCGAGGCTGGAGGCCACGCGATTGAGCATCTCGGTGGTGAAGATGTTCGCGTCGTCCTTCTTCAGGATCGTCCGCAACGGCTTCGGCAGGAGCTCGTTCGTGGCGCTGTAATCGACGCACCAGATCGCGGCGTCGACGTCGAAGTCCTGCAGCTTGTGCGTCGCGAAGTGCATGGCGACGTACGGCGAATAGGTCCAGTCGAGGATCCGCGTCGGCAAGCCGTGATGCTTCGCCAGCGAGAGCCAGTTCCAGACCCAGTCGCCATGCACGGCGTGACGCATGGCGTACTTGCGGAAGCTGGTGAGGAGGCGCAGCTCGTGCGCCAGGAAGCCGCCGGTCTGCAGCGACGTCTCGAGGCCGTGCGTCACGCGCGGCACGCCGCGAAAGACGAAATTCGTGCGATGGCGCTCGATACCCGATTGCCAGGAGTCGGCAAACAGCGATTCCTGAAGCTCGAGCCAGGATGAGATGCGGATGTCCATTGGGGGGAGTGTATTGAAAACGGTTGCTGGGTTGCTGGGTTACTGAGTTGCTGGGTTGTCAGGTTGTTGAGTTGTTGGGTGAGTGTGACCCAGCAACCCAGCAACCCAACAACCAAAAAAAGGGGCGCCCTTTCGAGCGCCCCTTTTCGTCAATCGATGCGAGCGGGAATCATGGAGTGGTGCAAGCCGCGCCACCAGCGAAGACGTTGGCGTTGATCGTGGCGCTGGCCAGAGCGCCGCCGTTCTGGAGGCTGAGGAACGCGGCCACCTGCGCCGTGCTGTTGCCGGCGCCTGCGTAGCCCGGGAGGCGGAACGTCGTGCCGGCGAAGCGGTTGCGGACGCGGATCGACGTGCCGGACGCGTTCTGGTCCCAGAGACCGGTGATGGTGTTGGAGAAGATATCGGCGCAGACCGAGGTGGTATCGGTCGACACCGCACCGGACTGCACGAAGATCGCGTTGCCGGAGCTCGTGATGTCGGGATCGGTGAACGAGTTCGTCGCGACCTTCAGCTGCAGCGAAGAGGCGCCGTTCGTCGCCTGAGCGCTGAGACCGCCGCCGGTGACGCCGTGAATGGCGTTGTTCGTCACCGTCACCTGCAGCGAGCCGCTGGCGCCGGTTCCGCGGAGGTCGATGCCGTCGCAGATCGTGGCCGCAGCGCAAGCGGAGCCGACCACGCCGTTCATACCGATCGCGTTGCCGGAGATCGTGCCCGTCACCGTGCCGGTGTTCGGGGTGGCGCGTGCGACGTTGATCGACTGGAGGTTCATGCCGGTGAACGTCGGGTTATTCGTGATGTTGAACGTCAGGTTGGCGGCGTTGATCGTCTGCAGGTTGATGCCGGCCGTCTCGTTCGTGAACGTGCTGCCGTCGATCGTCACGTTGTTCGACGCGCCGACCGCGCCGGTGATGTTGACGCCGTTGCCGAAGTTGCCGCTGAACGTCGAGGCCGAAACGCTGACCGTTGCCGCCGCCGAGGCGCGCGTGGAGACGAACAGGCCGTGCCCGCCGGTGGGCGAGGTGCTGTTCGAGAAGGTCGAGCCCGAGACGTTCATCGTCACCGAGCCGGTCAGGTTCTCCACGTACATCTGGTGCGCGGCGTTGTTGTGGATGTTGGCGTTTGTCAGCGTGGCCGTGCCGGTCAGGTTCTGGAACTGCACGCCGCTTTCGCCCGCTTCATTGCCCGCGTTTCTCACCTCGGAGTTGATGAGCGAGAAACCGCTGACGTTCTGACCGTTGATGCCGATCTGCGTGGAGCCGTTGACGGTGACGCCGGTGAAGCTGGCGCCGCTGACGGACAGCAGGTCGATCGCCGCGTTGCAGTTGGCGTTGCTGCCGGTCACGAGGTTCGAGCAGTTCGCGGCGGTGTCGCCGTTCGTCGTCGCCGCGTTCGTGAACGTCATGTTCGACAGCGAGATGTTCGTCGCGTTCTGCGCCTTCAGACCGGCGGTGGTCATGTTGGAGATCGTGCCGCCGTTCGACGTGAAGCTGCCGGTGGTGTTCGTCAGCTTGATGCCGATGGCGTCGTTGGAGGAGTTGACGCTGCTCAGCGTCACGCCGAGCGTCATGCCGGTGAGATCGATCGCCGAAGCGGCGCTCGAGGTCACGCTGCTCGTGCCGGAGATGTTGAGCGTGCCGGCGGTGCCGAGGATGCCCTTGCCGGTCGTCGTCGTGACGGTGAGGCCGGACGCATTCACGGTGGCGCTGCCGCCGCTGATCACGAGGCCCGCGCCGCCCGGCGTCAGGACCACGGTGCTGATGGTGAACGTACCGCTCGGGCTCGTAAGGCTGATGCCGTCCGAGCCGCCGCTGACGTCGACCTGCGAGATCGTGCCGCCATTGGAGAGCGAGCCGGCGATGCCGAGGCCCGCCGACGCGACGTTCAGGCCGGTGACCAGGTTGCCGCTGGCCAGCGTGACGCCGGTTCCGATCGTCGGACGAGCGCCCGCGCCGTTCAGCGTGTAGCTGGAGACGACGAGTGCGACGCCGTTGCCGATCAGCTTCTGGTTGTTCTTCAGGACGATGCCGCCGGCGTAGGTGCCGGCGCCGGCGTGAACGTAGATGTAGTCGTTCACCGCCGACGCGGTCTGGGCGCTGAGCAGGTTGTTGAACGGCTGGCTCGAGCGGCCGGTGCCGTTCAGGCCGGAGTTGTTCACGTACCACACGCGCTCGGTGATCGTGATCTGCACGATGCCGACGGTGGTGTTCGTGCCGTCGGTGACGGAGTAGTGGAACGTGTCGACGCCGGTGAATCCGGTCGCCGGGAGGTACGAGAAGTTGCCGGCCGGCGTCATGAGCACCGTGCCGCCGTTGAGCGAGGTGGCATCGAAGGCGCTGACCACGAGCGCTGCATGCAGCGTGTCGGCGTCAGTGTCGTTGTCGAGCACCGATCCGGAGACGACTGCGGCCGGGAAGGCGCCGGCGACGAGGCCGACGCGCAGCTCGGTGTTGCCGACGCCGATGTAGTTGTCCTGATTCGCGACCGGCGGCTGCGTGGTGACGTTGAGCGTGACCGTGGCGACGTTCGAGTCGAGTGAGCCGTCGTTTGCCTTGTAGGTGAACGAGTCGGTGCCCGAGGTGCCGTCGTTGGTGTAGGTGAACGAGCCGTCGGAGTTGAGGACGAAGAACGTCGCGTGCGCCGGACCGCTGACCAGGATCGCCGTCAGCGTCGGGCTGTCGACGTCGGTGTCATTGGCCAGGACGCCCGGCGCCGGCAGCGTGAAGGAGCCGCCGGTCGTGACGTTGTACGGGCCGTCGTTGTTCGCCACCGGCGCGTCGTTCACGGCGGTGACATTGATGGTGATGCTGTCGGTGTCGGTCTGCGCGCCGCCCGATCCGGTGTTGCCGAGATCGTCGGTCGTCATCGAGATCGATGCCGGTCCGTTGAAGTTGAGGTTCGGGGTGAACGTCGTTCCTTCGAGCGCGGCGTTGATGTCGCTGATCGCGCCGACGATGGTGACGGTCGACGTGCCGTTGCCGGTCACGGTGACGTTGAGCGTCGAACCGGTGGCCAGCGTGCCGTTGGTGGCGGTCAGCGTGACCTGCACGGAGTTGCCGCCGGCGTCGACGTCCGAGGTGGTGATGGCGTTGCCGTTCGAGGTGGAGAAGACGAGGTTCGTATCCTCGGCCACCGTCTGCGTTCCCGGCACGCTGTTGACCGGCGCGTCGTTGACGGCGTTGACCGTGATGGCCACCGTCTTCGAGTCGCCGAGCGGGCCGCCGGCTCCGGTGTTGCCGTTGTCGTTCGCGGTGATGGCGAGCGAGTCGGAACCGTTGTAGTTCCCGTTCGGCGCGTAGGCGAGGCCGTTGAGCGCGGCGTTGAGATCGGCCAGCGTGCCGGTCGCGGTGATGCTCGCGGAACCGTTGCCGCTGACCGTCAGGCCGGAGATCGAGGCGAGCGTCAGCGTGCCGTTGCTCACGTTGAGCGTGACCGTGACATTGCCGGCGCCGGCGTCGACGTCATTGACGGAGATCGTCGAGAACGTCAGCGTCGTGTCCTCGTTCGTCGAGGCGGAGGCGGGGGCGGTGATCACCGGCGCGTCGTTGATCGCGTTGACCGTGATCGTGACGGTGACGGTGTTCGAGTCGGCCGAGCCGTCATTCGCTTTGTAGGTGAAGGAGTCGATGCCGCTGAAGTTCGCATTCGGCGTGTAGACGAACGAGCCGTCCGCGGCGAGAGCGAAGGAGGCGGCGTTGGGAGGAGCGCTGACCAGCACGGCGGTGATCGACGGGCTGTCGACGTCGGAGTCGTTGCCGAGGACGCCCGGAGCCGCGACGTTGAGCGTCGTGTCTTCGTTCGTCGAGTAAGCGTCGGCGACCGCGACCGGCGCATCGTTCACGGGGTTGATCGTGAGCGAGACGGTGGCCGTCGAGCTGAGCGAGCCGTCGGTCGCGCTGTAGGTGAACGAATCGCTGCCGTTGTAGTTCAGCGCCGGCGTGTAGTTGAACGAGCCGTCGGCGTTGAGGTTGAACGAGGCAGCGTGCAGCGGACCGGTGACCAGGACCGCGGTGATCGAGCTGTCGACGTCGGAGTCATTGCCGAGGACGCCCGGTGCGGCGACATTCAGCGTCGTGTCTTCGTTCGTCGAGTAGCTGTCGTTGACCGCGACCGGCGCATCGTTCACGGGGTTGATCGTGAGCGAGACGGTGGCCGTGGAGCTGAGCGAGCCATCGGTCGCCTGATAGGTGAACGAGTCGGAGCCGTTGTAGTTCGGGTTCGGCGTGTAGCTGAACGAGCCGTCCGGATTCAGCGCGAACGAAGCGGCGTGCAGCGGACCGGTGACCAGGACCGCGGTGATCGAGCTGTCGACGTCGCTGTCGTTGCCGAGGACGCCCGGCGCGGCGACGGTGAGGTTCGTGTCCTCGTTCGTCGAGTAGGCGTCGTTGACCGCGACCGGCGCGTCGTTCACGGGGTTGATCGTGAGCGAGACGGTGGCCATTGAGCTGAGCGAGCCGTCGGTCGCGTTGTACGTGAACGAGTCGCTGCCGTTGTAGTTCAGCGCCGGCGTGTAGTTGAACGAGCCGTCGGCGTTGAGGTTGAACGAGGCGGCGTGCAGCGGACCGGTGACCAGGACCGCGGTGATCGACGGGCTGTCGACGTCGGAGTCGTTGCCGAGGACGCCCGGTGCGGCGACGTTCAGCGGCGTGTCTTCGTTCGTCGAGTAGGCGTCGTTGACCGCGACCGGCGCGTCATTCACCGCGTTGACGGTGATGTGGACGGTGGCGATGTTGGAGACGAGCGAGCCGTCCGAACGCTGGTAGGTGAAGGAGTCGGGGCCGTTGTAGTTCAGCGTCCCGGTGTAGGTGAACGAGCCGTCCGGATTGAGCGCGAAGCTCGATGCGTGCGACGGACCGCTGACCAGAATCGTGATGGCCGTCGGGCCGTCCGGATCGGTGTCGTTGGCGAGCACGCCCGGTGCGGCGACGTTCAGCGCGGTGTCTTCATTGACCGAGTAGCTGTCGTCATTCGCCACCGGCGGATCGTTGACCGGGGTGATGGTGATGTGGACGGTCGCGATGTTCGAATCGAGCGAGCCATCGTTCGCCTTGTAGGTGAACGAGTCGCTCGTCGTCTCGGAACCGTCGTGTACGTAGTTGAAGGAGCCGTTGGCGTTGAAGGTGAAGCTCGACGCGTGCGCCGGGCCGGTCACCAGCGTGGCGGTGATCGGCGAGCCCTCGGGGTCGACATCGTTGGTCAGCACGCCCGGAGCCGGCACGTTGAGCGTGCCACCCTCGGCGACGGTGTAGTTGTCGTCATTCGCCACCGGAGGATCGTTGCAGTCGGGGAGCGACTCGCCGCTCGGCAGCGAAGGAGCCGCCGGCGAGCAGGTCTGGGCCGTGGTCGGGAAGGTGCCGACCGGCGCGCCGTTCGTCAGGAACGAGGTGCCTGCCGTGGAGAGCGTGGTGCAGTACGTCAGGCTGATCGTTCCCTGCTGCGCTGCAGGAACTCCGGCAGTGCTGCCAACGGGACGGACGTCGCCGACGCCCGCCAGCCAGTTGACGGCGCCGGAGTAGGAGCGGACGTTGATGTGGCCGCCGGCGCGGTGTCCGCCGCCCGAACCACCCGAGGCATCGACCGTGGCGCCGTTGAGCGTCAGGTCGTTCTTCGAGGAGACAGTGATCGTGCCGCCGCGGTCATCGTTCTGATTGCCGGTGGCCTGCAGCGCGTTGCCGCTGCCGGTGATCGTACCGGCGGTGGAGATGACGTTGACCGAACCGCTGTCGTCGTTGCCCGAGCCGCCGCCGTTGGACGAGACGGAGAAGAGCGTCGACGAGGTCGGAGGTCCGATGATCGTGATGGCATCCTTGGCGAAGAGATCGACGTGATATCCCGTCGCGCTCTCGTTCAGTGCATCGGCGCGGATACGTGCGCGGTGCGCGCCGTCGGTGGTCGCCAGCGTGCTGCTGTCGATGGTGATCGTCGAGCCGCTGCGGACCACGACGCGGGGGCCGGCGTTCTTCTTGGCCAACGCGGCGACGAGGCCATTGATCTGTACGTTGCAGCCTTCGAGCGTCACCGTGTTTCCGCCCGGGTCGGATCCCTGGGAGGCGATGATCGCGGAACTGGTGATGACCAGTCCGGGCTCGGAGTGCGTCAGGGCCTTGATCGTGATCGGCCCGCCGAGGACATGACCGCCACCGCCGCTGATCACGGCGCCGGTGTAGGGCGTAGAGGTCAGCGCGCGTGTCGCTCCGGCGAGGACATTGCCTCCGACGCTCGCGGCGCCGTTGCTGGTGATCGAGATCGCGCCGGCGTTGGAGTCCTTCGCACTGGAGCTGATGATCGACCCGCCCTCAGACGTGAACGTCCCGCCGGAAGAGAAGACGATGTCGCCGCCGTGTGCGGGGTTGCCATCGTTCGTCTTCGCGCTGGAGACGATCGCGCCGGCGAGCGACACTGTCGTCCCCTGCAGCAGGACGTTGCCGCCGACGGTGAACGTGATGTTGCCGCCGTTGCCGCCGCTCGAGCGATTCTCGGCGAAGACCGCGCTCCCCGACGCGAGCGTCAGGTTGCCGGTGACGACGAACTGCATCGGACAGGCGGAGCTCGAGCCCGGGCCCGTGTCGTTGCAGTTGATCGTCCCGAGGACGGTCAGATTGCTGTTGACGGTGAAGACGCCGTTGGCGCTGTGATCGTCATCGAGCGCGGAGCCATCGATTGCGGCGAACGTCGTCGTGCCGCTGATGGTGACGTCGCCGAGCGCCGGAATGGCGAGCGCGACCACCGCAAGGAATGAAAGAAGCAGCCGCTTATGGGCGGTGAATAGCATCGTCAACCCTCCTGGAAAAGGCCTGGACGTGTCAGTGCTTCAAATTTACGGGCGCGGGAACTGGGCGTTGGAACTGCGAATCATATTACTTCGGGAACTTTGGCTTGTCACGATTTCTGGATAGATAGCAGCGGACAGATAGCAGATAGCAGGAAAACCGGTTCTCCTGCTATCTGCTATCTGCTATCTGCTATCTGCTATCTGCTGTCTGCTATCTTCCCAGGACATGAAACGCCTCCTCACCGCGCTCTTCGCTCTTCTGCTCGCCCTTCCCACCTTTGCCAAGGATCCCGCTCCGAAAAGCTCTCTCATCGAGAGGATCGGGGCGGATGGCTTCGTCGAGGTCCAGGCCGAGGGCTTCCGTGCCCTCTCCGCCCGGCAGAAGGAGCTGGTGTGGTGGCTCACCCGCGCTTCGATCGCCATCGATCCGGTCATCTACGATCAGCTGGGGCGGAACGGTCTGCGGGAGAAGTACCTGCTCGAGCTGATCGCCTCCCATCCACATGGTGTAGACGCGGCGACGAAAACGAAGCTCGATCACTACACGAAGCTCTTCTGGGCGAACCATGGGAATCACAACGACATCACCGCCCAGAAGTTCGTCCCCGAGTTCACACCGGCCGAGCTGGAGAAGGCCGCGCTGGCGGCGCTGCACGCGACGAAGGGAGCCGCGCTGACGGAGGCGGAGCTGAGGAAGGAACTGGCCGACCTCGGGCCGACGATCTTCGATCCCGACTTCGAGCCGCAGCTGACGGCGAAGAATCCGCGCGGTGGCCTCGACATTATCCAGGGAAGCGCCAACAACTTCTACGGTCCCGGCGTCACGCTGAAGGACCTCGAAGGCTTCAAGGAGCAGTACCCGCTGAACTCGCGCGTGGTGAAGCAGGCGGACGGCACGTTGGTGGAGGAAGTGCTGCGCGCCGGAACGCCGGACGGCAAGATCCCGCCGGGCCGCGATGCGGTCTACCTGGCGAAGGCGATCGGCTACCTGCAGAAGGCGAAGAAGGTGGCGGAGCCGGGCCAGGGTCCGGTGATCGATGCGCTGATCCGCTACTACCAGACGGGCGATTTCAGGGAGTGGATCGACTTCGGCGTGAAGTGGGTCGCCAACAACAAGCAGGTCGATTTCGCGAACGGCTTCATCGAGGTCTACCGCGACGCCCGCGGCGCGAAGGGGACGTCGCAGAGCTTCGTCTCGGTCACCGACGCGCGCCTGAACAAGCTGATGGTGAAGATCGCGGACAACGCTCAGTACTTCGAGAACCACGCGCCGTGGCTCGATCAGTACAAGAAGCTCGGCGTGAAGCCGCCGCTGGCGAAGGCGGTGGAGACGGTGATCGAGACCGGCGACTTCCCGGTGACGATCGTCGGCGACAACCTCCCGAACGAGGACGAGATCCGCGAGAAGTACGGGACGAAGTCGTTCCTCTTCACCGGCTCGACGCGCGCGCTGAGCCACGCCCGCGGCGCCGGCTCGGCGCACGAGTTCTCGATCGACAAGGCGGAAGAGGACACGCTGAAGACGCACGGCGACGAGGCGGGCGATCTCCTGACCGCGCTGCACGAGATCATCGGCCACGGCTCGGGAAAGGTGAGCCCGAAGCTGACGAAGGATCCGTCGACATATCTAAAGGAGTACTACTCGACGCTGGAGGAAGCGCGCGCCGACCTGATGGCGCTCTGGAATGTCTGGGACCCCCACCTCAAAACCCTCGGCGTGATCTCGAATACCGACGGCGTGGCGAAGGCGATGTACACCATGGCTGCCCGCGCACCGCTGACGCAGCTGAACTCGAACAAGAAGGGCGACTCGCTGGAGGAGGACCACCAGCGCGACCGCCAGATGATCGTCGAATACATCATGGATAAGGTCCCCGGCTCGATCGAGCGGGTGCAGAAGAACGGCAAGACCTACATGCACATCATCGACTTCCAGAAGATGCACCAGGGAGTCGGCATGCTGCTGGCCGAGCTGATGCGGATCAAGGCGGAAGGGGACTACGACGCGATCAAGGAGCTGGTGAACAAGTACGGCGTCCACTTCGACCCGAAGCTCCGCGACGAAGTAGTGGAGCGCTACAAAACGCTCAACCTCCCGACCTTCTGGCACGGCATCAACGCCGAGCTGTCGAAGAAGGGAACCGCCATCACGATGACCTACCCGCGCGACTTCCGCCGGCAGAGGCTGGGGTATGCGGCGATGTATCGGGCGGAGGTGGCTCCGTAGCGGTTGCTGGGTTGCTGAGGGTTGCTAGGTTGCTTGGTGGATACCCAGCAACCGAGCAACCAAGCAACCCAGTAACCGGTTCTCGTTTACACTTACTTTTTTCATGATCGAAAAGATCAAGAACGCCGCACGGAACGCGACACTTCGGGTGCGGACGACGTCGGAAGTCTCGGTCGATCCGATCATTACCGGGGGCGACTCGCTGGCGCGGTCGCGGATCTCGGAGCCGGCGCTGGTGCTGCTCCATGGCGATCTACCGGGGCAGGTCTTTCGATTGCGGCCCGGGCGGCAGATCGTCGGCCGCCGGCCGGAGTCGGACATCCGCCTTCGCGAACGGGCGGTGAGCGGCATCCACGCGGAGATCATCCGGGTCGGTGAAGAGGTGACGATCCACGACCTGGCCAGCACGAACGGCACGCTGGTCAACGGCTCGCGCATCAAGCAGCCGACCGCGCTCAATCCGGGCAACCTTCTCCGCATCGGCAATTGCGTCCTGCGCTACGTCGATTCGCTGCTGGAGGTCGAGTTCACCGAGACGCTGCACGCGCGCGGGATCACCGACCAGCTGACCGGCACCTACAACCAGTCGTACATCGTGGCCCGCCTGGCGTTCGTGCTCGACACGGCGAGCGAGTCGCGGCCGGTGAGCGTGATTGCGTTCGACTACGACGAGTTCAAGTCGGTCAACGACCGCTTCGGCCACGCGGCGGGCGACCAGGTGCTGCGCGAGAGCGCGAACCTGATTCGCGAGACATGCATCCGCGGCAACGATCTCTTCGGCCGGATGGGAGGCGAGGAGTTCGTGATCGTTCTGCCGGAGACGCCGATCGCGCGGGCGTGCGACATCGCCGAGGAGATCCGGGTCGCGCTCGCGGAACGGCGGTTCGACGTGAACGGGCAGCTCGTGCAGTTCACCGCCTCGTTCGGCGTCTGCGCCTCGACCTCCCCTTCCGAGCCGGCCGACGCGCTCCTCGGGCGCGCCGACGAGCTGCTGTACCGCTCGAAAACGCATGGCCGCAACTGCGTCACCGGCGGATGAAGCAATACATCGAGGTGCTCGAACAAACGCCGCGCCTCGTGCGCGAGATCGTGGCGGCGGCACCCGATGTCGATCGCAAGCGGGGCGATTTCTTTTCCCTCCGCGAGAACGTCGCGCATCTCCGCGACATCGACACGCTGGCCTACGAGCAGCGCCTCGTGCGCATCGTGCGCGAAGAGCATCCGACGCTGCCGGATGTGAACGGCGCGCAGGTGGCGCTCGAACGCGACTACGCGACGCTGCCGGTCGAGCCGGAGCTGCTGGCCTTCGAGCAGTCGCGCGCTGCCTCGATCGCGCTGCTCCGGACGCTCGACGAGTCGATGCTCGAGCGCACCGCGGAGCTGGAGACGGTCGGCCGCGTCACGCTGCGCGAGCTGCTCGAGCGCTGGATCACGCACGACTCGGAGCACCTCGCGGAGATGCGTAGCCTGTTGTGAAGCGTAGAATCGAGCGATGGATTTATCGCGCATCGTCAAGTGGCTCCTCGTTCTGATCGTCGCGTTCGTGGCCTGGAAATACCTCTCGCCGCGATTGATGAAACCGATCACGAGCACGGCAAGCAGCGACCAGCCGGGCTTCGTCAGCAACTCCTGCATCGGCGCGGCGGAAAAAGCGTCGCAGACTTGGGGGAGCGGGATCGGACGATTCGTCAATCCGCCGTACGACGTGGATGCGTGGACGATCTTCCGGAGCGACGTCGATTCGAAGATCGCGAACGCGCAGGGGCAGTGTGCATGCGTGGCGGAGTCGTGTCACAAGGTGCAGAGCGCGATGCACGACCTGAGCGCGCTGGCCAGCGATCTCGACTCCTCGCTGCGCAACGGTTCGCCGCCGCCGAGCGACGCGGTGCAGCGTCAGGAATCGATCGACCAGCGGATCGACGAAGCGCGCGAGCTCATCAGAGCGGGGAAGTGATGTGGGACTGAGTGCTGAGTTCTGAATGCTGAGGACTGAGGACTGAGTCCGACGGGGTGCTCAGAACTCAGCACTCAGAACTCAGCACTCAGAACTCAGCACTCAGCACTCAGAACTCAGCACTCAGCACTCAGAACTCAGCACTCAGCACTCAGAACTCAGCACTCAGAACTCAGAACTTACGTCAGCTCGCCGCCGCTCATCGACCGCCCGACGACGTAATCGAGGGCCATCGCCATCCCCTGGCGATGCGGCAACGTGAGGATGAGCGGCACGGCGAGTGCGACCAGGAACGCCGTGTTCTGCAGGACGCCGTGCGGGCGCAAGCCGAAGAAGAGCGCGCCGATGCCGAACAGCAGCGGGATGCGGTCGGTGATGACGATGAACATCCAGGTGTTGCCGTGATTCGATTGAAACGGCAGCCCGCACGACGAACAACGCGAGTAAGCCGAGATAAAGCGGCGGAAGAGCGGCCCTTCACCACATCGCGGACAACGGCGGCGAAGTCCGCGGCGAACCGCGGTCCAGACGGTCGGTGACATTACGCAAACCAACGAAGGGCGGACATGCCTGATTCCGTAACGCCTGACTGAACCGTACGTCCCAGAATGCAACGGAGGGTTTCCAATGCGCAGAATCGTTCTCGTCCTGACCGCCACCCTGATTGCTTCGCCGCTCCTGGCCGCCGACGGCTATTCGTTTCACTTGAAGGTTACGGACGGCAAGAGCGCCCTCCTCGCCAATCCCGATTTCGAGAAGCTGCACATGCCGCCGGAGCAGCTCGAAAAAGCGGCGGGCAATCGCGTCCTCCTGCTGGACCACGCAAAGGACGCCCATTGGGTCTGGCTGATGCTCAGTTGGCTCGACAGGAATCCGGCTGACGAATACGGGATCGATTCGCATGGCGTGAAGGGCCTCGACGCCGGCGCCGACTTCGGATTGACGCCGGTCGACAACGACACGGTCAGAATCCGTTGTCTGCATGCGCATTGTCAGGTCAACGACGTCACAATGGCGAAAGGGGAGGCGAAGGAGTTTCCGTTCGACTCCGATTTCAAATTAGTGTTCGATCAGCGATAACCGCCAGAGCTTCGCGGTGCGGTCGTCGCTGCTCGTCGCCAGCCATTTGCCGTCAGGACTGAAGGCGACCGAGCCGACGTCGTCCGAATGTCCGGCAATTCCCTGCTGTAATGCGCCGTCGCTGACACGCCAGAGCCGTACCGTGACCGCGCGGCTCGTCATCCGATTGCCGGTGAGCTCCTTCCAGAGGCTGCCGAGGGGACCTTTCTCCCGATGGCCGCTGGCGAGCCACCGGCCATCGGGACTGAAGGCGACGGCGTGTACGTGCTCCGAATCTCCGGTCAACGTTCGCAATAGCGCGCCGTCGCGTACGCGCCAGATTTTCACCGATGAATCATCGGCGCCGCTGGCCAGTAATTGCGCGTCGGGACTGAACGCGATACTGACGATCGCTTCTTTGTGTCCCGTGATCGTTCTTATGAGCGCGCCATTGTCCGCGCGCCAGATCTTGAGGCTCTTATCGAAACTGCCGCTGGCGATCAGACGCCCGTCCGGACTGAAGGCCACCGACCAGACGTTCAATGTGTGGCCGGTCATTGTGCGCAAGGCCGCGCCGTCGCTGATGCGCCATAGGCGAATCGTCTTGTCTTCGCCGCTGCTGACAATGCGCTGACTGTCGGGACTGACGGCGACGGACCAGACCGTTCCGCGATGTCCGCTCAAGGTCCGCATCAGCGCTCCGCTGCGAACCTGCCAGATCCGGACTTTGCCGTCATAGCTGCCGCTGATGAGCCACTGTCCATCGCGGCTGAAGGCGATGGATGTGACGCCTTCATGATGGACCAGTGCCCTGACGAGCCGTCCATCAGGAACATGGATCAGCCGGACCATGTGACCGACACTGCTCGCGGCGAGGAGTTGCCCGTCGGGACTGAAGGCGACCTGCCGTCCAAGATCGCCGAGTTTGAGTGTGAGCTGCAGGTGTGCGGAGAGGATGACCGCCAGGAGAAGGGGCATCCGCGTCACTACGGACAGCCGCCCGTTTTGTTGCGCCCGGACCGGGTTATCCTAATGGTGAAGTGCTCACCGTACTCGGCGTTCTGGCCTGGATCGTTCTCGCCGTTTTCGCGCTGCGAGGAGCACGGTGGGCTTACGCGATCTTTCTGCTCCTCGGGCTGTTCTGGATTCCCGGGCTTACCGGCTTTCACCTGCACCGCCCGGACTGCGAGGGGCTGGTCAGTCTCAAGCTGGCCTTGTACTCGCTGACGAACTACAAGCACATTTTTCTTTTCGGCATGTTCTTCCTGATGACTCGCGTGCAACTCGGGCGCGCCCGACATGCTCTGCTCCTGGCCGTAGGGGCCACAATCGCGATGGGCGTACTGATCGAGCTGGAGGAGGGGGCGACGAACCGCCATTGTCGGTTGCGCGATCTCGTTCCCGATTGCGCCGGCGCAGTTGTCGGTGCTGTGGTCTTCCGAATATGGCGACGGCCCGAAGCGGCGACTTCTTCCTAGAGTCGCAATCAGGTTGGAGACTTCATCGTCTCTTCCAGACTCTTCCATGCCTCCGCGAAGGCATCTTGTGAGACACGCTTGGCGCTTTGAAGCTCTTCAAGGCGCTTCTTCACTTTCTCGAGCTCCGCTTCGATCTCCCGATCGAGCTCGTCCATTTCCCGCTGAGCCGACTTCATCCTTGCGTATGCGCTTTTCTGGCTTTCACTCTGATTCATATCGCCTTCCACGACCAGGTTTCTAACGGATCAAAGCCTAGCGCACTTCGGGCCCCATAGTGACCCGGACGGTAAATGTGCCCAGCCGTCGACTCATTTTGTTCATTGGAAATCGGGCGAGCACTCTCTCCACGGCAGTGCGCTCGTAGCCAAGACGACGGAGAAACTTCCACGGGCTCCGCTCTGGCGGTGTGTCGAACACGTCGATGAATTCGACGCGACCTCCGAAACTGACACAACGATCGATGCGGCCGGAGAGGACTGCCATCCCGCTCTCGAATGGATAAGTGCTCGCAAGTTCAGCAACACTGACCCTTGCAGAAGCATGACGAGAGATTTCGAGCAGAAGCTCGGCTTCGTCGAAGCCCGGCGTCACCACCAGGCAAGCGCCGCGCGTTTCGGTCTCCAGCATTGCGACGCGCTGCTCCCGCGGATAAAGCAGCCGATGCACGGCGACGTCGCTGACATTCCACAGCAGGGCAAATCCGCTGAGTATCAGAATTGCCGCTGTCCGTCGGACGGCGTCTCCGATCGGAATGAGGCAAACCAGAAGGCCCACGATTGGCGCGAGCTGAAAGTAGAACTGGTCATCAGAATTGTTCCAGCAGATTCCGAACAGCACGATTGCAAGGCTCGCGGGAATGACGACGAGAAGGACGCGACCTGCATGCGGTTTCGGGATTGCAAAGGCCAGTACCGCCAATGCTGCCGATAAGGCCAGCATGGCGCCCACTGCAAAGATCCCCGGCCGCTGCCCGTCACGCACGGCGGCGCCGACGCTCGTGACGTCGACGATCGCGCAAGTTGCGCCGTAAATCGCACGAACCGAAGCGAGAAGTGCTCCCGCAAATCCACCGCTGAATCCGTAAGCGTCCCGTACTCTTGTGGGTAAGGCTCCGCCCCCGTATCGGGTCATCCATTGGAAGAAGGTCACAGATCCGGCGCTCTTTGACCATGCAATCAGGAGCGGAGGGCCAGCCATGGCCAGGAAGCCGAGTGCGGTCGAGGCCGCGGTGGAGATCGCCGCGCGGATGTCACGCTGCCACAATCGCCACATCACGAGCGCTCCGGCGAGCGCAACGCCCAGGAGTGCATTCGAGATGAATGTCAGTGCCGCGAGACCCGTGGCCACTCCGAGTGGAAAGCCACGAAGGAAGGAACGCCGATCGATGCACCGAAGCGTCAGCCAGCACATCGCGGTGACGGCCGGCATCTGGATCATGTGCGTTTCATCCGAGATCCAGAGTCGAAGAAACGCCGAGGAAAACGCCATCCAGGCAGTGGCGTGATTGGATACGAATCGATTATTGGTCACGGCCGGTGCAATGCACAGCCGAAAGAGCGCGATGGCGATCGAGCCGCTGAGAATGCTGAGCAGTTTCAGGGCGTCGAACGGCGCCCGCGGATAGCCGAGCGCCATTGCGGTGCTTTGCCACCATGCCCCGAGCGGCTCGAAGAGCAGATGATTCGGATTCAGTTCCCACTGCCCCGTCGCGAATGCAGCGCTATGCCCGACACCGTCGTTCGAAGCAAAGCCAATGGGCACGATCATGAGCAGAATGCACGGGATCGCAAACCAGAGGAGTGCGTCGATCCGATCGGCTCGGGTGGAGGCGTGGGCGGACATCCCTATTCCGCCACCGCCTCCACATACGCCATCGGGATCGTGAGCCGGATCTCGCCGTTCAAGCGATTCAAGAGCTCTGTAAACGTCGCGGCTTCGTTTCCCGGCACGACCTTCTTCCAGGCGTCGAGAAATCCGAGCTTGATGAAATGGTGATTGAAGAGCGCGGTGCCGTTTGCGAAGCGCATTGTGCTTTCGCGCTCGACGACTCTTGATACGTGGAAGCGATGACTCTCGAGTAACTGGCGTACCGAAGAAATGGTGGCGCGGTGTTCGATGTGTTCCTGCAATCGCGTAGGGCTCTCGTCATCGCGGAGGACGCCGGCGAAGATCGCGTAGAGCTCGCGCATGTGGCCCTGGAGGTTCGTCGTCAGTGCGATGCGCGCGCCGGGGCGCGCGACGCGGCGGCATTCGCGAATTGCGGCGTCGCGGTCGTCGAAATTGTTGACGCCGAGGTTGGAGACGATCAGGTCGAACGTTGCGTCTTCGAACGGCAGCGCGGAGGCGGTGCCTTCGTGGATCGTGGCGTTCGGGGTGCCGCGGGCGGTGATCTTGTCGCGCGTCCGTTGCACTCCCGCTTTCCACGGATCGATTCCGTGCACGGCGCTCGAAGGTCCGAGGCGCTCGGCGAGCTCGATGAGCGGGAAGCCGGTGCCGCTGCCGACGTCGAGGACCGTCCGGACGTTCGTCAGCGGCACTTCATCGAGGAGCAGCAATCCGAACATCGCGGACCAGAGTGGAAGCTCGTCATACGCCGTCATGATCGCGGGCGAGGAGAAGTCGGCTTCGAAGTTCAGAAAGTCGAGGTCCGTCATGGGTCGCAATCGTATCCGCGAAGCGTCCAGTTCCCGTACGGATGGCCGATGGTTGAACGGGTCCGCGGGCGGCGTGAGTTGACGTAAGTCGTTCTGTAGCGGCTGTTTAGTGGGTCGCAATGCATCGGCACGATCCTCGCCGATGAGAGCGGCATGAGCTCCGAGTTGAAGCGAACGATTCCTGCGATGGCCATGCTCGCGGTACTCTGCGCGGTGTTGATCATCTTCTGGCGATGGTAGCGAAGCTCAGCACGCTCGACGGGTCCGAGTGGATCGCGAACCGGTACGAGCGTGTCTGGTGGCGGCAGGCGACCGCCGGTCCGACGCGCGTGGTCGCCGCGGTGTCCGAGCAGCGGATCGACGTCATCCTGCAATTGGCGGCGCACCTATCCGGACCTTTTCTGCTCTTGTGGGTTTTGCACACGCCGCGCGGCGGCTCGCAACCTGGCCGTTATCAGAGCACGCCGCTGACAGGTGCGGAATTGAGCGACCTGCTTCGAAAGTACGCCGCATTGTTCGAAGAGGACGGCCGTTCCGATCTATGGGTGCATTCGAAGGAGCCACTTGCCACGATCGTGCTGGATCACCATGACCTCATGTACGCCTATGGCCCGCTCGATTCGTTCGTTGCCGAGCTGAGTGCACTGGGGTTCGTCGAGGGGACAGCCGCCATTCCATCGCCCCACGCGCACGAATATCGCGCGGAAGTCGACGATCTGGAGCGGGCGCTGGCCATCGAATGCGACTGGGATGTGACGGCGCTCAGGCCCGAAGACACGCAGTGACTACATCTAAGACGTGACCCGTACCGGATAGGCGATCGTGAGATCGCAACCCGCCGCGTCGGTCACGGTGATGAACACGGTCGTGTCGGCGAGCTCCTGCGGGACGCCGCGGATCTGGCCGCTACCGGTCATGTGCAGGCCCGCGGGCATCGCGCCGCCGGTGATCTGGAAGTGATACGGCGCGGTCCCGCCGATCGCTTCGATGTCGAAGTGCGCGGCCTGGCCGAGCGTGAAGTCGGGGAGGTTCTCGGTGAGGAACGTCAGCGTCGAGCAATCCGACTGCGCGACGACGGCCAGAAAAAACAGACTGAGCGCGAGTAAGAGTGTTTTCTTCACGCCCATCAATATGTATTGCGATCCATAGGGCGGCAACTGTCAATTGTGGAACGTTTCCGTCAGACGTACATCTCCGCCGCCGACTCCCATTCGTGCGCGATGTTGCGCATGATCAGCGCGCAGTCGAACGACACGCTGCCGGCCGGAAAGAGCGCTTCGTTCGCGAAATAGCTGGAGGAGACGGAGTCGATCTGCAGCGCTTCCACGTGCCACGAGTCGGTGCGGAGAAGGATTCCGTCGAGCTTGCGGCCGTCCTCCGTCGCCGAGTAGCCGAGCGAGCCGCCTTCGAAGAACGCCGAGGCCTCATCGACCGAGGCGAAGAGCGAGGTCGATGGCAGGACCGTCGAGACGTCGCCCGAGACATGCACGCGCACGTCGCCATCGACGGACGACATATCGAGCTCGACGCGATTGCCGCTGTCGGTCACCGCGAACGTCGCGCGTTGATACTGCCCCGAAAAAAGGCGGCCGCCGGCGAGGTGATTCAGCATCGAATCGGAATCGCGGCGCGGGATGTACACGCCTTCGTGTGCACCGGATGAATCCTCCCAGGTCACGGCGAATCGATGCGCGGCGTTCTCGCTCGACATACCGAGGAGCGCGGGAAATCGCTTCGGGCGGATGTTCTCCAGGCGGATGAGACAAATCCCGGCGATGGCCTGACCATTTTGCAGTTTCGGACGGAACGTGCCGGGGAGTAGCCGTTGTGCGACCTCGGGATCGACGCGGTAGTTGACCAGCAGACGCCTGCGGATGATCCCGTGAACCCTCGGCAGTCTCACGCGGTCGATTGTCGCACTCGCGTCACGTCCCAGAGGTAAAGCGCGAACGGGATCCACCAGATGAAATCGTTTGTGAGGCAGAGGACGAGCGTTCGCGGCGGCCACGCGCCGGTGTACAAAAGCTGCGCGAGACCGATCGGCCCGAGGATCTTGCCGGTGAGTCCTACGGCTGCGATGAGGAATCCATGCTCGGGATCGCGCGCGACCTGCCAGTAGAGAATCCCGTAGAGCCCGACCACCATCCCGAGGCAGGCGAAAATCTCCGGATAATTCGCGCGCGGCATCCGGGCGAAATCGAACAGCCATTGCGGGCGCGCCATGGAAAACGCGCCCCACAACAGGTTGTAAGCACCCGCCAATCCGAACGTGATGCGATGAAAGCGTCGGCGTTTCACTTCAATTGCTGCAGCAGGGTTTGCACGGCGGTGTCGAGCTGCGAGTCCTTCCCGGCGAAGCTCTCGCCGATCGGACGCTGCACGAAGATGTCGACCGGACGCGGATTCATCTCCATGTCCTGACCCTTCGTGTCGGTGATGCGGATGTGCGGCATGCGGAGCTGCGTGCCGTCGATGAGCGGGACGTCGCCCGTGTAGATGATCCAGCCCGCGGTCGGCTCGCCGACGATCTTGCCCAGCCCAAGGCTGCGATACCCCTCCGTGAAATCCTCGGCGTCCGACAGCGAGTGGCGATTGATGACGAGCACCGTCGGTTTCTCGAGCGCGCGCTGCCCGAGAATCGAGCGGGCGGGGGCGGCCGGCTCGTCGCGGAACGTCATGTTGAGGTAGCTGCGGCGCGCGAGGACGTCGATGGCGTAGACGTTCACGAAGCCGCCGTTGTTGTTCCGGACGTCGATGACCACGCCGTCGCGGGCCCGGTTCTCCGCATCGAGATCGACGAAGAGCCGCTGCAGCGATTCGAAGCCCATGTCGAACATGTGCACGTAGCCGATGCGGTGATTGCTGATGCGATCGACGTAGTCGCGATTGGCGTTGACCCACGCGCGGTAGGTGAGCAGCTTTTCATCGCCGCCGGAGATCGGCTGCACGATGACGTCGCGACCTGGTGCCAACGTGATCACGGTCCGCTTGCCGGTCTTGTACTCGAGTGATTGATCGAAGTTGCCGATCGGCGCGCGATCGATGGCCGTGATCACGTCGCCCGGTTTGATCTTAGCCACGTCGGCCGGCGAGAGCGGGATCACTTCGCTGACGCGCAGCGTGCCGTCCTTTTCGTACGCGGCGCGATCGAAGCGGACGCCGATGCGGCCGGTCGCCGGCATGGTCGAGCCGCGCGGCGGATTCGCGCCGCTGTGCGAGGCGTTGAGCTCGCCGATCATCAGCGACAGCAGGCGGCGGAACTCGTCGGGCGTCGACGCAGCGGCGACGCGCGGCGCGAACCGCTCGCGCATCGCGTTCCAGTCGATGCCGTTCATCTTCGCGTCGAAGAAGTTGTCGCGGAGCCAGGTCCAGGCCTGGCGGAACGCCTCGTCGCGCTCGCGAAGAAAGTCGACGTCTATCTCCGCGGTGACGCCGAGCGTCTTCGCCTTGACCGGATCGATTGTTGCGGACGCGATCTTGCCGCCGTCGAGATACCAGACCTCTTTGTTGTCGGACGAAAACCAGAGCGCGCGCTTGCGTCCCGAGGTGGCGCTGAGCTGTTTCGGCGGAGCAGGCTCGCTCGCCAGCTCGTCGATCGAATAGACGTAGACGTTCTCGTCGTCGCCGGTGTCGGCGATGAAGGCCACCCATTTGCCGTCGGGGCTGATCGCGTTCTCGCCGGCGTCGAGGCCGATCGGCAGGAGGCGGAGGCGCTCGCGGATGCCGGCGAATTCGATCGACACGTCGGCGACTTTCTTCTCCTCATCCTTTTTCTCTTCCGGCTTTTTCTGGAACAGCTCGCGGAACTGCTCCTCGCGGAACTTCGGCGTTTGCGGAACGAGATCGATGCGCGCGATCTGGCCGTTCTCCGTCCGCTGGCTGGTCGACATCAGCAGGAATTTGCCGTCGCGGCTCCAGGTGAGCGCGTCGGCGAAAACGTTGGCGAGGAACGACACCGGCTTGCCGTCGCCGCCCGCCGCGCTGACGACGTACGCGTTGCGGAAGCGGTCGGCGCCGAAGGTCAGATACGCGATCCACTTGCTGTCGGGCGACCAGGCGAAGGTGCGCTCGGAGCCGAGCGGCGGCCCGTCGAACGACCCTTTCGCGACAGCGCGGATCTGCTTCGACGCGACTTCGTAAACGTCGAGCTCGTGCTTCCCGCGCTGGAACGCGAGCAGTTTTCCATCGGGTGAGAAGGATGGGCTGAAGTCGGCAGCGTCGCCGTTCGTCAGCTCCGATTCACGCTCGGTCGCGAAGTCGTATTGGCAGAGGTGCGGCGTGCCGCTGCGATCGGATGTGTAGACAATGCTCTTGCTGTCGGGACTCCACGCCACCTGCGCCTCGGCCGCACTCGTATTCGTGATGCGAAGCGCGTCGCCGCCATCCTTCGCGCTCGCGGCCCACACTTCGCCGCGCGCGACGAACGCGACTTTCTTGCCGTCGGGCGAAAGGGCGAAGTCGGTGAAGCGATCGCTGAGCTTGCGATGCTCGATAGCCGGCACGGAGGGCGATCCGAGCCGCGCGATCGTCACTTCGCTCGCCGCGCCGCTCGCCGTGTCGAGTTTCCAGATGCCGAAATCGCGTTCGAAGACGATCGTCCGGCCGTCGTACGAGATCGAGGGCCAGACGACGCGACCGGTCGTGAACTTCGTGATCTGCGCCGGCTGTCCCCCCGGCGTGATGCTCCAGATGTTCTCCGGTCCGCCGCGATCGGAGGCGTACCAGAGGCTCTTGCCGTCGTGCGACCACATCGGCCAGACCTCGCGCGCGCCGTCGGCGGTGACCGGTTCGTATTTCTGTGAAGAAGGATCGACGATGCAGATCTGCGAGTCGTCGATGTGGCTGTGGCCGTGGCGCCACCATTGTCCCGCTCCGATGCCGCGCGCGGCGATGGCGATGCGGTTGCCATCGGGCGACGGCGCGGCGTGGAACTCGTTGACGTAACGCTCGGCGACGACCTGCATCGGAGTACCGGACGCTGTTGGCGACCTCTCGATCGCGGACGCCACGCGATAGATGTCGTTCATCCCCGAGATGTCGCGGCTCGTCGATTCGAAGTAGAGCCACTTGCCGTCGCGCGACCAGGCGTCGAGGCGGTCGAGCACGTCGTCGTACGTGATGCGGCGCGTGGCGCCGGTGGCGAGATCGAGGACGTAGATGTCGCCGTTGCCGGTGCGCGTCGAGACGAACGCGAGCTGCCTGCCGTCGGGCGACCAGATGGGGCGCGACTCGCTCGCCGGATTCGACACGAGCAGCCGCGCGTCGCCGCCGGAGAGCGGAACGGTCCAGATGTCGCCGCCGGAGACGAAGGCGATCTCTCCGGAAGGGGAGAGTGACGGCTCCGAGTAACTCGGCAACTGCGCATGGGCGGAGAGCGTCAGGAACGCGATCAGGACGAAGGCACGGCTATGCATGGAGCCGAATTATCGGCGAGACGGCGGGCCCGCCGGTGACGGTCACGCAAATCCGCGAGGGCGCTCGTTCAGCGTCGACGCGATGTCGATCAGCGCCGCGGTGTAGATCGGATCGCCGAGCGTCAGCTTGATCGGCTTCTTGATGCCGGCGACGCGGACGACGACGGTCTGCTCGTCGGCGTCGACCTCGATGTCGTCGATCTTCGGCAGCGCTGCGTCGGGCGGCTTTTGCGACGAGAGGACGAGCCGCTTGTTCGTGAGGACGAGACCGTCCGTCGCGTGGATGCAGTACTCGTGGAATCCGAGGCGGATCGTGCACTCCACGCGCGGCAACGTGCTGACGTCGACGCCGCGCAGGCGCTCGAGCTCTTCCGCCGCCGGCTCGTGCTCCTCGATCTCGAATCCTTTGCGCAGTTGCTCGAGCGTTCCCGCCTGAGCCTTGCCGACGCGATCGTCGGCCATCAGATGCCAGAGAACTGTGCGGTACAAATCGTTCCGAAGCGAGCCGCGCGCCTCACCGTGCAGCCCGGCCGCCCCCGCGGTCTCGAACATCAGCGCCGCGACCTCGGACGCCTTCGCGGGACCGAGCCGGTGCAGCGCTTCGAATCCGATCTGCAGCACGGCGTGCCGCGCGGCGGGAGCCCAGACCGGGTCGGGGAGATCGATCGCCGCGCGCTCGCGCCCGACCGCATCCATCGATTCCTTGTCGGGCTGCACGCGCATCCGCTCGAGCGCCGCGACGTACGCGGCGAGCAGGTCGCGATTGCGCTTCTCGCGCGCTTCGCGTTCCTCGCGCTCCTTTTCGTCGCGGTCGTGCGTGGCGCGCCGCTGCTGCGCCGTGAGGACGACCGGCACGGCGATCATGCCGAGTCCGAAGATGATCTCCACCCAGCCCTGCGCCCCTTTTGTGAAGAGCACGGCGAAGCCGAGGAGGGTGAGGATGATGCCGATCGGCACGAGCGCCATGAGCGGCTTCGGGAGGGCGAGGATCTGATCGACGTACGACAATTTCTCCGGTTGCCGCCCGAGGTAGGCGGGACTCGTCGAGACGCGGTGCGAGTCGGCGAAGAAGAACGACTCGTGCCTGCGGCGGACGAACGAGCCGTCGGGGCCGGTACTGAGAGTGGGATCGTCATCGATCGCCTCGAGCAGGCGGCGAGGGGCGACCCCGAAGCGGATTGGGCCGGTGGCCAGTGACTTCGTCACGAAAAACGTCATCGTGCCTGACTCTGCGGTGCACGACGTCTGCCAGCGTTGCGGATGCGGGCTAAAGTGGTCGGGTCATGCTGAACATCTTCATCATCGCCCTCGCCCTCTTCCCGACCTCCACCGCCACCCGCACGACGAACACGCCGGCCAGCGGCGTCACGCGCGTTGTGATCATCTCGCGCGCCGGATCGCTGACCGTGACCGGCAAGAACGGCGCGACGGAGATCCGCTCCACCGGCAAGGCCGAGGCGTCATCCGATGCCGAGCTGGCGAAGACGCAGATCGTCGCAAGTCACCAGGGGTCGCAACTGACGATCGAGGAGCTGGTGCCGGACGAGTCGTTCCTGTCGTCGTCGCCGACGATCGATATGGAAGTCACGGTTCCGGCCGGAGTGCCGGTCGTGATCCGGGACGGCAGCGGCTCGATCAACGTGAACGACACCGGCGACCTCGACGTGACCGACGGCTCCGGCTCGATCGACATCGAGAACGTAACCGGCAACGTCCGCATCACCGACGGCAGCGGTTCGATCGATGTGAAGAAGGTGAGCGGCAGCGTGACCATCACCGACGACGGCTCCGGCTCGGTGAACGTGGCCGATGTCCGCGGCAACTTCACCGTGCAGCAGAAGGGGAGCGGGCATATCGATTACGAGCGGATCGGCGGGAAGGTGTCGGTGCCGAAGAAATAGTTACTGGGTTGCTGGGTTGCTTAGTTGCTTGGTGGGGTCACCGCTTCCACCGAGCAACCCAGTAACCAAGCAACCCAGCAACCGCCTCATCCCAGGATCGCTTCCACCAATCCCACATCCAACGCGCTCTCGAAAAAGTGATCTGGATTTTCAGCGCGTAGTCTCTCCGCCGATGTTTTTCCCGAGGCGATGGCGATCGTCGTCGCGTCGTGAGGGATGCCGCAGCGGACGTCGTAGATCGAGTCGCCGATGATCACCACGTCGCGTCCTGTGAATCGATAGCCGTCGATCTGCGATGCGCGCTCCACGGCGATCGGCGGGAGCTCTTCGCGGTTCGCGGAGTCGCTGCCGAATGCGCCGAAGGGGAAGTAGGCGTTGAGATTTGCGCCACCGAGCTTGAGGCGCGCGCCGGGCTCGATGTTTCCGGTGAGCAAGGCGAGCGTGACGCGCGCGTGCGACGCGAGGGCATCGAGGAGCGGGCGGATTCCCGGAAGCGACTCGACGCGGTCAGGGGTCGCGCGCTTTTCGAGCTCGGTGAGGTAGCGCGACCAGAGGCTTGGGAGTCGCGAGCTGATGTCGTCGTCGTTCCAGCCGGCATCGCGCAGGACCATGAACGCGATCTGCGGATCGGTGCGGCCGGAGAAGTCGTAGCGCGAGAGGTCGTCGCGGTAATCGAACGTCGCGGCCAGCGCGGCGCCGAAGGAATGGCGTGCCGCGCCGTGATCGGTGATGAGCGTGCCGTCGATGTCGAAGAGGACGAGTTTTCTCACGTCCCCACTTTATCCTGCGCGCAGACGCAGGATCTCCGGTTACACCGGCAGGATGTTGCCCATCGACCATCGCCCGTGGGGATGCGTCGCGCGGTGTAACCAGAGATGCTGCGTCTACGCACAGCATTGTTGAGGGGGAACGTGTTACATCAACCGCTGTACGGTCCAGAAAATACCGGTCGCGGCGATGGCGGCCGAGGCGGGGAGGACGAAGCGGGGGCGATACCAGGGGCGGGTGCGGGCCCAGCAGGCGACGAGCAGGAACGCGGTCGCGATCACCGCGAGCTGCCCGAATTCGACGCCGACGTTGAATGTGATCAGCGCGGTGAGGAACTCGGAGCGCGGCAGGCCGAGCTCCTTCAGCACGCCGGCGAAGCCCATGCCGTGCAGCAGTCCGAACGCGAAAACGATCGCCACACGCCACGGCTTCAGCTGCGACGTCGTCAGGTTCTCGATCGCGACGTAAGCAATCGACAGCGCGATCATCGGCTCGACCACGCGCGGCGAAACCGAGACCAGTCCGTAGATCGTCAGGCCGAGGGTGATCGAGTGGGCGACGGTGAAGGCGGTGACCTGCATCAGCACCGGCTTGAGCTTCGTCGAGAGCAGGAAGATGCCGAGGACGAAGAGGATGTGATCGAGTCCGCCGGGAACGATGTGCGTAAAGCCGAGTTTCAGGTATTGCCGCACGACATCCATCCGGGAGGGCGGAAGAAGGTCGGCGGAGAGCACGAACGGCGTCGAGGTGCTGTCGGAATCGAGCCACTGCTGGCGCGGGCCGATGGTCAATGCGTAGTAGCTGAACGTGAGATGCCAGCGCCAAGTGAAGGGACCGGCGTTCTTCGGGATCTCGCCATGAAACCGGATGGTGTTGTTCGGGAGGATCCCGACTTCGGGCGTCACGCGGACACCGCCGAAGCGGATCTCCGCGGCGGAGGCGAGGTCCTTGTCGTGCACGATGCGCCGGAAGGTGCTCGGCGCGGTGACGACGTCGACTGCGTACGTGTGATCGCGATTGAAGCGCGCGGTGACCTGCGTCGTGCCGATCTCGTGCGCCGACGCGGTGACCGCGATCAGCAGCGCGAGCGTCAGCGCTCGAACGTGAGCGAAGCCCACAGGCTCTCCCAGTCGGCGTTCGTTCCTGCGGGGGCTTGCACCATCTGCACCGACTTTATCAGCCAGACGCCGTTCTTCGGGAGGTTCAGCGTGACGCGCCCTTCTTTGTCGCTTCGGATGCGGAGGCGCGCGTTCGGGTCATCGCGATTGAGCGCGGTGACGAGCGCGCCGGCGAGCGGCTTGCCTTCGAACAGGAGGCGGACGCGGAGCGGCGTCGCCGCGCACGGATTGGTCTCGGGGATGATCTCGAATCGATAACCGAACGGCTGATCGAAACGCGCGCCGCCGCCGCTGCCGGTGAGCAGCACCGATTTCGCGAAGCGGAAGAAGCGCTCGCGATCGGGCTTGGCCGTCTCGTGACGCTGGGCGCGGATCGCGCTGATCCGCTCGAGTCCCTCGTTCTTCAGGAAGTCCTCGAATTTCGCGGCGTCGAGCTCGAGCGGATTCGGCTTGCTGCGATATCCGATGATCGCGAGGCCGGGCTGCTCGACGCGGACGTAGCCGGCGGGATCGCGGTTCTCGAAGCCGACGACGTCCTTCTCGCCATTCGCGGCGCGAACGGTGAAGGTGTCGATCAGCTGAGCGCTGCGCGGGATCGGATCGCCGGTGAATTCCTGGCCGACGCGGAGCGAGGTCGAGACGAGCTGCCCGACGGCGGGGCGGAAGGTGGACGGCTCGATCCAGAAGTCGTGCGCGTGCGCTACGGCGGTCTGGGCGGCAACGGCGATGATGACGGCGGCGATTCGCTTCACGTCCAAGTTACGAACGTGAAGCGAAATCGGATGGCCGCGCTTACTTCAACGTCTTGATGAAGGTGACGACGGCTTTGATCTGCTCTTCGCTGACGCCCTTCTTCGCGAAATTGTGTTTCGGGTTCTCGGCGACGAACTTCGCAAGGTCGGCCTCGGTCTTGCCCTGGACGGCGGCCGAGGTGAGGTCGGCCTTGGCCATCTTCTTTCCGTCGGGACCATGGCACGCGGCGCATTTCGCCTTGTAGAGCGCGGCGCCGTCTTCGGCGGCCATCGCCACGGTGGCGAACATCATCGAGAGAACCAGTGTGAGGAGAATCAGGATCGTTGTTTTCTTCATGAGCTTTGCCCTCCGAGCGGATTTGTAGCGCCGGTGAGCCGTTCATCGGTGTGACTGGTCTCCATAGGTGCGTGTGACAAACAGCGGACAGCAGACAGCAGACAGCAGATAGCAGGAGGTCGATGTGATGACGAACAGCTTCTCCTGCTATCTGCTATCTGCTACCTGCTATCTCTCATCTGCTATCTTCGCCGGGCATGCGCCGTGCCTCGCTCCTGGTCCTCTTCCTCACGGTCTTCATCGACCTCATCGGATTCGGGATGGTCATTCCTTTCCTCTCGTTCTATGCGCGGGAGTACGGGGCGAGCGGGGTGGCGGTCGGTGCGGTGGTCGGGATTTATTCGATCATGCAGTTCTTCTTCGCGCCGATCTGGGGACGGCTCTCCGACCGCATCGGACGCCGCCCCGTGATCCTCGTCAGCGTCACGGCGTCGTGTGTCGGCTACCTGATGTTTGGCTTTGCACACAGCTTCGTCGTGCTGCTCATCTCGCGCATCATCGCCGGGGTGGGCGGCGCCAACATCGGCACCGCGCAGGCTTACATCGCCGACTCGACGACGCCCGAGAATCGCGCCAAAGGGATGGGCCTGATCGGCGCCGCGTTCGGCATGGGCTTCATCCTCGGGCCGCCGCTGTCGGCCCTCCTGTCGCACCTCGGGATGCAGCACGGGATGCCGGGCAATCTTCTTCCCGGCCTCGCCGCCGCGTCGATGTCGTTCACCGCGCTGGTGATCGCCTTCTTCGTCCTCGGCGAGTCGAAGGCGCCCAACGCCGCGGTGCGCAGCGCCATCCCGCCGCAGTTCGACAAGCGCGTATGGGCGGAAGTCAGTCATCGCCGGATCCTGGCGACGATCATCGCAACGTTGTTTCTGACGCTTCTGTCCGTCGCCGGGATGGAGGTGAGCGTGACGCTGTTCGCGCGCGAGCGATTTCACCTCACGCAGCGGCAGCTGGCGATGCTCTTCATCTTCATGGGCGTGATCGTGGCGTCGATTCAGGGCGGATTGATCGGACGCGCGGCACGTGCGGTCGGCGAGCGGACGCTGGTCGCGATCGGCGCGGCTTCGTTCACGATCGGCATGATGCTGGCGCCAGAGGTCTATCGGATTCCGTGGCTCTACGCGGTGGCGTTCTTCTTCGCCATCGGGCAGGGACTCTGCTATCCGTCGCTCACGTCACTCGTAACGAAGGTGACGAAGTCGAGCGAGCACGGGACGATGCTCGGGATCGCCACCGCCGTCGGCTCGCTGGCCCGCTTCTTCGGCCCGATCCTGGTTGGCTTCTTCTACGATCTGGCCAACGCGCGCGGCGCATTTTTCGGCGGAGCAGCACTGACCGCGCTTGCGCTGATGCTGACGATTTCGATGCGGCAGCTGCCGCTGATGGAGGGTTGATTGTCGATCCTGAAAGTGTCGCGCCTCGGACATCCGGTGCTTCGCGAGAAGGCATCCGACGTCGAGATCAAGGACATCAAGGCGGGGAAGTTCCGGCCGCTGATCGACGACATGATCGAGACGATGCACGCCTACGACGGCGTCGGACTGGCCGGACCACAGGTGCATCTCCCGCTGCGCATCTTCGTTTTCGAAGTGCCGGAGCGCGCCGCGAAACGGCGCAACATCCAGCAGATCGGCGCCGGCGTTTTCTTCAACGCCACGTACGAGCCGATCGGCGACGCGATCATCACCGATTGGGAAGGTTGCCTCAGCGTCCCGTTCCTCGGAGGCGAAGTGCCGCGCTTCAAGAAGCTGCGGCTGAAGGGGATCGACGTCGAGGGGAACGAGGCGAACCTGGAGATCGAAGGCTTTACCGCGCGGATCTTCCAGCACGAGGTCGATCACACCGACGGGCATGTGTACCTCGACCGGATGCCTGATCTGAAGACGCTCGGCTACACGATCATTTTGTAACTGCTGACTGAATGATCGCCAGCGCCTCATCCAACTCGTTCGCGGTCGTGAATCGCGACAGCGAGAAGCGCACCGCCGCCGGCAATCCCATCGCCTTCATCGTCGCGCTCGGCTCCAGTCCCGTGTTGCATGCCGCTCCCGCCGAGACGCAGACGCCGTGCGCGTCGAGCGCCGCCACGACCTCGGCGGCATGATCGCGGAAGATCACACTCGAGGTATTCGGCAGCCGCGGCTGCGCGCTTCCCGCGATCTGCACGCTGAATTTCGCGCGAAGCTCCGACTCGAAACGATCGCGCAGCTCGCGCACGCACTCGAATGCTGGCACTGCCTCGAGCGCCATCCGCGCCGCGACGCCGAATCCGACGATCGACGGCACGGCCTCGGTTCCGGAGCGCAGGCCGAGCTCCTGTCCGCCGCCGTACCAGAGCGGCGCCAGTTTCCGGCCGCGATGAATCGACAACGCGCCGATCCCTTTCGGCGCATGCAGCTTGTGTCCGGAGATGGTCATGAAGTCGATGCCGTCGTGCGAGATGGCGATCTTGCCCGCCGCCTGCACGGCATCGACGTGCAGCAACGCGCCATGCGCATGCGCCAGCTCGCAGATCTCGGCGATCGGATGAATGACGCCGGTCTCGTTCTGCGCGAGCATGACCGAGATCAGAAGCGTGTGGTCGTCGACCAGCGCGCGAAACTGATCCATGTCGAGCGCGCCGTCGCGATCGACGTTCACGATCGCCAGTTCGATGTCGCCCCGCTGCTCGAGCGCGCGAAGGAGCAGCATCACCGAGGGATGCTCGACCGCGGTTGTGACGATCCTGCGGCGGGAAGGCTTCGCGTCGATCAGGCCGCGGATCACGAGCGCGTTCCCTTCCGTGCCGCAGCTGGTGAAGATCACCTCGCCGTCGCTGCAATCGAGCAGGTGCGCCACCGACGATCGTGCTTCCTCGACCGCCTCGTGCGAGCGGCGCCCGAGCGAGTGCGCGGCGTGCGCGTTGCCGTAGAGCTCGCGATAATACGGCTCCATCGCGGCGAGCACTTCGTCGGTGACACGGGTCGTTGCGTTGTTGTCGAGGTAGATCATGACGTTCAGGACGACGGCAACTCGAAGTCGTTGTCTATTTGCCGCCCGAACTCCTGCTCAAACTCCCGGAGCGACTCGAGCACCGCGGCTGTTCGCGTCTGCATGTCGAGCGATCTTGCGACACCGCGCAGACGGGGCGCCGGCTTGTACACCGCCGAATGTTCGACTTCCCAGAAGAGGCCGATCAGTAGCGACACGATCTGGATTTCAGAGTGAAAAACGTCAGCCTGATTCCAGAGGCCATGGAACTTCAAGGCGATCGGCCGGGCGCTTGGATCCTCGGACTTGATGTGATCTGAAGTCCAATCGCTAATCCTGCGCTCGATGATCGGTCGAGCATGATCGAAAGAGGACTGAGGAAATGTGAGAACTCGAATGCCGACGAGGTCCGGCAGGGCAGTCAATGAGTATTTGGAAGGTTGTGTTGAATCAAAGGCGGCGCCCTCCTGTCGTCTTCGAAGGGAGTCGACGGCGCTCTCGCACTCCTTGATACGGCCACGGACCAGGACCCGCGCGTACTCATCGAGCTTCAGGCGGAGCGGTAGCAGAAGATAGTTGACCTCTGTTTCCAGCGCGACCAGCGTTCGCTGCAGCGACGGCAGCAGATCGAAGTAATCTGCCCGCAGCCGGTCCTCAACTTGCCGCACGCAGTTCGCCAAGCTCCACGAGAAAATCGCGCACGATGGCGTCCGACGGAGCTTCGTTGAAGTAGAACCGCCATTCCCCCTCATTGCTCTCGTCGATCCGATCGGCGAGCCACCCGGCAGAGTGATCCTCGATGGCATCAACGCTGAAGACTTTCCTGGCAATGCGATTGATGTAGACCATGCGATTGAAGTTGTACCGATAGCCGGCACGTTTCAGACGTTCTGCTTTCTCGTCCATGACGATTTCATTCTAGCCGACATCGAAAATGTTTATCGTTGTGAGCGCTCGCCTTTTTGCGGTTATTTGACGCAACTCACGACGCGCTGCTGATGGGGGAGTCCTTACATTACAGCTCACAAAGGCGCGAAGGGATTCTCCCCCGGCAGCGCGTTGTGAGAGAGACGGACAGGCGGATGGTTGCTGCGTGAGCAGCCATCCGCCTGAATGTTTTTTATGGCGAGGCCCACGCCGGCGCCGGGTTGCCGATCCAGCACCAGGCGATGTAGTCGGTGAGGGGCGGGACGCTGCCGAGCTCGCGCAAACGCATGTTGACCTGGCCGCGGTGATAGCTGCTGTGCATCGCGACCTGCGTCATCGTCGTGCCGAGGTCGACAGGGGCGGGGGCGTCGACGCCGATGATCTTCGAGATGCGCTCGGCCCACGGAATCGGGACGATCTCCACCAGCGCGCGCTCGCCGAGTGCTTCGACGAACGAATGAACCTCGGCGTGATACTCGCGCGCCCAGGCCTCGATCGAGGCGAGATCGGGAAACGTATCCAGCTCCCGCAGCGCCATCGGAGAGCGGGTCCAGAGGTGGAGAAACGCGCGCTGCACCATGTGAAGGTGATGGAGCTTCTCTCGGATCACCGGATCGTGTTCCGCTTCGGGACAGGCTCGCGCCGCGCGCAGGACGACGGCATCGGCCCAGGCCATGTGGGAGAAGAGGTCGTTGTGCATTTCGAGCCAAGAGATAGAGAGATGAAGTGATGGAGAGACAGAGGAATGCCGTTGCTACTCAGCCCCTCTATCCCTCAATTTCTCTGTCTCTCTATCTCTCAATATTTCAGATATCGAGCAGGAACCGCTCCGGATCCGCAAACGTCGTGTCGTACTCCGCCTGCAGATCGGTCTTGTGCTTCCACTCCATCTCGGCGAGCTCCATGAAGAGGCGGCCGAGCTCCGTGTTCGGGACGCGCTCGGCCATGAAGCGGTAGTAGCTCTCTGAGTCGCGCTCGCGCTCGAGGGCGAGCTTGAGCGCCTTGCTCATGTCGAGATTGGAGATCTCGGGCGGGATGTCGACCGTCACCGGAGCGGGATCGGGAGGCTCGTGACCGATCAGCTCGTGATAGCGGCGCTCGAGCTTTGCGCGGTGGACGAGCTCACCATCGGCGAGCGAAAGCATCCGTTTGCGCACTTCCGGAGAGCCCGCCCGCTCCGCCATCCGCTGGTAATACACGCGCGTCTCGACCTCGGAATCGATCGCATTCCTGAGGACCTCTTCGATTGTGGTCTCGAGCGGTTTCACGGTCGGTGGCCCGACTGATGATTATACGGGTGGTAGTTGGCCGTTGGCAGTTGGGAGTTGACGGGAGTTACTACCCACTGCCAACGAATAACGGTCAGCTATCCTCGCGGCTCGCCGCGGAAGACATCGGGATTGGGCGCTTCGGTGTCTTCGAACGGCGCGGTGCGGATCGGCTGGCCGAGTCCGGTGCCGCCCGCCCAGCCCTTCTTCTCCATCTCGCCGTAGTACGGACGCCATCCCATCGGAGCCTCGGGGAAGTTCGGCGGCACGACCAGGTCGCGCAGTCCGACGACCGCGCGGGCTCGCGTGTCGATCGCCATCTCGTAGTCGCGCGTCATGTAGATCGCATCCTCGGGACAGGCGTCGACGCAGTATCCGCAGAAGATGCAGCGGAGCAGATCGATCTCGTACCGCACCGGGAACTTCTCGCGCGTCCGCTCGTCCTCGCCCGCCTCGATCGTGATGCATTCCGCGGGGCAGGCGGTCGAGCACATGTAGCACGCCACGCAGCGCGTGGTGCCGTCCTCGCGCGTAGTGAGGATGTGCCGGCCGCGGAAGCGCTCGGAGTAGACGCGCTTCACCTCGGGATACGAGATGATCGGCAATCCCTTCATGTTGAAGAGGTTCTTCAGCAGATGACCGAGGGTGACGAACATCCCCTTGATGATCTGCGGCAGGTAGAGGCGATCGCTGATCGTGAGCGGTGCGCGCTCGACTCTGATGACGCCGGGTGACACTCGTGTTATCGCCATGGCCTAGTGATCCAACTCCCCGGCAATGATGTTCAATGATCCGAGTCCGGCGATCGCATCGGGGATCGTCTGCCCTGTGATCATCTGCGGATAGGCCTCGAAGATCGGGAAGCAGGGCGGGCGGACGCGGACGCGGTACGGGTTCTTGGTGCCGTCGGAGACGACGTAGAAACCGAGCTCGCCGTTGCCTCCTTCGACCTGGAAGTACGCTTCGCCGACCGGCGGCTGGATGCCGTGCATGATCAGCTTGAAGTGGTAGATGAGCGACTCCATCTCGTTGTAGACCTTCGACTTCGGCGGCAGGGCGACGTACGGATTGTCGACGATGACCGGTCCCGCCGGGAGACCGCGGTTGATCGCCTGCTGGAGGATGCGCAGCGATTGCCGCATCTCCTCGAGGCGCACCAGGAACCGTGCATACGTGTCGCCGCCCTCGGCGATCGGCACGTCCCAGTCGTAGGTCTCGTAGCCGAGGTAGGGGGAGGCTTTGCGGACGTCGTACGGTACGCCGGTGGCGCGGAGGCAGGGGCCGGTGAAGCCGAAGCTGAGCGCGTCTTCCTGCGAGATCGGGCAGACGCCCTGCACGCGGTCGAGGAAGATCTTGTTCTTCATGATCAGCTTCTCGACGTCGTCGATGAACTTCGGCAACATGTTGACCAATCGCTGCGAGTTGGCCAGGAAGTCGGCCGGCGCGTCGATGGCCATGCCGCCGACGCGGGTGTAGGTCGGCAGCAGGCGCGCGCCGCAGCATTGTTCGACGAGGCCGAGGATCTCTTCGCGCGGCTGGAACAGGTACCAGAAGTTCGTCAGCGCGCCCATGTCGACGAGGTTCGTGCCGATGCAGATGATGTGATCGGAGAGGCGCATGAACTCCGACAGCATCAGCCGGATGTGCTGCGCGCGGGGCGGAGCCTCGATGCCGAGCATCTTCTCGATCGTCATGCAGTAGCCGACGTTGTTGATGATGGCCGAGCAGTAGTTGAGGCGGTCGGTGAACGGGATGACCTGCTGATAGGTGTGTGTCTCCGCCATCTTTTCGAAGCAGCGGTGCAGATAGCCGATCTCGGTGTCGGCGCCGATGATCGTCTCGCCGTCGAGCGTGACGACGATGCGCAGCGTGCCGTGCGTCGCGGGATGCGAGGGGCCGAGGTTCAGCGTCACGCGCTCGAAGTCGGTGTCGACGTCGGCGAAGCGGGGATCGATCTTCGGGGTGAGCTTTGCCACGCCCTGTTCGGTGAGCAGCCAGCGCTGCGCGGGGTCGTAGTCCTTGCGCAGCGGATGGCCCTGAAACATCTCGTGGGTGAGGATGCGGCGGAGGTTCGGATGACCCTCGAACTTCACGCCGAACATGTCGTAGACCTCGCGCTCGAACCAGTCGTTGGCCTTGAAGATCTTCGTCGAGGTCGGAACCGTTTCGTCCTCGCCGACGCGGACCTTGAGCCGCACCCGCTCGTTGTTCTGCACCGAGTAGAGCTGGTAGACGACGTCGAAACGTCCGCCGTCGCGGCGGCCCGGATAGTCGACGCCGAAGATGTCGAGCGGGAGGTTGAAGCCGCTGTTCTTCAGCGCGGTGAGGACGTCGGTAATGGCATTCCGATCGACGACGAACGTCGGCATGTCCTGCCCACGCTCCTGCTGCATCGAGTTGTTGCTGACCTTCGCCGCGATCTCTTCGCCGCGCGTGTCGGCCTGCGCCGCATTGGCCGGCACGTAAGGATCGCGGTTCGTCGGAGCGGGCCCGGTGTAGGGGATGGCGGAGAATTTGGTGAGAGTGCTCATTTAGTGTTGGGTTGCTGGGTTGCTAAGTTGCTCGGTTGCTTGGTTGCCGTTACCGAGCAACCGAGTAACCCAGCAACTCAGCAAATGGTTCATCCCCGTTTCAACTCCCCGCGCTGGATCTTGTCCCTGAGCTTCAGGATTCCATACATCAGGCCGTCCGGCGTCGGGGGACAGCCGGGGACCCAGATGTCGACCGGGATCACTTCGTCGATGCCCTGCATCACGTGATAGACGCGGTAGAAGCCGCCGGAGGTTGCGCAGGCGCCCATCGCGACGACGTATTTCGGCTCCGGCATCTGGTCGTAGATCTTCTTGAGGACCGGGCCCATCTTGTCGACGATCGTGCCGGCGACGATGAGCAGGTCCGCCTGTCTCGGCGAGAACCTCACGACCTCGGCGCCGAAGCGCGCGACGTCGTAATGCGACGAGACCATCGACATGAACTCGATGGCGCAGCACGCGGTGCCAAACGGGAGCGGCCAGAGCGAGTTGCCGCGCGCCCAGTTGACCATCGTGTCGAGCTTGGTGGTGAGGTACGTGCCGCCGGCGAGGTCTTCCGTTTCGTTCTGTGCCTCACCCGGGAGGGTGATCAGCCCTTTTTCGGCCCCTTCGCCGGGAGCGACGCCCGGTTTGCGGGGAATGATCGTGTCGGGATGTTCCATGTTTTCTGTTGGCATAACTCGGCGCCTTCGCCGCGCGGATTCTACACAACTAACATCACCGCCGGAAAAACGCCTCCAGACGTTCGGCAACGCATGCGGCGCGCCACTGTTCGGCGCTCTTCCGGCCCTCTTCGCGAAGGCGCTCGCGGAGGTCGGCGTCGCTGAGGATTTCGATCAGCCGCTCGCCGAGCTCGACGGCATTCCGATTAGCGCTTTGCACCACCGGAACGCCCGCGGCCATCGCCTCCGCGGCGGGAAGAGTGTGGTCGCGGGCAGCGATGAGGAGATCGCACGAATGCATGAGTCGCGTCATCTCCGCTGAGGTCAGTCCGACGTGGAACTCCTGCACGGAATCGAGCGGCTCCTCGCGCGACGGCACCCAGGGCGAGACGCGGATGAGATCGAATTTCTGATGAAACCAGCGCGCGTGCGCCGCGGCTCCGTAGCCGTCCTCGATCCCATCGTCGTTCTGCGACGCGCCGGCAAGGAGGACGCGCGGCGGCTCGTGCTCGCGCGGCGCACCGGAGCGGTACATCTCTTCGTCGACGATCAGAAACTCGCTCCACGGAAACGAGCCGTCGAGCACGATGTCGCTCGTCACCGAGGCGAAGTCGTCTACGAATTCCCAGCGCGCACGCGACGGGCGCCAAGTCACCGCCATGTCTGCGGTGGTGACGATGCGGACGTCGTGACCCCGCTCGATCAGCGCATCCGCTTGAGCCAGCACACTCTGCACGCGCGGCGAGATGCCGGTTTCGTCGAGCAGATATGTGATCATCGCGCCCGATGTTATCGGAAGAAGCGGGTGTGCCGAGGCGTTCAGGGGGTCGCACGTGCTGATCGCGAATCCCTATCTCCACTACGCGAGCGACCGCATCTACAACCCGCTCAATGACCGCGCCCTGACGCCGGCCGACGCCGAGTGGGGCTCGCTGCGCCGGTTTCTCGACGGCGGTCCGGCCGACGAATCGCTTCTCCGCGACGAATGGGTGATCGGGCCCGATCACGATCTCTCCCGCCGCTCGCTGCTGAAGATCGTCTCGCTGGAGACGATGACGACGTGCAATCAGAAGTGCTACTTCTGCCCCGTCTCGATCGCGCCGCGCGAGGATGAAACGATGCCCGACGAGCTGTTCGCGTCGATCGTCAACCAGTTGACCACCTACCGCGCGACGCTGGAAGGGGTCTTCCTCCAGAGCTACAACGAGCCGACGCTCGACCGGCGTTTCGTCGACTACTGCCGCGCGCTGTTCGAAGCGGGGCTACCGGTGGCGGTGCTGAGCAACGGCTCCGGTCTGACGCCGGGGAAGGCCGACGCGCTGATGGCGGCGGGCACGCTGCGCTACCTCTGCATCAATCTCTCGACCCTCGACCGCGAGCGCTACAAGCGCGATCGTGGCGAGGATCATCTCAATGTTGTCCTCCGCAATCTCGATCACATCCGCGACAAGCCGATCGCCCAGCAGATGCGCATCGTGGTCCTCGGCGAGATGACCGACATCCACCGCGCCGACCACGCCGCCATCAGCGAGCGCTTCGCCGGCAGCCGTTTCGAGATCGAGATGGCGCAGGCCCAGGATCGCGCCGGCTGGCTCGATGTCGGGATGAAGACCATGACGCCGAAGAAGAAGCTCGCCGGCTGCGACCTGATCGGCTCCCGCCCGATCCAGCACCTGCACATCACGCCGCGCGGCTCCTGCATTCTCTGTTGTCAGGACTACGACGAGAAGTACGTCGTCGGCGATCTGACGACGAGCACGATCGACGACGTGCTGGCGGGGGACGAGATGGCGAAGATGCGGCGCTGGACGTACGGCGTGGAAGAAGCGCCGGACGATTTCATCTGCCGGACGTGCGTGTGGGCAATCGAGCGGTGAAGTAGCGCTCCAAGCGATCTCCCGTCGCTGCCGCGCGGAATTGCTCGGCGACTTCACGGCCTCTTCGCGCGAGCAACTCACGACGCGCCGCATCCTCGAGCAGCGCCGCGAGCGCGTCACCCATCGCAGCACCGTCCCCTTCAGCGACGAAGTTCGAATCGCCCCACGAACGGAACGACGGGATGGACGAGAGGATGACCGGAACGCCCGAGGCCATCGCTTCCGCGGCGGGCAGGCCGAAGCCTTCCTGATGCCGGCTCGGTCCGAGAAACAGGTCGCACGAAGCGAACAACCGCGCCATCGCATCGGTCGGCAGCGCGACGTGAAACTCCGACGCGAGCTCGGAAGGTTCACCATCCGCGGGACCCCATTGCGACGCGCGCACGAGATCGAACGAAGCTCCCCGCGCACGTGCGCGGCGAACGGCTTCGTATCCGACGTCGATGCCTTTGAAGTCGGCCTGCATCGGTCCGACGAGAAGCACGCGCGGCGTGCCGTCGTGCGCCGCGTGCGGCTGATAGAAATCGTCATCGACGATCTGTCCGACGTACGTCGCGTCGTCATGGAACTGCTTGCAGATCTCGACGAGATGAGGCGAGACAGTGATCTTCGGGATGGGGAGCCGGTAGACGGCATCGATCTGCTGCTTCAGACCGGCGTACGCGGTGAACGAGCCTTCGTAGCCCTGGCAGAAGTGGATCGTGCGCGGTCCGGCAATCCGGAACGCCGGCTCGACGGTTCGCCAGAACGTGGCGACGACGAAGTCATAGCTCGTGAGGTCCGCTTCATCGAATTCGCTCACGTGCTGGAACTTCGCGCGCGAGCGGCGCCAGGTCAGCGGTCCGCCCTTCGTCACGAGCACTACGTCGTGACCGCGCGCGGTTAGCTCGTCCGCGTGCGCGACGGCGACGCGGATGCCGCCAGCCATCTCGGTGTCTTCGAGGAGATATGCGATGCGCAGCGCTCTCATCTCCGGAATTGCAGCAGGCGATAACCGTACACGCCGCGGCGATAGGCATCCGCGTAACGGTGGCCGCCGCCCGTGAGCTCCGCGAGCTGCTTCTCGGATACGCCGAGGTCGGCAACGAGCGATTGATGATGTTTGACGATGAGCGAATCGACGTAGCCGATCGTCGGCATCGCCTGGCTCGTGAGATCGAGCTCCTCGCATTTGGCAAAGCCGTGATGGGCGGCGGCGGCGATGAATTCGTCGAGGCGATGCAGCGTGCCTTCGCCGCCGATCGTGAATTCATCGAGCACGATCACGTGCCGCGTGATCGCGGCTGCCTTTGCGAAAAGTTGCTCCGAAGCGATGTACTGCGACGACTCCTGAAACAGGACGGCATCGAACGATTCGGTCTCGAGGTTTTCGAACGCTACGCATTGCGCGTTGAGCGACGGATCGAGCAGCGCGATCTGCTTTTCATCCGGCGTGATGCCGAGGACGTCGTAGCCGAGCGCGGTCAGGCGGGCGAGGGTCGTGCCGAGGCCGGTGCCGGCGTCGAGGAGGCGGGCGGGCGGGGAGGGGAGGCGGGCCAGCAGCAGCTCTGTCGATCGTTCCTGCGCGGCGGCGAGCGGCTCACCTTCCCGTTCGAACAGGCCGTAATGGAGGTAGCTCACCGAGCCCTGTTCGAGCGTGAGGACGTGCATGAAGACGTTGAGTGGGAAATAGAAATCGCGATACGGCAGGGACATTGGCGCGCCATTGTAAGCAGTACGATGATGCGATGAAACAGCGCATGCGGTGAGCCTCGACCGGCGATGAAACTCCACTTCGATCCAGCGGCGATGCGGGCGCAGTACACGACCGCCGATCCTTTCCCGCACATCGTGCTCGACGGCCTCTTCGACGACGCCGACCTCGACGCGGTCCTCGCCGGGTTCCCGCCGCCGGAGGCGATGAAGTGGATGCGTTTCGACAATCCGCAGGAGAAGAAGCTCGGGTTCTTCTACGCCACGAGCACGATCGGCGACACCGTGCGGCGCTTCCTCGACGCGATGAACTCGTTCGAGATGCTGCTCTTCCTCGAAGCGCTCACCGGGATCGATGGCCTCATCCCCGATCCGTACTTCGGCGGAGGCGGTCTGCATCAGATCGAGCCGGGCGGCTTTCTGAAGATCCACGCCGACTTCAACGTCCATCCAAAGCTCAAGCTCGACCGGCGGCTGAACATGCTCATCTACCTGAACAGGGATTGGCGCGAGGAGTACGGCGGCCATCTCGAGCTTTGGGATGCGGAGATGCGCGAGTGCCGCAAGCGGGTCCTCCCGGTTTTCAATCGCACCGTCGTCTTCTCGACAAGCGATCGCTCATACCACGGCCATCCGCATCCGCTCACGTCGCCGCCGGGAGTGACGCGCAAATCGGTGTCGCTCTACTACTACACGGCGGGGCGGCCGGAGGAGGAGCGCTCCGCGCCGCACGACACGATCTTCGTAACGCCTTAGCGGGCAGGGAGAACCGGAAGGCGCTCGCATCACTGCTGCATGCGGTGTGGGGAGCGGACGTCTCGTCCGCTCGGTGCTCCTGGCGTGCCATTCCTTCGAGCGGACGAGACGTCCGCTCCCCACCTGTCGCCCTACCCCGGGTTCTCCGCCGTGACGTAGTAGCCGGACGGCAGGAGATCGGCGGCGGAGTACGCGATCCGCGCGTGATCGAGCATCCGCAGCAGCTCGTCGCGGGCGTGCGTGGCCACCACTTCCTGCGGCTCGATTGACACGACCTTCCATCCCGCGATGGTCAGCATCTCCTCGATCGTCCGCTTCGTGAAGAAGCGGAGGTGGCCGACGCAGGTCAGTCCCATGTAGACGTAATCGAAGCGGCCGTGGAGCAGGTCGTTGATCACCGAGGCGTTGGCGATGTTCGGAAGGGAGAGGAGCAGCTTGCCGCCAGGTTTGGCGATGCGGCGCAGCTCGGCGAGGAACGACCATGGCTCGTCGAGATGCTCGACGATATCGCCGCCGATGATCCAGTCGAAGCGCTCGTGGATCAGCGAGACGATGTTGCGCACGTCGCCGCAGAAGACCTCGTCGATCCGCTTGCGGGCGATGGCCGCCGCGCGCTGATCGAGCTCGATGCCCACGACGCGGCACTGCTGCCGCTGTTTCAGCGCCTCGCCGAGGGGCGCCTCGCCGCATCCGAACTCGAGGACCGAGCGGGCGTCGGCGCCGATGCGGGCCAGCAGATCGAAGCGCGCCTGGCCGCGCAGCGAGCTCCAGCGATGCACGTAATCGTTCGTGGAGATCGCCACCTCGAGTCCCGACAGCGCGCGGCGCGGCACTTCATCCGCTTCCTCGAGAAATGCGGTCGGGCAGAGGTAGACGCCGGGATCGGACTTGTCCCACTTCACCCGCTCCAGCTCGAGGTCGCGCCGCTGCATCCCGGCCACGGCCTCCTGCAATTCGCGGAGCGTGAGGTAGGTCGCTGGGGCGGCGCGGCGCTGGGCCGGGTTCTGCGTTTCATTCGAGACCGGGAGGGCGGCGGCGGCGCCGGTCTCATCGAGCACGACGGCCAGACGCTCGGCGAGATTCGAATGAGGGACGAGCAGCGGATCGGTCACCACGAGGACATCGTCGCTGTCGACCGAGGCCGCGGCGAGTGAGGCCGGCTCCTGCGGATCGTAGAAGATCAGCTCGCCGCCGCCGGACCGGAGCAGCATCTGCGTCTGCCACGAGGCGTAGCGCTCCTCGATTGCCGGATGATCGAAGCGGGGATAAAGAATCGACGGGGGAGCGGACATGCGGCGCACATACTAACGTTTGGGCTAACATTTTGACGATGCGCACCCACCTGTTTGCCGCCGCCTTCACCTGCTGTCTGCTCGCCGCCTGTCAGCGCGAAGGACCGCCCGGCGCCAAGAAGGCCGTGGTGCCCGCGAAGGTCGTGCCGGCCGACGCGAGCAGGAGCAATGTGAAGGAGACGGTACCGCTCGACATCACGGCGCTCGACCGCTCGGCGATGGGCTCGAAGCTCGATGTCTCCGGCAACGTCCTGGAATCGCAGGAGGTCTTCAAGCCGGGCGAGCCGGTCTACGTGACGATGTGGCTCAGACTCTCGCCCAGCGGCCTGCAGACGAGCGTTCGCTTCCTCGATGCGAAAGAGCACGAGGTGGCGTGGCCGAAGACGAACATGAAAGGCGAGAAAGTGGTCACGCACAAACTCGATACGTCGAAGCTCGAGCCGGGCGAATACCAGGCGATCTGCTACTGGGGGCTGGACGATGAGCGCGACTACAAGTTCCGCATCGAGAAGCCTGGAAAGAAAAAGTCGTAGCGGTCAGAACTTCACGAGGCGCGCGGGCAGCATCCGGACGATGAGCGAGATCCAGCGCCAGAAGCCGGGCAGATAGACGACCTGCTTCTTCGCCACGATCGCGTCATGGATCGCGCGGCCGACGGCGCGCGGCTCCGCGAAGAGCGGATTCTTTTTGATGTCGCGCGTCATCGGCGTGTCGACCCAGCCCGGCTTGATCAGCAGCACGTTCGCGCCCGCTTCCGCCAGGCGTCCGCGCGCACCGTCGCACCAGGTGTGGATTGCGGCCTTCGCCGCACCGTAGAGATAGTTCGAGCGCCGTCCGCGATCTCCCGCCACCGATCCGATCACCGCGAGCGTGCCGCCCTTGCGTGACTCGAGCACGTTCGCGAACCGCGCGGCGAGGGAGATGACGGACGTCGCGTTCAATTGAAATGCGTCGACCTGGGCAGCGGGATCGCGATCGATCGCGCGCTGATCGGGGAGCGAGCCGTACGCGATGAGGACGGCATCGACGTCGCCCGCCGTGCTCACAATCTCTTCGTGCCGCGAGAGATCGCCGAGATCGGCGATCAGCTCTTCGACCTCGGACGCGCCGCGTGCGCGGAGATCAGCGGCGACCGCGGCGAGCTTCGCCGGATCGCGCGCCACGAGAAAGAGCGCGGCATGCTCCTCCGCGAAGTTCGCCGCGGTCGCCTGCGCGATGGCGGACGTCGCTCCGATGATGGCGATCTTCACGACGTCACCCGTCGCCAGAACGATGATGAGAATTTCGGATCGATGTGCGCGGCGAATTTCTCCCACCGCGGAAAGAACTCGCGAAAGCGGGCCGGCGCGAGCCGCGCATCTTTCGCCGGATAGACCGAGCCGCCGGCCGCGGCGACGATGGCGTCGAGCTCGTCGAGCATCGGAAAAAGCTCGGCGTGCTTCGCCGCGAAGTCGAGGCAGACGGTCGTGCCGGCGCGGGGAAACGAGAGGAGTCCCGGCGACGCGAGCCCGGAGAATTTCTTGATGACGGTGAGGAACGACGCCAGCTGCGATCGCGCCGAGCGATCGACGATCTCCGCGACCGGCTCGAGCCCCGCGGCAGTGGGGATCACACATTGATATTGCAGGAAGCCTTTCCGACCATACGCGACGTTCCAGTTGTCGATCGCATCGAGCGGATAGAAGAACGGATCGTAGTGCTGCGCGCGCTCCGCTCCATGCTGATTGGCGCGGTAGTACGCCGCGTTGAAGGCGCGGACGGAGAACGAATTCAACAACGGCGCGAACGGCGCGAGCGGCAGCTTCAACGCCCGCCGCGTCCTGGCCTTGCCCGCGACGGCGCTGTGATTCCCTCGAAAGAAAATGCCGCGCGCGTCCCGCCCCGCCCCCGAATCGAACCAGGCGACCGTGTATTCGTGCGTCGAATCGCTGGCATCCGAAATCGCCTGAAAGCCTTCCAGCGACCGGAACGGAATCCCCTCGGTCATCAAATACGCCGACTCGATCCTCCGCAGCTGAATCTCCGCCGCCGTGATCAATCCCGGGAGCCCGAGCCCGCCGATCGTCGCTTCGAAGAGCTCGCGATTTTGCTCCGGCGAGCACCGGATCGTCCCATCCGAGCGCCGCAGCTCGAACGAGCGCACCCAGCGCCCGAACGTGCCCGCGCGATGGTGATTCTTGCCGTGCACGTCGTTGGCAATGCAGCCGCCGACGGTTACGAACTTCGTGCCCGGCGTGACCGGCAGAAACCAGCCGGCCGGCACGATGAGCCGGAGGATGTCGTCGAGCGACGCGCCCGCTTCGCATTCGAGCAGCCCATTCTCCCGATCGAAACGGCGAAAGCGCGAGAGCCGCGAGGTGTCGAGCAGCGTGCCGCCGTTGTTGAGGCAGACGTCGCCGTAGCTCCGACCGAGTCCGTACGCGAGCAGCGTCCCGCCGATCGAATCGAGCCGCGGGATCTCGCTCTCCCATTCGAGCGGCACCACATGCGCCGGTGTCGACGCCGGGAAGCGGCCCCACGATTCATAACGCTGCATCGTCACACCGCCGCCGCCGTCACGAGGACGATCAGTCCGGCAACGATATAGCTCGTCGAGTCCTTTGCCGCGACCACAATCGGATCATCTTCGATCCGTCCGCGATGCGCCAGAAACCACATGTGCGCGATCCAGTAGAGCAGCAGCGGACAGACGAGCCACAACAGCCGCGGATGCGCATACAGCCGCATCACCTGTTCGCTGGTCAGGTAAAGCGCGAGCACGAGCACCGCGAGCATGCCGGTCGAGACGCCCATGCTGCGCAGCAGATCGACGTCGCTCGCCGAGTAGTCGCGCCCCGGCAACGCGTCGCCTCCCATGCCCGTCAGGAACCGCAGATCGGCGTAGCGCTTCAGCAAGGCGAGGCTGATGAAGATGAAGCCCGACAACGCGAGGAGCCAGTCGGAGACTTCGACGCCCGCCGCCGCGCCGCCGGCGAGCACGCGGATCGAGTACAGCGCCGAGAGCGCCAGCACGTCGAGAAAGACGCGCCGCTTGAAGACGAGCGAATAGGTGAGCGACAGCACCGCGTATCCGGCCAGCCAGCCGGCGACTTCGCGCCCGACGATGAGCGCGATGGCGAAGCCGGAGAGCACCGCAACAACGGCCAGCAGCGTCGCGGCGGATGGCGAGAGTTTTCCCGACGCGATCAGGCGATCGCGTTTTGTTGGATGGAGGCGATCGTGCGCCGCGTCGCGAAGGTCGTTGATCAGGTAGGTGCCCGAAGCGGTGAGGGAGAAGGCGATGAAGGCGAGGACCGCGTCGAGGAGGCGCGCGCGGTCGCCCATCCGGTGCGCGAGCAGCAGCGCCGCGAAGATCAGGAGGTTCTTGGCCCAGTGCAGCGGGCGGAGTGCGGCGAACATTCGGTGCGATGCTACATTGCCGGCGTGAAAAACGACCAGCGCTGGCGCGTGGTGATGTGGATCGCGTTGGCGGTGTGGGTCCTGCTCGCGCTGCGCATGATGATTGCCGACGTCTGGGACGAGACGAACGGCATGCTGTACTTCAGCGACGTCTCGACCCCGCTCGGCGACAAGATCCATTTCGTTCTGACGCAATCGCTCGGCTTCTGGCGTCCGCTCTCGACGCTCGTCGCCGCGCTCTTCCTCCACTTCATCCCGTCGTTCGACGCCTCGTGGCGTGTGCTCCGATTGGTCAACATGTTGATGATGACCGGCGCGCTGCTGCTCTTCCTCGATGCAGCGAATCGCTGGAGTCCGCGCTCCGAACGGCGGCGGTTCCTGTTTACCGTGGCATTGCTCTTCTCCGGATCGGGCATCATCGCCGCCGGCTGGTACGCGAACATCTTCGACGTGACCGCGCTGCTCCTGATCGCCCTCGGGCTGACCCTCCTCGCGCGCGGCCGCGAGCTCGAGGCCGGCGTGATCTTCGGTATCGCGTTCTATGCGAAGGAGACGGCGGTTCTCGCGCTGCCGTTCCTCGTCATCCTCCTCGCCGCCGGCCGCATCCCGTTCCGCGCCGCGCTGCGCGCCGCGATCCCCGCGGTCATCCTCGGCGCGATCTACTTCATCATCCGCTCGCGCATCGTGCCGTTCGGATCGGCGAACGACGTCCACGGCTTCGATCCGAAGCTCTTCGTCCCGACGCTGATCAATTTCTCGTCGACGTTCTGGATTCAGACGATGAAGCGCCACGTGGTCGTCATCGGCCTGGCGTTCCTCGCACTCTCACTCGCCGCGTTGCGCCGTCCGCGCCTCATCGCGCTCGCCGCGCTCTTCGTCGCCGGCTGCGTCGTCATTTATTGGGGGATGTTCTCCGAGTACCAGGACGGTCTCGTCATCGCGCACCAGAATTTCATCGGGCGCCTCTACCTCGTGCCGGCCGCGCTGTTTCTCTTTCTCCTGTTGATCGAAGCGCAGGATGCGGCGATCGCCCTCCTGCTGATTCCGATCGTGTTCGGCGGCGCGGAGACGTACCGCGATCACACCCGTTTCCAGCGCGTCTACCGGCGGATCTACCGCACTGCGGCGAAAAGCACGGCCAAGCCGCTGCTCGTGCACTTCCCGACGAAGGCGCTTGCCGACAAAGTGCGCGGCATCGACATCGGCGACCATCCCGATGCGAAGGTGGTCATCGATCCACGCGCGGGGCAGCTGACGTTTCGTTAGGCGCTCGGCCCCTCATCCGCCTGCGGCACCTTCTCCCCGCTCATCGCGGGGCGAAGGGCGACAAGGCTTGCGCTGCGCGAGCGCGTTGCCCCTCGCCCCGCGTTGAGCGGGGAGAGGGTGGCCGAAGGCCGGGTGAGGGGTTTAGTTGTGCGCGGGATCGTTGCCGCCGCGGCGATACGGCGCGAGGAACTGCAGGCTCTCGATGCGCGACGTCAGCTCGCTTCCGACCTGTTCCGCGCGGGCGATCATGTCGTCGATCTCCAGCAGCCGCTGCTTCTCTTCCACTTCGAGATTCAGCGACATGATCAGGGCATTCGTCAGCGCGTCGAGCCCTACCGTGTCGATCTCCGGCACAGCCGCCTGTTCGGGGAGGTAGCGGAGATATTGGCGCGAAAGATCAGCGAGCCATTCACGCTGCGCGTACTGCTCGTCGACCGAGCGCTGCGCCTCCGGCTGGGCGATGACGCGTGCCGTGCGATACGGCATCGTCGACACCTCGCCGACGACGCGGAATCGCACGTCGCCCCGCAGCAGGATGTTGAAGCGTCCGTCGTCGAGCGGCACCGCCTGCTCGATCGTGCCGACCGTGCCGCAGAGGTGAATCGCGGGCGCGCCGAAGTAATCGGCCTCCCATCCGGGACGGAGCAGGACGATGCCGACGCGCAGATCGGCCTCCAGCGCGTCGGTGATCATCTGCCGGTAACGCGGCTCGAAGACGTGCAACGGCACGCGCGTGTTCGGAAAGAACACCATGTTCGGCAGGGGGAAGAGCGGCAGCAGGAACTCCCCCGGGGACGTTGCGGACATGCCGGTAACTCTAGTCGTCATCCCGAGCGTAGTCGAGGGACCCGGGCGGGAGGTGGCTCGATGAACGCGCCGCCGCACACCCAGCTCCCTCGACTCACGCTCGGGATGACGGAATGCCCTCCATCAACCGCGCCATTTCGTCCCGCGCCGCGCGCGTGTGGCGCAAGAGAAACGCGCCGAACGCGGGCGTCTTCGCGAGCCGCAGCGCCTGATCGAGCATCGCCGGGCGCGATAACAGCGCGGCTACCCGCCGGCTCCACCCGATCCTCTTCCCGAACATCCGTCGATGCTCCTCGCGATACTGATCCTCGGCGCTCCGATCGCTCAGCGCGCGCACGATGTACGGCGCGGCGACGACCGCCGACTGAATGGCCATCGCCATTCCGTTGCCGGTCAGCGGATCGATGACGCCCGACGCGTCGCCGATCATGAAGATGCCCTCCTCGACCGCGGAACGGGCGCGGAAGATCACCGGCTCGCTCGACAGAAAGCCTTCCTGCGCCGGCTCGAACGCGCTGTACATCTCCTCCAGCCTCGGCTCCTCGGTACGAATGGTCTCGATGAACGAGTCCCACTTCCCCTTGTGTCCCGCGAGGCGATCGGCGTGCACGAGTCCGCAGATGTTCGTGATGTTTCCTTCGACGTCGTTCACGCCGAGGTAGCCGCGAGTGAAGGAGAAGAGCTCGATCACGCCGGGCTCGTGGAGGCCGCGGTAGTGCCGCTTGAAACCGAAGTTGCGATGCGAGCGATCGTGGACGAACGCGCGGCCGAGCTGCTGATCGAATCGGCCCCATCGGCCCCAGGCGCCCGCGACGACTTTCGCGTTGATCTTCGTTTGTTGGCCGTCGGGTCGACAGGCGAGGGCGCCTGTCGCTCCACAAGAGACGACGGTGTGGCCGTCGAGCGCGATGGCTCCCACGGCGATCGCTTTGCGGAAGAGGAGGTCGTCGAGCTTCATCCGCGAGATGCCGCGGGCGGCGTGCGGGAAGGTGAACTCGTACGTGCGATGGCGGCTGACGACGCGGCATCGATCGATGGCCGGCGCGCCGTCGAGATCGATTCCGAGCGCTTCGACGATCGGCAGCGCGTCGTACGAAAGGAACTCGCCGCACAGCTTGTCGCGCGGGAAGGTGTCGCGATCGATCAGGGCGACGGAGATTCCGCGCATCGCGAGCAGCGCTGCGAGCGTCGAGCCGCCTGGTCCGGCGCCGACGATCGCGACGTCTACTTCCACAACAGGATCCCGAAGCGGAACGGCCACGCGCGCACGACAGACTTTCGCGCCGCATCGACGCGGGCGACGATCGCTTCGACTTCCTCGACCGTGTAGCCGCGACGGATCGAGCCGGGAGCGTCGGAGCGCGTGATGCGGCCGAAGACGCGGATCGCGCAGAGCAGCAGGATGAAGAGCAGCGGCAGCACGTGACGCCGCGTGTCGTTGACCACGACGCCGCGCCGCGAGATGCGCAGCGACTCGCCGAGGATCTGCGCGTTCTGATCGGGAGTGAAGTGATGGAAGAAGTGGGATGAGGTCACGACGTCGGCCGCGCCGTCGCGGAACGGCATCAGCAGCGCGTCGCCGACCACGCGATGAATGCCCGCGTCGCGGAAGTAGCGGAGGTGCTCGATCTTGAAATCGACGCCGACGCGGAAGCCGTCGATCTGCTCGAGGAGGTCGGAGGTGCCGGTGCCGATGTCGATGACGGAAGGTGTCATCCTGAGGCGCGGAGACGCCGAAGGACCCGTTGATTCGTGCGCGGCGCCTGAAGTTACGGTTCCTTCGCCGTCTTCGCGGCTCAGGATGACACCCAGCAGCCGCCGGTAGATCGATCGCCCGCCGAAGTATTTATTGATGCGGCGCAGATCGCGGAGCGAGCGCTCCATGTCGGCGCGGGGAGCGTCGTGTTCATCGAGGAGCTCGGGTTCGTCGATTCGTTTCACGCTCTCGCCAATACCAGCGCGGAGTTCTTCGAGCCGAAGGCGATCGTGTTGCAGACGGCGGCCTCGATCTCGGCGCGCCGGCCGACGTCGGGGACGTAATCGAGATCGCACTCGGGGTCGGGGTTGTCGAGATTGATCGTCGGCGGAAGGACGCCATCGCGGAAGGCCATCAGTGTGGCGGCGACGCCGGCCGCGCCGCAGGCACCCTGCGGATGTCCGATCATCGACTTCGTCGCCGATCCCGCGAGCCGCGACGCGTGCTTGCCGAACGCCAGCTTCACGGCGCGCGTCTCGATCCGATCGTTCAGATCGGTCGACGTCCCGTGGTAGTTGAGATAGCCGATCTGCGTCGGATCGATCGCCGCATCCTGCAACGCCAGCTGCATCGCCCGCGCGGGCTCTTCGCCGTTTTCGTCCATCCGCACGCGGTGATAGGCATCGCACGTCGAGCCGTAGCCGGCGACGACGGCGTAGATGTGCGCGCCGCGCGCGCGGGCGGTCGACTCCTTCTCCATCACGAACATCCAGGCGCCCTCGCCGAGGACGAAGCCGTCGCGGTTTTTCGTGAAGGGACGCGAGGCGATCTCCGGCGAATCGTTGTAGGCGCTCGACACGATCCGCATGATGCAGAAGCCGGTCATGATCCCTTCGGTGATCGTCGAGTCGGCGCCGCCGGCGACGACGTAATCGATCACGCCGAGCTTGAGGTTGCGATACGCGTAGCCGATGGCATCGGTCGACGACGTGCAGCCGGTCGAGATCAGGTGCGAGAAGCCGTGGAGGTCGTACGCCATCGAGATCTCGGAGGCCAGCGTGCCGATGGTGCCGGAGGGGATCGCATAGACCGAGGCCTGCTTCACCGCGCCGCGGTACCAGAGCTCGTACATCCGCTCGCTGAACTCGATCGCACCGCCGCCCGAGCCGAGCATCACGCCGATGCTGCGGCGCCCCTCGAGGACCATCGCCGCGGGATCGAGCTTCGCATCGCGCAACGCTTCGTCGGTCGCGGCGATGGCCATCGGCACGACGCGGCCGACGTGCTTGAGATTCTTCGCGTCGACCCACGACGTCAGGTCGAAGTCGATCTCGCCCGCCACGCGGCAGGGGAGCGATGAGGCATCGAACTGCGTGATGTTGCGGACGCCGCTGCGCCCCGCTGCGAGCGAGGCGAAGTACTGTTCGCGCCCGAGGCCGTTAGGGCTCAGAGCGCCGAGTCCGGTGATGACGATCCGCTCGTTCTCCATTCGTTTGCGCGGTGCGGCGAGTTCCGGATGGTAGCATCGGTGTCCGTTGGCAGTTGGCCGTTGACCGTTGGCAGTAGAACAGTCGCCGCTCTACTGCTGACTGCCCAGTGTCAACTGTCAACTGTCAACTACGAGGTGCCGATGCGTATCCGATCGCTGATCAGCGCAATTCTCCTTATCGCTTCCGTGAGTCCGGCATTCGCGCAGCAGCCCGCCGCGCCGTCCGCCGATGATGTCGCTCGCCGTGCAATTGACATGCTCGGCGGTTCGGCGTGGGAGAAGGCGCGCTACATCGCTTTCACGTTCAACGTCGTCCGCGACGGAAAGATTACGACCTCGTTTCCGCAGCGCTGGGATCGCTACACCGGTCAGTACCGGGTCAGCGGGCGCGATGGAAACGGGAACGACTTCATCGTGATCATGAACACGAACACGAAGCAGGGACGGGCCTGGAAGAACGGCAGCGAGGTGACCGAGCCGACGACTCTCGAGCTTGGATACAAGCGCTTCATCAACGACACCTACTGGCTTCTGATGCCGCTCAAGGCGATGGATCCCGGCGTTCATCGCGAGTACGTCGGCGAGCGCAGCGACTCGTGCGGGCACAAGTGGGATCTGGTGAAGCTGTCGTTCGATGCAGGCGTCGGACTGACGCCGGCCGACGTGTACTGGATGTGGGTGAACCACGACACCGGCATCGTCGACGAGTGGGACATGCACCTGCAGAGCATGAAGCCGGAAGAGTCGGCGCTGGAGGTCATCTTCCACGACTTCAAACGGATCGGCGGATTGCTGATCTCGACCCGCCGCGAGATGCACGGCAAGAACACGTCGATCGAGCTTGCGGACGTGCAGATCCTGCCCGAGGTGCCGGCCGGGGCGTTCGACAAATAAGACAGCAGACAGCGGACAGCAGACAGCGGAGTTTGAACGCCTGCTGTCTGCTGTCTGTCACTGCTGTCTGTTTACGGCACGCTGATCCGATCCACGACCTGCGTCACGCCGGGCACTTTCTGCGCGTCGGCGATGGCTTTCGATTTGTCGCCGGAGCCGAGGTGACCATCGAGAGTGACGACGCCACCGCTCACGTCGATGTGCAGTCCGGTGATGCCGTCGGCCGTCAGGTTCTTGCGGATTTCAGTCTCGATCGTCGAGTTGTCGAGCGGCTTCGGCGTCATCCGGTTCCAGTTCGAACAGGCGGACATCGAGACCACGAGTGAGAGCGCTGCGAGTACTGATAAAAGCGGCTTCTTCATTTCTTTTCTCCTGCCGCTGAAAGAGCAACTGTCATTCCAGATGCCCTGTTGAGTGTGCTATGCCGTCCTGCCACCCTTGCGGCCAAATATTGCGGCAGTGCGCGGCGGCAGCTGTGTTACCCTCGATCAGGGTCCTGCTCCATGACACTGCTTCGCATACGGCTCTTCGGTGGGCTGTCAGCGATTGACCACCGAGGTAACGCGCTTTCCATCGGAAATCGGAAAGCACGGGCGCTGATCGTCTATCTCGCGCTGGCCGGCGAACGAGGCTCGATCGCTCAGGCCGGCGAGCTGATCTTCGGCAGTCCCGACGAGGCCGCCGTCCGCGCACTCGTCCGCGACGTCCAGTACGCGCTCCGCTTCCTGCCGCCCGACATCGTCCTCGAGGACGCCGACTCCATCCGCTTCAACCCCGACAACGTCACGGTCGACACGCAGCGCTTCGACCAGCTCGCCGGCGCCGAATCGATCAACGCCATCCGCGAGGCCGCCGAGATCTATCGCGGCAACCTGCTCGACGGATTCACCAGCGAGATCCGCTCCTTCGATGACTGGCTCGCCGAGCAGCGGCTCACGTACTGGCGCTCCGCCGTCGCAATCTTCGGCCGCCTGCTCGCCGCGCAGATCAAGGCGGGATGGTGGGAGAACGCAGTCGATACCGCGAGCCGGCTGCTGTCGCTCGATCCGTCGCAGGAGGTCGTGCATCGCGCGCTGATGCGGCTGCAGCTCGAGCAGGGACGTCCCGACTCCGCGCTGCGCCGCTATCAGGAATGCGCCGACATCCTCCGCCGCGACTTCAATCGCGAGCCGAGCGCGGAGACGGAGAAGGTGCACGACGAGATCGTCGCCGCGCTCGATCGCACGCCCGCGCCGCGTGAAGTGCAGGGGAATCGGATCGACGGTCCGGTGCTGATCCTCCTCGTCGAGGATGACGCCGTTTCGTCCGCCATCGTCGAAGGATTCCTCGTCGACGCGGGCTACGAAGTGGTCACCGTCGCCGACGGCGGCGAGGCGCTGATCGAGATCGGCCGCCGCGGCTTCGACCTGCTGATCCTCGACATCAACCTCCCGACGCTCAGCGGCCTGCGGCTGTTCGAGATCATGATCCAGAAGGGGATCGACACCCCGGCCATCTTCATCACCGGCGTGGCCGGTCCGGAAGTCGAAGCGCGCTCCCTCGAGCTCGGAGCGGCCGACTTTCTGCGGAAGCCGATCCGAAAGGAAATGCTGCTGCCCAGAATCCGTGGCATTCTGAATCGAAGAGAACGCTCCGGGGTTGCTTAGTTACTGAGTTACTCGGTTGCTGAGGTGACTTCAGCGCATTACTGAGCAACCTGGCAACTCAGCAACTCAGTAACCGGTTTCATGCAGCCCACACAAACCACGCGAACGGCCCGTCTGCTCAGCTCCGCGCGCCGGCGCGCGGCGGTCGTGGCCATTCAAGCCGATGACATCGATCGCAGGAAGCTCGAGCGCTCGATTCATCTGGCGACGTTCGAGATCCCGCTCCTGCGCCTCATCGGCTCCGTCTTTCTGACCCTCGGCGTCTATCTCAACGATCGCTTCTTCCTCGATCAGCCGCAGATTCTCCCCTGGACCACGGTCGGCATCGTGCTCGCCGTCTATACGATTGTCTCGACGATCGTGCTCCGCCTGTTCTACGAGCGCACGCTTCCGTTCGATCTCAATCTCCTCTTCCTGATCCTCGACGTTCCGCTCTGGACCTTCTGCGTCTACTCGTCCGGCGCGGAGCGGAGCTGGCTCTTCTTCGTGCTGCTGATGCGCGTTGCCGACCAGACGCAGACGACGTTCCGCCGCTGCCTCGGATTCACGGCGCTCGTAACGGTCTGCTACGGCTCGCTCCTGCTCTGGGTCATCTTCATCGACGGCCGTCCGATCGATGCGGCGACGGTCATCGTGAAGATCGTCTTCATCGCCTTCGCCGGTCTCTACATCGCCCTCACCGCGAGGACCGCCGAGGTGCGGCGCGCGCAGATGGGGGGAGCGATCCGCGTGTCGCGCGATCTGATCCGGCAGCTCGAGGAGTATTCGGTCGCGGTGCGCGAAGCGCGTTCGCGCGCGGAGGCGGCGAGCGCGGCGAAGAGCGAGTTCCTGGCGAACATGTCGCACGAGATGCGCACGCCGCTGCACGGCATCCTCGGCATGCTGCAACTGCTGCGCGAAGGCGATCGCACGCCGAGCCGCATCCGGCAACTCGACCTCGCGCGGCACTCCGCCGAGGCGCTGCTCGGGACAATCGACGACATCCTCGACTTCGCCAAGATCGAGGCGCGGAAGATCGACCTCGAGCCGGTCTACTTCGGACTGCGCGATCTCCTCACCGACACGATGAAACCGCTCGGCGTGACTTCGGCGCAGAAAGGGCTCAGCCTCGCGTTCCTCGTCGATAGCGATGTCCCCGAAACGGTTTGGGGCGATCCGCTGCGGCTGCGGCAGGTGCTGGTGAATCTCGTCGGCAACGCCGTGAAATTCACGCATTCCGGCGAGATCGCCACGCGCGTGAGCCGGCTGGCGTCGGACGACCGCCGCGTCATCCTGCAATTCGACGTGCGCGACACCGGCATCGGCATCGATCCGGAAAAGAAGACCGCCATCTTCCAGCCGTTCACGCAGGCCGACTCGTCGCATTCGCGCCGCTTCGGCGGCACCGGTCTCGGGCTGGCGATCGTGGCCCGTCTCGTCGAGGCGATGAACGGCTCGATCGCCGTCTCCAGCCGCCTCGGCAAAGGGAGCTCGTTCACGTTCACGATCACGCTGGAGACCGATCGCGGTCACGCAGCGGCGCGCCGCGAGGCGTGGGAGAGCGGGCTCACCGGAAAGCGCGTGCTCATCGCCGAGGCGAATGAATCGGCGCGGCAGTTCATGGGCGAGATGCTCCGCGCGCGCGGCGTCAACGTCGAGGAAGTGTCGTCGATCAAGGACGAGCATCGCAGCGCATTCGACTGCATCCTCACGGCGGGGAAAGAAGTGCTGCGCGCGCCGGTGATCCGCATCGTGTCGCCGCTCGCGGAGTCGGCGGACGATCGCCTGCAGCTCGTCCGTCCGGTCGGCGAGCGCGAGTTGATCGACACGCTCGGCCTGGCCCTCGGGTTGACGGAAACGATCGAGCACGAGGCTCCTGTTTCAGCGATAACCGCCGATCGTCCGCTGCGCGTGCTCGTGGCCGAGGACAACGTCGTCAATCAGGAGTTCGCGTCGGAGGTGCTGCAGCGGCTCGGGCACAACGTGGTCGTCGCCGCGGACGGCCGCGAGGCACTCGACCGCCTGGCGAACGACAACTTCGATCTCGTGCTGATGGACGTGCAGATGCCCGACCTCGACGGTCTCGAGGTCACGCGCCGCGCAAGGGCCCGCGGCGTGCGAACGAAGATCGTGGCGCTCACGGCGCACACGCGCCGCGAGGATCGCGACCGCTGCGTCGACGCCGGGATGGACGGCGTCCTGACGAAACCGATCGACGCCCGGCAACTCGGCGATATCCTCCGGACGACCGTGCCCGAAAACGACCCGATCATGGACGCCGTCGACGGCAACCGCCGCCTCCTGGCGCGCGTCAACGAAGCGTTCGCGAAGCAGACCCCCGCCGCCATCGAGACCATCCGCAAGGCGATCGAGCGCCACGACGCCGAGTCGCTCTTCCACGCCGCGCACAAGCTGAAGGGGAGCGTCAGCAACTTCCCCGGCGTCCCCGCCCTCGAGCTCGCAATCCAGCTCGAGCACGCCGCCCGCGAAGCCGATTTCGAGAACGCTCAGGCCCTGGCGCCGCTGCTCGAAAACGCGCTGAGGGATTTGACGCGAAGAATCGAGTCGGCGCTGGCGACTAACTGACGGAATCGGTCGATAATGGAAGTGTGCGTCTACCTTCCCCGAGCGGCGCTCTGCGCGCTCTCGCTTCACTCGCGTTCCGGCTCTTGCCGAAGCGTCGCCGGTTCCGCGCGGCCGTCGTTTTCTCGCGCCTCATGCGTCCGCTCATCGCGCGGACGGCCGCGTTCGAGGCCCGCCTCGAGCTGAAAACGGATCGGATCGAGGAGACGAGTCTCGATCTCATTCTCACCGAACTGACGCGGCGTGGCGTGACGTTCGATCCTCTCATCGAGATCGACGGAATCGAGCATGACCCCCAGCCTGGCGATGGCCCGCTTCTCATCGCCGGCGCACACATGATGCTCAACACGCTCTACGCGCGTCATCTCTACGACCGCGGCGTCCCGTTTGGCGGCATCACATCGGAGCCCGGGATGTGCCACCGCGGCACGACGGTGCCTTCGGACGTAATCCTCCCGTCCCGCGATCTCCTGATGAACGTGCGGCGGCGCCTGCTGAGGAGGGGTATCGTGAGCGGACTGCTCGATCGCGACATCGCGGAGCGGCGGACCACGGAATTCGAGACAGTGCAGGGGACGCTGATCGTGTCGCAGGCGTTGCTGCAGGTTGCGCTGCACGTGGGCGCGCGCATTGTTTTCTTCGGTAGCCGGATGCGCGACGACGATACGGTTCTGATCACGTTACGGCGCGCAGAGACGACCACGCTCGACGGTGTTACCGCGGAGCTCGCGCGCTTCGTTAATCAGGTGATGACCGGCCCTACGACCCGCACGTCGCATCCGACGGCGCCGTTGTAAAGCCAAGTCGTGGCTCCGCGAGACGATCGGGGACGTTCGTCGGGCCGCCGACCTTACCCCGCCGCCACCCGCGCCGCCTTGAATACGTCGATCGGCATCGCCCGATGCAGCCGCCAGACGATGGCCATCGGGCGTTCGCCCGTATGGCTCCTGTACGTCGCGGGGCCGAGGAATGTGAACGGTTGCGTGCGGCCCCACGCGTCTTTGTTCGACGGGCGGACGAGAAGCATGACGTGGCTGCCGCGGTGGGTGTGGTGGATGTAGCGCTGGCCGGTCGGGGAGCCGGCGCGGGTCTGCGACTGCGATTCCCAGTGGAACAGGTCGGGGGCGATGGCGTAGTCGCGGTAGCGGGTGCTGGGGGAGTAGTACTTTTCGCTCTTCTCCAGCGTGATGAAGAAGTAGTCGGTGTTGGTCTCGGGGTGCCAGAACGGGCCTTCGCGGTGGGAGAACGGTTTCGCAAGCGTCGAGCGGGCGAGGGCGGCGAGGACTTCATCGCGGGTGTAGCGTGCGTGCAGGGCGAGCGGGACATCGGCGAATCTTGCGTCGCGCACTGCCTCAGCGATCGGGAACGTCTGGTGCTCGGCGCGATCTTCGAGCACGTCGAGGATTTGAAGCAGCTCTGAGCGCGCGGAGGTGGACCGGGCAAGCGCGCGCAGGGCAGCATTGATGTCGCGCTCCTCAGGGGTCAGGGTCAGGAGGAACCCTTCGACGGTGCGGCGCTCGCGCGTGGAGAGCTCGTCGGAGGAGACCGAGTCGCGCGACAGCAGCGCGCGCAGGACCGTGATCCGCTCCGGGTCGTCGACGTGCAGCAGGCGCGACGCAGCGAGGAGCAAGCGATCGTCATCGCCCGGCGGCGCGTCGGCGACGCGCATCGTCTGTCCCGGCGCGTGATGGATCAGACCGGCCTCGCGTTGGAGCCGCGTCCACGACCAGCCGCGCGAGCGGTAGACGTCTTCGACATCGATGGCCGCCGCGGTGATGAATTCGAGGAGCGTCACGGGCCGGCTGATCGACTGCAGCTCGCGGACGAGCGTGGCGAAGCGCGAGCCGATTGCCTCTTTCAGATTGTCGAGCACGACCTGACGCGCGACGCGATCGAGCTGGATCGCGCAGCCGGCGGGGAGGAGCGGAAAGCCGTTCTCGACCTGCTTTACGACCTCGGCGCGCGTGGCGCCGGTGATCGCGCGGTAGCGGAGGTCGAAGCGGAAGTTCCGGTTGGCGTTGCCGATGAAATCGAGCACCGTCAGGCAATCTTTCTCGTTCGTCCGCCGCAAACCGCGGCCGAGCTGCTGAAGAAACACGGTTGCGCTTTCGGTTGGGCGCAGAAAAAGGACGGTGTCGATCTCCGGCACGTCGACGCCTTCGTTGAAGAGGTCGACCGCGAAGAGGCAATTGACCTCTCTCGTCTTGAGTTTGCGCAGCGAATCATCGCGTTCGGTGCTGGTGCTTTCGGCGGAGACGTGCAGCGACGGGATGCCGGCGTCGTTGAATCGGCGGGCCATGTAGCGGGCGTGCTCGATCCCGACGCAGAACCCGAGGGCTCGCATCGAGCGGACGTCCGTCACTTTCCGCTGCAACTCGGAGAGGATCTGCGCGACGCGCGCGTCATCGCCGATGTAGACGTTCTCGAGCTGCGCGCGGTCGTACGCCCCGCGTGTCCAGCGGACCTGCGCCAGATTCGTATTGTCGTGCAGCCCGAAGTAGTGGAATGGCGAGAGGAGCTGGCGTTCCAGCGCGTCCCACAGACGCAATTCCACAGCGATCCGATCGCCGAACCAGCGCAGGATCGATTCGCCGTCGGTACGTTCCGGCGTGGCTGTCAAGCCGAGCAACACGCGCGGCCGCAGGTGGTCGAGCAGCCGCCGATAGGTCGGCGCGGCGGCGTGATGGAACTCATCGACGATCACCACGTCGAACGCATCCGGCGCGACACGATCGAGGTCGATGTACTGCAGGGACTGTACGGAAGCAAACACGTGCTGCCATTCGTCGGGTCGATGGCCGTCGACATACAGCTCGCCGAAGGCGCCGTCGCGGACGACGTGGCGAAACGTGACGAGCGACTGTTCGAGGATTTCCCTGCGGTGCGCGACGAAGAGGAGCTTGAGCGGACGGGCACTGCCGATCTCCTCGCATAGCCGCCTGTAGTCGAGCGCGGCGACCACGGTCTTGCCGGTGCCGGTCGCGGCGACGACCAGATTTCGCCAGCGGTTGTGGCGGTAGCGCTCCACCGTGAGTTTGTCGAGGATCTCCCGCTGGTGCGGCCACGGCTCGATTGCAAACGGCACGAGCATGGTCGGTTTCGTCCCGCCGTTGGCCTGGTCGATCGCTTTGTCGAAGCGATCGGCATCTTCGGGACGATAGGTCTCAAATGACGGATCGGCCCAGTAGCTGTCGAACGTGGCGGCGAATTTTTCCAGAATTGACGGCGCGTCGATCTGCGAGAGGCGAACGTTCCACTCGACGCCGTCGAGAAGCGCAGATTTCGAAAGGTTCGACGAGCCGATGAAGGCGGTGGAGAAGCCGGAGTCGCGATGGAACAACCACGCTTTCGCGTGCAGGCGGGTGTGGTCGTTCTGATATGAGACCTTCAGCTCTGCGCCCATTTCGAGCAGCCGATCGATCGCTTTGCGTTCGGTGGCTCCGATATAGGTCGTGGTGATGACGCGCATGGTTCGGCCGGAGCGAAGGTAGGCCTCGAGCGGTTCTTCGAGGGTCCGCAATCCGTGCCATTTGATGAAGGCGCAAAGAAGGTCGATGCGGTCGGCGGATGCGATTTCTCGGTGGAGAGCCTGCCCTACCGACGGCTCGCCGCGCGCGTTGACGAGCAGGTCGCTCTGCGCGAGTGGGATGAGCGGATCAGCGGGACGGATCTCGCCGCGGAGCGTGTCGATGCGATGGACGGAGGCGAGACGGCGGGGCGGAAGCGCGAGGTGGTCGTCGCGATCGATGGTGACCACGGACGCGAGCAGTTCGTTGACGATCTGCGCCTGCCGCGCGACGCGATCTTCGTCTTTGACGCCGGCTAGCGCTTGGCGCACGACGGCGGCGAGATGTCGGGCTAACGTCAGATCCGCGTCGGCGGGATCGAGAGCGCGCTCGTCGGCGACGAGCTGCGCGCCATCCAACTCACGCAGCGCGCGTGCGATCTCGTTCGTGATCGGCAGGTCGTAGAGGCCGGGCGAAAGCTTGGACACCTCTGATGATCATACGGAAGGAACGAAGTCACGCGCTACGACCCGCAGGTCCCATCCTCGACATTCTTCAGATAGAACGACAGCGACTCGAGGTTGATGCGGAGGTCGACCGACTTGAGCTTCACGCCGGGACGGAGGCGGATCTGGATGGGGGCGAAGTTGAGGACGGCGCAGATGCCGGAGTCGACGAAGGCGTCGTAGGTCTTCTGGGCGGCGGGGGAGGGGACGGCGACGATGCCGATCTCGACGGAGTTGGCGCGGACGGCTTGCGGCATGGCGTCGAACGACACGACCGGGATGCCGCTGCGCGAGGTGCGGCCAATCTTCTGCGGATCGTTGTCGGCGAGCGCGACGATGTGGAAGCCGCCTTCGTTGAATCCTCCATAGTCGGCCAGGGCCATGCCGAGGTTGCCGGCGCCGGCAATGATGATCTTGCGGGTCCGGTCGAGGCCTAGCGTGTGCACGAGGTGCTCGCGCAGCGTGCTGACGTTGTAGCCGACGCCGCGCGTGCCGAACTCGCCGAAGAACGCCAGGTCCTTGCGGATCTGCGCGGAGTTGAGGTGAAAGCGCTCCGCCAGCTCGTGCGACGAGACGGTCTGCTGCCCCAGCGACTCGAGGTAGGTGAGGCAGCGGAGGTAGACCGAAAGCCGGCCTGTGGTCAGCTCAGAAATGACTTCACGATCGACGCCGCGCCCGGACATGAGAGTTAGGGAAAAGGATCAGGGAAACAGTGCTTGTGCGGTCTGTCCTGCCACGTTGAACAGCGGAGTGGGGAACAGACCGAATCCGATGATGCCGATGACGGAGATGGCCAGCGCGCCGGTGGCGAAGACGCCGCCGATCATGGCCGGCGTCGCGTCACTCGATTCCTTCATGAAGATGAAGTAGACGACGCGCAGGTAGTAGTAGACCGAGACGATGCTGGTGATGATGCCCGTGAGGGCGATGCCGGTGTGCCCCGACTCGATGGCCGACTTGAAGATGTAGAACTTCGACATGAAGCCGGCGGTGGGCGGCAGTCCCGAGAGCGAGAACATGCAGACCGTCATGGCGAAACCGTAGAACGGGCGGCGCCAGAAGAGGCCGGCGATGTCGTCGAGCGTCTGCGGATCGTTCTGATTCTTGGCCAGCATCGAGACGACGCCGAACGCGCCGATGTTCATCAGCGCGTAGACCATCGTGTAAACCGCGATGGCGGCGACCGAATCGTCGCGCATCGTGAGCATGGCGATCATCATGTAGCCGACGTGCGCGATGCCGGAGTAGGCGAGCATCCGCTTGAGGTCGCGCTGCACGATGGCCACGGCGTTGCCGACGATCATCGAAAGGATCGAAAGCGCGGCCACCATCTTCATCCACGAAACATGCGGCAGCATCGGGCCCATGGCGATGAAGATGCGTACCAGCGCGATCAGCGTGGCGGCCTTCGGCGCGACGGAGAGCCAGCCGGCGACGGGCGACGGCGCGCCCTGGTAGACGTCGGGAGCCCAGCCGTGGAATGGCGCGAGGGCCAGCTTGAAGCCGAGTCCCGCCATCAGCATGACGAAGGCCACGGTGAGGAGCGGATTCGGATTCGAGCCGTTCGCCGCGAACCACTGCGCCATGACGTTGATGTTCGTCGACTGCGTGGCGCCGTAGAAGAGGGCGGTGCCGTAGAGGATGAACCCCGTGGCGAACGCCCCCATCAGGAAGTATTTGAGACTCGCCTCGTTGGCGATCGCCAGGCGGCGGTGGTAGCCGGCGAGGATGAAGATGCAGATCGAGACGAGCTCCAGCCCGAGGATCACGATCAGCAGATCGAGCCCCTTGGCCATCATCATCAGGCCGACCGTTCCCCACATCAGCAGCGCGTAGAACTCTCCGCCGTCGATCCCTTCGCGCTGCAGGTAGTCGCCCGCGAAGAGCGTCGCCAGGATTGCGGCGAGGAGGAACGTCATGTCGAAGATCTGCGTGATGCCGCTGATCTGGTAGGTGCCGCCGAAGAACGTGCCGCCCGGGATCATCCGCTCGGCCCACGAGGTGGCGACGAAGATGATCACGGCCAGCGCGGAGAGGACGCCGCGCGCTTTCGGGGCGAAGGCGTCGATGAGGATCAGGAGCATGCCGCCGACGCAGAGGATGAGCTCAGGGAGCAGCGCCTGGAGCCAGCCGTCGCCGAGGAGGGGCGTGAGGTTCATCGCGCACCTCCGAACTGGACAGGCGAGGGCGCCTGTCCTACACGCGCCACCATCATTTTTCCTTGTGCGTCGCGCTGCACTTGCGAGAGCAGTTGCTGCACGCTGGGCGACATCTTCTTGAGGAACGTGTTCGGATGGACGCCGATCCAGACGATGAAGACCGCGAGCGGCACGAGCGCGGCGATCTCGTTCCAGGCGATCTCCGGCACGTGCTTGTTCTCCTCGTTCGTGATCGGACCGTAGAAGACTTTCTGAACGAGCCAGAGGAGGTAGATCGCCGCGAGGATCACGCCCGAGGCGGCGATGGTCGCGGCGATGGGATGGGTCTGGAACGATCCGCTCAGGATCAGGAACTCGCCGACGAAGCCGTTGAGGCCCGGCAGTCCGACCGACGAGAGCATGGCGATGACGAAGCAGACGGCGTAGACCGGCATCGTCTCCGCCAGTCCGCCGTAGTCGGCGAGCAATCGCGTATGTCTTCGCTCGTAGATGACGCCGACGAGCAGGAAGAGCGCGCCGGTGGAGAGACCGTGATTGACCATCTGCAGGATCGAGCCCTCGATGGAGGTCTGATTGAGGGCGAAGATGCCGAGGACGCAGAAGCCGAGGTGCGAGACCGAGGAGTAGGCGACGAGCTTCTTCATGTCCGGCTGCACCCACGCCACGAGCGCGCCGTAGATGATGCCGATGACGCTCAGCGTGATCAGCAATCCCGCGTATTTGGCCGATTTTTCAGGGAAAAGCGGTAGCACGAGGCGGAGGAAGCCGTACGTTCCCATCTTGAGCATGACGCCGGCGAGGATGATCGAGCCGCCGGTCGGCGCCTCGACGTGCGCGTCGGGCAGCCAAGTGTGCAGGGGGAAGAGCGGCACCTTGATGGCGAACGCCAGGGCGAAGGCGAAGAAGAGCAGCGTCTGCGCGTACGAGCTGAAACTCGTTCCGTACAGATCGGCGATTGTGAAGGTCATCACGCCGGTGTCGTGGAAGTGGCGGAAGCCGACGTAGATGATGCCGAGGAGCATCAGCAGTGAGCCGGCGATGGTGAAGAGGAAGAACTTGATCGCGGCGTAGATCCGGTTCTTGCCGCCCCAGACGCCGATCACGAGGTACATCGGCAGCAGCGTCAGCTCGAAGAAGATGTAGAAGAGGAAGAGATCGGTGGCGCAGAAGACGCCGATCATCGCCGCTTCCATGATCAGGAACGAGATGACGTAGGCCTTCGGGTATTTGTGGATCGTGTTCCACGAGGCGAGGAAGACGACCGGGGTGAGGAGCGTGGTGAGCAGGACGAGCCAGAGCGAAATGCCGTCGATGCCGAGGCCGTAGTTGATGCCCCACTGCGGAATCCACGACCAGATCTCGACGAACTGGTAGCCGATGTAGTTGTCCTGGAAGCCGGTGGCCAGGCCGATGGAGAGGACGAAGGTAGCGACCGAGGCGAGGAAGCCGATGGTCTTGATGGCCGTCGCCGCCGAACTGGGGAAGAGCGCCAGCACGACGGCCGCGACGATCGGAAGCCAGAGGATGGTGCTCAGGATCATGCGATCACCCAGATGAAGACGATGACGCCGAGGAAGAGCATCAGCGCGTAATTGCGGACGTTGCCGGTCTGGAAGAAGCGAAGGAGATCGCCGAAGCCCTGCACGACGTAGCCGAGCATGGCGGCGATCCCGTCGATGACAGCGTCGACGACGCGCCAGAAGAATTGCGAGATCCGCTCGAGCGGCCGGACGATGATCGCGCCGTAGAGCTCATCGACGTACCACTTGTTCTCGATGGCGCGCGCCAGCGCGGGACTGTTCACCTCGAACTGCGCGTCGGCTTCCAGTCCGCGTTTGTAGAAGCGGGCATACGCGAGCCACGTTCCGAGTGCGGCAATCGCGACGGCCACGCCCATCAGCAGGTACTCGTTGGCGATCTCGAATTCGCTGACGCGGCCTTCGAGCTCCGGGTAGATCGGTGCCAGCCAATGCGCGAGATTGTGGTGCCACGCCAGCGCAAGGCCGCCGATCGTGGAGAGCGTCGCCAGCACGATCAACGGAATCGTCATCGTAGCCGGCGATTCATGCAGGTGATGCTCCTGCTCATGCGTTCCTCGGAATTGCCCGAAGAACGTCAGGAAGACGAGCCGGAACATGTAATAGGCGGTGCAGAGCGCGGCGATGCTGCCGAGTCCCCACACGAGATAGCGGACGCCCGCCGGAAGATACGGTGTCGAAAGCGCCGAGCCGAGGATCTCGTCCTTCGAGAAGAAGCCGGCGAAGGGTGGAAAGCCGGCGATGGCGATCGTGGCGATGAAGAACGTCCAGTAGGTGATCGGGATCTTCGACTTCAGGCCGCCCATCTTCCGGATGTCCTGCTCTCCCGACATCGCGTGAATCACCGAGCCCGATCCGAGGAAGAGGCAGGCCTTGAAGAAGGCATGCGTGACGAGGTGGAAGATGCCGGCGGTGAAGGCGCCAACGCCGACGCCGATCATCATGAAGCCGAGCTGCGAGACGGTCGAGTAGGCGAGGACCTTCTTGATGTCCCACTGCCGGATGCCGATCGTCGCGGCGAAGAGCGCGGTGCAGGCGCCGACGATCGCCACGACCATCATCGCCGTTGGCGACAGGCGATAGAGCGCGTTGGAGCGGACGATCATGTAGACGCCCGCGGTGACCATCGTCGCCGCGTGGATGAGCGCGGAGACGGGCGTCGGACCGGCCATGGCGTCGGGGAGCCAGACGTACAACGGGATCTGCGCCGACTTGCCGCAGGCGCCGAGGAAGAGGAGCAGGCAGATGGCGGTGATGAGCCACGGCTCGACGCCCGCGGTGGCGCGGGTCGACACCGTCGCGAAGTCGACGCTGCCGAGGTAGCCGAACATCAGGAAGACGGCGATGAGGAAGCCGAAGTCGCCGATGCGATTGACGATGAACGCCTTCTTGCCGGCGGCCGGTGCGTAGTCGGTCTTGTAGTAGAAGCCGATGAGGAGATAGGAGCAGAGGCCGACTCCCTCCCAGCCGACGAACATCAACAGATAGTTCGCGCCGAGGATGAGGATGAGCATCTCGGAGAGGAAGAGGTTGAGGTAGGCGAAGTAGCGGCCGTAGCCCTCTTCGTGCGCCATGTAGCCGACGGAGTAGAGGTGGATCAGGAAACCGACCCACGTGACGACCATCAGCATGACGATGGAGAGCGGGTCGAGCTGGAACGAAACGTCGGCGTGGATGCTGCCGGAGGTGAACCAGTCGAACGCGACGTTCACCCACCGCCGGCCGTCAGGGTAGAGGGCGTGGTACTGGAAGGCGGCGATCGTGCCGGCGACCGCGGCGCCGAACGAGGCGAGCAAGGCGACGGCGGATACGAACGTCTTCCCGAGCCGGTTGCCGAACAGACCGTTCAGGAGGAATCCGATGAACGGAATGAGTGGGATGAGCCAGAGTGTGGTCAGCATTACGCGGAACGATGAACGATGAACGATGAACGATGAACAAAGGCCGGTTGAGCCCCGTTCATCGTTCATCGTTCATCGGTCATCGTTTATCTCTCCTCGCAGCGCGAGGAGAAATCCCCGCGCGCTTATCGTTCTCTCGTCCGATCCTGGTAGTCGTCGGAGGAAGCCGGATCGAGCTCCCAACGATGCCGGTCGCGTTCGCGCTCCTTCTCGCCGGCCTTCAATTCCTCGTCGTCGGCGTAATTGACGCCCATCACGGCGCCGATCTCGTCGACCTCGTTCTGCTCCGGGCTCGACATCGAGCTGTCCGCCGATCCGTCGCCGCTGAACTGAGCCGATTCCCACTGCGCGTCGAGGTCGCCTGCCGTCACGACCGGATCGGCGAGCGAATCGTCGCGGAGCCTCTCGGCCAGCTTCTTCGAGCCGGCGCTCACATCGGGAATCGGCGGTTCGATGCGGTCATCGATCCCGTTGCGGTTCCGGTCCTGCCTCTCGTTCTCCTGCCAGTCAATGAGCTTCTCGGTCTTGTCCGTCTTTAGCTCCTGCCGAGCTGAAGATGCAAACCAAGTGCTGAGTTCTGAGTGCTGAGTGCTGAGTTTTGTGGTTTTTCCTACTCAGCACTCAGCACTCAGTCCTCAGCACTGTATTTACCAGTGCATCAGATTCGCTTCGTCCACGTCGATCGTTTCGCGGTGGTGGAAAAGCGAGATGAAGATGGCGAGCCCGACCGCTGCTTCGGCGGCCGCGATCGCCATCACGAAAAAGACGAAGATGAGTCCGTGGAGCTGGTGGAACTGTCTCGCATACGCCACGAACGTGAGGTTGACGGCGTTCACCATCAGCTCGATCGACATGAAGATGGTGATGCCGTTCTTCCGCGTCAGCACGCCGCAGACGCCGATGGAGAAGAGCACCGCGCTGAGGATGAGGAACCATTGCGTCGGGATCATCGCGCCACGCTCCGTCCGCTCAGCAGCAGTGCACCGACGATCGCCGCCAGCAGGAGAATCGAGACCATTTCGAACGGGAAGATGTAGGCCTGAAAGAGGTCGGCGCCGATCATCCGCGCGTCGCTGTTGAACGGGCCGGCCGGCAGCGCCGGCAGCACCGTGTATTTGATGATGTAGTAGACCAGTCCGATCACGAACGCCGCGCTGCCGGAGTAGCCGAGGAACTGCTGCACGGGACGGGTCGGCTCTTCGGGATGATGCTGCAGGTTGAGCAGCATGATGACGAAGAGGAAGAGGACCATGATCGCGCCGGCGTAGACGATGACCTGCAACGCGGCGAGGAACGGCGCCTCGAGCAGCACGTACATCACCGCCAGCGCGAAGAACGAAGCCACGAGCGACAGCGCCCCGACCACCGGATTCCGGTGCAGGACCACCACGAGCGCGAAGATCACGGCCACCGCGGCGAAGAAGAAGAAGATGGCGAATTCAAACATTCGGTTGCTGGGTTGCTGGGTTGCTGGGTTGCTCGGTGAGGATGTGCCGCAAGGCGCAGCACCCAGTAACCGAGCAACTCAGTAACCCAGCAACGATTCTTTTCATATCCACTGCTTCGCGACAAAAAACGCAACGATCACGATATTGAGGAAGGCCAGCGGCAGGAACACTTTCCAGCCGAGGCGCATCAGGATGTCGTACTTGAGGCGGGGAATCGTCCAGCGGACCCAGACGAAGACCAGCAGCAGCGCTGCGACTTTCGCCGTGAAGAAGAGCATGGTCAGCAGCGATGCCCACCATACCTGCGGCTCGTTCCAGTAGGGGATGTCCCAGCCGCCGAAGAAGAGCGTGACGCAGAGCGCGGCGATGGCCGCCATCGACATGTACTCCGACATGAAGAAGAGGGCGAACTTCATCGACGAGTACTCGGTGTGGTATCCGGCGACGAGCTCGGCCTCGGCTTCGGCGAAGTCGAACGGCAGGCGGTTCGTCTCGGCGAACGCCGAAACAGTGAAGATGATGAAGCTGAGCCACATCGCCGGCGAGCAGATGTTCCACGCCGGCAGCTTGACCACGCCGAAGATGTAGAAGTACTGCGTCTGCTGCCAGACCACGTCGGTGAGCCGGAGCGATCCTGCCGCGAGCAGCACGCTGACCGCGGCCAGAGTGAGTGCCAGCTCGTACGAGATCATCTGCGCCGAGGCGCGGATGCCGCCGAAGAGCGCGAACTTGTTCGATGACGACCAACCCGCCGTGACGATGCCGTACACGCCGAGGGATGAGAGGGCGAAGATCAGGAGGATGCCGATGTTCAGGTCGGCGACGATCGGCTCGAAGATGCGATCGCCGGTCAGGAAGAGATGACCGAAGACCCGTTTCTCCGGAAGCCGGAACGGCAGGCCCCACGGAATCACCGAGATCGTGGTCAGCGCGGGGATCAGACCGAACATCGGCGCGATGGTGTAGAGCCACTTGTGCGCCTGCTCGGGAATGACGTCTTCCTTGAGGATGAACTTCAGCGCGTCGGCGAACGACTGGAAGAGTCCGAGCGGTCCGACGCGATTCGGGCCGGGACGATCCTGAATGAGCGCGCTGCCGCGGCGCTCGACCCACACCATGATCGGCGTGACGTTCAGCAGCGCCGCCAGCACGATGACGATCTTGAGGAGCGAGAGTGCGATGTCGGTTGCGTCGAATGGCATTGGCTACAAAGCCTCGGCCGGCATGGCAGGCATCGACTCGCGGAGCGCCGAAAAGATGTCGTAGGCATCGGCGCTGCGAAACTCGTTCGCTTCGGGATAGAGCGCCGCGCCGAGGCGGCGGAACAGCTCGAGCTCCGTCACGGCCTGGCCCTTCGGCGGGTAGGCCTGATGGATTCGCTGCACGCGCCCCTGCAGATTCGTGAACGTCCCTTCCTTCTCCGGAAGAACGGTGCCGGGGAGGAGGACGTCGGCGACTTCGGCCAGAGGATGATTCGCATCCCAGGAGATGACGACGAGGAACTTCGCGCTCTTGCGCAGCGCGTCGACGTCGGGCGTCGCGGTGAAGTGCGCGTCGAGGATGAAGAGAACGTCGAGAGGCGAGGGCGCCTGTCCTACACCGAGGATCGACGACACGCCGCGGAAATTCGGTGCCCCCTGATCGCCGGTGAGCCACTCGGTCTTCGACTTCATTTTGATCGGGGCGATCGGATCGACGGTCACGCTGACGTTCGCCTTCATCCGATCGGCGAAGAGCTGCTTCGCCAGGAACGCTTCCTCGTTCGTCATCTGCGCGGAGGCGATGACGCCGATCGACTGCGCATCGGACACGGCGCCGGCGATCGCTTCCATCGCCTCGCTCCAGGTCGAGATGCCGAGGTAATCATCCTGCCGGACCTTCGGCACGACTACGCGGTCGGTGTCGTACTTCTCGTGCGAGAAGCGTCCGTAATCGCACAGCCAGTGATCGTTGACGTCGGGATTGACGCGCGGCCGGTAGCGGAAGACCTGGCCGTTGCGATGTCCGATGAAGATGTTGCAGCCGACGTCGCAGCCGTTGCAGACCGACTCCGCCGACTCGAGGTTCCAGACGCGCGATTCGAAGCGGAACTCGCGCGTGGTGAGAGCGCCGGTGGGGCAGATGTCGGTCACGCAGGCCGACATCCAGTTGTCGAGCGGAACTCCGGCGAAGACGCCGACCTCCGTCGACGCGCCGCGCTTGAAGAACGCCAGCTCGCTCGTGCCGCTGATCTCCTGCGTGAAGCGGATGCAGCGCGTGCAGTGGATGCAGCGGTTCATGTTCTGCACGACGTGCGGGCCGATCGGCGTCCGGTCCATGCCGGGGTAAGTGCGCTTCACTTCGCCGTAGCGCGACTCGACCGCGCCGTAATTGAACGCGTAATCCTGCAGCGGGCACTCGCCGGCCTTGTCGCAGATCGGGCAGTCGAGCGGATGGTTGATGAGGAGAAACTCCATCTGCCCTTTGCGCGCCTTGTCGACCTTGTCGTTCCAGACGTGGACCTTCATCCCGTCCTTGACCGGCGTGGCGCAGCCGGCCTGCAGTTTCGGCATGCCGTCGACTTCCACGAGGCACATGCGGCACTGTCCGACCACTGTGAGAGAGGGGTGGTAGCAGAAGTGCGGAACATGAACGTCGGCGGCCTTGGCGGCCTCGATGACGTTGATGCCATCCTGTACTTCGACTTCGATTCCGTCGATGGTGACTTTAGCCATAGGTGCTTGTGCAGCTTGTGTTTCGGCGGGCACTTTCCACGCCAAAACGGGTGAAAAGTTTCACAAGCGCGCAGCATACTCATGGCTTTCCGGAGAAGCAAGACGACAGTTGGCAGAGGACGCGTTGGCCGTTGGCAGAGGGCCGTTGGCCGTTGGCCGATCGTTCTACTGCCCACTGTCAACTGCCCACTGCCAACTCTGATATCGTCCGCCCGCTATGAAGAAGGACCTCCTCTATGCATTGATCGCGGTCGCGGCAGTTGCGGCCGTCTGCTTCGGGCTGGCGCAGATGCGTCCGGAGCTCCCTCCGACGCCGTCGCAGCCGTATCAGGTCGATTCGAAGCTCGCTACGCCGTCGTCCGCCGGCCCGGCCGCCGGAAAAGTCGTGATGAGCGTTAATGGCGAGCCGGTGACCGATGTCGAGTTCCAGACATTCGTCTCCGGAATGCCGGAGAACATGCAGCAGGCGGCGCAGTCGGCGCACGGCCGCCGACTCCTCGCCGACCAGGTCGCGAGTCTCATCGCCCTCGCTCAGGAAGGGCGGAAACTGGGACTCGACAAAGAGAATGAAACGAAGATCCGGATCGACGCCGACCAGACGAACGTCCTGGCGATGGCCGCTCTCCGCAAGCTCGTCACTCCGAGCGAAGCGCGTCTTCGCGAAGAGTACGCGAAGGCGAAGAGCAGCTACGACGCGATCGATCTGAAGCACATCCTGATCGCGTATGAGGGTGGCCAGGTGCCGCCGCGCCAGGGCTCGAACCCGCTGCCGCTTCCGGCGGCGATGCAGAAGGCGGAGCAGATCGCGGCGCAACTCCAGGCGGGAGGCGATTTCGCGATGATGGCGAAGTCGCAATCGGACGACGTCAGCAGCGCGCAGAACGGGGGAGAGATCGGTCCCGTGTCGCGCCAGCAGCTCGGCCCCGAGGCGGGAGCGGCGGTTTACCAGCTCAAGACCGGGGAGATCAGCCGGCCGGTCCGGACGGCATTCGGCGTTCACATCTTCAAGGCCGGCGAGCGAAAGTCGCCGACGTTCGAGCAACTGCGGCCGCAGCTGGAGGCGGAGTTCCAGCAGAAGCAGGCGAAGGAAGCGGTCGAGCGGGTCAAGAACGGCGCGAAGATCGAGCTCGATCCCGGCTTCTTCGGTCCACCGGAAAAACCGGCCGGCCCGAAAACGAATTCGTAGCTGCTACACTGAATGCACTCCCGCATATGAGCGCCAAAATCCTGGTCGTCGAAGACAACGACATGAATATGCAGCTCGTCGAGTACCTCCTCGAGGAGGGGGGCTACGACATCGTGAAGGCCACGAGCGGCGAAGAAGCGCTGGCCATCACGAGCGATGACGTCGGTCTGGCCACGTTCGACCTGATCCTCATGGACATCCACCTTCCGGGGATGGATGGACTGAGCGTCGTGCGCCGGATGAAGTCGAACGACCGTACCGCGCGCATCCCGATCCTCGCCCTCACCGCCCACGCCATGCGCGGCGACAAAGACCGCTTCCTCGAGGCCGGCTGCGACGGCTACATCTCGAAGCCGATCGATGTGAAGACGTTCATCAGCTCGATCGAACAATATTTGAAGTGAGATAGCAGGCCCTCTGCTATCTGGAGAAATCATGAACATTCTCGTCCTCGGCGCCGGTCGCATGGGTCTCGGCGCGGTCTACGATCTCGCCCGTCAATCCGACGTCGATAGCGTCACGGTGGCGGACGTCAGTCTCGAGCGCGCGCAAGCAATCGCCGCGCGCGCCGGCAAGAAGGTCACAGCCGCGCAGATCGATTGCGACGATCACAACGCCGTCGTCGAATTGATGCGCGGACATGCCTCGACCATCAGCTGCGTCAACTACTGGCTGAATGAGCGCCTGGCCCGCGCCGCCATCGAAGCAGGGACGAACTTCTGCGACCTCGGCGGCAACAACAGCGTCGTCGATGCCGAGCTCGCGCTCGACGCCGAAGCGCGCGCGGCGGGGTTGAACATCATTCCGGACTGCGGTCTCGCGCCCGGCATGGTCGCCGTGCTCGTCGCGCACGCGCTCGGCCGCTTCGAAGCGCCGGACGAAGTACACATCCGCGTCGGCGGCCTGCCGCAGGATCCCCGTCCGCCGCTCGATTACCAGCTCGTCTTCTCCGTCGAAGGTCTGATCAACGAATACATCGAGCCGGCCCGCGTCATCCGCGACGGCGAGATCATCGAGATCGAGTCGATGACCGAGATCGAGCTGCTGCAGTTCCCCGATCCGTTCGGCAGGATGGAAGCGTTCCAGACCTCCGGCGGGACCTCGACGCTCGTCGAGACCTATCACGGCAAAGTGCGCGAGCTCGACTACAAGACGATCCGCTATCCGGGCCACTGCGCGAAATTCAAGACGATGATCGACCTCGGGCTCTGCTCGAGCGAGCCGGTCGGCGTCGACGGCGTTCCGGTCAAGCCGCGCCGCGTGCTCGGCGAGCTGCTGGTGAAGAACCTGCCGCACGATGGACCCGACGCCGTCCTGGTGCGCGTGGAAGTTGCAGGGGATGGGAAACGTCTGCGATACGACATCATCGATCGCTACGACCCGAAGAGCGGACTCTCCGCCATGATGCGGACCACCGCGTTCCCGGCCTCGATCGTCGCGCTGATGATGGCGCGCGGCCAGACGACATCGAAAGGTGCGCTGCCGCAGGAGCGCTGCATTCCGCCGCAGCTCTTCATGGACGAGCTGGCAGCGCGGAAGATCGAGGTGATTGAGTCATGGGACTGATCGTTCGCTGGATCGTCAACACGCTCGCACTCTTCGTCGTCGTCAACATCGTGCCGGGCTACAGCTATCGCTCCATCGTCACGCTGGTGATCGCCGCGGCCGTGCTCGGACTGCTGAACACCATCGTGCGGCCGATCCTCTTCGTGCTCACGCTGCCGTTGACGGTCGTCACGCTTGGACTCTTTCTGATCGTCCTGAACGCCATCATGCTGGAAATCACGGCATGGCTCGTTCCGGGGTTCCGGATCAACGGATTCCTCTGGGCCGTCGTTGGTGCGATCGTCCTCGGGCTCATTTCTCTCGTGACGTCACGAATTGGACGTTCGCGTGACGAGTAGACGCGTCGGGGTCGCTTCGCTACACTACGCGTCGATCGCATGAACATCATCAAGAACCGAGTCAACGACGTCACCGTGCTCGACATCCAGGGAGTCATCAAACTGGGAGAGAGCGCCCGCGAGTTCTCGAGCTATCTCGAGAAAGTCCTCAACGACGAGACAGGCCCGGTCATGATCAACTTCGAGGCCATCAATTACATGGACTCGACCGGCCTCGGCGAGTTGATCGGCTACCTGCAGAAATTCGAAGACCGGCAGCGGAAGATGGCGCTGGTCAAGCCGTCGCATCGCATCCTCGCGCTGCTGAAGATCACGAAGCTCGACACCGTCTTCAAGATCTTCGACTCGCGTGAGACCGCGATGGCGTATCTCACGGACAACGCGGCCTGAGCCTTTCAGCGATTGAGCTGTTCAGCTTCGAAGAGGCTCAATCGCTAAACCGCTCAACTGCTTGTCTCCCGCCTGGTTTCCAATTAGCATGCACCCGCTTTCATGACCACGAGCTTCGTTCCCGTCCTCATTCTGCTCGTCATCGCCGTCGCCCTCGGCGCGGTGTTTCTCGGACTGAACTGGATCATCGGCCGGCACCAGCGGACGCCCGGCAAGCTCGCGCCGTACGAGAGCGGCGTCCCGCTCCTCGACACCAACCGCAAGCGCGTCAACGTCCGCTTCTACCAGATCGCGATGCTCTTCATTCTGTTCGACATCGAGGCCGCGTTCCTCTACCCCTGGGCCGTGATCTACCGCGGCGCCACGCGCGGCAATGCCGGCATGTTCCTCTTCGGGGAGATGCTCGTTTTCATCGTTCTCCTCGGCGTCGGCTACGTCTACGTCTGGAAGAAGAACGCATTCGACTGGAAGTAATCGATGGCTGATCTCCAACCCGACAACCCATACGCTCCCGAACGATTCGCCGATCCGGCGAAAAAAGTCGAGTTCCCGCCCGAGGCGAAGAAGAAGTTCGACTGGATCCTCACGCGCTATCCGAACAAGGAAGCGGCGCTCCTCCCGGTGCTGCACCTGGTGCAGGAGACGTGGGGCTGGATCTCGCCCGAGTCGGTGCACTACGTCGGCGAGCTCCTCGAGCTCTCGCCCGCGACCGTCTTCGGCGTCGTGTCGTTCTACAACATGTACAACCAGCGGCCGGTCGGGAAGTACCACGTGCAGGTCTGCACGAACCTCTCGTGCATGATCGGCCGCGCGTACGACATCTACGAAGGGCTCTGCGAGAAGTTGAGCGTGCAGCCCGGCCAGACCACGCCCGACGGCAAATTCACGATCGCCGAAGTCGAATGCCTCGGCTCCTGCGGCACCGCACCGGTCGTGCAGATCAACAACGACTACCACGAGAACATGACCGTCGAGAAGGTCGACGCGCTGTTGAAGACGCTCGAGTAATGGACCAGATCAAAGTTCTCCTCGCCAACATCGATAAGCCGAATTCGACTTCGATCGATGTCTACATCGACGGCGGCGGCTACAAGGCCGTCGAAACCTCGCTGAAGATGAAGCCCGAGGAGGTCACGCAGCTGGTGAAGGACTCCGAGCTGCGCGGCCGCGGCGGCGCCGGCTTTCCGACCGGGATGAAGTGGTCGTTCGTCCCGAAGAACGCGCCGAAGCCGACCTATCTCCTCTGCAACGCGGACGAGTCGGAGCCCGGCACGTTCAAAGACCGCGTGCTCATCGAGAAAGATCCGCATCTCCTCATCGAAGGAATGATCATCGCCGCCTGGGCCATCGGCTCCTGCCCGATGTCGTACATCTACATCCGCGGCGAGTTCCACTACGGCGCCACGGTGCTCGACAAGGCGCTCGACGAAGCACGCGCCAAAGGCTACCTCGGCAAGAACATTCTCGGCAGCGGCTTCGACTTCGACATCACCGTTCATCGCGGCGCCGGTGCCTATATCTGCGGCGAGGAGACGGGACTGATCGAGTCGGTGGAAGGACATCGCGGACAGCCGCGCGTCAAGCCGCCATTCCCCGCGGTCGTCGGCGTGTTCGGCGGACCGACCGTCGTGCAGAACGTCGAGACGCTCGCCTGCGTCCCGCTGATCGTCAACAACGGCGCCGACTGGTTCAAGTCGTTCGGCAGCCCGAAGAACACCGGACCGAAGCTCTACTGCGTCTCTGGCGCGGTGAAGAAGCCGGGCGTCTACGAGTTCCCGATGGGCATCAGCCTCAAGGAACTGATCTACGACCACTGCGGCGGCATCACCGGCGATCGCAAGCTGAAAGCGGTCATCCCCGGCGGCGCCTCGGCGCCAATGCTCCTCCCGGACGAGATCGATCTCCCGCTCAATTTCGATGCGGTGATGAAAGCGGGATCGATGCTCGGCTCCGCCGGCATCATCGTCATCGACGAGTCAATGTGTATCGTCGACGCCGTGTGGCGTCTGGCGAAGTTCTTCGCCCACGAGTCGTGCGGCCAGTGCACGCCGTGCCGCGAGGGCACGAACTGGCTGGAGTCGGTGCTCGACCGCCTCGAGCGCGGACACGGCCGCCCGCAGGATGCCGACCTGCTCCTCGACATGTCCGAGAACATCGGCGGAAAGTCGCTCTGCGCCCTCGGCGACGCGGCGATCGGCCCGGTCATCTCGAGCGTGAAGAAGTTCCGCGCCGAGTACCTCTACCACGTCGAGCACAAGTCGTGTCTCCCCGAGACGGTGCGGTACCGGCGCCTCGACGTCGCGCTCGCGGCGCACTGACGGCGGCAAATCCGCTCTATCGGATCCGCCGTAGAATTCGGCGTGGCTCTCAATTGGTCTCTTCTGAAGCGGATCGCCTTCCGCTTCTTCTTCGCTTACCTCGTCCTCTATCTCTTCCCGTTTCCGGTCAACGCTATCGACGCGTTCGAGGACGCGACGACCGGCTATGACAGCCTCTGGGCGCGCCTCGTTCAGCCGGTGGGGAAGGCGCTCTTCGGCGTGGATGCATCAGTTCTTCCGAACGGCAGCGGCGATACGACCTTCAATTACGTCCAGGTCTTCTGCTATCTCGCGATCGCCATTCTCGCCACGCTCGTCTGGTCGCTGCTCGACCGCAAGCGCGAGGAGTACGCGCGGCTCGACGCTTGGCTGCGCGTCTACGTCCGCTTCGGACTGGCCGCGGCGATGATCGTCTACGGCACGGCGAAGGTGATTCCGACGCAGTTCCCGCCGCCGACACTGAACAAGCTGAACATGATCTTCGGCGAGCAGTCGCCGATGGGATTGCTCTGGTCGTTCATGGGCGCGTCGCCGGCGTACACGATCTTCACCGGCTTCGCGGAGCTGACGGCCGGCCTGCTGCTGACGATGCGCCGCACCACGCTCCTCGGCGCGCTCATCGCCGCCGGGGTGATGACGAACGTCGTGATGCTGAACTTCTGCTACGACGTGCCGGTCAAGCTCTACTCATCGCACCTTTTGCTGATGGCGTTGTTCCTCGCCGCGCCGTCCGCGAAACGGCTGATCGACTTCTTCATCTTCAACCGGCAGACGCAACCGGTCGAGATTCCGCGCCTGCTCCCCGAGAGGTGGACGCGGCTCGTCGTTCCGGTTCTGCGCACGGCCGTGGTGCTGCTGTACGTCGGCACGATGCTGCAGACGACGTGGGAGTACTACTCGGGGTCGCGCTACGCGAAGCCGGTGCTGTACGGAATGTGGAGCGTCGAGGATTTCTCGATCAATGGGCAGCCGAAGGCGCCGGTGCTCTCCGAGGCGATGCGGTGGAGGAGCGTGGTCATCGACTACTCGTCGTTCAACGTCCGTCAGATGAACGACACGCGCGTCCGCTACGTCGCGAAAATCGACACGGCGAAGAGGACGATCGCGCTGATGCGCCCGCAGCCACCGGCCAGGACGTCGTTCACGTATTCGCAGCCGCAACGGTCGCTCATCGTGATGCAGGGCATGCTTGACGGAAAATCTGTACGCGCGACCCTGAAACGGATCGACAAGCTCGACTTTCTCCTGACGAGCCGCGGTTTTCACTGGATCAACGAATACCCGATGAACCGTTGACGCGGGCTCGACAGAGCTCGCTCTTGAACCCAGACCGCTTAGAGCTCGGAGAAAGCGCCGCTCTGAGGCGCAGACCGCTCTCTTACAAATTCAGCCGCTCCACTCTGCATGCCAGACCCGTTTCCCATCCCACGACGCATGCGCCCTCGAGTTGTGAATGCCGCCGCACAGGAATCGGCGAGGCGCGGGCTTTGCTAAGCTCGCAGTCCATGCGACGCACGATCGTTCTCGCTCTCGCCATCGTCCTCGGCTGCACGACCGTTCAGAAACAGAAGTCGGAGCCGGGGAAGCCTGATGACCTGCACTTCCACAACCTGCAGGTCCTGCCGCAGAACATCTCCCACGATGATCTGATCAAGACCATGCGGATCTTCTCCCGCTCCCTCGGCACCCGATGCGAGCACTGTCATGTGCAGACCGCTGAGACGCCGAAGCCGGAGTTCGACTTCCCGAACGACGCCAAGCCGGAGAAGAAGATCGCCCGCACCATGATCCGCATGGTGCACAAGATCAACGGCGACTACATCTCGACGATCAAGGATCGCAAGCAGGAAGTGACCTGTATGACCTGCCATCGCGGGAAGGTGATCCCGGACGTGCCGGTGGTGACGCTCGACCAGCCCGCGGCTCCGCCACCCGCGGAACATTAGCCGGAGTGCGGCGGCCGTGCCGCCGCTGCCGTTCCTCACCGCGGCCGTGCCGCGGTGCCGCGACGGCATGGCCGTCACGCGAGAACCAGCGGCGGCATGGCCGCCGCACTCCGATAGACTCCGCGCATGAAGCGCATCGCGATTCTTCTGCTCGTCGCACTCCCGCTCTTCGCCCAGACCCGCACCCAGAAACCGCCGCTTCATGGCGCGCACTGGATGGCGGTCACCGGCAAGCCGCTCGCGGCGACGGCCGGCTCGATGATCTTCCAGAAGGGCGGCAACGCCGTCGATGCCGCGGCGGCGATGATCGCGGCCGCCTGCACGATGTGGGACACGCTCAGCTGGGGCGGTGAGACGCAGGTCCTGATCTACGACCCGCACACGAAGAAAGTGATCGGCATCAACGCCCTCGGCGTCGCGCCGACCGGCGCCACTCCCGAGTTCTTCCACGGCAAGTCGATGCGTTATCCGCCCGACTACGGCCCGCTCGCCGCCGTCACTCCCGGCACGCCGGGCGGCATCATCACGATGGTCGCGGAGTACGGAAAGCTGTCGTTGAAAGACGTCCTCGCGCCGGCGATCCAGATGGCCGACGGCTATCCGATCGAGGCGCAATCGGCGAACACGATCGAGCGCTATCGCGATCGACTCAAGCAGTGGCCCTACTCGCACAAACTGTTCGGCGACAAGGGTCCGGCCGCGGGCGAGATCTTCCGCCAGCCCGACCTCGCGGCGACGCTGCGCAAGCTCGTCGACGCCGAACAGCAGGCGCTGAAGAAGGGGAAGTCGCGCAAGGAAGCGATCTACGCCGCGTACGACCGCTTCTACAAAGGAGACATCGCGAAGGAGATCGCCCGTTCGATGCAGGAGCAGGGAGGCCTCATCACCACCGACGATCTCGCGAAGTGGCAGGTGCACATCGAAGAGCCGGTGAAGACGACGTACAAGGGGATCGAGGTCTACAAGCTCACCGCCTGGACGCAGGGCCCGGTCCTGCTGCAGACGCTGAACATCCTCGAGAACTTCGACCTCAAGTCGATGGGCTACGACAGCGCGCGCTACATCCACACGCTCTATCAGGCGATGAATCTCGCGTACGCCGATCGTGACTTCTACTACGGCGACACTTACGTCGATCCGGTCGAGCCGGTCCTCGGGCTGTTATCGAAGGACTACGCACGCGATCGCGCGAAGCTGATCAAGGACGATCGCAACGACGCGGTCGCGGTGCCGGGCGATCCGTATCCGTATCAGCGCGATACGAATCCGTTTCTCGATCAGCTGCAGAAGTGGCCCGCCAGCGCGCCGAAATCGAATCCGGCGCTGAACGCGGAGCTGATGCAGAAACATCTCGACGCCTTCTACGCCGGCACGACGTCGGTCGAAGCGGCGGACGAAGAAGGGTGGGCGGTGTCGGTCACGCCGAGCGGCGGCTGGCTTCCCGCGGTCATCGCCGGCACGACCGGCATCGGGATGAGCCAGCGGATGCAGAGCTTCGTCACCGATCCCGCGGAGTCGCCGTTCAACGTCGTCGCGCCGGGCAAGCATCCGCGCGTGACGCTCACGCCGACGCTCGCGTTGCGCGATGGCGCGCCGTATCTCGTCTTCTCCGTGCAGGGAGGCGACAGCCAGGATCAGAACCTGCTGCAGTTCTTCCTCAATGTCGTCGAGTTCGGGATGACGCCGCAGGAAGCGACGGAGGCGGCGAACTTCAACAGCTTCCAGATGCGCAGCTCATTCGGCGATCACGCCTCGGTGCCGGGAAAGATCCTGCTCAATGCGTCGACGCCGCCCTGGGTTCGCGCGGAGCTGAAGAAGATGGGCTACACCGCGACGTTCGAGGATCGGACCTCGGGACCGATCAACGCCATCCTTCTCGATCGCGTTCATGCAACGTTCTGGGGCGCGTCGAGCAATCACGGAGAGGATTACGGCATCGGGTGGTGAGTCGACTTATCCTGCGCGCAGACGCAGGATCTCCGGTTACACCGCGCTGCGCATGAACTTCAGCCGCTGCCGGTGTGACCAGAGATCCTGCGTCTGCGCGCAGGATTGATTCGGGCTGAGGACTACGGCATCGGGTGGTAGGCGTAGAATCGGGACATGCCCGACATTCATGTGAAAGCAGTGCCCGTGAATGGTCTGTTTCAATTCGTTACCGCGGAGCTTGCGCCGGAGCAGTTGCGGAGCGTGCTCGAGAAACTGGGGCCCGACGCGCGATGGTTCACCGGACACCTGCTCGCGCATGAAGTCGTTCCTCTGCCGGTCGTGAATCGCTTTACCGAATTCTCGGCCGAGTCGAAGAAGGAACCGGTCCGGAGCTTCGCGCGGCGCGCGGGGCGGTTCGGCGCGGAGCTCGGGCTGAAGTCGGTCTACAAGTTCATCCTCGCGGTTCTGTCGGTCGAAGCGGTGCTGAAGAAGGCGCCGTTCATCTGGACGCGCGTCTACGACGGCGGTGTGTTGAAGGTCGAGGCGACGGAGAAGAGCGCGCGCATCCACCTCTCCGAGTTTCCGTCGAGCATCGCCGGATGCGGCCGCATCGGCGGCTGGTTCGAAGTCGTGGGCGAGCACGCGGGGGCGAAGGAGATGCGGCTGGCGCACACGACGTGCGCGGCCGAGGGTGGGAAAGAGTGCTGCTGGGATTTCACGTGGGTGTGACGCCGGAGGCGTGAATACGCCTCCGCTTCAAAGAAACCCCTGCGTTGATGCGGGATTTCGCGCGTGGCCCAAGCCCCTCATCCGCCTGCGGCACCTTCTCCCCCGCTCATCGCGGGGAGAAGGGCAACATTGCACCTGTCTCGCGAGAATCTGGCTTGTTGCCCCTCTCCCCGCGCGTGCGGGGAAAGGGTGCCGAAGGCGGGTGAGGGGCCGTGCCACGAGCGAGACTCTTCCCTGGGCGGGGTTTGTCCTAATGCCGCACGGCGCGCGTGCGCACGCCACCGGTCGCGGTGACCGTGAATGTCTTCGCATCGCTCAACTGCGTCTCATCGACGGCGCGAACCGTGATCGTCGTCTGACCGCTGACCAAAGGCGCGAGCGTGATGATGGCGTGCGAGCCGCTGACGCGCTTGATCGTGGCGAACGGCGGCGCGTTGACGAGCGACACGATCGTGTCCGATGTGCCGTCGGCATCGTGCAGCCAGACGTCGACGTCGATTGCGTCGCCCACCGCCACCGTCTGCGGCGCGATCGGATCGAGTGACGGCGTGTACGGATCGGAGATGTATTCGTATGCGCCGAGGTCGCTGCCGAAGAGCGTGCTCTCGACGCCGCCGTAGTAATCGCGCAGACCGATTCCTTCCATCGCGATCGCGGCATCGATCAGCGGCGAGAGCGGCGTGATGCGATACGCCTTGAGATCGCTGAGCGATTTCGGGAACAGCTGGCCGCCTTCACCGGCGCCGATCAGCAGCGGATCGAAGTTGTGGCCCTGCGCGTCGTGTCCCCACGACGCGACCGAGCCGAAGCTCGTGCCGTCCCAGAGCAGGCGGAGCGTGCCGCTGTAGTCGTAGTAATCGTTGTCGAGAAACGTCGCGCTGCCGCCGGCGTCGACCACCGTGCCGCCGCTCGCCAGCAGCACGTTGTTCGAGATCGACGACGCATTCGGGCCGGTCGCCGTGAGGGCGGTGCCGCTGCCGCCGAAGATCGTGTTGTGGAAGATCGCGATGCCGTCGGAGACATTGCCCCCTTCGACGTCGATGCCGTCCTCGCTGATGTTGTGCTGCACGATCACGTCGTGCATGCCGGTCGAACAACTGCAGAGCAAAATGCCGGGACCGTCGTTGTTGTGTGTGTAGTTGTAGCGGATGCGGACCGTCGATCCGCCGTCGATGTCGATCGCGCCCGCGGGATCGTGATCGACCGTGGTCCGCATGTTGAAGATCTCGTTCTCTTCGATGACGACGTCGAGCGGGCGCGTGAGGAGGATGGCGAAGCCGCCGTCACCGAACGGCGTGCCGTTGTCGTGAAAGACGTTGTTGGCGATCGTGGTGCCGACGAGCTGCTGCCCGACGATGGCATTGCCGGTGCCCTGGATCGTGCCGAACGGCGTGCGCATGCCGGTGACTCCGGACACCTCGCAGTGGCGGATCGAGACGTTGCTGTATGCGCCGCGCTCGTCGCCATAGAAGACGACGCCGGCGTAGCCGATGTCGTGGATGCTGACGCTTTCGATGCTGACTCCGTCGAAGCCGGTGAGGCGTCCCGTGGCCTGGAACAGGATCCCGGCGACGGTGTAGCCGCTGATCTCGACGTGATCGATCGCGATGGCCGACTGCTTAGTGCCGATGTTCGAGATCGTGATGCCGGGACTGCGATCGAGCAGGGTGTGAGTGAGGCTCGTGCCGCGAAGCGCGAGGTTGGAGATGTGCAGTCCGCCCGCGCCGTTCGCGTCGATCGCGGCATCGTCGCCCGAGGCGATCGTCGCGCGGCCGATTCCGTAAGAGCGGATCGATATGTTGTTCGCGCGCACGTGAATCGATCCGTTGAACGTCGAGCCTCCGGCGAGCAACAGCGTGTCGCCGACGCGCAGATCGTTCGCGCGGGCCAATGTTTTCCAGGGATGCGTTCGCGTCGTGCCGGGATACGCATCGTTGCCGCCTGGGGCAACGTAATACGTCGCCTGCCCGTACAAGGAAGAGCAGAACGCGAGAGCGATGAGTCCCGCGCGCACGGAGGTCATGGGACGGCGATTCTATCGTCGACGGGCGTAGAATGTTCGTCTCTCTCAATAACGCATGGCCCGGTTTGATGAACGTGAAGACTACGACCTGCTGAATCAGTACCTTCAGGAGATCGCGCGCATCCCTCGCCTCACTCCCGAGCGCGAGAAGGAGTTGGGCCGCCGCGTTCAGGAGAACGACAAGGGAGCGCTGGAAGAACTGGTCAAGGCCAATCTCCGCTTCGTCGTCTCGTATGCGAAGCGCTATCGCAACGCGCACGTCCTTTTTCTCGATCTGATCAACGAGGGGAACATCGGCCTGATCCACGCCGCGAAGAAGTACGACCCCGACAAGAACGTGAAGTTCATCACGTACGCGGTGTGGTGGATCCGCCAGGCGATCCTGCACGCGCTGTCGGAGCAGGGAGGAGCGTTCCGCCTGCCGCCGAAGCGCGCCAATCTGATGTACCGGCTGGAGAAGGCGATCGCGCATGCCATCACCGAGGGGAACTCGGTGCCGACGGCGGAAGAGCTGGCCACCGAGCTCGGCGTGACGGTGAAGGAAGTGCAGACGCTGATGCACGCGAACAGCGACAACTTCTCGCTGAACGCGGAGCTCGATGACGAGTCGCACACCGAGCTGGCCGACGTCATCGAGCAGACTTCGATTCCGTCCGCCGAAGATGAGATGCAGGAGCAGTCCCGCCGCGATGAGCTGCTGTTGCACATCGCGGAGCTCTCGCCGAAGGAGCGTCTCGTCCTGACGCTGCGGCACGGCGTCACCGACAACGCCCCGAAGCTCGTGCGCGAGATCGCCGAGTTTCTGACGCGTCCGGAGGAGAACGTCAGAGGCATCCTCGAGCGCGCGAAGCAGAAGGTGTGCGAATCGCTGGAGATCACGGAGAGCGAGCTCGCCAGCCTGCTGCTCTACACGAATCCGAATCCGAAAGCGTGGTGGCACTTCTGGTACGAGCTCGGCGACCACGCGGCAGGCATGTCGCCGCAGATCGAGCCCGGCCGCGTGCCGTATCTCGACGGCGTCCGCCAACAGGGCCGCGTGCAGAAGGGGATCGAGGCGCTGACGCTGGAAGAGAAGACGGTGCTCAAGCTCCGCTACGGCGTCATGCAGGACGACGAGCTGACGCTGCGCGACATCGGCGAGATCCTGAGCCTCTCGCGCGAGCGTGTGCGGCAGATCGAGCAGCGCGCGGAAGCGAAGTGCCGGCGGAGCGTGAAACGAAGCACTTAGGCGCGGGCTCGCTTTTTCTTCGGAGGGGCGGGGTGGCGGGCGAGGATTTCGGCGGCACCAGGGCCTAACTTTTTGTCGGATACGAGCTTCTGTAGCAGCGCTCGAACTCCTGGCTCTGCGATATGCCTCTCCAGTCTGTGCACGGCGTAATGGGCAAATGAGTTCTTCGTAGCCTTCATGAGTATTGGAACCGATCGACGATCTTCATTCAGGTGGAGTATCACGATCCGCTCGGCAGCTCCGCCAGCTCTTGCGGCTGCCTCTTTGAAGATCACGTCGACGACTCTGGCATCGGCCAATCGATGAAACGCGAGACTGTAGAGCGCTACCTCGTGATCCGGTCTATTCGCTTCCGCGCAGTGAATGAGGAACTCGGTCACATCTGGATCGTCACGCCATCCGACGCCCAGGGCGTAGATTGCGGCTATTGCCCGGGGGTCTAGCACCTGGTCGGCAAGATTCATCAGCAACGATTTGAGGTCCTCAAGGCCATCGCCGATAGATCCGAGGGTGTAGGCGAGCGCGTCGGCGACGAGTTCCGAATAATCGATTTCTTTCACGTGACTCAGCCAGGCAACAAGCCGATCGCGTTCCGGCCATCGTGGTCCAATCGCTGCCGCCGCTTCGGCCAGCTCCTGTCCATCTACCAATTCATCCGCCGCCAGGCAGTCGAGCGCCGCGATCAACAATTGCCCCGCAACGCCACCGATCGCATCGATCCGGCGCACTTCCGAAAGGCACTCCACTGCCAGCTTGATCGCATTCGGATCGCCCGTCTTCCGCAACTGGTCGATCAAGTCACCGGCGAACGATTCTCCGATCGCGCCGCAGATCAGCCTCAGCACTTCGTTCCACGCCTTCTCTTTTCGATGCGCTTCGAAAGTCTCCGCGAGCTCGGAGAACGGCAGATCCCGCGTCTTTTCGAACCGATGGACGATGGCCGAGGCACAAAAGAACTCCAGGAATGCGCGATGCACGAACCCGTACAGGTTGGCCCCGTACGACGCCAGAATGAAATTGCGCGTGCGGAACTGGGCGATCATGGCCCGCGCGATCTTCACCGTTTGTTCAGCCGGCATCTGGTACCGGCGGCGGAGATGCTCCTCGACGAGCTGCTGTAGTGCGGTGCCGTGAATGTAATTTCCGGCCAGCCCTCCCTGACCTTTCTGCATCGCATACGCCAGCTGGCGCAACAGCTCTTTCTTGTCCTCGTCGTCCATCAAGTCCGCGCCGAGCTGTTGAGCGGCGAGATGTTTCTTCACGTCCCAGTGCTGCACCAGCACGCCCGCGGCGTGGTCATACAGACTCCATCGAGCACGCGGTAGTTCCTGATGCTTCCCGATGATGGCCATGATCGTGAGCAGCATCGGGTTGCCTGCCAGCTGACGGATGGATGGAGAGTCGCGATACGCGCTGGTGATCCGCTCAACGTGTGAGTCGACCTCTTTCGCATCGGTCAGCGTCAGCTCATACCAGCGCCGCGTGAAGGTTGTTACGGCGTTGCGATCGAGGTCCTGCAGCGTGTAGTGCTTGAACCCGGCGTTCGTCAGGAGGGCGCGCCTGTAGCCGATGATCCGGCTCGTCGCCACGATGCGCACATGCGGGTACGCCTCGGCGATGCCGATGATCTGGTTCGTGATCTTCTCCTGCTCTTCGGGCTCGAAGATCTCGTCGATGCCGTCGAAGAGCATGACCGCGGGCTGTTTTTCGTCGAGGTGACGGTGCAGCATCGCGCCCGTCAACGGGCAGGCATCCTCGGCGTTCATCCGATCGAAGTAGTCAAAGAGCGTCCGGCACTGATTCCGTCCTCGCAACGCCGTGTAGGACTTCAGATCGATCAGGATCGGGAGCCGGCCGATGGGGGCCGGACTCAATTTCGCGGGCGGGGCCGGATCGCTGAGAGAGAGGAGCAGATAGCGAATGAGTGTCGATTTTCCGGCGCCGGGATCGCCGAGGACGATCGCCCAGCGGTTCTCCTCCGCGGCGAGGACGTCGAGCACGGGGAGGGAGGGTTTGCTGAGATACGACTGCCGAAGCTCGGACATGACCTCTGCGGTCATTCCCTCCGGCAGATCATCCTTGTGAACCTCCTCCCGGTTCCTCAACACCTCCACCATGTCCTTCGTCAGCTCGAGCGGAGGCGAGTCTTCCTTCACGCTTTGCTCGATGAAGATGTTTTCGAGCCGCAGCGGCTGCAGCTCGTCGCGCTTCGGATCCATCAGCGCGTCGAGATCGACGATTCCGTATCGCCGGCGGAGATATCGGAAGTACGCCTCGGTGTCGATGCCCGGCGCAACCGCCGGCTTGACCTCGATCCGCTTGGAGAGCGCGGGCGCGAGTTGGCCGATCAATGAGTCGGCGGACGAGAAGAACGAGGCGACCCGGTCCTCGCTCACGCGCTTGCGGAGCGCCTCGATTTTCCTGCGATTCGCATCGACGAACAACGGAGGCCACCCCGCATTCGGATCAGCGAGAAACAGGAGTCGCGGCTTGTCCAGCGAAACGGCTTTTCGATACTCCATCTCGGTGATGGAAAACTTGCTCTTCGGCGGCACCCACCCGTAACGCCAGGCGAACAAGCCGATGTAGAGATCGCAGTCGGCGACGTCCTCCAGACACCGATCGACGGCGCGCTTGTTCTCGGCGCCGTAGTACTCCATTGCCACGTCTTCCCATCCCGCCTTGCGGATGGCGACGCTGACGGCGCGACGGTGCTCCCGCAAGTCCTCGAACGTCGACGACACATAGACTTTCATCTGTCATGGGAGTGACGCTGATCGTCGATTCCCTACCTGCGCTACGATTACTCCCGACATGCCCGACCCCGCCAACCCTCCCATGGGCCGTCTCGACGCGTTCGACGTCGGTCCGAAAAAGCTGACCATCCAGACCGAGTTCTTCACCCGTCCGAACTGGCGCGTGGAGACGAAGGTCTATCTGGCCGGGGCGCTGAAGAAGGTCTTCACCGCCGACCTGGCGGAGACGCCGGAGCCGGAACTGCAGCGCACCGTGAACGAGTTTCATCAGGCGAAGATGGACGAGATCGTCGCCGGATTGCGGCGCATGTCGCCTCCGAGCTGATGCGACTCGAACATCTCACGGGAGACGAAGAAGACTACTGGCGCGGCGAGTTCGCGCAGGAGAACTGGATCTTCGGCGCCCTCACGCTCAGCGTCACGCTGCCGGAGTTCGCCGACGGCGTTCCGTCGCTGCGTCAGATGCATTTCGGCTACTACCTTCAGCCGTTGCACCTCAACGCCGACGATCGCGAAGATCTCCCGCGCCGCCTCGCGCACACGCTCGCGCGCCGCAAGCCGCCGCTCGACTTCCTCGAGCTCTCCGGCGCCGGCCTCCGCGTCCCGCACGCTTTCCCGCAAGGCTTCACCCTCGGGTCTGTTCTTCGCATCGTCCTGCAGGAGATGCGAAGGTTGCCGCTGAAAGAACCGTTATAAAGTGCTGAGTTCTGAGTGCTGAGTGCTGAGCTCAAACGCACCCCACTCAGAACTCAGCACTCAGAACTCAGCACTTAAAAAAATGACCCCGCTCCGCCGTCTGCTGCATTACTTCGACCGCCACAAGACTCCACTGATCCTCGGCGGGCTCTGCGTCCTCGGCTCGGCCGGTTTCTCGCTGCTGAAGCCGCTGATCGTCGGCAACGCCGTCGACGCGCTCTCGCACGCGATCAACCGCGGCGCGCTCGTTCGCTACGGGCTCCTCTTCGTCGGCGCGTCGGCCGTGGAGGGAGTGTTTCTCTATCTGCAGCGCAACATCATCATCGGCGCCTCGCGGCACATCGAATTCGAGATGCGCAACGATTTTTACGCGCATCTCCAGAAACTGCCGACGGCGTACTACCAGGACCAGCGCACCGGCGATCTGATGTCGCGCGCGACGAACGACCTCTCGTCCGTCCGCATGCTGATCGGGCCGGCTGTGATGCACTCCGTCTCGTCGCTGATCGTCGTCGCCGGCGCGTTCATCATGATGCTGCGCATCGAGAAGTTCATGGCCCTCATCGCGCTGACGTCGGTGCCGGTGATCATCATCATGGTCAAGTTCTTCGGCGAGCGGATCCATCTGACGTTCAAGGCCGTGCAGGATTACTTCGGCGACATCTCGGCCCGCGTGCAGGAGAACCTCGCCGGCGTGCGGGTCGTCCGCGCGTTCACTCAGGAGTCGAACGAGATCGCCACCTTCAAGACGATGAACCGGGAGTACGTGAAGCGAAACCGTTCGCTGATCCGCCTTACGGCGACGTTCTATCCGGCACTCCACGCCATCATCGGCTTCATGTTCGTCTTCATCTTCTACCTCGGGTCGCGCCGCATTCTGGCGCACACGATGACGATCGGATCGTTCGTCGCCTTCCAGTTCTACCTCGGGCGGATGATCTGGCCGCTGATCGCGCTCGGCTGGGTGATCAATCTCTTCCAGCGCGGCATGGCCTCGATGCAGCGCCTGCACGACGTCTGGTCGGTCGACCCGGGTGTGCTGCCGGATGAAGGGACTCCGCTCGAAGGTGAGGTCCGCGGCGACATCGACATCCGAGACCTGACGTTCAGCTATCCGACCGTCAATAATTCAGCAGGACAGCCTGTCCTGCACAACATCAACATGCAGGTGCGCGCTGGGGAGACGATCGGGATCGTCGGCCGCACCGGGAGCGGGAAGTCGACGCTGCTCGCGCTCATCACGCGGACGTTCGAGCCGCCTCCTGGTTCCGTGTTTCTCGATGGCACGCCGATCGAGACGATCCCGCTGCGCCAGCTGCGCGGCCTGACCGGCATGGTGCCGCAGGAGACGTTCCTCTTCTCGGAGTCGCTGGCGGAGAACATCCGATTCGGCCGCGGCGACGCGACCGACGCGGATGTCGATGAAGCGGCGCGACTCGCCGGACTGTCGACCGACGTCGCCGGCTTTCCGCAGGGCCTGCACACGGTGATCGGCGAGCGCGGCATCACGCTGTCGGGCGGACAGAAGCAGCGGACCGCGATCGCCCGCGCGCTCGTCCGCGATCCGCTCGTGCTGATCCTCGACGACTCGCTGAGCGCCGTCGACACGGCAACCGAAGAACGGATTCTCAATGCGCTGCGGGAAGTGAGGAAGGGGCGGACCGCGCTGGTCGTCTCTCATCGCGTTTCGTCAGTGAAAGATGCCGATCACATCATCGTCCTCGAAGAGGGCCGTATCGTCGAGCGCGGCACGCACGAATCGCTCCTCGCACACGGCGGGTACTACGCCGATCTTTATCGGCGACAGACACTGGAAGAGGAAATTGAAGAGATTGCTTAGGAAGTGCTGAGTGCTGAGTTCTGAGTGCTGAGTGGAGACGCGGAGCGTCCTCAGCACTCAGCACTCAGAACTCAGAACTGAAGCGAAGCGTAATGGCCGACATCGAAAAACACGAAGACGAAGGCAGCAAGGCTTTCGATCCGCACCTCGCGCGGCGGCTGCTGCGCTATCTGCGGCCGTATCGGCTCCGCGCCACGGTCTCGGTTCTGCTGGTGATCCTCTCTTCGCTGCTCGAGATCGCCGGGCCGGCGATCGTGGCGGTAGCGATCGATCTCTACGTCAAGCCGCTCGGCACGGAGCCGGTGGGTTTGGCGGCGGGTGTGGGACGTTTCCTCACCGCGCACGGCTGGGCGCTCGATCCGATGAGCGGGATCAACCTCGCGGCCCTGGTCTACATGTTCGTGCTGGCCGGCAACTTCGCCGTGCTCTACACACAGATGGTGCTCATGAACCTGATGGGTCAGTACATCATGTACGACCTTCGGAAGCAGATCTTCGAGCACCTGCAGCGGCTCGACGTGCAGTACTTCGACCGCAATCCGGTCGGCCGTCTCATGACTCGCGTGACGACCGACGTCGACGCACTGAACGAGATGTTCACCGCCGGCTTCGTCGCCATCTTCGGCGACATCTTCGTGCTGGCCGGCATCATCGGCGTTTTGTTCTGGATGAACTGGCGCCTGGCGCTGGTGCTCTTCTCCATCACGCCGCTGATCGTTCTCGTCTCGATCTGGTTCCGGCAGGGGGCGCGCAAGACCTATCGCCAGGTGCGTGCGCGGATCGCCGCGATCAACGCCTTTCTGCAGGAGCACATCTCCGGCATCTCGACCGTGCAGCTCTTCAATCGCGAGGCGAAAGAAGAGGCGAAGTTCGAGGAGCTCAACGCGCGGCATCGCGACGCGAACATCGACTCGATCTACTACTACGCCATCTTCTATCCGGTCATCGAGTTGATCCAGTCATCCGGCATCGCGCTCATCGTCTGGTACGGCGGCGGGCAGGTGCTGCGCGGCGTGCTGTCGGTCGGCGCGCTGATCGCGTTCTTCCAGTACGCGCAGCGTTTCTACGAGCCGATCTCCGACCTCTCCGAGAAATACAACATCCTGCAGGCGGCGATGGCGGCGAGCGAGCGGATCTTCAAGCTGCTCGATACCGACGTCCGGATCCCCGACAGCGGCACGCTGGAGATCGATCACTTCGAGTCGGTCGAGTTCCGCGACGTCTGCTTCGCGTACAACGAGCCTGAATGGGTTCTGAACAATGTCTCTTTTCGCGTGAGCCTCGGCGAGCGCGTGGCGCTCGTCGGACACACAGGCGCGGGGAAGACGACCGTGACCGCGTTGCTGCTCCGCTTCTACGAGCCGCAACGCGGCGAGATCCTGATCAACGGCGTCGACATCAAGCAGTACACGCTGGCGTCGCTGCGACGGATCTTCGCCATCGTGCAGCAGGACTTCTTCCTCTTCACCGGCACGGTCGGCCAGAACATTTCGCTCGGCGATCCGGCGATCGCGGACGAGACGATTCGCGAGGCCGCGGTCCGCGTGCAGGCCGATCGCTTCATCTCGCGGCTGCCGGGGACTTACGCGTCGGTCGTCCGCGAGCGCGGCGCCGGCTTCTCCGTCGGCGAGAAGCAGCTGCTGTCGTTCGCACGCGCGCTGGCCTTCGATCCGCCGGTGCTGATCCTCGACGAAGCAACGTCGTCGATCGATACCGAGACCGAGCGATTGATCCAGGAGGCGATCGAGACGCTGCTCGCCGGCCGGACGTCGATCGTGATCGCGCACCGCCTGTCGACCATCCGCTCCGCCGATTCGATTCTCGTCTTCCATCACGGCGAGATCCGCGAGCGCGGCACGCATGACGAATTGATGGAGATCGACGGCCTCTATCGGAAGCTGTACGAGATCCAATATCGCGAAGCGGTCGTCGCGTAATTACAGCGCACGCATCGCGCTCGCCGCCGACAATCTGCTCGCACGCAACGCGGGCAGCACCCCGCCCACCGCGCCCATCAGGACGGCGAAGAGAATCCCTCGCACGAGGAGGGGAGGCGTGATGGCGAATGCGAAGTTCATCTCGGCGAAGGTGAACCAGTTCGTGGTGCCGGTGGCGATGCCGTTGAGCGGCAGTGCGGCGAGCCCTCCGACCACGCCTCCGACGATCGACAGCAGCACGGCCTCTGACAAAAACGAAAGCGCGACGGCGCGGCCGGAGAAGCCGAGGGCGCGGAGGACGGCGATCTCGCGTGTGCGGGAGCCGACTGCGGCGTACATCGTGTTCATCGCCGCGAACGCCGAGCCGACGGCCATGATGATGGCCACGACGTTGCCGAGGACGCGCACCGGCGACGACGCCTTCGTCTGCTCGGCGAAATACGCGACTTCGCTGCGCGCGTCGACGTCGATGCGCGACTCCGCGTCCATCATCTGCAGCAGCGGCGCGATCGCCGCCTTGTTCGTGGCGCGCACGACGATGTCCGACCACGCGCGGCGCTGAAATGCCGCTGCCGGGCCTTCGGGATCGGTCCACATTTCCGATGAATACGCGGTGTTGCCTGCGTCGAAGATGCCGACGACTTTCCAGCGCGCGCTACCGGTCTTCAGCTCGTCGCCGAGGTCCGTGTCGCGGAAGCGCGAGGCAATCGAGCGGCTGACCGTCAGTTCGCGCGCGCCGGGGCGATACCAGCGTCCGCGGAGCAGATGCACCTGCGGACGGAGCGCGCGTCCTGTGTCGCCCAGTCCGCGGATCACGACGTTCGAGCTCCCGGTGCCGAGTCGAGCCGTGTTGACGTAGACGAGGCGTTCCGCGGACATCGCCTCGACGCCGGGGAAGTTGCGCACGATCAACGGCGCGCCGATGTCGATGATGCTCCCGGTCTCGCTCAGCGCGCCGCGGCGCAGCGCGATGATGTTGCGCGCGTCGCCGGTGGTGACGAACGTGTCGTCCATCCCTTCCACCAGCGCCATGACGGAGACGAAGACCGCGACGCTGACGGCGATGCCGAACGCCGTGAGTAGCGTCGCCGTGCGGCGGACCGCGAGGTTGCGGATGTTGTATTTGAGGGGGATGAACATCTTACTAAGTGCTGAGTTCTGAGTGTGGAGTGCTGAGTGTGGAGACATGCTACTCAGAACTCAGCACTCAGCACTCAGAACTCATGTCTCCCTGAGCGTGTTCGCGATCGACGTCCGCGCCGCGCTGACGGCCGGCACGAGCGAGCTGACGACTGCCATCGCCAGCGCCAACAGCGCTGCCAGCGCCATCGTCTCGGACGTCACGTCGAAGTGTTGCACGACCGTATTCGTCAGGTCGTAGATGTCGAAGACGCGGAAGAAGAGGCGCGCGCCACCGATGCCGATGATCGCGCCGGCAGCGGAGATGGCGAGCGACTCGCCGGCGATCAGCAGGACGACGTGTGCGGGCCGGAATCCGAGCGTCTTCAGCACCGCGATTTCATGCTTCCGTTCGCGCACCGCCATCGACATCGTATTCGTCGTCACCAGGACGATGGCGAAGACGACGGCCGCGGCGATGGCGGAGATGAAGAGCGTGACGTTGCCGAGCATCGCCGTGAAACCGAGGACGAAGTTCTTCTCCGATTCGGTGCGGGTCGGCACGATCGAGTTCGTGAACATGGCATCGATCGCCGCAGACACCGCCGGCGCGTCGGCGGCGGTGCGGGTCGTTTCGACGAAGGCCATCGTCCGGTCGGCACGGTCGGGGATGGTGCGGCGAAGCATCTCGTTGAAGTAGTCGTACCAGCAGAAGAGCGCGTTCTGCGACGGGCCGGCAAAGCTGCCGCGGACCGTTCCCTCGACGTCGAACGGAAAGACGGTGCTGTGAAACGTGACCCGCTGTCCGAGCCGCCAGCCGTACTTCTTCATCAGTTTCTTCGGCACGAGGACGGCGGTGCGGTCGGCCTGAAACGCCGCGACCTCCGCGGGGATGGTCGGGTATTGCGGGTCGGTGCCGATGAAATTCGGATCGCAGGCGATGATCACCAGCGGGATGTTCGGTTCGCGGTACCAGGAGGGAATCCACTGATATTCGGAGACCCGCTCGACGCCCGGGATGCGGGCCAGCTTCTCCTTGTACGCCAGCGGGAGCGGCACCTGGAGCGAGACCGCGCTGCGGGTGATCATCCGCCGGCCCGACTGCTCGGTCATCAACGTGTCGCCCTTCAATTCCGTAATCAGGGTACGGAGGCTGACGAGCAGGAAGAGCGAAACCGCCACGCTGATGGTGGTCAGCAGGGTACGGCGCCGATTTCGCAATGCGTTTTTGAGGATGAGGCGGACGAACGCCACGTTCGCGGAAGTATACGATGCCGCCGTCGCGTTATTTGACATACGACCGGAACGGGCTTACCGTTCTTGAAATCGTTTCAATTCAATAAGGAAACCCCGAAGTAACCGGGTGTGAGAGGAGGGGAAGATGACCGTACGGTTTTTCCCCGGCAGCAAACGACAGAAGACCAGCCTGATTGCAGGCTTCCTGTCGCAGTATCACGTGGATCACGAGCTGGTGCGGGCCGAAGACATCAAGTCGAGCACCGTTCATCTCGGGACCGAGCCGGCAGTGGAAGTCGATGGCCGGCTATTCGTCGATCCGAACGTCGACGCGCTGAAGAAGATCCTGCACGTAGAGCGCGGTAGTTGACAGTTGGCGGTTCGCAGTTGACAGCAAAGTCTCCTGCCAGCGCCAACTACCAACCGTCAACTGAACATCGCCGCCGCTTCCCGCTCGATCGTACTTTTGATCCGCGACTCGAACGGTCGCGCCATGAGCGGCAGTTTGCCGTCGACGATCACCTCGGTATCGGTGATCTCAAGCGATCCGCTGCCGCTCATGCCGCGCGCCTTCACTGAAAAAGTCAGGCGGTCGCCTTCCCAGTTCTTGTCGATGTCGGTGGCGTAGTGGCCGTACTGCCCCTCGAGGCCGGCCAGCCGCTCTTCGACTTTGCGTCTCGCTTCGTCCCGTGTCGTGTTGTGAGGCACCGTGATGTGCATGGGCGGGTTTTATCACAGTGACCGTTTGTCATCCCGTCCGGAAATAGGCCCGATCGAGTGCCCGGTATTGCACCGCCTCGGCGACATGCGCCGACTCGATCCGCTCGTTGTTCGCCAGATCGGCAATCGTCCGCGCCACTTTCAGGATGCGGTCGTGGGCGCGGGCGGAGAGGCCGACGCGATCGATGGCGGAGACGAGGAGCCGCTTCGAGGCGGCGTCGAGCTCGCACCAGCGGCGCATGTGGCGCGTGGTCATCTCGGCGTTGCATGCGATCGCCGAACGGCGGAAGCGTTCGTGCTGGACGTCGCGCGCCGATTCGACCCGCGCGCGAATCGTCTCCGATGATTCGGCCGAAGTGAGCGACGAGATCTCCTCACTCGTCAGCGCTCCGACTTCGACCTGCAGATCGATGCGATCGAGCAGCGGCCCGGAGATCTTCGCCAGGTAGCGCGAGATCTGCTGCGGCGTGCAGAGGCACTCGCGCCGCTTGTCGTTGAAGTATCCGCAGGGGCATGGATTCAGCGCCGCCGCGAGCGTGAAGCGCGAAGGATATGTGAGCGTTCGTGCCGCGCGAGCGATGGTGATCATGCCGTCCTCCATCGGTTGGCGCATCACTTCCAGTGTGTCGCGGCGGAACTCCGCCAGTTCGTCGAGGAAGAGGACGCCGTGATGCGCGAGGCTCACTTCGCCGGGACGGGCCATTGGACCGCCTCCGACCAGACCGGCGGTCGAGATCGTGTGGTGCGGCGCGCGGAATGGACGCGCTGCGAGCAGGCCGCCGCCGGGTGCGAGCGTCCCGGCGACGGAATGGATCTGCGTCGTGACGATCGCTTCATCCAGGGTCAGCCGGGGAAGGATCGACGGGAGGCGCCTGGCGAGCATGGTCTTTCCGGAGCCGGGAGGACCGATCATCAACACGTTGTGGCCACCGGCAGCTGCGACCTCGAGCGCGCGCTTCGCCTGCAACTGGCCGCGCACCTCGGCGAAATCGGCCAGATCGCGCGGCGCTTCCGTCGCGACACACGACTCGGTCGGCTCGATCAGACGCTCTCCTCGCAGATGTGCGACGAGCGCCGGCAGATGCGCGGCACCGACCACCCGCACACCGCGGACAGCTGCCGCTTCAATTGCGTTCTGTGCGGGAACGATCAGCTCACGTACCGTTTCGTCGCCTGCCAGCGAGGCGGATATCGATAACGTTCCGCGCAGCGGGACGATCGTGCCGTCCAGGGAGAGCTCGCCGGCGAAGACGCGCCCCGCGACGTCTTCATCGCGCAGGAATTCGAGAGCGTGAAGCATCCCGATGGCAATCGGAAGGTCGAATGCCGAGCCTTCCTTCTTGACGTCGGCGGGTGAGAGATTGACGACGATGTTCTTCGCTGGAACGAAGAACCTGCAATTCGCGAGCGCCGAGCGCACGCGCGAGTAGGCCTCGCGAACGACGGTATCGGGCAAGCCGACGAGGCTGAACCCGGGTTGAGCGGAGTAGGCGCCTACATCGACTTCGATGACGATACGGACAGCTTTGATGCCGAGAGTTCCGGCGCTCCAGATTTTTGACAGCATGGCGGGCTTTCGACCCGCGGTACGTCCCCGCCCCGAGGCTACCTCGGGTTAGCGCGCGGCGGCAAGTGGCCGCTCGTTGTGGAAGAGCTCCAGCATCTCGGCGTCGTCGTCGGCCACCGGAGTCAGCGCCGTATCCATGTAGTCGTAGCGTGCCGGATCCTTCTTGATCCGGACGTAGACCTTGCGCAGACCGAAGTACAACGTTGCCCAGCGCGAGAGCTTGGCGATCGACTCGAAAAAGTAGCCTGGATAGAACTCCCATCGGGGGACGATCGGGAATCCGGAGCGGCGATCGCGGCGGTACTTGTAGCGGAAGAGGCCTGCCTCGAGAGGATGCACGCCCTCGATGTGGATCGAACCTTTGAACCACGTCATCAGCAGGATGGCGTTGCTGGCGCTGGCCCGTTTGGCGACGAGGCGGCGCAGCACCTTATCGACGTGGTCCATCGTGTAGTACGTGTTCCACGCCATCAAATACGCCTGCTCCCATTCCGCTTGCGACATCTTCGGATGTCCGGTCGTGACGTGATTGAGGTCGTACTTGTTGATGTCGGCGTCGATCTCCACACCCTTGCGGACCAATACCTGGTGATCTTCGGATCCCGGCAGGGGAGTGAGGAAGAAGAACTCCAGCAGGTCGACCGGCAGCTCGCGCTTGATGATCTCGATGTCGTGGCGGATCGACTCCAGCGTGTCGTTCGGAAATCCGAGGATGTAGCCGGCGTAGGTGATGACGCGCGCTTCCTTCCACGCCAGGAGCATCTTTCGGTACTCGGTGATCTTGTTCTGCCGCTTCTTCGCGCCGACGAGGCTGTCGGGATTGATGTTCTCCAGTCCGATGAAGACGCGGCGCACGCCGGCTTTCGCGCACTTCTCGATGAAGTGCGGAATCTTGTGGCAGAGCGTGTCGACCTGGATGATGAAATGGATCTTGATCCCCTCGGCGCGCAGCGCGATCAGGCGATCGAGGATCGGCTCCCACTCCGTGTTGCGCGCAAAGTTGTCGTCGGTGATGAAGAAGCTGTGCAGTCCCTGCGCGACGTTCACGCGGACGATCTTCTCGATGTCGTCGGGTGAGCGGCGGCGCGACTTGCGCCCCTGCACGTTGATGATCGTGCAGAACGAGCACTGGAACGGGCAGCCGCGTCCGGCGTCGAAGCTGGTCACGCCGCCCGCGGTGCGCCAGGCGCGGAGTGCCGTGATCAGCGGGATCGGAGTCCCTTCGATCGACGGCAGATCGTTCATGAAGTTGTAGTGCGATTTGAGCTGACCGGCCGCGGCGTCGCGCAGCACTTCGTCGAGCCGGCCTTCCGCTTCGCCGGCGAAGAGTGACACTCCCATCGCGCGCGCCGCATCGAGATCGGGATCGATTCCCTGCAGCATGCTGATCGTGCCGGAGACGTGAAAGCCGCCGATCGCGACCTGGATGCCGCGCTCGCGCAGCGGACGCGCGAGGTCGAGCGCGCGGGGAAACTGATTCGATTGCACGCCGACGAGCATCACCATTCCGGAGCCTGCGCGCTCGATCATTCGGGCCAGTTTTTCGGGGCGGACGCGCGTGTTGGTCTCGTCGATCGGGTGGATGTCGAGCGTCACGTCGGCGCCGAGGACCTGCCGTTCCGCGCAGTCCCGGGCCAGCCCGTAGAGGGCGGCGAGTGAATTTGAGGGGATGGCGGAGCGGAACCACTGGATGACGTAACCGTCATCGTCGTAGTGCGATGGCTTGACCAGCACGAGACAGAAGGTATTCATGCGCTCACCGAGGAAGTATGAATGATAGCAAAGACTTAGCCGGGCTCAGCCATACTGGACCGCTACTCCAGCCTGTCATGAAAATCATGTTATTTAAGATGAATTCCGGAATCACGGCGGCGGCTGCTCCGTTTTTCGGGAGGCAAACGAGAACGATTAATTGTTGACAAAAAACTTAGGGATTTTATGATCTTATCACCTACGACAGCAGGGTTCGTGATGGGTGAGGAGTCGGAGTGATGGCTTTTGAGAAATGGGAGCCGCAGCCTGAGTTCGAGCGCTTTCCCGCCTCGGCGACCATTGTGCAATCACGCCTCATCCGATTGCCGGGGCCCGTGGCCAACATGTTGCGGCTCCGCGGAAAGACCAGCGCGAACCTCTACTACGACAAGAAAAGAAAAGTGATCGGCATCCGCGCGCTCGAAAAAAAAGAAGAAGGCGCCGCGAAGATTCGTCAGTCAGACAAATCGACATCACTTCATGTGCCGAGTTTTTTTCGCTTCTACGACATCGACGTGCCGGGCATCAAACGCTTCCACTGCTGGTACGACGAGAAGGAGCGGATGGCGATGATCGATATTTCGAGACCGTCGCCTCGAGGGCGGCCGGCAGGAACGTAAGAACGAAAAAAGGCGGCCCGCAGGCCGCCTTTTTCATTTCGATGCGTGAATTGCTACTGGTTGCGGACGTCCTTGTCCGAACCGGTCGTCTTCGTTTCGGTGCCGTGGCTCGTGGCGCGGAAGTGGCCGGGGGCCGGGTTGAAGAACGTCAGCGTCTTCAACGCTTCCGACGAGAACGTCGGGAAGGTCAGCAGGTTGCCGCTGATCGCGGCCGCCGTGTCCGGATCGTTGTTCTGCAGGAAGCGCGCGGTCGGAGCCAGCGGGATGTGCGTGCCGTAGCCGGCGTTCGTGGCCTTGATGAACTCATTCGCCAGAAGCGTGTAGCCCATGTCGGTCAGATGGTTGCCGTCGAGGCCGAACGCGCCGCCGGTGATGTAGGCGGTGGTGACCGGGACGCCGGCAACATTGATCTTGTTGGTGGCGATCCGCGTGAAGAGACCGCTGACGTCGGCAACCGGGATGCCGCGGGCTCCCGCGACGTCCTTGATGGCTGCGTTGATCGCGGTGATACGCGCGGCGATGGCACCCTGCTCGGCCGGCGTCAGCACGTCGCTGTCGGCCAGCGGCTTGCCGGCGTTCGGGAGGGTGTTGAACGGCGGAATCGTCGCGAGCTGCGGCGGGATGCCGGTGCCGGACAGCAGCTTGGTCGCCGACGGCAGGAGCACGGTCGAGCCGAGCGGCAGACCGGCCGGAGCGCCGTTGATGATGCCGAACAGAGGAATCGGGGCGCCGTTGACGATGACCGGCTTGAGCGAGGCGTCGAGCACGATCGCAGGAATGAGCGACGTGTACGGCATCTGCGTGAAGACGGCGGCCGGGAAATCACCGACGACGATACCGGCATTCGGCTTGGCGGCGATGATCTTGTCGAGGATCGCGGCGTACTGCGTCTTGAACTGATCGACGGGGGTGAGGCAGTTCAGGAACGGCGGGGTGGCGTTGCAGTCGTTCGCCGAGCCGCTGGTGGCCGCGAGGAAGAAGTCGTCGCCGCCGATCCAGGCGATGACGAACGTCGGGCCCTGGGCGATGGCCTGATCGACCGCGCTGCCGAGGCCGCGCAGGATGGCTGCCGCGAAAGGCGTGCCCTGCTCGAAGGTCACTGGCGTTTTCTCCGCGCCGGTCGTGTTGAGAATGTCGTAAAGCATCGCGCCGGGCACGGCCATGTTGTTGTAAGGCCGGGCGAATCCGGTCATGACCGGGACGCCGTTTCCGGGAGCTGCCACCACGCCCGTCAGCGACGGCGACGTGAGGATCAGCTCACCCGGGATGCCGGGCCAGGTGACCAGCGGCTGGGCGAAGCAGTTGGTGGTCGAGTTGTCGGTCGGCTGGCAGAGCACCGCGCCGGTCTGGTGCGCGAAAATCGCGGCCGGGCTGAAGATCTGATGCCGCTCGTTCAGCGATCCATTGGAAAACCCGGCGGTGTAGCTGTCGCCGAGTGCGACGATGTGCGAGAAGTCGGCGGTGCCGTGCGCGGCAAAGACGGGGGCCGCCGCGACGAGTACGAACAGCAGTGCCGCTGCAATGCGGGCGAAGCTTCTGTTGCGCGTCATTCGGTTCTCCTTGATCTAGAACTTGTACCCGACGTTGAATCCGATCAGATTCGCGTCGGTCTTGTAGGTGCCGTTGAAGGCGTCACTGCTGATGCCGTCGGTGCTGCGACGCTTGAAGTGCAGGACCATTTCGGCGAGGTCTGCGCTGAACGGACCGTTGTGCCAGCCGATGCCGAAGCAGAGCGCGGTGCGGTCTGAATCGGGAAGCAGCGGACCGACGCCTTCCGTCGGCTGCGGGTTCTCGTCGAAGATCGCGCCCATCCGGACATCCCAGTGCTCGGCGACCTTGCCGTTCGTGCCGAGGCGGTAGGAGAACGTGTCGCTCCAGTTCTGCGGGCGGACGAAGCTGACGGCCGGCGTCGTCTCGAAATTGACGGCCAGCTCCTTGAAGCGGCTCCACGTCGTGTGCGTGATGTCGGCTTCGACATCCCACTTGCCCATCGTGTGGGCGATGCCGCCGATGGCGGTAGCCGGATAGTTGATCGAGGTGTTGATCTTCTGATTCGGCGGAAGCTGGGCTTTGACGCCGGCGTCGACGATCGCATTACCGGTCGGGATCTGCGTGAACACCGCGTCGCCCTTGTAGTCGATGGTCATCTCCGCGCGGTACGACGCGCCGATGCGCCACGTGTCGGACGGCTTGAAGAGAATGCCGACATTCCAGCCCCAGGAATTGTCCCAGTCGCTGTTCAGATGCGCGTTCACGACATCCGCATAGCGCTGCGTGAACGGGTTGAAAGCGGGGTTGTTGCGGTCGAGGATGATGTGCGAGCGGCGGTACTCCGCGCCGGCGCCGATGGCCAGGCGGCCGTCGTCCGTTTGCCAGGCGAGGGCCGGCTCGACCGACACGGTCTTCACGTTCGCATCGCGCGAGATGAAGCGGCCGATCCACGGATCTTCCCAGTTCGTCCGCAGGCCGTAGGCCGCGAACGTGCCGACACCGAACGTCAGGTTCTTGCCGACCGGCACGACCGCGTAGGCGTTGGGCGGGACGAACGTGTGATGGCGATACTCACCGAACGAGCCCGAGGTGAACGGATCGTTCGAGTCGCCACGGAACTCGTTGGAGAAATTGATGGCTGTCCCGCCGGCATATACTTCGGCGCGACGAAGCTGGGCGATACCAGCCACGTTGTAGAAGATGGCGCTGGGGTCATCGGCAGTCGCCGCAAATGCGCCACCCATGGCGGTCGCTTTTGCCCCCTGCTCGAAGATCGAAAAGCCGGATCCGTATGCCACGCCACTCACTGCCAGAGATGCTGCCGCAATCAGTATCAAGAGTCTGAAACGACGCAAGGTGTAACCTCCTCAAACTAGACGATCTGCAAGGGTGCTGAAGTTGCTGTGAATTTGCGGCGAATCATAGCACTGGAGACGCACATGAAAAGCTTTCTGTACTCAGTCGTTATCGCGCTCGCAACGCTGCCTGCAACCGCCGGTCTCACTTACGACTTTCGCACCGAAACGACGGGACTGCAGGCCTCGGAGCAGCAGGGTCACGCGACGATCGACGGAGCGAACCTCCGCCTCGATATGCAGACCGGCGACGGCGTGATGTTTCAGAACGGCTCGGTCGCCATTTCGCACAATTCGGGGTCGACGCTCGACGTCCTCGATCCATCGGCGAAAACGTATTGGGAGATCGACCTCGCCAGCCTCACTCCCGGCGCGCTGGCCGGCATGGTGAAGATGACGAACGAGAAGGTGAACGTGCGCGACGCCGGCGACGGCGGGAAGATCGAAGGATTCGCCACCCATCACAAGATCGTCAGCGCCACCGCCGACATGGCAGTGGGCGAGGCCACCGGCATGCACTTCGAAGTGACGATGGAATCGTGGACGACGGAGAAGATCCCGATGGACGCCGCCGCCTTCCTCCAGCGCCGCATGGGCAACACCGGCCTGCCGATGCTCGACAAGCTGATCGCCGCCCAGAACGACAACGTGAAGGGCTTTCCGCTCCGGCAGATCACGCACATCAAGGTGACGCAGGGAACCTCTCCGGCGATGGAGATGCTCTCCACGACGAACATCACGAACGTGAAGACGACCACGCCCCCGGCGTCGCTGTTCGCCGTGCCGGCCGATTACAAGAAGCTGGCGAATCCGGTCGAGAAGATGATGGGGCAGTGAATCGGTTGCTGGGTTCCTAGGGTACTGAGTTGCTTGGTGAGACCCAGCAACCGAGCAACTCAGGAGCAACCAAGCAACCGACTAATCCAGCATCTCCCTCAATATCTCATTCGCCAGCTCCGCCTTCGCCTTCCCGCGTGTCTCCTTCATCAGCTGTCCGACGAGGAAGCCGAAGACCTGCGTCTTGCCGGCGCGATACTGCTCGGCCTGGGTGGCGTTCTGCTCCAGGACGCGGCGGGCGGCGTCGCGGATCACGGCCGGATCGCTGACCTGCGAGATCCCTTTTCGCTCCACGACCCGTTCCGGATCCTCGCCGGTCGAGGAGATCTCTTCGAAGACTTCCTTGGCCGCCTTGCTGCCGATCGTGCCGGCGTCGATCAGGTTGATCAGGCGCGCCAGTCCTTCCGGCGCAAGCTTGTAATCGCCCCGCTCGTTCTGGACGCGCATGACGTCGTTGCGCACCCAGTTCGCCGCGGCGCGCGCGTTGCCGCTCGCGGCGGCGGTGGCGTCGAAGTAGCCGGCGGTCTCGCGGCTGGCGGCGAGGATCTCGGCGTCGACCAGCGACAGGCCGTGCTCGCGCTGATAGCGCTCGACCCGTTGCGCCGGGAGCTCCGGCAGCGAACGGCGCACCTCCTCGATCCAGGCATCGTCGACTTCGAGCGGCTGGAGGTCGGGCTCGGGGAAGTAGCGATAGTCGTGCGCCTCTTCCTTTGAGCGCATCACGCGCGTCTCGCCGTTGTTCGCATCGAAGAGGCGCGTCTCCTGATCGATCTTCCCGCCGCTTTCCAGCACCGCGATCTGCCGCGCGATCTCGTGCTCGATCGCCGCGCGCAGGAATCGGAACGAGTTCAGATTCTTCACTTCCGTCCGCGTTCCGAGCGGCTCGCCGCTCCTGCGGACCGAGACGTTCGCATCGCAGCGGAGCGAGCCCTCTTCCATGTTGCCGTCGCACACGTCTGCGTACATCAGCGTCTGCCGCAGCCGCGTCAGGTACGCATCGGCCTCGGCCGATGTCCGGATGTCAGGCTCGGAGACGATCTCGATGAGCGGCGTTCCGGCGCGATTGAGATCGACATGCGAGACCTCGCCGTGATGGATCAGCTTTCCCGCATCCTCCTCCATGTGGATTCGGGTGATGCGGATGCCGTTGACCATCCCACCCGTGGCGAGCGGGCGATCGAACTGCGAGATCTGGTAGCCCTTCGGGAGGTCGGGATAGAAGTAGTTCTTCCGGGCAAAGATGGAACGGTTGTGGATCGTGCAATCGGTAGCGATGGCCATCCGGATCGCCAGCTCCACGGCCTTCCGGTTCAAGACCGGCAACGCGCCCGGATAGCCGAGACAGACGGGACAAACCTGCGTATTCGGAGGCGCGCCGAAGGCGACGGCGCAGCCGCAAAAGATCTTCGTATTGGTCAGAAGCCGCGCGTGGACCTCTAATCCGATGACCGCTTCCCAGCCACGAAGTGCTGAGTTCTGAGTGCTGAGTGCTGAGTTCTGAGTCACTCGACGCATCTTATAAGACTGAGCACTCAGCGCTCAGCACTCAGAACTTCGGTTAAAATAACGGTCTCTCTCACACGTCTATCTTTGTAAGACGTATGTCTCGGGTCGGACTTTATCGAAGCTGGCAGACCGCGGTCGCTGTCGTGACCGCGCTGGTCGTGGTGTGGGCGTTCGCCACGCACGACGCCTCGTTCGCGCGATACGCGCTCTTCTTTGCCGGGCTCGTGCTCGTCGCCTCGTTCTTCCGCATCGAGGCCGGCGAGGCCTCAGTCAGCTTCGAGGCCTCGGTCGTTTTCGGGGCGATCATCCTCTACCACAGCGCCGCCGTGGCGGTGATTGCCGTGGCGGTCGGGACGCTGCTGCATGCTGTCTATCTTTTCCTGAAGCAGAAGAGCGTCCGCCTCGAGCCGGTCTACAACGGCGCGCAACTCGCGCTGTCGTACACCATCGCCGCGCTGCTCTACACATCAGCAGTCGCGCCGGGCGCGCCGCTGGCGGCGAAGTTCTCCGGCTACATCCTCCTGCTCGTCGGCTACCTCATCTTTCATCTGCTCCTCGTCTCCCTCCGGCGCTGGTTCGAAGGGGACTTCGAGCCGCTCGATTTCCGCCGCGTCGTGATGGCCCAGGGCCGCATGCTGCTCCTCGGCAGCCCGGTGGTCGGCATCGAGATCATGCTCTTCTCGACGTACGGCATCGCCGGATTCACGCTCGCCGTGCTGCCGCTGCTGCTCGTGGCGTACGCGATCCGCACCGAGTCGGAGATGCAGATGCAGAACTCCGATCTCGTGCGGCGCAACCGCGAGCTGTCGATCCTCACGGAGTCGTCGACGCAGATCCTCTCGGCGGAAGGGGATCAGGAAACGCTGCGGCGCCTGATGAGCCTTCTGACGCGGCTCGCGAAGCTGCAGGCATGCGCGGTGGTGACGTGGGAGACGAATCCCGATGCACCCGGAATGGTCTACCGCTTCGGCGAGTGCCTGCCGAGCGATCAGGAGATTCTGAAGTGGATGGAGTCGGCCGGTTTCTCGCAGTCGGCGCCGAGCCGGGCGTTCGTCTTCCAGGCCGACATGCGGCGCTTCCCGCTGTCGGGCGGCCGCGCGATCCAGGTGCTGATCGGCATCCAGACGCAGGAAGTCATCTACGGGATTCTCATCTTCGAGACCGAGGACCCGGCGATTCTGAAGAGCGGCAGCATGAACCTGCTGACACTGCTCGTGAATCAGACGGCGCTCTCGCTGCAGGATCAGCTGCTGCGCCGCGAGATGCGCGACAAGACGGAGCAGCTCGAGAAGCAGGCGGTCACGATGTCGACGATTCTGAGCGTATCGAATTCGCTCATCGGCTCGTTCGACATCGATGCCGCGCTGACCCGGATCGCGCAGGGCGTCTGCAGCTCGCTCGGATTCGAAGTCGTCGTCTTCGCCCTCTTCGATCCGAAGCACGACGAGTACATCCGCCGCGCGCACGCCGGACTCGATGAAGTTTGGGAAGAAGTGCGGAAGAAGAAGGTGTCGTCGGCGGAGATCGAGACGTTCTTCAATCCGGAGTTCCGGGTCTCGAACTCCTACTTCGTGCCGCACACGTCGCTGCGCCAGAGCGAGCACGACTTCTTCGTCGTGCCGGAGGAGACAGCGGTCTTTCTCCCCGACGACTGGCACGAGAACGACATGCTGATCGTCCCCCTCGTCGGAGGCGACAACCCGGTCGGATACCTCTCCGTCCGGCAGCCGCACGACCGCAAAGTGCCGTCGATCGAGAAGGTGCAGACGCTCGAGATCTTCGCCATCCAGGCGGTGACGGCGCTGCAGTCGGCGCGGCAGTACGAGGAGATCAAGCGCCTCACGTTCATCGATGCGCTTACGCCGGCGTTCAATCACCGCTACTTCCAGGAAGCGCTCGGCAAGGAGATCCATCGCCACGCGCGCAGCGGCAACGAGTTCGCGTTGGCGATGCTCGACATCGATAACTTCAAGCGGATCAACGACACGTTCGGCCATCCGATCGGCGACGAGATCCTGAAGGGCCTGGTCGAGGAGCTGATGACGAACGCCCGCGACAGCGACATCGTCTCGCGCTACGGCGGCGAGGAGTTCGCGATCATCTTCCCGGACACCCCTCTGGCCTCGGCGCGCGACGCCGCCAACCGCCTGCGTGAAGTGGTCGAGCGCCGCGAGTTCCCGCAGACCTCGATCGACCGCACGCTCCGCATCACCATCAGCGTCGGTGTGTCGGTCTATCCGCGCGACGGCGCGAACGCCGCCGATCTCGTCGCCCGCGCCGACGCCGCGCTTTACTTCGCAAAGAAGAACGGCAAGAACCTGGTGGCGATGGCGAGCGAGGTTTTGGCCAAAGGTCAGATGGCGTTGTAGTCTGCGCGAATGCGCACCCTCATAGTCCTCCTCCTCGCTCTTCCTCTCGCTGCTCAGACGATCGACGAACGGATCTCGAAAGACCTTCCGACACTCGTCGAGACGTACAAGACGCTGCACACCGCGCCCGAGCTCTCGACTCAGGAAGCGAAATCGTCCGCGCTCGTCGCCTCGCGTCTGCGCGACTTCGGCTACGAAGTTACGGAGCGCGTCGGCAAGTACACCGACACCGATGCGACCTGCTACGGCGTCGTGGCGGTGATGAAGAACGGCAAGGGGCCGACGCTGATGATCCGGAGCGACATGGACGCGCTGCCGGTCGAGGAGCAGACCGGCCTCCCGTACGCGAGTGCGAACAAAGGGGTCATGCACGCTTGCGGTCACGACATCCACATGACGACGTTGATCGGCACAGCAAAGCTGATGGCCGGCATGCGCGACAAGTGGCACGGCACGCTCGTGCTGATCGGCCAGCCGGCGGAAGAAGTGGTGAAGGGAGCCGAGGCGATGCTGCGCGACGGCCTGTACGAGCGCTTCCCGCGACCCGACTTCGTGATCGCCGTTCACGACAACGCCAGCCTCGCCTCCGGCACGATCGGCTACACGCCCGGCTACCTGATGGCCAGCGCCGACTCGGTGAACGTCACGATCCGCGGCATCGGCGGGCACGGCGCGTCGCCGGAGAAGACGAAGGACCCGGTCGTCATGGCGGCCGAGGTCGTGCTGGCGCTGCAGACGTTGGTGAGCAGGGAGAACTCGCCGCTCGATCCGGTCGTCGTCACGGTCGGCTCGATCCACGGCGGCACGAAGCGCAACATCATTCCCGACCAGGTGCAGTTGCTGATGACCATCCGGACGTACAAGCCGGAAGTGCGGAAGCGTGTCCTCGACGGCATCGCGCGCGTGGCGAAAGGAGTCGCCATCACGAACGGTCTCCCCGACGATCGGATGCCGCTGTTCGAGCACCTGAAGGGTGAGTCGATCGGCGCGACGTACAACGATCCCGCCCTGACCGAGCGCATGGTCGCCGCGGTCTCGAAGGAGCTCGGCGCCCCGAACGTGATCAAGATCGATCCGTTGATGGTGAGCGAAGACTTCAGCCTCTACTCACTCGACCACAAGATCCCGTCGGTGATGCTGAACGTCGGCGCCATCGACCCCGCGCGCATCGCCGCCGGCGAGACGCTCCCGTCGCTCCATTCGTCGAAGTTCGTGCCGCTGCCGGAACCGACAATTCGTGCGGGCGTGAGGGCGGTGGTGGCGAGCGCGGTGGAGATCCTGCACTAGCCGGCACGGCCGGCCTCGCGAGGCTAGGCGCGTTCGGAGGCCTCGCGAAACGCATCGCGCGATGTCCTCGAGTGAGACAGCTCGGTTTCGGCGATGAACGCCTCGAGCACCGGCGATTCCTCGACGAATGCGTCGACGCCGAACGTCTCGACGTGGAATCGAATTGCTGATTTCACGTCTGTGAGCGCCTCTTCGTAGGAATCGCCTTCACCCACGACCACGCCACGCATGCCGACCGGGTAGGCAACGTAGCCGTCCTCGTGTTTTTCGACCACGATCTTGATGCGGCTCATGACAGAACGAGTATCGCACTTACTGAGTAGAATCTGCCGCCCATGACCGTGCTCGATCCCACCATCAACCCCCGCGAAGTCGGGTTCATCAGACTCAACCTGCCGGAAGTCTTCGGCAACGATCATCCCGTCATCATCGAGATCGGATCGGGCAAAGGCCGCTTTTTGATCTCTACGGCGACCGAGCGTCCGGACGTCAATCTCATCGGCATCGAGAAGTCGCTGCACTACCACCGCGTGATTCGAGAACGGGTGATGAAGCGGAATCTCACGAACATCCGCCTGATCAATCACGACGCGTATCTCGTCCTGAAAGACATGATTCCGGATGCGTCCATCGACGAAGTGCACATCTACTTTCCCGATCCGTGGCCGCGGAAGAAGGAACAGAAGCGGCGCATCATCCGGCCGGCGGTGCTGGAGGAGATCGCGCGCGTGCTGGTGCAGGACGGGTGGGCGATCTACGTCACCGATCATCAGGAGTATTTCGAGGCCGCGGCGCCGCTGATCGAGGAACGCTTTCAGGCCGAGCGGCGCATCCCGGGACCGGACGATCCGCCGCGCACGAACTACGAGGCGAAATATCGGGAACAAGGCCGGCCCATCTACGAGATTCGATTCCGGAAGTCGCTACAATCGAACGCGTGAGGATTCTTGGCGTCGATCCTGGCTCCATCATCACCGGCTTCGGAGTGATCGACTACGAGCGGGGGCGCCTCTCGCTCGTGGAGCAGGGAGCGATCGGGACGAAGCGCGGGGCGGAGCTGGCGGAGCGGCTGGTGCGGATCCATGAAGAGCTCGTGGCCGTCATCGTCCGCACGCGGCCCGATGCCGTGGCCGTCGAGACGCCGTTCGCCGGCCACAACGTCAAGAGTCTCGTGCAGCTCGCACATGCACGCGGCGTCATCCTTCTGGCGGCGCAAAGCGCGCGGCTGGAGATCTTCGAATACGCGCCCCGCTCAGTGAAGAGCGCCGTCGTAGGCTACGGCGCCGCGGAGAAGGAGCAGGTCGCGAAGATGGTGAAGATGCTGCTGCCGGGATGCGCGGCGATGCAGCTCGCCGCCGACGCGGCCGACGCGCTCGCCGTCGCCATCTGCCATGCCCACACGGCCGGGCGCAACGTCCGGCTGAAGGTGAGAGCGGGCGCATGAGCACGTCGCTCCCTCAGGAAGAAGCGTTGGAATCGGAAGTCCAGGCGCAACCATTACCTCCACAGGGCGCCTTCGCACGCACGTTCAGCGCTCTGCGCTACCGCGACTTCCGCCTGCTCTGGTTCGGCGCGTTCACGTCGACGACCGGCACCTGGATGCAGACCGTAGCGCAGAGCTGGGTCGTCCTTTCGATGACCAACTCCGCGTTCCTCCTCGGCGTCGACGGGTTTCTCTCCACCGGACCGATGCTCCTGTTTTCGCTGATCGGCGGCGCGCTTGCCGACCGGGTCGAGCGGCGCCGCATCATGCTCCTCTCGCAGTACGCGCAGATGACCTTCGCGTTCGTCCTCGGATTTCTGATCTGGACGAAGACCGTGCAGGTCTGGCACATCTTCCTGCTCTCGTTCCTCACCGGCAGCGCGCAATCGATGAGCGGTCCGGCCTACATCTCTTTATTGCCGCTGCTCGTGAAGCGCGAGGACGTGCCGAACGCGGTGGCCATGAACTCGATGCAGTTCAACCTCGCGCGCGTCATCGGGCCGATCCTCGCCGGCGTCGCGCTGACGGCCTTCGGCGCCGCGGTCTGCTTCGGTCTGAACGGCCTCTCGTTCGTGGCCGTCATCATCGCGCTGCTGCTCATCCGCTCGCCGCAGGTCCTCGGCCGGAGCGAGGAGAAGCGCGGCTTCATGGATGAGATGAAGGACGGCTTCCGCTTCGTCTGGCAGCGGAAGTCGCTGCAGCTCCTGACGTTCCTGGCTTTCGCCGGCACATTCCTCGGCATGCCGATCATCACCTTCCTGCCGGTCGTGGCGCGATCGATTTTCAAGCTCGACGCCCGTGGCTATTCGTGGCTCCTGACGGCGTACGGAATCGGCTCTGTCGCCGGCGCGCTCGTCGTCGCGGCCAGCGGCCAGGCGGCGAAGAAAGGGCGCGTCGCGCTGACGCTGCAGGCGGCGTTCGCCTGTCTGCTCGTCGCGTTCGCCTTCTCCCGCACGCTCGCGCTCAGCATGGTCATCGCGTTCTTCGCCGGCGCCTGCATCGTCGGTGTGATCTCGATGTACAGCTCGCTCGTGCAGCTGACGACGAGCGACGCCATGCGCGGCCGAGTGATGTCGATCTTCATGCTCGCTTTCCGCGGAGGGATGCCGCTCGGCAACCTGCTCGCGGGATGGGTGGCGCAGCGCTGGTCGATCACCGTCGCGCTCGGCGTGAACGGCTCCGTGCTCGCGGTGGTGGCGATGTTTTTCCTGTTGCGAGGAACGGATCTGGACCAGGGGTTGCCGGCCAGTAACTCGTAGTTCGGCTGGATGGGTAGAATGATGAGATGACTGTTGACCAGGTTATCGCGTCCGACCCGGAAGTTCAGGGCGGGGCAGTTGTCTTTGCAGGCACTCGCGTACCGCTCAAGAATCTTATCGACTACCTCGAGGCCGGCGATTCCCTCGAGGAATTTCTCGATGACTTTCCGTCCGTGACGCGCGAACAGGCGGTCGCGGCGCTCGAGCTAGCGAAAGAGGCCTTGGTTACGCTTGCTGGTACTCATTGATGAGTCGTTGCCCAAGCGTGTCCGGCGTGAGATGCCGGGATTTCAGGCATTCACCGTTCCACAGAGAGGTTGGTCACGCACCAGGGACCGTTCGCTTCTTCGGCTGGCGGAGTCGGCCGGATTCGAAGGTTTCCTGACTGCCGATCAAAGCCTTCAATACCAACAGAACCTGACCAGGTCCAGGCTACGCATCGTGGTTTTCGCCGCTTTGTCGAATCGCATCGAGCATATCGGCCCACTCCTGCCGAAGGCCATGGCCGCGCTTCGTGAAATGTCGCCCGGTGAAATCCGAGTCATAAGCCGCGACAGGTAGTTAGCCGGGCCGGCTACTTCTTCTTCTGCTTCGACGCCTTCGCCATCTCTTCGCGCATGTTCTGCGTGTTCTCGCGCAGCTCGGGGTCGGTGATCTGCGGGAGGAGCGCATCGATGAGCGCGAGCGCCTCGCCGAACTTGCCGTGGTTGGCGAGCTCGATGGCCTGGTTGATCTGCGCCGCCTGTCGCTCCGCGGCGTTGTGGCCCTCGTACGTCGAGAGGAGCGACGCGATGCGCGACTTGAGGCCGTCGTTCGTCGTCGACTTCAGCACGGCGCGGAGGATCGGCGCGGCTTCGTCCATCCTGTCCTGCTGCATCAGCGTCTGCGCGCGTTGCAGATCGATGAAGACGATCGACTCGCGCGCGGACCGCACCATGTCGGGCGTGCCGGTTTTCGCAACGACGTCCTCGAGCAGCTTCGCGGCGTCATCGCGGCGTCCGGTTCGCGCGTAGAGCTGGAGGAGGTTGTACGCAACGTCGTTCTGTCCCGGCGCGAGCGACATGCTCTTCTCCAGCGCCACGATTCCGGGGGCCGGATCGTCGTCCCCGATCACGTACGTCGCGCCGATGCCGGCGTACGCGCGCGGCGACTGCGGCGCGAGCTCGGCCGCTTTCTCGAACAGCTTGCGCGCATGCGCCAGCTCCTGCGGCGGCGCCTTCGCGCCGCGCGAGGCGTTGTACACATTGCGAAAGACCGTCACGCCGTAGACGAGGTAGACATCAGGATCGTTCGATCCGAATTTCACCGCCCGCTCATATTCGACCGAAGCCTCGGCCGCTCGTCCATCGAGATCGTGCAGCAGACCAAGCGTCGCGTATGCGCCCGCGTGTTCGGCGTTCTCCGCAATCGCGCCTTTGAGAAAACGCTCCGCATCGGGGTAGCCGCGGCTGTCGGTGCCGCGCGTCAGGAGATCGCCGAGGCGATAGAGCACGTCGGCGTGATCCATCGGATGTGGGGAGGGGACCTGCGCGAGCGCGAGATCGGAGATCGAATAGCGGCGGTACTGAAACGACAGGCGGCGGACGTAGCCCTTCAGCTCGCGCTCCATCTCGTCGAACGACACGTTGAACGCGGTCTGAAATGCATCCTCCACCGGCCGCTTCGCGCTGAGTAGTGAAAGAAATTTCGGCAGCTGATCGTGGCGCTGCGGATTGCCCGCGAGCAGGTAATGCATCAGCGCCCACGATTCGGCGTAGAAGACGCCCTGGCGCGAGCCCTCGTTGTAATCTTTGTCGCTCGTGTCCATGGCGAAGAGCTGCGCGAGCGGGATCAATTGCTGATCGCGAAGCCAGAGCACGTGCTCCTTCACCGGGATGCCGAGGTCGACGCTGTCGCCGTGCGCGGAAAAGGTCGAGTAGTACTCGGCGATCCCTTCGTGAAACCAGAGCGGCAGTCCGGCCAGCGTGTTCTTGACGAAGTAGTGCGTCAGCTCGTGGAAGACCACGCGATCGATGCCGCCCGGCGCGTCGGCGTCGAGGAGGATGAAGTTCGTCTGCTCGTTGCCGACGAAAAGTCCGCTGATCTCGGCGTGACGTCCCAGCGCCGCGTCGCGATACGGCATGAACGAGGCCCGGTTGCGGAAGACGTAGACATTCGTCGGGACTGCGGAGCGGACCTTGAGCTGCGTGATGCGGCCGATCGCCTCGCGCATGCGCACGAGGTTCGTCGCGATCTCCGTCGTTTCGCGCTCGCCGGCGTTGCTGAAGACGTGAATGTCGCCGGCGTCGATGACGATCCACTTCTCGCGATCGCCCGGCGCATCGATCGCCGCAATTGCAGGGAAAGCGAGCAATGAAAGAAGGAGACCGGTGACGATTGGACGGGGCAGCCGGCCCGGCCGGCAGCGTTGCCTGGCCAAGCCTCCTTCAGGATTGTCGTCTGCCGCACATTTTTTGCCGTGCACTTTCCTAGGTTAGCAGGAGTGCGCGGCAACGAGCCGCCGCCCTGCACTATCGTGACGCACAGTTTTTGCTTAGAATCCGTGGCCCTCATGGCGAAGCAGAAATCAGAGCCGTCTACTGCCGTCGCTGACGTCGCGGAATGCGCGCCGCAGTGGACGGAAATCCTCAGAGAAATGATCTTCATCCGCCGCTTCGAAGAGGCGACGGAGCGCGAGTTCCGCCGCGGCAAGATCGGCGGTTACCTCCACGTCTACAGCGGACAGGAAGCCGTCTGCATCGGCATCCTCGGCGGGACGAAGAAAGGCGACATCGTTTTCGCCGGCTATCGCGATCACGCCCATGCACTCGCGCTCGGCTCCGATCCCGGACGCGTCATGGCCGAGCTCTTCGGCAAGGCGACCGGTGTGTCGAAGGGCAAAGGCGGCTCGATGCACCTCTTCGATGTCGAGCACGGCTTCTACGGCGGCTACGGCATCGTCGGCGGACATCTGACGCTCGCCGCCGGCGCCGCGTACGCGACCCGCTACAACCCGAGCGACCGCATCGTCGTCTGCTACTTCGGCGACGGCGCGATGAACATCGGCTCGTTCCACGAGGCGATGAACATGGCCGGCCTGTGGGGCAAGCAGGGGATGTGTCCCGTGCTCTTCATCATCGAGAACAACGGCTACGCGATGGGCACTGCGGTCGACCGCCACTCGGCGCTGACCGACCTCGCGGCGCGCGTGAACGCCTACAACATCCCGAGCGAGAAAGTCGACGCGCAGGACGTCTTCGCCGTGCGCGGCGTCGCCGATCGCGTGATCAGCAAGATGCGCCAGGACGGCAAGCCGTACTGCATCGAGGCGATCACTTATCGGTTCTCAGGCCACGGCGCGGCGGACATCCTGCAGCCGTATCGCTCGAAGGATGAAGTCGAGGAGCACAAGCACCGCGATCCGATCCTCATCCTCCGCAATCGCCTGACGGAGATCTGCGGATTGAAGGACGAGGATGTGAAGCGATTCGAGGACGAAGCGGCGGAGCGTGTGGCCACGGCGGTGAAGTTTGCCGAGGAGAGTCCGGTGCCCGATCCGGCCGAGTTGTTCAACGACGTCGTGGCCGAACATGGACCGCGCCCGGTCGCCGAGGACATCAGCGAATGAATACCGGTGTCAGTCTGAGGCGCGCAGACGCTGAAGAATCCGTCGATCGCACGCCGCGCCTGTTGGTTACGGGTCCTTTGCCGTCTTCGCGGCTCAGGATGACACGGGAGTGGAGTGTGAATGTCTGAAATGAGCTACCGCGACGCGATCCGCGCCGCGATGATGGAAGAAATGGACCGCGATCCGAACGTCCTCATCATGGGTGAGGACATCGGGATCTACGAAGGGACGTTCCGCATCACGGCCGGCATGCTGAAAAAGTACGGGCCGAAGCGCGTGATCGACACGCCGATCGCGGAGGCGGGGATGGTCGGCACGGCGGTCGGCATGGCGATGCTCGGACTGCGGCCGATCGTGGAAATGATGACCGTCAACTTCGCCATCGTGGCCGCCGATCAGATCCTCAACCACGCCGCGAAGATCCGCTACTTCTCCGGCGGCCAGGTCGACATTCCGATCGTCATCCGCGGACCGCACGGCGCGGGCGTGCAGCTCTCCGCGCAGCACTCGCAATCATTCGAGTCGTTCTACGCACACTTTCCGGGACTGAAAGTCGTGGCGCCGGGATCGCCGGCCGATGCGAAGGGATTGCTGAAGACCGCGATCCGCGGAAAAGATCCGGTGATGTTCCTCGAGAGCGCGGCGCTGTACGGCATGAAGGGCGAAGTGCCGGACGATGCCGACTTCACCGTACCGTTCGGCCAGTCGCGCGTCGCGCGTGAAGGCCGGGACGTCACGATCGTCTCGTGGGGGCGGATGCTGCAGATGTCGCTGATCGTCGCCGAGAAGATGGCGAAGGAGGAGAACGTCGAGATCGAGGTGATCGATCTTCGCTGTCTCCGGCCGCTCGACATGGAGCCGGTCTACGCATCGGTTTCGAAGACGCATCGCGCGGTCGTCGTGCAGGAGCAGTGGAAGCCGTTCGGCCCGGGCGCGGAGATCTCCGCGAGCATCAACGAGAAAATGTTCGACGAGCTCGACGCGCCGGTCGCGCGCGTGACCGGCGAGGATGTGCCGATGCCGTACGCGCGCAACCTCGAGCTGCTGGCCACGCCGCATGAAGAGCATGTGATCGCGGCAGTGAAGCGTGTGATGTACCGGGAGTAAGAATGGCCGAGATCATCATGCCCAAGATGGGCGATGCGATGACTGAGGGAAAAGTCGTCCGCTGGTACAAGAAGCCGGGCGACGCGGTGAAGAAGGGCGAGCCGCTGCTGGAGATCGAGACCGACAAGGTGAACCTCGATCTCGAAGCGGAGAACGACGGAACGCTCTCCGATCTCAGCGCGAAAGAAGGGGAGATGGTGCCGGTCGGCGGCCGTCTCGCGCTTGTGCTCGCGCCCGGAGAAAAAGCGGAGAAGGTGGAGAAAGCGGAGGAGCCTGCCCGCCGCGCAACCGACAAGAAGGATTCGATCAAGCACACGACCGGCGAGTATGGCGAGGCTGTGGAGATGAAGGGACCGCGCGTCGATCGCGCGGCCGCGCAGCCGACAGCGGCACCTGCTCCTGCTCCGTCCACCGGCGGACGCCGGCGCTCGTCGCCGCTCGCGCGGAAGATGGCGGAGGAGCTGGGCGTGAGTCTCGATCAGGTGAACGGATCGGGACCCGGCGGCCGCATCATCGCCAGCGACATCAAGAGTGTAGGACAGGCGCCCTCACCCGTCCTCAAGCAGCCGGCAACGGGACAGGCGGGGGCGCCTGTCCTACACGAGCAAGCGATCCCCCTCACCGCGATGCGGCGCACGATCGCCAAGCGGCTCGGCGAGTCGATCGGTCCGATTCCGCATTTCTTTCTCACCGCCGACTACGACGTCACGAACCTCCTCTCGATGCGCCTGCAGCTCAACGAGATCCTCGGCGTGAAGCTGAGCGTGAACGATTTCGTGGTCCGCGCCGCGGCGCTCGCGCTGCGCCATCACCCGAACGTGAACTCGAGCTGGGGCGATGACGCGATCACGCAGCATGGCGAGATCCACATCGGCATCGCCGTCTCGACACCCGAGGGGCTGCTCACGCCGGTCGTGCGGAACGCCGATCAGAAGTCGATTGCCGACATCAACGCCGACGTTCGCGCGCTCGCCGAGAAGGCGAAGAACCGCAAGCTGCAGCCGCACGAATACCAGGGCTCGACCTTCACGATCTCGAACCTCGGGGCGTGGGGGATCGAGGAATTCACCGCCATCATCAATCCGCCGAACGTCGCCATTCTCGCCGTCGGGGCCGCTGAGGCCCGCGCGGTTGTGACAGCAGAGCGACAGATCGTCATCCGCGACCGTATGAAGATTACGATGTCATGTGATCATCGGGTGGTCGACGGTGCGGCCGGCGCGGAGTATCTGAAAACGCTGAGGCTGTACGTCGAACAACCCGTTCGACTGCTCCTTTAACGAGTCCCGAGCGAAGTCGAGGGACCAGCGACTGCGCCGCCACGTATCGTCCGACAGGCGATGCTCCTGGCAAACCCGTCGCGGCGCCGTCGATGATGCCTCGACTTCGCTCGGCATAAACCAAAATGAAAATTGCCCTCCTGACCCTTCTCCTCGCCCCGGTTTCTCTCGCCTGCGATCTCAACGTTCGCGCCCTCCCCAGGCCCGACGTGGCGGTCTCGCTTCAATGGGATCGCTACATCGGCGCGCAGTCGTACCTCGTCACCGAGTCGTCCGACGACTTCGTCACCACGCGCGCGTACAGCGTGCCGGGCACGACGTTCGTCATCCCGCATCGCGTGAGCGAGGCGACGAAATTCTCGTATCGCGTCGATGCCGCGTTCGATCCGGAACATGTGATCGACGGCGCCTGCCATGGCGAGATCTCGGTCACCGTGCAGCCCGATGTGCAGTTCCGGAAGATGGTGCGCAAGGTGATCGTGCCGATCGTCGGCTCGACCATCGGCGCGAACGGCGCGAAGTTCCGGACGTCGCTGCAGATGACGTCGAACGCGGCGCAGCAGCGCGGCCGGATCGTTTTCCATCCGGCCGGGACGGCGAACGAATCCGATCCGTCGATCCCGTACGTCTTCGGCGGAATCCGCCAGACGCTCGTATGGGATGACATCGTCGCAGCGGCCGGAGGAAGCGGCATCGGCTCGCTCGACATCATTCCCGACGACGACGCCGAACCCGCACCGCCGGTCGTGCTGGCGCGCCACTACACCGACGCCACGAGCGGGACGTACGGTTCATTCGAGCCCGCGGTCGCGCCGTTCGATTTCCTTTCGCCGGCCTCATTCATCATCGCCGCTCCCGATCCGCACTTCCGCCTCAACCTCGGGTTTCGCACCTTCACCGGTTCGACCGTGACGGCGCTGGTCTTCGACAAGACCGGCCACATCAAGGCGCTGAAGGCGTTGCCGCTCCCGGCCGACTACTTCACGCTCTTTCCGGCGTCGCAGCTCACCGGCGACCTCGCGTCGGGTGAGACCGTTACGTTCACGTTCACCGGCAGTCTCATTCCGTTCTACACGCTGACGGAGAACGGGACGAGCGATCCGTCGGTGGTGATTCCGCGTCCTTCGAGCTCCAAATTTGTGGAATGACGTCGGCGCATTAATTCCGCAGCCGATCCTGTTACACTCTTCGCATCCCTGAATGCCGACCCCCGCTGAGATCGTTGGCATACTCGTCGCCATCTTCGCGATCTGGTTCGTGTTGAAGCTGGCGCGCATTGCATTCCGATTGATCGTTTTCATCATCGGAGTGCTGCTCCTGGTCGCGGCTTTCTACTATGTCTTCATGAGGTAAATCACTTTGAGCGATGATCGCAAATACAAGCACCGCGGATATCAGGACGGAGGAAGCGGCTACAGCTCGCACTCCGGCGGAGGCGGACAGCGTCCGCAGACGCCGCGTCCCGAACCGCAGCGCCAGCGCATGGAAGGCGCGCCGCGCGGCCGGACGGCTGGCGGATTCGGCCCCGAGGCCTTCAAGTGCAACCGATGCGGCCAGCTGCGCGTCGGAATCGAAAACCCGACCCACGACGAGGCCTGCCTCAAGTGCGGCGCCGACCTCCACACCTGCGGCAACTGCCGCTTCTTCGATACGACGACCCTTTGGGAGTGCCGCGAGAACATCCCGGTCCGCATCGCCAACAAGCACGCCCGCAACGAATGCGCATCCTTCCAGCCGAAGATCGTGAAGGACCTCTCCGCCGACAAGCCGCGTCAGCCGCAGACGCCGGATGATGCGAGGAAGGCGTTCGAGGCGTTGTTCAAGAAGTAGTTGCTAGGTTGCTGAGTTGCTGGGTTGCTCAGTAGCAACCACCAAGCAACCAAGCAACCCAGCAACCAAGCAACCCACGATGCTTCTTCGCATCTCCCTCGCAATCACCAGCGGCCTCCTCTTCGCCCTCGCCTTCCCGAACGTCGCGATCGGATGGTTTGCGTTCGTCGCGTTCATTCCGCTCTACCTCGCGCTGGCGGGTGCGCGGAGCGGGCGGGAGGCGGCGGGGCTGGGGTGGATCGCGCAGACGACGGCGTGGCTGATGATGGTGCCGTGGGTCGTGCGGGTGATGTCGCATTACGGCGGACTGCCGTACATCACCGGCGTGCTGATCTTCATCGCCATGTGCCTCTACCTCGGGCTCTACGGCGCGCTCTACGGCTGGCTCTTCTGGCGCATCCGGCCCGCGGCGTCGTATTCGCGCTGGCTGCTCGTCGCGCTGGCATGGCCGGTGGTCGAGTACATCCGAACCTATGCGCTCACCGGATTTCCGTGGAACCTCCTTTCCGCGGCGATCGTCGATTACACGCCGATGATCCAGATCGATCGCGTTGCCGGTCCGTACATGGTCGGCTTCATGATCCTGATTCCGGCGACGGTCGTGACGTGGCTGATCACGCAACGCCCGCGCGGCATCGATCGCATCATCGTGATCGGCGGCGCGAGCATCCTCGTCTTCGTCTGGTGGGCGACCGGGCTCGTCGCCTCGAAGCTGCTCATCCGTCCGAACGGTCTGCCGGTGACGCGCGCCGCGCTGCTGCAGCCGAACATCTCGCAGGAGATGCGCTGGAGCGACACGAATCTGATCGCCATCTACCAGCGCATGATGTCGATGACGCGCGAGGCGATCGGCGGCGGCGCGAAGATCGTGATCTGGCCGGAGTCGACGGTGCCGCTGTCGTACACCAGCACCGATTTCTATCGCGAGGCAATCGAGTCGACCTCCAAAGCCAACGACGTCGACATCATCCTCGGGTCGGTCGCCGAGGATGAGAAGAATCCGAATCGGATGTGGAACGCGGCGTTTCTCGTCAGCGGCGGCGCGACGATCGGGCATTACGACAAGATCCGGCTCGTGCCGTTCGGCGAGTATGTGCCGCTGCGGAAGATGTTCTTCTTCGCCGAGAAGCTCGTGCACGCGGTGGGGGAGTTCGAGTTCGGGACGCGCGACACGCCGCTCGCGGGACGCTTCCGCTACGGACCGGCCATCTGCTACGAGGTCGTCTATCCGCAGATCACGCGGACGCAGGTACTGCACGGCGCGAACGTCCTCGTCACGATCACGAACGACGCCTGGTACGACGGCACCTCCGCGCCGCGGCAGCATCTCAATCAGGCCCGGCTCCGCGCGATCGAGGACGATCGCTACCTGCTGCGCGCCGGAACGACCGGTATCAGTGCGCTCGTCGATCCGACCGGACGCGTGCTGCACGAGATCCCGATGGGGAAGAGCGGAATCATTTACGCGGAGTTTCAGCCGCGCGAGACGACCACGCCGTATGTGCGCTTCGGCGATTGGTTTGCGTGGCTGGCCATCGTTGTGGTTATGATCGCCGTCCTGAGAAATCATGCGAGACGACACACTCACGAAGGTTGACGAACTGCGCTCCCGACTCCTCTCCGTCCGGAGCTATCTTTGACCCAGCCGGCGCCCGCAAAACACTCGATGAGATCGAGCGGGAGATGTCTGCTCCCGGCTTTTGGGACGATCCCGAAAAAGCGCAGGACGTAGGCCGCAAGCGGGCCCGCGTCGAGAAGCGCATCCAGTCGGGCGAGGCAATCGACAGAAAAGCGGAGGAGCTCGACGTGCTGCTGGAACTGCAGCGCGAAGGGGAGAGTGTCGACGACGACATCGAGTCGCTCGTCGCGCAACTCGAGGCGGAAGTGAACGCCATCGAGCTGACGATGAAGCTCTCCGGCGAGCACGACGACAACGACGCCATCGTGGCCATCCATCCCGGCGCCGGCGGCACCGAGTCGCAGGACTGGGCGGAGATGCTGCTGCGGATGTACCTCCGCTACTGCGAGCGGAAAGGTTGGTCGACGGAGATCCTCGAATATCAGGCCGGCGAAGAGGCTGGCCTGAAGAGCGTGACGGTGATGGTGCGCGGCGACTACGCGTACGGCTACCTGAAGGCGGAGCGCGGCGTGCATCGCCTGGTGCGCATCTCGCCGTTCGACGCGGCGAAGCGGCGCCACACGTCGTTCGCCTCGGTCTACATCTATCCCGACATCGATGAAGACATCGAAGTGGAGATCAACGACAAGGATCTCCGCATTGACACGTACCGATCCTCCGGCGCCGGCGGCCAGCACGTGAACGTCACCGATTCGGCGGTGCGCATCACGCATCTGCCGACGAACATCGTCGTCACCTGCCAGAACGAGCGGAGCCAGCACAAGAACCGCGACGTGGCCATGCGCCTGCTTCGCTCCCGGCTCTATCAGGTCGAGGTGGAGAAGCGGAAGGAGGCGCAGACGAAGATCGAGGGCGAGAAGAAGGAGATCGGCTTCGGCTCCCAGATCCGCTCGTACGTGCTGCAGCCGTATCAGCTGGTGAAAGACCTGCGCACCGGATTCGAGACCGGCGATCCGTCGCGGATCCTCGACGGCGATCTCGACGGCTTCATCGAGGCCTACCTGGCGCAGGAAGCGCGGACGAGCGCGGATTGATGCGCGTCGCGTGGCATTCGCCGCTGCCGCCCGCGCGAACCGGCGTCGCGCACTACGCGTCGATGGTCTTGCCCGCGCTTCAGGCAGCAGACAGCGGACAGCAGACAGCGGACATCTACCACCTCGGCAATAACCCGTTCCACGAGAACATCTACCGCTTGGCGATGGAGCGGCCCGGCATCGTCGTGCTGCACGACGTCGTGCTCCATCATCTGATCGTCGAGATGACGCTCGCGCGCGGCGACGTCGAGGGCTACGTCGCGGCGTTGCGCGCCAGTCACGGCGAAGCGGGTGAGGCGTGGGCGCGCGGGCGGGCGGCGGGGATGCACGACGAGATCGGCAACTTTCTGCTGCCGGCATCGATCGACATCGCGCGGCGCTCGCAAGCGGTGATCGTGCACAACCGCTGGGCGGCGGACCTGCTGTTGTCGTTCGGCGTCGAGACTCCGGTGCACGTCGTGCCGCATCCGTACGTGCATGAAGACGCGCGGCGAGGCGTTGCCGTGCCCGACGGTCGGATCATCGGGTTGTTCGGATTCCTGACCGCGGCGAAACGTGCGGATGTCGTTCTCGAAGCGTTCGCGAAGGCACGCGCGGAGGATCCGTCGCTGACGCTCCTCGTCGTCGGCGATCCCGCGCCGAACATCGACGTCGATGCCATGCGCCGCGATGGCGTGGTCTTCACCGGCTACGTGCCGGACGAGGACTTTTCGTCGTACTACGCGGCGGCCGATCGGCTGGTGAATCTGCGCTATCCATCTGCGGGCGAGACGTCGGGGACGCTCATCCGCGCGCTCGATGCCGGAAAACCGGTGGCGGTCAGCGATTACGCGCAGTTCGCGGAGTTTCCCAACGACATCGTGACGAAGATCCCGCTCGGCGGCGATGAAGTCAACATGTTGACGGAGTTCATGCTGCGGGGATCGGTCGATCCGAACCGCCAGCGTGAATGGCTCGAATCGCACTGCACGATCGCGCACACGATCGCCGGCTACCTCGGCGTGTTGAACGGAACCTGGCCGGCCGAGAACGGGCGCGGTGTTTCGCGCGTCGTGCCACTGCTGCCGCGGCTCGAGTTGGTCGGCAATGATGAGGCATCGGTCACCCTGCGCAATACCGGCGACTTCACGATCCTGACGCGCGTCTATGGCCAGCCGTCGTACCGGCTCATCGCGAACGATCGCTGGATCGAATTCCCGTCCGATCTCGCGCCGGGCGATGCGATCCGCATCGAGCTGCCCGACATGCACGGCGTCGTGCGTCTCGCGCATGCGGTCCAGGGGATTCCGATGCTCGATGCCGAGCCGTTTGCGGAGGTCCACCTTGGCCCGGTTTGACGATCGCGCGCTCGATCGGCTTCGTCAGCTAATCGCCGCGCGTCCTTCGATCGGCATCGACGCGCCGCAGTTCCGCCGCGCCGCCGTGCTCATCCCGCTCATCGCCGCGCCCGAAGGCTGGTCGCTCCTCTTCACGCGCCGCGCGGAGAACATGGCCGCGCACAGCGGACAGATCGCTTTTCCCGGCGGCGCGATCGAAGCAGGGGAGGCATTCGAGGACGGTGCGCGCCGCGAAGCGGAGGAAGAAGTCGGGATCCCCGCGCAACACGTCGAGATCATCGGACGCCTCGACGATCTCGTCACGAACAGCGGCTTCCTCGTCGCGCCGTTTGCCGGCGTCGTCCACGAGCGGTTCGATTACGTGATGGAGGAGGCGGAGGTCGCCGAGATCTTCGAGGTGCCGATCGACGCGCTGCTCGACGAGCACAACCCGGAGGTCCGCTACATCTCGTTCCGCAATCGCCGCTATCCGGCCTACTTCTACCACCACGGTCCCCACGAGATCTGGGGGCTGACCGGGCGGATGCTGAAAGCGTTCCTCGACCTAGTGTGGCAGGCGATCTAGGCCGGCACGGCCGGCAGCGTTGCTTGGCCAAGCCTCCTTCAGGCTTGTAGCCCACTCACGTTCATGCCGCGAAGCGGCATCGGCCAGTAGCCAGGGTTACGCGCGAAGCGCGTTACCCCCGGAAGGGGATGGAGCGCGAAATGCGCCCCGGCAGGGGCGCCGGAGTCCAGCGCCGCTGCCGCGGCGCATTATGGAATTCACGCCCGTGTCCGGGGGTGGCGCGCTTCGCGCTTGACCCCCGGCTATGTGCCTGAGCCGCTTCGCGGCTCTTCGCTGCTCCGTTACTTCAGCAGCCCGCCCACGTACTCCTCGAGTGCCTTCCCACCCTCGCCCGGATCGACCATGACGCCGTTCACGATGTAGGTCGGCGTGGAGCGGACGTCATTCGACAACGCCGCACCTGCGCCTTTCAGGAGCTCCTTCTGCAGCTCATCGGAGCTGATGTCCGCGTCGTACCTCTTCATGTCGAGCTCGTGGTCCTTCGCGAAGTTGCGCGCGAAATCGTCGATCATGAAGGACGACAGCTTCTCCTGATTTTCGTAGACCTCTTTCTTGTAATCCCAGAACGCGGCCGGCTTCTGCCGGTAGATCGCGCGGCCGGCGAGTGCGGCGGAGAAGGCCCACGGGTGCATCGTCAGCGGCAGGTCGTAGCGGACGTAGCGGACCTTGTCACCGTACCTGGTGATGATCGGACCGAGGAAGCCCGATGCGTGGCGGCAGGAGGGACACTCGAAGTCGGAGAACTCGATGACCGTCACGCTCGCCTTCGACGAGCCTTCCTGCGGAGAGTTGGCGATGAACGGTTCGAATGCTTTCAGGCGAGTGGCCTTGACGTCGTCGGTCGGACGATGGAAGTGCCCGAGGAAGAAGACGTTCGCCTCGGCGTCGAGCTCGCCCTCCATCGGCATCTTGCCGCGCTCGGTCGTCTGCCAGAGCGTGACCGGGTAGAGGCCGTCGGCCGTGACGTGCGGGTTGATCTCCGGCACGAACGTCTCGTGCAGGTTCGCCCACGTAAAGTTCCGGAGCTTCTCGTCGGGGCTTTTTCCTTCGGTGTCGCCGAGCATCCAGGGGACGCCGAGGTAGACGCCGCCGGTGCGGGCGGTCACGCTGATGAATTGGCCTTCGCACAACGCGCGCGGGCTGCTGATCTTGATGAGCGCTGAGCTGTACCTCGCGGGAAGATTGATCGGCGACGGCTCCTGCGTGAGCGTCATTTCCTTGCAGCGGGTCACCGAGTCGCGCACGAGGCGGTCGAGCTTCGGATCGAGCGGCTTGCCCGCCGGTGCGTCATCGGCGAGAACCGCGGTGGCGGCGAGCGCCGCGAAAAGGCCCAGCATCAGTCGTTTCATGGCCGTCTGAACTCCCGCCGCTACTTGTTCATTTCCCTCGACACACGCTCGACCTCGGCAAAGACCCTCATGAAGTTCTCGCCCATGATCTTCCGGACGTCCGCCTCGGAGTAGCCGCGGCGCTTCAACTCGTCGCGGATGGCCGGAATCTTTCCGATGTGCTCCATGCCGGACGGCGTGTCGGGGATGCCGTCGAAGTCCGATCCGATCCCAACCGATTCGACGCCCGCGACTTTCACGATGTGATCGATGTGATCGACGATCGCGGTATACGGCACCTTCGGCAGCGGGTTGGCCTTGTACAGATCCTCCATCCCCTTGTCGAACACTTCACCCTCGGACGGATCCTTCGCTTTCAACTCGGCGATCTGCGGCCGCAGCGTGTCGTCGCGCATTCGCGAGGCATCGCGGACCGCTTGCGAGAGGAAGACGGGATAGAAGTTCACCATCACCACGCCGTGGTTCTTTTGCACCGCGCGCAGCATGTCGTCGGTCATGTTGCGCGGCGCGTCGCAGATCGCGCGCGCCGACGAATGCGAGGCGATGACCGGCGCCTTCGACGTTTCGACCGCGTCGTAGAACGTCTTGTCGCTGACGTGCGAGATGTCGACGAGCATCCCGAGGCGGTTCATTTCGAGAACGACTTCCTTGCCGAACGGCGTGAGGCCGTTGTGCTTCGCCTCGTCGGTCGAGGAGTCGGCCCAGTTGTTCGTGTTCGTGTGCGTCAGCGTCAAGTAGCGCGCGCCGAAGCGGTAGTAGGCGCGCAGCAGATCGAGCGAGTCCTCGATGGCGTGACCGCCTTCGATGCCGATGAGGATCGCTCGCTTGCCGCCGTTCGTGATTTTGCGGATGTCGTCCGTCGATCCGGCGAAGCCGACCCATTTCGGATAGTCGTCGACCATCTCGTGGATGGTCTCCATGATCCGCATGCAGTACGCGGCGGCGCCCTTGTTCGCGTATTTCGCCGGCACGTAGGCGGCGAAGAACTCGGCGTCGACGCCGCCCGCCTTCATGCGCGGGTAGTCGACCATGCCGAACGAGTTCCAGACGCCGAGGTCGAACGGATGCTTCAGGTATTCGGATGGCGTGTCGGCATGCGTGTCGACGATGACCGGAAGCGGCGGGGCGGGGGCTGCCGGCGCGCTCTTCTTCGGCGCGCGAGCGGCGAAGAGGGGCGTGGTGAGGGCAACAGCGAGTGCGATGCAGGCGAGCTTGCGCATCGCGGAAGAGTAGCAAATGAGGGAAGTAGGGCGGGTCCTCCGACCCGCCCCATTTTTTGTCGAGCAGCCAGGAGCATGCACCGGGCGACAAACCTGAAGGAGGCTTGGCCAGGCAACGCTGCCGGCCGTGCCGGCTAGTTGTTTCCGGGACCCTCGCTGATCTCCTCGACGGTCTTGCCGACCTTGCCGGTCGGCGTGTCGCCGGTGGCGAGATCGGCGAGCGACACGATGCCGACGATCTCCTGATTCTTGTTGACCACCGGAACGCGGCGGATCTGCGCGCTCGCCATCAGCTCGACCACTTCGTTGACCGGCGCGTCTTCGTCGACCTTGCGAATGCTCTTCGTCATCGCTTCGTCGACGCGCGACTTCTGCGGATCTTTTCCCGCCGCGACGAGTCGCACGACGATGTCGCGGTCGGTGATCATGCCGATGATCTTCTTGCCGTCGACGACCGGCACGGCGCCGGTGTCGGCGCTCTGCATGATGCGGGCGGCGTCGATGATCGAGTCCTTCTCACCGACGCACTGCGGATTGGGGGTCATCACGTCGCGAGCGCGACGGTTGCTATCTGTATTGGGCATTGAGCTCCTCCGTTCAATGAAACGGAGGAGCAAGGCGCATACCGCTTAACGTGTCATCCTTCGCCGTCTTCGCGGCTCAGGATGACACCTCTGCTCGTTACAGCCTGATGCGGAGGCCGCCAGTCACGGTGATGAAGCGCGGCTTGTAGCTGAAGTTCACCCAGTGGTAGGCGCCTTCGATGATGACGCCGTACCTGCGGTTGATCGGGAAGTCGCCGTTCGCGCCGACGCTGAAGCCGTAATCCGACTCGAGCTTCTGCGTCGCCGGGTCGGTCAGGCCGCTGCGCTGACGGTAGTAGCCGGCTCCGGCGAAGAGTCCGGTCGAGCCGAACGTCTCGTCAAAGCGGTAGTCGACGATGAAGTCGAGGTGCTCGATCCGGCCGTCCCGCAGCGCGTTGCCTTTCGGGTCGCTGGCAGGAGGTGCGACTACGCCGCCGACCGGACCGGTGATCTCGCCGGCCTTGATCCTCAGCTGAGTGTCGGGCTCGATGTCGAAGCCGTACCAGATCTCGCGGACTGAGTTGCCGAGGTCGAAGCCGTCGGGGAGATCGGTGCGGAGCTTCTTTTCGCGCTGGTCGTAGAGACGGGCGCTGCCACCGAAGAGGATGCCGACTTGCGACGTCTGCGCGAATGCGGGGACGGCGCAAAGGATCAGACAAATCAATGTGAGCTTTTTCATGGCGTGAATATTAATCGCGTCTGCTGTCCGCTGTCTGCTGTCTGGTTACAATGTGCCCGTGTTCGCGAACGCTCTGTCGAATCTTGGACGTGAGGCGCTGCGAATCGTTTTGCCGTCGTGGTGCATTTCCTGCCGGGAGGAGCTTCCGTGGCAACAACGCACCGGCCCGGTCTGCGCGCGCTGCTGGTCGTCGATGCCGAAGATCACGGTCCCGAAGTGCCACTCGTGCGCGATGCCGTGGAGCGGTGACACCGACGACGAGCGCTGCTTCGGCTGCATGGCCGACCCGCTGCCGGTCGAGTGGTGCGACGCGTGGGGACGCTACTCCGGCTCGCTCGAGCGCGTGCTCCACGCGCTGAAGTTCGAGCGCCACGACTTCCTCGCGGACCAGCTCGCGGCGCTGCTTCACGAGACTCTTCGCGATTCTGATTTCGACGCCATCGTGCCGGTCCCGATGCACTGGCTGCGCGTCCGGAGCCGCGGCTACAACCAGGCGGAGCTGATCGCTCGCGCGCTGTCGCGGCGCATCGGCATCCCGGCCGAGATGCTCCTGCGCAAGCGGAGCGGCGGTGCGCGGCAATCGACCCTCGCGCGCGACGCCCGCGCGCAGAATGTGCGGCGCGCATTCGCCGCATCGCCGCGCGCGAAGGGAAAACGGATTCTCATCGTCGACGACATCTGCACCACGGGTGAGACGCTTCGCGCATGCGCGCGGGCCTTGCTCAGAGAGGAAGCATCGCGCGTCTGCGCGATCGCGATCGCAAAGGCAACATGACTGATTTCGATCTGATCATCATCGGCGGCGGGATCATCGGCGGCAGCACGCTCTATCACCTCGCGCAGCTCGGCTACCAGGGACGGACGCTGGTGCTGGAGCGCGAGGACGCGTTGTCGAAAGGCTCGACCGCGCTCTCCGCCGGCGGCTTCCGCAACATCTGGACGACGCCGATCAACATGAAGCTGACGAGTTACTCGATCAAGAAACTGGCCGCGTTCCGCGAGGAGCTCGACTGGCCAATCGGATTCGATCAGCGCGGCTATCTCTTCTGCCAGACGGAGGAGAAGTTCGAGAGCGCGAAGACATTCGGCGCGGAGTGGGAGAAGAATGGCGTCCGCATCGAGTTCCTCGAGCCGCGCGAGGTGGAGAAAAAAGTCCCGGGACTGAAGGCCGGCATCGATCACATCGACCCCGAGGTGAACGAGATCCTGCAGATGAAGGCATTCGCTGGCGGCGTGTTCGGTCCCGACTGCGGCGCGTTCGATCCATCAGCGGCGGCGGTCGGCTACTACGAGCGCGCGATCCAGGCCTTCAACGGACGCGCCGAGCTTCGCCTGCGGACGGCGGTGAAGAAGCTTCGGATCGTTGACAACATCTATCAGGGCGTCGAGCTGGAGGACGGCACGTTCATCGCGAGCGAGAAGGTGTTCGTCGCTGCGGGGGCGTGGACGAATCAGCTGATGGAGGATTCGGGCCTGTCCGGCGACGATCTGCCGCCGGTCGTGCCGTTGAAGCGGATGCTCTTCATCACGAACCTCCCGCCGATCGAAGGCTTCGATCGCATCCCGATGACGATCATCGATGACGGGATCTACTTCCGCCCCGAGGGCCCGAATCTGTTGATCGGCCGCGCCGATCCGTTCACCGAGGCCGGCTTCGATTTCAGCGCCGACGCGCAGTATTACGAGGAGAAGATCAACTTCGTGATGCAGGAGCGCGTGCCGGGCATGGAGCGCTGCCGCCTGATGTCGATGTGGGGCGGCCTCTACGACACGAACCACATCGATCACAACGCGGTCCTCGGCGAGCACCCGAACTACCGCAACCTGATGTTCGCCAACGGCTTCTCCGGCCACGGCGCGATGGAAGCGCCAGCCGCGGGTCTGGCCATGGCGGAGCTGGCGATGTTCGGCGAATACAAGACGCTCGACTGCTCGCCTTTATCGATTCGGCGCTTCTGGGAGAACCGGCCGATTCACGAGACGATCGTGATTTAACAGTGCTGAGTGCTGAGTGCTGAGTTCTGAGTGCTGAGTGGGGCACCTAACACTCAGCACTCAGCACTCAGCTACTCAGCACTCAGCTACTCAGCACTCAGCTACTCAGCACTCAGCTACTCAGCACTCAGCTACTCAGCACTCAGCTACTCAGCACTCAGCTACTCAGCACTCAGCACTGAAGTCACTTCGTAGCGCGGTCGCTCCCGGTACCGATCGTGAAACCAGACCCATTGCTCGGGCACTCGTCGGATCTGTTCCTCGATCACGGTCGTGAGCTTTGCGGTCAGCTCGATCGGGTCGCCGGTGGCTTCGAACGGTTCCTGGAAGCGGATGATGTGTTTGCCGTTCGGCTGGCGTTCGACGAAGCCGGCGACGACGAGCGCTTTCGTGCGAATGGCGAGTTTTGCGGGGCCAATTGGCGTGAGGGCCGGTTTGCCGAAGAACGGGACTTTCGCGCTTTCGGTGCGGATGTTCTGGTCGATGAGGAAGGCGAGGATGCCGCCGCGGCGCGTGGCCTGGATCATCTCGCGCGCGGCGCCCGCCGATCCGCGATCGATCGTGTGAACGCCTGCGCCGGCGCGGAGGTCGCTGATGTAGCGGTTGATGTCCGCTTCGTTCCGCTCGCGCTGCAGCACGCTGACCGGCAGCCCTTCCGCGGCCATGCCGACGCCGTACGCGAGGCATTCCCAGTTGCCGCAATGGGCCGTGAAGACGATCACGCTGCGGCCCGCGCGCATCTGCTCCAGCGTGCGGTCGAAGCCGTCGTACTCGATGTAATCGGAGAGATTTCCGGCGTTGATGTTCGGCATCCAGAGGATCTCGAAGAAGGCCTTGCCGAGGTGGTGGAACGTCGCGCGGATCGTTTTGCTGCGGCGTGATTGGGGCCAGTCGGGAAATGCGATGGCGATGTTCTCAAGCGCGCGCTTGCGATCCTTGCGCGCCAGGAGCCAGGCGAGCTGGCCGAGGACGACGCCGCAGGCGCGGGCGAACGAGAGCGGGAGCAGGCGCACGATCGCGCCGAGCCCCTTGAGGATCGCGTAGACGACGCGGCCTCTAAATGCTCTGCGCTTCGGGCTTGCCACTGATGAATTCCTGGACGAGCGGCTCCCAGTCGCCGCGCTCGTGCAGCAGCCGCTCCACGAGCTCGCGGAATGCGCCGCGCCCGCCCGCCGCATCGAGTTTCCACTTCGCCGCCGCGAGCACCTCGGGGGCCGCATCGCCGGGCGCCGCGGAGATCGCCGCGCGCGTCATCGGCGCGAGGTCGGGGAGGTCATCGCCGATGTACGCCAGCTGCGCGTAGTCGAGCCCGAGCTTCTTCAGCAGGCGCTCCGTCTCCTCGAGCTTGCTCGCCGCGCTCTGGTGCAGCTCCGTGATTCCGAGCTCGCGCGCCCGGCGCTCGAGGGCGGCGGAGTGGCGGGAGGTGATCAGTGCGACCGTGATCCCGGCCTTCTGCGCGAGCTTCACGCCGAGGCCGTCGCGGACGTTGAACTCCTTGATCTCGCGGTTTTCGCCGAGGTAGATGATGCGGCCGTCGGTCCAGACGCCATCGACGTCGGAAACGATCAGGCGGATGTCGGATGCAGTCGGCATTGCGCGCGAATCGTACGTCACATCCGGCGGTGAGGAATCTCCTTGCACGAGCCCGGCATCAAAAATTATTTTGACCGTGGCCCGAAAAAGTTGCACCTTGTGGGCCACAAGGGCGCCGGTCCAACGTCCTCGTCATCAAGGAAACCCATGATTCGTCCAAGAACCCTCTGTCTCTACACGTTTGTTCTCGCTACGCTCTCACTGCACGCGGCAACTTTCACCGTCACGAATACGAATGACAGCGGCGCGGGCTCGCTTCGCCAGGCCATCCTCGATGCCAATGACGCCGCCGGCCCCGACCGCATCGAATTCGCCATCGGCTCGGGACCGCAGCTCATCGCGCCGCTCACGCCGCTCCCCGAGGTCACCGGCTCCGCGATCATCGATGCCACTACGCAGCCCGGCTATGTCAACGCGCCGCTGATCGGACTCGATGGCTCGAACCTGCCGCCGGTGCAGTACGTGACGGCGGGGTTCCGGCTGGTGGCATCGTCATCGGCAGTCATCGGCTTCTCCATCACGAACTTTCGCGCCGACGCTACAATCGGCCGCGAAGGAGCGGGCGTCGTCATCGGCGCGAGCGGTTGTTTGGTGCTGAAGTGCTACCTCGGGCTCCAGCGCAACGGCATCTCCGCCGGGGGCAACACTTCGGGCGTGCGCATCGACGAAGGAGGCAGCACGATCGGTGCGCCGGGACAGGGGAACGTCATCTCCGGCAACAATCGCGGCATCGATCACCTCGGCCTTTCGCCGACGGCGCCGACGACCGTTCAGAACAACATCATCGGGCTCAGCGCCAACGGCTTGTCCGACGTTCCGAACGTGTACGGCATGTTGATGGTGAGCGACATCGTCATCAACAACCGGATCGCCGGCAATTCATACGACGACATCGACATGATCGGTCCCAACTCGATCATCAGAGGCAACAAGATCGGCATTCGTGCCGACGGCTCGCGGAATTCGCTGCACACCGTGACCGCCTCGGTGGTCATCTACACCGCGCTCAGCCAGCAGGCCGACAACGTGCGACTCGGCGGCAGCGGACCGGGCGAAGGGAACGAAATCGCGTCTGGCGGTCCGGGCGTTTACGTCCAGGGCGGCAGCAACGTTCAGATCGTCGGCAACAACATTCACGACAGTCTCAACGGAATCATGATCGACCAGAGTCCGGGCACGAAGATCACCGGCAACACGATCCATGACAATTTCGGGGCCGGCCTCGACATCAGGAGCGGCGCCGGCAATCTGATCTCCGCCAATTCGTTCTACGGCAACTCTTCCGGCATCGAGCTCGAGTCCGGCGCGAATTTCGGGATCGCCTATCCGGTCGTGACCGGCGCCGCATCGGCGAACGGCTCGACGACGATTCAGGGAACGTTCGACGGCAACGGCTCGTCGTCCTACAAGATCGAGCTCTTCGCCAGCCCGGCGTGCAGTGGCGCCGGACGTGGCGAAGGCAAGACCTACCTCGGCTCGACGAACGTCACGACCAACGGCGCGGGACATGCGACGTTCAGCGCCCTGTTCGGATCGACGTCCCTCGCGCAGGGCTCCGTCGTCACGGCCACCGCGACCGACTCGGGGAACAACACCTCCGAGTTCTCCGCCTGCGCCACGGTGCAGGGGCCCGGGAACTTCAGCATCTCGTCGTCGCCGGTGACGGAAGGAACCGGCGCGACGATCACCGTCACGCGCAGCGGCAGCAGCGGAAGTGCGACGGTCGATTACGCGACGGCGAACGATACGGCCATCGCCGGTAGCGATTACACCGCGAAGAGCGGCACGCTGACGTTCGCGGACGGCGAGACGCAGAAGACGATCAACGTCGCGACGACGGACGACTCGTTGTACGAAGCGGCGGAAGGCTTCTTCATCAATCTCTCCAATCCGACCGGCGGCGCGGCGATCGCGGTCTCCTCGGCGCGCGTGACGATCAACGACAACGACGTGCCGCCAACGGCGACGATCGACGATGTTTCCGTCGTCAGGCCCGCAGGCGGAGCAGTCAGCGTCACATTCACGGTGCACCTCAGCAGCGCATCCGGCGCTCCCGCAATCCTCAACTACGGGACGGTGAACGGCTCCGCCATCAACGGAATCGATTACCAGGGAACGAGCGGATCGATCACGTTCAGTCCGGGCCAGACGAGCAAGACGATCGACGTGATCGTGCTCGCCAGCAGCGCTTCCGCTCCCGACAAGGAGTTCACGCTCGACCTCTCGGCGATCTCCGGCGTCTCACCGGCATCGCTCACCGCGCACTGCACGATCTTTGCGCACAACGTCGGCATCGCACCGGCGTCGCAGTCGATCGCGAACGGCGAGAAGGGCAGGCTGACAGTCTCGTTCGCGAAGGCGCTCACCGCCGACGCGACGCTCACCGTGAGGTCGTCGAAGCCGGAGTCGTTCTCCGCGCCGGCGACCGTTCCGGCCGCGGCGGGAGCCACGAACGTCTCTTTCCAGGTGACCGCGCTCCTCGCACCGGCGACCGCGAAGATCGAGGTGACGCTCCCGGCCGCGATCGGCGGCGACGTGCTCACCGCTTCGGTCTCGTCGTACGAAAAGGCGACGCTCATCCTTCAGCCCTCGCCGGTTTCAGTGATCGCGGGCGGAAGCGCGACGGTCTCCGCGACGCTCACGCCCGCGAGCGATCAACCGCAGGTCATCGCGCTCGAAGACACCGACCCCTCGATCGCTGACGCTCCGACGGCGGTGACGATTCCGGCGGGCGGAAGCGGGACGTTCAGCGTGGCAGGCATCAGGAAAGGCGAGACGTCGGTTCGCGCCACCTTGCCCGCGCGCTACGGCTCGCAGACGACGGTGCTCGTCGTCGATGTGCTCGACACCCCGACGACGCCGGTGATCTTCTCCGTTTCGCCGGCCACCGGCCCGGCCACGGGCGGCTCTCCGGTCAGCGCTGCCGGTGTGCGCCTGCGCGCCGACTGCGCGCTCGCATTCGGCGGGACTCCGGCGCAGACGACCTTCGTCAACGAGACCCAGCTCTCCGCGATTACGCCCGCTCACACGCCCGGCACGGTCGATGTCCGCCTCACCTGCACGCAGGACTCGTACGTGCTGTCGAATGCATTCACGTTCCTCGCCGCGGCGCCGTCGATCTCGTCGATCACGCCGGGCTTCGGAAACATCGCCGGCGGCACGATCGTGCGGCTTGCGGGAACGAATTTGTCGGACACCTGCGGCGTCTTTTTCGGCGGACGTCCGGCGCACAACGTCGATCTCGACGGTCCGGCGTTGATCGCAACCGCGCCGGAGCATCAGGCCGGTGCGGTCGACGTGACGGTGAAGTGCGGCGGTGAATCGGCAACGCGAACCGGCGGCTTTACCTACTCGACGAGCGAAGAGCCGGCAGCCGCGATCAGCTCCATCGATCCGCTCTTCGGCTCCGCCGGACAGAGCGTGGCAGTCACCGGACTTCGTTTCCGCGCCGGCGATCGCGTGACGTTCGGCACGACGCCGGCCGTCATTCTCTCGACGACGAACGACACGCACATCGTCCGCATCCCCGACGTCCCGCTCGGAAAGATCGCCGTCAACCTGACCGATCCGAACGATCGCGTCACGACCACCGGGCCGATCTTCACGATCGTCGATCCGGTCACGCCGAAGATCACGCTCGTCGCGCCGGCGGTGGTGAGGAGCGGTGCCGAACTGATGATCGATGGCGAGGGCTTCCGCACCGGCTACTCATTTGCGATCGGCGATCGCGCGGCGGTCACGCTGTCGATGTCGTACAACAAGGCGATCGTCCGCGTGCCGGCGCTCGATCCAGGCACGTATCATGTCAACGTAATCAACGCCGGCGGCAACGTCTCGTCGGTCGGGCCGTCGATCGCGGTTGCCACGGGCGGCGTAGCGATCACCGGCATTTCCGCGAGCTGCTCGTCGACCGATGGCGGCGGTTCGGCCGTCATCCAGGGCAACGGCTTCGCGACCGGCGCCACCGTGCTGTTCGGCGATGTCGCGGCGAACGTAGTCGTCGTGCTCGACGCGCAAACGATCACGGTGACGGTCCCTGCAAGTCCGGTGGCAGGGATGGTGGGCATCAAGGTGACGAACCCGAACGGCGACAGCGGCACGCTCTCGAACGCGTTCCGCTACACGTCGCCGTACGATCCGGACGGCTGCGGTTCGCGCCGGCGAGCGGGCGGGCGTGGATGACGATCAGTGCCGGAAGTGCCGCTCGCCGGTGAACAGCATCGCCATGCCGCGCTCATTCGCGGCGCCGATGACCTCGGCGTCGCGCACGGAGCCACTTGGCTGAATCACGGCGCGCACGCCGGCGTCGGCCAGGATGTCGAGGCCGTCGCGGAACGGGAAGAAGGCGTCGGAAGCGGCGAAGGTGCCCGCGGCGGGAAGGACCGACTTCATGATCGCCACCTTTGCGGCGTCGACGCGGCTCATCTGCCCCGCGCCGATGCCGACCGATTGCGACTCGTTCGTCAGCACGATCGTGTTCGACTTCACATGCGCGCAGACGATCCACGCGAACTCGAGTCCGGCCATTTCCGCGTCGGTCGGCTGACGCTCGGTCACGACCTTCCATGACTCGCGTCCGCTGACCCGATCGGGACTCTGCGCGAGGATGCCGCCCGCCGCACTGCGCAGCTCGAGGTCGGGGATCGGGCCACTGGTCGTCACGAGCCGCAGATTCTTTTTCTTCTGCAGCAGCTCGCGCGCCTCGGCGGAGAACGACGGCGCGACGATCACTTCGAGGAACATGTCGCCGATGGCGCGGGCGCAATCGGCGTCGAATTCGCGATTCGAGCCGATGATGCCGCCGAACGCGGAGAGGGGATCGGATTCGATCGCCGCTTTCAGCGCATCGATCAGCGAGTCGCGCCGCGCGACGCCGCACGGATTCGTGTGCTTGATGATGGCGATCGCCGGTTCCTTGAATGCGTTGGCGAGCTTGATGGCCGAATCGAGGTCGAGCAGGTTGTTGTACGAGAGCTCTTTGCCGTGCAGTTGCTCGAACGGCTTCTCGCCGCGGCGCACGTAGAAGGATGCGGACTGCTGCGGGTTTTCGCCGTAGCGAAGGTCCTGGAACTTGGTGAGGTCGAGATGTAATGAATCGCCGCCACTTAGGAAGCGAGCGATCATCGCGTCATACGCGCTCGTCTTCTCGAACACCGCGATCGCGGCCTGCATCCGAAACTCGTCCGAGATTTCACCCGTTTCGAATTCGCGCAGGAACGGTCCGTACAACGCCGGATCGCACAACGGCAGCACATGTTTGTGGTTCTTCGCCGCCGCGCGCAGCATCGACGGGCCGCCGATGTCGATCTGCTCGATCGCCTCGGGCACGGTCACGCCTTCGCGCGCGATTGTCTGCTCGAACGGATAGAGATTGACGACAACGAGATCGATGTTCGGAATCCCCTGCCGTTCGCAGTCGGCGACATGCTCCGCCTTCGCGCGGTCGGCGAGGATCGCGCCGAACACTTTCGGCGTCAGCGTCTTCACGCGTCCGCCGAGGATCTCGGGCGCGCCCGACCAGGACGCGATCGGCGTTACGGGGATGCCGGCGTCCTGCAGATGTTTCGCGGTGCCGCCGGTGGAGAGGATCTCGACGTTCTTCGCCGCGAGCGCGCGGGCCAGGTCGAGGATGCCGGTCTTGTCGGAGACGGAGAGGATGGCGCGTTCAATTCGCATGTAAGAGCAGATTGCCGCGGCGCACTGCTTTCGCGGATCGAACGTCGCCACCGGCTTCCTTCCAGATGAAGTAGTAGAGGTTCACGAGGTCGGTGACGGCGTGCGAGTAACAGACGGACGCGACGCCGAACGCCGTCGAGCGATCATCGAACGCTTCCGAGCTCGTGGCGCGCGCGTACTCCAGGCCGACGAGCGGGGTGAAGCGCGACGTGCGGTGGAACGTCCGCTCGAAGTAGCGCTGCACGCTGAAGTTCGAGTCGAGGCCGTAGAAGACCGTCGGGAACTTCCGCTGGCTGCGCTCGAAGTACTGCTCGAAATCGCCGCGCGCCGGAGTGTTCGCATCGCTGACGAGATGCGCGAGGACGCCGAGGTGCTCGACCAGGTCCGACATCGGCTTGCGCGCGTGGACCGAGCGGATCGCAGCGTTCGTCTCCGCTTCGATCTGCTCGCGCAGCTTCGCGCGGTCTTCGATGGAGTTGGTGCGCGCGAGGCCCGCCTGGTATTCGGAGTGGTAGCGCTCGATGATCGTGCGCAGATCGGCCGGAGCGAGCGCTGCCGCTTTCTTCGCGATCCGCTGATCGGATGCGCGGGTCCAGGCGCTGGCAGAGATCGGTATCAGGAAGACGAGGAGGAGGGCGGCGCGTTTCATCAGCCAACCCGCATGGTATCAGACGAGTTTGCCCGACATCTGGAGACGCTTTACGCGTGCCGCGCCTGCCCGAACGTCATCGGCCAGCCGGTGACCGGCGCGGTGGCGAACGCGCGCGTGATGCTCGTCGGACAGGCGCCCGGACCGCATGAAGTCGAGGACCGGCGCCCGTTCGCCTACACCGCGGGGCGGCGGCTCTTCAGCTGGTTCGTGCCGTTCGGCGTGCCGGAGGAAATGTTCCGCAAGCGGATTCACATCGCCGCCGTGATTCGATGCTTTCCCGGCAGGGACGAGAAGGCGGGCGGCGATCGCGTGCCGTCGCCGGAGGAGATCGCGCGCTGCGGCGAGCACCTCGATCGCGAGATCGCGCTGTTGAAACCGAAGCTCCTGATTGCCGTCGGTACGCTCGCGTCCGCGGCGCTGATCGGAGTCTCGCAATTGAAGGATGCGGTCGGCCGCGTGCATCGCGCGAGCCGAAACAGTCACCGCTTCGACGTCGTCGTCCTGCCGCATCCCTCGGGGCGCTCGACGTGGCTGAACAAGAAGGAAAACGCGGCGATGCTCGAGCAGTCTCTGCAGGCGATCGTCGGGCATCCGGCGTGGCGCGCGACTTTTCAGGCCTGAGTGCTGAGTTCTGAGTGCTGAGTTCTGAGAATCCATGACCTTCGGTCTCAGCACTCAGCACTCAGCACTTGGTCCGTCCGGATGACATCGCCGCGTGATCGTGTTCAACTCCCCGCATGGACATGGGCTGGCGCTATCTGACCGCGGAAGACAAGCGGAACATTCTCCGCGGCATCCGCGACGGAAAGGCGTACGGCGGCCCGTACCACGTCGAGATCTATCCCGCCGATCGCTGCAACATCGACTGCTTCTTCTGCTCCACGGCCGCGATTCGCGGGACCGATGAGCTGCCGCTCGACCGGATGCTCTCGCTCATCGACGAGATGAAGGCCGCCGGCACGCGCGCCATCCGCTTCGCCGGCGGCGGCGAGCCGATGTTCCATCGCAAGTTCAAGGAGATCCTCCGGCGCATCGTCGAGGCGAAGCTCCCGATCGAGAACATCACCACGAACGCCGTGCTGCTCGACGAGGAAGTCGCGTCGCTGCTGACTCAGTGCTGCGACATGGTGACCGTCAGTCTCAACACCGCCGACGCCGAGTCGTACGCATCGATGATGCAGACGCCGGCGCGCAACTTCGAGCGCGTGCTGAAGAACGTCCGCAACCTGGCGCGCATCCGGAAGGAGCGCAGGCCGGTGATCGACATCCAGTTCCTCGTCTGGCGCGACAACTACAAGACCATCCCGCAGATGTACGCCCTGGCGCGCGAGCTCGGCGCCGACACGATCCTCTTCAACGGCCTGTCGTATCTCCCGCCGGAGAAGCTGATGAGCGACGAGCAGACCGCCGAGATGCTCGCGCTTTACGAAGAGGTCGTGCGCGCCGACGAGTTCCGGGTCATCCGCAACATCAGCAGCTTCGAGCGCGACATCTCGCCGGAGATCACGGCGATGATCGAGCGTCTTTCCGTGCAGCGCCGCGCGCGCGGCGTCGTCCGTCGCGCGCTCGACTTCGTGACGCGCAGCGACTTCACGCTCGCCGAGAAGCTCCGTCACCGCACGCGACTGAAGGCCGACGTGAAGCTCGCCGAAGAGGCTCGCAAGATCGACGACGCGTGCGTCATCGGCTGGTACTCGATGGTCGTCCGCAGCACCGGCGAGGTCGCGCCCTGCTGCATCCTGCAGGCGAAGTCGTCGGGCAACATCTTCCGGCAGCCGCTCGAAGACGTCTGGCGCAGCGAGGCGTACGACGCGTTCCGCGGCGAGCTGTCGTCGATCATCCGCGGCGGCGAGGAGTGGCGGCCGGAGGGGAGCGAGCAGGTCGTCGACGCCAATTGCGGCAAGCGCGGCACGTTCCTCTGTCCGATGCGCAGCTTCTACTACCTGCGCGACGCGGAGTTCATCCGCGAGGCGGGATCGCTGTTTGATTCGATGCGTGGTGCGTGATGAAGTCCATCTCCGCGTAGAGCGCCCGAATCGCGATCCGCGATTCGACGATCAGCATCACGCTGGCGACGAACAGCAGACCCGCGCCGATGAAGCCGAGCAGCAGCGGGATCCAGGCGAGCTGGAAGGAGAAGAGCGCGATCACGCCGATCGACACGCTCGTCGCCACGAACACGCCGATCCCGGCGTAGAGCTGCGACAGCGCGTGCTGCAGCATGCGCGCGCGGATCGTCGTCTTCGAGAGCTGATCCATCAGCATGGCGCGCTTCGCGTCGTCATCCGCAGCCAGCGCCTCCATCATCGGCAGGATCTCGCGCACGCGATCGACGGCCCGGATCAGGCGCGATGACGTCGTCAGGATCAGTGACCCCGAGGCGAGGATCAGCACCGCCGGCGTGATCATTGCCGACAGGACGCTGAGCGTCGACGACAGCGAGCTCACGACACCGCCGCGAAGGCGTTCCGCGTCATGTTCTCGAAGCCGCGCTCTGTCACGGCGATGTTGTCCTCGATGCGGATGCCGCCGAATTTCCGGAACGAATCGACCTTCGGCCAGTTCACGTGCTTCGAGTTTTCGCCGGCGGCGAGCTCGGTCAGCAGCGGCTCGATGAAGTAGAGGCCCGGCTCGATGGTGAAGACGTTGCGCGGCTCGAGCTTCCTCGTGAGGCGCAGGTACGGGTGCCCTTCCGGTTTCTCGATCGCCTTGCCGCTGCGGTCGGCCATGAAGCCGCCCACGTCGTGCACCTGCAGGCCGAGGTAGTGGCCGACGCCGTGCGGAAAGAAGGCGGAGCTGATGCGCTTCTCGACGATCGCGTCGGCATCGAGCGAGATGAAGTCGAAGCGCGCCAGGATGTCGGCGATGCGGCGGTGCGCGAGCATGTGCAGATCGGGATAGTTCACACCGGGCCGCACCTCGTCGCAGAGCGCCTGTTGCGCCTCGTCCATCGCCGCGATCAGGTCGTGGAACTCGTCGTGATCGTTCGCCGAATGCGTGCGCGTGATGTCCGATGCGTATCCGTTGAACGATGCGCCGGCATCGATGAGGAACGAATGCCGGCGCGCGGGATCGAGGCGCCGCCGCTCGTGGTGGTAGTAGTGCAGCACCGAGGCGTGCTCATTGAGCGCGATGATGTTGCCGTACGGCAGCTCCTCCTCGGTGTGATCGGTGGCGCGCAGGTAGTCGACGTGCAGCTCGTACTCCGACGAGCCGTTGAGGAACGCACGCTCGGTGGCGCGATGCCCGCGCGCGCCGCGCTCGTTCGCCCGGCGGAGGCACTCGAGCTCGTAGTCCGTCTTCCAGGCCCGCTCGTAGTGCAGCGCGTTCAGGACCTCTTCCGGATTCGCCTCGCCCTCGCCGATGAACGCGACGTGACCCGCGGTGGGGAAGTGCTGCTTCGCATCACCGGGATCGGCGATCATCCGGATGTCGAAGTGCTCGACCCAGAATCCGCTCGGCGTATCGGCCGGCTTGTGCCAGTAATCGACCGGCTGCCAGTAGATGAGTCGCGGCTTCTGCCCCGGCGTGTAAACGATCCAGCAGTGCGGATTGTCGACCACCGGCACCCACGCCTTGAACTGCGGGTTCACCTTGAACGGGTAGTACATGTCGTCGAGGAACTGCAGCCGCTGCGATCCGGCGTGGACGACGAGGTGATCGAACTTCGCCTCCGCAAGCGCGCGATCGGCGCGCTGCTTCAGGGTGGAGATGTGGTCGGAGTAGAGGTCGGGAAGACGGTCCGTCATGGGGGCGAAAGATAGCAGACGGCAGATGTAATACGTTTCGAGGTGGTGGCCCTGGCTCTCGAGACCGATCTCAATTCAGCCCGGCAAGTCGCAGAGCCTGGTCGATGACTGCATCCGATATCCACATTCCTGATGCGCGAAGATCGAGCAGCGTTTTCCGTGGGTTATCGATGCGCCTGAGGCGATGGGCCGCTATCACCAGACCGACGGTCCCAATGACACGCGGTCCGAACGATCGCGCACATTTCCTGCCCGCGAGATCATCGATGACCGGCCTTGCGTTGCCCAGGTGCAGACACGTCGCGATGACAGCCGACTCGCCCGGTCCGAGGTCCCACTCGGTGACCTCCGCCGGAATTGACACCGCGGGAGCGCGTTCGATCCATCCCGCCTCGGCGACGGGCCGTGCCGCCCGGTCGGCATGCTCCGACGTCGTGATCTCGTCGAGGACCGATGGCGGAACGACGATTCGCGATGCACTGCCAGCCCGAAGGAACTCGAGTTGCCCGGCGTTCCCAAGAAAAATCAGGGGCGACGCATTGATCACCAGCGTTTCAGGCATCGCGCAATTCCCGGGCTAGGTCCTCCTCATCGACCACGAACACATCCACGTGACGGCGCGCGAGCTCTGCCAGGAATTCTGCGCGGCTCAAGCCGGCGAACTCGGCGGCGCGCTCCATAGAGATGGCACTTTGCTGATACCAGTGGATCGACGCGGCAACACGCACCTCGCGGCCGACCTCGTGGGGCGCTTTCCGGAGCGCGGCGAACAAGCTATCGGGAAACGTGACCTCAACATTGGTCATCCGCACCTCCTTCGTCGTGCCTAGAGTTTACGCCAGCCAAATCCGAAGCAAGTTTCCCCGGCGTTGACAGCTGTCCCGCTCATCGCGATCTACACTCGGCCCATGCCGGATGCACAAGACCAGCTTGCGAATCTCCGTATCGCTGCTCCATGTCAGGCCTCGTGGGACGGAATGGCCGGCGATGAGCGGGTGCGGCATTGCGCGCACTGCAGCCTGAATGTCTACAACTTCGCGGAGATGACGCGCGACGAAGTGCGCGAGCTCCTGCTGCGGACGGAAGGACGAGTGTGTGCCCGGTTGTATCGCCGCGCCGACGGCACGGTGCTGACGCGCGATTGTCCGACTGGACTTCGAGCTTTGCGGCGTCGGGCATCGCGCGTAGCGGCTGCTTTACTCACAATGCTGTTCAGTCTTCCGGCCTTTGCGTTCGGTCGCACGACCTGCAAGAAGCCGCGACTCAGGATGCGTGGATCGAAGGTGAAACTCGAGATCGAGCGAGTCGCGAATTCGCAGCCGGCGGTGCTCGACGGCGTGGTTCGCGATCAGACTGGTAACCCGATCCCCGGTGTCATCATCGCGGTGCACGATGAAGTTACGAAGCGCGAGGTCACGGCGGTCACCGACGTGAATGGTGCGTTCAATATCGCTTCCCTGAACGATGGTATCTACCGCGTAGAAGTGACACTGGAGGGCCTCAAGCCAGCCAAGATCGAGCATCTGGAGATGAAGGCAAGCGAAGTGACGCACGCCAGTGTCGTCCTCCGGTTGGATCCCACAGAGACGATCACCATGGGAGCGATCGCGGTGCAACCGAGCGACGGCATCTCGGCGACGTACTCCCAGGAGCTCATCAACAAACTGCCCCTCTGATCCGCCTGTATCATTAAGTAATCGAAGAAATCACCGAGTATCTTCGGGCCTGGGAGCAGGGGGATGACGGCGCGCTCGAGCGGCTCCTGCCTTTGGTATATGCGGAGCTCCGGGCGATCGCGGGCAGGCATCTCGGCTCGGAGCGGCCGGGACATACGCTGCAGCCGACCGCGCTGGTAAACGAGGCGTATCTCCGGCTGCGCGGGCTCAGCGGCGTGCCGTGGCACGATCGGACGCATTTCTTCGCTATTGCTTCCAGGATCATGCGAAGGCTGCTGGTCGATCACGCCCGCGCGAAGATGGCGCAGAAACGGGGCTCGGACGCGCCGAAGGTCCTGGTTCACGAAGGGTTTCACGAAGGGATCGAGCCGTCGATGGATGCGGCGGAGCTGATCGATCTCGATCGCGCCCTCGATGAACTGGCCGCGGCGGCGCCCCGTCTGGCCCGGCTCGTCGAGCTGCGCTTTTTCAGCGGCCTCGGCATCGACGAAGCTGCCTCGCTCCTCGGCTGTTCCACCCGCACCGCCAAGCGCGACTGGGCCTTTGCGCGCGCCTGGCTGCTCAACCGTCTGAGTGTCGGACCATGATCGAGCCGACCGTTCCGTATTCGCCGGAGTCCGCAGCGTACGTCGAGCGTCTGCACGAGCTCTTCGACCGCATCGTCGATCTGCCGGCCGGCGAGCGCGATGCAGAGATCGTGCGTCTCGCGGAGGACGCGCCGGACCTGGCGGCAGATCTGCGCGCTCTGCTCGAGCACGCGGCGCGGAGCGACAGTCCGCTCGACAGCGCGGCGGTGCGCCTCGAGGAAGAGGATGAGCGGCCGCTGCTGCAAATCCCCGGGTTTCGCCTTCATCGCTGCATCGGCCGCGGCGGCAGCTCGACGGTCTATCTCGCCGACCAGGAGCACGCCGAATTCACGCGCAAGGTCGCGCTCAAAGTCGTCGACCGCCCCTTCGACGCGGGCTCGCTGCGGAGCCTGCGCGAAGAGCAGCGCATCCTCGCGCGCCTCGAGCATCCCGGCATCGCCCGCCTGTACGACTCGGGCACGACGCCATGGGGCCAGCACTGGCTGGCGATGGAGTACGTCGAGGGGGAATCGATTCTCGCGCACTGCAACGCGCGCCGCCTGTCGGTGCGCGAGCGGATCGAGCTGTTCCTCCCGGTGCTGGATGCGGTGGCGTACGCCCACGGGTGCGGCATCGTTCATCGCGACCTCAAGCCGGCCAACATCTTCGTCAACGCGAGCGGCGAGATCCGACTGCTCGACTTCGGCATCGCCAAGCTCTCCGATCCGACGGATCAGGACGAGACTCGCACGCTGCGGCGCGCTCTGACTCCGGCCTACGCCAGTCCGGAGCAGACGCGCGGCGATCGCACCACCACGACCTCCGACATCTACTCGCTCGGCGTCGTGCTGTACGAGCTTCTCGCGGATGTGCTGCCGCGCATCGGCGAGTCTGATGAAACGCAACCGCTTCCCGCGTCTGTTGCGTTCGAGGGGCGCGCGCTTCGCGGCGATCTCGACGCGATTCTCAACAAGGCGCTGCGCCTGCGGCCCGAGGATCGCTACGCCTCGGCGACCGCAATGGCCGGCGATCTTCGCAACGCGCTCGCGGGCGCGCCCGTGACGGCGCGGCGCGGCGAGCGGACGTACTACGCCCGAAAGTTCGTGCGCCGCCATCGCGCGGCCGTTGCCGTCGTGATCGCACTCCTGCTGCTCGCCGCGGGCTGGCAAATCGCGAGGCGATGGCGCGACGCGCGGCCGGGAAACGAATTTGCGATTTACCACGACGCGAGACCGGTCGATGCCGAGGCCCGCCGCTGGCTGCTCGATGGCGCGGAGCGACTCGCGCGATTCGATGGCGCAGGTGCACGCGACAGCTTCCGGCGCGCCGCGGTGTCATCGAAGGGCAGCATGCCGGGCGAGGCGCTGGCGTGGGACGGCGTTGCGCGCGCCGAGAGCTCGCTCGGCGAAATCGGACGCGCGGCCGAAGCAGCACGCCGTGCCGGAGCGCTCATCGCGCTTCATCCGGATGCACTTCCGGAACACGAATCGGAGCGGCTGCGGGCGCGTGCGCTGGCCGCGGACCACGACTGGAAAGCTGCGATCGATGCACTCGAAGGATCGTTCGGCGCACAGCCGGAGCGGGTGGATATCGGACTCGATCTGGTAGGCACGTTGCTGGCCTGCGGGCGCACTGATGCGGCGGACACCGAGCTCGGACGGTTGCGTCAGATCGCAGGCGGCGGCGATCCGCGGATCGATCTGATCGAAGCCGAGGTTGCGCTGCAGCTGTCGGAGTTCCAGCGCGCGGCTGCCGCGGCATCCCGTGCGCGCGATCGCGCGGCGAGTGTGCGGGCCATCGCGCTCGGTCAGCGCGCGGCGCGTATCCACGGCGAAGCGATCGGCCGTCTCGACCGGCGCGACGAAGCACGCCGCGAGCTCACGGCCATCATCGACCGCGACCTGGCCCTCGGTCTCTCCCGCGAAGCGGCCGCCGCTCGGCTGGCCCTCGCCACCACGGTTCTGCTGAGAACGGCCAAAGGCGATGAGACGCGCCGCACGCTCGATGCGGCACTGGCCGGATGCACTCGAGCCGGAGACTCGCGCTGCGCTGACTCGGCGCGAGTGCTCCTGGCCATGATCGACGGCATGGAGGGGAAGCTCACCGAAGCGATTCGCGCCGCGCGCGCGGCGCTCACCGATGCGCGGCGAATCGGTGATCGCTGGTCCGAAGGCTACGTCCTTTCGCAGCTCCAGGTGCTCTACAACTGGGCCGATGACACGGCAGCGGTCAAGGCCATCACGGAACCGCTGCTGGCTGCATTGCGCGAGTCGGGCAATCGACGGCTCCTGCTGACGACACTCAACAATTTCGCCGTCACGTCGATCGAGGCGCTCGAGTTGGAGAAGGCCGAGTCGTATGTCGCCGAAGCCGAGGGGCTGGCGCGTCGCGTCGGAAGCCAGCTCGCCAGCGCATCGACCGATCGCACGCGTGGCTATCTCGAAGAGACGCGGGGAGATCTCGACCTCGCGCGGAAGAGTTACACATCGGCTCTCGACAAGGCGCGCCAGGCCTCGGTTCCGTGGGAGGTCGCCAACTATCTGTCCGATCTGGCCTGGCTGGAGCTCGACGCCGGCCGGCCCGATCCCGCGGCGGAGCACGCACGCGCAGCGATCGCCTCGTTCACGAAAGCGGGAGACATGCGCTCGGCCGCGGAGACCGAGGCGGTGCTGGCGTGGGTCGATGCGCGGCAGGGCGATGGCGCCGCGGCGCAGGGCCACCTGGCCGCGCTGCGCAAGGTCGCCGCGGACGATGGCTCGGAGCACGCGCGTTTCACGCTGCTCAATGCCGAGGCTCATGTGGCGGCGGCGACCGGCGACTGGCGGCGTGCTATCGAACTGCGGCGACAGACTGTGAAATTGGCCACCGCGTCGAATTCGCGCGGTGTGGTCATCGAGCAGCAGGCGCACCTCGCAACAGCGCTTCACGAAGCGGGTGAGCGACGGGAACTGGAGAAGCTGGTCGCCGGGCTTCTTCCCACGGTGGAGAGCAACGGCCTCCGTGGCGTCGCGCGCGAGCTGCGGGCGCTCCTCGCGTCACCGCCTCAAAAAAAATGAACGGTCGGTGGCTTCTGCGTCTTCTAAGAAACTCACTGTGTTCATGCGGGACTTTCGCTCGTGGCGCAACCCCCTCATCCGCCTGCGGCACCGTCTCCCCGCTCGTCGCGGGGAGAAGGGCGATAAAACTCGCGCAGCGCAAGCCTTGTTGCCCCTCGCCCCGCTTGTGGGGAGAGGGTGCCGCAGGCGGGTGAGGGGCCGTGCCACGAGCGACGCTCTTCCTTCTCAGGCAGGGTTTCTTGTCATCAGTCGCGTCGCGCGTGCGAGGTTCCAGGCTCAGGATGACACCCCTCGCTTGCGCCGACTTCCTGCATGGCCCTTCTTTCCTTCGTTCCGCGCTTCTCTCTGTAAATCAGATGGAGGAGCAAATGAACTACTCGAGGATCATTCGTCATTTCTCAGCATCATTGTTGGCTCTCGTCGCACTGACGATTGCCAATCCGATTCACGCGCAACTCGCGACGTTCTGGAACCTTTCGGAAAACCAGCTCGACATCAAAGAAGGTGGGCGAGTGAATTCGATCGCCGTAAATCCGTCCGACAGCAGCAGGATGTTCGTCGCGTCGGAGACCGGCGGTTTGTTCAAGAGCATCGACGGCGGATTTCACTGGACACACGTCGACTCGCTGAATGTCATCTTCACGCAGTCGGTTGCATATCTCCCGTCCGATTCCAGAGTCGTGTTCGTCTCCGCGAAAGCCGATTTCAAGACCGGGAATGGTGGCGGCGTCTGGCGGAGTCAGAATGGCGGAGATACGTGGCTTCCGATGCCGCTGATGCCGCCGAGCAATAGTGAGCGTCTGAGCGCGTACGAGATCTCGATTTCCCCGATGTTCGAGAGGATTTTTGTAGGGACCTCGGACGGCGTCAGCATAGGTTTCAATGGAGGAGCGGCGTGGGGACAGATTCCGGTTTTTCCCGTCGGCGAAAAGACCGTCTTCTCGATGCTGGCCACCGATACCGAGGTCTACGCGGGCGGGCCATCGGGGACGCGGGTCATACCGAATTTCAATGTGCAGGCCCCTTCATGGATCATTCCGGCCGGAGCTCCGGGCGAAGTTCGAGATATGCACGCCTTCGGTAAATTGCCGCTCGACGGGCAGACGCTCGCGATCGATACCCACGCGGACCTCTACGTCACCCAGAACCATGGTCTGAATTGGGCGGGCATCGCTTCACCGCACGGCGCCGCCAATTGCGCCGGCACTCCATTCATCAAGGCTGTCGATCGAACCCCCGAAGGCGGCCGCTACCTGAGTCTCTACCTTTCGAACCGCTGCAGCCTCTATTCGCTCGACGCGCCGGTCAACGGGACCTCGGTCAACTTCGCCGGAACGTGGCAGGCATCGGACGTCGATCACGCCGGTCCTCGCGATATCGCGGCAGGACCCTCGATTCCGCTGCTGGGAACCGCCGGCGGTCTTCACAAGGCGGTGGGTCTCAATGTCTGGCGTTTCGCGGGCGGAGGAAGACAGGGTGGCTACAACGCCCAGCAGATCAACGAGGTCAAGGGACAACGAGTGGGGAGCGCCTTGACCGATCTCTATGTCGGTATGCGGGACACCAAACTGTGGGCCGCGGCGCTCAATGGCGACATCATCAGCTCGTACGGGTCTGATGGACATCACATCGCACTGGAACGAACGGTCGAGCCTAATGCGGTTTCCGCGATTACGTTTGTCACTAACAACAATCTCGATAAGGAGTCGCAGCGATATTTTTCCGGTCCGCAAGCATTTTCCGATGCGCCCGGCCATCGCGGAGCGCCGGTTCTCGCCCAGCGCTGTGAATATCTCCAGGATGTGAACAGGTCGCTCCTCTTCCGCTCTCCCGGCATGGTGCTGAGGGAAGATTGTGACCAGCCGTGGGACCGGTTCGCCTTCTTCAACGAACAGCCGGTGGATGGGCCCAAAGTAGGCCTCGGTCTCGACGGAACGACAAATCCGGACATGGTTTATCAGGCGTACAAGAGCAACGCCCTTCCGCCCGAATGGGCCGGCGCGAGCCAGCTGATGCAGATCGCCAGGCCGGTCTTCAGCACGGAACCTGCGGCCGTCCACTATCTGCCTATGGAAGGGATCGGGATCGGGATCAACCCGACCGCGTTCGGCGGATACCCGGTCTATGCCGTCGATCCTGCTTCCCCGGGTCACATCATTGCGGCGGACGTCGTCACCGGGCAAATGATGGAGACGCGCAATACCGGCCTGGTGTGGACGCGGATGGACAATCTCATGGACCGCTTGAGTGAGGCGGGAGTGCTGTTCAATACAGATCTGCAGGGACACAACGTCGGGAAGATTTTTCCCGTCGTCACCGCGATCAGCTTCTGTCCAAACCCGGCAACGCTGGTATTGGTTGGGACGAATGAGGGAGGGATTTACGCGTCGAGAGACAACGGCGCAACGTGGCTCAAGGTCCCGGGCAGCCAACTCGCGACGTACGTGACTTCGTTCTTCTGGGAAACCGTCAATACCGTCTACGTATCGACTTATGGCCGCGGTCTTTGGAAACTGAAGAACAAGAGGATCGCCGCTCCCGGCCAGTTCGGCGATTTTTGCCCCAAGTGCGACGTGGTGTCGGCTTCCGGGTCGGGCCTGCCGTTATTCGACAGCAGTGTCCTGGTCTTCGACGGGACCATCCTCGGCGTTCGAACGGAGAAGAGCCAGTTGCGCGAGGTGTTCGTCACGCCGGGAAGCTCCGTGGTGTTCATGGGCGATCCAAAGGATCCGCAGGACGACATCGCCGTCACCGAAAGCGACGGCCGCGACAAGGTGCAGTTCGAGCCGCTGCCGGCGCGGAAGGATGGGTGGATCGCTGCGGGTGTCGTGTTCACGAGCGGCGACATGCTGACCGGGACCGTGTACTCGGAGAAAGAGCTGATCTCGCCGAAGTCGAAGGTCGATTCCGACGTCGAGGTCAAAGGCTTCACCAAATCGCCGACGGCAGGAAACCCGTACATCACCCTGGCCGCCACCACCGTCGCACCGGCGGAAGCGCTCGTGCTCTCCGCGACCGATTTCACTTCCGGCGTGAGCTATGAACTGCTGATCGACGGACAGCCGATCAAGGGTTCCGTCCAGGCGGACGGTAGCGGTTCCTTCACCGCCAGAATCACCGCGCCCGCGACATCCGGATACCACATCGTCACAGTACGCATGGCAGGGAAGGACACGGTGATCGATGGCGCGACGTTTGTCGTGAGCTACGGGAACTGAGTCGAATCGGAGCGCCGGCGTCGCAAGGACGCCGGCGCTTCAGTGATCAAAGCTTAGCGAGCACGCCCTTCCACCGGACCCAGGCCGCGTCGCGCGCCTTCTTGTTGCCGGCGTAGGCGTCTTTCGTCTGCTGGTCGGCGTCGGGCGGGGGAGGTGGCGCGTCGCCCGCGCGCATGAAGCCGTGGCCGGCGCCGTCGTACATGACGACGTCGTACGACTTGCCCGCCGCCTTCATCAGCTCCTGCGTCTTTGGAACCGTCGCGCCGATGCGCGCGTCGTTGCCGGCGTAGAAACCGTAGACCGGCGACTTGATCGCGGCGATCGCATCGGGCGACTCCGGACCCTGGCCGTAGAACACGAACGCGGCCGCGAGCGACGGACGATTCGTGGCAAAGCGGAACGACTGCCCGCCGCCCCAGCAGAATCCGGTGACCGCGACCTTGCCGTTCGCCGCGGGCAGCTTCGAAACGTAGTCGGCGACGGCGTTGAGATCGGAGGTGATCTGATCGGGCGGCAGATCGCGGATCGCTTTTCCGACCGCGTTGTTGTCCGCCGCGAAGTCGCTCGTGCCGCCTCCCTTCGGACCGGCGCCCGACAGCAGATCGGGAGCGATCGCGATGTAGCCCGCGGCCGCCAGCTCGTCGGCTTCCATCTGCACCCAGTCGCTCATGCCGAAGATCTCGTGGATGACGACGACCGCCGTCGCTTTGTTCTTCGCCTCGGGATAGACGACGAACGCGCTGACGGTGCGGTTCCCCGCCTTCACGTTCACCCACTCGCGATGCCGCGGCGATTTGTCGAGCGCCTCTTTCGCCCAGTTCACGGCCGGAGCCGCGGAGGCGGGCGAAGCGGATGTCATCCCGTGATCGGTGTGTTGATCGACGGGCGGTTTCTGCGAGCACATCGCGAACACGAGGAGGAGGAGGATCGGTAACGAACGCTTCATGACGTCATTCTCCCTTCAGAACAGGCCGGGAAGATGCTCGAAATGGGCCATCGCGGCAGATCTCAGACGCGGAATCACTTTCCCGTGGCCGTGATTACGCAGGAGGCATTCCAGCGGCCTTCCGGATTGCCGTTGAGCGTGAAGGCAGCCCACTGGCGTGGATCGGGATAGTCGCCGTGCAACAGTTGCAGTTGCGCGTGGCGCAGCGCATCGGCAGCGGACTCACCGTGGAGGAGCTGACAGTAGAAGTCATTCATGAGAGCCACGGCCGCGTCGTCGCCGATGTTCCATAACGTCGAGATCACGCCGGGAGTGCCGGCATACAACAAGGCACGTGTGAGCCCGACGATCTTGTCGCCGGCGCTATCCTTGCCGAGGGCGGTTTGGCATGCGGAAAGGACGACGAGATTCACGCCGGTCAGGTCGACGTCGGAAAGGATCTCGTGGACTTCGAGATTGCCGTCACTTCCGTCGCCGGCCGCCAGCGCGAGACGGCTGAAGAGAGGCGTATCGGGCTCGTAGAAACCGTGCGCGGCGATGTGCACGAGATCGACGTCGCCCTTCAACTGATACAGAAGGCTCTCCTTCGCCGCAGCTCCGACCATCGGCACTGATCGCAGCTCGGCGCCGACCATCATCGCCTCACGCATCGCGCCCGGCAATTCTGGCAAGACGCCCGCGGGCGCGCCGATTACCAGCGCCCTCCCTTTCACCGGCGTTTCCTTGCCGCGCAGGAAACGGATGGAGCTGGCGCTCGGCGCGTAGGTAATCGTGTAGTTCTCGATCAGATACCGCTCCGTGCCCGGATCGCGAAACGCGCCAAAGGGGAGGTAGTGCAAGAGGCCGTGCGGGACGATGATCAGCCGCGGATTGCGGATGTGAGCCCGAAGCGGCGCGAAGAGCCGTCCATACAAATCCTCGACGGTGGCCGGCTCGCACGGCTCATCGAGCCGGCGGACGCCCCGGCCGCCGGCGCGGAATTGCCGTGCTGCGCAATCGGCACGTGCGAGATCCGTGGGCTCGAATGGCAGGGGAACGTACTGCAGCATCGTTCGATCGAGCACCCACGCGTGCACACCGTTCGTGGTGACGAAGTAATTGACCAGCGTGGTATTCGGAGGGAGCTCCTGGCGAATGGCATCGAGCTGCAGCGGTTCCACGCCGGTCATGGCCGCGTAGTCGGGGTTGGCTGCCTTCACCCGCGTCATCAGCGCCTCGTACTGTCGGCGCGCCTGGCGAATGTCATCGTCGATCTGTCGTGCCGGCGTGAGGCGAGCCTGCTGCTGCCATTGCATCAGCTGCATTCGCAGCGTCTCGGCTTCCTGCGCCGGAAGCGTGTTCCCCGCGCCGCGCGGGGAGACGTGGGCGTTGCCCAGCATCTGGAGAAAGACTCGCGCTCGCGCACGCTCGGAGACCGCGAACGCCTCCTCGTAGCGGCCGTGTTTGACCAGCAGTTGGAGTAGCGTGTCGAAGGCTGACGATGCCCATTCGGCGGCATCGGGAGAATTGCTCAGAAACGCGTCGACACGGGCATCCCCGACCGCTGCGTCGAGCGCGTCGCTTGCCTTGCTGAGATAGGCGATCCCCTTGTCGTCATCGCCCTCCAGAACATAGGTCCCTCCGATCAGTGCCAGAGCGGCGGCGCGGTCCTTGGCGTTCGGAATGACCTTCAGGGCTGTCATCGCAAGCTCGCGAGCCGTCGGCAATTCGCGGTCTTCACTGAAAGAACCGCCGCCTGAAGGAGCTCGACCATGCCGGGGGAAACAAACCCACTCCGGACAGCCAACTGCGGGTTGGCGGCGACCGAGCTCGTGACAACCCCGATGAGCTCTGTGAAATGTTCCGAACCCGGTATGCTCCGGGCGTCCGGCGTTCGAGACCACTGGTCAACGGCTTTTTCGAAGTCCGCGAACGAAATCTCTTCTTTCAGAAACTTCCGGGTGGACTCGAGCAGATCGATGACCGCAGCGTCGAGACAACGGCCGTTCGTTTCCGCCTCACGCCGTGCTCTTTCCAACAGGAGGCGGGCGCTGTCGTCCGCATCGAGCAGAATGTAATTCATCGCCAGATTGCCCAGGATCGCCGGTTCGCGGAAGGGGTCGTCCGCTTTGGCCAAGGCCTCGATCGATTTTTCCAGGTCCGCCGCCGCCGCTCCGTAGCGGCCACGCGTCCTGTTCATCGTTGCACTGCTCATATCAATAGAGACCTGCAAGTCGAAGTATTCGTTTTCCTCGGCCAGTGCACCCGCCTGAGCGAATACACTCTCCGCGGCAGCGAACCGGCCGCCCCTCACGAGCGTCTCCGCGCGGCGCTTCAGTACGATGATCTCGGTTTCAGGACTATCCTCTGCGCGCACCAGTTCCAGCGCCCGATCGTTCCACGCCAGGGCATCATCGATCCGGCCGTTGCGCATCTCGATTTCGGCGAGCTCGCCGAAGACCTCGACCCGGAGGCGTTTCGGAGTGAGGACGCCCACGGCCCGTAGCACCTTCAGTCCCTCGAGCGCTCTCACGTAGCTCTCCCGAGCCTCGTCCAACCGCCATTGCCGCCGGCGCAGACTGCCGATGTGGAAATCGATCAACGGGTCGACTCTCCCGCCAAAGATCGCCGCCGCATTCTTCGCGCGCCGCAGTTGCGCCTCGGCCTTTTCAAGCTCGCCGATCTGGACGAATTCGGCGCCATAGCCCGTCCTCGTGAAGACCTCGAGAAGCTGTAGCACGATCGGTTTGCCTGTCCCTTCGTACTCCGCGGGCGGCAGCCCCACGACGGGACCAACGACCATGAGCGCCTCGAGGGAGAACGGTGATGACGGCGACCTCGCCTTTTCCAGCATGGCGAAGGATTTTTCGTAAAACGCGAGAACCTGGTCGGACTGGCTCTCTCGCAAGCGCTCGTGCTCGGCAAGCAGCCAGTACGCCAGCCAGGCCCCGACATGGTCGCCCGTCTCTTCGAAGCGGGTCGTCGCCTCGCCGAAGTGCACTCGAGCGTTTTGCGCATCGTCAGCGTTGATGTCGAGGAGGCTGAGAAAGAGCCAGGCGATCGCTTCGCGCCTCGGGTCGCGAGCCTCGCGGTACACGGTCAGCGCCTCATTGATCTGCACCCGCAGTGCGCCGAAGTCGCGCGAGGGCCAGAGCATCATGATCCTCTCCAGCCGGTCGTCTGCACTCGCCGCGCGCGTGCCTGACGCCATGAGCAACAGGGTCAGCACCACGGCGTGACGGCGCGTCATGTCGATGCTCCATCGCTTCCTGGGCGATCTCGCGTTGAGCGTGAACGCTGCTCCGGGCTCGGAGGCGAGAAATCGCTGGGCCACAATTGCATTCTCTCAATGTTGCACAACCGGGAGGCCTTGTCCGGTTCATGGCAGCGGTAACGAATGTTCATCGACACCTCGTCACTTTCAGACACGGTTCAGACCCGACTGTGGGGCGGGGAATCTACGACGTACGCGTGAGGTGAACCTCGTGAGCGGCATCGCCTGAACGCGACGTGCGGGTTTCGGCCGTCGACATGTCAAGAATGACGGGACTACATCAGGGCGCTAGTCCAGGGAAGCAGCAGGCGGAAAGCTGCGTCGCCACATTTTTTCGGCGCGAGTGTCTACACCTCAGCGGAGGGTCCCATGAAGGCACGCAATTTCGTCGCGCTGTTCGTCGGTCTTCAACTTCTTTTCGCGCTGCCGCTGGCCGCGCAGGCAATCTACAGGCCATTGCCGGCAAGCGTCGACTATGCAGCGCCGGCCGCGCCGCAGGAGGTCTGTACACCGACCTCGACGACGATCTGCCTTAGCGATAACCGCTTCGCGGTCTCGGCGACCTATCGAACGAGCACGCAGACCGGCCCGGGCCTGGCTGCGCGCCTGACGAACGATACCGGCTACTTCACATTCTTCAGCGCCAGCAACGTCGAAGTAGTCGTCAAGGTCCTCAATGCCTGCACGGTCAATTCGCGGTTCTGGGTATTTGCCGGCGGCCTGACGGACGTCAATGTCGTGCTCACCGTCCGCGACACGGTCAGCGGCACGGTCAAGACCTATACCAATCCCAGCAGCACGCCGTTCCAGCCGATTCAGGACACCAGCGCGTTCGCGACGTGCAATGCCGGCACCGGCGGTACGTTCGTCAACGGCAGCAGTACGGTCGTAGCCTCGCAGGCGGTCGGCAGCGGCGGAGGCAGCGTCACTGTCGCAGGCAGTGGTACCGCGCTCGATGGCGCAAGAATCACCTTTCCCACCGGCGCTCTCACCGCGAACGCGACCGTCAACATCAGCCTGAATCGCGGAAGCGTGACGCCGATTGCAGGAACATTTTCCGGCTCTGCCATCGACGTGAGCGTGAGCGGCGCCTCGACGACGTTCAATCAGCCGGTCTCCATCACGATCAAGAACACCGGCGGCAGCAATACCGTACCCGTGCCGTATTTCGTCGATGCCGGAGGAAAACTACGGCCGGGACAACTGATTTCGGTTGACCGCCAGGCGGGCACGTTCACATTCCAGACCTTCCACGCGTCACTATTCACATGGCTCTTCGGCTCGACGGCTCCGGCAATTGATCCGGTCACGACCGGATTCGTGCCTGCGAACGACGGGTTTCAGGTCGTGAATTTCGGGTCTACGTACAATCGCGACGGGGAATGCTTCGGCATGACCGCCTTTTCACTCTGGTATTTCCTCCATCAAAAGTCCGCAGGCATTTTCTATCCGCGCTACATGACCGTCGTCGGTACTGATTCCAGCAATCAGCCGATTCGCGGCCAGAACGTCATCGCCACACGGGCCTTCACCTCGATCGCACAGAATTGGACGGCATATTTGCCGCAGGTCTCGCGCCAGCAGGGGTTGACGCAGGCGGAGCGATTCGCATCGATTCGGAACATCATGGCCAATACGGCCGCGCCGGTCCTGCTTTACCTCTATCACGCCGACGGCAGCGCTGGCGCGCACTCGGTCCTGGCCTACGCCATTGACTCGGGCGGCCGCGTCTCGATCTACGATCCGAACCTGCCGAACACCGTGCAGACGATCCAGTACTCGGCGGCAAGCGCCACGTTCTCGCAATATTGCAACGGCCATTGTTACGACGGCATCATCTACAACGGCGATGGCGCGCTCAATCTCAGCGAGCCATATACGAACATCTTCAACGACGCGCAGAACAACTTCAACAACAGCGGCGGCGCCGTCATCGACATCAACTCACACAGCGACGGTCAATCGCTCTCGTCGCGGTTCGCCACACTCACGGGTGTCGTGCACAGCGGCCAGCTGCTGGTGACGAGACTTACGATAATCGTCGGCTCGACGGAATATGGCGCCGATGTTCCCGCTAGCGGGACATACTCGATCCCGGTCGCGCTCAACGACGGGCTGAATCACCTGAAGTTCCGGGCGGAAGGAAAGGACGCAGCGGGGAACCTGAGGCCGACGTCCAATAATTACGACGTCAGGGACTTCACGCTACGGGCCGTCGTCACCAGCTCGGTCATTCTCATGACTCTGACGTGGGACAAGAACGATACAGACCTCGATACGTACGTCATCGATCCCAACGGCGATTACTCAGCCTACTATCACAAGGTGACGCTCGACGGCGGTGAGCTGGACCGCGACGTCACTTCCGGTTATGGACCGGAGCACTGGACCCTCACTAATACGGACGTCGTGCGCTATACCCGCCCGTACAGGTTCCGCGTGCACTATTACAGCGATCACGGGAATGGGCCGACGAATTACACCGTAACGATCGAATTGTACAACGGCACCAGCCGGCAGGTGACGTACACCTACCGCGGCGCGTTGTCGTCGCACGATGGCTCCAATGACGGCCCTCTGGATTTCGGCTCCGATTGGGCGGACATCGCGACCATCATTCCAACGCAATCCGCGAGCACAGTGGCGACCGCGCAAGAGGCGCCGGACGGCAGCGTGACGATTACGGTGCCGGTTCCGTCGCCGGAAGACCGGCGGACGCTGAAACCGTGATGACGAATAGAAGGTTGCATGCAGTGGTCGTCGCCGCCATGATCGGCGGGTTGATCGCAGTCGCTCCGCAAACGGGCTGCGCCGGACCGTCCATGCCAGCTCACTACGAGAAACGCGAAACGACCGTCACGGACACCTTCGAGAGCGGCCCGGAGGGCGGTACCTTTCAAGCGCCGCTTCGCAGTCTGCCGACGGATGGGGTGTCGCTCGAGCTGCCCAGACATTCCATCGATCAGCCGGTCATGCTCTCTATCGGCTACTGCATGGGAGACATTCGCCTGGCGGCCGGCACACCCGCCGGCGTTGTCCTGTCCATCGGTGCCGAGCCTTTACCCCGATTCCGCCAGCCGCTGAAGATCCACGTGACATTTCGTCCCGATCCAGCATTCCAGACACTCGTTGGATACGCAATCGACGAACAGGGAGCGTTTCATGCCATCGATCTCATCGATCTCGATATGAAACAGGGACGAGTCACGTTCCTGACATTTCAACCACTCACACTGACCTGGGCCTATATAAGGAGGTAGCAATATGCGTGGCATCGTTCGTTCGTTCTTTTGTCTGGTCTTGTCTTCTCTATGGTGGACTGCCTCGATCGCGGCGGCCCAGCAGGCCGCACCCGCGGTTTCGGCCAAATCTGAAACGGCATTCTCCAACAAGGACGTGATCAAGCTCGTGAAGCTGGATCTTGGGGATGAGGTCGTAATCGCGAAGGTCAAACAGGCCGCTGATGTGGCGTTCGATCTGACGACCGATGGACTCGTCCAGTTGAAACAGGCCGGCGTGAGCTCCAAGGTGATCTCTGCAATGCTGGAGAAGAGCACGCCGCCGGCCGCGCTGCCCGGGATGCCTAACGCCGGAGGCGTCAATCAGCCGCGGTTCGATGGCATGGACGACGTGCGCATTGTGATTGACAAAAAGGAAGTCCACCTTCCCGCGAACCACGGCGATTTATCGGTCACCGGTGTCTGGCCGGTCGTGTTCACGTTCCTCGATTATCCTGGCCTTCACGCGCGTACGAGAGTCAAGAACCCCCGCCCCACGCTCGTCATTCGTTCCGAGCACGATCCGAAAGGCTACTATTACCTTGGGAAGCTGGATGTAAACGACGAGGACGACAACAACCGGTCGTTGAAGATCGAACAGAAGGCCAGTGGCTTTTCGGCAACGACGAGAGTCATTCCGGCGGGCCGGTGGTATGTCGATTACGAATCGGCGGAGACTACGCCCGGCATCTGGTACATCACTCCGAAACGCGATCTCCAGCCGGGCGAGTACGGTGTGGTGGTTCCTGGCGGCTCACTCTACGAGTTCGCCGTGGATTGATCGCGCTACTCGCGGCTCAGGTCGTCCTGACCAAACACAGCGCCGGCGCGCCGATCATGGCACGAGAGGCCCAAAGCCGGCTTGTTGCTTTGCGGATGGAACGGCAGAAACCTCCGGCGTGACAGGCCGGAGGCCAACCAGATGAACTACCTGGGTTTCCAAAGGCCTCCTTCATCTTCGACCGGTTGCGGGTGACGTCGCTGTCGAGGTTGAAGTGCTTGGTCTCGGCGTCGCGCGTCGTGTCGAATAGTTTCGCCGCTTCCGGGTCTCCGGCGTTCAGCGCGTCGTTGTAGGCAGTGGGCAATGTCTCGTATCGCACACGTCCGGTGTGATGACGATCAACACAAAAAAGCCCGGAGCGGCGGAGCTCCGGGCGTGGGTCACGTGGAGGTATCGGACTACGACCCACTGCGGGTCATACCGCCGCCGCGGCGGAAACGCGTCCGGTCGTGCCACCGGAATCGCTTCCGCTCTGACCGCCGGTCATCGTCGGCGCAGGTGCCTGCTTCCTCGCCGCTTCCGACCGTCGCGTCAATCATGTTACGCCTTGTGCAATGAACCAATTCCGCGGATTGCGTGAGTTGCAAAATGCGGACCGAGGCGGTGATTCCAGCTACGATGCGCGGATGCGGAAAAGAATTGTGCTGACGCTCTTCGTTCTTGCTTTGGCCATCGGCGCAAACGGCGCGGAGTCGAATACCTATCCGTTGCGGGAAGGTTTCGTCGACGCCCACGGAGTGCTCATCTATTACATGACCCTCGGCAAGGGCGAGCCGCTCGTGATCGTGCACGGCGGACCGGGCGCGAGCCACGATTACTTCCTGCCGTGGCTCCTCCCGCTCGCGCGGCACAACCGCGTCGTCTTCATCGACGAGCGCGGCTCGGGCAAGTCGGAGAAGCTCGAGGATGTGAAGCAGTACACGGTCGAGAACATGGTCGAAGACGTCGAGGCGGTGCGGCGCGCGCTCGACCTCGGCAAGATCAATCTCCTCGGACATTCCTACGGCGGCGTGCTGGCGCAGGCCTACGCGCTCAAGTACCAGTCGCACCTTCGCCACCTCGTGCTCTGCAGTACGTTTTCATCGACGAGCGCGATGAATCAGGTGTTTGTCCGGATGAAGGAACGGATGCCGGCCTCGCTGCGCGAGCGGATCGACAAGATGGAGAAGGAAGGGGTGTACGGCCACGGCAAGCCGTACGAGCAGAACCGCTACACGTCGGAGTACGAGATCGCGGCGTGGGGCGAGGGCTACTTCCCCTACGTCTACCAGAATCATCCCGATCCGTCTTACGACCCGGTCGCGGGCGGGCCGTCATGGGATCTCTATCGCGAGATGTGGGGCTCGACGGGCGAGTACGTCATCGACGGCAATCTGAAGTCGGCCGAGTACACCGACCAGCTGTCGGCGCTCAAGGTGCCGACGCTGATCACGGTCGGCGATCACGACGAGTGCGAGCCGTCGCTCGCCGAGACGATGCACGCGAAGATCAAGGGATCGAAGCTGGTCGTGCTGCCGAAGAGCGGACACATGACGTTCGTCGATCAGCCGCGGATGTTCATCGAGGCGGTCGACAACTTTCTGCATTGATTGCAGCGCTTCGGCTACGCCGGGGAGGTAGGGAATTCGCGCCGGGCGACACTCCTCCTTTTGAGGGGTTCACCGACAAGTTGGGCAATGCGACGGCGTGAGCCGCGGACGTTCACGATTGCGAGGTGACGGATGGCTGACCGCAAGAAGCAGAAAGGCAACCCGAAGGAGGAAGAGCCGATGACGACCGCCGGCAAACCGCACAAAGGCCTCGACCCGAATGACATCGCGTATTGCAAGATCCATCCGGGACTCGGCGTGGCCCGGGTCGGCAACAGCCCGAACGACTTCTTCATCGGTCCTGAAACGCCGGGCCAGATGGCGCATCCCGTCGGTGGATTCAAGGACAAGCACGGCCTCATCAAGCGGCAGGCGGCGCGTTTTCGCGTGTATGCCTACAACGCCGCGGGCGAGCCGATCGCCGAGCTCACCGCCGACAATGCCGACATCCAATGGACCGTCTCGCTCGCGAACAAGAAGGCGAGCTATCGCATCTTTCTCGGCCGCTACTGGGAGATCCAATATCCGGACGTGAAGAAGTACGCCGACGAGCACTTCAACGGCGAGCCGCCGATGCGCAATCAGGAGGTCCCGGTCTCCGACCCCGAACTGCGCAGGCAGCTTCTGGACATCCGGCCCGATCCGCGCTCCATCTCCGGCAGAAACGAGAGCGGATCGAAGTACGCAATGACCGGCACCTTCGGGCCACTCAAGTACACGGTGTTGAGCGCGAAGAACAACACTACTGCGTTGAAGGGGAGCCGCAGCGGCTACATGAACGTGCCGTTCATCGATCCCACTCAACCGTCGGTCACCAGGGACTTCCAGGAGTGGGCGAAGAAATACCATTGGACCCCCGGCGTCATGCAGGAGCCGATCGCCGAATCCGCAAAGGTGGACGTCTACCTCGGCGAGCTGCGCACGGACAAGCACGGCCGGCTGCTGGTGCTCGGAGGCCACGGCCATTCGACCAGCCTGATTCCCGACAATCCCGTCGGCGAGCTCAATTTCGACGACTACTTCGGCAGCAACGACTACTGGTACGACGACACGAGCGACGGTCTGATCAGCGCCGAGGTGACGCTGAAAAGCGGGAAGCGCGTGGAGGTGAAGGAGAAGTCGTGGGTGATCGTCGCGCCGCCGAAGTTCGCGCCGTCCCTGGAGCCGCTCACCACGTTGTGGGATCAGAGCGAGCAGGTCGCGGAGAACAAAGGAGAGCTGCCTGCACAGAGCGAAGTCTCGTTTACGTCCGACATCTATCCGATCCTTCGCCGTCTCAATGAATATCAATGGGTCAATCAATTCGCGCTGCAGCAGCACGGCAGCGGAATGGTGTTCGATCCGCTGAGCAGCGGAACGGGGACCGCGAACATTTTCCCGAAGCTTTATGAGAAGAGCGGCCCGGACGGAGTGACCGACGCGAACCGCGAAATGCGGTTCCACATTTTCAATCGGCTGCGCAAGCCGCTGGCGGTCCTGCAGGCCGAGCACCCGGAGCTCTCGTTCGTGGAATTGCTGTCGTCACAGTGGGCGAACGAAAACTCGGGGATGACCAAAATGCCGCAGATGTGGGGCGACGGCGGCGACGGTCTCGATCCAGTGGGGAGCATTTCGCCCGACGCGGGGGAAGAGACGAATCCCGGATTGAACGTTCCGGGCGGCACATACATCACCTGGTGCACGCTCACCCATCGGCAGTACGAAGCCATGCGACTGTGGGCGGAGGGGAAATTCATCGATGACTGGCCGAAACCGCACGGGCATCCATTGGATCCGCTCCATCCGCCAAGGAGCATTCCCACGGCGAAACGACCGCTGGCGGAACAACCGTCGTCGCTCGATCGCGCCGCATTGCTGCCGTGCATCGGAGCCCCGTTCTATCCAGGCATCGAGATCACTTACATCTGCGAAGAGTCCGATCTATGGGCAGAGCGCGGACGTCTGCAGTGGCGGACGCTGGAGCCGGGCGACATTACGCGCCACATGGCCTTGCCGTGGCAGGCGGACTTCTCGGAGTGCAATCATCGCTGGTGGCCGGCCGCGCGTCCTGACAACATCGTGACGCAGGAGCAGTACGAAGAGGTCGTCAATTACTTCGACCCAACGCTCGATGGTCCGCTCCAAGGCGTGCTCGCCGCGCGCAGCGATTGGGCGCGCGGAATCCCGCAGACGTCGCCCGACCTCGACAACAACATGGTCACGCACTGGTCGGAGTTCGGCTTCATCGTGCCTCGCGAAGTGCACGGCGACACGGTGTACGTCGAGGAGGAGCGCGATCCTTATGCGGGCTGCTCGGAGCGCGATGCCTTCTATTACCTGCTGAACATCGCCGCGTATCCCGATTTCGAGCCGCATGCACGGCTGATGGTCGAACAGTATCTCCGGGAAGCGCGCAAGAATGCCTCGGATCCCAACACGGTGACGCTGCTGCAATTCACCGGCTGGAACTATTTCAAGTACACCCCTGAAGCGTTCGACGCGCGCATGCAGGACATCTACAACCAATACGTCCTCGGCAACGCCGACACGTCGTGGCTGACCTGGCTGAATTACGACCGCATGAAGTATCAGCAGATTCAGCTCGCACCGTTCAATCAGCTCGACGGCACGTGGATCCGCCAGGCCGGCCCTCCGGGAACCGTCGACGAGGTGCGTAATGACCTCTTCCACATTTACATGGACGAGTTGGGCGACGCGGTCGTCGCGCACAATCATGCGAACGTCTATACCGACCTGCTGCACAGCCTGAATTTCTATCCATTCCCGATCAACAGCTGGGATTACGCGCATGATCCGCGCTTCATGGATTCGGCGTTCACCGTTCCGACGTACCTCCTGGCTGTCTCGAACTTCACCGAGGAGTATTTGCCGGAAATCCTGGGCATGACGCTGTATCTCGAGTGGTCCTCGGTCGGTCTGGCGATCACCGTCGCGCAGCTCGAGGCGCTGAACATCGATCCGGGGTATTACCGGCTGCACGTCGGCATCGACAACGCGTCCGCGGGTCACGGCGCGCTCGCGAAGCGGGCCGTTTCGCTCTATCTCGATCAGGTACGCACCCTCGGCGGCGACGAGGCGGTGCAGGAAGCATTCGAGCGTGTATGGACCGGCTATGTCGCGTTCGGCACATTGAGCGACTTCAATGAGGACATTTTCATTACATATCCCGCGCAGGAGGACGTCCGCGACCGCCTGCTCAACCAGATGGTGAGCCTGATCAACTCAAAAGCCGCTTACGCGCGGCAAAACCACGGGACCAAGAAGCTCGGTCCGAACTTCATGAACGATTGGTTCGATGATCCGATCGGACTGCTCGAAGAGCTGAAGGCGTCCGGCTTCATCATTCCGGGACAGCCGGAGAAGAGCCCGATCTTCGACCTCATGTCGTTCACCGGTCCGATGTTCCATGTCTTCACTCCCGCGGAGCAGAAGCTCTGGCACGACTACATCCAATCGCTCGGACCGTTGCCCACTCCGCATGTCGTCAACGTCGAGAAAGCGATGCTGCTCGTCGTCGACGTGCTGCGGCAGCGGCAGGCGGGATCGCCGGGACATCACGCCCGTCTCACTGGCGTCGATCCGCGCAGCGGCAACACCGTGACCATGCCGATTCAGTGGTGGTTCAGCGAGCAGTTCAGTGACAAGCAGGAGGAGAACGACTTCGCGCTCCTCGGCGCATTGCGCAATCCGATCAACGGCTGGATCACGCCGGGCAATGCAGGAACGAGCCCGCTTCTGACGCAGATCATCACCGGCAACGGAGACATGGCGGCGGCATTCGCAGACTATCTGCCGGCTCATGTCGTCGTCTCCGACGCGCTCGACGATCAGCGGCACAATCCGTACACGTTCCGGCAGATCCTGGCGATCTGGATCGACGGCGGCTGCACGATTCGCAACGTCGCGGAGCCGAGTCTGTCGATGCAGGCACAGGCACAGGCGAAGGGCCGCCTTCCGGTTCGCGGGAAAGGGAAGCCGGAGATCGCACAACCGGCGAAGAAGTACGTCCGTCCGAACCGCGTCTATGGGATGGGCGTACCGCATTGATCGAGTCTCACGCCGCCGCCTTCGATGTCGTCATCGCGGGCGGCGGCCCGGCAGGCGCGGCGACGGCGATCGCTCTTGCGCAGCGCGGTCTTCGCGCCGCGATCATCGAGCGTGAGGCCGCGCCGCATCCGCGTGTCGGCGAGACGCTTCCACCCGCCGTGCGCAGCCCGCTCGAGGCTCTTGGAGTGTGGCCGCGATTCCTCGCGGACGGACACGAGCCCGCGGTCGGCAACCGCTCCGCGTGGGGATCCGATCACATCGATGAGATTCATTTCATTCGCAATGCGTATGGCGACGGGTGGCACATCGACCGGCAGAAGTTCGAAGCGATGCTGCTCGATGCCGCGCGCGATCTCGGCGTCGCGGTCTTCGCGGGCGCGCGCATCGATGCCTGGCAAGTGCCGGAAGGAAGCGAGCACCGGGTCACGCTCGCCGATGCGGCGCTTCACGCGCCGTTCGCCGTCGACGCCACCGGACGTGCTTCCTTTCTCGCACGCATCCTCGGCGCGAACCGCGTGTCGATCGATCATCTGATTGCGGCCACGGTGTTTCTCGATGCGCGTGCGCCGGATCCACAGCAGCGATTCACGCTCATCGAAGCGGTCGAGGACGGATGGTGGTATTCGGCGCCGCTGCCGCACGGCAGGCTCGTTGCCGCATTCATGACGGACGGCGATCTCGAGGTGTGTGCGTCGCTGCGCGATCGCGAGGGATGGCTCGATGCCGCGCGACGTGCGCCGGCGACGCATGAACGCATCGCCGCGTATGCGTTCGACGATGCGGAGCCGCACATGGCTTCCGCGAATACGTCGCGATTGAGCTCCGTGGTCGGGCCGGATTGGCTCGCCGCCGGCGATGCGGCGGTGTCGTTCGATCCGCTCTCTTCGCAGGGCATCATGACCGCGCTCGAGTCAGCGCTCGAAGCCGCCGATGCGATCGCGTGCTGGAACGACGCGGCGATGTCGCGTTACGCGGCAGTCGCGTCACAGCGATATCGCGATTATCTGGTCGAGCGCGCCCGCTATTACAGCGCGGAGCAACGGTGGCCTGATGCTCCCTTCTGGCGCAGGCGCCACTTGCACCGCGATTAAGACGTATGTAAGGATGGATATCTAACCGAAAAAGGAGCTTATATGCCGACGCCGCTCGTACTGATGCACGATGGTGCTGTGGATGAACTGGTGTGTATCCCATTTCTCATGTCGATGGCCCCGGACGTCGAACTGACGAGCGTGTGGATCACGCCGGCGGACTGCCTTGCATATCCGACCGCGGATTCGTGCGGGCGCATGCTTCAGTTCATCGGTGAGCCGGACATTCCGCTGTTCCTCAGTGACAGCAGCAGTGAACGGCCTTTTCCCTGGGAGTATCGACAGTACTCGATGATGGTCAACCTGCTGCCGATTCTCAATCCGCAGCCGCCGGTGCAATCCGCATCGCCCCGGACCGTGTCGTTCGCAAATCCGGGCACGAGTCCGGCTCTGAAGGCGTTCTACGACAATCTCAAGTCGGCGACCGATGCCGCCGGCACCGGCGCGATTTTTGTCGTCACCTGTCCAATGACCGATCTCGCGGCCTTGCTGAGCCGCAATCCCGGCATGCTCGACGAGATCAAGGAAGTGGTCTGGATGGGCGGCACGATCAACGCGGGCGGCAATATCGACACCGGAATTGCGCCCGGCGCGAATCCGAATGCCGAGTGGAACGCCTACTGGGATCCCGCTTCGGTTCTTGCGGTATTGCAGTCCGGCGTCTCGCTGACGATGTTTCCGCTCGACATCACGAACCAGACGTTCCTCGGGCCTTCGACGCTACAGCAGTACTTCCTGCCCCAGGCGCCGGCGAACACGATGATGAACCTGGTCAGTCAAATGTACGCGCTCGTGGCATTCCAGGGCGGCTACAGTTTCTGGGATACGTTGACGGCCAGCTATATCGGCCAGCCGGACCTCTTCGCTCTTCAATCGCAGAGCATCACGATCGACACCGACCCGACCAGCGGCACGTTTGGTCAGTTCACAACCGGCACCGGGTCGCCCGTCCAGCTCTGCACGACCTTCGCATCCGGTAAGGGGCCGGCGAATTTCTACGACTATCTCGTTCAGCAGTTGATGAGTGTGTCCACTACTTCCTGAACGCCGCGAGAATCGACCAGGTCGTAATGCCGCTCATCACCGTCGTCCAGTAACCGTACTTGTCATAGTAGAAATCGGCGCACGACTTCTGCTCGCTGTAGGGGAGGTCGCCGTTGATCGTCGGATCGGAGAGATTGCGCACGCTGGCCCAGCGTGGCGGCTTCGCCATCGCTTTGCAGACGAGGCCGAGGACGGCATCGTCCATCTCGACCGCGACGCCCTTCTTGTAGAGCTTGTTCTTGCTCGTGCCGAACATGAACGTGTCCGTCGTCAGGATCGGATGGAACGGCGGCACGGGCTCCGACCCATCGAAGTGAATGGTGGTCGGATATTCGTTCGAATTGTTCGTGCTGCAGTGCTTCGTCTTCGGCTCTCCCTTGGCCGTCAGATTCTTCGCGTACTTCTGCATCAGCCGGTGCGCGTCGGCCGCATAGCGCTTGTCGATGTTCCACTTCGACGTGAACGTCTTTCCGTTGAACTTCGCGTTCTTGAAGTCCTCCTCGCACAGGAAATGAGCGCCGCGCGTCACCATGACGTCGCCGAGCTGCATCTTCGGATAGACGCCGCCGCTCGTGCCGGTGGTGAGGAAGAGGCTGGTCTTCGTGTCGCCGATGATCTGGGCGAGCATCTGCTTGAGCGGAAGCGAATACGAACCGTCCGGCATTTTCTTGGCGTCGTCGGCCATGTGCAGATTCGTCTTGTAGATCAGAACCTTCAGATCGCCGATGGAGACGACGAAGTATTTTCCGAGATAGGGAGCGTCCCAGGTCGCGGAATTCGGACCGAACTGGCCTTTGTAGGAATCGAAATTCCGGGCATAGGTGTACCACTGTGTCTTGAAGTAGTACCCCGGCGTGAGTACATCGCACATTGCTTCCGCTTCCGCTTCCGTGTCCATCATCGCGATGGCATCGACGCGCGGCAGGCGTGCGTTCTTCGAAGGGGCGGGATCGATCGGCTCCGGACGCGGAGCGAGTCCTTTTGGCCACGGGATATTGAGCCCTTTGAAATCGGGATTCTCGAGGCGAGGGGAGACTGCCGGAACTCGCGTGCGCCGCAGAAGCGACGTCTTACGCTCGGCGCGGTGTGTACTGGCCATGGTGGGAAGCCCTCCTTTTAGTGGTGCGCCGGAATCGCCTGCTGGCATTTCTCCGGATATTTGTCTGCAGGCACCACGCGAACGAGCTGCATCATGCCGCGGTCCTCATGCGCGAGGATGTGGCAATGAAGTACATACGTGCCGGTGAAATCGACGAACTGCTGGCGGATCGTGACGCGGCTTTCGGCTACCTGGCCGGATTTGAGCGCGACACCGGCAGGCAGCGCGACGACGTCGCTCCAGATGAAGTCTTTCGCCGGCGCATAGGTCGTATACGTCGCGGAATTGCCGTCCGCGGAGAGTATCGGGACCTCGATCTTCGTGATCTGGAAAGGATTGATGTGAATGTGGAATGGGTGCGTCACGGTCGTCTCATTGACGAGCACCCACTCCTGCAGCGCGTTGAGCGGCATGCACTGATCGATCAGTGGACCGAATTGTTCGAACTGCCGGTTGTCGATCGTGTAGCGCGGCGGCAGGTTCAATCCCACGTTCGACGTCAATCTTCCTCCGCCCACGGCGGGACGGCCGGGCTCCGCGTCCCATCCGAACGTGACCTGATGCGGATAATCGGTCGGCTGCGGAAGGTCGGTGAGATAGTCCGGCATTTGCGGCCAATCGATCGTCTTCGGATCTTTCATACCGACCTTGTCGCCGGCGATCTGCACTTGGAAGACGGCTCCGCCGTTCGTGACGAATTGAACCGGATTCGTGGCCGGAACCGTCGCTGGCGCCTGCACCAGAAAATCCATGCGGTTTCCGCCGGCGAGGATCGGGCCGGCCGGCGCTCCGCTCGGATTCGGATACGCGCCGCTCATGAATGGCTGGGAGACGTAGTTGTTGTGACTGAATTGAACGCCGTCCTTCGCCGTTTGCTGGAACACGAAACCGAGGCCCGCACATGGCGTTACCGCGGGGCCGACGGGCAGGCAGAACAAGTCGGGGAACAGGATGCCGGGGGAGGGGAAACCGATCTGTCCCTTGAAGATCGAGCCGGGCGTCCCGTTGACGATGCGCCACAGCTGAACTTCGCCTGGATGCATCGTGATGATGGGATTGACCTGTCCATTGACCAGCAGCAGTCCCGGTCCGAGGGAGCCGAAGTTCACGCCGCCGCGCTCCAGATTCTGATTCGCATTGATCATCTGGAAGACCATGATCTTTTCCGAGTCTTTCTTCCAGTCGCTCCCGTATTCCTTCTTGAAGATCTCGTCGTAATCGCCTTCGATGATGAATGCGCCCGTGAGGCCATTGAGGGCGTGAAGCGCGGTCGAACCGTGCTTGTGCGCGTGATACCAGTGCGTTCCCGGCGCCTGGCCGGCCTTGTACGGTCCGCCTTTCTTGTACGCGGGCAACTCGAACGTATTCACGAACCCGCCGGCCGTGTATTGAGGGAACTGCCCGGCCCGTATTGCCGCCTCATTGGCCGCCCACAAGCCATTGCCGGCTGCTTTGACGAGGGTCTCCTGCTTCTTTCTGTAGCCCTCCGGCATTTCCGCCCACGTCTTGGGGATGCTCGGCTTGGCCATCACTTCCTTGAAGTATCTGATCCAGGTCGACTGAGCCGTGGTGGTGTCGGGCATGACCTGCTCGAGGACGTTGTCGCCGAGGCCGTCGGGATCGGTGTGCGTGCCGTGAAAATGGATGTTCGCGGTGCTCGAGCCATGGAAGCAGTCGGGGAAAGTGTCCTTGGCCGGATAGAGCGACGGATTGGTCGACTGGTCGCAGCCGTACTGCGGATTCGACTTGCCGTTCGCGGTGACGAACGTATAAGAAAACTTCTTGTCGTCGACCGTATTGAGGAAGAGGATCGAGACCTTGCTCCCCACCTTCGCGCGCATCGTCGGGCCGGGCGTGAACACCTTCGGGTCACTCGGATACTTGATACCGGGGTTGGAGAGGGTCCACCCCTGGTAATAGCGCAGATGTACCGTACCGACCGGCGCTCCGACGTTCCGGTCGGCGTCGCTCATCTGAATGATTGCGCCCTTCGGATCGTCGACGCGTACCTCGCCGGGATTCGTGAATGTCTGAGCGGAAGCGATCGAGGCGGCGAGAAGGAGGGCAATCCACAATGAAGTTCTCATCTTGCGCGTCTCCTCAGCTGAATTGGACCTGGATGGATTGATTGATCGTGTTTCCGAGCGCGTCTGTGACGTTCAATTGATAGTTGATGGGCGAGGTGTCCGTCGGCGTCGAGATCAGGGCGATGCTCACGCCTGCGGAACTGCCTGCCGGCGCTGTCTCCTGCAGTGCGAGATAGGGATACCTGGGATCATTCGCCATCGCGTATGGCGACTTTCCGCCCGTGGCGATGGCAGCCGGGGTGCCGCTCGCGACCTTGACAGGCGGCGTCGACGCGGCGAAGTTGTTGTAGACGTTGATCGTCCCGCTCTCCGACTGATGCCCCGGCATGGCGCAACCGTATGTGATTGCCATTGGAAGGGCCCACGGCGCGGCGGGCTGCATTTCGTTCGAGACACCTTGCGGCTGGACGAGCAGGCCCGTGCAGTTCGGAACGGGGAAATGCGTCTTGCTGTCGTTGTTTTTCCAGGCGACGGTATCGGACTGCACGACGTCCACGGATGCAAACGCGCCACCGGCTGATATTACGATCGTCTTCGTTGTCGCATTGGTCGGTACGCCGGGGCTCGTGGTTCCGGAATCCGGATTCACGACGATCGAGCCGCTCTCCGCCTCATGTCCGCTGATCGCGCAGCCATACGTGATCGTCGTGGGAAGATTCGGGCTCGGCGCGGGCTGAATCGGCGGCGTGGTCCCTCCCGGCGCCACTTGCAGATTGGAATTGTTGGGAGGGATTTTGGAGCAGCCTGGAACGGGATAGTGCTGCTGCGTGTCGTCGTTGTACCAGAAGACCAGGTCGCGTTGAAAAACCTGGGTTGGCTGAAACACTCCGCCTTTGTTGATGACGATTCGGACGGACATACGGTGACTCCTCTTCGCAATGAGTGATCGCGGGGACCGATTTCGAACCGAATTCCTTGCTGAAGGGTGGAGCTTACCCGAAAAGGCGCGCTACTCGATCAACTTCTTGTACTCCGGATCGTTGCGCAGCGCCTCGAGGTCGGGATCGGCGGATGCCTGCTTCTTCAGCTTCGGGTTGAGGCGGAGCGCTTTGGCGAGCGTGTCGAGCGACTCGGCGCGCTTGCCTCCCGCGAGGCGGATCACCGCGAGGTCGTACAGCAGCTCGGGGTTCTCGGGAGCGAGGGTGGCGGCGTGCTCCTGCGCGACGAGCGCGTCGGCGAAGCGTTTGTGCGTGAACGCGGTCCAGCCTTCGTTCCAGGCGTAGTTCATCTCGGCGATGTCGAGCAGGCGTCCGAGCTCGTGGAAAGGATCGGCATGGTCATCGACGCGGATGTCGATGGCGCGATCGCTGTTGCCGTTGTAGCCGGCGCCATCCTTCACGACGATCAGCACCGCCGACTGCCGTCCCCGCGAGTCGCCGCCCGCCGCATCGCCCGCGCTGAGAGCGGCGAACATGCGCCGCGCCAGCGTTCCCTTCGTGGCGAGGAACGTCTTCTCCATCGCGAGCACGACCGCCTCGCCGGTGAGGATGTTGCCCTGCACAGCGTAGTTCGGACCGTTCCGGCCGCCCGCCCAGTTGTTGCACTTCGGGCCGCTGTAGGTCGCAGAGCTGCCGTCGCGCGCGACGATGCCGAGCTGCCGCGCGCTCGGATCGGAGTCCTCGCGCAGCAGGATCTTCAACGTCTCTTCGGCATTCGCTCCGCGCTGCAGCAGCTCGAGGCCGCGCGGTCCGAAGACGACGTTCGCATTCGCCTGCGTCGCCACCGCGCCGGCACTCGCGCTTGCGTACGGCACGACGCTGCCGACGCTGAAGAATCGCGACGCGACCGCCACGCCGAGCTCCTTCGTGTCGGGATCGCGGGCGACGATCGAAAAGGTGGCGATGTTGTGCGCGCGCGCCGTGGCGGCGATGAAGATGAGAGCGAGAAGTGCCTTGCGCATGGCGCGATTCTACATTCGGCACTCCGAGAGCTTGCGGAGGACGAAGCGCTTTTCGGGCAGCGACGCCGGCAGCTCCAGCGCACGTGTGAAGTGCTCGGCGGCGCGCGTGCGATCGCCGGCGCGGAGCCAGAGCTCGCCGAGGGTCAGGGCGAGCGGCGGATAGTCGCGGAGGCGCGATGCGTCGGCGATCCGCTCGACCTCGGCGATCCCCGCGGCCGCACCGTCGCGCATGGCGACCGCGATGGCGCGATTCAGCGCGACGACCGGCGACGGGCGTGTGGCGAGCAGCTCGTCGTAGAGCGACACGATCTCCGGCCAGTCGGTTTCGTCGAACGACGACGCGATGGCGTGCGTCGCGGCGATGGCCGCCTCGATGTGGTACGTGGTGACCGTGTCGCCATCGGCCGCCGCCTCGAGCTGGTGGAGACCTTCTTCCAGCATCGCGCGGTCCCACGCATCGCGATCCTGATCGGCGAGCAGCGCGAGCTCGCCCGCGGCATCGGTGCGGGCGGGTAGCCGCGCGGCCTGCAGGAGCATCAGCGCCAGCAGGGCGTGAGTGGTGGGGGAGGTGGTGGCGGGATGGTCAACCAGTTGACGAGTGAGCCGGATCGCTTCGTGGCAGATGTCGGCGCGTACGAGCTCGTCTCCGGCAGTCGCGGCGTAGCCCTCGTTGAACATCAGGTAGAGAACCGTCATCAGCGATTCGACGCGCGGCGCGAGCTCGGCGCGCGGAGGGAAGTCGAAGGTCAGCTTCTCGTCGCGAATCAGCCGCTTCGCGCGGACGAGACGCTGGGCGATGGCGCTGCTCTGCGCCAGGAACGCGCGCGCGATCTCATCGACGCTGAATCCGCCGACCGTCTTCAGCGTCAGGACGATGCGGCTCTCCTCCGGAATGGCGGGGTGGCAGCAGAGGAGCATCATCCGGAGCTGATCGTCGACCAGTTCGTGCGCGAGCGACGGCTCGTCGGGATCGACGCTGTCGCCCAAGGCCGCCGCGAGGGCCGGTTCCTTTTCGCGCAGCATCGCGTTGCGGCGGAGTTGATCGAGGGCCCGGTTGCGCGCGACGCGGAACAGCCAGCCGGCGGGATTCTCCGGGATGCTGCCGAAGCTCCACTGCTGCATCGCCGCGATCAGCGCCTCCTGCACGACTTCCTCGGCGAGCGGGAGGTGCTCGGGACCGAAGACGCGCGTCAGCGTGGCGACCATCTGTCCCGCGCGATGGCGGAACAGATGGTCGATGAGCGCATTGGTGTCCAACGGATCAGACCTGCTGGACCTCACGAACCTCGATGGAGCCGAAGTCGAGATGTGGGCAGTCGGCGCAGATGCGGACCGCCTCGTCGTAGCTGGCGGCCTCGATGGCGAGGTAGCCGCCGAGGATCTCCTTCGCTTCGACGAACGGTCCGTCGGTGACCGTGGTGCTGCCGTTGCGGCGGATCACGCGTCCCTCGCCGTCGCGAAGCTTCTGGCCGGTGGCGCTGACCTTCGCCATCCAGTCGCGGTAGCGTCCGGTGATCTGCTGCATCTCCTCCGGACTCATCCCGTCGCGAACCATTCCTTGACCGCGGAGCATGAGAATGAATTGAGCCATGTCGTTCTCCTTTCGCAGTGTAGACGAACGGTCCGGATGGGAATCGACACGGGCAGGCAAAAAAAATCGAGCCCCGGCTTTTGGCCGGGGCTCGACGAGAAGGGGGACTCTGGATTAGTTGGTCTTGATGCAGCCGCTGTTGGCGTTCGACCACTCGTACTGGTAGCCGTATCCGCCGGTGCCGATGAACGGCGACGGGGACCACGCGCACTTGTCGTCGGCTTCGTAGCCGCGACGATCGAACCACGCATTGCCGAGGGCGTCGGTAACGGCCTCACGGGTCTCGTGGCAAACGAAGTGCTCCTGATTCTGGGCGGTGGTGAAGCCGCTGACGGAGCAGCCGCTGCAACCCGGCCAGGGCTCGATCGAGTACTTCACGTTCTTGCCCGAAGCGTCAACGTAGTGGCTGTGATAGGCGCAGTAGGCCAGATTCGGACCGCCGCAGGAGGTCGAGGAACCGTCGGACGAGTAGGAGCCGGACGGGAGGAAGACTTCGTAAATGGCGTTGTAGTCGACGCCGTGGCCCGTGATGTAACGCTTCACTTCCGCCTGGACGGTCGCGTCGGTCACGTTGGTCGGAGGAACGGTGGTATCGAACCAATCGGCCTGGCTGCCGACGAGCGAACCGGTGGCGATGTTGCCGTAGCCGCTGACCGGGTCTTCACCGTAGTACTGAACGATCGTGTGATACTCGCCGGTGGTGCCGAACTGGTTGCGGAAGCCCTGCAGCTGCGAGGCATACGACGCGTCGGCGCCTGTGAAGGAGGGACCCCAGAAGATCAGAACGACGTTCGCGTTCCGAATGACCGTGCCGCCGTTGTGGTACGAAAGGTTGCCACCGGCGCCACCGCCACCAGCGAAGTTGCTGGGGTTGGCCTTGGTGTTTCCGTGATTGACCTCGAGATTCTGACCAAAAGCAGAAACCGCCAGGGCGGCCGTGAAAACGAGTGCCAGAGTCTTCTTCATGTGGGTTGGTCCCTCTCCTAAGTTTGTTGTTAAATTTTTGAAGATTTACTTCGACGACGGGTCAGCTAAGAGCAACGTCGCTGCCAACCGCCATCACATCGCTAAGTGATTGAAACTACAGGAAGAATGATTTTAGTGTGGAACCAAAAGGGTCAACATCGACCCCTTTGCGGGTCAAAAGGCTGGTGCAGGCTTTGACCCGAGGGTCAGGAGTTGATCGATCGAAAGCGGCATTCTTCGCCTGTTTCGGTCCGGAAGAGCGCGTGGTACCAACCTTTCACCACCACCGGGGTCAGCGTTCCCCGTCAACCTGCAGCGGACAGCCGTTTGCCACATTGATGATGACCCTCTCGTAGGCGGATCGTGTCAGCCTTCGCGATGGTGCCAGTACTCTTCGGGGATGACTTCCTCGCCGTCGACGAAGGTCTTGAACTCCGCTTCGAGTCTGACGACAGGCAGGGCGAGCTTCTTGACGTAGGGGGGAGTCCATTGACTGCCGCTACGGCAAGGATCAAATCATGATGGAACGAGCGGCCGCGCGGCTCAGGCGTCGAGCCGGAAGTAGATCGTCAGCTCGTGCACGACCTCTTTCGCCTCGCCATCCTTCATCATCGGGCGGAAGCGCCAGTTGCGGATCGCCTTCACTGCGACTTCGCTGAACAGCGGGCGTCCCGGCGGAGTCACCACGATCACTTCCTTGACGCGGCCGTCCTTGCCGATCCTGTATTTCACGACCAGCGAGTCTTCCCAATGGCGTAGCCGGGCGTCCTCGGGATACTTGGGGTAGACCTGCGAGACCGGATACATCGGCAGCGGCTTGTCGCGCTCGATGACGATCGGAGCGTCTTTCGGGATGCCGCCGATGACGCCGCCCGTCTGGCCGCCGAGGTCGCCGCCGAGGATGCCGGTCGGAGTGCCGCCGACGACGCCGCCCTCGATCCCGCCCTCCACTCCGGCTACTACGCCGACCGTCGACGTCATCGTCGGCTTCGGCAGGTCGTTCGTGACGATCGGGATCTCGTCGGGGATGATCGTCGGCGCGACTTCCGACGGAAGCTTGACCGGCATGAAGTCCTTCGGAATCACGGGAGCGAGCCGCGGTGGTGCGGGGGGCGGAGGCGGCGGCGGAGGATCGGGGATCAGGACGAGCTGATACGACCGCATGAACCGCGGCGACTGCGCCGGGAAGTGAACGTTCCAGACCGCGATCACGACGGCGATGGCGATCGCGATGCCGTGAACGGCGAGGGAAACCGGGAGCGACTCATAAAGAATGAGGCGGCTGCGGCGACCGGCAATTTCAGGCGCGACTGTTTCGAACATCCGCCCTTCCCGAAGTTATTGTGATGAGAACCCGCGACATTCTAAACCCGCGACTCTCTCTCGCGTGTTACAAAATGAAGCTCTTAACTGGCCTGAGACGTTTGATGCGGAGTGAGATTACCAGCAAACCAGCTCGGTCAGACCGCATCGTTGCAATACTTCTCGGGCTCGGCAGCGCAGCGGTCGTGGTCTGGCAGAATTCGCGCCTCACCGTTCTCTGGGATCTGGCGTACATCCTCGAAATCGCATCGCGAATCGCGGCAGGGGATGTGCCGTACTGCGATTTCCCGTTTCCGTACGCGCCGCTCACGTTCATTGTCCAGGCTCTGCTGATCCGCATCTCCGGCCGCGCGCTCTGGCACCACGTCGCGTATGCCGCGATCGCCTGTGCCATCGCCACCGGCCTGACGTACTTCATCGTCCGCCGCATCACGGCCTCGCGCCTCGTGTCGGTGATCCTGACTCTGTTGCTCATCGTGCTCGGGATCTACTGCGTCTTTCCGCATCCTTTCTACGATCCCGACTGCTGTCTCGTCGTTCTCTGCGTCATCGCGCTGATGCTGCGCGACGACGACTCGATCGCGCTCGGCGTGCTCGCCGTCGTGCCGCTGTTCGTGAAGCAGAACATCGGACTGGCGCTGCTCGCAGCGATGATCGTCGTCGCGCTCGTGCGCCGACGGTGGCGGACGCTCGGCGGAATCGCGATCGGAGGAGGCGCGGCGCTGTTGCTCGTCGCGACGATCTTCGGTCTCGGCAATTACGTGCAGTGGACGATCCGCTTCGCCGCCGCGCGGCGGCTGCCGTCGATCGCGCAACAGCTCGAGACGTACAACGACCCGGTTTTGTGGTGGTGGCTCACATGCGTGGTGGGAGGAGCGTTCATCGCGCGAAGATGGCGCATCGCGGGCATTGTGCTGATCGCGATGCCGTGGCTCTGGACGTTGTGGCGCTTTTTCGCCGCTGATGATCCGCTGGAGCCGCAGATCAATCTGTTGAGAACGTGGCCGCTGATGATCGTGATCGCGTTGCTTCTGATCAGAAATCCAATCGCGTTCATCATCTTCGCCACGATCCAGGGCACGTTCCTGTCGCAGAGCACGTGGGGCTCGACATACGGCATCTGGCCGCTGCTCGTGATTCTCTTCGCGCTCGCGTTCGAACGACTCGGCATCGATCGCCTGTCGATCGCGCTCGCCGCGCTCATCGTCGCCGTCACGCTCTTCGCCGCGGTGCGCTACGTCGTGCTCGAGGAACGGCTGAAATACGCGAAGGTCTTCGAGCCGTGGCGTCCCGAGTTCGCATCGCTCGTCGTGTGGACCGATCGCAACATCCCTCGCGACGACGCGATCCTCTGCCTGCCGGGCGAGGACCTCTTCTACTTCACGACCGGACGCCGTCCGCGCGTGCCGGTGCTGATGTTCGATCGGACCATCAATCCGTTCGACGCGAAGGCGATCGCCTCATTTCGCGATGTCCGCTGGGTGATCGTGAAAAAGCGGCTGCAGCTGAACGGGGCGCCGATGGAGAACGAAGAGGAAGTGCTTCGACTCCTGGCGCCGCACCTCACGCCGGCCGCGCACCTGCCGAACTACGACGTCTACCGCCGGCAGTGAGGGGCACTGCCGGCGGCGGACGGGAGAGGTTTCCGGGTAAGCGAGGAGATCCGGTTGCCCCATGTACTTGGAGGGACCGAGATGCCATTTGTGGTGTTACAAAACAGTTACAACGGTGGTTGTGAGCCGGGTCACGACACATTTTTACTTTCGGCGCTACCTTGCGCCCATCGTGATGACCCGCTACGTCCAGAAGCTTGCCCTGCTCGGCCGCGAAAAGTGGATCGGGTGGGAGATCGACGGCGTCGGCACCGAGGTGCCGGGACTCGTTCTCGTCGAGAACATGTCGGATGAAGAGCTTCGCTCGCACGGCGTGAAGGAGTTCAGCCCGATGCCGTTCGAGAGTTTCCTCGGCCTCGGCGCCGCTCTCGCTCGCGGAACCACGCTGCTCGACGAAGACATCGAGTTCCGCCTCGACGCATTGCAGGTCGGGATGGATCGCAGCCGCAGCCGCGGCATCACGATCATCCCGCGCCAGGTGCTTGCGCTGATGCTCGGCGAGGCGATCGAGCATCCGCGCGTGCAGGAGCGCTTCCGCGAGTGGGAGCGAACCGGCTCGGTGCAGGTTCTGCGCGGCGAAGACTGCTATCTGCGGATCACCGGCCGTCTGGCATAGACGTGGGGCGGGTTCTCTAACCCGCCGCCCCCGGGGGTGGGCGGGTTGGAGAACCCGCCCTACGTTCGCAACCCGAGCTTCGCGTACATCTCCGCGTCATCCGGCCCGACGATCGTGAACGTCGTCACGCCGCGATCGTTGCCGCCATCCGCCTTCAGCAATCCGAGGTGCGTGAGGTCTTCGTCGACTCCGACGATGTCGTAGCCGACCCACATCGCGTAGCCGCGCTCCTCTGATGGACCGAGGGAGCTGGCGACGCGGGCAACATTCTTGATGTAGCGTGACATCGTGCTCTAGCCGATCATTTTCACGACATGAGCAAAGCCGATCAACTCCTCCGCCGCGTGTTTCCGCCGATGCTGGCGACGCTGACGACCGAGCCGCCGGGCGATGAGTCGTCGTGGGTGTACGAGCTGAAGTACGACGGGTTCCGCGCGGTCGTGGCCATCGCGGATGGCGAGATGGCGATGAAGAGCCGCAACGAGCTCGATCTCGCGCCGCGCTTTCCGCGCGTGGCCGAGGCGGTGGCGAAGATCAAGTGCCGGGAGATCGTGCTCGACGGCGAGATCGTCGCGCTCGACGAAAAAGGAGCGCCGCGCTTTCAGCTGCTGCAGCAGGGAAATCGCGAGCTGATCTTCTTCTTCGACATCCTCTGGCTCGACGGCAACGATCTCCGCTCGAAGCCGTACGTCGAACGGCGGGCGATGCTCGAGAAGGTCCTGCGCCGTCCACCTGCGGCGGTGAAGATCGCGGAAGTGATCGACAAGCCGTGGGTCGATGCGCTGCGTGATGCGGCGGCGGCCGGCTACGAAGGGATCATCGCCAAGCGCCGCAGCTCGGTCTACGAAACGCGCCGCTCGAAGGACTGGCTGAAGATCAAGGCGCTCAATGAGCAGGAGCTCGTCGTCGTCGGCTTTCAACCGTCGACACATTCAACGCGCGAGATCGGCTCGCTGCATCTCGCCGTGTTCGGGAAAGACGGCCTGCTGCATTACGCGGGGAAGGTCGGCACCGGCTTCTCGTACAAGCTGCGCGTCTGGCTGAAGGACGAGCTGTCGAAGGATGTCGTGCCGCAGACGATGGTGCAGGACGCGCCGCGCGTGCGTGATGCGACGTGGGTCAAGCCGCGGCTCGTGGCGCAGGTGGCATTCACGGAATGGACATCCGACAACCGCCTGCGGCATCCGTCGTTTCTCGGATTGCGCGACGACAAGGCGCCGGCCGAGGTGGTGAAGGAGGTGGCTGTGGCGGTCGGCAGACAGCAGAAAGCAGACAGCGGACAGCAGAAGGTCAATCTGACACATCCCGAACGCCTGCTCTATCCGCGCGACAAGATCACGAAGGAAGACGTCGCCGCGTACTACGAGTCGATGGCGAAGCCGATGATGCGCGCGCTTGCTGGGCGGCCGCTCTCGCTCGAGCATTGGAACTCGGGAATCGATCAGCCTTCGTGGTTCCATCAGAATCTCGGGCGCGAGGCGCCGTCGTGGCTGACGACCGTCGCCACGCCGACGCGCGTCTCGAGCCGCACCACCGTCAAACATCTCGTCGCCGACAGCCCCGAGGCGTTGCGCTGGCTCGCGCAGATGTCGGTGCTCACGGTCCACATGTGGAACTCGCACGAGCCGAAGCTGGAGGAGCCCGACTGGGTCGTCTTCGATCTCGATCCGGCGAAGGGAAAGGGGATCGAGCAGGCGATCGAGGCGGCGATCATCCTCCGCAAGCTGCTCGACAACCTGAAGCTGCCGAGCGTGCCGAAGACGTCGGGGAAGCGCGGCATTCACGTACTCGTCCCGATCAAGAGCGGCTACTCGCACGAGGATGCGAATGCCTTCGCCTGCCACCTCGCCGGCGCGATCGCCGGATCGGTGCCGGAGTTCACCGTCGAGCGCGCGCTCGAGAAACGGCGCGGCCGGCTCTACCTCGATTGCATGCAGAACGCATACGGCAAGACGATCGTCGCGCCGTATTCGCTGCGCGCGATCGATGGCGCTCCCGTCTCCGCGCCGCTGAAATGGAGCGAGGTGACGAAGAAGCTCGACCCGAAGAAGTACAACCTGAAGACGATGCCGGATCGCGTCGCGAAGGTGGGCGATCTGTTCGAGGCGGTGTTCAAGGATCGGGTGAAATTACCGACGTTTGAATGATCGCTATCGTCTCGGCGCCATCGGCGCGCCGTCGTACACGAACTCCTTCGGCACGGCGAACATCGCCGGTGCGACTGATTCGACGCGCATGTCATCGATCACCGTCCGCGTCGTCTCCCGGATCGGCGGACCGCCTTCGAACGTCCGCGTGACCACCAGTTCGCTGCCAAGGGTCATGCCGGTGAGCGATGAGGTCACCGGCTTCAGGTCGCGATCGACGGCCGACCAGCCGGTCGTAAGGTCGCGCTCGAACGGCAGGCGCGGCAGGTCTTCGGCGCACCAGATGATCTGCGTCGCGCGGACCGTGGCGTTGATCGGCGTGCCGTCTTCGTCTTCCGCGGTGAGGCGGTACTGGACCGTGATCAGGTGCTTCTTCGCACGATGTCCGGCGACGATCTCCGTCTCCGCTTCGTTGTGCTCGATGACGGGTTTCCCGACTGTCTCGCCACCGGGGAACGGGAACTGGAAGAGGATCGAGGAGCGCGTCTTGGCCGTGACGCGCACGCGGTCGTGATACTTCCGTTTCGCGCTGTTGAGCAGGACCGCGGTCACGTCGCCGTCGCGTGAGATCGCGATGTCGAAATCGCGCGAGCCGCCGGGTGTCGGATCGAGCTCGAAGCGATAGCTCTTGGCCTCGGCGTACACGCGTCCCGACGACTGCGACGTCCCATGACTGTCCGCGAACGTCGTCGTGAAGTGATAGATGACGCCTGCCAGAAACAGGGACAGCATTCCTGCATTATCTCGCGTGACATAATCGCCGGCTGTGACGAAACGCGCAGTAATCACGGGCGCTTCGAGCGGTATCGGCGAGGCGCTGGCGCGCGAACTGGCGTCGCGGGGGTGGGAGCTGGCGTTGCTCGCGCGGCGCGGCGACGTGCTGGCGAAACTGGCTGTGGAACTGCCGCGCGCGGTGGGCATCGAGTGCGACGTTCGCGACGCCGCGGCCGTTCGCGATGCCGTGCGAAGCGGCGAGTCGCAGCTCGGAGGTCCGTTCGATCTCGCAATCGCCAACGCCGGGATCGGCCTCCCGTCATTCGCGTTCGAGTTCAACATCGAGGACGCCGAGCAGATGGTCCGCGTCAACTTCCTCGGCACGCTCTATCTCTTCGACGCCGTGATTCCCTCGATGGTCGAGCGGCGCCGCGGACGCTTCGCCGGCGTGGCATCACTCGCCGGGCATCGCGGCCTCCCGTCGTCGTCGGTCTATTCGGCGACCAAATCGGCGATGCAGTCGTTCCTCGATGCGAGCCGCGTCGAGCTCAAGCCGCTCGACGTGGGGGTGACGATCATCAATCCCGGCTTCGTCGCCACGCCGATGACGGAGAAGAACAAGAGCATGCCGTTCCTCTGGCAGGCGCCGCGCGCGGCGAAGTACATCGCCGACCGGCTGGAGCGCGGCAAGGCGATCATCGAGTTTCCGCTGCCGATGTCGCTCCTCGCGCGAACGCTTCGTTTCACGCCGCGCGTGTTGTTCGACCGCCTGACCGTCGTTTATGCGAAGCGGAAGATCGATCGCAGTAAGCTGAAGCGATGAACAAGCAAACGCTCGGTGTCCGGCTCTGGGCACTGAAGAACGTGTTTCTCCTCTGGCTCGCGTCGCCGACGATTCTCGAAGTGAACGAGCGCCGCTGCGTCGTGCGCATTCCGCTGAACTGGAAAACGAAGAACCACCTCGGATCGATGTACTTCGGCGCGCTCTGCATCGGCGCCGACGTCTCGGGAGGCCTGATCGCGTTTCACCTGATGGAGCAGCAGAAGGTGCGGATGTCGTTCGTCTTCAAGGATGTGAAGGGGAGCTTTCTCAAGCGCCCCGAGGGGGATGTGCTGTTCACATGCGAAGACGGGCCGGGCATTCAGGAGACCGTGAACCGCGCCATTGCCACCGGGGAGCGGCAGGAGTCGGCGGTGCACGTCGTCGCCACCTGTCCGAAGAAGCTCGGCGACGAACCGGTGGCGACGTTCGAGTTGACGCTGTCGTTGAAGAAAAAGTGATCGACTATGGCTTCGCCGTTTCGGCGTACAGCAGCTCGATCCACTTGTCGGTCTTGATGAAGCCCTTGCCCCAGGGCGTTTCCCACTTGTCGAGCACCTTCTCGCTCTTGAGCTGATCGACCGTCTTGCCCGCCTTGCGTCCGGCATCGACGGCGCTCCAGGTTCCTTTCAGCACGTCGAGGAACGCGCGGAGTCCGGCTTTGTCCGACAGCGGGCCGTGACCGGGGATCACCTTCGCGTCATCCGGCATCGTGGCGAGCACGGTCTGCACCGCGTTGATCATGCCCTTCACGCTGCCGCCGTTGTCGGTGTCGATGAACGGGTACATGCCGTTGAAGAAGTCGTCGCCCATGTGCACGACGTTCGACTTCGAGAAGAAGATCACCGAATCGCCGTCGGTGTGTCCGTGAGGGAAGTGGACCGCGCGGATCTCTTCGCCGTTGGCCCAGATCGAGACCTTGTCGTCGAACGTGACGACCGGCAGCGCCTCTTTCGGCGCGGGAGGGGTCGCGCCGCCGAGGTTCTTCGAGCCCGACTCCAGGCGCTTGCGGACGTTCGTCTGGGCGACGATCGGCGCCTCGCGTCCGAACACCTGATTCCCGCCGGTGTGATCGCCGTGATAGTGCGTATTGACCACGAACTTGATCGGCTTGTCGGTGATGCCGTGCAACGCCTCCTTGATCTTCGGCGCGAGCGGCACGAACTGATCGTCGACGATCACGATCCCGTCGTCGCCGGCCGAAACGCCGATGTTGCCGCCGGCACCCAGCAGCACGTAGACCGAGCCCCCGGCCTTGACGACCTTCACTTCGACTTTCGAGAAGTCGCGGTCCTGGGCGAAGAGGGGAGTGGCAAGAAGGAGTGCAATGAGAAACGATCTGCGCATAGCCAGATTCTAGCTCTAAGCTCTCAGCTCAAAGCTCTAAGGATAGGCGCCTCACCGCTCTTTGTTAGAGCTTAGAGCTGAGAGCTTAGAGCTCTCCCGCCTTATAATCGAAACCTCTGTAATGTCAGAAGATCAATGATCCAGTTCCACTCATTGGAAGTCCCGCAGCTCGAACGGTTTCTCGAGCGGCACAAGGCCGGGCTGACGCTTCGGAACGAAGTGGACCTCGATCTCGTGTTGCGGCAGATTCTGCAGAAGGCGTACGAGTTCGTCCCTTCCGAGTCGGGCTCGATCCTCCTCGACGATCCGTTCCGCAAGGTCGCCTCGCGCAAGGACAACGACCTCGTCTTCATCGCCACGTTCGGACAGGCGAGCGCGAATCTGATCGGCCAGCGGCTCTCGGCGATGCGAGGCATCGTGGGCCGCGTCTACCAGACCGGCAGCCCGTATCTCTCGACCAACGTCACGGAGGACGAGTTCTTCTTCTCCGACATCGATCAGAAGATCGGGCACACGACGCATTCGATCGTCTGCGTCCCGATCTACATCGGCAAGCATGTCTGCGGCGTCCTGGAGCTGATCAATCGCCTCGACGGCTCGGCCTTCACGCAGCGCGACATGACGCTGCTGGAGATCTTCGCCGGCTACACCTCGTTCACGCTGCAGAACGCGCTCGACGCCCGGCGGGCGCACGAACTGGCGAAAAAAGACGATCTGACCGGCCTGTACAACGACCGCTGGTTCAACGTGCGGCTCACCGAGTCGCTCGCCGATGCCCGGAAGTCGGGGAAGGAAGCGGTGCTGATCTTCATGGATCTCGACCGCTTCAAAGTCATCAACGACTGCCACGGTCACCTGGCCGGCAGCCAGGTCCTGCGCGAGGTCGGCTTCCACCTCAAGCGGATCGTGCAGCGCGGCGACGCCACGGTGGCGCGCTACGGCGGCGACGAGTTCGTGATGATCCTTCCCGACACGTCGCTCGACGAGGGGGTCAAGGTCAGCGAAGAGATCTGCCACACGATCGCCAACTCCAGTTTCCTCGACCGCGAGTGGGGCTTTTCGATGCCTCCGCTGCATCTGCACGGCATCCTCTCGGCGTCGATCGGCATCGCGCAGCACATCCCCGAGCTGAACGTGACGCAGCCGATCGAGCAGGAGAAGAACATGCTGCTCAAGCGTGCCGACACCGCCATGTACCGCGCGAAGTCGCGCGGCAAGAATCAGGTCGTCGTCTCGCGCGCGGGCGAGGACATGACGCCCGACAACGGCGGCGAAGTCTCGACTGCAATCGGCTGACGTTTCGCCAGCCAGGCCCAGATGGCGAGCGTCGAGGCCGCGGCCGCGAGATGCTTCAGCGTGTGGCCGCTGACGAACCGCAATGCGTCGTAGATCTGCCGGTCGTACAGCTCGCACCCCTTCGCGACCGCGTAGAAAACGATCACCCACGCGAGGAAGCCGCGACGCGTGTAGCGCGAGCGGAAGAAGATCGGCAGGACGATGAGCAGCAGTCCGGGAAAGAACTGAACGACGCCGTACAGCCGCAGGTCGCCGTTCACTTTCCACCAGACCAGGCTGCCGATCCCGATCGCCTCCGCGACGATCAACGCCGCGATCGCGTACCGCCCTTCATAGTCATCGACGAGGAGCGCGACCATTGCCATGATCGCGACGACCATCCCGGCTCGATCCCAGAGCAAGGTCGCGTTGCCCGGCGCGTAGTGATAGAGGCCCGAGCCGAACGCCGTGAGGATCAGTCCGACGCCAAAGGTGGAGCGACAGGCGCCCCGCCTGTCGGCCGGCGAAAGGACGAGAACGCCGATGGCCAGAAACGGCAGGTTCGACGCGACGTTCCAGAAGTTCGGGATCCCGAGGAATGGACGGGTGTCGGCGAACCGGTGATAGGCCGGATCCTGAGGAAACCAGGGCACGAAAAGGAACGTACCGGCGACGGCCGCGACGGCCAGCGCGACGATGATGAGAAGTGGTCTGCGCATCGCCAAAAAGATTCTGCTATTCTCCGTCATCCACCCGTTAGCCTCATTTTTCTTTCACAATTTCATTCATTTCAGGAGGCACCGCATTGGCGAAAATCACTGCCGAATACATTTGGATTGATGGACAGAAACCGACGGCCAAGCTCCGTTCCAAGACGAAGATCCTCGACGCTCCGGTCAAGAGCCTGGCCGACATTCCCGAGTGGGGATACGACGGATCGAGCACGTCGCAGGCGAGCGGACACTTCTCCGATCTGCTGCTCCGTCCGGTGAAATTCGTTCCCGACCCGCTGCACCGCGAACACGATGTCCTCGTGCTGTGCGAAGTCCTGAATCCTGACGGCAGCGTGCACTGGAGCAACACACGGGCGCATCTTCGCGAAGTGGCGGAGAAGTACAAGGAGCACGACCCCTGGTTCGGCATCGAGCAGGAGTACACCTTCTTCGAAGGGAACCGTCCCCTCGGCTGGCCGGAGTCGGGTTTCCCCGCGCCGCAGGGCGGCTATTACTGCGGAGTGGGCAGCGACGAGGTCTTCGGCCGCGAGGTCGTCGAGGCGCACGCCGACGCCTGCATCCGGGCCGGCATCCACATCGTCGGCACGAATGCCGAGGTCATGCCGGCGCAGTGGGAGTTCCAGGTCGGAGCGGTCGGGGCGCCCGACATCGCCGACGAGCTCTGGCTTGCGCGCTGGCTCCTTTATCGCATCGGAGAAGAATTCGGAGTGAGCGCGACGCTTTATCCGAAGCCTGTGAAGGGCGATTGGAACGGTGCCGGCGCGCATACGAACTTCTCGACGAAGGCGACGCGCGGCGAGAACGGAATCAAGGTGATCGAAGAGGCGATGAAGAAGCTCGAGAAGCGCCATGACGACCACATCAAGGTCTACGGCGCGCACAACGAAGAGCGGCTGACCGGTCTGCACGAGACGGCGCCGATTCACGCGTTCCGTTATGGCGTCAGCGACCGCGGCGCATCGGTCCGTATTCCGATGGCCACGACCGCGACCGGCCGCGGCTATTTCGAAGACCGGCGTCCCGCGGCGAACATGGATCCTTATCAGGTTTGCGCGATTCTGATCGAAACCGTTTGTGGTGACTAACGTATACTCTATGATCGCGGAGCGGCTCGCATTGAACGCTCCGCGATCACCCTTACAGATCAATGAACAGTGTCGCAGTGGCTGAACTGATTCTGAACATGGCCTGGTTGGCCGTCACGTTGACGGCGTTCCTCGTCCTGTTGCCTCAGGCCAGCTCGCGCCGGGGCAAACATGCGGTGGCCGCGCTTCTTTGCTGCGCCGCGCTGCTGTTCCCGATCATCTCCCTCTCCGACGATCTCGGCGCCGATCGCGACACTTACGAAGTGCTCGCCGCGGTGCTGGTTGCCGTTGCTCTCATCATCGGCCTGACGGCGATCGCGCGCATCACCGTGCGCCCGGTTGCCCGCGTGTCGTTCGTTCTCGCGAAGCACGCCGATCCCCGCTCCCCTCCGGCGCGCTGACCAGCGGACTGCGGTCCGTTGCAGCGCCGGCACCCCGTCCGGTCTCCATTCGAAGGCAGCGCGTCGCTGTCTCCGATTTCCTTCCTCCCAAATCCTTGGAGACCGGCGGGATGCGAGCGCTGCACGACCCAGCCGCGCAGCGGCGGCATTCTCGCGAGTTGGCTATCCCCTGAGCCAGCTCCCGGGCTGCGAGGGTGTCGCCACTGGACGGCTGGTGTTCGGACAGATAGCAGGTAACAGATAGCAGATAGCAGGTTGCGATTCCTGCCGGGTGCTCCTCTATCTGCTATCTGCCTCCTGCTATCTGATGGTCATCTGCGGTATCGACAACAGGAACCCGTTCGGATACATCACGAACCCGTCGATGTTGCTCCGCATGATCGCCACGTTGTCGCGGTGGTAGAGCGACACGTACGGCAGATCGTCGGCGAGGATCTTCTGCACTTCGTCGTACGTCACCCGCCGCTTCGTCCGATCGAACGTCGAGCGTCCCTGCTCGATCAGCTGGTCCACTTTCGGATTGATGTAGTAGCCGCGGTTCTGGCCGTTCGGGGCGAGGCTCTTCGAATGGAAGATCGTGTAGTAGAAGTCGGGATCGGAGATGCCGGCGCGGCGAAGTGAGAAGAGCTGGAAGCGGCCGTTCTTCACGTCGTCCATGAACGTGCCGAATTCGCTCGTCTGGATCTGCATGTCGATGCCGACGTCCTTCAGCATCTGCTGGATCATCTCCGCCTGCTGATTCGACTCCGCATCGGTCGAGGTCTTGTAGACGAGCTTGAACCGCGGCGCCGCGCCGTTCTGCTTGTAGCCTGCCGCGTCGAGCAGCTGCTTCGCCTTGCCCGGATCGAAGTCGTACGACGGCAGGTTCTCCGCGCGCGCCCAGTGTCCCGGCGGGAACATCGTGTCGGTCACCGCGCCGTAGCCGTGCAGCAGATCGCGTACGATGCGATTGCGATCGATGGCGTGCGCGATCGCCTGCCGCACTTCCTTCTTCGCCAGGATCGGATCCTTGAGGTTGAAGCAGATGTACTGATACGCGCCGCCGTGCGAGGTGACGACCTTGAAGTCGGAGCTCTTTTTGAACTGCTCGACCTGATCGTAAGGAATCGAGTTCATCACGAAGTTGACCGACCCGCGCCGCAGCTCGAGCACGCGCGTCGTGGCGTCGGGGATGATGCGCACGATGACGTTCGGGATCTTCGGCTTGCCTCCGATCCACCGATCGAACGCCTTCATCGTGATCCGCTCATCCGGCCTGAATTCCGTCACGCGATACGGGCCGGCGAGGATCGGCATCCGCGCGAACACTTTCGGATCGGCTCCCTGCGGCACGCAGAGGAACGGGAAGTTGTCGAAGATGCCGGCGTTCGGTTCCTTCAGTTTCACGATGAAGGTCCGGTCATCGGGCGCCTCGAATGACGACACCGACGCGTAGCCCGAGCGCTTCGGACTGTTGAACGTCTCCGGCATCATCGAGTCGAACGTGTACTTGAAATCCTTCGACGTGATCGGCCGGCCGTCCTGAAACTTCGCGCCTTGCTTCAGGTGAAAGATGATCGTCCTGTCGTCCGGCGTGTCCCAGTTCTCGGCGATGTCGCCCGTGAACTCGCCGGTCGGCGTCAGCTTGTTCAGCCCGCCCGCCGTCATGTCCCAGATCCGGCCGTCGTAGGTGTTGGTGCCGATCCGCGGATCGAGATTCGCCGGCGAGCCGTCGAAGGCGATCACCAGCGTCTCCTTGTCGCTCCCTGCTGCAGGTTTCTCTTTTCCCGGGCACGCCGTGAGAATCGCCACGCAGCCGAGGACCATCAATGCTCGTTTCATTCGCTCACTCCATCGCATCCACCGCGTCGGTACAAGTATGATGCCGCGGCATGTGCCCGCCCGCTATTCGTTTGTTCACAACGGCTTTCGTCCTCTTCCTCGCGCTCGCCGCGGCTGCCGAACAGCAGAAAGTCATCGTCCTCGGATTCGACGGCGTCGACGCGCGCTACACCGAAAAATGGATGAATGAAGGGAAGCTGCCGAACATGGCCCGGCTGCGCGCCGCAGGCACGTTCCGGCCGCTGCTGCCGACCACGCCCGCGCAGACGCCGGTGTCGTGGTCGACCTTCTCCACCGGCATCGATCCGGGCCGCACAGGCATCTTCGATTTTCTTCGCCGCAATCCGAAGACCTACCTCCCGGTCTTCGCCGCGTTCGATGAAACGGAAGAGCCGTTCCTCCTCGGCGCGAAGAATCCCTACGTCGCGGCGGGCGTCGTCTTTCTCCTCCTCGCGCTGCTCGCCATCCCGGTGAAGCGCGCGCGAATCGTCGTGCTCGGCATCGCCGCCGTCGCGGCAGGCGGCGCGTTCTTCGCCGTGCACAAATACCTTCCGACGACGCGCCCCGGCGTCATCAATCGCCGCCAGGGAATCCCGTTCTGGGAAGTGGCGGCGAAGGCCGGCAAGAAGACGATGGTCGTGCACGTGCCGGTCACCTTCCCGGCCAACGACTTCGACGACGGCTATCTCCTTTCCGGCCTAGGCGTCCCCGACATGTCGGGCCGCGTCGGCAAGCCGTTCTTCTTCACCTCGGAGCTCGACTTCCATCGCAGCGGCTCGAACGAGTTCTCGATCGACGTCGTGCAGCTCGTCGACAACAAAGGCGTGATTCCGACCCAGATCCAGGGACCGCCGAACAAGCTCTTCAAGGATCCGCCGTACATCTCGATCCCGATGACGATCACGGTCGCGCAGGACCGGCAGTCGATCACGATCGAGGAGAGCGGCCAGAAGGTGACGCTGAAACCGGGGGAGTGGAGCGGCTGGACCGATTTCGTCTTCCCGTTCAATCCGGTGATCAAGCTGCGCGGTATCAGCCGCTTTCACCTGATGAGCGTGGCGCCCGAGGTGAAGCTCTATCTGTCGCCGATCAACTTCGATCCTCGCAATCTGCCGCCCGGCTTCCGGATCTCGACTCCGGCGAAGTGGGCGTCGCAGGTGGCGAAGGAGCACGGGCTGTACAAGACGCTCGGGTGGCAGATCGACACGTGGGCCATCTCCGAGGGCTTCGCGGACGAGCAGATGTTCTGGGACGACATGAACTTCACCGTCGCGCAGAACCGGAAGATGTTCGACGCGTTCCTCGACGGCGACAAGGATCTGATGGTCCAGTGCTTCGAGTTCCCCGATCGCGTCGGCCACGTCTTCTGGCGGCTGATGGACACGCAGCATCCGGCGTACGACGCGGCGCTCGCGGCGAAGTGGGGCGACGCGCTGCTGCGCACGTATCAGTTGATGGACGGCATCGTCGGCGATGCGATGACCGCGGCGGAGAAGCACCACGCGACGCTGATCGTCCTCAGCGACCACGGCTTCGCGTCATTCCGCAAGTCGGTCAACTACGACACCTGGCTGGTGATGAACGGCTACATGACGCTCAAGACCGGCGTGCAGGTGAAGGCGCGGAACGTCGAGATGCTGTTCGATCAGGGCCAGTTCTGGGAGAACGTCGACTGGTCGAAGACGCGCGCCTACGCGATGGGCCTCGGCGAGATCTACGTCAACATGAAGGGGCGCGAATCGCAGGGAATCGTGAATCCGGGAGCGGAAACCGAGGCGCTCAAGAACGAGTTGAAGCAACGCCTCGTGCAGTTCACCGATCCTGAGAACGGCGAGCATCCCGTGCGGCGCGTCCTGGCGCGCGAGGAGATCTACAAGCAGTTCGATCCGAACATGATCCCCGACCTCTTCGTCACCAACAACGACGGCTACCGCGTCTCGTGGCAGACGTCTCTCGGCGGCATCCCGAAGAATCTGCTCGAGCCGAACAAGCAGGTCTGGAGCGGCGACCACTGCTCAGTCGACCCCGAGATCGTGAAGGGAATCTTCTTCATCAACCGCAAGGTGGCCACGAACCGCGCGCCGTACATTGCGGACGTCTATCCGACGGTGCTGGGGACGCTGGGAGTGAAGGCGCCGTACGAGTTGGACGGCGTAGAATTGAAGTAGTGATCGACTTCGAGCGTGTGTTGCAGGTCGTGAGAGCTTTCAATCGCGAAGGCGTCGATTACAAGGTGTTCGGCGGCGTGGCGGTGAGTTTTCAGGGTCTTCCACGCGCAACCGACGATGCTGACTTCTTCGTCGACCCTACTCCCGAAAACGTGGCGAAGATCAAGCGTGCGCTGCGTTCGATCTGGGACGATCCCAACATTGACGAGATTCAGGACGACGACATGCTTGGCGACTATCCAAGCTTCAACTACAACCCTCCAGGCGAGACGTTCTGGATCGACGTCGTCTCACGACTCGGCGAGGCGTTTACTTATGCCGATCTGGAGGCCGAGACCCGCGAAATAAACGGTGTTCCGGTGCGGCTTGTCACGCCCGCCACGCTGTATCAGATGAAACGCGACACAATCCGGCCGCAGGACAGGATGGATGCGTTCAACCTGAAAGAGAAATTCGGTCTGAAGGACTGATCATGCCCGTTCGAAAGTTTCGCTCCATCGAAGAAATGAATGCCTTTGATCGCGAGCGCGAGATGTCTGCCGATGATCCACGACTGCCGGAGCGCATACGGGACCTTTGGGATGAATGGCGCGATCTCCTGCCTCCGCTCAACATGCCGAAAGGTGTCCACAAGTTCCGCTCCATCGAAGAGATGAACGCGTTCAAAGACCGATACATCAATGAGCGGATTGCTCTCCTCGGCGAGCGCGTGAAGAAGTAGCGCGCGCAATGGACTACAAACGCCTCCTGACCCAGGTCGAACGCACCCTCGAGCAGATCGAGTCTGCCGAGACCACCCGTTTCACGATCGAGCAGATCGCGGAGACGATTGCCACCAACTTCCGCGACGAGCTCGGGATCACCGGCGGGCGGATCTACGAACTCACGCCGGACGACAACTGCTACACGCTCGTCGGACGGTTCGGGAAGACGAACAGCGACGGCACTCTTGGGATCACCGTGGCGAGAGACTACAAGCCGGTCGAGCTGGTCATCGAGAACGGGATCATCGTCATGGAAGCCGACGATCCGGGGATCGATCCGGTGCTCGAACAGCGCCTCGGCGCGCAGCGCTTCGCGGCCATCGCCGCCGGCGACGACAACTACATCATCGCCTTCGACGTCGCGGCGGGCCTGAGCCGTGAGGACATCAACTTCTCGCTCAACCTCATCCGCTACACCGTCAATCAGCGCCTGCGCGCCGAGCGCTTCGAATCGCTGATCGTCGAAGCACAGCGCATCCAGCAGTCGATCCTGCCGTCGCGTGTGCCGCAGTACGCCGGCTTCGATATCTGGGGCCGGACCGTGCCGGCGGAGATCGTAAGCGGCGACTTCTACGACTACATCCCGATCTCCGACAACATCCTCGGGCTGGCCATCGCCGACGGCTCAGGTCACGGTCTTCCCGCGGCGCTCGTCGTCCGCGACATCTACATGGGCCTGCGCATGGCCACCGACCGCGATTTCAAGATCATCCGGACGATGGAGAAGCTGAACCACATCATCCATCGCAGCCGGCTGACGACGAAATTCGTATCGCTCTTCTACGGCGAGCTCGAAACGGGCGGCATCCTGATCTACTCGAACGCCGGCCACAACTACCCGTTCCTGCTGAAGGGTCACCGCATCGAGCTGCTGAAGAACGGCGGACCGGTGCTCGGTCCGACGCCCGACGCGACCTACACGCGCGGATTCGCGAAGCTCGATCCGGGCGATCTGCTCTGCCTCTACTCCGACGGCATCGTCGAAGCGCACGACAAGAACGACCGCGAGTTCGGACTCGAACGGCTGCAGCGCATCGTCAAGCAGAACCACGCCCGCACCGCTCAGGAGATCGGACTCGAAGTCCTGGCGCGTGTCGCGAAGTGGGGCCGGGAAGGGGAGGACGACAGGACGGTCGTCATCGTGAAAGCGACGGCGAATGCCTGACGTCCTGTTCGTCAACGGAAGATTCACCACCACCGGCGAGCGCGTGCTCGGCGTCGAAGACCGCGGCTTCCAGTTCGGCGATGCGGTCTACGAGGTCTTCAAGTTTCTCCGCCGTTCGCCCCGGTTCCTGGCCGAGCACTACGGCCGCCTCGATCGCGGTCTGCGCGAGCTGGAGATCCCGAATCCATGGCCCGACGCCGGCGCGTTCGGCGTCACGATGCGCGAGCTGCTGGAGCGGACGTCATTCGATGACGGCATCGTCTACACCCAGGTCTCGCGCGGCGAAGCGGAGCGCGCGCATTTCTGGCCCGAGTCGCTGACGCCGACCGCGATCGCCTATTCACGCTCGTTCAAGTTTCCCGACGCGGCGAAGAAAGAGCGCGGCATCCGCGTGATCACGGCGCCCGACCTCCGCTGGAAGCATTGCGATCTGAAGTCGGTCAACCTGCTGGCGAACGCGATCTCGAAGAAGAGGGCGCAGCGCGCCGGCGCGGACGAAGCGCTGTTGCTCGACGAAGGACTGGTGCGCGAAGCGGCAAGCTCGAATTTCTTCGCCGTCATCGATGGCCGCGTGATCACCCATCCGCTCGACGAGCACATCCTCCCCGGCGTCGTGCGCGACCGGGTCATCGACCTGGCCCTCGCCGCGCGCATCCGCGTCGACGAACGTCCGTTGCGCGAGGCGGAGCTCTTCACGCTCGGCGAAGCGTTCATCACGAGCACGACTCAGGGCGTGATGCCGGTGACGGAGATCGACGGACGCATCATCGGCAATAGCCGCCGCGGCGACGTGACGAGCGAGCTGCAGCGGCGCTTCGACGCGCTCGAGCTCAGCGCTCAGTGAAGCCGGAGATTCCTCGCGCTGTTCGTCGCGAACCAGAAGCCGGTCACGGCGCACGCGATGAGGACGACCTCCATCATGATCTCGGGAAGCGTCTGCTGCGCGTGCGTGCTGTAGAGCAGCACTCCGATCAGCGTCAATGCGACGAGCACGTAGGTCGCACCGAGCAGACCGAATACGACGTTGCCGCGACGTGAGCGAATCAATAGACGATGAGCCATCGCCGCCTCCTCCACAATTAATCAGAGGACGGAAGTATACCGCGCCGTTTTTCATCCGGCGTAAAGGTTGGCGACGAGCGTTTGATATCCGTTAAACGGCAGAGTTTGCTTTACGTTGAACGTGCCGATCATCCGCTCCGTCGCCTGCGACCAGCGCGGATGCGGCATCGCCGGATCGACGTTCGATCGGAACGGATACTCGTGCGGCGCGAGGTCGTTCCAGAACGTGTGCGGCTGTTTCTCCACCAGCTCGATCCGCACGATCGACTTCGGCGATTTGTAGCCGTACTTCCACGGCGTCACGATCCGGACCGGCGCGCCGTGCTGCTTCGGCAACGCGTGGCCGTAGATGCCGGTGGCCACGAACGTCAGCTCGTGCATCGCTTCCTCGATCCGCAGCGCCTCGTAGTACGGCCACGGATACCACGTCTGCTTCTTCACGCCCGGCATCTGCAGCGGATCGGCGAGACTGACGAAGCGGACGTAGCGCGCGTTCCCTTTCGGCTCCGCGCGCTCGAGCAGGCGCGCGAGCGGGAAGCCGCTCCACGGCACCGCCATCGCCCACGCCTCGACGCAGCGATGACGATAGAGCCGTTCCTCCAGCGGCATCGATTTCAGGAGCTCGTCGAGTGAGAGCCGCAGCGGTTTCGACACGAGACCGGCGATCTCGATCGACCACGGATCGGGATGAAAGGCGCTGGTGTGCCGCCAGACGTCCTTCTCCGAACTGAATTCGTAGAAGTTGTTGTACGCCGCCGCGATCGTCTCCTCGGTGAGCTCCCGATCGAGCGTGTACTTCGGATTGCGGCGAAACGGATGCGGCGGTTGCACGCGCGGAATCGTCGCCTCGATGCCCGGCGGTCCCTTCGACGGACCGCACGCCGCGAGGAGCGTCAGAGCGAGGAATCCGCGGCGCGAGAGGTAGAGGTGTTCGGGAGTCGCATCGCGCTCCGCGACGATCTCCCACGGCTTGCGGATTTTTACGAGCATGGTCAAAGCACAGACAGGAGTGTCTGTGCCACACACGCCGTGTAGCACAGACACTCTTGTCTGTGCCGTCCCCTAATCGCCGGAGATCAGATCGCCGATGATGCCGCCCGCCACGCCGCCGAGTCCCTTCGATTCATCGCGCCTCGATCCGACCGCCGCAGCGATGCGGTTCGCCAGCCTGCTGAACGGCAACGTCTGCAGGACGATGTGACCCGGTCCGGTGAGCGTCGCGTAGAAGAGACCTTCGCCGCCGAACAGCGCGTTGCGGAATCCGCCGACGAACTGGATGTCGTACGTGACCGTGTCGGCCATCGAGACGATGCAGCCGGTGTCGACGCGGAGGTGCTCGCCCGGCGCGAGGTTGAACTCCAGCATGTTCCCGCCCGCGTGCAGGAAGACCAGTCCCTGGCCGCTGATCTTCTGCAGGATGAAGCCCTCGCCGCCGAACAGACCGGCGCCGAACTTCTTCGTGAAGGCGATGGAGAGATCGATGTTGCCGATCGCGCAGAGGAACGCGTTGCGCTCCGCGAGGATCGTGTTGCCGTGCAACTCGATCGGAAAGATCTTGCCGGCGATCGGATTGGCCAGCGCCATACGCGCCTTCGGAGCGATGCCGCGGAAGCAGCTCATGAAGAGCGATTCGCCCGCCAGGAACTTCCGCATCAGCCCCTTCATGAAGCCGCCCTGCATCTTCGCCTGCAGGTCGATTCCCTGGCTGATGTAGAGCATCGATCCCGCTTCCGCGTAGACCTCTTCGCCTTGCTGCAGCTCGATCTGCAGCGCCTGCATGACGTCGCCGACAATCTTGTATTCCATGGGCCCCAGTTTATCCTGCGCGCAGACGCAGGATCTGCGGTTACACCGCGCCGCGCACAAACTTCAGCCGCTGCCGTTACAACCGGAGATCCTGCGTCTGCGCGCAGGATAGAGTGACACCGTGAATCTTCTCGACGCCCTGACCAAACTCTTCCCCGACTCCTCCAAAACCACCCTGCGCCAGCTCCTGCAGCACGGGCGGGTGCGGGTGAACGGGGAGGTGGAGAAGAACGCCCGCCGCGAGATCGCGGACGACGAGACTGTCGACATCTCCCAGAAATCGGTCAACGTCTCGCTGCCGTCATCGCTCGGCCTGCTCTACGAGGACGACGATCTGCTCGTCGTGCTCAAGTCGGCGGGACTGCTGACGGTGGCCACGGAGCGCGAGAAAGCAACGACCGCGCAGGCGTATCTGAACTCGTACCTGAAGCAGAAAGGGGAGGAGCGCGTTCACGTCGTTCACCGCCTCGATCGCGAGACCTCGGGCGTGCTCGTCTTCGCCAAAAACCTCGAGACGCGCGAGCGGTTGAAGGACAGGTTCGCCGCGCATGACATCGAGCGCGTCTACGTCGCGATCGTCGAGGGATACGTCGATCCGATCCGCGGCACGATCGAGTCGCACATCCGCGAGCGGCGCGATTTGAAGATGGTCGTTGCCGACGAATCACACCCCGAGGCCAGGCACGCGATCACGCACTACCGGACGATTGCCCGCGTGAAGGATTGCTCCGTCCTCGAGATCACACTGGAGACCGGACGCAAGAATCAGATCCGCGTGCACCTGTCGGAGAGGGGACATCCGGTCGTCGGCGACACGATGTACGGCGCGAAGACGAACCCCCTCAACCGCCTCGGGTTGCACGCGAAGCTCCTCGGCTTCGTCCATCCGACGACCGGCAAGAAGCTCAGCTTCACGGCGCCGCTGCCGAAGGTCTTCCGCGACTTCATGACGGTGTGAACGCAGCGGAGTGCGGCAGCTTGCTGCCGCTTTGGATTGCGGCGGCTTGCCGCCGCATGTGGGGCGGGTCCTCTGACCCGCCCGGGCGGGTCAGAGGACCCGCCCCACACGTGACTACGTGAAGCTGACCGCCAGGTGCGAGCCCTCTTCGCGATAGATCGTGTCGACGAAGCGGATCTGATTCGTCTTCAGCGACATGAACAGCGAAGAGACGCGGATGCCGCCGCCGAAGAAACGGACGCCGCGCAGCAGATCGCCGTCGGTCACGCCGGTCGCGGAGAAGATGATGTCGTTCCCCGATGCCAGCTCGGCCGTGTCGTAGATCTTGTCGCCGTCGACGTAGCCCATCGACCGGAGCCGCTCCTCCTGCCACTTCTCGAGAGGCTTGAGGCGGCCCTGCATCCGGCCGTTGAGGCAGCGCATCGCGGCCGCGGTGAGCACACCCTCCGGCGCGCCGCCGATGCCGAGCGAACCGTGGATGCCGGTGCCGCGCACGGCGGCGGAGATGCCGGCGGAGAGGTCGCCGTCGCTGATCAGCTTGATGCGCGCTCCCGCTTCGCGGATCTGCGCGATGAGGTCATGATGCCGCTCGCGATCGAGGACGATGATCGTCAACTCGTCGATGTCGCGCTTGAACGCCTCCGCCATCTGCCCGAGGTTTTCCTGGACCGACTTCTGGAGATCGACGTACTCGGCGGCGGTCGGTCCGACGACGAGCTTGTCCATGTAGACGTCGGGCGCGTTGAGCAGGCCGCCTTTTTCGGATGCGGCAAGGACTGCGATGGAGCCGGGCGAGCCGGTGGCGCAGAGGTTCGTTCCTTCGAGCGGATCGACGGCGATGTCGACTTCCGGATAGATCTCGCCCTCGGTCCATCCGCGGCCGAGCGGCTCGCCGACGTAGAGCATCGGCGCCTTGTCGCGCTCACCCTCGCCGATCACGACCGAGCCGCGCATCTTGAGCCGGTTCAGCTCCTCGCGCATCGCCTCGACCGCGACCTGGTCCGAATACTTCCGCTTGCCGTAGCCCATGGTGCGAGCGGCGGCGATGGCAGCTTTCTCGGTGACGCGCAAAAATCCGATCTCGAGACTCGATTCCATGACTCTCCGTTCCGTATCCGAATTGCGGGGCAACTGTAGCAGACAAGCTGAGAGCTTGTCCTCGTGCGGCGAAGCCGCACTGCAATTTGGCCGGAGGTGCCGACGAGCACCCCGGATGCATGGATGCCAGCGGGTCTCGTGCCGCGACAGCCGCACTGCCAAGAGAGCTTGATGGGTCCGTTTCAGTGTCGCTGTCGCGGCACATCGCGCGCTTCCTTTTGATCCGGGGGTTCATTCGCCCGCGAATGAACCCCCAGCCAAATTGCACTGCCGCTTCGCGGCGGTGAAGGGCCACGACCCCTTGTGCGATCGCGAAACATCGACGACTCCTTCTTCTTCGTCGCTTCAATCCTCCACGACGAACGTCAGCTTCATGTTCCCGTGTCCCGATCCGCAGTAGTGATCGCAGATCGCCTTGAACGTGCCGGCCACGGTGGGCGTGATCGTCACCTCGTCGTTCCCATCGAGCTCGATCTGCAGCGGTTTCGATGACAGTCCGTGCGGGCGGTCATCGCTCACGAGTTGGATTTTGACCGGCTCGCCGCGCTTGAGGTGAATCTCCTTCGGCGAAAACTCGAAACGTTTGGCGTGGATGACGATGACCAGTACGGCCATCATGACGTTCTTCATAGCGATCCTCCCTTGCGCAACTGCTGAATGCCTTCCGTGCCGCTGATCTCGCGCGCGGTCAGCTCGATGTCGTTGACGGCGATCGGCGACGTGGTCACCTGCCGGATGCCTAGGTTGTGGAACGGGTGGTCCTTGTCGAACGGCAGCGCCTTCTTGTCCTCGGTCGTCTCCGGATCGGGAAACGCGAAGATCAGCGAGCGCGCCGCGTGGTGCTGCACGTTGCCCGACGTGTGATGGTGCGGGCGGTGGATGTGGCCGTAGAGGATCGTGGCGTTGTCGAACGGCGCGAGGACGTTCATCACCTCGTCTCCGTCGGTCGTGAACCACTCCCAGTCCGGTTTCAGATCGAAGAGCGGCCGGTGCGTGAAGACGACGATCGGCGTCGTACGCGGGAAGCGCGCGATGTCTTTCCGCAGCCACGCGAGCTGCTCTTTTCCGACCATCGGCTTGCCGGCCGAGACGTTGTCGATGCCGACGAAGTGCACGCCGCGGTGATCGAACGAGTAATGCGTTTCGCCGAAGTGCTCGCGGAAGAGCGTGCCGCCGTCGAGCGCCGCGTCGTGCTCGCCCGGGACGTGGAAGCGCTTGCGGACGCGGAGGCGCGAGGCGATCGTTTGAAAGCTCTTCATCCGCTTCGCGTGCTCCGCCGGATCGTCGCTGTCGTGCGTCAGGTCGCCGGTGAAGAGGATGAGGTCGGGCTGCGGATCGAGGGCGTTGATCGTGTCGACGGCGCGGATGAAGGCCTGCGTCCCGAGGGGGTCGGGTGGTCCGTTGAAGCCGACATGCGTGTCGCTGAGCTGCACGATCGAGAACGGCGCGGGCGCCTCGCCGTTGCGCCTCGCGAAATGGGAGAGCGCCGCTTTGGCGGGCGTGAACTGCAGCAATGCCCCGGTGCCGATCGAAGCAGCGGAGAGTCTGAGGAAGGATCGTCGATCCATCGCGAAAAATGCTCCTTTCGCGATCTCAAACTGACCTCGGGCTTTTTTCAGCCCGGTGTTAGTTTTATGTAACAAGGGTTTTATGTAACAGACATGACGTTCGAAGAGCAGGCGATGCCGCTGTTCGCATCGCTCTACAACTACGCGCGCTGGCTGACCGGCGAGCCGCACGAGGCGGAAGACCTCGTGCAGGAGACGTATCTCAAGGCGTTGCGCGGCTTCGCGTCGTTCCGGCCGGGGACGAACTTCCGGGCCTGGATGTTCCGCATCCTGCGCAACACCTTCCTCACGTCGCGCACCGGACTCCGCGCGACGGCGATGCAGCCGATCGAAGACGACGATCAATTCGTCGCCGAAGGTGATCCGGAGACGACGTTCCTGCATCACGCCGATGCGGAACTGCTGCGGCAGGCGATCCTCGAGCTGCCGATCGAGTTCCGCGAGGTGCTGCTGCTGGCCGATGTGGAGAACATGAGCTATCGCGAGGTGAGCGAAGCGTTGTCGATCCCGGTCGGGACGGTGACGTCGCGCCTGACGCGGGCGCGGGCGAAGGTCCGGAAACGGATTCAGGAGAAACGATGAGCGAACATCTATCCGCGGCAACGATCGAGTCGTACGCCGATGGCGAGCTGCCGGCGGCGAGCGTGCCCGATACCGAGGAACATCTGCGCGAATGCGCGGTGTGCGCGGGGAAGCTGGTGGCGCAGCTGCAGCTGAAGCGCTCGATCCGCGAGGCGGCGTGGACGCTGCCGCCCGATGCATTGCGACGCCGGATGACCGGCCGCCCGCGCTGGCCGTGGGCTGCGGCGCTTGCGACGGCCGCGGCGCTTGTCGTGGTGTTCGCGATTCCGCGTCGGAACAACGAGCTCGCCGATTTCCACACCACCATCCTCGCGAGCGCGAATCCGGTCGACGTGATCTCCACCGATCGCCACACCGTCAAGCCGTGGTTCGAAGGAAAGCTGCCGTTCTCGTTTCCGATCCCCGAGCTCGGCGCGACGCCGTTCCGCCTCGCGGGCGGCCGTGTCGTCTACCTGCACGAGCAGCCGGTCGCCTATCTGATGGTGACGAAGGGCGCGCACAAGATCTCGATGTTCGTCGGCCGCGACGTCGCATCGCCGCGCGGCGATGCGTTCCAGTCGCTGGCGTGGAGCAGCGGGGGATTGCGCTACGTCGCAATCGGCGACGTAGCGCGATCGGATCTGGAGTTGTTGCGCGACGCGTTCGCGTCAGCGCACTGAGGAGGTCCTCTGACCCGTCCTCCCGAGTTTGGCCCTTCACTGTTGCCGCGAAGTGGCAATGCATTTTGGCCGGGGGTTCATTCGCTCGCGAATGTACCCCCGGACGAGGAGAAGCGCGCGATGTGCCGCGACAGCGGCACTGAACAGCTCGCGATCATTCACGCATTGCAGTGCCGCTCTCGCGGCACGAGACCGCACACATGCATCCGGGGGTGCTGCGGCACCCCCGGCAAAAGTGCAGTGCAGCTTCGCCGCACGTTCATGGACGACGGCGTCCGCGGCGCGGGGAAGGGCTGCCGCTCGGCCGCGCGGGACTCTGCGGCCGCGCGGGCCGTGCAGGCGCATTGCGCGGAGCAGCCGTTTTCGTCGGCGCTGACTGCGCCGAGGCCCGTCGATCCGCCTTGGCCTTGGCGCGCGCACGGTCTTCCGCTTTCCGGGCGCGAATCGCGGCGATCCGTTCCTGGATCGGGATCTCGAGCTTCTCCGCCGGCTTCCGCGTGTAATCGAAATCAGGGACGGTCACGCGCGGCAGCCGCTTTCCGATCGCCCGCTCGATGGCCCGAAGATCGGGCTCCTCGTCCGGCGCGACGAACGTGATCGCATCGCCCTTCATCTCCGCGCGTGCCGTGCGGCCGACGCGGTGGATGTAGTCCTCCGGCACATTCGGCACGTCGAAGTTGACGACGTGCGAGAGCGCCTCGACGTCGATGCCGCGCGCCGCGATATCGGTGGCGATCAGGATCCGGTACTTGCCCGACTTGAATCCCGCCAGCGCTTCGGTCCGCTGCATCTGGCTCCGGTTGCCGTGAATCCTGGCCACCTTGATCTTCCGCTTCTCGAGCTGTTCGAAGACGCGGTTGGTGCGGTGCTTGGTGCGGGTGAAGACAATGGCGTTCTGGATCTCGCCGCGAGCGAGGAGCGTCTCGAGCAGCGACAGTTTCAGATCGTGCGAGACGGGGAAGACCGACTGCGTGATGCCGACCGCCGGCTCCGCCTTCCGCTCGATGGAGATCATCACCGGGTTCTTCAGCATCTCGCGCGAGAGCTGCACGATCGGCGGCGGCAGCGTGGCGGAGAAGAAGAGCGTCTGGCGCTTGACCGGCAGATGCTTCAGCACGCGACGGATGTCGGGAAGGAAGCCCATGTCGAGCATCCGGTCCGCTTCGTCGAGCACGAGGATCTCCAGCGAGTCGAGCTTCGCGTACGGGTACTGGAAGTGATCGAGGAGGCGTCCCGGCGTGGCGACGAGGACGTCGACGCCGCTGCGGAATGCGTGTTCCTGCGGCCCCATCCCGACGCCGCCGTAAATAGCCGCGCCGGAGAGCGGCGTGTGAATGGCGAGGTCGCGCAGATGCTCGTCGATCTGCGCCGCCAGCTCGCGCGTCGGCGTCATGATCAGGGCCCGGGTCGCGCCGCGCTTCTTTCCGATGAGGCGATGCAGGATCGGCAGCAGGAACGCGGCAGTCTTTCCGCTCCCGGTGGCCGCCGCCGCCATCACATCCTTGCCGGCCATGGCCGGCGCGATGGCGTCGGTCTGGATCGGTGTCGGCCGTGTGAAGCCGAGCTCTTTGATTCCGCGAACTAAATCAGGGTGAAGATTGAATTTCGAAAATGGCATGGCCGGGGATCGTCTCACAGTTATTCACGGAATGACGCTCTTCACCTCCCCGTTGTCATCAGTACTTCATCAACTCGACCTCCCGTAGCGCGATCCCTTTCGCGCCCCGTCCGGTTGAAAAAACCGGCCCCGGAGGTTGATCGTGAGTCCTAAGAAAGACATCCCGACCATGCTGTTCCTGCTGTTGACGCCTGTCGTCGGCATCGTCGGAACGGCGCTCTACACGTATCTGCACGGCTTCCATCTCTGGATGCCGATGCTCGCGCTCGGCATGTACGCCGCCGTCGGAATCTCGATCTGCGCTGGTTATCACCGCTTCTTCTCGCACAAGAGCTACGAGGCGTCGCGGCCGGTGCAGCTCTTCTTCGCCATCTTCGGCGCGATGGCGGCGCAGAACTCGATCCTCTGGTGGTCGGCCGGTCATCGCGTCCATCATCAATATGTCGACCACGACTGGGATCCGTACAACATCAAGCGCGGCTTCTGGTGGGCGCACATCCTCTGGATCTTCCACCACCATCCTCCGCAGGACACCGAGACGAACACGCCCGATCTGCTGAAGAACCCGGTCGTGATGTGGCAGAACCACTGGTACAAGGCGATCCTCATCATCGGCGGCTTTGGCCTGCCGACGCTGATCGGCGCGATGTTCGGCGATCCGATCGCCGGCCTGTTGTGGGGCGGGTTTCTCCGCCTGGTCGTGATTCATCACACGACGTTCTTCGTGAACTCGCTCGCGCATTTCCTCGGCAAGCCGACGTACAACGCGGACGTCTCCGCGCGCGACAACTGGGCGGTCGCGCTGCTCACCCTCGGCGAGGGCTACCACAGCTTCCATCACCGCTTCCCAGCCGACTTCCGCAACGGCATCCGCTGGTATCACTGGGATCCGGCGAAGTGGTTCATCTCCGCGCTGCGTGCGACCGGACTCGCGAGCGGATTGCGCTCGACGCCTCCGCCGCAGGTCGAGCTGGCCCGCATGTCAGCCGAGGTGAAGGACGTCGAGTTGAGGCTCGAGACGGCGCAGGGCGATGTGGCCGATCACGTGCGGCGATTGCTCGACGATGCGCGCAAGCACCTCGACGCCGCGCGCGACCTCTGGCGCGAATCGGATCTGCGCGGCGCGGCAAGGCGTCACATTCGCGACTCGCGGCGCGGCTGGAAAGAGGCCTGCCGGATCGCGACTCGATACGCCGCCGCGAGCTGATCGACACCCGCGTCGATCTCCTCGATCGCCACCGTCGTGTATCCGAGGATCAGCGTCGCGTGCTTCGGTGCGTGCTGAAAGTACGGACGTGCGCTGTACACATGCACGCCGTTCGCGCGCGCAGCGTCGATGAGCGCATCGGCGGACTGCAGTTTGGGAAATCGGAGAAAGATGTGTGTTCCGGACGATGCGCCGGTCGCGATGGCGTCGTCGGTCGCGAAATGTTTGGCAATCGCGGCGACCATGGCATCGCGTTTCGCCGTCAGCGCGCGCACGTTGCGGCGGCGGGTGCTTTCGTAAGCGCCCGACTCGAGCAGTGACGCGACCGCCTGCTGTTCGAGCGGCGGGCTGCCGCGGTCGGCGAGCCACTTCACGGGGCGGAACGCATCGCGCAGCGCGGGCGGGGCGACGATGTATCCGAGGCGGAGGGCGGGAAAGAGCATGCGTGCGAACGTGCCGATGTAGATCACGCGGCCATGCGTGTCGAGTCCCTGCAGCGCGGGGATGGCGCCCACTCCGTAGCGGAACTCGCAGTCGTAGTCGTCCTCGACGATCGACGCGCCGTGCTTCTCCGCCCAGCGCAGCAGCGCAAGCCGGCGCGCCACGCTCATGATCGCGCCGGTCGGAAATTGATGCGATGGAGTGACGCAGACCGCGCGCGCATCGCGAAGCCGCTTCGCATGCCGCTCGATGTCGAGTCCCTCGGCGTCGACGGCGCAGGCGATCACGCGCGCACCGGCGGCGGCGAACGCCTGGCGCGTTCCCTGGTAGTGCGGATCTTCGATGCCGATGCGCGTGCCGCGATCGCACAGCACGCGCGCCGTCAGATCGATTGCCTGCTGCGCGCCGCTCACGATCACGATGTCGTCCGCCTCGGCGACTACACCGCGTTGCTCGCGCAGATGCTCGGCCAGCACGCGCCGCAGCAGCGGCAGCCCGGCGGGATCGGGATAGTCGAGCTGTGTCTCGCGCGCGGCGCGGGCCACCGCCTGCCGCCACATCGCCACGGTGCGGGCGTCGGGAATCGTCGTCGCATAGCGGAAGTCGATCGCATCATCGTTCTCGAGCTGTTGTCCCGGCGGTTCCTGCGGCGAGAGCTGGCGTGCGCGCCGCGCATACGCCGAGATCGCGACGTCTGATTGCGATGCCGATCGGCGCCGAGACGGGGTCTGCACAGCCGGTAACTGCGCAGCCACGCGCGACCCCGAGCCGATCTCCGACGCGATGTACCCCTCGGCCGCGAGCTGCTCGTACGCCGACAAGACGACGATGCGCGAAACGCCGAGGTCGCGGGCGAGGGTGCGCGTGCCGGGGAGGGCGGCACCGGCGGCGAGCTCGCCGCGAAGGATCTTCGCCCGCAGCGCGTCGTAGATGCGGCGGTAGAGCGGTCCGGAGGCGGCGAGCTCGAGCAGCATGCGTTTGAGGTGGTTATAGCACTTTGCCGCAATGTGGTCATTGAACAGGACCACGTTGGCCACTACGATCGCATCATGACTGCATCCTCTGACTTCGATTTCTGGATCGGACGCTGGCACGTCCGCAACGAGCGGCTGAAGGGGCGGCTCTGCGGATCGACGGAGTGGGAAACCTTCTCCGCGTCGGCCGAGGCGCGCTTCCTGCCGGGCGGACTCGGCAACATCGATCAATTCGTCATCACCGACGACTGGCGTCCCGGCTTCGTCGGGCTGACCGTCCGGCTCTTCGATCCTGCCAGCGCGCTCTGGCGCATCTACTGGGCTGATAACGTGCGCGGCATCTTCGATCCGCCGGTCGTCGGCGGCTTCACCGATGGCGTCGGCACCTTCGAAGGGGACGATATGCACGAAGGGACGCCGGTGCGCGTTCGCTTCAAGTGGACGCACGACACGCCGGCGACCGCGCGCTGGGAGCAGGCGTTCTCGGCCGACGGCGGCGCGACGTGGGAGACGAACTGGATCATGCACATGACTCGCGGAGACTGACCATGGAAATCGAACTGCGCATCTACGAAGTGGAATCCGACTATCGCTGGAACTGGATGCAATCGATCGCGCATCCGCTTCGCTTCATCTCGCTGCGCGACGACGCGACGTTCGTCTGCCTCAACGGCGCGCATACGACGGAGCCGTCGCCGATCCGCAAGCTGACCGTGCGGCGTCTCGCGCCGGCCTTTGGCTCGACCATCACGAGCGTTGCGGAGCTCGATCGCATTCTCGAATCGAACGTGCTCGAGGTCCGGCAATACAGGATCGCGCCGGGCCAGCGCGAGCGGTTCGCGAAGTTCTTTGTCGACAAGACGCTTCCCGCGCAGGCGCAGTACGGCATGGCGGTTTACGGTCACTTCAACGACCTCGACGACGAGAACACATTCACCTGGTTCCGCGGTTTTCCCGACGTCGTCGAACGCGACCGGCGGAAGAACGCCTTCTACCAGAGCGCGTACTGGCTCAACGAATTGCAGGACGAGGCGTTCTCGATGATCGAGGATTACTCGAACGTCCTTCTCGTGACGCCGGTGATCTAGACGAAAGCACAGACAAGAGTGTCTGTGCCACACGCGTCGTCGCCCTGTAGCACAGACACTCCTGTCTGTGCCGTGCGTCCTGTCCGTGCCGTTCCGTCGGGCGACAATCCTGACGGAGGCTTGGCCACGCAACGCTGCCGGCCGTGCCGGCCTAGCATCGACTTCGCATACTCTCCGTTCGAATCGAAAGGAGTGAACATGATCGACGTCAATGCCTACATCTTCTTCAACGGAAACTGTGCCGAGGCCATGCACTTTTACGAGAAGGCCCTCGGCGGCACGTTGCGGCTCGTCACTGCCCGCGACATGCCGAACTCCGGCGTGCCGGCCGATCAGCTCGACGCCATCATGCATGCCCGGCTCGACCTGAAGGATGGCGGCGCGTTCATGGCCTCCGACTGGATGGCGCCCGAGATGCCGTATCCCGGAATGGCGGGATTCCGCGTCTGTCTGACCTATCCGAAAAAGGACGACGCAAAGCGCGTATTCGATGCGCTGGCGGATGGCGGAACCGTGCACATGCCGTTTGAAAAGACCTTCTGGTCCGAGGGCTTTGGGATGGTCGCCGACCGCTTCGGCACGCCGTGGATGGTCGGCACCGAAGGGCCGCAGATGTAGGGCGGCGGCTTAACTTAGCCTCCGGCATGGCGGAGACGATTCAGGCAAGGGTGCTGCGCTCGCTCGTCTACAAGGCGAGCACCGGCTTCACTGTCCTGAGCTGAGGGCTGGGGCGAACAGCGAGGGATCCGCGACGCCATGCTGTTTCTGTCGGCGCACGGTCTGAATGGTGCGCGCGAGTTCCGAATCCAGAAACAGTACGGCGAGCGCACGGTCGCCGCCATTCAGGAGAACCCGTATCGACTGTCGAATGACGTGGGAGGGATCGGCTTCATCACCGCCGATTCCATCGCCCGCAAGCTCGGCCACGATGAGCGCTCACCCTTCCGGTTGCGCGCAGGGTTCCGAGTACGAAGCCGTAGTGATCGCGCTCATGCCGCAGCACTACGTCATGCTCCGCCGCAACCTGCTCTACACCGCCGTGACCCGCGGCCGGAAACTGGTGGTGATGGTCGGCGACCGTGATGCCATTCGCATGGCGGTGCGAACGGGACGGGGAGGGGAGCGGTGCACGCGGCTGAAGCAGTGTCTGGCAAGGTAGGGGTTCGGAGTCATTGGACCTGATGTCGCTGACGGAGCTCGTCACGAATCATTTTCGCCGTTCTGGATGCGCCCGTATGGCTCCAGCCCGGCGGCATCACGAGGTATAGCAATTTGTTCCTGGGGCCCGGCCCGTTTTTTACGTCTCTCCACAACGCTCCGATCTCGCCAAAGTACATATCGATGAAACTTCCCGGACTCGTCGGCCGGGTGATTCCGTATTCAACGGTCACATCGTCTCTTTCCGGTTGAAACGTCCCGAACACGCGATCCCACACGTTCAACAGGTTGCAGAAATTCGTATCGATGTACAGAGGATTCCGGGCGTGATGAACCCGATGATGGGAAGGCGTCAGGATGATGTGATTCAGGAAACCAAGCCGGCCGTCTCTGAGCGCGTTCTCGCCGATATGAATGAATGCGCCCCAGAAACCATCCACGAACATGACGAGAAACAGAAGCGTTGGGTTTACGCCGAGCAGAATGCAGATCGACGTCCGGACTACTTCGGCATACGGAGCTTCCAGAAAGAAATGAGCGTAGTCAACGGAGAGATTCATGCTTTCCGGGGCGTGGTGTGTGGAGTGCAGGCACCAGAGCAACCGGATCTTGTGCGCCAGGTAGTGATAGACAAAGTGAGCAAACTCCCAGACGACATAGGCATAGATCAGCCAGTACCACCGGAAGGTCGACCTGAACACGGCCCACGGTTCGAAAAGACCGATGCAGAAGGCGACCGCGGCGAGAGAGATGAATCGGGAAACGAGGCGATTGAACACGTAGGTGAAGAACGTGACTTTGTAGTCGAGGGCCTTGAATCGCCTGTACAGGAGGGCCCGGACGATCTCGATGATCAGGAGCAGCGGGATGACGGGCGGCATGACCGCCTGGAGTCCCTGCAGCGTCAGCAGAGAGCGGTAATCACCGGAATGAATGATGGCCAGCAAGTCGTCGATTCTGAGAAACGCGACGATCTCGTTCCGGACAATGTCGAAAAGCTCCATCTGCTGCTCACTCCTCCTCGATCACAAACCCCGTCACCCCGATCGGCACTTTTCCCTCTTTCGGCGTCTCCCCACGCTGACGGCTTGCTTCGATCTTCGACTCGCCATCCTCGGGCACCGGCGTGGAGCGCGTCGTCATCTGCGCGCGGGCGCTGGCGAGGTAGACCTTCACTCCTTTTTCCGCGTAGATCTGCGCGATCTGGAGCTCGTCGGCGTCGATGACGATGTAGTCGTCGATGCGTGTCGAGTAGATGGCGAAAAGGCCGTTCGACTGTCGTTCGATGCGCCAGGCCATTTGTCAGACCTCTTCGAAAAGGAGTTGCGTGTCGCCGAGGTCGACGCCGAAGAGCTCGCGGGCGAAGTGGCGGATCTGCGAGCGGTCGATCGGTGTGTCGGCGCGCACGCCGTTGCGGTATCGCGTGACGACGGTCGGTCGGAGGATTACGCGCTCCTCGGCGGTCAGGCGCTGAATCGTCAGCGTCTTGCGGAAGATCGAATCGGGATGGGTCGAGATGTAGTAGTTCGCCATCTCGATGTCGCTGGCGGTGAACGGCACCTCGCCGAATTGATAGAGATCCTCGCTCACGTCGCCGTAATGCATCGTCAGGGTCCAGAGATGCGTTTCGCGGCGGAGCGAGAACGTGATGCCGTCCTGCATGACGCGGATGCCGTGCCGCAGCGGCAGCGGCTCGAGCGGGCCTTCGGCGCCGAATCCGACGTCGGCGAGCCACGGCTCATTGTCGATATCGACGCGCAGCAGCATGTGATTCAGTGAATTGGGACCGACGCGTCCGAGGAGCGTCGTGACTTCGAAGCCGAGCTCGCGCAGTGCCGCGCCGAAGAGCGTGTTCTGTTCGAAGCAGTAGCCGCCGCCGTCGATGCCGAGGAACTTGTTCGCGATCGAATCGACGTCGACGCGCACCACGCCGCGGCGCTGGATCTCGAGATTATGGAAGGGGAACGCGGCGAGATGCGCGACGTGTATCCGCCGCAGCGTGTCGACCGTCGGCGGCAACGGTTCTGCGACGCCGAGTCGCGCGAGGTAGCGATCGAGTTGCATGGCGTTATCGTATGCGCATGCGTCCATTCCTTCTCGTTCTCTCGCTCGCGTTTGCCGGCATCGCTGCCGCCGGTGAGCCAATCGGTGTCGGTGATTACCTGAAGATCATCAGCGACTCGAAACTTCGTTACAACATCGCGCAGGAGCCGGCGAAGAAGCCGGTCAAGGAGATGGACTGTCCGCGCCGCGATCTGTCGACGAGGGTGGTGAAGAAGGGAACCGGAAAAAGCCTCGTCGACTGGGAAGTGAAACCGGAAGCGAAGAAGCTGCTGGCGGAGGGGGAGACGTTCTGGGATCAGAAGAACTTCGCCGCCGCGTCGGAGAAATACAAGGCGGCCATCGATGCCGATCCCGAGGCCGCTACTGCATATTTCTATTACGGCGATGCGCTGCTGTTCGGTGCCGACGATTCGGCATCGGCGCTCGTGCAGTACCGCAAGGGAATCGCCCTCGATCCGACGATGCCGTCGGGCCACCTCTTCGCCGCGACCGCCTTCGCCCGCCTCGGCCGCCGCGATGATGCGCGCGACGAGATCATCAAGGCGCTGACGTACTACCCCGGCTACGAAGCGGTGTGGAAGATCGCGGCGAATCCGGAGCTCTGGAACGCCAGACCGATCGTCCGCCACAAGTTCGAGCCGCCCGCCGGCTACCTCGGCGAGAACGGACCGGACGGCATCGATGTCTACTCCGGCAAGGATATGAAGTGGCTCGGTTACGCGATGTGCAAGGCGGCGTGGGCCAACGAGCCGCGATTCGCGAAAGATCATCAGGCCGGCGCCTGGTCGAATAAGGAGGAGCGCGCCTGCATCGCCGCTCAGCTCGAGGGCGACTTCAACAAGGCCCAGAAGGCGGTCGGCGAAAAGGCGAAACACGAGCAGATCATGGCCGCGCTCGATCCACTCGACCAGCATCTCTGGGACGTCATCAACGACAAGCTGCTCGACGGCTACATCTACTTCGAGATCATCGGCCAGCACTGCCCGCTGGCGCTATCGATGATGGACGAGGAGTCGAAGGCGCAGATCGAGCAGTACATCCGCAAGTACGTGATCGTGGCGGCGCAATAGGCCGGCACGCTCGAACATACGGGATTTTCGCTCGTGGCGCAGGCCCCTCATCCGCCTGCGGCACCTTCTCCCCGCTCGTCGCGGGGAGAAGGGCAACAGGGCACGTGCCTCGCGAGAATCTGGTTTGTTGCCCCTCGCCCCGCTTCGCGGGGAGAGGGTGCCGCAGGCGGGTGAGGGGCCGTGCCACGAGCGACACTCGTCCCTCTGGCGGGGTTTCTTGCCTCAGTCGTGTTGCGGGTGACGCTCCAGCCTCGGGATGACGACCGGCACGTTTACCCCCGATACGCCTCGTCCTGCTCGATGCGCGAGAGGATCCAGGGAAACTCCCCGGTCACGATCTTCCCGCCGCAGTAGTCGCAGATCACGCTCTGTCCTTCGCCGCGCGGCGCGCCGCAGTTCGGGCAGACGCGCGCATCGGCGGACGCTCCCGCGCGGCCGCGGATGAACGTCCAGTACTCGCTCCATTGCCGGAGCATCGACGGCGAGCCGCCGACGATCGTGCCGTTGTCGTCGACCGTGTAATCGTTCCCCTCGGCCCACAGCCTGACCGTGATCGCGTCGTAGAACGCGTCGCTCGATACCTTCACGATCTCGACCGCGCGAATGGCGTGGTTCTCGACGAGGTTGCGCAGCCGCTGGCGGATGTATTCATCGATCCAGTAGCGATGCATCTGGAAGAGCGCGCCGGTCTCGTACCCCTGCGCGCGCTTCCATTCGCGTGATGACCAGGCGGTCTGCAACTCGACGGCGACCTTCTGCACGCGCTGGTCGAAATCGTTCCAGTTGAAGGCGGGATGGCTCTGCGCGAACGCCGCTTTCTTTTCTTCGATCTTCGGCTGAAAGACTGTTGAGCGATCCGTTCCGACCTCGGGGCCGGAGCCGCCGAGGTCGCGCGGGCGGGCGTCTTTCGTCAGGCCCTTGATCGAGCGGACGAACCATTGAAAGCGGCCGTCGGTGATGATCGTGCCGCAATGCAGGCAGGCGCCGTCGGTGCGTGTCTGCAGCGGCGCGCCGCACTTCGGACAATGCTCCGCCTTCGCGCGTTCCGGAGCGGGGGAGAGGACGTCGCGGCCGCGCGTGAGCGTCCAGCGCTCCTTCACGTACCAGCGGCGCACCGCATCAGCACGCGTCTCCGTGTAGTTCGCTTCGAATTCGACGTCCGCTTCGACTTCCGTTGTCTCGATGCCGCGGAACGCGACGACGGCGAAGCTGCCGATGACGATCTCGTCGACGCTCGTCAGTCCGGCCGCGTAGCGCTTGAGGCCATCGCGCAATCCCTTGCCGACGAACGGCGCGTAGTTGTCGATCTCGTTGCGACCGAGCGCTTCGTAGAGCCGGGCGAAGAGGCTGTAGCAGAAATCGGTGAAGACGATCTCCGAGAAATTCGGATCGAAGCGCCGCAGCGGAGTCATGTCGGCGTCCGCTTGCGCGAGCATTTCGGTCGCCTGCGCGACGGTCAGCACGTTCGTCGACGACTTCTGCTTCAGCACCGAAATGGCAATGAAGATCAGGAGGATGAGCAGGATGAACAGCAGGCCGCAGCCGTCGATCTCGCCGCCCGACGATGAGCCGCCGCTGCTGCCTCCGTAGCTGTGAGAGCCGGAGTAACCGCCGCCCGACGAATGTGATGAGGAGCCGCCGGAGTACGTGTGGCCTCCTCCGACGCGCGCCTGCGCCGCCAGGACGAACAACAGCGCGAACAGCAGCACGATCAGCAATCCGATCGCGATCCGCTTCATGCGCCGATCTCCGGCATGTCGGGAAGCTCGTTGACGTCGTCCTCGCCGCGTGGCACGTCGCGCCCAAGGATCGCGGCGAGGGAGCGGATGGAAGTGACGATGACGTCGGGATCGGTCGCGCGCTCGGTGCGGATGTCGTCGAGCAGCGCGTTCCACTCATGCGGAACGAGGCGCTGCAGCAGGCCGCGATCGGCGAGGACTTCGATCCGCCGCTCGAGCAGCGAGGCGTAGAGCAGCACGCCGGTCTCGGCGCTGGTGTTCGCCACGCCGCGCTCGTGGAACTTCGCCGCCGCGTGGACACGTACCGCCTCCAGCTGTTCGGCGCGCGTGGAGAAGAGGCGCCGCAGCGCCGCGCTCCGCCGCGCGACGGCGATGCCGGCGAGGTAGACCGCGATCGGATCGAGGATCACGACCGACGGCAGCACCGTGAACGGCATGAAGACGAGCACGACGAGGGAGAGGATCGCGAGCAGCGCGGCGAAGCGCGCGTCGGCGATGGCGTAGGAGCCGGAGCGGGTGCGGATCTCGACGACGACCTCGGCCGCTGAGCGGCTCTCGACGTCGCGCACCGCATCGGCGATCGCTTTCGCGGCGCCGGAGTCGAACGTTCGCTGCATGTCATGATTCTGCCATGCACCACCCGCGATTCCTCTACGGCACCGCATGGAAAGAGGACGAGACAGAAAGACTGGTGCGTCTCGCGATCGAGGCCGGCTTCCGCGGCATCGACACCGCGAACCAGCGCCGCCACTACTTCGAAGCGGGCGTCGGGGCCGCGGTGGCGGGCGCGATCCGCGATCGATTGGTGACGCGCGACGAGCTCTTTCTGCAGACGAAGTTCACCTACGCCGCGGGGCAGGATCACCGCCTGCCGTACGACCCGAAGGCCGATCCGGCCACGCAGGTGCGGCAGTCGTTCGCCAGCTCGCTCGAACATCTGCAGGTCGAGGCCATCGATTCGTACGTGCTGCACGGCCCCGGTCCGCACGATCGCGAAGTGTGGCGCGCCATGGAATCGCTCCCGGTCCGATTCCTCGGCATCAGCAACGTCTCGATCGCACAGCTCGAGATGCTCTACGGCTTCGCATCGATCAAACCGTCGTTCGTGCAGAACCGCTGCTACGCGCGGAGCGGATGGGACGCGAAGATCCGCGCCTTCTGCCGCGCGCACGACATCGTCTATCAGGGGTTTTCGCTGCTGACCGCGAATCTGAACGAGCTGCGGAGCGCCGCGTTTCGGGAGCTCGTTGCGCGCGTGCGGCGCACTCCGGCGCAGATCGTTTTCCGCTTCGCGCTGCAGGTCGGGATGCTGCCGCTGACCGGCACGACCGACCCGGCGCACATGCGCGAGGACCTCGCGATCGACGGCTTCGAGCTGAGCGACAAAGAGGTGGGTGTAATGATTTCGGGGCTCGTGCGTCATGGGTAGTGAAAGGAGGCACAACATGAACGAGTGCACGAATTGCGGATGCGGGAAGCAGTGCGAATGCGGTCCCGGTTGCAACTGCTGAACGAATGAGCACTACCTACGATGTCGTCGAAACGCTGGTGGCCAACCACCGGCGTTTCCTTTCTTTTCTCGAGAAGCGGGTCGAGTCGCGCGAGGCGGCGGAGGACATCCTGCACGACGCCTTCATCCGTGGACTCGACTCGCCGTCGTTGCGCGAGGCCGACTCGGCGATCGCCTGGTTCTATCGCGCGCTGAATAACGCCATCGTCGATCACTACCGCCGCCGCGGCGCGGAAGCGCGCGCCATCGAGGCCTACGTCGCCGAGCCGCCGCACGAGCCTGACGAGCTGTCCGAGATGATCTGCCAGTGCGTCACCTCGCTCATCGAGACGCTGAAGCCGGAGTACGCCGAGGCGATCAAACGCGTCGATCTCGACGGATTGAAGCCGGGCGAATACGCGTCGGAATCGAAGACGACGGCGAACGCCGCGCGCGTCCGCCTCTTCCGCGCCCGCGAAGCGCTCAAGCGCCGCGTGATCCAGAGTTGCGGCACCTGCGCCGACCACGGCTGCCTAGATTGCAAGTGTGTGGGGCGGGTTCTCTAACCCGCCGACGGCCCGCCTGAAACGCTTTGCTCCCGTCGTGCACTACTGGACGGGAGGAATCATGAAAACTGAAGTTTCACGAGCTCTGATGCTCATCGTGTGCATTTCAACCGCCGTTCACGCGGCAGCAGCGGCGGCAACGGCGGCGCAGATCGAGCGGGCACGAGCCAGCAAGCCGTTCATCGAGGCTGCTCGAATCCTGGCCGAGCAGGACGAGGAAGTGAATCTGAAAACCGTGCGCAGAGTCGTCGTCCCTGGAAAGCCGGACGCCGTCGTGCTGCACTTCGACATCACGCGCCGGGGCTCGAAGGAGCCCGGCGAATTCAAACGTCTCGTCTACGTCGATCGTGGCGACAAGCCGCCGCTGGTCTCTTTCGATGAGAAGACCGGTCGGGCGGCAGCGATGCAGATTACCGGCGCGACCCTCTGCTTTCCGGCCACGGCGTGGCGCGCCGCGGGTTCGATTTGCATCGGCGGCACATGCCTCAATGGCACATGCGATCGAAATAACATCGAAATGCGGACGTGCGGGCGGGGCAGCATGCAACGGAACGAGATGCGTACATCGTCCGTTTCGGGCTGCGGTTGCACGCGCGCGGAGTGCCTCCACCTCTGAGAAAAAACGTAGGGCGGGTTCTCCAACCCGCCTTACGTTTTCCGAATCAGGCTACTTCTTCGCTGCCAGCTCCGCGGCCCGCTCCGTCGCTTCCTGCTCCGCTTGCGCGCTCATCGGCGGGTTGTAGGCGGCGATGCCGGTGACGGTGTGGCCGATGATCAGGTTGTGGATGTCGTGCGTCCCCTCGTACGTCTTCACAGACTCGAGGTTCATCATGTGGCGGATGACCGGGTATTCGTCCGAGACGCCGTTTGCGCCGAGGATATCGCGGGCGGTGCGGGCGCACTCGAGAGCGATGTTCACGTTGTTCATCTTCCCCATCGAGACGTGGTACGGCTTCAGTTTCCCCTGGTCCTTGAGGCGTCCCATCTGCAGCGCGAGGAACTGGCCCTTCGTGATCTCGGTGATCATCCAGGCCAGCTTGTTCTGCACGAGCTGATGCGAGGCGATCGGCTGGCCGCCGAACTGGATGCGTGACTTCGAGTAATCGAGCGCCGTCTGGTAGACCGCCATCGCGGCGCCGAGGGCGCCCCAGGCGATGCCGTAGCGGGCCTGCGTCAGGCAGCCGAGCGGGTACTTCAGGCCGTTCGTCTCCGGCAGCACGTTCTCCAGCGGGATGCGGCAATCCTCGAAGAAGAGCTGCGAGGTCACCGACGCGCGGAGCGAGAATTTGCCCATGTGGTAGGCAGTGCTGAAGCCGGGCGTACCCTTCTCCACGATGAAGCCGCGGATCGTCCCCTCGGCCTTCGCCCAGACCACCGCGACGTCGGCCACGGAGCCGTTCGTGATCCACGCCTTCGCGCCGTTCAGGACCCACGAATCTCCATCCTTTTTGGCGTGCGTCCGCATGCCGCCGGGATTGGAGCCGAAGTCGGGCTCGGTCAGGCCGAAGCAGCCGATCTTGTCGCCCGCGGCGAGTTTCGGGATCCAGTAATCGCGCTGCTCCTTCGAGCCGTAGGTGTAGATCGGGTACATCACCAGTCCCGACTGCACGGAAGCAAACGAGCGGAGACCGGAGTCGCCGCGCTCGAGCTCCTGCATGATCAGGCCGTAGGCGACCTGGTTGAGGCCCGGGAGGTCGTACTCCTTGATGGTGGCGCCGAAGAGGCCCATCTCGGCCATCTTCGGGATGAGTTGATTGGGGAACTTCTCCTCGCGATTCGCGTGCTCGATGATCGGAAGCACCTCTTCATCGACGAAATCGCGGACGGTCTGGCGGACCATCAGCTCTTCTTCGGAGAGGAGCGAATCGAATTCCATGTAGTCGACGCCGGGAAAAGACACGTTTACACCTCGTTTGCGGTTAGTGATCGGATCATATCAAGGCGCGCGACGTAGAGCAGGTGCGGGTGCGGATACCAGGCGTCGATCCGCTGCACGTTGACCGAGGCGAAGCCATGCCGTTGCAGGCGCGCGGTGAAGTCGGCGGGTGACTCGTAGCTGAACGATTCCCCGAGCGTCAGGCCGAGTGCCGACGCGGCGCGCTCCTGGAGCCGGTTCCAGGCGTTCTTCATCCGCTCGGTCGGATCCATCTCCTTGATGATCAGCGTGCCGCCGGGATTCAGCCGCGCGGCGACGCGGTCGAGCAGCGGATCCCATTCCGAGGCCGGGATCTTGTAGAGGACGTCGACGATCGAGATGGCGTCGAACGAGCCGCGGATCACGTCGTCGTAGCCGATGACGAAGTGGAGTGCGGCGGCTTGCTGCCGCCCTGGAGTGCGCAGGCTTGCCTGCGCATGCGGCAGCAAGCTGCCGCACTCCACAGCGGCAGCAAGCTGCCGCACTCCGAGCACCTTGCGCAGGTCGGGCTCGACGGCGACTACGCGCGAAACGCGGTCGCGCAGCAACACGGCGAACACCCCATGTCCCGCTCCGATATCGAGCAGCGTCGCGCCGCGCGGCACCCGCTCGGCGACCCGCAGGAGCGGGCAGGTGAGGAACCGGATCAGCGTGTGCGCGCGTGCCTTTGGGGGGAACGAACGGAACGCTCGATACAGTACGATGAACGCCCGCATGAATCGGTTCACATCGGGATTGTACGGGTGGTGGCGAGAGCTCATCGGCGCGCTGATCGTGCTGGTATCGCGCATCGCCATCGCGCCGCGCACGTTCTGGGAGCACGACGAGGTTCTCTTCGCCCACGCGCTGCGCGATTTCGACCCGCTCCGCTTCCATCCCCATCCGCCCGGCTATCCGCTCTACATCCTCCTCGGCAAGTTCGTGAACCTCTTCGTCGGCGATGCGTTTCGGACGCTCGTCTCGATCAGCATCGTCTTCGCGGTCATCGGCTTTCTCGCGCTGGCGAGACTCTTTCGCCGGCTGATCGATGACGCCGATCTCGCGGTCTGCGCGGCGCTGATCGTTTACTTCTCGGCGGCGATGCTCGTGCACTCGGTGCTGCCGATGTCGGACGGCCCGGCGTTCGCCTGCCTCGCGCTGACGCTGCTGGCGATCACGCACGTCGGCAGCGGCGAGCACGAACGGGCCGCGATCCTCACCGGCGTCGCGGCGTCGTGCGCGATCGGCATCCGCCCGCAGCTGCTCGTGCCGCTGATCCCGGTGCTGCTCGTCGCGTTGATGCAGATGCGCACGCGGCGCGAGCGGATCGCCTCGGTGATCGCGTTCGGATTCATCTCGCTGCTCTGGTTCCTCCCGCTGCTCGATGCGGCCGGAGGGTGGACTCCGCTGATGACGTGGGAGACGAAGCAGGCGGGCTATTTCGCAACGCACGACGCCGCTGCGTCGCGCGGCATGCTGTCGGCCCTCGGCGTCGCCACGCGTTTTCTCATTCATCCGTGGGGATCGAAGTTTGTCACGCTGCCGCTCCTCTTTTTCTTCGCGTTCGGCGTCGCCGATTTCGTGCGCCGCCGCAATCGATTGATGTTGCCGCTGGTCGTCTTCACGATCGTCCAACTGGCGTTCGAGCTGCGCGGGATGGATCCGGCCGACGCCGCGCGCTACACGATTCCCGCCCTCCCGTTCTTCGCCCTCATCGTCGTCTGCGGCCTCGGCGTGATCCGCCGCAGCGCTCAGCTGCCGGTCATCCCGTGGCTCGGCGCCGCGTTCCTCGCTGGACTCTCATTCTGGTATGTCTCGCCGATCGTGAAGGCGCGGACGACGACCGCATCGCCGCCCGCCGCCGCCGCCGAATTCGCGAATCACAACTTCCCGCCGAACACGGTCGTGCTCTACGAATGGTCGGTCCGCCCGCATGCCGACTACCTCTTCGCGCGCTTCCATCCGATGCAGCTCGAGGCCGGCCTGCGCGACTTCTACGACCGTCCCGACGTGCCGGTCGTGATCTTCGCCAACGGCGGCTCGCGATCGCCGGGAGCGAAAGTCTTCTCCTGGCCGGAGAGCGACGCGTACGGAAAGCTGACCCGCAATTTCTATCGCGTCGTCACGCTCGAACCGCTGCCGCCGTCGGGACGATATCTCCCGATTCACGGCGTCTACCAGCTCGAGAGAACGGCCGATGGCGAGCAATGGCGCTGGCTCGAGAAGGATGCATCGATCCGCCTGCCGCACCAGCACGCGGCGCATGCGGCGCTGGCGTTCAAGCTCTCGCCCGACACGCCGTATGCATCGAATGACGTGACGCTGTTCGTGAACGGAGTCGAAGCGGGACGCGGCGCCGTGACGCGCGACAAGGCGACGACGATCGACGTCGCGCTGCCTCCCGGCAATGCCGACGTGCGGATCGTCTCGGCGCAGGCGTTTGCACCCGCGGCGGTGTTGCACAATCAGGATCCGCGCACGCTCGCGGTGCAACTTGTCGATGTAATCCTGCGCGAAGACGCAGGATCTCCGGCGGCACCGGATGTCGCACGAACTTCAGCCGCTGCCGGTGTAACCGGAGATCCTGCGTCTGCGCGCAGGATTGAAAAGCGATGAACACGGTCTCGCTCGTCATCCCGATGTACAACGAGGAGCTCAACATCGCTCATGCGATTGCGATGGCGGTCGAGGCTCTGGAAAAGTACGCGCCGGACTACGAGCTGGTGATCGTCGATGACGCCTCGACCGACAACTCGCCGGCGATCGTGGCGAGAGCGGCCGAGGAGAATCCGCGCATTCGGATGATCCGCCATGAGAAGAATCGGAAGCTCGGCGGCTCGCTGAAGACCGGCTACTCGGCGGCGACGAAAGAGCTCGTCGTCTACATGGACGCCGATCTGCCGTTCGATCCCGACGTGATCGGTCGCGCCATCCGCGCGATGCACGTCACGGGGGCCGACATGATCGCCGGCTACCGGCTCGACCGGACGATCGAAGGTTTGCGGCGGACGATCTACTCGTACTGCTACAACGCGCTCATCGGCGTGCTGTTCGGCTGGCCGCATCGCGACATCAACTTCTCGTTCAAGCTGATGAAGCGGGAAGTGCTGGAGGCGATCGAGTTGAAGTCGGAGGGGTCGCTGATCGATGCGGAGCTGATCGTGAAGGCGAAGAACCGCGGCTTTGCGATTCAGCAGATGGGACTCGATTACTTTCCGCGCATCCGCGGCACGTCGCATCTGTCGTCGCCGGCCGTGATCTTCAAGATTTTCCGCGAGCTGTGGACGCTCTATCCGGAGATGCGTGAAAAAGCTGATCGTAACCGCGGATGACGCCGGTCTCGATCCCGGCATGACCGCCGGCGCCATCGAGGCGCACTGCAACGGCATCGTCACGGCGTGCAGCATCGTGGCGAACGGCGTGGCGTTCGACGATGCGGTGGAGCGTCTGCGCGAAGTGCCGTCGCTCGCGGTCGGCGTGCATGTCGCGCTGGTCGAGGAGCGTTCGCTCACGACCGGCAAGCCGATGCCGCGCGATTACGTGCGCTTCATCCTTTCAAAACGAAGTGATCCCGAACCGGAGCTCCGCGCGCAGATCGAGAAAGTGCTGGCGACCGGATTACGCGTCACGCACATCAACGGACATCAGCACCTGCACATGCTGCCGCGCATCTTCGAGCTCGTACATCGTCTGGCGAGTGAGTACCGCATCACGTACGTGCGCAAGGTTCGCGACTTCGGCGGACGCGTGCCGCTCCCGCGCAGGCTGGCGATCAACGCGTTGTCGCGATTCAGGAATCGAGGCACCAACGACCGCACGATCGGCGTCGCCAACGCGGGACACCTCGACGCCGGCACGATCCTCGAGCTGCTCGATTACGTCGACGGCGTGACGGAGCTCGTGACCCACCCCGGCCTCGGCGTCACGCGCTACTCGCACTGGCGCTACGAATGGGAGCGCGAGACGCGCGCGCTCTGCGATCCGCGGCTGCGCGAGGCGATCCGGGCGAAAGGGATCGAGCTTGTCACGCCGGATAGCAGGTAACAGAGAGCAGATAGCAGGAGACCCGGGGTGGGCCTGCTATCTGCTATCTGCTGTCTGCTATCTTCCGAAGATATGAAAAAAATCGCAGTGATCCCGGGCGACGGGATCGGACCGGAAGTCATCGACGCGGGCATGCGCGTCCTCGAGCGCATCAACGATGAACATCACCTCGGACTCGACTTCGTGCACTTCGGCTGGAACGCCGATGAGTACCTCCGCACCGGCATCTCCATCCCGCCGGGCGGCATGGACGACATCCGCAACAACTACGCCGCCGTCTACCTTGGCGCGTTCGGCGATCCTCGCATCCCCGACATGAAGCACGCCGCCGACATCCTTCTCGGCATGCGCTTCCAGCTCGACCTCTACGTCAATTACCGCCCCGTGAAATTGCTGAACGAGCGCCTCTGTCCGCTGAAGGACAAGGGACGTCAACATGTTGACCTCGTCATCTTCCGCGAGAACACGGAGGGGGCCTACGTCGGCATGGGAGGCTTCTTCAAGAAGGGGACGGACGAGGAGATCGCGGTCCAGGAAGATGTCTCCACGCGCAAAGGGGTGGAGCGGATCATCCGCTACGCGTTCGAGTTCGCGAAGAGGACCGGACGCAAGTCGGTCTGCATGTCGGACAAGAACAACGTCATGCGCTACGGCGGCGACCTCTGGCTCCGGACGTTCGAGCTCGTGGCGAAGGAGTATCCCGATATCGAGCACTTCCACATGTTCGTCGACGCGCTGACCATGCAGATGGTCCGCGCGCCGGAGATGTTCAGCGTGATCGTGACCAACAACATGTTCGGCGACATCGTCACCGACCTCGGCGCCGCACTGCAGGGCGGCCTCGGCATGGCCGCCTCGGGCAACATCAATCCGGGACACGTCTCACTCTTCGAGCCGATCCACGGCAGCGCGCCAAAGTACGCCGGCAAGGACGTCGCTAACCCGATCGGCGCGATCCTCACCGCCGCGATGATGCTCGAGTACCTCGGGCACGCCGCGGAGTCGGAGCGGATCGAGCGGGCGGTGGTGGCGGCGATCGAGGCAGGGGAGACCACGCACGACATCGGCGGCAATCTCGGCACGAAGGCGGCAGGGGAGGCGATCTTGGGCAGGCTGTAGCCCAAAAACGTCATCCCGAGCGTGAGTCGAGGGACCCGGGCGGGCGGCGGCGCGCGTATCGTGCCTCCCACCCACCCAGGTCCCTCGACTCACGCTCGGGATGACGGCACGGAGGTTTCACATGTTCTCAATCGGCGGCGACCTTCCGGTCAACCGGCTCGGATTCGGCGCGATGCGGATCACGGGCGATGGCGTGTGGGGTCCGCCGAGCGATCGCGATGAAGCACTTCGCGTGCTGAAGCGCGCGATCGAGCTCGGTGTGAACCTCATCGATACCGCGGAGTCGTACGGCCCGCATGTCAGCGAAGAGCTCATCGCCGAGGCGTTGTATCCGTATCCGAAAGACCTCGTCATCGCGACGAAGGGCGGCTTCGACCGGCCAGGCCCGAACAAATGGGTGGAGAACGGGCAGCCCGAGCGTTTGCGCGAAGAGCTGGAGGGGAGTCTGAAGCGGCTGCGGCTCGATCGCATTGATCTCTGGCAACTGCATCGGATCGATCCGAGGGTGCCGGAAGAGGATCAGTTCGGCGCGGTTCGCGACTTTCAACGCGAGGGGAAGATCCGGCACGCGGGATTGTCCGAAGTGACGGTCGCGCAGATCGAGCGGGCGCAGAAATTCTTTCCCGTCGTCACCGTGCAGAACCGCTACAACAGCGCCGATCGCGAATGGGAAAGCGTGCTCGATTACTGCGAACAGAACGGCATCGGATTCATCCCCTGGTTCCCGTTGCAGACCGGCAAGCTCGCGACCGACGCGCCGCACGCGCTGGCGTGGCTGCTGAAGCGCTCGCCCGTGATGCTGCCGATCCCCGGCACGTCGCGCGTGAAACATCTCGAAGAGAACATGAAGGCGCTCGACCTCGTGACGTAATGGAGTGCGGCAGCTCGCTGCCGATCAGTGAGTTTGGCCCTTTCATTGCCGCGAAGCGGCAGTGCATCGTAGCCGGGGGTTCATTCGCTCGCGAATGTACCCCCGGGCCAGGCGAAGCGCGCGTTGTGCCGCGACAGCGGCACTGAACAGCTCGCGATCAGGCACGTTTTGCAGTGCCGCTCTCGCGGCACGAGACCGCACACCTGCAGCCGGGGGTGCTGCGGGCACCCCCGGCTAAAATGCAGTGCGGCTTCGCCGCACGAGCCGCAGCTCGCTGTCGCCCTGGAGTGCGCAGGCTTGCCTGCGCGGCAGCAAGCTGCCGCAATCCACGGCGGCGGCAAGCCGCCGCACTCCATTACAATGCTCTCCAATGGACATCGGCTCAGAGTGGCTGGTCGACGCGGCTGGGTGCGATCCCGACCTGCTGGCGAGCGTGGGGGCGATGCAGATTCTCTTCGAGCGGATCATTCACGAGCTCGAGCTTCATCCCGTCGGCGAACCGGCCTTCCATCTCTTTCCGCCGCCGGGCGGCATCACCGGCTTCGTCGTCCTCAGCGAGTCGCATCTCGCGTGTCACACGTATCCGGAGCATGGCGTGATCACGCTGAATCTCTACTGCTGCCGACCGCGTCCCGAGTGGCCGTGGCGCGAGCGTCTGGCCGAGATGCTCGGCGCGACCGAGGTCGAGGTCCGGACCGTGACGCGCTACCAGCCGTCGCCGATGAGGATGAACGCCGACCAGTAGAACGGATGCGAGAACTGGCGCTTCAGCATCGCGATCTGCGCCTGCCGGAGCGCGTCGGTTGCGGCACGGCCTCGCAGCGGCAACGGCTGGCGGGACAGTCTCCGATGAAACTCGATCATCAGATCGTGCGCGCTGCCTGAGCCGATCTTCCACTGCGTGAGCACCGATCGCGGGCAGCCGGCGGAGAGGAGCGCCCACGACATGCCGGCAAATCCTTCGCCGAGCCACTCCAGGCCGCGGCCGGTCTCGCAACTGGAGAGGATGGTGAGGTCGGCGTGCAGATCGAGCTCCGCGATCTCCCGCGCCTCGAGCACGCCGTCGTCGGGGTCGCCGGGAGCGCGCGCCATGTCGATGTGCGAGTACATCGGCTCCATGTTCGCGAACATGCCGTGAGTCGCGACATGGAGAATGCGAAAGTGCCCCGCCTCCTGCTTGAACCGGCTCTCGGTGGCGCGCGCGCCGGTGAGCAGGAGCGTCTCGCGCGGATCGAAGAGTGACGCGATGCGGCGCACTTCGTCCTCGGCATCGGCGAGCGGCGGTCCGGCCAGGGCCAGCAGCGTGCGCCGCGGCTCGCGGTCGATCTTCTTGTGCGTGGCGTACCACGACAGGAGCGTAAGCGACGGCGCGTAGAAGAGCGCGTGATCTTCGATGAGGTAATGGCCATCCGGCCCGATCAGAGCGTGGAACGGCAGCCCCCAGAGCACGCCGTCGGTGACGATGCAGACGATCTTCTTCGATTTCAGCACGCTCGCCGCGGGCGCGATCAGCATGTCGTACAGCTTGCGTGCCGCCGGTTTGTAGTCGAGGTCGCGATGAGAGATCGCTTTGGTGAACGACTCGACGATGCGTTGCAGCCGGCTTTGACTGATGTGCAGCGGATGCGCGCGCGGCACGCCGTCGCGCGTCAGGACGATCACGTACGCGTTGTCCCCCTCGGCCATGTACTCGAGGACCACTCCGTCCGGCGGGATGGCCGCCTTGAGTTGGGCCGTCGATGGTGTAGGGACATCGCCACGGGCGAGCGACAGTTCGGGATGATTCGAATAGAGCCGGTTGGTGAGGTCGGTACGATCGAGGCGTTTCTGATCGAGATCTTTTTCGAGCCGCGTGATCGCGGCCGGATCTCGATTGTCCGCCGAGCGTGCATCGCGCAGCGCGACGTTGACGGCGGCGATGCCGGCGTCGAGTCGTTGTTCCTCGCGCTGCTCTTCCGGTGTCAGGTAGCGCGTCGATTTCAACTTGCCGAGGGCGAGCGAGGCGAGGAGAGTCTGGGCCCGTGCGCGCTCGACTGCCCTCAGTGCTCCGTCGATGTCGTGTGCGGCGACGGAGACGCGGAACATCGAGTAGTAGACGATCGCCTTGTCGCCGAGGAACCGCTGTTCGTTCTCGCCGCTGCCGGGGATATTCGAGCGGAGGAATTCGATGGCATCGATCGCGTCCTGAATCGCCGCGCGGGCCTTGACGAGGTCGCCGACCTTCAGCCAGGTGTCGCCGATCTGCTGCTTCGCAATCCAGTAGAGATTGAAGTCGGGCCGGGTCATGCACGCTGCGACGACCTGCTCGGCCAGGTCGATCGACTCGCGGTAGCGATGCTGTTTGGCGCGGATTTCCGACAAGGCGAACAGCGCGTGTGCGTGCAGCGACGGATTGCCGGTCGCGGTCGCGCCGGCCATCGATTCGCGGGCTTTCTTTTCCGCGGCCGCGTACCGGCGGTAATGAAGGTTGATCTTCGCCCGCGTCAGCGCCGCGTATGCCGCGATGCGCGGGTTCGGCTCCTTCGCCAGCAACGCCTCGTTCTCGCGCGCATGACGTTCCGCCAGTGCCATATGGGCCGATGACTCCTCGATGTCGGCGAGATTGCGGAGCGTGCGCATCACGCCTTTGGTGTTGCCTGCCTTGCGATAGAGCGCGAGCGCCCTCGTGTAGTAGTCGGCGGCCAAAAGAAAGTCGGCCAGGCGGTCGTAGACACTGCCGATGTTGCCGAGGATCGCCGCCTGGATGACCGCGTTGTCGGTGCGCATGGCGTGGGCCAGCGCCTTTTCGTACGCCCGCAGGCCGGCGATCGGATCGTCGGAGGCCACCAGCGCACCGTTGGCGAGGCCCATGTATCCCTCCGCCGCCGCGCCGTGCTCGCCGAGCTCTTCGGCGATTTTCAGACCGGCGTTCAACGGCTCGATGGAGCCGTTCAGATCGGAGTTGCCGAGGTGCACCCAGCCTGTGTTGATCAGCGCCCGCGCTTCGATCTCCCGGTCGCCCGACCGCGCGGCGAGCGTCCGCGACTCGAGCAGCGGACCGATCGCGCCATCCTCATCGAATGCCGAGTCGTGCGCGCGTCCGACGAGCCAGAGTGCGCGCGCCGATTCATCCGGTGCGACCTCCCGCGCGATCGCCAGCGCCATCTCCGCATCGGCCGCCGCCGCGCCGTAATCGCCTTTGGAATTCGTGACGAACGCGAAGTCGGAGAGCTGCCGCGCGAGCTCGCCGTCGAACAATTCAATTCGCGCATCGATCATCTGCTGCCGCTGAAACCAGTCGCTCGTCGCGGCCAGCTGCTTCGCCAGCTCCGCTTCCGGAATGCTCACGTCCTCGACCTGCCACGTGTCCCCATGCCGCCGGAAGTGCGCGGTCCAGTGCGGCGGAAACTCTCGCGGCGCCCGCGTGAGCGGCAGGAATCCGGTGGCATCGACCGTCAGCTCGGCCGTCGCTTCATCGCCGTCGAACACCGTCCGATCCTCCCGGACGCCGTGGAGCGTCACGCATTCGTAGCGCCGGATGACCGCGGCGAAGTTGGCCGGAACGCGCGCGTCGTGCCGCTCGAACAGCGAGGCGAACGACCCGCCGAGCGCGAGCGCAACGATGATCAGGTTCGGGGTCATGGCGGATACAATGCCAGATATTGGCGGCCGCGAACTGTCCATCCTGCGGGGCTCCGATCGAGTTCAAGATCGGCGGATCGATTGTCGTCGTATGCGACTACTGCCGCACCGTGGTCGCCCGCGGTGATCGCGCGGTCGAAGACCTCGGCAAAGTCGCGGCGCTGATCGATACCGGCTCTCCGCTGCGCCGCGATCTCCCCGGCAAATACAACAACGTCGGCTTTCGGATCGTCGGAAGGACGCAGATGCGGCATCAGGCCGGCGGCGTCTGGGACGAGTGGTACGCGGCATTCGATGACGGGCGCTGGGGCTGGCTCGCCGAGGCCGCGGGTAAGTTCTATGTGACCTTCACGACAAAGGTCGGAACCTTGCCGCCGTTCGACGTCATCGCGGTCGGCGGACGGATGGGCGACTTCGTCGTGAGCGAAGTCGGGACCGCGTCCGTCATCTCCGGAGAAGGGGAGATCCCGTGGCGCGTCGAGCCGGGAAGCTCATACGACTACGCCGACCTCTCCGGGCCGAAGGGCAAATTCGCCACCATTGATTACAGCGAGGATCAGCCGCTCTTCTTCAGCGGGAGCGAGACCAACCTCCGCGAGCTCGGTGTCGACGTCGCGCCGGTCCCGGGAAGAGCGCAGAAGATCAAGGCCGAGAAGCTCTCCTGCTCCAACTGCGGCGGACCGCTGAATCTCGTCGCACCCGATCAGGCGCAGCGGATCATCTGTCCGAACTGCGGCGGCGTTCACGACATCGAGGAAGGGAATCTCCGCTACCTCGAGGCGCTGAAGCAGAAGGGTCCGGCGGCGAAAGTCCCGCTCGGATCGAAGGGGACGATCGAAGGGGTCGAGTACGTCGTCGCCGGTTTCATGCAGCGAAGCGTGAAGCTCGATCAGCGTTATTTCTGGACCGAGTACCTGCTCTTCAATCAGCAGAACGGCTATCGCTGGCTCGTCGAGAGCGATCATCACTGGAGTTTCGTCTGGCCGATCAACGCCGGCGATCTCGTCGACACCACGCCGAACGGCGCCGCGCGGACCGTTTCGTACGAAGGACGCACGTACCGCATCTTCGGCAATGCCACGGCACGCGTCGAGTACGTCCTCGGCGAGTTCTACTGGCGCGTCGATCGGGGCGAGAAAGTGCGGGCCGTCGATTACACCGCGCCGCCGTTCGGCATCTCGAAAGAGATCACCGGCGACACGGAGATCAATTACTCGCACGCCCGCTACATGCCGGCCGACGAGCTGGAGAAAGCGTTCAACCTCAAGGGTCTGCCGCGGCCGGCCACCGTCGGCATGATGCAGCCGTACACCGGCGGCAGCGTCTTCCGCACCTGGGCCATGCTCCCCGCCGCGCTCTTCGTCGTGGCCATCTTCCTCGCCATGACCCGCTCGCGCCACGAAGTGCTCGACTCGACGTTCGACTTCAGTGCGCCGCCCCCGGTGGCGACATCAACGTCGGCCGACTGGAGCGACAGCTCGCCGAGGTCGGAAGGCTCGCGCGTGATCTTCACTCCGCCGTTCCAATTGAGCGGAAACCGCAACCTGGAGATCGAGGGATCGGCGAGCGTGCAGAACAGCTGGATGTACGTCGCCGGCGACATCGGCGACGAGCAGCAGACCGGACTCCTCGAGCCGTTCGACCTCCCGATCGAGTACTACGAGGGCTACGACGACGGCGACCACTGGACGGAGGGGAACAAGACGCAGCGCGTCTACCTCTCGTCGCTCCCGGCCGGCACGTACACGATGCGTCTCGAGGGTCAGTGGGATCCGAAGAGCCAGCCGGTGCCGGTACACCTCGTCGTGCGCGAAGGGGTCTTCCGCTGGTCGCACTTCATCCTCGCGCTCATCCTGCTGACGATCCCGGCGTTCGTCATGGGGTTCAAGCGGATCGGATTCGAGAACGCGCGCTGGTCGGAGTCGCAGTACACCGCGGTCGGGACGGAGAAGGAGGGGAGCGATGAGAGCGATGATTGACCCTCATGCCGTGGAGCGGCATCGGCCAATAGCCGGGGGTTGCTCGCGCAGCGTGCTACCCCCGGAAGCCCGTATCCGGGGGTGGCGCGCTCCGCGCTTGACCCCCGGCTACATGCCGAAGCCGCTCCGCGGCTTTTCGATGAGGGATCGAGTGAGCACATGAGAAAGCTCTACACAGTCTTTGGCCTGGTGGTTCTCCTCGGCTATGGCTACGTCGACTGGCGCGGGATGGAGCTCATGCCGTCGCATCGCAAGTTCGTGCCTCAGGGATTGCGGTCGGCGGGCCACAGCGGCTACCGATCGTTCTGGTACAGCGGATTTCACGGAGGGAAGTGATGATAGGCGCCGCCGCACTGCACACGTTTCTGGTCACTCTCGCATACACCGTCTTCGGCCTGATCGTCTTCGGCGTGGCGTTCTGGCTCATCGTCAAACTGACGCCGTTCTCGATCCGTAAGGAGATCGAGGAGGATCAGAACACCGCGCTGGCGATCATCGTCGGTGCCGTGATCCTCGGCCTGGCGATCATCATCGCGTCCGTGATTCACGGCTGACGTTCAGATAGCAGGTAGCAGATAACAGATAGCAGGTGCTCTCCTGCTATCTGTTATCTGCTGTCTGCTATCCCCTCAAACATGAATCGCACGCCGATCCTCTTTCTCAACGTCCTCGTCATCGCGGCGTGCGGACTCGTTTACGAGCTGCTCGCCGGCACGGTGGCGAGTTACGTGATCGGCGATTCCGTCACGCAGTTCTCGCTCATCATCGGGCTCTACCTCTCCGCGCTCGGCGTCGGCGCGTGGTTGTCGCGCTACCTCGATCGCGATCTCGCCGGCCGCTTCGTCGAGGTCGAGATCGCCGTTGCGCTGATCGGCGGCCTTTCCGCGCCGATGCTCTTCTTCGGCTTCGCCCGCCTTCAATGGTTCCAGCTCTTCCTCTTCCTCGTCGTCTTCGTCATCGGCACGCTGGTCGGGCTCGAGCTGCCGATCCTGATGCGCATCCTGCGCGAGCATCTCGATTTCAAAGAGCTCGTCTCGCGCGTCCTCAGCTTCGATTACCTCGGCTCGCTCTTCGCCGCCGTGCTCTTTCCGCTTTTCCTCGTGCCGCGGATCGGCCTGGTGCGGACCTCGATCCTCTTCGGATTCCTCAACGGCTGCGTCGGCCTCTACAGCACCTTTCTGCTCCGGCCGCTGATCGAGCGCCGCATCCTCGGGCTGCGCATCCGAGCCATCGCCGTGATGGCGCTGTTGGTCGTCGCCTTCTTCGAAGCGAATCTGCTGACGTCGTGGTCCGAGGATGAGCTGTTCACGGATGAAGTCGTGTACGCCACCAGCTCGCCGTATCAGCGGATCGTCGTCACGCGCGGCAATTCGGGATTTCATCTCTTCCTGAACGGCAACCTGCAGTTCAGCTCCGCCGACGAGTACCGCTATCACGAAGCGCTCGTGCACCCGGCCCTCGGCGCCGTGGCCGCGCCGCATCGCGTATTGATCCTCGGCGGAGGAGACGGCCTCGCGCTGCGCGAAGTGCTGAAGTATCCGAGTGTCCGCGAAGTCACGCTCGTCGATCTCGATCGCAAGATGACCATGCTCTCGAAGACGTTCCCGGCGCTCGCGGCGCTGAATCACAACTCGTTCTCCGATCCGCGCGTGCACGTCGTCAACGCCGATGCGATGAGCTGGCTCGATCAGAACCGCGCGCGGTACGACGCGGCGATCGTCGACTTCCCCGACCCGAACAACTTCGCGCTCGGGAAGCTCTACACGACCCGTTTTTATCGCCTGCTGCGCGCGCATCTCATGCCCGATGCGGCGATCAGCGTGCAGTGCACCTCGCCGCTCTTCGCGCGCCGCTCGTACTGGTGCATCGTCCGGACGATGGAAGCGGCGGGACTGTACGTGAAGCCGTATCAGATGACCGTGCCGTCGTTCGGCGTCTGGGGCTTCGCGCTCGCGCGCCTGCAGCCGTTCGAGCCGCCGACGCGCGTGTCGATCGGAGGCCTGCGCTTCCTCGATGTGCCGACTCTGGCGACGATGTTCGTGATGCCGCCCGACGCCGCGCCGCTGCCGGTCGAGATCAATCGCCTCGACAACCAGGTGCTCGTCCGCTACTACGAGGACGAATGGCGGAAGTGGTCGTGAGAAAACAACGTGGGGCGGGTTCTCCAACCCGCTCTACGTTCTCTACCGTGGCGAAATCCACAGCGGCGCGCGGAAGCGCTTGATCGCCGCCGTATACGTGATCCATGCATCGGAGGGGATCTGCGTCCTTCCGAGAGCGAACCTCTTGCAGGAAGGACGGGTGGGGCCGATACTGTTCTCCTCTTTGGATCGGGCGGTCACCACCGTTCGTTTCTGAAAGTGCCCCGGCAAGTGTTACGAGCACCGGCCGGGGCGGGTTTACATCAACAGCTACAACCCTGCGTCACCATGGGCGTTCCGACTGCTACCAAGCGAAGGCGGAACGCCCTTCGTGTTTTGTCTACGGCTTCCGGCACCGGTAACGCGGGTCTGAATGCCGGAAGCTACTGCCCTCCTCATGATCATGGCCTCCATGGCTGGCAAGATACGTTCAGCCCGCTCTGAAGTCAATAGCCTCGGTCTTGTTTTCAGAAATTAGCCTCGAATATCTAGCAATTGATCTGTGCATAGCCTTGACATTAGCCTTCTGCAAGTCTAGATTGTGATCGGAGGTGCTTCCATGGCAGGCAAGGAACGAAGCCCGAATTACCCCTCGATCGGTCTCGGCGAGGCGGTGACCCGTCTAAAGCTGTTCTACGAATCGGAGGGGAAAACATCGGTGGACCAAGAGGTTGCCGTGAAGGCAATGGGGTACGGGGGTTTGAGTGGCGCATCACGCACAAAGCTTGCTGCACTGAAGCAATATGGTCTTTTGCAGGGACGAGCTGACAAGATCGCCATCACGCCGCTTGGCCTTCGAGTTGTTCATCCCGATGATGAGTCCGATCTTGCCGACGCGCTCCGTGAGGCAGCCCGAAACCCAGTGATTTTCTCCGAGTTGTTAGAAACGCACGCCGAAGGCTCCGATAACGCTGTCGTTGCGTTTCTTGTGAAATCGAAAGGCTTTACGGACGACGGAGCGCGTCAGCTTGCCAAGTCATTCAAGGACACTCTGGCCGTCGCTAAACTTGATTCTGGAACCTATGCCCCTACCGAAAAGGGCGACAACGCCAACGCTGGTAAGGACAAGGGCGTGACTGGTTCAGCAGCTACCTACGCCCGCACCAAGTCAGATTCACCACCGCCGCCGTTGAGTGAGGGTGCAGTGTCGTTCGACGTGCCCTATCGCGGCGCCACATTAAGTGTTCGCGTCGAAGTGAAGGGACAACCGTTAGGCCGCGCGCACGTCGAGAAGGTCGTGCGCTACTTGGAATTGGTTGCGGAGGACTTTCCTGACGTTGCTCCCGCACCACCTCAACCAGCCTCTCTAACCGACCTATCCGGGGGCCCGGGTGCGACTGACGACGACTCAGGGAACCGAACCAACAATGACCAGTCGCGCCGCGCATTGGGGGTATCGCTGCCTCTAATGATCACGAAGAAGATGGAGGCGGAGTTGCAGGACGCGGGTTACACCGCGGAGCAGATCCGCACCATGACGCCGCAGCAGGCGCACGACAATCTAAAGGCCGCGAAGAACTAACGACGCTTCTTCGTCGTCTTTTGCTTGTCCTTCGTCGGCTGCTGCACGATCCGGAAACACCGCTTCGTTGAATTGACCTGTATCGAAAGGTCAGGATCGATGAACTGTTCGACCTGACCGATGCGAATATGAATGCGTCATCGCGATGGCCGGACCAGCTCTCCCGCCTCGGCCGGTTCCTGTGGGCAGAACGGCGCGACGATGCGCGAGCTTGCGGTACGGTCCGGGCTCAACATGCGGTACATCGGCTCGCTGTGCTACGGGAAGGCGAGACTCGACTCTCGAAGCGATAAAGTTCATCGCAGGACTCGGATCGCGGGTAACCCTCGGCGAGCTGTTCGACTTGGATTTCGAGACGATCGACCGCGGTGATCTACCGCAAGTGGAACGGAGAGGCGTCTACTTTGTTACATTCCGAGAGTGAAACGGGACCAGTGGTCGTGAATCTTCGTCGCCACGCTCACGAACTCGTCGTAATTCTTCTCGCTCACCATTGAGCCCCCCTCCCATCCGTGCTGATAGAGATTCGGATCGCACATCAGCAGCAGCCACGACCCCTTCGACAGCACGGTCCAGCCGGTCTTGTCGTCGAAGAAGTGGACGTCGGCGAATAGCGGCTTCACCTTCGCCGGATCGTCCTCGGTGCGAAGCAGGAAGCCGGGGCGGTCTTCGAGCTCGATCAGCTGGCCGCGCTCCGGACCGATGCGCTTGGCCACCGCCAGCGCCCCGGCCATCAGCTTCCCCTGGAACGAATCGGCGCTCGCGACGCCCAGCGCGCTGAAGTCGAAGTGCGGCAGCGGCTCGTCGAGCTTGAAGAGGGCGCACGACGTCGTCTTCGTCTGATATTGCGTGCGGTTGCCGTGCGGGCCGGAGTGGTGGCGCGATGTGTGTGTGAAATCGAACAGCGTCACGTACGCGCCGCGCGACCCGCGCATGACGTTGCGCGCGTCGGCCGTGGCCGTCTTGTCGTCGAGCTCGAACGGCGCCATCGGTGCGAGCTCGCTCGCCGGCATCGGACCGTCGGTGAAGTCGAATCCGCTGCGGAACGCCCACTCGCGCAGGTTCGTTTTCCGCCGCTTCGCGGCACTCAGCGCGGCGAGGATCCCGAGCACGATGAGGAGGACGATCAGGCCGAACACGGAGGCCACCACGAGTCCGGTGTGGGCCGCAATGAAATCGCTCATGATGTGAGGATAATGCTTTCCCGCCGCGAGCTTCTCGCCGCATTCCTCGGCGCACCGTTTGCCGCGGTCGCCTGCCGGCGATCGCAACGAAGCGACCTCCCGCCGGGCGAGATCGTCGGCGCCTCCGATGCCGTGGGCCACCGGCTCCGCACTCCGATTCACGAGATGCCGACCGACTGGACGTCGATCGATCTCGTGATCGTCGGCGCCGGAGTCGCGGGACTCGCGGCGGCGTGGCGGCTCAATCGAAACGCGCTCGTGCTGGAGCTCGAGGAAGTGGCCGGCGGCACGGCGCGATCGGGCTCGTCGCGCGTCAGCCGTTATCCGTGGGGCGCGCATTACGTCGTCGCGCCGATGGCCGAGGACCGTGCGCTGATCGAGCTGCTGCGCGAGATGTCGATCATCGACAGCAGCGGCGAAGTGGCCGAGCAATATCTCGTGCGCGATCCGCAGGAGCGGCTCTTCTATCGCGGACGCTGGTACGAAGGGCTCTACCTCACGGCCGGCGCGAGCAACGACGACCTGCGGCAGTTCCACGCCTTCGAGCAGGAGATGCAGCGCTGGTCGGCGTGGCGCGACGCGAAGGGGCGGCGCGCGTTCGCGATCCCGACGGCGCTCGGATCGGATGACGCGGAGGTCATGGCGCTCGATCGGATGACGATGCGGCAATGGCTCGACGCGCGCGGCTGGCACTCGCCGCGGCTGCGCTGGTACGTCGAGTATGCGTGCCGCGACGACTACGGGTCGCTGCTCGACGACACGAGCGCGTGGGCCGGCATCTTCTACTTCGCGGCGCGCATCGAGTCGCCGGACAAGCGGAGCGAGCCGATGATCACGTTTCCGGAAGGGAACGGGCGTCTGGTCGCGCATCTGGCGAAGTCGGCGCGGATCGATGCCGGCTGGCTGGTGACCTCGCTCATTCCGACGGAGAGCGGCGTCGACGTCATTGCCCTTTCGCGCGACGGGCGGCATCTGCGCGGTATTCACGCGAAGCAGGTGATTTTCGCGGCGCCGCAGTTCATCGCCGCGCGCGTGATCCGTGGCTTCGATCGCGACGTGCGCGACTTCACGTACGGCTCGTGGCTCGTCGCCAACCTCGCGCTGCGCGACCGGCCGCAGTCGGCCGGATTTCCGCTGGCCTGGGACAACGTGATGTACGACAGCCCATCACTTGGCTACGTCGTCGCCACGCACCAGAGCGACGCCGACTACGGTCCGACCGTGCTCACGTACTACTACGCGTTCAACGATCGCGATCCGCGCGTGTCGCGCGAACGGCTGCTGTCGGCGAATCGTGAGCAGTGGGCCGAGGTCGTGCTCTCCGATCTGTCGAGGGCTCATCACGAGATCCGCGATCTCGCCGAACGGCTCGACATCATGCGCTGGGGCCACGCCATGATCCGGCCGCGTCCCGGATTCATCGGCAGCGCCGCCCGGCGCGCCGCGCGCGAGCCGTTCCGCAACATCCATTTCGCGAACTGCGACCTGAGCGGCGTCGCACTGTTCGAGGAGTCGCTCTGGCACGGCGTCCGCGCCGCGGAAGAGGTACGGAGTGCGGCGGCCATGCCGCCGCTGGTTTCGTGAACCGCGGCCATGCCGCGGTTGCGACGGCATGGCCGTCGCGGAGGTAAAGCAGCGGCGGCACGGCCGCCGCACTCCACTATTTCGGCGGCGGCGGTGGGGGTGGCGGCATCGCGCTCCCTCCGCCCAGTCCCAATTCCGGAAAATCCGTCACAGCCGCCCAACCTGCCGCGCCGGGACGCCATGCTTGCGTCGTTGTGGCGACCTGGCCGTTCTGCACCATCGTGCGCAACGCGTCGTCGGTGTAGGGGCCGTATGTCTTGCCGTCGATCGCGAGCGACCAGCGCGGCGATGCCGAGGGAGCGGGTGGGGCACCGGAGGGTGGGGGCGGCGGGGCGGCGGACGGTGCTGCGCTCTGATTGAAGGCCGAGCCCATCGCGTTGCCGATCGCCATGCCGGCGCCGAGGCCTGCGCCGACGCCGCCGAGACCACCGGGGTTCGCGGCGGCCACCTTGATCGATTCCGCGGCCTGCATCTGCGTGTACTGGCCGAGGCGATCGCCGAGGACGCCGAGCTTGGTGCGCTGATCGATGGCCGCTTCGACCTCTTCCGGCAGCGAGATGTTCTCGATGAAGAAGCGGGAGACGTCGAGGCCGAACGAATTGAAATCGGGAGCGAGCTTCTCGAGCGCGATCGCTGACAGCTCGTCGTACTTCGCGGCGAGATCGAGCGCTGCGATCTTCGACTCGGCGAGCGCATCCGACAGGCGCGACACGATCGTCGTGCGCAGCTGCCCGAGGATGTCGTTCTTCTCCGTCAGCCCCTTGGTGCCGACGATGGTTTTAAAGAACTCCTTCGCGTCGCTGATGTGAATCGCGTACTTGCCGAACGCGCGGAGGCGGATCATGCCGAAGTCGGTGTCGCGCATCATCACCGGATTCGCGGTCCCCCACGGCAGGTCGGTGAAGACCCTGGTATTGAAGAAGTAGACCTCGGCCTTGAACGGCGATTGGAAGCCGTACTTCCATCCGCGCAGCGTCGTCAGGATCGGGATGTTCTGCGTCTGCAGCTGATAGCGGCCGGGCGTGAAGAGATCGGCGGCCTGTCCTTCATTGATGAACAGCGCCACCTGGTTCTCGCGCACGACCAGCTGCGCGCCCATCTTGATCTCCTGGTTGTAAACCGGGAACCGCCAGACCATCGTGTCGTCGCTCTGATCGAGCCACTCGATGATCTCGATGAACTGTGATTTCGCTTCGCTTTTGAGGTTGTCGAAGAAGCCCACGTTTTGCCCTCCGTAAGAGATACGAGTCTAGCAGTTGCAAGTTGCAGGGGCGGAATCGCCCCTCACTTGTGTACCATGCGCCCGCCATGAAGAAACTCACCTTATTCACTCTCTTCCTCTCCGTCTCGGCCTTCGCTGGCGAGGGGATGTGGATGCCGCAGCAGATTCCGCAGATCGCCGCGGATGTCCAGAAGATGGGGGCGAAGTTCGATCCGAACCGCCTCGCCGACCTGACCGGTGATCCGATGGGAGCCGTCGTTTCCCTCGGCGGCTGTACGGCCTCGTTCGTCTCGCCCGACGGACTGATCGTCACCAATCATCACTGCGGCTTCGGCGCGCTGCAGTACAACTCCTCGCCGCAGCGCGACCTGATCACGAACGGCTTCCTCGCCAAAACGCGCGAAGAAGAGCTGTCCGCCGGACCGGGACAGCATGTTTTCGTGACGACGAAGATCGAGGACGTCACCACGCGCGTGACCGGCAACCTCGGCGCGAAGCTGACCGATGCCGAGCGCGAGAAGACGATCGAGCATCGCTCGAACGATCTCGTCACCGAGTGCGAGAAGCCGGGCGGTCTCCGCTGCAGGGTCGCGTCGTTCTTCGAGGGATCGCAATACCTCCGCATCACGCAGCTCGACCTCAGCGACGTTCGCCTCGTCTACGCGCCGGCGAACAGCGTCGGCGACTTCGGCGGCGACATCGACAACTTCGAGTGGCCGCGCCACGCCGGCGATTTCTCGTTCCTCCGCGCCTACCTCAACGGCCAGCCGTATCACCCCGCGCACTTCCTCAAGGTCTCGAGCGAGGGGATGAACGACGGCGACTTCGTCCTCGTCGCGGGCTATCCGGGCCGGACGTTCCGCTACAAGACTGCGGATGAAGTCCGCGAATATCAGGACTTCGTCTATCCGATCGCCATCCGCTACTTCACCGAAGTCATCCGGACCCTCGAGGCGCAGGGGAAGGGGAGTCGCGACATCCAGATCAAGAACGCGTCGCGGGTGAAGGGCCTCAACAACTCGCTCAAGAACTACCAGAGCGTCAACGAAGGCTTCGTTCGCGATCGCATCCTCGCGTCGCGGATCGAGCGCGAGAAAGCGATGCGCGCGGCCGATCCGGGCGCGGCGGCATTGCTCGACGACATCGCCAAGATCAACGCGGAAGCGGAGAAGACGCACGCCCGCGACACGGTCCTGTCGTGGATCGTCGGAACGGCCGGCGCCTACCGCGGCTCGCCGATGATCACCTCCGCTGTGGTCGTCTGGCGCGCGTCGAACGAGAAGTTGAAGAAGGACATCGATCGCCACGCCGGCTATCACGACCGCGAGCTGCCGCGTATCAACGAGAACGCGCAGCGGTGGCAGCGGGTGATGGAGCCGGGAAGCGACCGGGCAGTGGTCCGTTACTTCCTCGGCGAATTGTCGAAGGCCGCACCGGCGGACGACGCCGTGCGGAAGGTCATCGAGTCGAAGGGCGGCGACGAGAAGTTCCTCGAATGGCTCTACGCCAACACGAAGGTCGGTGACAAGGACGAGCGGATGAAGATGCTCGCCGAGACGCCGAAGCAGCTCGAGGCGCGGCACGACTCGATGCTCGAATTCGCCGCGGCGGTGACGCCGGTGCTGCAACAGATCGAGGCGCGCGAAGACGCGTCGGCCGGCGCGATGTCGCGCATCCGTCCGGGGTACTTCGACATCCTGCGCAAAGTCGCGGGAGGGAACGTCTATCCCGACGCCAACGGCACGCTGCGCATCACGTTCGGCAAGCTCGAGGGCTACGCGCCGAAGGACGCGACCTGGTACACGTCGCAGACGACGGTCCCGGGCCTGCTGCAGAAAGAGACCGGCAAGGATCCGTTCGACGCACCGAAGCGGCTGCTCGACGCGGCGCACGATCCGCAGAAGACCGCCTCATACACCGACAAGGAGCTGCACGCCGTCCCGGTCGACTTCCTCTCCACCTGCGACACCACCGGCGGCAACTCCGGCTCGCCGACCCTGAATTCGAAGGGCGAGCTCTGCGGCCTCCTCTTCGACGGCAACTACGAATCGATCGACGCCGACTTCCTCTTCAACCCCCCGATGACCCGCTCCATCCACGTCGACACCCAGTACATGCTCTGGGTGATGGACGCCGTGGACGGCGCGCAGAATCTGATTCGGGAGATGGGGTTGACGCCCAAGTTCTAGGTTACTGAGTTGCTGGGTTGCTGAGTTGCGGGGTACGTCCGGCGACCAAGCAACCCAGCAACCAAGAAACCCGGCAACTGTTATAATTCGCCCCCCCGAACCGGCGCGCTCGACGCCCACTTCAAAGGAGCATCCCCATGTCTGGCCACAGTAAATGGAGCACCATCAAGCATAAAAAAGGTGCTGCGGACGCCAAGCGCGGCAAGATCTTCACCCGCATCCTCAAGGAAATGACCGTTGCCGCACGCATGGGCGGCGGCGACTATCAGACAGGCAATCCCCGCCTTCGCGCGGCCGTCGCGGAAGCGAAGGCCAACAACATGCCGAAGGACAACATCGAGCGCGCCATCAAGCGCGGCACCGGCGAGCTCGAAGGCCTGACGTACGAGGAGCTCACGTACGAAGGCTACGGTCCGGGCGGCGTCGCGGTCATGGTCGAGACCATGACCGACAACACCAACCGCACCACTCCCGAGATCCGCCATATCTTCGAGAAGTGCGGCGGCAACATGGGCACCCCGGGCTCGGTCCGCTTTCAGTTCGAGCGCAAGGGCTACTTCGCCGTCGAGAAGAGCGCCGTCAGCGAGGACAAGCTGATGGAAGTGGCGCTCGAGGCGGGGGCCGACGACCTGCAGACCGAGGACGAAGGGTTCGAGATCTACACCTCACCGGAGAGCTTCGAGCAGGTGCGCCAGGCGCTGGAGAAGAACAACATCCCCACCGTCGAGGCCAAGCTGGGGCAGATCCCGGCGAACTTCGTGAAGATCGACGAGCAGAAGTCGAAGTCGATGATGCGCCTGATGGAAATGCTCGACGATCACGAAGACGTGCAGAACGTCTGGACCAACTTCGACATGCCTGAAGAGATGATGGAGAACGAGTAGTCATGATCAAGCGGCTCGTTGTCGCACTGGCCTTCCTCACCGCGCCGCTTTTTGCCCAGACCCCTTCCAACCTCGTGACCGAGGGGGTTCCGGCGTTCCCACCCGACCTCGTTCAGAAGACGGCTCCGTACATGGAGAGCCGCTCGGCCGGCTTCAGTGACTGGCACCCGCAGAAGACCGAGATGCTGATCGGCACCCGCTTCGGCGACACGCCGCAGATCCATCTCGTGAAGTTTCCGGGCGGCGACCGGAAGCAGCTGACGTTCTTCAAGGAACGGGCGGGCGACGCCTCGTTTCTGCCGAACGATCCGAACTTCGTGTTCTTCAGCAGCGACATCGGCGGCAGCGAGAACTATCAGTTTTACCTGCTCAATCGGACGACCGGCGAGACGACGTTGCTGACCGACGGCAAGTCGCGCAACGTCGGCGGCGTTCTCTCCGACGACGGCAAGTGGCTCGCCTTTGGCTCGAACCAGCGCAACGGAAACGACATCGACATCTGGATCATGAATCCCGCCGACGCGAAGAGCGCGCGGATGCTGATGCAGTTCGAAGGCGGCGGCTGGGGTCCGAGCAGCTTTTCACCCGACGACAAGCAGCTCGTGATCGAGCACGAGATCTCCGCGAACGAAGCGGAAGTCTGGCTGCTCGACATGGCCGCCGGCACGAAGCGGCAGATCTCGACGAAGAAGGCGGCGAACGGCGGCGGGACGTTCTCGCGCGACGGCAAGAGCATCTACTACGTCACCGACGACATGGGCGAGTTCTCGCAGCTCGTGAAGCAGCCGCTTGGCGGCGGCGCGCGGCAGGCGATGACCAACGAAAAGTGGGACGTCGAAACGTACGCTCTTTCGTTTGACGGAACGAAGATCGCCTACGCGACGAACGAGAACGGCAGGAGCGCGCTGCACCTGATCGACGCGAACAGCGGCGCCGCGCTTCCCGCGCCGAAGCTTCCGGCCGGCCTGATCGGCGGCCTGGCGTGGCATCGCAACAACAAGCTCCTCGGCTTCACCTTCGTCTCCGCGAAATCGGTCTCCGATGTCTACTCGCTCGACGTCACGACCGGCGAGGTGCAGCGTTGGACCGAGAGCGAGACCGGCGGCCTCGATCCGTCGCGCAACGTCGAGCCGCAGCTGGTGACGCTCAAGAGCTTCGACGGCACGCAGATCTCGGCCTTCGTCTATCGCCCCGATCCGGCGAAGTTCCCCGGCAAGCGGCCGGCGATCATCAACATTCACGGCGGCCCCGAGGGTCAGTCGCGCGCCGGATTCCTGGGGCGCAACAACTACTGGGTCAATGAGCTCGGCATCGCCATCGTCTATCCGAACGTCCGCGGCTCCAGCGGCTACGGCAAGACCTACCTGGCGATGGACGACGGCTTCAAGCGCGAGGACACGGTGCGCGACATCGGCGCGGTCCTCGACTGGATCGGCAACGATCCCGCGCTCGACGCCACGCGCATGGGCGTCTACGGCGGCAGCTACGGCGGCTACATGTCGCTGGCCACGATGACGCACTACAACGACCGGATGCGCGCCGGCATCGACGTCGTCGGCATCTCCAACTTCCTCACCTTCATGCAGAACACCTCCGGCTACCGGCGCGACCTGCGCCGCGTCGAGTACGGCGACGAGCGTGAGCCGAAGATGCACGAGTTCCTGGAGAAGATCTCGCCGCAGGCCAGCGCCTCGAAGATCACCAAGCCGATGTTCGTCATTGCCGGCTTCAACGACCCGCGCGTGCCATGGACCGAGGGCGAGCAGATGGTGAAGACCATCCGCGCCAACGGCGGCCCGGTGTGGTGGCTGATGGCGCGGGACGAGGGTCACGGCTTCGGAAAGAAGAAGAACGTCGATTACCAGTTCCTGGCCATGACGGAGTTCTGGGAAGAGTTTCTGTTGAAGTAGCTGCCGTGATGGTTGCGCGGTTACGAGGTTGCGAGGTGCACCGCGAAACCCCGCAACCTCGCAACCTCGCAACCTCGCAACCCCCTTATGTTCTCCAACGCCCTCCTCACCGATCTCTACGAGCTCACCATGGCCTACGGCTATTGGGAGTCGGGGAAGGAGAGCGACGAGGCGGCCTTCCACCTTTTCTTCCGCGAGAATCCGTTCGACGGCGGCTTCGCCATCGCCGCGGGACTGCAGTCGGTCATCGAGTATCTCGACGCGCTCCGCTTCACAGATGACGATCTGCGCTACCTGAGCGGCATCTTTCCGGCCGCCTTCATCGAGCACCTGCGCGACTTCCGCTTCACGTGCGACGTCGACGCGATTCCGGAGGGGACGATCGTCTTTCCGCACGAGCCGCTCGTGCGGGTGACCGGTCCGATCGCGGAAGCGCAGATCGTCGAGAGCGCGCTGCTCAACTTCATCAACTTCCAGACGCTGATCGCCACGAAGGCGGCGCGCGTCGTCCTGGCGGCGAAGGGCGATCCGGTCATCGACTTCGGCCTCCGCCGCGCGCAGGGGATCGATGGCGCGCTCTCCGCGACGCGCGCGGCATTCATCGGCGGCGTCGGGTCGACGTCGAACGTCCTCGCCGGCGCGCGCTTCGGCATCCCGGTGAAAGGGACGCACGCGCACAGCTGGGTGATGTCGTTTCCGAATGAGCTCGAGGCGTTCGATGCCTACGCCCGCGCGATGCCCGACAACGCACTCCTGCTCGTCGATACGTACAAGACGCTCGACGGCGTGAAGAACGCGATCGAGGTCGGGCGCCGGCTTCGCGAGCAGGGACACGAGCTCCTCGGCATCCGCCTCGACTCCGGCGATCTCGCCTATCTTTCGATCGAAGCCCGCAAGATGCTCGATGCCGCCGGATTCGGCAACGCGGTGATCGCCGCGAGCAACGAGCTCGACGAGTACCTGATCACGAGCCTCAAGGATCAGGGCGCCGCGATCAACGTCTGGGGAGTCGGCACGCGCCTCATCACGGCGTACGATCAGCCGGCACTCGGCGGCGTCTACAAGCTTTCGGCGATCCGGCACGCGGGCGGCACGTGGGAGCACAAGGTGAAACTCTCGGAGCAATCGATCAAGATCTCGAATCCCGGCGTGTTGAACGTGCGGCGATTCGAGGAGAACGACCGCGTGATCGGAGACATGATCTGGGACGAAGCGTCGGGCGCGCCGGCCAACGCCATCGTCGATCCGCTCGACCTGACGCGACGCAAGAGCTTCGGCGATCGCGCGATCGGAACCGACCTGCTCGTGCCGGTCTACCGCAAGGGACAACGCGTGTACGACTCGCCGCCGCTGGCCGACATCAGCAAACACTCCGCGGCACAGATGGCGAAGTTCCACTCCGGCATCAAGCGCTTCATCAATCCGCATCGCTTTCCGGTCGGACTCGAACAGCAGCTGTTCGATATCAAGACGCAACTCGTGCTCGAAGCGCGCGGAGTCCGGACATGAAGAGCGGCATCCTCTTTTCGACCGTCGAATACGAGCCGCTCGCACGCGAGCTGGCGGCGGGTGCGGATGTCGAGATCGGCGCGATCGAGCGCGATGTCTTTCCCGATGGCGAGCGCTATTTCCGCATCGCCACCGACGTCAACGACCGCGACGTGGTGCTCGTTGGCGGCACGACCTCGAACGACGTGACGCTCGAGCTGTACGACCTGGCGTCGACGATCGTGGAGAACGGCGCGGCGACGCTGACGCTGATCGCGCCGTGGTTCGGCTACTCGACGATGGAGCGCGCCGTGAAGCGCGGCGAAGCGGTGACCGCGAAGACGCGCGCGCGGCTCTTCTCGTCGATGCCGCCGTCGCGGCTCGGCAATCAGATCGTGCTGCTCGATCTCCACAGCGAAGGAATTCAGTATTACTTCGAGGGTGGACTTCATCCCGTGCACGTTTACGGAAAGCCGGTGATCGAGGCGCTGGCCCGCGAGATCGGCGGCGAACGCTTCGTCCTCGGCTCGACCGACGCCGGCCGCGCGAAGTGGGTGGAGTCGCTGGCCAACGACCTCGGCGTCCCGGCCGCGTTCGTCTTCAAGCGCCGCCGCAGCGCGGAGGAGACCGAGGTCACGGCGGTGAGCACGCGACTGGCAGGGGAGATGGTCGTGATCTACGACGACATGATCCGCACCGGCGGCTCGCTCATCAACGCCGCGCGCGCTTATCGCGACGCAGGAGCCGGCTCCGTCGCCGCCGTGACAACGCACGGCGTCTTCACCGGCGACGCGCTGCAGCGGATCCGCGACACCGGCCTTTTCACGACCATCGCATCGACCGACAGCCATCCCAACGCGCGGCGACTGGAAAAGGAAGGGCTGATCGTCCGTTCGATCGCGCCGCTCTTCGTGCCGTGTCTGCGGAGGACGGCGTAATGAGACGTCATCCCGAGCGTGAGTCGAGGGACCTGGTGGACGGGCAGCGCGCCACACACCCGCCCAGGTCCCTCGACTACGCTCGGGATGACGGAGAGAACCGATGAAAAAAGCCCTAATCCTCGTCGACATCCAGAACGACTTCATGCCCACCGGCTCGCTGCCGGTCGCGCATGGCGACGACGTCGTGCCGGTCGCCAATCAAATGCAGCGGTACTTCGAGCTCGTCGTGGCGACGCAGGACTGGCATCCCGCGAATCACGGCAGTTTCGCTTCGAATCACGAAGGCCGCTCGGTCGGCGACGTGAGCGAGCTCGGAGGCCTGCCGCAGATCCTCTGGCCCGATCACTGCGTGCAGGGAACTACTGGCGCGGAGTTTCATTCGGATCTCGATCGGACGCGCGTCGCACGCGTCTTCCACAAAGGCGTCGACGCCGACATCGACAGCTACAGCGGCTTCTTCGACAACGGTCATCGCCGCTCGACGGGACTCGGCGAATACCTCCGCGACGCCGGCGTCACCGACGTCTACATCCTCGGCCTGGCCACCGACTACTGCGTCAAGTACAGCGCGCTCGACGCGCTCCGATTCGGCTTCACCACGCACGTCATCGAAGACGGCTGCCGCGGCGTCGAACTGAAACCGGGCGACGTTCAGGGTGCGCTCGACGAGATGCGCGCCGTCGGCGTGAAGACCACGAACAGCGCGGCGATCACCGCGATGCTCGCTCCGGTCGCGAACGCCGCCGTGTGCGAGACGCGTTCGTAGATTGCGCCGAAGAGCAGTGTCCCGAGGAGAACGAAGATCCCGGTCGCGAGGTAGTAGAGGCCGAAGCTCCGGCCGCGCGCTTCCGCCGGCACCATGGTGCTGATCCAGGCGCGCTCCGCCCCCTCGGTCAGCGTGAACGGGATCGCATAAAGAATGAAGAGGACGAAGAACGACGTCATCGAATGCGCGATCGGGAAGGCGAAGTAGATCACCGCGTACGAGAGCCAGCCGGCAATCAGCAGCGTGCGGCGGTCCATCCGGTCGGAGAGCGATCCGGCGCGCGTCGAGAAGAGCGCTTTGATCACGTGATGCGCGGCCCAGAGCAGCGGGAGCATCGCCGTCGGGACGCCGCCCGCATTCGCCTGCAGCAGCAGGAACACATCGCTGGAGTTGGCGAGCGAGAAGAGCGCGATAGCGCCGAGAGCCGCCCAGAATCTTCCGGGGAGGGGAGTTTGCGAGGTCGCCGGCGTGCTCGACGTCATCCGCGGCGCGCGCGGCTCTTCCTTCAGGACCGTGGTGAGCAGCAGCACCGCGATGAAGCCGGGGATGACCGCGATGTAGAACACCGTCCGCATCTGCAGGTGGAATCCCTGCAGAAACAGCATCGCCATCAGCGGCCCGACGATCGCGCCGGTGTGATCGAGTGCGCGATGAAACCCATACGCCTTGCCGCGCTGCTCGACCGGCGTGACGTCGGAGATCAGCGCATCGCGCGGCGCGGATCGGATCCCTTTGCCCGTTCTGTCGATCAACCGCGCGGCCAGTACCCACGGCCAGGCGAGGGCCGCCGCGATCAGCGCGCGCGATCCCGCCGCGAGCGCGTAGCCGGTGCTGATCAGCGGCCGGCGGCGCGTCAAACGATCGGACCACGATCCGGCGTAATACTTCAGGATCGACGCGATGGCGTCCGCCACGCCTTCGATCAATCCGACGTCGAACGGCGTCGCGCCGAGAGTCACGGTGAGGAAAACCGGGAGGAGCGGATAGATCATCTCGCTCGCCGAATCGTTCAGCAGCGAGACGAATCCGAGAAGGATCACCTGGGGGCGTAGCTTGTTTGACGTAGAATCCCGCGCGATTTTCACGAAGGGAGTTATACCAATGGCAATCAGAAAAGTGGGCGTCCTCGGATGCGGTTTGATGGGATCCGGGATCGCTCAGGTCGCGGCGCAGGCGGGATATGAGACTGTCGTGCGCGAGGTCGAGCAGAAGTTTCTCGATAAAGGCCTCGGCGGGATCCAGAAGTCGCTCGCGAAGTTCGTCGAGAAGGGAAAGATGCAGCAGGCGGACATGGACGCCTGCATCGGCCGGCTCAGGGGAACCACCAGCCTGGAGGACCTTGCCGATTGCGACATCGTCATCGAGGCAATCATCGAAAACGCGCAGGTCAAGAAAGAGACCTACGCGGAGCTCGATCGGATCGTGAAGAGGGATGCGATCTTCGCGTCGAACACGTCATCGCTCACCATCACGGAACTGTCGATGGCCACCGCGCGGCCGAAGCAGTTCGTCGGTCTCCACTTTTTCAATCCGGTTCCGCTGATGAAGCTCGTCGAGGTCGTGCGTACCATCCTCACCGGCGATGAAGCGTTCGACGCGGCGTTCGCGTTCGCCAAATCGCTCGGCAAGGAGCCGGTGTCGTGCCGCGACAACTCCGGCTTCATCGTCAACCGCCTCCTCGTGCCGTACATCCTTGACGCCATCCGGGCGTACGAAGAGGGGGTCGGCTCGATCGAGGACATCGACAAGGCGATGATGCTCGGCTGCGGCTATCCAATGGGGCCGTTCACGCTGCTCGATTTCGTCGGACTCGACACCACGTACTTCATCACGCACGTCATGTACGACGAATACCAGGAGAAGCGCTTCGCGTCGCCGGCGCTGCTGCGGAAGATGGTTCTCGCGGGCCGCTTCGGACGCAAGACCGGCGCGGGCTTTTATGACTACTCCGGTGAAAAGCCGGTGCCGTTCGATCGGGTGAAATGATGGAAAACGTACGAATCGAAACCCGCGATGGCGTCGCCATCATCACCGTCGACCGGCCCAAGGTCCTGAATGCGCTCAATGCGCAAACGGTCGGCGAGATCGGCGAAGCATTCGAGCAGGCGCGCAATGACGAAGCGGTGAAAGCCGTGATCCTCACAGGCGGCGGCGAGAAAGCATTCGTCGCCGGCGCCGACATCGCCGAGCTGGCGAAGATGACGCCGATCACCGGCAAGGCGACGGCCGAGCGAGGCCAGGCGGTCTTCGCGAAGATCGAGCGCTTCCCGAAGCCGGTCATCGCTGCGATCAACGGCTTCGCCCTCGGCGGCGGCTGCGAGCTCGCGCTCGCCTGCCACATCCGCCTGGCGTCGGAGAAGGCGCAGATCGGCCTCCCCGAAGTCACGCTCGGCATCATCCCCGGCTACGGCGGCACGCAGCGCATGGCCCGCCTCCTCGGCAAAGGAAGAGCGCTCGAGCTGATCCTCACCGGCGATCGCATCCCCGCCGCCGAAGCCGAACGGATCGGCCTCGTGAACAAGGTCGTGGCGCCGGAAGAGCTGATGAACGTGGCGATGGAAATGGCGAAAAAGATCGCCTCCCGCGGCCCGCTCGCCGTGCGCGCCGCCATCGAGGCGGTGATGAGCGGCAGCGAAATGCCGATCGAGGAAGGCTTCTTCCTCGAGGCAACGCTGTTCGGCCTCCTGGCGTCGACCGAGGACATGAAGGAAGGGATGGGGGCATTCCTGGAGAAACGGGCGGCGGATTTCAAGGGCGTGTAGGACAGGCGCCCTCGCCTGTCCCCCTCGTCCTCTCCACACCAAGTAGAACTCCTCGGGGATAGCGATCCCCGAGGTAGCCTCGGCTGGATGATCGGCTTCGACACCTACGCGACCCGCCGCCACCTCCCGCATCTACAACGACAAGGCAAGACCTACTTCGTTACGCCAGTCACGATCAACCGCGAGGTTCTCTCGCCCCAGGCTCGTTCGATCACTCTCGAAGCGTGCCTTCGTGATCACGAACGCACCTATTGGTTGCATGTCGTCGTCGTCATGCCCGAGCACGCGCACTTGATCTTCACTCCTTATGACGGTTGGTCCCTGTCGAAGATCATGCAGCGTTTGAAGGGATCGTCCGCGCACTACATCAACAAGGCGCAAGGTCGTCGTGGACCTCTCTGGCTGAGTGAGTCGTTCGATCACATTCTGCGATCGGACGAGAGCCTCAGTAAGAAGGTTGAGTACGTGCGACAGAATCCGGTTCGGAGGGGACTCGTGACACGTCCCGAGGACTATCCGTGGTTGTGGCCGCGTTCGGACGAAACACGCTAGGACAGGCGAGGGCGCCTGTCCTACACTCTGCTCTGCAGGACAGGCGAGGGCGCCTGTCCTACACCTTTTCCAAATGGACGAGAACCTCGAGACCCTGATCTACGACTGGAACGTGGCCGGCGAGAAACCGGCGCGTCCTTCGTCCAGGAAGGTCGATTTCGACGACGAGACGCTGCGGGATGGGCTGCAGTCGCCCTCGGTGACCGATCCGTCGATCGACGAGAAGATCCGCATCCTTCATTACATGCACTCCATCGGCATCGACAATGCCGACATCGGGCTGCCGGGTGCCGGTCCGCACGTGCAGCGCACGGTCGAGCGGCTGGCGCGCGAGATCGTCGAGAACAAACTCACCGTCTATCCGAGCGCGGCGGGGCGGACGCACGAGAACGACGTCAAGCCGATCATCGAGATCTCGCAGCGGGTCGGCATCGCCATCGAGGCCGATCTCTTCATCGGTTCCTCGCCGATCCGCCAGTTCGCGGAGGAGTGGGAGCTCGACTGGATCATCAAGCAGTCGGCGCACGCGGTCCGATTCGCCACCGAGAACGGCATCCCGGTCATGTATGTGACCGAGGACACGACCCGCGCGCAGCCTGAAGCGATCGAGAAGCTCTACACGGCGGCCATCGACGCCGGTGCGAAGCGGATCTGCGTCTCCGACACCGTCGGTCACGCCACACCGTGGGGCGCGCGTAACGTGATCCGTTTCGTCGTCGCGCTGCGCGACCGGCTCAATCCCGACGTGAAGGTCGACTGGCACGGACACAGCGACCGCGGCCTCGGCATCATCAATTCCATCGCCGCGCTCGAGGCGGGGGCCGACCGCGTTCATGGCTCGGCCGCAGGCATCGGCGAGCGCGTCGGCAACACGCCGATCGATCTGCTGATGGTCAACCTCAAGCTGATGGGATGGATCGACAACGATCTGACACAACTCGGCGAGTATGTGAAGTTCGTCTCGCACGCCGTTCGCATACCGCTGCCCGATCTTTACCCGGTCTTCGGCCGCGATGCGTTTCGAACGGGGACCGGTGTTCACGCAGCCGCCATCATCAAAGCCAGAAAAAAAGGAAGTGAATGGCTTGCCGATCGCGTTTACTCGGGCGTTCCGGCAGGCATGTTCGGCCTGCAACAGATCATTGAAGTCGGTCCGATGTGCGGCCTCTCCAACGTCATCTACTGGCTGGCCACACATGGATATCCACAGGAAGAGTCGCTGGCACAACAGCTCTTCCAACTCGCCAAGAACACGAATCGAGTGCTCACCGATGAAGAGCTGCACTCCTGCGCCCGGCAATGGGCGGAGGCGCAGCAGGTTGCCCGAGTGGCGGAACGGTAGACGCTGAGGTCTCAAAAACCTTTGACCGCAAGGTCGTGCCGGTTCGAGTCCGGCCTCGGGCACCACACATCAGCACGCCAGTTGTTCACACCAGACGCTGAACCAGGGAGATCCGTAGAATGCTCAGGATGCGATCGCTTCATCTGCTGTTCGCCACGCTGCTCTTATCCGTCGCCGCTCTCGCGCAGGAGCCGTCCAGCGCCGAGATTTTCTTCAATCAACACGCGGCGCGGTTTGCCGGCGCGCGGCACTTCGTGCTCGCACCGCAGCATGTCCTGAGCGACGCCGAGCGCGGCCAGCTCGCGGCCGACGGCATCGTCCTCGTCCGCCCGCTGTCGAGCGGCAAATACCTCGCGCGCGTCGCGAACGACGCGGTGACGCAGGGGCACGATCTGATGATCCGTTCGCTCGATCCGATCACGCCAGAGCACAAGCTCGCGGCGAGCGCGGTCCGCGAGGCGGTCTCCGGCCACACGTATGCTCGCGTGAACGTCATCTTCAACGACGAAGTCTCACTCGATGAAGCGCGGGCCTCGATTCTCGCCGCGGGCGGCGAGCTCGAGCGTCCTTTCGCGACTCGTTTCGATCTGCCGCGCAACCTTCGCGCGCGCGTCCCGGCGAATGCAGTTCAGCAGCTCGCCGCGGATGAGCGCGTCTTCACGATTCATGGCCCGACGCCGCGCATCGCGAACGACAACTCCGTCGCTGCGGCCACCGCGCGCGTCGACGTCGTGCAGGCCGCCCCGTACAACCTGAACGGAAACGGCGTCGTCCTTTCGTACTTCGAGCTCTCGCCGGCCGACGCCACGCATCCCGAATTCGGCGGACGCCTGACCACGCACTTCCCCTCCGGCGCCAGCACCAGCGACTCGCTCCACGCGACGCACACCGGCGGCACGATGATCGCCTCCGGCATCAACCCGCTGGCGAAAGGGATGGCGCCCGCCGCGACGCTGCACGGCTACGACGCCTGCGACGACTGTGACTGGCTGGGCGACAAACAGATCGAGCTGCCGATCGTCCATTCCGTCGCCGACAACAACTCCTGGGGCTACATCCTCGGCTGGTGCGATGAAGGGAAGGGCTGCAGCGGCTGGCTCTGGACCGGCAACGACGAGTACATCGGCGCCTACGACTCGACCGACTCCGCGATCGACGAGATCGCGCGCACCGGTCCGACGCTGATGATTCACTCCGCCGGAAACGACGGAACCAACTTCGGCCCGACCACGGCGCCGTTCCAGCACACTCACCAGGACAACAACGGAAACGTGATCAGCGGCGAGACGTTCTGCTACTCGGCCGACGGCAGCGGCAATGATTGTCCCGCCCCCCCGATCTGTTCGGCCGGCGTGCAGCACTGCGAGATCACGCACCATCCGGTCCGGGCGAACATCGGCTCGGTCGGACTGACCGCCAGCTCGAAGAACATCGTTACCGTCGGCGCGACCGACTCGGGCAAGAACGTCGTCGGCTTCAGCTCACGCGGTCCCACGCGCGACGGGCGCGTGAAGCCGGACATCACCGCCAAGGGCTTCGGCACGTTCTCGACCGCTCCGAACAATTCGTACGCAAGACTGAACGGGACGTCGATGGCCTCGCCGGTCGTGACCGGAATCGCGGCGCTGCTGACGCAGCAGTGGAAGACGACGTTCAACAACGCATCGCCGGTTCAGGCCCAGCTCAAGGGACTGCTGATCGCCGGCGCGACCGACACCGGCAACCCGGGCCCCGACTACACCAGCGGCTTCGGCGCGGTCGACGCGAAGAACTCGGTCGACATCATCCTGGCCGATGGCGGAACCGGCAAGCGCATCGCCAACAACAACGTCGTGCAGGGCGCGCAGGTCGACGTCCCGCTGACGTTGTCGACGGCCGGCGATCTCCGCGTGGTCCTCGTCTGGACCGATCCGGAAGTCATCCTCCTCGGCGATGACCTCGCGGCATCGGCGCTGGTCAACGATCTCGATCTCGTCGTCAAGGATGCCAACGGAGCGCAGACGCTCCCGTACGTCCTCGACAAGGACAATCCGGGTGCGAACGCAACGCGCGGAGTGAACACGGTCGACAACGTCGAAGAAGTGGAGATCAAGGGAGCGGCCGCGGGCACGTACCACCTCGTGGTGAACGGCACGCGCGTCACCGCCCACTCGCCGCAGTCGTATGTGCTCATCTCGACCGCCGGCACGATGGGCACCAGCCCGCCGGCCTGCACCGACGCCACCGAACCGAACGACACGCAGGCCCAGGCCTTCGGCATCGGCTCGGGTCAGAGCGTCACGGCGCGGATCTGCTCGGCGTCCGACACTGACGTCTTCAAGTTCCATGTCGACAAGGCGGGAGTGCTGGCCTTTACGATCACTTCCGCCGACACGCCGCTGCACACTGTGCTGACCGGTACCGGCATCGGATCGATCGCGAAGGACATCACGGTCGGCGGCGGAGTGATCAGCAGCCAGTCGGTTGGCGCGGGCGACTTCTTCCTGACGGTGACGCCGAACGGCGCGCTCGGAGCGACCGGCAGTTACTCGATCGCGCCGACGTTCCCGGTGATCACGACGGGACGCGGACGGGCGGCGCGGCACTAAAATGCCGCGCGCATGACCTACAACACCCTTCAGATCGATGAGGGTGACGGAGTTCTCACCGTCACCCTCAACCGTCCCGACGTCCACAACGCCTTCAACGATCAGCTGATCTCCGAGGCCATCGACCTCTTTCAGAACATCGGCTCGCATGATGCGCGCGCGGTGGTGCTGCGTGGCACCGGTCCGAATTTCTGCGCCGGCGCCGATCTGAACTGGATGTCGAAGATGGTCTCGTACACGCGCGACGAGAACATCCGCGACTCGTCGCTGCTGGCGAAGATGTTCGCGTTGATGAATGAATGTCCGATTCCGCTGATCGGCAGCATTCAGGGCGCGGCGATCGGCGGCGGCGTCGGCCTCGTCGCGGTCTGCGACATCGTCATCGCCGCGCGCGACACAAAGTTCGGTCTCTCCGAGGTGAAGCTCGGCATTCTTCCCGCGGTCATCTCGCCGTACGTGATCGCCAAGATCGGCACGACGCACGCGCGGGCGCTCTTCCTCACCGGCGAGCGCTTCGACGCGGAGCGCGCGCTGCGCATCGGACTGGTGCATCGCATCGTCGATGAGGCCGAGGGCCTCGATGCCGCCGTCGCCGAAACCGTGAAGCAGATCAAGAGCTCCGGCCCCGAGGCGGTGCGCGCGTGCAAGCAGCTGATCGCGTTCGTCGGCTCGAACGAGCCATCGGAGTCGATCCCGTACACGATCGAAGCGATCGCCGCGCGACGCGTCTCGAGCGAGGGACAGCAGGGGATGCAGGCGTTCTTGAAGAAAGAGAAGGCGCCGTGGGCGAAGTGATCAACCGCGTCGTCATCCCGAGCGTAGTCGAGGGACCTGGGCGTGCGGCGGCGTCCCGGCACGCGCATCGCGCCTCCCTCCCGCCCAGGTGCCTCGACTACGCTCGGCATGACGGGGGCGGCCGATGATCGCGAAACTCATTATCCCCAACCGCGGCGAGATCGCGGTGCGCATCGCGCGCGCCTGTCGCGAGATGGGAATCGTCTCCGTCCTCGCATACTCCGAATCGGACGACGTCCGCTTCGTCCGGCGTTTCTTCGACGAGAGCGTCCCGCTCGGCACGGGCGACGCGCGTGAGACGTATCTCGACATCGGCAAGGTCATCGACGCGGCGCGGAAATGCGGCGCGGATGCACTCCATCCCGGCTATGGATTTCTCTCCGAGCGCGCGGAGCTCTCGGCGGCGTGCGATGACGCGGGGATCATCTTCGTTGGACCGAAGGCCGACTCGATCGCCGCGATGGGGTCGAAGGCCGAGTCGCGGCACCTGATGCAGCGTCTCGGCGTGCCGGTCGTTCCCGGCTACGACGGCGCGGATCAGAACGTCAACACATTGACCAACGAAGCGGCGCAGATCGGATTTCCGCTGCTGGTGAAGGCGAGCGCGGGCGGGGGCGGGAAGGGGATGAAGATCGTCCGCTCCGCAGCCGAGCTGCAGGCGGCGATCGAATCGGCGCAGCGCGAGGCGTCGAAGGCATTCGGTGACGCGCGCATTCTCCTCGAGCGCTACATCGAAGAGCCGCGGCACGTCGAGTTCCAGATCTTCGGCGACGGCCGAGGCAACGTGCTCCATCTTTTCGAGCGCGATTGCTCGATCCAGCGTCGCCATCAGAAAGTGGTCGAGGAGTCGCCTGCGCCGCGATACTCGGACGAGCTGCGGCAGCGGATGGCGCAGGCCGCGATCGCCGCGGCGCGCGGCGTCGACTACCGCAATGCCGGCACGGTCGAGTTCATCGTCACGCCCGACGGCGACTTCTACTTCCTCGAGATGAACACCCGGCTCCAGGTCGAGCATCCGGTGACGGAGCAGGTCCTCGGCATCGACCTCGTCCGCGCGCAGATCGAGCTCGCATCAGGCGGCCCGATGCCGTGGACGCAGGAGCAGTTGCGCCAGCGCGGACATGCGATCGAAGTCCGCGTCTACGCCGAAGATCCCGACGATCGCTTTCTGCCGCAGAGCGGAACGATCGCGTTCTACGCCGAACCGTCCGGCCCCGGCGTGCGCGTGGACGGCGGCGTGATGCAGGGGAGCGAGATCGGCGTGAAGTTCGATCCGATGCTGGCGAAGCTGATCTGCTTCGCCGAGGATCGCGAGCATTGCATCGACCGCCTCGACCGCGCGTTGCGCGACTACGTGATCCTCGGGACGAAGACGAACGTGTCGTGGCTGCGCCGCGTCGTCACGCATCCCGCGTTCCGCGAAGGGCTCGTCTCGACGCGCTTCCTCGACGATCATCCGATGACGCACGCGATGCCTGACGTCGTGCCTGCCGTCGCCGCCGCGCTGGCGTCGTCGAAACGCGAGGCGGAGCGGGTCGTGACGGAGTCGCGGTTGCCGAACGTGTGGGACAGTCTAGGTGCCTGGGGAAGATAGGAGCGCGGGCGTCTCGCCCATGCGCTAACTCAGAGCAAGTTATGGTGTCATCCTGAAGCGCGGAGACGCTGAAGGACCCGTAACCGCCTTGCGCTGCGCCTGAATCTACGGGTCCTTCGCCGTCTCCGCGGCTCAGGATGACACTCTTAAGTTAGCGCGTCCGCGCTCCTCACCGCCTCCCCAGTGCCTCGGGTGCGCGAACGCGTCCCGCGATGCCGCAGAGAATCAGCAGCGTCACGACATACGGCACCGCGAGCAGCAAATGAAACGGCAATCCGATGTTCATCGCCTGCAGCGTGTATTGCAGCGCGGCGGTGATGCCGAAGAGTGCCGTGCCGATGATCGCGCCGCGCACTTTCCAGCGTCCGAAGATCACGATCGAAAGCGCGATGAAGCCGCGTCCCGCGGTCATGTTCTCCGCAAATCCGCTCGACAGCGCCAGCGACAGATACGCGCCTCCCATCCCGGCCAGCAGCGCTTCGATCGCCAGCGCCGACCAGCGGTAGCGATGCACGTGCTGCACGGCGTCGGGGTTCTCGCCCGATGCGCGCAGCCGTAATCCGAAGCGCGTCATCCAGAGCATGACCGCGAGCATCGCGGGCACGACGATCCACGCGATCAGCACCACCGCGTACTGCGCGACCTCCTGCATGCCCGAAACGGCGAAGAGCGAGCCGCCCGCCGCCTGGTAGACGAATCCGGTGAGGCCGAGCGCGAGCAGGTTGATCGCGGTGCCGGTGACGATCTGATCGGCGCGGTAGCGGATGGCGAAGATGCCGAAGAGCGCGGCGATGAGTAGCGCGCCGAGCATGCCGCCGGCGAATCCGGAGATCACGCTCTTCGTCGCCTGCTGCGCGATCACCGCGGTCATCGCGGCCGTGAGCATCATCCCCTCGATGCCGAGGTTGATCATGCCGGAGCGTTGCACCACGAGCTCCCCTTCGACGGCCAGCAGCAGCGGCGTCGAAGCGACGATCGCGATCGGAAGCGCGTGGAGGATGACGTCAATCACGAGTACGCCAGCTCCCGAAAAGAATGAGGACCAGGATGACGATCGCCTGACCGAAGGTCGCGACGTTCGATGAGATGCCGGCCGTTCGTTGCAGCTCGCCGGCGCCGGTGACGAGCGCGCCGAAGAAGAACGCCGAGGCGATCGTGGCGAGCGGATGGAGTTGCGCGAGCAGCGCGACCGCGATGCCGGAGTAGCCGTAGCCCGACGCGAAGCGTTCGAAGAGGCGATGCGTGACGCCGAGGAGCTCGATGCCGCCCGCCAGTCCGGCGAGCGCGCCGCTGATGGCCATCGCGCGAATGAGCTGGCGATCGACGTCGATGCCTGCCCACTTCGCGGCGCGGGCGTTGAAGCCGGTGGCGCGCAAACGCAGTCCTTCCGCCGTTCGGTAGAGGAGGAACCACGCCGCGATGCTCGCCGCGATCGCGATCAGCACACCCGCGTGCAACTCGCCGAGTTGCGGCAACGCCGCTTTCGCGACGTCGGTCTGCGGATATTGCGCGTTCGACTCCTGCAGCGGTCCGTTCACGCACCAGCCGAGGAGATGGATAGCGGTGAAGTTCAGCAGGATGGTCGTCAGCACCTCAGGGGCATTGCGCCAGAGCCGCATCGCGGTCGCGATCGAGGCCCAGAGCGCACCTGCCAGCATCGATGCGGCGAGCGCGGGGATCGCGCCGAATCGCGAGGCCATGATCGCCGCGATCGCGCCGACGATGAACTGTCCTTCGCCGCCGATGTTCCAGACTCCCGCGCGAAATGCGAGCGCGACGCTGAGTCCTGTCAGCAGCAGGGGCACCGATTTCAGGAGCGTTCCCTCGAGCGCGAAGCGCGAACCGATCGAGCCGGTGACGAGGATGTCGAGCAGCTCGAGCGGCGAACGGCCGAAGGCGAGCGCGGTAAGCGAGAGGAGCACGACGGCCGCGATCGCAGCGGCGACCTGTCTCATCCGATGCCCGCCATCAATGCACCGACGCGTTCCCGGGCCACTTCGGGTTTCATCGGCTCCGAAAGAGTGCCGCGATAAATGACCTGAATCTCATCCGCCAGCGCGAACGCTTCATCGAGGTCGGACGTGATCAGCAGAATCGATGCGCCCTCGGCCGCGGCGTTGCGCAGCTGATCGTGCACGAACGCCGTCGCTTCGAGGTCGAGTCCGCGCGTCGGCTCGGCGGCGAGGATCGTGCGCGGCTTGCGCGAGAGCTCGCGCGCGAGGATTACTTTTTGTTGATTGCCACCGGAGAGCGAGCCGGCTCTTTGCTTCGGTCCGGTGGCCTTGATCGAGAAGAGCTTGATGAGTGCTTCCGCGTTCGTCTTCGATCGGAGCGCGAGATTCTCCGCGATCGACATCTCCGCGATGATGCCGTCGCGCGTGCGGTCCTCGGGGATGAGTCCCGCGTCGGGGTGTTCGTCGCGGAACCGTTCGGCGAGTTGCGATTGGCCGTTGCCCGCGACTCCGACGATGGCGCGGATGTTTTTCGATGTCGCGAAATCCGCAGGCAGAGGAGCATCGACCATCGCCTTCGCCAGCTCATCCGCGGTCATCGACGTCGTTTCGAGCACCACCCGCCCGCCGCGCATCACGACGATGCGGTCTGCGATCGCGAGCACTTCGGGGAGCTTGTGGCTGATGAAGACGAGGGCGGCGCCTTCGCTCGCGATGCGGCGCATCACGGCGAAGAGCTCCTCCGATTCGGCCGGCGTGAGCACCGACGTCGGCTCGTCGAGGATCAGCACTTGCGGCTTCTTCGCGATCGCCTTGATCAACTCCAGCTTCGATTTCTCGCCGACCGATAAGTCCTCGACGCGACGCGATGGACCGTGCAGCTCGATACCGGTGGCTGCGATGATCTTCTCTGCCTCGTCCTCGAGCGTGCGCAGCGACGCGAACGACCACGCGCGTTGCAGCGCGAGGTTCTCGGCGATCGTGAAGTCGGAGACGAGCAGGAAATGCTGGTGCACGAATCCGATCTTGCCATCGCGATCGATTGCCCCGGCGTCCGGCGTCAGCTCGCCCGACGCGATGCGCATCAACGTCGTCTTGCCGGCGCCGTTCTCGCCCACGACGGCGAGGATCTCGCCGCCGCGGAGCTCGAGCGTGACGTCATCGACCGCGACGTTGTCGCCGAAGCGCTTCGTGATGCCGCGAAGCGTCAGCACATCAGAATCCGCGCGGCACCTTCACCGAACCATCCCGGATGCCCTGCTCGATCTTCGCGACTTCGCTCACGGTCTCCGGTTTGAGCGATCCCTTCAGCGCATCGTTCCAGACGAGCGAGACGATCCCTTCGTTCATGCCGAGGTACTGAATCTCCGGCTTGAACTGATGGTCGCGCACCTTTTTCGCGATTGACACAAACGCGCCCGGCACGTCGAGCACGGCCGACGCGACGATCACGTCGGGTGCGAGATCGTTCTGATTCTTGTTCGAGCCGAAGCAGCGGACCTTCCGCTCCTGGCAGGCCTGAAAGACGCCGCGTCCTGCCTCGTTCGCCTGGTGGAAGATAAAGTCGCATCTGGCGTTGATCAGCGACAGCGTGGCGAGCTTCGCCGCGCCGAGGTCGTCGAAGTTGCCGGTGTAGATCTCCTTCACCTCGAACTTCGGATTCACCGACTGCGCGCCCGCCTTGAACGCCAGGAACGTCGATGCGATCGACGGGAAGTTGACGCCGCCGACGAGGCCGGCCTTGCCGGTCTTCGATTCGCGTGCGGCGATCACGCCGAGGAGATAGGTCGCCTGCTCGAGCTCGAACACCATCGGCGCGACGTTTGGCGCCACGGTCGTGCCCGAGGTCGTGATGAAAACGGTGTGCGGATACTGCGCACCGGCCTGCTTCGCGGCGTCCTGAAATTCGAAGCCGTGGCCGAATGCGAGGTCGTAGTTCTTCGCGCCGTACGAGCGGAAGCCCTCGAGGTATTCGGGGGGAGTTTTGGTTTCCTGGTGGGAGATCTCGGCGCCGAGCTCTTTCTGGATCCGCTGCACGCCTTCCCAGGCGAGCGAGTTCCAGCCGCTGTCGTTGACCGAGCCGGGGGTAAGAAGTCCGACTTTCATCGTCTTCTTCTGCGGCGCCGGGCTGGTCTGAGGCGTCTCCGTTTTCCGAGGACAGGCGAAGACGAGTGTGGAAAGGATGATGAGGGCGATTCGCTTCATGGTCCGGATTAGACAGCGGGTCGCGGATGGCAGACAACAGACGCCACCTGCCGTCTGAAATGTGGTACATCGTCGCCCAACAGGAGGGAAGCGATGGACGACATTGAACGGAACGACGACGGGGCTGATGAGGAATACGACGAACAGATCGAGCAGATGATCATCGAGAACGGGATTCTCCTGCACAGCCTGGCCGCACTGCTGGTGCGGAAAGGGATTCTGAAGCAGGAAGAGATCGACGCCGAGATGGACAAGCTCTACGACGAAATGGAGAACTTCGAGCAGCAGTAACCGCTCCGAACGCTAGGAATAGGTCGTCCCGTGGGGTGTTTGAATTCGGGACAACTCATTCAGGAGATTGAAAAAAATGCGGAAATTTCTGATCGCGGTTGCGATTGCAACCGCAGCGGTGAGCGCGTTCGCGCAGCTCTCCCCGCAATACGCGGACTGGGGTAAGGGTCCGGTCCAGTTCCTCATGACGCCGGAAGAGCAGACGAAGTGGAAGAGCATCAAGAACGATGCCGACGCTTCGGCATTCGTCGATCTCTTCTGGGCCCGTCGCGATCCGACGCCGGCCACGCCGGTCAACGAGTTCAAGACGAACTTCGACAGCGCCGTGAAGTACGCCGACGAGCACTTCACGCAGGGCCGCACCCGGGGAGGGCTCAGCGATCGCGGCAAGATCCTGATCCTCTTCGGACCGCCGAAGACGATCCAGCGCAGCGGCACCGGACCGACCAGCGGCTCGCACGACGACCGCGGTTTCGGGATGAACGAAGACTCCGCTTCCGCGTCCGGCAGCTCGGCCACGGAGAAGAGCGCCAAGCAGGTCTGGATTTACGAAGGTGAACAGTCGCAGAAGAACTTCGCATCGCCGAGAACCGAGGTCGACTTCCTCGACCAGTTCAACACCGGCGACTTCCGCGTGCAGAAGGGGAAGGTCGACATCCCCAACGCGCAGAAGAACGTGGTCAACGCTTCGATCGTCCAGCCGGCTCTGACGGCCGCGCCGAAGCTCGGCGCCGCGCCGGCTGCTGCCGCTGCCGCCGCGCCGGCCGCAACGACGACCGTCGCCGTGGTGCCGGTCGCTCCGACCTACCCGACGACGTTCAAGACCCCGGCGTATCAGACGGCGGTCAGCGAGTTCGAAGCAGCGAAGACCAATCCGTACAAGAACCTCTACCTCGCCTGGGGCGAGTATGTGACGCCGCAGGGCGAGTACTACGTTCCAGTCCAGCTCTACGTGCCGAAGGTGGCGGGTCTCGATCCGGCCGCCGACTTCACGTTCTTCGGCGTGGTCGAGGACGACGGCAAGCCGATCGCGGTCTTCGAAGAGCCGGCGAAGCTGTCGGTCACCAAGGACGACCTCTTCTTCGACAAGTCGCTCATGCTTCCGGGCGGCAAGCACAAAGGCGTCTTCGGTCTGGCGCTGAACGGCAAGCCGGTCTCGATGGTGCAGGCCGACATGAACCTCGCGGGCACACTCGCGAAGGATGCCTCGGCGGTCTCCGCGCTGATCCTGTCGAACAACGTCTACCCGCTCGCGCAGGCGCAGCATCCGACCGACCCGTTCGCGTTCGGCGGCATCAAGGTCGTGCCGAAGGGCGACAAGACCTTCCATCCGTCCGATGAGCTCTGGTACTTCTTCGAGCTCCGCAATCCTGGTCTCAACGAGCAGAGCGTCCCCGGCGTGCAGGTGAAGCTGGAGATGGTCGGCAAGACGACCGACGGCAAGCCGGTGCAGATGAACGCGCCGCCCCGCTCGGTCGACGCGCAGGAGCTGAAGGGCGTGCCGGGTCACTACGGCGTCGGCAGCTCGATTCCTCTGGCTTCGTTCAAGCCGGGAGACTACACGCTGAAGGTCAAGGTCACCGACACGGTCAAGAAGGCCTCCTACAACCTGAGCGACGAGTTCAAAGTCGCCCCGGAAGGTAAGTAACCGATGCTCACGCTCACGCGCGTCGCTTTCGTCGTCCGATATGCGACTCTCGTCGCGTCCGCCGCGGCATTCACCCTGACCGCTTCCGCCGCCCTCGCGCCGAATCTCTCGGATTGGGGCAAGGGACCGGCTCAGTGGGTGATGACGAAGGACGAGCAGGCCCAGTGGAAGAAGATCAACGATGATGCGGCCGCGCAGGCCTTCATCGATCTCTTCTGGGCCCGCCGCGATCCTTCGCCCGGCACTCCGGTAAACGAGTTCAAGGACGACTTCGACGCGCGTGTGGCGTACTCGGACAAGACGTTCGCGCAGGGCCGGACGAAGGGATCGATGTCCGATCGTGGCCACGTGCTGATCGTCCTCGGGCGTCCGACGAAGATCGATCGGACCAGTCCCGAGCCGAAGAGCACCATCCTCACACCCGACTCCACCCAACCCGGCCTCGGCGACAAGAACGTCGAGTCGCTGCAGGCCTACAGCCCGAAGCAGCTCTGGACGTACGAGGCCGGCAAGACCAAATTGCCGCTCGCCGCGCCGACCGCGGAGATCGCGTTCGTCGATCAATACGGCTCGAACGAGTGGAAGCTGGAACGGACCGGCAAGACCGACGTCAGCGATCTGTTCAACAAGGTCAACACCGCGGCGCTCGTGCAGCCGGGACTGACGGAAGTGCCGAAGGCCGGTGCTCCGGCAGTCGCTCCCGCTCCCGCGGCCGCGGTGACAACGGCGGCTGTCGAAGCGGCTGCGCCGGCGCTCGCCTTCAAGACCGAGGCGTTGCAGGCGGCTGTCGATGAGCTCAAGGCGGGCAAGGCCACGTACAAGAATCTCTTCATCAGCTACGGCGAATTCATCACGCCGCAGGGTGACTATTTCGTTCCGGTTCAACTCTACGTCCCGAAAGTGGCCGGCCTCTCCGCCACGCAGGATCTGACGTTCTTCGCCACGTTCGAGGACGCGGCCGGCAAGACCGCCGCCGTCTTCGAAGAGCCGGCGAAGTTGACCGCATCGAAGAACGACTACTTCTTCGACAAGTCGATCAAGCTCGCGCCCGGGAAGTACAAGGCCACGTTCGGTCTCGCGGAGAACGGCAAGCCGCTGTCGATGGTGCGTCAGGATCTCGATCTCGCCACGCTCGACAAGGATGCGCCCGCGGTCTCGCGCCTCATCCTCTCGAACAACGTCTACACCCTCGCGGAAGCGCAGAAGCCGACCGACCCGTTCGCGTTCGGCGGCATGAAAGTCGTGCCGAAGTCCGACGGCGTCTTCAACAACGCCGATGAGCTCTGGTACTTCTTCGAAGTCCGCAACCCGGGCGTCGATGCGACGTCGAAGCAGCCGAAGCTCCAGTCGCGCGTCCAGCTCGTCGGCGTCCTCGCCGACGGCAAGAAAGTGCGGATGGAACTGCCGATGTCCGACGTCGACGCCATGGAGCTGAAAGGGATGCCGGGGCACTTCGCCGCAGGCACTTCCATTCCGCTGGAGACGTTCAAGGCGGGTGACTACACGCTCACCGTGAAGGTGGTCGACACCATCAGCACCAAGACGTATGAGTTGAAGGAAGCATTCAAACTTCGATCGGAGAAATAGTCCCATGCGCACTCTCGTCCGCGGCGCCGTCCTCGCTTTACTCACCCTCGCTTCGCTTTCGATGTATGCAGCGATCTCGCAGAAATATGTCGATTGGGCAAAGGGTCCGGCCAAGTGGCTGATGACCACCGAGGAACAGAAGAAGTGGAAGTCGGTCAGCACGGATGAGCAGGCGCAGGAGTTCATCGATCTCTTCTGGGCGCGCCGCGACCCGACTCCCGGCACGTTCGTCAACGAGTTCAAGCAGGAGTTCGAGGCCCGCGTGAAGTACGCGGAGGAAAACCTCGGCCATCGCCAGGTCTCCGGTCCTCTGAGCGATGAAGGCCGCGCGGTCATCGTCCTCGGCTTTCCAACGAACAACGGAAAGTTCTTCAAGCAGAAGGGCGCGACCAACGCCGCACCGAACGACTTCTACGGAAGCGGCGGCGGGGGCGGCGGCGTCGAAGGCGGCTTCGCCGGCGGCGGAATGATGGGCGAGCGCGAAGTCTGGACCTGGGAGAAGGAAGACGCGCAGAAGTTCGGCATGCCGAAGATCGAAGCGGTCTTCATCAAGGATCCGATCAGCGGTCTCGTGCAACGCGACACGCAGCGCGGCGACATCATGAGCGCGTACCCGTACGCCGTGAAGAAAGCGATCGTCAGTCCCGACCTGACCGTCGCGCCCGAATGGTCGAAGCGTCCGGCGACGAACGTCGAGTTCGTCGATGCGAAGAAGGGCTCGGGCCCCGCCGCGGCGGTGCGCAAAGCCGAGCCAGGCGTGCATTCGCTCGTCCTGGTCAAGGACGCGATGGCGCTCGCCGCGCCGCAGAGCGGCAGCGATCCGTTCGCCGGCGCGCCGGCCATCGACACGTTCGCCACGGGCGATGACCTCGGGTACGCATTCGAGTATTGCGGCCCGGCTGACACATTGAAGATGACGATCTCCATCCGCGGAACCGCGGGCGCCGCGAAGGTCAACATGGTCGCGCCGCTGGAAGACGTTCCGGTCGAAGCGATCAAAGTCGTCCCCGGCTGCAGTCTCGTCAGGGCCTCGATTCCTCTGAGCGACATGAAGGTCGCGGCCGGCGCCTACACCTTCAGCATCAAGCTCGAGGATGGATCGCAGCACTACGATCTGGCGAAGGACTTCAAGGTTCAATGACGTTTCCACGTCGGGCGGCGCTCGCTGCCGCAGTCGTGTACGGCGTTTCCGCGTTTGCCGCGCTCTCCCCTCAGCATCAGGAGTGGGGGAGCGGGCCGGTGCAGTGGATCATGACCGCCGACGAGCAGCGGCAGTGGACGCAGCTGACGACCGATGGCGAGGCGGAGAAATTCATTCTGCTCTTCTGGGCCCGGCGCGATCCGACGCCCGGAACTCCGCTGAACGAGTTTCGGGACGACTTCGCCAAACGGGTCGAGCTCGCGGACAAATATTTTCCCGACAAGGACTCGAGCGGCACCGTCATCACGCGCGGCGCGATGAGCGACCGCGGCCGCGTGCTTCTCACGCTCGGCTTCCCGCCCAATGCCCGGCGAAGGACCGACGATGCGGAAACCACGGGCGGCTCCGGCAAGAAGGTATTCAGCCCCGGAGGCTCGAGCGATGTCTGGCTGTGGGAGAGCGAAGAGGCAAAGGCGAAATTCGGTCTGCCGCGGGTGGAGATCGTGTTCACCCGGGACTCGAAAGGCATTTTTCGCAACGATCCACGACATCCCGATTTCCTCAATGCCCGTCTGGTGGCGTTGGAGAAGATGATCGTCAGTGCCGACCTGAAGGACGTTCCCGACTGGGCCAGGCCGGGATCGCTGACAGGAGCGCACGCGCTCGTGCTGCTGACCGACCCGAACGCGGTCTCGCCGGAAGCGCTGTTGAAGAGCGGCGATATCGTCACCTTCACGAGCAGCGGCAGGGTCGGGTTCGCATTCGAGTATTGCGGTCCGGCCGAGACGCTGAACATGACGTCATCGATCAGCGGAATGGCCGGCGAGAAGCGGTTGAACATCGCCATTCCTCCCGTGACCGTGAAGGCGCACGCGGGCAGCAGCAAGTCGTCGTGCGGCATGGTGCGCGGCGCGATTCCGCTGACCGGACTTCCTGTCGCACCAGGCGCCTACACCTTCGCCGTCAAGCTCGATGACGGTACGCAGAGCTACAATCTCACCCAGGACTTCAGGATCGAGTAAACCCACATGCCCTTTGCCACTGTCGAAGAAGCCGCTGAGCTGTACCGCAACGGAAAGTTCGTCATCATCGTCGACGACGAAGATCGCGAGAACGAGGGTGACCTCTGCATCGCGGCGGAGAAAGTCACTCCCGAAACCATCAACTTCATGGCCCGCTACGGCCGTGGACTGATCTGCCTGACGCTCACCGAGGAGCGCTGCCGCGATCTCGACCTGCCGCTGATGGTCGAGAACAACACCTCGCCGTACGGCACCGCGTTCACCGTCTCGATCGAGGCGCGCGGCCGCGTGACCACCGGCATCTCCGCCTTCGACCGTTCGGAGACGGTGCGGGTGGCGATCGATCCGAAGACCCGTCCGCACGATCTCGCGCGGCCGGGACACGTCTTTCCGCTGCGGGCGAAGAAGGGCGGAGTCCTGAAACGCGCAGGCCAGACCGAGGCCTCGGTCGATCTGGCCGTGATCTCGGGCATGACTCCGGCTGCCGTCATCTGCGAGATCATGAACGAGGACGGCACGATGGCGCGCATGCCCGACCTCATGCTCTTCGCCCGCGAGCACGGGCTGAAGATCATCACCGTCGCCGATCTGATCAAGTACCGGATGCAGAACGAGAAGCACGTGCGCTGTCTCGCGTCGCCCGTCCTGCCGACCGAGTACGGCGACTTCCGGGTCCATGCGTACAAGAGCGACATCACCGGCGAGGAGCACATCGCGCTCGTGATGGGAGAGATCGAGGAGTCGGACGAGGTGCTCGTCCGCGTCCACTCGTCGTGCCTCACCGGCGACGTCTTCCACTCCAGCCGCTGCGACTGCGGCGAGCAGCTCGATCGCGCCTTCGCCCTAGTGGCGAAGGAAGGGAAGGGCGTCATCCTGTATCTCCTGCAGGAAGGGCGCGGGATCGGCCTGATCAACAAGCTCAAAGCGTATGAGCTGCAGGACCAGGGCGCCGACACGATCGAGGCGAATGCGAAGCTCGGGTTCGCCCCCGACATCCGCGACTACGGGACGGGCTCGCAAATCCTGCGCGACCTCGGCGTCCGGAAGATCCGCCTGCTGACCAACAATCCCGCCAAGTACGTGGCCATCGAAGGCTTCGGCCTGGAGATCGTCGAGCGCGTGCCGCTCGAGATCGCCCCCTCGCAGACCACCCGGAAGTACCTCGAAGCGAAGAAGAAGAAGCTCGGACACATTCTGGAATTAGTCTAAGTGGTGAGTTCTGAGTGCTGAGTCCTGAGTGCTGTTTCTCGGGAGCGGCTACTCAGGCACTCAGCACTCAGCACTCAGCACTATGACCGTACACACAGGACCGATCCTCGAAGGCCGCGGCAACAGCGACTACGAGCGCTACGTGCGCGTTCCGGAGCTGCTCGAGCTCGTCAAGCCGGTCGACCAGCTGTCGAATCCGGAAGAGCGGCTCTTCCAGATCACGCATCAGTCGGCGGAGCTCTGGCTCCATCACATCGACTACGAAATCGACCGGAGCGTCGTCCTCGTCAATGACGACAAGCCGCAGCTCGCGGCCGACCTCCTGCATCGCTGCCGCCTGATCATCGACCTGCTCCGCGAGCAGATCATCATCCTCGAGACGATGGCGCCGGCCGACTACCACGTGATCCGCACCTCGTCGCTGGGGCGGGGGAGCGGGCAGGAGTCGCCCGGCTTCAACAAGCTCCTCGATGCCGGGAAGCGGCTCTGGCCTCCGTTCCGCGACCTGCTGGCGCGGCGGGGCGTGGAAATCCTGGAGATCGAGCGTCAGCCGCGCGAGCACTACGAGCTCTTCCGGCTGGTGCAGGCGATGATGGACTACGATGAAGCATTCATGAAGTGGCGCTTCACGCACATGCGGCTGGCGTTCCGGGTCATCGGATCGAAGGTCATGTCGCTCAAGAATGTGCCGGCGGCGCAGCTCGAGGCGGGGACCCGCGAGCCGTTGTTTCCGGAATTGTGGGAGGCGATCAGTTCGCTCACGGCCGAATTCAAGCCTACCTATTGACCCCCGGTTTCTTTTCCCAGGTCACATGTGTCGAACCCATCGAAAGCCCTCCGCGCGCCCGAATCACGCGGTTGGCGGCGAATCTTTTTCTCGTTTGGATCGTGTAATTTTCAGCGGATTCAACATTTCGGTTTCATGTGTAACAAGTTGGCTTGACGGTGCAAAACCCGATCTGTATATTCGCTCACCATTGCTCGCTCGGGCCGGCCGACCGCCTGTCAGCTCGCTGCAACAACGCTCTGCTATCAATACCTAGGGAGTCCGAACTTACATGAGAAAGAAGTTGTGCCTTTTGCTGGCACTCGTGCTTCCCCTCACTTCCGTCGGCTGTGTCGAGAAGATCCGAGCCCGGATGGAGATCAAGCAGGCTAACCAGGCATACGAGAAGGAAGACTACGGAACGGCGCTCGCGCACTACAAGCTCGCGAGAGACATCGATTCCGAGTTTGCCGAGCTCGATCGGATGATCGGCTACTCGCAGATCGGCCTCTACGTCCCCGATGACAAGAGTCCCGCCAACGAAGCCCACGCCGACGCCGCCATCCAGGAGCTGACCAAGTACCTGAAGAAAAAGCCGGAAGACCGCATCGCGCGCGAAGCGTTGATCAACATGTATCTCAACGCGAACCGGACCTCCCAGGCCATCGACTACTTCCGCAACTACCTGACCGACCATCCGGCCGATCTCGAGGCCGTGAAGTCGATCGCCACCCTCTACGCCAAACAGGGCGACTTCAACGAGTCGCTCAACTGGTATCAGAAGATCACGCTGCTCGACTCGAAGAACCCGGAGTCGTACTACATCTTCGGCGTTGTCTGCTACGAGAAGGTGTCCAAGAATCCCCCTGCCGACGTGGCGGAGAAGCTCTCGATCATCGAGAAGGGGAAGGCCGCGCTGCAGCACGCCATCGACATGAAGCCTGATTACTTCGAATCGATGGCCTATCTCAATCTCCTCTGGCGCCAGCAGGCACTCATCGATGCGACGACCGATCCGGTGAAGGCCCAGGCCGATGTGGCCCAGGCCGATGCCATCCGGAACCGGGCCGTCGAGATCATCAGGGCCAAGAAGGCCGCAGCCGGCAAGAAGAGCTAACGGAAGGAACATGTTCGAAACCACCGTCGTAGAGTCGAAAAAGCACAAGGTCGGACTCCAGAAGTTTCTGACGCTGCCGGTCTCCATCGGGCTGCACGTCATCGTCGTCGGCGGCGCGATCTTCGGCACCGTCTGGAACGTCTCCTTCCCGGCGAACTCTCCGGCGCAGGCCGCGCAGTACTCGGTTGCTGCCGCACCTCCGCCCCCGCCGCCGCCACCCCCGCCGCCGCCCAAAGCGGCTTCGGTAACCCAGGTGATCAAGCCGGTCGAAGTTCCAAAGAACATTCAGGAAATGGCACCGACCACCGTGCCTGAGAAGGTCACGCCCGTCGCGGCGTCCTCCGCCTCTGCCGGTGTCGAAGGTGGAGTCGAAGGCGGCGTTGAAGGCGGCGTGGTCGGTGGTGTCGTCGGCGGTGTCGTCGGCGGCGTGATCACCGATACCGCACCGCCTCCTCCCGCCGCGCCGCTGCGCGTCGGCGGCGACGTCAAGGCGCCGGTCGTCATCAACCGCATCGAGCCGACGTATCCGGAAGTGGCCCGCAAGGCGCGCATCTCCGGCATCGTCATCGTCGAGTGCATCATCGACAAGAACGGCAACGTGACCAACGTTCAGGTCCTCAAGCCGCTGCCGTTCGGGCTCGACAACGCCGCGGTGGAAGCAGTCAGAAAATGGAAGTTCAGACCCGGCACGCTCAACGGCCAGCCGGTCGACGTCATCTTCAATCTCACGGTCAATTTCAAACTGAACTAAATCTCATCGGCTCCGGCCGTTCATGGAGGGAACTGCATCATGGATATGAGTCCTATGGCACTGTGGCATTCGATGGGTGGATTGGCAAAAGGGGTGGTCATCTTGATGATCATCATGTCGGTCTACTCGATCTGGGTCATGGTCGAGCGCTTCATCACGTTTCAACGCGCCAAGAACCAGTCGCTCAAGCTTCTGGGCGCCCTGTCGAACGTTCTGACCCGCGGTGACTACCAGCAGGCGATCGACATCACCAAGAAGTTCAAGGAGAGCCACCTGGCCAAGGTCATCGGCGCCGGGCTGCTCGAGTTCGAAGCGGTTCGCCGCGACAAGCGCACCTCCGATCCGGAAGTTCCGATCGAAGCCGCTCGTCAGGGCATGGACCGTACGGCCATGATCACCATCGCCGAACTGAAGGAGAACCTCGGTGTTCTCGCCACCATCGGCGCCACCGCGCCGTTCGTCGGTCTGTTCGGAACGGTCGTCGGCATCATCAACGCCTTCTCCAAGATGGCCACATCGGGCGGCGGTATCGCCTCGGTTTCGGCCGGTATCTCGGAAGCTCTCGTCACCACGGCGTTCGGTCTCTTCGTCGCCATCCCCGCGGTGTGGGCTTACAACTACTTCCAGAACCGTATCGACCGCTTCACGGTCGAGATGTCGAACTCGGGCTCGGAGATGTCGATCTACTTCCTGAAGGAAGCTGGAGCCAATGAAAAGTCACAAATGGCATAGTTCGGCGAGCAAATTTACCAAGGCCGGGCTGAACGCCGACATCAACGTCACCCCGCTGGTCGACGTCTGTCTCGTGCTCCTGATCATCTTCATGGTCGTCACGCCCATGCTGCAGAAAGGCGTGCCGGTCAATCTTCCGGTGACGGAAGATCCAGAGAAGACACCCGACACCGACAAGCAGCTGCAGATCTCTGTCAAGTCGGATGGCTCGGTCTATCTCGGCTCGACCGTCGTCCGCAAGGAACAGGTCCAGTCGGAGCTCGAACAGATCCACCAGAAGACGCCTGACCGCGAGATCGCAGTCAAGGGCGACAAGCAGGTGAAGTACGGCGCGGTGCTCGACGTGCTGAAGTCCTGCCGCGAAGTCGGCTTCAATAACGTCGGTCTCATCGCGCAACCGAAGAGATCACCCAATCAAGGATCTTAAATGCAAGTAGGTGGCGGCGGTTCACTCAGGTCCGATATCAACGTCACGCCTCTGGTCGACGTTGTGCTCGTGCTGCTGATCATCTTCATGGTCATCACACCGGTCGTGCAGATGGGTTATCTGGTCAAGGTGCCGCCCAAGGCACCCGCGGGCCTCCCTCCGTCCGCGGTCAACGACCAGATCATCCTTCGGCTGATGCCGGACAACCGGATCCTCATCAACAAGGATGACGTTCCGCCCGAGCAGTTCCCGCAGCGCATCCGCGATCTGCTGCACGGCAACACGTCGAAGATGATCTTCTTCGCCGGCTCGCGCGACGTCGATTACGACGCGACCATGAAGTTCCTCGATGTGGCCCGCGCCAACGGCGCGAAGAACATCGGCATCATCGTCGAGGAGCCTGGGCAGTAGGAGCAATCCCCATTCAGAATCATTCGGCGGCGGCTTCGGCCGCCGCTTCTTTTTTCCTCTTCATCGCCGCCTGGATCGCGCTCTTCACCGGTCTCGGCTTCCTCGCCGTACGCGCCGGATTTCCCTGGCAGCAGTGGGTGGCGCTCATCGCCGTCGCCGGTGCGACACTCATCACGATCCGCATCATCGAGCCTGACGGATGGCCGGTCGGCCTCTTCGTTGCTCCCTCCGTCGTGCTGCGTGAGCTCCTGTTCGGCGTCGCCTTCGCCACGCTTCTCATCGGCACGTGCGACGTGGTGCTGATGTTCGCCGCGCACGCCCGTCACGCACCCGCGGCCGGTCTCCCGTGGAGCGAGCTGGCGGCAGTCTTCGTCCCGGCCGCGTTTCACGAGGAGCTGGCGTTTCGCGGCTATCTCTTCCAGAAACTTCGGAGCTGGAACCGGGGGGTGGGGTTCGCGTTCAGCACGTTCGTCTTCGCCCTGTTGCATCTCGGCAACGACAGCGTCACGCCGCTCGCATTGACGAACATCGCACTGGCCGGTCTCCTGCTCGCGCTGGCGTACGAGCGCTACCAGCGGCTCTGGTTCCCGATCGGCATTCATCTCGCCTGGAACATCCTCTCCGGACCGATCCTCGGGTACCCGTTGAGCGGTTACGTTCCGCAGACGACTCTCTTCACCACCACCGCGCACGGTGCAGCCTGGATTACCGGCGGTTCGTTCGGCATTGAAGGAAGTGCGTTCATGGCGATCGTCGAGATCGCTGCCATCGCATGGCTCGGATATCATCCGCGCCGCAACGCTTCGAAGGAGTCCTCAACACCATGAAAGACATCGTGATCGTCGACGGCGCCCGGACGCCGATGGCGGAGTACAACGGACATTTTGCGGACATCAGCGCCATCGACCTCGCGGTCATCGCCGCGAAGGCGGCCCTCGAGCGCAGCGGCTTTTCTCCCGACGAAATGGACCACGTGATCGTCGGCAACGCGCTGCAGACCTCGGGCGATGCCATATACGGCGCGCGCCACGTCGGCCTCAAGGCGGGCGTGCCGAAGCATGTGCCGGCTCTCACAGTGAACCGTCTCTGCGGATCGGGGATCCAGTCCGTGGTCAACGCCGCCGAACAGATCATGCTCGGCGAGGCCAATACGGTCCTCGCCGGCGGCATGGAGAACATGTCGCAGGCGCCGCACGTCATCCGCGGCGCGCGCAAGGGCCTGAAGCTGGGGCAGGGCGCGCTCGAAGACTCGCTGATGGTCGCGCTGCTCGATACCTACTGCAATCTCTACATGGCCCAGACGGCCGAGAACCTCGCGCGCCGTTACGAGATCTCGCGCGAAGAGCAGGACAGCTTCGCGCTCCGCAGCCAGCAGTGCGCCGTCGAGGCGAAGGCGAAACTGCTCGAGGAGATGGTGCCGGTGGTCGTCGGCCGCAAGGGCGAGACCTTCGCCGATGACGATCACGCCCGTCCCGACACCACGATGGAAGGGCTGGCGAAGCTGCGTCCGTCGTTCGGTAAGGACGGCTTCGTCACCGCCGGCAACGCGAGCGGCATCGTCGACGGCGCAGCCATGCTCGTCGTCACGTCGGCGGAGAACGCGGAGAAGCATGGCAAGAAGCCGCTCGGACGCATCGTGTCGTGGGGCATCACCGGGTGTGATCCCGAGGTCATGGGGATCGGGCCGGTGCCGGCGACGAAGGCGGCGCTGGCGAAGGCAGGCATGAAACTCGACGACATCGACCTGATCGAATTGAACGAGGCCTTCGCCGCGCAGGCGCTGGCGGTCGTGAAAGAGCTTGGCATCGATCAGAGCAAGCTCAACGTCAACGGAGGCGCGATCGCTCTCGGCCATCCGCTGGCCGCGTCCGGCACGCGGCTGCTGCTGACCGTGCTTTACGAGCTGCGGCGCCGCAACAAGAAGTACGGTCTGGCGACCGCGTGCATCGGCGGCGGCCAGGGAATCGCCATGATCGTGGAGAGCGCGGGAACGTAAGCCCGCGGCGGGCTGTTTCGGGCGGCGTGAAAGTCGTCCTGCTGGCCTGCCTCCTCGCGCTCGCGCCGCTGGCGGCAAACGCTGCAAAAACTGAAGAAGAACCGACCGTCAGTCTCGACGTGAAGGATGAAGACATCCGCGTGATCTTGAAATCGATGAAGGAGCAGTGCGGGATCAAGAACCTCCTGATCGACAAGGAGGTCAACGGAAAGGCGATGTTCTATTTCCGTGACGTTCCATGCAGCACCGCGTTCGACCTGGTCGCGCGGACGATGGGTCTGGCTTACCATGTCGAGCCTAACTCTGTCGTGGACGTGCGAACCAGACGATGACCTTCAACGGACGCAATGCCCTGAAGGCGGTGATCGTACTTTTCATCGCCGCGGTCGTAACGGCGCTCTACTTCACGCCCGCCCGTCAGTACATGACGCGCGAGCACATCGGTGAAGGGGTGTCGCTCATGCGTGCCCTCTGGTACGGACCAGTGGTGCTCATCCTCGCGTACGCCATCGGCTGCATCTTCGCCCTGCCGGCCAGTCTCTTCATCATCGCCGCGGGCGTGGTCTGGGGCTGGAAGCTCGGTGGTCTCTACGCCATGGCCGGCGGGATGCTGGGCGCCGTGATCTCGTACTTCATCGGACGCTTCCTCGGCGAGGGACTCCTCCACAAATTCGGCGGCGCCGGACGGATGGTCGAGCGCCAGGTCGCGCACGCGGGGCTGAAGACGATGATCATCGTCCGTCTCATTCCCGGTCCGCCGTTCGCCGTCTGGAACTACGGCGCAGGCGTGGCGGGCGTGAAATTCAGTGACTATTTTCTGGGCACTCTCATCGGCACGTTTCCGGCGCACATGATCTTCGCCTACTCGGCCGACGCCCTCTTCAACGGCACGATGACGCAGGGAGAAGCGGTCTGGCGGCTCCTCATCGTGGCCGGCCTGCTGATCGCGCTGACGCTCATTCCGACCGTCATCCGCAAGCTCATCCGGCCCGAGCCGACCGCCTGAGCTGCACCGAAGGCTGTGCTATATTGATCCTTCCGCGCTGTCCGAGCGGGATCTTGTCATGATCGAGATCCAGATCCATCCAAGCGACATTCGTCGCCGTGTCCGCTATCTCTTCTTCGATCGGCGGCGGGTGCTCATCGGGATCATCGCGGCGTCCATCGTGCTGACGATGGTGATCGGATCGATGGCTGCGGCGCCCACCGTCATCCGCCGCGTCTACAAGACGAACTTTCTCCACTTCGTGCGCCAGGAGCGCGGCGTTCAGCGCGAACGGCTGCGCGAGAACGTGGCGCAGATGACCACACTCGAGCGCTCGCTGGAAGAGCATCGCGTGCGGGTCGAGAAGCTGATCACCGTCTACGGCCTCGACCGTTCGATCGGGCAGGGGGGCTTCTCGCTGCCGCTGCACGCGAACACCGCTGCCGACGAAGAGCAGCTCGATGATGCCCATCGCCGCGAGGCCTCGCTGCGCGCGGCGATGAAACGCCTCGAGCTCCAGCTCGATCTCCTCGCGCAATACGAGGCGGCCAACACCGACATGGTGCGGCACACGCCGTCGATCCTGCCGCTGGCGGCCGATCAGTTCGTACTGACCTCGCCGTTCGGAATGCGCATCTCGCCGTTCACGCGCGCCTCCGATTTCCACAAAGGCCTCGATCTCTCCGCGCCGACCGGCACGTCGATCAACGCCACGGCCGATGGCGTCGTGAGCTTCGCCGGACGCTATCCGCTCTCGCAGAGCGTGTCGTGGTGGCGCTTCGGGAACGTCGTGGTCATCAATCACTCCGATCGTTTCATCACCATCTACGGCCATTGCGACACCGTGAAGGTGCACGCCGGCCAGACGGTGAAACAGGGCGATGCGATTGCCACCGTCGGCTCGACCGGCTGGAGCACGAACTCGCATCTGCACTACGAGATCCGCAGCGACCTCGAGACGCCGGGTGCGTACAAGCCGGTCGATCCTCGGATCTACATCCTGAATTACCAGTGGAGCAATGAAGCGCAGCTCCTCATGCGGGCACGCACGGTCAACGAGTACAAAGACTTCGATCCGCTTCCGCCGGCGTTCATTGGGAGAAGGAGGGTGTGATGAGTGCAGCCGCCGAACAAGCTAATTTCCCCACGATGATCATCCCGAAAGGGACCGAGATCCGCGTCAATGCCCAGGGACAGCTTTCGATCAAGACTCCCGGAAATCTCGTGATCCAGAACTCCGGCAACTACTCGGAGCTGGAGTCGACCGCCGGCTCGATCCGCATCGAAGAGAACGTGACGGTCGAGGCGGTGAGCATCAAGGCCGCGCAGGCCTGCTTCATCCAGGGGACCGTGACCGCGTGGAAGGTGCACGCCAAGCGGATCGCGCTGGAGGACAAGGCGCGCGCCTTCATCATGCTGCAGGAGTCGGAACAGCTCGAGCTCTCGCGCAACAGCCGCCTGGTCGGCAATTTCGCGAGCGAGAAAGAGCTCTTCCTGATGATGGGGAAGTTCAGCGGACAGCTGAAGGAGCTGCCCGGCACCGTCGACGTCCACGCGCCGTCTCCGATGACGGACCGCCCCACGCTCGCCGCGCCGCGCCCCGAGGAAACGGAGCATTTGCATCAGGCGCAGTCGATGCTCGAGCGCGAGCTGACGCGCACCGATCTCGCGCCGCAGGAGGCGGAGGCGTTGCGTGAAGTGCTCTACTCGCTGCGCGAGCGCAATCTGCAGCGCATCGCCAGCGTCTACCGGCAGGCGTTCGCCGAGCTTCGCAATCCGTCGCAGACGCTGCGCGAGGCGTACGAGCATCTCGAGCAGTTCTTCGCCGCGCGCTGATGCTCCTCGCGCTCACGCGCTCCGTTCCATCGTCGATGGCCGACTGCGAGCTCACGCATCTCGCGCGTGAGCCGATCGACGTCGCGCGTGCAACCGCGCAGCATCAGGCCTACGAAGACGCCCTCGCATCCCTCGGATACACGGTCCGCCACCTCCCGCCCGAGCCCGACCTGCCCGACTCCGTCTTCGTGGAGGACACCGCGGTCGTCGTCGATGAGCTGGCGGTGATCACCCGTCCCGGCGCGCCGTCGCGGCGCGGCGAGACGTTCTCGGTCGCGCATGCATTGCGCGCCTACCGGGCGCTCGCCTTGATCGACGATCCCGGCACCCTCGACGGCGGCGACGTGCTGCGGATCGGTAAGCGGCTCTTCGTCGGACGCTCGGAGCGCACGAACGACGAAGGCATCGCGCAGCTGCGCGCGCATCTCGCGCCGTTCGGCTACACGGTCGACGCAGTGGAGATGCACGACTGCCTGCACCTGAAGACCGCGGTCACGGCCTTGAGCGATTCGATCGTGTTGCTGAATCGCGCCTGGGTCGATCTCCCGGGATTCGACGTCGTCGAAGTCGATCCCGACGAGCCGTTCGCCGCGAACGCGCTCTTCACACCGGGCGGTGTTCTGATGCCGTCAGCGTTTCCGCGCACGATCGAGCGCGTGCGCCGGCGGGGCATCGACGTGCATACGGTCGACGCGAGTGAGCTGGCGAAGGCGGAGGGCGGGGTGACCTGCTGCAGCCTCCTGCTCGAAGGATAGATAGCAGATAACAGATAGCAGATAGCAGGAAAAGCGGGCGACCTGCTATCTGCTATCCACCTAGTACCCATACCACTGCGGCGGTGGCGGCTGGCGTCGCCGTCGCATGCCGCCGAACAGCGCGACGAGAATCATTCCGCAGATGAAGCCGCCGATGTGCGCGAAGTACGCGACGCCCCCTGTGTTCTGTGCCGCGCCGAGCGAGCCGACGCCGGAAAAGAACTGCAGGACGAACCAGAATCCGAGGATGAGGACGGCCGGCAGCTCGCGCACGGTGATGAAGAAGAAGATCGGGATGAGCGTCGTGACGCGCGCCTTCGGGAAGAGCACCAGGTACGCGCCGAGGACTCCGGCGATCGCGCCGGACGCTCCGATCGACGGGACCTGGGAGGTGGGGTTGACGAACGCGTGCGACAGCGTCGCCACAAATCCGCAGGCCAGGTAGAAGACGAGGTAGCGGAAGTGCCCGAGGCGGTCCTCGATGTTGTCGCCGAAGATCCAGAGGTAGAGCATGTTGCCGCCGACGTGCAGCAGTCCGCCGTGCAGGAACATCGAGACGAAGATCGTGATCACGTTGAACACGATCAGCTCGCGGTTCCAGAACCGCGCCGGGATGAACGCCACGTTGAACAGCGCACGCTCGATGTTCGGACCGAGCGACACTTCCCAGAAGAACATCAGCACGTTGACCGCGATCAAGAGGTAGTTGATCACCGGCGTGGTGCGTATCGGGTTGTGATCGCGAAGCGGCAGCATGTCAGACCCGCAGCTTCCGCGACGCCACGGCGGGATCGACGACGTCGATGAACGTGCCGGTGGCGAGCTCGAAGCCGGCGACGCTGGTCATGCGCGGCATGGCCTGAACGTACCAGTGTCCCGCAGCATCCGCGAAATTCATGAAGAGCCAATTGTAGGACTTTGCGATTCGCTCCATCGACCGCGCGGCATCGCGCAGGCGAAGCGCCAGGTCGTTCGACTCGTCTGCATTCATCGACGCGAAGTCGGGCGCGTGCCGCCGCGGCGCGATCCATTGCTCGTACGCGAACGAAGAGCCGTGCGGCGCAAGGCGGACGAAGTGCGCGCTCTCGTCGATGACATGCGCCGGCGGCTCGCACAACGCACAACCGCCGGCGAATGCCTCCAGCTCTCGCGCCACGCGCGGCGGCACGAACGTCGTCCCCGCGATCTGCGAGTGTGCATGCTCGCGTGACGCGCCCCCGAGCTCGCCGTGGTTCCGGAAGATCGTGACGTGCCGGATCGCGGGATCGGCGGCAATCGCGCGATACCGATCGACGTACGCCGCGACGACCTCCTCCGGATGCTCGATCGTGGCGAACGTGTCGTCGTGCCGCGGCGACTCGACGATCACCTCGTGCCGCGGCGCGAACGGATACTTGTTGGCGAAGACGCGGACGTGCCAGGGATCCCCGAAGCGCGCGATCTCAGGCGGCGTCTCGTCCTCATATCCTGGACAAAAGGGACAGTCGCTGTTTCCATTCGAAAACCGCGTCGCGCGATCGGGAGCGAAGATGACCGGCTCTCCCGTGATCGGATTCCTTCGAACCTCGGTCACGCGCTCTCCATCCGCTTCGCCTTCACGAAGCGCTGCGCGATTCCGATCAGCGCGAATAGCGCCATCGCCGCCGCCAGCCACTCCGCGATCGTCAGCCCTGCGCCGCCGATCGCTCTCCATCCGTTCGCCCCGGTGATGTACGAAACGATCGGAAAGACGACCAGCGCCAGCACGAACTCTCCGCGGCCGATGCTGTCGTACTCGCGCTGTTTCCAGGTCGCCTCGATCTGCGTGCCGATGTAGCCGTTGAGCATGATGGCGATCAGCGCCGGCATGGCGATCTCCACCCGCACGCCGCTACCGAGCATCCACGCCGCCGCGAGCGCGAGGTCGGCCACGCGATCCGCGAAGTGATCGAGGAAGTCGCCGAAGCGGCTCTCCTTCTGCTGCACGCGGGCCACGACTCCATCGAACGCATCGGCCAGTCCGCCGATGACCACGAAGATGATGGCGACGAGAAAGAGAATCGGACGACGAGCTCCGAGGTAAAGCGAAGTGGCCGCGATGAGCTGCAGCACGAGTGCGAGAATCGTGACCGCGTTGGGCGAGAGGGGACAGGCGCGCGCGAGCGGCGAGAACCATCGCTGCAGCCGGTCGCGCCAGATGTTCATAGAGGCAGCTCTAAGCTCTTAGCTCTAAGCTCTAATGGACGGCGGCATGAGTGCATCTCCTTAGAGCTTACAGCTTAGAGCTAAGAGCTGATCTTCAATAAATGATCACTTCATCCCCAACCTTCGCGATCTGGTAGAGCTGCGCGATGTCGGCGTCGCCGAGTCGCACGCAGCCGTGCGATACCGAGCGTCCCAGCTTGTCCGGCTCGTCGGTGCCGTGGATGCCGTAGCCGTCGCCGAGCTCGAGGCGGTACTTGCCGAGGACTCCGGTGAACTGGCGCTGCGGACTGTCGACCGGTGGGACGACGATCGTGTTGCCGACGACGATCAGCTTTCCCGGCGGCAACTCGCGCGCGGCGCCGGTTCCGTCGTCCTCGACCACACTCTTCCCGCGGAGGTGCAGCGTCCGATTGCTGGTGTTCCCTTCTCGGAACCACGACCAGATTCCCTCGCTCCGTCCGCTGGCCGGGTTGCCGGTATTGGCGTCGATCGAGCCGCCCGGATTGAGGTGGACGACGCGCATGCCGTTTTTCCGCGCCTCCTCGACGAAGTGCCAGTCGGGCGGCACCCACACCGGATCCTCGTCCTTCGACTTGATGTGCAGCTTGCCGATCGGTGTGTCGAAGACGAGCGTCTTGCCGTCGACCGCCAGCGTCGTCCCCTTGCCAGTCGAGCAGACGGCGGTGAAGACCGTCTGTCCGTGATCGCGAACGTAAAGCCGGTTCTCGGCGGTCGAGACGACGATCACCTGCCCGGTGTCGGGAACGTCGTCGGTTTCGCGCGAGACGTTCTCCATCTTTTGTTGCAGCTTGTTGAGCTCTGCGGCCCGTTGGGTGGCGACGGTGCGGAGCTGATCCGCTTTCGTGCCGCCGCGCTGCGCGATCATCTTGTCGATGAGGTCGACGCGATCGAGCCGGCGCAGGTCACGGATGTTGATCCACTCGCCCGCGGCCGCGATCGCGGCCAGTCCGAGTGCGAGTACGAGAAGTGCCCAGGAGCCGAGAAATCCAATCCAGCGTTTCATAGTCCTCAGAAGATGTAGACGCGTGTCGACGTCGTGATGCGCGGCCAGATGGCCGCGAGGTCCGCTTCCGGAACCATGATCGATCCCGGCTTCGGCCGCCCGTGCAGCGGCGACGCGTCGGGAGGAGGCGAGTGAAGCACATAGTTGTCCGGCAGCACGACGATGTAGTGTCCGAGCCCGTTCGGAATCGACGGCCGCGCCGCCGGGATCGGCTGATGGTTCATCGCGTAAATCCACTCCGGCACCGGCCAGCTGTAGTCGTCGCTTTTCGACACGACGGTGAAGCCGCCTTTCAGCGGGACGAAGGTCCAGGTGCGGCCGTCGCCTTTGATCGCCGCTGCCTCGCCGATCTCGACATCCGCTTCGCGCACGACCTCCTTGCCGAGACGGAGCCACAACTTCTTCTTCGTTGTATCGATGGCGATGTAGAACTCCTCGCTCTGGAGTGAGTGGAGGTAATCGAGCTTCGCGTCGAGCTCATGTCCGAGCTGTTCCTCGGTCAGGTCCATATCGGCGAGCTGGTCGCGGACGCGGTTCAGCTCGGCGTTTGCCCTCGGCGCCGGTTCGAAGAGCCGCGCCGTCTTCTGGTTGATGCTTTCGTGCTGGTGCTGAGCGAATGCGAATGTCGCCGCGGCAGCGACGAGCAAGAAAAGGTTGAGCCAGAGGGGAGGCCGCGGCCACTTCCGCCGTTCCGGCCGATGATTGAGAGCAGGCATACCGTACTCATGAGCCAACGACGTGCCATGTGCAGACAGCGGAGCCGGGAGACGGTAAACTCCCGCGAGGTCCTACCGCACAGTGCCGAAGTCAGAACGCCGCCGTTTTCAGCGCATCGTGCCGCCGAACCCGATTCGTGCGCGCGCGGGACAGACGCGTGTTTTTGTTCTCGACGCGTCGATGAACGGCTTTCGCGTCGCGCATCAGGAGCCGATCAACTCCCCCTGCACGCTGCGGATCGAGTGGGATGGCGGGCCGATCCTCGCCGAATGCGTCGTGGCCCGGAACGGCGTGCATCGCCCGGCGAAGACGGAGTTCGAGAAGCCGACGTATCACTCCGGCCTGCACATCGAGCGCATCCTGCCGGCGTACGAATCGGCGCTGCGGCAGATGATCGCGTACTACGTCGAGCGGGCGCTCGACGAGCAGCGGGCGAACGCACGCGGGATCCCGGCCACGGCCGCGGCGTCGTTCCAGACCGGGAAGGGGACGAGCTTCCTGCGCTGCGACTTCATCGCCGGCCGCTGGCTGCGTACCGCCACGGCGCGAGGCGATCAGCCACCCGAGGGCTTCACGATTTCAGCGGATGAAGATCCCGATCAGATCGAGCGGCTCTGCAGCGCGTACGAGCGGGCCGATCTCCCGGGACGGAAGTTGATCCGGACGTTTGCGGCGCTGAGCATCAGCAAAGCGGAAGGGATCCCCACGCGGCGCTACACGCCATGAGGAGTGAATGACATGACGTCAGATAGCAGACAGCAGATAGCGGAGAGCAGGACAACTCGGGTGCCCCTGCTCTCTGCTATCTGTTATCTGCTATCCATCGCACTGCTTGCCGGTTGCGCGACCGTACCGACGGCTCCCGCTCTGGCGACGGCGGAGGTCGTCGATCTGACCTACGCGTTCGATGAGCACACGCTCTACTGGCCGAATTCACCGATCGCGTTCGAGTTGAAGCGCCAGGCGTTCGGGCCGACGCCGGGCGGTTACTTCTATGCCTCGAACACGTTCGCCGCACCGGAGCATGGCGGGACGCATCTCGATGCACCGATCCATTTCTCCGAGCATGGCCGGACGATCGATCAGATCCCGCCGCGGCAACTCATCGCTCCGGCGGTCGTCATCGATGTGACCAAAGAGAGCGCCGCGAATCACGACTACCGGCTCACGGCCGATGACGTGAAGGCGTGGGAAGCGCGCAACGGCACGATCCCGAATGGCGCAATCGTGATCCTGCGCACGGGCTGGGGCCAGTACTACGGCAACCGCAAGGCGTACTTCGGCGACGACACCCCGGGCGCGACCGACAAACTGCACTTCCCGTCGTTCGGCGCCGAGGCCGCGCGGCTCCTCGTCGAGCAGCGCCACGTGGGTGCGATCGGACTCGACACCCCGAGCATCGACTTCGGCCCGTCGTCCGACTTCATCGTCCACCAGATCGCCATGGGCGCCCAGGTCCCCGGCCTCGAGAACCTCGCGAACCTCGACCGCCTCCCAGAAACGGGAGCGTGGATCATCGCGCTGCCGATGAAGATCGGGGGCGGGTCGGGCGGGCCGCTCAGGGTGGTGGCGCTTTTGCCGCGGTAGACATGTACGCCGGCAGGCGTTGCTTGGCCAAGCCTTCTTTAGGACTGTCGCCTAGCGCACATTACTGCCGCGCATGTTCCTGGCCGGCCCGGCGGGGTGATGCTTCCGAGCCTAATCACCGTCATCCGGCTGGCATTCCCTCTCGACTGCAAAGTTGCGACGCTCGTCGCGGCCTTCGACAAGACCGATTTGGCAGCCTTCCTGCCGAAATAGGGGAGGAGTAGTTCCAAGATCTCGATTGACGATGGGACAGATGCCGCGTCATCCCGGGACGCCGGCGTCGAGCTACACTGACCATGTGCCCACAGAAGCCGAGATCATTGAGAGCGCGATGGTCGCGATCGAGGGCTGCCTGCAACTCCCAATCCTAGAGCGCCACAAGCGCGACGTCATCTCGGGACTCCTCTGGAGGATTACCGAGGTGCGTGGCAAATACACGACGCGCTACCGGAGCCGTGGATCCCTGGAAGCCGGCGCCACGCTGCGTCACGATCACGTCTTCACGCGGAAGGACATCACGGACAGGATCATCGCGGAGCCGAAGCGCGCTCGGGAGATCCTCCGCGATGCTATCGCCTGCGTGGTCACGGTCGACGAGCACCGGAGGCTGACCCGGCTTGGCGAGGCGGTACGCGGGTGGGAGCGCTACACCGAGGCCTGTATTGAGGTCCTCGATACGGACGACGGCTCCGTGGCCACGCCACCCGTCATTCGATATCCCTTCTGGCTCATCGACGGGAAGCTGCAGGAGTCGGATTTCTTCCTGGAGCGGCTGCGATCGGCGTCGGACCTGGATCCGGCTCGGTACTACTTCAGCGCGTTCCTCTCTGCGGCTCGGAGCGTGACCTTCGCCCTGCAGAAGTGTTTGGGAGGGCTCGCGCACTTCGACGGATGGTGCGAGGACCGGCAGAGCGAACTGCGGGGTCACGCGATTGCGACCTACTTCAAGGACATTCGTGATCAGGTAATTCATCAGGGATTGAATCCACTCAAACACCATGCACGTGGTGTGGGCGCTATCGTCGGCTCGAACTTCTACTTGACCGAGGCGGCCCCCGAGCAGGATGTCGTGATCGCCGGAACGGCGTATATGGCAATCCTCGTCCGCATTGCTGGTGAGGCCTACGAGCGATTTTGGACGAGCATCGACCTACGCGACACGCTCACTCTGGAGGATCTTGCTTCGCGCGGGCAGACCATCGAGGACATTGAGGAGGAGTTCGGCTATCCGCGCGGCTGGTCGGACGGTCTCCCTTTGGAGCAGCGCTTGGCGTGGATGAAAGAGTTCTCCAAAACGGAGATGGCGCGACTCAGCCACCGGTACCCGTGAGCATGTACCGACGAGGTACGACAATCGTCGCCGCTGAAGCAAGATGATCGGAGCCGGACCTTCGCACTTTGCCACAGCATGAAGGGACGGCCGAACAACCGGCCCGGCCCCTGGCTGCCCAGCGTGACGCACTCCTCGTCGCAGTCCGACCAGCGCTCGTCGCAGCGTGACGCACTCCTCGTCGCAGTCCGACCAGCACTCGTCGCAGCATGATGCACTTCGTGTCGCAGTGCGACCAGTACTCGTCGCGGCGTGACGCACATCGTGTCGCAGTACGACCAGCACTCGTCGCGGCGTGACGTACTCCGCGTCATAGTGCGACGAGCCCTCGTCGTAGTGCGACATGAAGCGCATCGCGGTGCGACGAGCAATCGTCGCAGTGCGACATGAAGCACTTCGCGGTGCGTTGGACCGTCGGCCGGCTGCGCAGCGAAAAAAGCCTTTTGCGACCCCTTGACATCTCGCCGCGGCGAACCGACATCCACCCGTTACAAACCCCATCTCGAAAGAGACGAGGGTTTGGCGGCTAACGGCGGTACGAGGATCCTGAACAAGGATCCCGAAGTTCGTACTGAATGCGGGAGTTGAGCAGGGCGGCCTGGCCGTCAACTTCCAGGCACGGCCGCAGCGTACGCTCGCCAGTGCATACGCCGGCAGGCGTGATGGCGAGTAGCCGGTGGTTGAGCGCGTAGTGCGATACCCCCGGGCCACCGATGGCGACAACGAGCGCCCCGGCGGGGGCGCCGGAGGTCCAGCACCCCGCCGGGGTGCTATTTCAATTTCGACGTCCTAGCCGGTGGTACGGCGTGCGCGCCGGACCACCGGCTAATGGCCCAAACGCCTCCGGCGTAACATGATCGCGCCCAGGCCGAAATTCGATCACACGAGGTGATTGGGGGGGCCGGGACCTTCGTTCTTTCGCCGACTTACCAGAGATAGGAGTGTAAGGCCTGCTGAGAGCACGGGTTACGGCTGCGAGTGAGCGATGGTACCGAAGACCGAAGGCCTGAAGACCCTTTGGTTTTCCGCCGGTTGTGAATTGACGCTGGGTTGGACTGCTGAAGTTCGTTGAAGGTCAGAGAAGTTATCGACGCGCTCGAGTTTCAGATGGTTGGCGACTCGTTCGCACGCACGGTAGTCACCGGCAGTTTCGCAATCCGATGAAGCCGGGAACCGTAACGGTCGCAGGTAAACTCAGCATCGATGTGCCAGCGGGTACATTGGCCAGCATCTGGAAACAGACAGGCCTGAAGAAAAAGTAGGGTCAGGACATGGAATACGTCGTCATCGTTGAGCAGGGCGATACATCGTTCGGTGCGTACGTGCCGGACCTACCGGGGTGCGTCGCGGTAGGTGAGACCCGCGACGAAGCAATGGATTTGATTCGCGAAGCCATTGAATTGCACATCGACAGCCTTCGTGAAAACGGCGAGCAGGTTCCTACACCACATTCCTTTGTTGAAAAGGTCGCGGTCTAGAAGGTGTGAACGGCTTACCGGGTCTCGCGAATAACGAAGTCACTGCCAGGAGAAGTTGCTTTCAGCAACGCGTCCAACTTCTCGAGAGTTGGTGCCGTTTCACCGCGCTCGTATCGAGCGTACGCATTTCGCGATGTGGCACCGAGGCGTAAGGCCATGTCACGCAACGAAGCACCGCTCGCGGCCCTGCGGCGGCGTAGCAAGAGCGCGATCATCGCAGTGGCATCAGACCCGGATACTTCAAATTCGACACGGCCCTTTTCATGTACGGTTGCATGGAAGTCGTGGCGATCGACAGCAGTTTCCAGCCAGTCTTTCATCATCTCGAGCGCCTCGTGTCGTGTGCGTCCTTGCGTCAGCGCGTCGAGCATCGGAATCTCAGCCAACCACCAGCGACCGTCTCGAACGAGTTTCCCGGCAAATCTCATATTCGCTTCCCACACGCCTTTCGCAGGATCGCTCGCGCGAGCTGCTCGTTCACCTCGGCGTGGCGTGGCACATACTCCTCGCGTTCGCCGTCCGTCCAAACATCGTGCCGGCCTCCGTGACGCAGGAACCGCCATCCGCACGCCAGAAGCCGCTTCTCGAGCTCACGCTTCTTCACCGCGCATTGAGTGTACACGAAAGTGTGTCATCGCATTCCCAGTCCCATCACACCTCCAACTTGTCCTTCGGCCGCGCCACGATCGCGTAGAGCGCCGGCATCAGGAACACGCTGATCAATAGCCGCGAGAAGAGTCCTCCCACGATCACCAGCGCGAACGGCCGCTGGGTGTCGGAGCCGATGCCGGTCGAGAGGGCGGCGGGGAGGAGTCCGAGGGCGGCGACGAGGGCGGTCATCATGATCGGGCGGAGTCGCAGGATGGCGGCTTCGCGATTGGCTTCGGCGATGCCGAGGCCGTCGCGGCGGAGCTCGTTTGCGTAGGAGATGAAGATGACCGCCGTCTGTACCGAGACTCCGAAGAGGGCGATGAAGCCGATGCCGGATGAGACCGAGAACGGCGTGCCGGAGAGCTTCAACGCGAGCAGGCCGCCGACCGGCGACGAGAGCAACACAGCCAGCACGGTGATCATCGGGAACTTGAAGTTCGAATAGAGCATGAAGAGCAGCATGAAGATCAGGAGGATCGTCACCGGCACGATGACGCGGAGCTGTTTGCGCGAGGCGGTGTAGTTCTCGTACTCGCCGCCCCACACGAGCCGGTAGCCGGTCGGAACGGTGATCGCTTTCGCCACGACGCGTTGCGCATCTTCCACCGCTCCGGCGAGATCGCGATCCTTCACCGAATACTGCACGCCGATGTAGCGCTCGTTGTTTTCGCGATAGATGAACGACGCGCCGCTCGCTTCGCGGATGTCGGCCAGCTCCTTGAGCGGGATCTGCTGACCGCCCGGCGTGGCGACGAGAAGGTTGCCGATCGCTTCCGGCGTCTGACGGAACCGCGGCTCGAGACGGACCACGAGATCGAACAGCCGCTCGCCCTGCACGACCTGCGTGGCGGCGGCGCCGCCGACCGCAGCTTCGATGAGGCCATTGATGTCGGCGACGTTGAGACCGTAGCGCGCGATCTTGTCGCGATTCGGCGTGACGGTGAGACTCGGCTGACCGAGCTCGCGCACGACCGAGATCTCATCGATGCCGCGCACCTTCTGCAGCACGCTCTTGATCGCATTCGCTCTCGACTCCAGCACATTGAGATCGGGCCCGAAGATTTTCACCGCCAGCGAGCTCTTGAGACCTGTCTCGGCCTCATCCACCGCGTCCTCGGCGGGCTGCGTGTAATTGAAGACGATGCCGGGGAAGGCCTGCAGCTTCTTGCCGATGGCGTCGATCAGCTGGGCCTTCGTCCGGATCGGGCCGGTCCATTGATCGTACGGCTTGAGACCGACGAAGAACTCGTCGTTGAAGAAGCCGATCGGATCGGTGCCGTCGTCGTCGCGTCCGAGCTCGCTCGTGACGACCGTGACCTGCGGGAACGACATCAGCACTTCGCGCACCTGCGGCGAGATCTTCTCCGCCGCTTCGAACGAGATCGTTGACGGCATCGTGGCGCGAACCCAGAGCGAGCCCTCGTCGAGATGCGGCATGAACTCGGCGCCGATCGACGGAATCAGCAGCAGCGACGCGGCGAAGATCGCGATCGAGCCGATCGTCACGGCCCATGGATGCCGCAGCGAGACGTCGAGACCGAGCTCATAGATCTGGCGGATCTTCTCGAAGATGAAGTTCCGCCGCTCGCGCACGCCGCGCCGCAGAGCCCACGCGCAGAGCACGGGAAGGAGCGTGAGCGCGATGAGCAGCGAGCCGGCGAGCGCGAAGATCGTGGTGTCGGCCATCGGCGCGAATAGCTCGCCCGACGGGCCGGTGAGCGCGTAGATCGGCAGGAAGCCGGCGGCGATGACCGCCACGGCGTAGAAGATCGGGCGATCGACTTCCGCCGCCGCAGAGATGATCACCTTCGTTACCGGCAGCGGATGCTCGCTCTCCGAATTCAGCGCCAGGCGGCGGAAGATGTTCTCGACCATCACCACCGCGCCATCGACGAGGATGCCGAAGTCGATGGCTCCGATCGACAGCAGATTCGCCGGCACGTGCTTGAGGTCGAGGCAGACGAATGCGAAGAGGAGCGACAGCGGAATCGTCACGGCGACGATGAGGCCGGAGCGGAAGTCGTAGAGGAAGAAGATCAGGATGACGATGACGAGGAGCATGCCGCGCAGGAGGTTGTCCTCGACGGTGCGCGTCGTCAGCGCGATGAGATCACGGCGGTCGTAGAACGGCCGGATCTTCACATCGGCGGGGAGGAGCGAGCGATTGAGCTCCTTCGTCTTCTTCTCGACCTGATCGAGAACGACCTGCGCCTGTTCCCCCTTGCGCATCAGGATGACGCCTTCGACCGCCTCATCCTGTTTGTTGAAGCCGAACTGCCCGAGGCGCGGCGCGGAGCCGATGACCACGCGGCCGATGTCCTTGATCAGCACCGGTGTGCCGTTGTGAACGGCGGCGACGACGTTGCCAATGTCTTCCGTGGTCTGCACTCGCCCGAGGCCGCGGACGTAATAGAACTGGCCGCCTTGCGAATAGAAGCCGCCGCCGGAGTTGCCGTTGTTCGCGCTGAGCGAGTCGACGATCATCGGCACGGAGAGCCCGACCGCGGCGACCTTCGCCGGATCGAGCAGCACCTGGTACTGCATCGTCGGGCCGCCGAGACCGATGTCGTCGGCGACGCCGGGAACCGACTTGTACTGGCGCGAGATCGTCCAGTCCTTGATCGTCTTCAGCTCCATCGGCGAGCGATCTGGGCTCTCGACGACATAGCGGTAGATGAGGCCCGACGGCGAGAAGAGCGGGGCGATGCTGGCCGAGACTCCGCTCGGCAGTGAGGCGTCGCCGAGGCGCTCGAACGCCTGCTGGCGCGCGAAGTAGCTGTCGGTGTCGTGCGCGAAACTGAGGCGGACGTCGGAGAGGCCGTAGAGCGAGATGGAGCGGATGACGGTCATCTTCGGGATGCCGTTCATCGCCACTTCCATCGGGACGGTGATCAGGCGTTCCACCTCTTCGGCGGCGTGCCCTTCCCATTGCGTGGAGATCTCGACCTGCGGCGGTGCGAGGTCGGGATAGGCGTCGACCGGCAGCCGGCGGAACGAGTTCGCGCCGCCGAACATCAGGACGATGGCGAAGAAGAGAACGAGAAACTTCTGGCGCAGCGAGCCGGCGACGATGCGATTGATGACCGACGTCGCCGTCCGCTCGCGCGCCTCATTCCCGTTGCCGTTGCTCTCCTCGGGGATCTGAGCGTCGTTCATGAGTGCTCCTCGTTCTGGAGGAACAGCCCCCCCTCGACGACGATCGACTCACCAGCGGAGAGACCGGAACGGATCTCCTGCCGGTCGCCGAGGCGCGAGCCGAGATCGACGTGGCGCCGTTCGAACGTGCCGCCCGCTTTTTCGACGAAGACGAACGGCAGGTTCTCGTCGTCGTGAAGGACCGCGGAAACCGGGACGAGAATGCCCTGCGACGGCAGCCGCGAATGAAGCTGCACGCGGACGTAGAGATCGCGCTTCAGCACCTCGCCGGGATTCGGGACTTCGAGGCGGACGGAGACGGCGCGCGTGTTCGGATCGACGAGCGCGGCGATGTAGTCGACGCGCCCCTGCAGCGTCTGCCCGGCGCCGGTAATGACATCGGCGCTGTCGCCGTTGTGCACCGCGGGCAGGTCGGCTTCGAAGACGTTCGCCATGACCCAAACGCTGGAGAGATCGGCGACGGTGAACGTCGGCGTCGCGCCGGCCTGCAGCAGCTGACCGGGAGTGACGAGCTTCTCGACGACGGTGCCGCCGATCGGTGAGCGGATCACGCCGCCGATGTTCTCCACGGGGCGGTTCTCCTCGATGCCGGCGATCGTCTTGTCGTCGACGCCGAGAGCGTGGAGTTGCTGCACCGCGGAGTCGCGATCGGCATCGGCGTTGATGGCGTCGGTCTGCGCCTGCTCGAGATCGCGCCGCGCGATCGCGTCGTTCTTGAACAGCTGCTCATCGAGCGTCGCGATTCGCCTCGCATTGCGCGCCGTTGCCTCGGCCTTGCGCAGCGCGCTGACCGCGGCCGCGAAGTCGGGCGAGGCGACAACGGCGAGTGCGTCGCCACGGCCGACGCGGCTACCGATATTCACAAGGATGCGCGCCAGCGGTCCGGAGATTGGCGAGAGGACCTGCGTCGATCGGTTCTGATTGAAGGCCACGGTGCCGGTCGTGTCGATCGTCTTCCGGAACGGCTGCATCGCCGCCGGCTCCGTGCGCACGTTGCGCGTGGCCTTCGTGGTCTCGGTAGTTTCGGTTTTCTCTTCGGCACTCTTCGCGCAGCCGGTGATGACGAGCAAAAGGGCCGAGCAAACGATCAGTGATTTCATGGATGTTGTTCTCCGGACGTGGCGGGCGGCAGAGGTGCTCCGATCGCGAGCTCGAGCGCGGCCAGCGCATCGTTCGCCGCGGCGAGTGTGTCGACGTATTGGCTTTGAGCGGCGAGGAGCGTTCGTTTCGCGTCGAGCAGGTCGAGCGCGGAAGAGCCTCCCAGACCGTAGCTGACGGTGGCCACGCGAAAGACTTCGCGCGCCTGGGGGAGGAGATGGTCGCGGATGAAGATCGATTGGCGCAGCGCCGTCGAAGCGTTGGCGTACGCGGTCTGCACGTCGAGGCTCACCTGCGCGCGGAGATCGGCGATGTTCGCCGCGAGCTCCTCTTCGCGATGCCGCGCGCTCGCCACTTCGCCCCGCTGATGCTGCCAATAGAAGAGCGGCACGGCGATTCCGATCCCGCTGGTGAACGACGTCGGCACTCCTTCCTCGGCGTTTCGCGTCACCGAGAAATTGAGGTCGGGCACCCAGAACTGGCGCGCGAGCTTCGTCGCTGTCTGCGCGCCTTTCAATTGCGCGTCGAGGCTTGCGAGCTCGGGGCGCGATGATTCAGCGACCTTCTCCAGCGCGTCGATTTCGGCGATCGGTCCGGGAAGGTCGAGCGTGTCGGTTGTCTCGAGCGGCGCGCCGCCGGAGCGTCCGAGGATCCGGTTGAGCGACGCGCGCGCGGTGGCGATGGCGCGATCGTTTCCGATCAGATCGTTCTCCGCCTGCGCGACGTCGGTCTCTGCTTTGACGACATCGACCCGGGCCACTGTGCCGCCGCGGAAGCGGGCCTCCGTCTTCTGCACGAAGTCCGACGCGAGCTCTTTGCTCTGCTGCAGATCGTCGCGATGGCGCAGCGCTGCGAGGATCGCGTCATAGGCCTGCGCGGCCTGTGAGGCGACCTGTTGCCGCAGCTGCGCGAGGTTGAATTCGGCGGCGCGCAGATCGGCGGTGGCGACTTCGCGGCGGAGGCGCGTCTTGTGCGGGAACGGAATCGTGACGCCGACCCCTTGATCGCTGGCGTTACCCGACACCGGATTGAGCACGTGCGACTGGCCCGCGACGTCGGCGGTGAACGTCGGATCGGCGAACGCGGCGGCGGTGACGACCGCGGCGCGCGCCTCTTCCACCTGCGCACGCGCGGCGGCCAGCGCTGGATTGCGCGTCAGCGCTTCGTCGATCGCCTGCTGCCGCGAAAGGCGCAGCGGTTCGGGTGTCTGGCCCGACGCGACGGCAATGAAGAACAGAGAAAGAACGGCAAATCGGAACGAATTCATGAACGGTTCACACCACGACGTGGTGACATCGGGAGCTCCCTCGAGTCGTCTTCGGTGAAAAAGAGACGGCGGCTAGGCCGCAGGAGGGGCGCGCGAGGCGCGCTGAACCGGGACATCGACGGAGTGCCGGTGCGGAGTGAACGCTGCGAGGTAATCGACGACGACTGTCGGGGCGGAGACGGCCGGGGCGCTCAGCGTGATGCGGCCCGCGCCGGCGGCACAAACCGCGCAAAGGCTCTGGGTGGCGGCGTTGCCGTCGGGAATGAGCGGATGGTTATGGTAGACAGGCTCGGTTGCGAGAAGCGCCACGAAGGCGATGAGCAAACCAAGTCTGAAGCGCGTCATCCGGCGCATGAGCATACATCGTAAGAGCAGTTGTCAAGGTTGAATTCCGGTGACGACGTGGACTGGAATACGGCCGAGTCCCGCTGGATTTCACAGCGTTAGGAGATCGCAATGGCAGATTCAAACGGAGCAGTACAACACGTCGGCGACACCGACTTCGATACGAAAGTTCTCGGCGCGGGCAAGCCCGCCCTCGTCGATTTCTGGGCCCCCTGGTGCGGACCCTGCCGGATCATCGGCCCGATCATCGAAGAGCTGGCGCCGAGCTACCAGGAAAAAGCAGTCATCGCCAAGCTGAACGTCGACGACAACCCCAACGTGTCGCAGCGTTACGGCATCACGTCCATCCCCACGATCCTGATGTTCAAGGACGGCCGGATCGTCGACCGCGCGGTCGGCGCCATGCCGAAAGGGGAGTTGCAGAAGTTCATCGAGCGGAATCTGTAAGAAACCGGTTGCTGGGTTGCTGGGTTACGGAGTTGCTCGCTACCCAGCAACCTGGCAACTCAGCAACCTAGCAACCCAGTTCATACCCCCCACCACACAACGACTCCACCCCATCCTCCCGCACGACGAACGTGTCTTCGATCCTGACGCCGATGGCGCGGTCGGGGAAGTAGAGGCCGGGCTCGATGGTGACGATGTCGCCGGTCTCGATCAGCTCCTTGTTCGCAGGCGTCAATCCGAACGACGGCTTCTCGTGGATCTCGAGGCCGACTCCGTGGCCGAGGCCGTGGACGTAGCCGGAGAGCGTCCGGGGATTGCGGCGCGTCGTGTCGTAGCCTTTCGATTCGAAGAAGTCGCAGACCATCGCCTGGTACGACGCCGCGCGTGTACCTGGGCGCATCGCGTCACGTGCGAGCTCGAAGGCGGCGAAGACGTCGGCGTGGATCTGTTGCAGCTCGTCGGGGATCGGACCGACGCAGAACGTGCGCGTCATATCGAAGAAGTAGCCGCTCGTCCGGTCGGCGGGGAAGATATCGAGGACGATCGGCACCGACTGCTCGACGCGCGCCGACGCGTTGCCGCGTGAGTGCGGGACGCCGGCATCGCGTCCCTGCGAGAGGATCGTTTCGTGATCCTCGATCATTCCGCGGCGCGTGATCTCGGTCGTGACGATCTGCTTCAGATCGCCGAGGGTCATCGATTCGTGCCATTCGCGCAGCGCGGCGCGGACGCAAGCGACGACTTCCATCGTTCGTTGTCCGACCGAGGCGATGGCTTCGATCTCCCAGGGATCTTTGCGCTTTCGCGCGAGCTGCAGCAGATCGTCGCCGCCGCGATGGACGACCCAGCCGCGCGTGGTGAGCGCGTCGGCGATGCCGAGGTAGAGGTGAACCGGGAGGTTGCCGTAGAACGCCACGGTCGTCTGCGCGCCGTGGTCGCGCAACACGGCGTCGAAGAATTGCGCGTACGCGTCGGATGCCGTTGTCGCGCTTCGAAAGATGCGGTCGTAGTCGTAATCGTGGATCGAGCGGATCTCGAGACCGGTCGCCGCCGCCTCGTCGCGCTCCATGTCGTAGCAGACCAGCACCGGCTCCCGTCCCGCGATCTTGATCGCGTATCCGCGCGTCACCTTCGCGCCGCGCGTGAGCCAGCGAAAGGCGGGATGCATCGACTCGTGAAGCGGGACGACGATGGCGTCGATGGACAACGCGTGCTGGAGTACATCGAGATCCGTGATCATCGGCAATCGAGTGCTGAGGACTGAGTGCTGAGGACTGAGTGCGTGCACGCCGGGGGCACTCAGAACTCAGCACTCAGAACTCAGCACTGAGAAACTCAGTCCTCAGTCCTCAGAACTGCCTCTGAGACAGCGTCGCCCTCCAGGCCGAAACGGGCATGGGCGTAAAGGTTTTACGTTCGGGCGAGAGTCCCGGAGGAAGGCGACGCCGTCAATCGAGAATAACAGATCGCGGATGGGGCAGCGTCAGTCTATGATCCGCGCCTGATGATCCACTTCCACAACGGCGACGTGACCGCGGCTCTGGCGCGTCGCGCGGGAGTGCCGGGGCGGCATGTGCCGTATCGGGAGTCGCTGATCACCGGCCCCGTGCGCCGCGACCTCGCGCTGATGGACTGGGTGGAGGAGCGGGCGCGATTCCTCTCCGAGGAGCATGGCGAGAACCTGCTGCGCGTACGCAACGACCTGCTGGAGCATGAGCATGCCATCGATGTGGCGCGCACGGAGGAGGAGATCGTCCTCTGGTTCGAGCACGATCTCTTCTGCCTGGTGCATCTCCTTTATCTCGCAAAGCGCTTTGCGAACTGCCGGGTGACGCTGATCTGGCATCCGACGCCGCTCGGCCTCCTCGAAGCGGAAGAGATCCTGAACCTCTATCGCTCGCGCACGCCGATGACGCCGGTGATGCTGCGTGCCGGCGAGGCGGCATGGCAGGCCTACACGTCGGACGATCCGACGTCGATGAATCGCCTGCTGCGCCAGGAGATCCCCGACTTCCCGTTTCTCATCGAAGGCCTCCGTCTCCACGCCGCCCGCTTCCCATCCCTGAAGAACGGCCTCGGCGAGCCGGAGCGGAAGATGATCGAGCTGATCGACGCAGGCGCCGCCGACTTCGGCTCGCTCTTCGCCCGATTCGATCCTGCCGCGCCGCGCTACGGTTTCGGCGATGGCGAGGTGCTCCGCCAGCTGCGCCGCCTCGCATGGTGCGCAGTTCCCGCCATCACCATGACCGAGGTGCAGGGCGAGGTCGAGCCGAAGGCGTCGCTCGCGGTGACGCCGGTCGGACGCAACGTGCTGCTGGGAAGCGCCGACTGGATCGATCTGAACGGCGCCGACTTCTGGCTCGGCGGCGCGCACCTCACGCGCGAGCGGCTCTGGCGCTGGGATGCGGAACGCGGCTTGCTCGTGTAGGGGAACGACCGAGGGGCCTCCGGCGGGCGGGCCCGGCCCGCGGCGTTTGTTGGCCTGGCCCGAAGGCGCGCCTCTCGCACGAACCGTGATCAGCGCGAAAACAAACGCTGCGGGCCGTGCCCGCCCGCCGGAGGCCTCCCGTCGTTCCCCCTATGCGAGTCATGACGTACAACATTCAGGGCCACGCCGCCGAGCGGCAGCAGGATCACATCGTCAAGATCGCGGAGACGGTGGCCGCCGCGGCCCCCGACGTCGTCGCGCTGCAGGAGGTCTACTGCCGCGCGACCGGCGATCAGGGCGGACAGGTCGCGCATCTCGCGGGATTGAACCTCGCGTTCGGGAAGAGCTGTGAGATCAACGGCGGCGACTACGGCAACGCGATCCTGACCCGCGGCACGATCGAGTCATCGCGCGTTCATCCGCTGCCCGGCGCGGGCGAACCGCGCTCGCTGCTCGAGGCGCGCCTCGCCATCGACGGCGCGCGCTTCACGTTCTTCGCCACGCATCTCGCCGCGTGGGGCCGGCTGCTCCGCGGCGCGCGACTCGAACAGATCGCGACCCTCGGCGACATCACCGCGCGCGCCGGCTCACCGCATCTGCTCGCCGGCGATTTCAACGTGACGCCGCGCGCCGAGGAGCTGCGCGCGCTGCTGTCGCACGGACATCTGCGTCATTGCGGCGAGACTCGTGAGCCGACGTTCCCGGCAACACGCCAGCGCCTCGACTACATCTTCTGCGACGCCGCGTGGGAGCTGGTGGAGATGAAGGTGATCCGGCGCGGACCGTCGGATCACTGGCCGGTGGTGGCGGAGATGGAGATGATCACACCATGATCGTTTTGAACGCCGCCATGAACCTCTGCATGTCATCCGGCGTGCCGATCGACAGCCGCAGGTAGTTCGTCATCGGCGGGAACGGACGGCCGACATCGACGCCGTCCTTGTGCATCGCATCGATCACCGGACGCACTTCGCGCTTGAGATCGATCATCACGAAGTTCGCCTCGGACGGCAGCATCGAATAGCCCATCTTCGACAGCTCGTTCGTGAGCCACGTCTTCGCTTCGCGATTCAGTTTCCGTCCGCGCTCGACGTGCATACTGTCGGCGAGTGATGCGCGCGCGGCCTCGGCGGCGAAGATGTTCACGGAGTCCCACTGACCGTGATCCTGCATCCGCGAAACGGTGGCCGGTTGCGCGATGGCGTAGCCGCAGCGAAGGCCGGCCATGCCGTAGATCTTCGAGAACGTGCGCGTGACGACGAGGTTCGGATACGACTTCACGAGCGGGATCACGCTTTCGTAGTCGGGCGATTCGGCGTAGTGGTGATACGCCTCGTCGACGAGGATCGTGACCGACGCCGGCGCGCTCGCCAGCAGCGCACGCACGGCGGCCTTTGGCGTGATCGTGGCGGTCGGATTGTTCGGATTGCAGACGTAGATCAGCCCTTCGCCCTTCGCCGCCTCGAGCATCTTCGCCAGATCGTGCGCGTGATCGGACGTCAGCGGCACCTTGACGATCTCCGCGCCCTGCGACTTGGCGCAGAAGCCGATCGCCTCGAACGTCGGCTCGGCCGTGACGAGGCGCTTCTGCGCGAACGTCGTCGCCGCGACCTTCAGTGCTTCGCTCGATCCGTCGGTGGTCAGGATCGAATCGTTCGAGAGACCGTGGAACTTCGCGATGTCCGCGACCAGCGCCTCGATCGCCTCGTCGGGATAGCGATTCGCGCGTGGAAAGGCGTCCGTGATCGCGCGCATTGCCGCGGGCGACGGGCCGTACGGATTCTCGTTCGCATTGAGCCGCGCGATCCCTTTCGGCTTCGGCGTCTGCGCGAGGGTGAGGCGAGGCATCGCGGCCACCACGGCGGTCGCACCGATGACGTGAGCGAAATGTCTTCTTGTCAGCATCGCGTGAGTTTACGCCGCGCACGCCGGTAGGCGTGATGGCGATTAGCCGGTGGTTGAGCGCGTAGCGCGATACCACCGGACATCGGTCGTCGATGCGAATAACGCGCGCCCCGGCAGGGGCGCCGGACGTCCCGCACCCCGCCGGGGTGCATTTTCGATTTCGCGATCGGTCCGGTGGTACGGCGCTACGCACCGAACCACCGGCTATCGGCCGGAACGCCTCCGGCGTCTATGATCATGGGCAATGCACATCCCCGATCCGCCGAACGTTTCGTATTGGGATGCCTCGCCGATCCTTCGCGACATCTGTAAGCGGAAGCTCGATTCGTCGTACACGCCGCGGCTGATGGAGATGGGAGAGCGTGCCGCGCGCGAGGTCGCGCCGCTGGCGCAGATCGCCGACCGCGAGTCACCGCGCCTCGTCACACACGACGCGCACGGCAATCGGATCAACCGCGTCGACTATCACCCGTCGTATCGCGAGATGGAGCGGATCGCGTACGGCTCCGGAATGATCACCGTGAATTACGTCGATCCGCAGCCGCAGTCGCGCACGTTCGGTTTCGCCCTCGGCTATCTCTTCGCCATGGGGGAGATGGGACTCTATTGCCCGCTCTGCATGACCGACGGCGTGGCGCGCGTGCTGACGCGGCACGGCACGCCGGAGCAGATCGCGCGCGTGGTGCCGCACCTCGCGTCATCCGATCGCGACACGCTCTGGACCGGCGGCATGTTCCTCACCGAGCGCTCCGGCGGATCCGACGTCGGCGCGAACGAGACTGTGGCGCGTAATGGTCGGCTCACCGGCCACAAGTGGTTCTGCTCGAATGTCGATGCCGATGCAGTGCTCGTCACCGCGCGTCCCGACGGGGCACCCGAAGGAACGCGCGGATTGCGCACGTACCTTCTGCTGCAACGCGACAATCCCGGCGTCACGATCGAGCGCTTGAAGGAGAAGCTCGGCGTCCGCTCGATGCCGACGGGTGAGGTGACGCTGCGCGATGCGCCGGCCGAGGAGGTGGGCGGATTCGACGCCATCACCGACATGCTCAATCTTTCGCGCCTCTACAACGCCGTGGCCTCGGTCGCGGTGATCGGCCGCGCCATTCACGAGGCGCGCTGGTACATCGAGCGGCGCCAGACATTCGGCCGTCCCGTGATCGAGTGGCCGCTCGCGCTGGAGACGATGATGGATCTCGAGGCGGAGCACGCCGGCGCGATGCTGCTGACGTTCGAGACGATCGACGCCATGCAGCGCGGCGACGACCGCCTGCTGCGCATCCTCACGCCGATCGCGAAAGCGGTGACCGGGAAGCTCGCGGTGCCGTGTGTGTCCGAGGCGATGGAGCTGATCGGAGGAAACGGCTACATCGAAGAGAGTCCGATGCCGCGGCTGCTGCGCGACGCGCAGGTTCTCCCGATTTGGGAAGGGACGACGAACATCCTCATGCTCGATGCGCTTCGAACCGCGAACCGGGAAGCGGGACACGAACTGCTGATTGCGCGGATCCGCGAGCGGTTTCCGAAGGAGGCCGATGCATTGCTGGCGTCGTACGAGTCGCTCGACGAGCGCGACGCGCGCGGCTGGATCGATCGACTGGCGCGGATGTTCGAGCTGACGCTGCTCGCGGAGAACGAGTACGGGGAGCATGTCGATCGGTTGATCGATCGGCCGCTAGGGATGCTCCCCGGCGCGAAGCGGTAACGCCTTTTCAAACTCGAAAGCGTAATTCTGCGTACGTCATCCCGAGCCTGGAACCTCGCACGCGCGACACGACTGAGGGCAAGAAGGGAAGAGCGTCGCTCGTGGCACGGCCCCTCACCCGCCTGCGGCACCCTCTCCCCGCTCGTCGCGGGGAGAGGGGTAACAAACCATAATCTCGCGAGGCATGTGCCTTGTTGCCCTTCTCCCCGCGACGAGCGGGGAGAGGTGCCGCAGGCGGATGAGGGGCTGGTGCCACGAGCGAAAATCCCGCCGCACTCCCTCAAAACAGCGGGATGTTCGTCGCTTGCGCGGCCGCAAGTCGATCGAGGAACTTCGATCTTGCGATCTCCCGTGCTCCGAGCGCTTCCATGTGCGGGGTCATCACCTGGCAGTCGAGCCACGTGCAGCCGCGCGACTTCAGGTGCTCGATCAGGAAGAGGAGTGCGAGCTTCGAGGCGTCGGAGACGCGGTGGAACATGCTCTCGCCGGTGAAGACGCCGCCGGAGTCGACGCCGTATAGACCGCCCGCCAGCTCTCCCTCCTGCCAGACCTCCACACTGTGCGCGTCTCCTGACTTGTGGAATTCGATGTACGCCTCGATCATCTCGGGACCGATCCACGTCCCGTCCTGATCGGGACGCGGCACGAGCGAGCATGCGCGGATCACGGCTTCGAAATCGCGGTCGATGGTGAACGACAACCCGGGGCGTTTCATCGCTTTCCGCAGCGTCCGCCCGACGTGCAGCTCGTCGAAGATGATCACCGCCCGGCGGCGCGGCGAGAACCAGGGGAGGGTGTCGAGCTCGTCGTGCGGCCAGGGGAAGATGCCGTGCCGGTACGCGTCGCGCAGCGTCTCGACGCGCAGGTCGTTGCCGATCGCCACGATGTCGCCGCGCGCGTAGCGAGGGTCGGGGAAACGGGTCATGGAGTGGAGGATAGCGCCTGAAACGAGCAAGGGCGCCGGGATGTCCCGGCGCCCTCGTGGCCAACAGCGGTTTGTGCGTCTTAGTTGAAGACGACGTAGCGGAAGCAGGTCGCCGGTTTGCCCGAAACCGTCAGCCACCCTTCGCCCTGCGCCAGGACGGAGATGATGTTGCCGAGCGACCGTCCGGTCACGGTGACCATGATGGCGCTGTTCACGTGCACGTTGGAGTTCGACAGCGTGACCGAGTTCTCGCCCTGGGCCATGCAATTCAGCGAGGAGACGAACGGTCCACCCGGAGTTCCCGGAATGCCTTGCGGACCTTCCGGACCCATCGGGCCGGTCAGACCCTGTTCGCCTCTGTCGCCCTTCGCGCCCTGAGCACCAGTCTCGCCCTTCGCACCTTGCGCTCCGGTCTCACCCTTGGCGCCCTGCGCACCCATGTCGCCCTTGAGGCCCTGCGCTCCGGTCTCGCCACGCTCGCCCTTCTCGCCTTGGATGCCCTGCGCGCCGGTGTCGCCCTTGAGACCCTGCGCTCCGGCTTCGCCATGCTCGCCCTTCTCACCCTGGATGCCTTGCGCGCCGGTGTCGCCCTTCAGTCCCTGCGCTCCAGTGGCTCCGGCCGCGCCGTTCTCGCCTGCATCGCCCTTGTCGCCCTTGAGGCCCTGCGCTCCGGCGTCGCCGCGGTCGCCCTTCTCGCCCTGGATGCCTTGCGAACCCGCGTCACCCTTGGCTCCCTGCGGTCCGGTCGCGCCAGCTTCACCCTTGTCGCCCTTGTCGCCGCGGCCCCAGGGGTCGGGCAGGAAGTAACCGATGATGTCGATGACGATGTCGGCGCTGCCGAGCTGAGAGGTCATGGTGAACATGTGATTGCGCAGCACGAACGTCGCCTCGGCCGCTGTCTTTTCGCCCTCGCGGAGCACGACCTTCGAAAGGTTGTCCGGCGTGACGCCGTTTCCGGGCGTGACCCAAAGAACTGCGGCGTCCGACTTCGGTCCGACTGCCCACACACGTGCCGCAACGGCCAGCGAATTCTCGGGGATTTGCTTGGAGCAGGGGTTCGTCCACGCGCCGTCGACCAGTTCACCGGTCGAGCGGTACGAGCGGCTCTCGTTCGGTGCGAATGTCGGCGTGCCCCACTGCGCGGAGTAGTGATCGGCGTCCAGCGTGCTGACGAGCCGGCAGGGGATGATTTCCTGGAAGACGGCCGGTCCGACGGTGACGGACGATGAGCCGTCGGATGCGTCGGCGATCAGCGCGGCGCGGAGCTGCACGCCGAGGACGGTGTAGGGGTTGTGTGTCGTCGTGGAGTCATCTGCTACTGCGAACGGCGCGGACAACGTCAGCGCCAGGACGATCAGGATGGTTGCGAATTTCTGGGTTTTCATGGCTTCCTCCGGTCTCTCTTGCGGCACCATGCCGCTCTGCTGCGCACAATCTCGGTGCGCGGAGGAAACGCGGAAAGGAGAGCTGGACGGGGCGGCCGGGCAGATGGGACGGGCTCTTGTGACGGATGTCACAAAGCCGGCGGTCAGAGGAGGATCAGGTCCTCGAGCTCGTGGCGGCGGTGGACCGTCATCGACGAGCGCCGGACGGTGATGATCTTCTTCTCTTTAAACGACTTGAGGATGCGGGAGACGGTCTCGCGCGAGGTGCCGATCGTCTGCGAGATCTCCTCGTGCGTCATCGACACGGAGACGCGCATCCCGCTCGCCGACGCCACGCCCGACTCGTCACACCACGATAAAAGCAGGTACGCCAGCCTCTCTGCGGCTGAATTGGCGAGGCCGAGGGCGCGGATCTGGTCCGCGTCCGCCTCGCACTCGTCGATGAGCTGCCGGGCGATGTTGAAGGAGACGTCGCGATACTCCGTCGTGAAGCGGAGGAAGTCGTCGCGCTTGATGAACTTCAGCTGCGACGGCGACGAGGTTTCGGCCGTGGCTTTGTAGGCGTTGCCAGACAGTACGTTGGTCAGGCCGAGCGTCTCTCCCGGCGACACGCGGCGGGTGATCAGCTTCTTCCCGGTGCCGGAGGAGATGGTCAGCTTGGCCGAGCCGTAGCAGAGGATGAAGAGGCCGCGCGGCGCTTCCCCCTCGGCAAATAACAGCGCCCCCTCGGGATAGACGTTTACGAAAGTGATGTCATCAAACGCCTTCAGCGTCTTCGGGTCGAGCTGACAGAAAAAGGAGTCGTTCCGCCAGGGGCACTCGTGACACCGGTCACAAATCTCGACTCCGTACCGAGGGGCATTCCGCATGAATTAATGATACTACCTCGGTCCAGCGGAGCAGCCGCGCCGCGCGTTCGGTACACTTTCCTCATGCGCTCCAGGATCGCGGTTTCCCTTCTCCTGATGGTCGGGTTCTATCTGCTCGCACTGGCGAGTGCGGGAGCGCTGCTGTTCGTCCCGTATTGGGAAATGACGTCGCTGCATGAGATCCACGGAAGGATCACGATCTTCTGCGTGGTCTCTGGACTGGCGATCCTCTGGTCGATTCTGCCGCGCATCGATCGCTTCAAGGCGCCCGGTCCGCGTCTCGCGCCGCAAGCGCAGCCGGAGTTGTTCGAGCTGGTGCGGGGGGTGTCGATCGAGACCGAGCAGTCGATGCCGGCCGACATCTACCTCGTGCCGGAAGTAAACGCCTGGGTGTCGCATCGCGGCGGCATCATGGGCATCGGCGGCAGGCGCCTGATGGGAGTGGGACTGACGCTGTTGCAGAGCGTTTCGATCGAGCAGTTCCGCGCCATCGTGGCGCACGAATTCGGGCACTACGCTGGCGGCGATCTGAAGCTCGGCGCGTGGTTGTACAAGACGCGCGAGGCGATGCGGCGCACGATCCAGAACCTGGCGCAGACGAGCAACGGAATCCACAAGCCGTTTCTCTGGTACGCGAACCTCTTCATGCGCGTGAGCCAGTCGGTGTCGCGCGCGCAGGAGCTGGCGGCCGATCAGATCGCGGCGCGAATCGCGGGCGCGGAGAACGCGGTCGAGGCGTTGATCTCCGTGCACGGCGCCGCGCTGGCGTACAACGCCTACTGGCAGCAGGAGCTGATCCCGATCCTGACGAACGGCTACCGTCCTCCGATCGCCGCAGGCTTCTCGCACTTCCTCGGCGCGGAAACGGTCGCTCGCGCGGTGTCGAATCAGATCAGGACGGAGATGACGGGAGGCGTCGCCGATCCGTACGACAGCCATCCGCCGCTCAACGAACGGATCGCCGCACTGCGCACGGAGAACGTGGGGCAGGTTCTCCTATCCGCCCGCGCGGTGACGCTGCTGCGCGATGTGGGGCGGCTCGAGTGGGAGCTGCTGCAGATGCTCTTCGCCGATCCGCAGAAGGCGAAGGAGTTGAAGTCGGTGGAGTGGGAAGAGACCGGGCCGCGTGTTTTCCTGCCGGTCTGGCGCGATGAAAGTGCGAAGCACGCGGCGCCGTTCGCCGCGCTGCGAGCGGTCGACGTCCCGCGCTTCTACGCCTCGGCCGACACGCTGCAGCGCCTGAAGCTCACGCATCTCGTGCCCAACGATCGCGAGCGCGCGGTGCGCAACGCCATCGGATGCGGCATCGCCGCGCGCCTCTACGACGGGGGCTGGAACTGCGATGCCCGCCCCGGACGCGCCGTCGTGTTCGCGAAGGATGGCCGCACGTTCGAGCCGTTCGCCCTGGCGCACCAGCTCGGAACCGTCGGATTCACGGACGAAGAATGGGCCGCGGCATGCGAGCGGGCGGGGATCAGTGAGATGACGCTGGCGTGATGGAGCGCGGCCGTCCCGGCCGCAGTGATCGGCGTCTCGCCCGATCACTGTGCGGCGAGGCCGCACTGGATTTTGGCCGGGGGTGCTAACGAGCACCCCCGGATGCAGGGATGCGAGCAGTCTCGTGCCGCGACAGCGGCACTGCCAATGAGAGTTTGATGAATCCATTCAGTGCCGCTGTCGCGGCACATCGCGCGCCTCCTCTGGATCCGGGGGTTCATTTCGCGAGCGAATGAACCCCCGGCTACGATGCACTGCCGCTTCGCGGCAATGAAGGGCCAGACTTCAGTGATCGGGCGTCTCGCCCGATCACCGGAGAGGTTGCCGGCCGAGACGGCCAGCGACTGCGGACGAGACGTCCGCGCTCCGTCAGTACGCCAGCGTCAACTCGCCGCGCACTTCGTCGACGATCACATTCCCGCCATCCGACAGCGCCCCGAACAGGATCGCGTCGACGAGTGGCTCCTTGATCTTCGTCGAGATCAGGCGGGCCATCGGGCGGGCGCCGAACGCCTTGTCGTAGCCGTTCTTCGCGAGCCAGGCGCGGGCCGGCTCGCGGAGCTCGAGCGTGACGTTCTTCGGCGTCAGCTGCGTGCGCAGCTCGGCGATGAACTTGTCGACGACTTTCTCCGTCGTCTCGAAGCTGAGCGGATCGAACGGGATCCAGGCGTCGAGGCGATTGCGGAACTCGGGCGCGAACGTTCGCTCGATCACGCCCCGCCCGCGGCCGGTGCCCGGGTTGTTGCGGAATCCCATCCCGGCCTCGGTCATCTCGCGGCCGCCCGCGTTGGTGGTCATGATCAGGATCACGTTGCGGAAGTCGGCCTTCTTGCCGTTGTTGTCGGTCAGCGTGGCGTGATCCATCACCTGCAGCAGGATGGAGAAGAGATTCGGGTGCGCCTTCTCGATCTCGTCGAGCACGAGCACTGCGTACGGCGTGCGCATGATCGCTTCGGTGAGCAGGCCGCCCTGATCGAAGCCGACGTATCCCGGCGGCGCGCCGATGAGGCGCGACACGGTGTGCGGTTCCATGTACTCGCTCATGTCGAAGCGGATGAACTCGATGCCGAGCGACGCGGCGAGCTGCTTGGCGAGCTCGGTCTTGCCGACGCCGGTCGGTCCGCTGAAGAGGAACGAGCCGACCGGTCGCTCCGCCGCGCCGAGGCCGGAGCGGGAGAGCTTGATCGAGCTGACGATCTGTTTGATGGCGTGATCCTGGCCGTAGATCACGGCGCGGAGATCGCTTTCGAGATTCTGGAGGCGGTCTTTTTCGGAGACGGCGATCGTGCGCGGCGGGACTTTTGCGATCTTCGACACGACCTGTTCGATCTCGTCGATGCCGATGACGTCGACAGGCGAGGGCGCCTGTCCTACAACGCGCAACATCCGAGCGCGCGCGCCGGCTTCATCGAGCACGTCGATCGCTTTGTCGGGGAGATGGCGATCGTGGATGTACTTCGCCGATAGCTCGGCGGCGAGCTGCAGCGCTTCATCGGTGAACGTCACCTGGTGATGTTCTTCGTAGTAGCTCTTCAATCCCTTGAGGATCTCGACCGTCTCGCTGACCGATGGCTCGCCGATCTCGATCTTCTGGAAGCGGCGGGCCAGCGCGCGGTCGCGCTCGAACGAGGCCTTGTACTCGGCGTACGTCGTCGAGCCGATGCAGCGGAGGCGTCCCGAGGCGATGGCAGGCTTGAGGATGTTCGAGGCGTCCATCGTGCCGCCGCTCACCGCGCCGGCGCCGACGATGGTGTGGATCTCGTCGATGAAGAGGATCGCTTCCTTCTTCTCCATCAGCGCGGCGATGACGGCCTTGAGCCGCTGCTCGAACTCGCCGCGGTACTTCGTTCCGGCCAGGACGGAGCCCATGTCGAGCGACCACACCTCTGCGCCCTTCAGCACTTCCGGCGTTTCGCCTTTATGGATCTTCAGCGCCAGCCCCTCGGCGATCGCGGTCTTGCCGACCCCCGGCTCGCCGACCAGCAGCGGATTGTTCTTGCGCCGCCGGCAGAGGATCTGGATCGTCCGCTCGAGCTCCGCTCCGCGTCCGATCAGCGGATCGATGTCGCCTTTCGCCGCGCGCTCGTTGAGATTCACGGCGAAGCTCTTCAGCGGATCGCCGGACGGTGCCGGCTCGTCGTCCGGCGTGATGAACGCGGGATCGTGATGGGGCAGCGGCTCTTTACTGATGCCGTGCGAGAGATAGTTGAGGACGTCGAGCTTCGTGATGCCCTGGCTGCGGAGGAGGTAAACCGCCTGCGAGCGCTCGGCCTGGAAGAGGGCGGCGAGCATCTGGCCGGTGTCGACCTCTTTCCGTCCCGAGCTCTGCGCGTGAAGCTGCGCGTACTGCACGACGCGCTGCAGCATCGTGGTCAGCACCGGCTGGACGGTCGTGTCGTCGGACATCGACTCGAACGTCTTGCTCATGAAGTCGTCGAGCTGTTTCTTCAGCTCCTCGGGATCGCCGCCGCAGGCGCGGATGACGTCGAGTGCATCGCGGTCGTGGAGCAGAGCGAAGAGGAGATGTTCGAGCGTGACGTATTCATGCCGCCGCGTCAGCGCCTCGTTGACGGCAAATTCGAAGGTGGCCTGGAGTTGTTTGGCAATCATTGCTAGCTACATCAGAACGCAAGCCCGGCCGTTCGTCATCCCGACGGTGTCACAGCGCTGGCGCTGAAGCTGAGGGAAGAAACCCAGTCTGAGGGACGTCGCTCGTGGTACGGCCCCTCACCCGCCTTCGGCACCCTCTCCCCGCAAAGTGGGGCGAGGGGCAACAAACCAGATTCTCGCGAGGCACGCGCCTTGTTGCCCTTCTCCCCGCGACGAGCGGGGAGAAGGTGCCGCAGGCGGATGAGGGGCTTGTGCCACGAGCGAAAATCCCGCATGAACACAGGGAGTTTCCTGGAAGCGTAGTCGAGGGATGACGTTGCGGCGTTACTTCCCATAAATTTTCGCCAGAATCCGAATTTGCCCGGCGTGATAGACATCGTGCATCGCCACCCCATAAATCGTCCGCGAGTTGCTTGCCAGAGCGGATTTTGGGAGGGACTCCACGGCGTCGCGCAGGGAGTGATGCGAGTCGTCGAGCAGCGCGAGGTCGTCGCGCCACGCCGTATCGGTCGGGCTCGGTGTCGGAAAGAAATTCGTTCCCGGTCGGGGAAACCGCACGCCGCGCGAGCCGGTGATGCGCCGCCAGGCGATGAATTTCCAGTACGCGCAGTGCAGCACGAGATCCCAGATGTTGTGCCGGTCGGGCGCGGGACGCCAGAAGGCCTGATTGGCGTTGATGCCGCGCAGCGCGCCGCGGAGGTTCGGACCGTGCCACGCCCTGCGCTCGTAGGCTTCGCCGATGATGCGGAGGAGGAGCGTGCGCTCGTCGTTCATGCCTTCTCCATCGTGCAGAGGAGCGGATACTCGTGCTCGCGCGCGAGGCTCGTCGTCTTCTCGACCTTCATCTGCGCCACTTCGAACGTGTAGACGCCGGCCACGCCGACTTCGTTCAAATGCACGTTGAGCATCACGCGCACCGCGTCGTCCTCGGTCATGTTGAAGATCGACTCGAGCACCCAGACGACGAACTCCATCGTCGTGTAGTCGTCGTTGTGCAGGAGGACCTTGAAGAGGGAGGGCTCTTCGACCTTCTCGCGGCTCTCCGCAACCGGAGCTTCGTCGTACTGGTTCTGGGGCGGGAGCATGCCGCCCATTATTAGTCCTCTGCCGCGGAGCGGCATCGGCCAATCGCCGGTGGTGCGCGCGTTTCTTGCGCGCAACCACCGGACCGCGTGTCGATACGAATTTGCACACCGGAGGTGTGCCGGACTCCCGCACGCCATCCGGCGTGCCTTTTTTGGGGATCACCGGTTCCGGTGGCAATTGCCACCGGCTATCTGCCTGAACGCCTTCGGTGTTCCGCTAGTGATTGGACGCGACTTCGTTGACGACGTCCGGCAGTGTGCCGAGGTCGAACGGTTTGCGCAGCACCTTGCCGACGGCGGTCGGATCGATGAACTGCAGCGAGGCGTCGCCGGCGGCGGTCATGATCACGGTCGCCTTCAGCAGTTCCGGCCTGCGCATCATCAGATGACGCACGACGTCGAAGCCGCTGAGGCGCGGGAGCATCAGGTCGAGCAGGATGCAGTCGTAGCTGCCGGTCCAGAGCTTCTCGATGGCCGACTCGCCATCCTCGGCGAGGGTGACGGTCGACATCGGCGTGAGCGCGGCTTCGATGCGCGCGGCGATCAGCCCTTCGTCTTCGATCAGCAGCACGGTCGGCCGTTCGGTCGCGATGCGTTCCGGCTGCGGCGCTGCATCCGCGACAGTGGTGTCCTTCTCCATGGCCATGAAGCGCGTGACGGCGGCGATCAGCTTGTCGCGCGTCAGCGGCTTGCAGATCCAGCCGTCGGCGTCGGATGCGGAGAAGAGCCGCTTCAGCCGCTCCTCGGAATGACCTGAAACGAGCACGATCGGGATGCGGTAGCGGGCGCGGATGAATGTGCCGAGGCGATGGCCGGGGATGCTCGGCATCTCGATGTCCATCAGCACGAGATCGGGAACGCGGTCGGCGAGGATGGCATTGAGCTCGCTCCACGAGCGCGCCGTCATCGTCTCGAATCCTTCGCGCTGGCAAAGTTTCGACGCCTCCGAGAGGAACATCGGATTGTCGTCGACGATCAGGATGGTGGACATGTGTTGGACTGAGGCAACTTTATCACTCCGTCAGAGAACCCGTCCTACGTTGATCTCGTACGCATCTTTCCCGCGCTCGAAAATCCGCGCGGGCGCGGAGCCGATCAGTTGCACGCCGGCATCGTCGACGCGCAGCAGCGAGCCCTCGCGCAGTCCGACCACCATCGCGTCATTGTCTTCGTGAAAGTCGCGGATCCGTTCCTCGCGCGTCTCGCCCTGATGCTTCGACGTCGGATCGGGATCGAGATAGTGCGGATTGATCTGGAACGGAACGAAGCCGAGGGCGTCGAGTGATGGCGGCCAGACGACTGGCATGTCGTTCGTCGTCTTGATCGTCGGCGCCGCGATGTTCGTGCCGGCGCTCGAGCCGATGTACGGCATCCCGCCGCGCACGCGCTCGCGAATCGGATCGAGCAACTCGCGGTCGTAAAGCGTCTTCAGGAGGCGAAAGGTGTTGCCGCCGCCGGCGAAGAGCGCATCGGCGCGATCGAGATCGTCGATGCCGGTGACCTCGACGACGTCGACCTCCATGCGCGCCATCCGCTCGCTCACGGTCTTCATGTAGCCAGCGTGATCGGTCGCGGCGAAGGGGATGAATGCGACGCGGCGGATGGGGCCGAGAAAGTCGCGGATGAACGGCTCGGCGTGATCGAGGTAGCCGTAGCCGAAAACGTTGGACGACGAGATCAGGAGCAGTTTCATCGGCGGGAGATTAGCAGGCGGGCGATGAATTGATGTCCGTCACTCCGTCCCAATGACCCACTTTTCGTAAAGCTCACCCGGCAATTCGCGAACGAAGCGGGATGGCTCCATCAGGATGTCCATCCCGCCGCGGTCGCGGGCCATGACCGGGAAGACGAGATAGAGCTCCTGCTGCGCGCGGGTGACGGCGACGTAGAAGAGCCGCCGCTCTTCCTCCTCGCCCGGAATCACCAGCTCGCGCGTGCCCTGGTCGTCGACGACCGGCGCATCCGACGCGACCCCTTCGAGCAGCGGCAGCGCTTCGTGCATGCGGCTCGGATCGACGCGGATGATGCCGCCCGGCACGCGCAGCGCGCGCTGCGACGGGAAGCGTCCGTCGGCGAGCCAGATGATGAAGACGATGCGCCACTCGAGCCCCTTCGCCTGGTGCACGGACGACAACACGATCTTTTCATCGTCGGGACCGACGACCGCCACGTCCTCGCCGGCGATCGGATTGGCCAGAGCCACTTCATCGAGAAACTCCTCGATGCCCTCGTAGCGCAGCGCGTATTGCGAGAGCTGTTCGAGGTCGTCGAGCCGGGCCTGGGCATTCGCGAATTTCGAGCGCGCGTAGTCGGCGTAGCCGCGCTCGACCACCAGGCGGATCGCTTCCGAGGGGTTGTGCTTCATCGATTCGGAGGAGATGAGGCGTAGCACGCTGCGCAGCGATTCGAGCGAGCCGGCGAGGGCCCGGCTTCCAGCGGTGAATCCGCGCAGAAAGACATCGAGCGGATTCGGCGCGCTGCCGATGTGGCCCCACACTTCGCTCGCCGTCTTCTCGCCGACTTTCGGATAGAGCTTCAGCATCCGCTTCCACGACAGCTCGTCGCGCGGGTTGGTGACGACCTTCAGATACGCGATCAGGTCTTTGATGTGCGCCTGCTCGAAGAAGCGGACGCCGGAGCGGATCTCGTACGGGATCAGGCGCCGCGAGAGCTCCATCTGCAGTTCGAGGGACTGGTAGTGCGAGCGATAGAGCACGGCGATGTCGGAGAGGTTTTCCCCTTCATCGCGCAGCTCGAGAATCCGCTGCGCGACGAACGACGCCTGCTCGAAGACGTCGTCGGTGCCGACCACCGCCGGATCGGGTCCGTCGCCGCGCACGGCCTGCAATTCCTTCTGAAACTGAAAGCGGTTCGCGGCGATCGAGGCATTCGCGAGATTGAGGATCTGGCGCGTGGAGCGGTAGTTCGTCTCGAGCTTGTAGATCTTCGATTCGGGAAAGCGGAGCGGGAAGGTGAGGATGTTCTCGAACGACGCGCCGCGGAAGGAGTAGATCGACTGCGCGTCGTCGCCGACGACCATCACGTTGCGGCGCACCGAGGCCATGGCGTCGACGACGTCGGCCTGCAGCTTGTTCGTGTCCTGGTATTCGTCGACGAGGATGTAGCGGTACTTCCGCTTCAACGGCTCGGCGATCTCCGGCTTCTCATCGAGCAACAGCTTCCAGTTCACGAGCAGGTCGTCGAAGTCCATCGCGTTCGCCTCGCGCTTCCGCTCGCGGTAACGGCGCATGACGTTGACGATCTCGTCGCGATAGAGCGTGAAGTGCGGATAGTTCTGCTCGAGGTGGATCTCCAGCGGCGTGCGGGTGTTGATCAGAAACGAATAGATGTCGAGGAGGACGTCGCCCTTCGGGAAGCGCTTGTCGAGCGTCTTGATGCCGAGGGAGGAGATGGCCGACTCCATCATCTCCTTCGAGTCCTCGTCGTCCATGATCGTGAAATTCGAGCGGTAGCCGATGGCGTCGGCGTGGAGCCGCAGGAGGCGGTTGCCGATGGAGTGGAACGTGCCGCCCCAGATGCGACGCGTATCGATCGTGACCAGCTGCTCGACGCGGCTGAGCATCTCGCGCGCCGCCTTGTTGGTGAAGGTGAGGAGCAGGATGTCGGACGGATCGACGCCGTCTTCGATCAGGCGCGAGACGCGATAGGTGAGGGCCCGCGTCTTGCCCGAGCCCGCGCCGGCGATGACGAGCATCGGCCCTTCGCCCGCCATGACCACCTCGAGCTGCTCGGAATTGAGCTCATCCTCGTAGCGGACGCGGTACTGCTTCTGCGGCCGGACAGGCTGCTTGAGCGTGTAACGGCGGATCTTTTCGGTCACTGTTCCGAAGGGTATCGCGGTTGCGTGGTTACGCGGTTGCGGGGTGCCGCGCAACCCCGAAACCTCGCAACCCCGCACTCCTCACATCCACTTCTTCACCTTCGGCCAGAGCTCCGCCATCGACACCTTCGGCTTGCGGCAGATGTGAATCGTCCAGTGCTCGTACGGCATCGAGTAGGGATGCGTCACCTCGCCCGCGGGGCGGACGTCGTCGAACAACTGGTCGAGCGTTTCTTTGTCGTCATCGAGCACGATCAGCACTTCGCCGGTCGCGCCGCACGGGCCCCAGAGGAAGTAGCTCTGATGTCCGCTGATCGCGTTCGGCAGTCCGTACGCCGGCCCGAAGTGATCGATCGCGCCGGCCTGGCCGTAGTTCTGGGCGAAGATCGCGCACTTCGCCTTCTCCTGCGGCGTGAGCGTCGCGTAGGCGCGCGCGACGGCGGCGGTCATCTCCGGCCAGCCGAACATGTCGGCGTACTGCTGCGGCAGCGGACCCATGCGATGGTTCTCGGTCTTCGGCGGCTCGATGTGCAGCGCGTGCTGGTAGCGGATGAAGGTCTCGACCGGCAGGATCGGCATCGCGTACGGCGCGAGCAGCGCGCCGCCGATGACGAGCAATGTAGCGACAGGCACTCTTGCCTGTCGCGGCATCTTCTGTTCGAGAAGAATCGCGCCGCCGGCGAAGAGCATCGGATACGCGGGAGCGAGGTAGTAAATTTTCCCCTTCATCACGACGAACTCGACGAAGAGGACGATGAACGTCAGTCCGAGCGTGCGGTAACGCGGCTGCGAGATCAGCCAGACGATGCCCGCGATCCAGATCGGCAGCGTGAGGGGATGCATCAGCAGCAGCTGCCCCATGAAGAACGAGAGCGGCGTCACCGGCGCGTTCTTGTTGCTGTGGGCGATGTTGTTCAGCAATTCGTACGTGGCGAAGTTGTGCTGCACTTCCCAGATGATGTTCGGGAGGAAGATCAGCGCCGCGACGATGCCGCCGAGCCAGATCCAGGGCCGCGCGAAATGCTTCCGCTGCGGAGTGAGCAGCATGCCGATGACGAATGCCGATCCGAAGAAGAGCGTGGAGTGCTTGTTCTCCAGGCCGAGTCCCGCGATCGCGCCGAAGAGGAGCCAGAGCCGCTCGTCGCCACCATCGAAGATGACGATCGCGACGTAGACCATCGACATCCAGGCCAGCGGCTCGAAGACGTTCATCGAAAGGAAATGCCCCGCCGCGAGGTACATCGGCGCGATGATTGAGCAGAGCGCCGCGAGGTTCTGCCCGAAGCGCTGCGCGCCGAGCCTCCGCGCCAGCAGCCCGGTGAGCAACACGATCGCCGCCCCCGCGATCGCCGAGACGATGCGGATGCCGAACAGCGTCTCGCCGAACAGATGCCGCGCGATCCACGCCACCAGCGCGATCATCGGCGGCTGATCGACATAACCCCACGCCATGTGATGGCTGCACGCGACGTAATACAGCTCGTCGCGGAACCATCCGTACTGCGTGAGGCAGGTGAGGTGGAGGAGGAACGTGGCGGCGCTCAGGAGCCAGAGGTCGCGTTTCATTTTTTGTTGCAGTTTATCCTGCGCGTAGACGCAGGATCTCCGGTCATACCGGCAGGATCTGACGTTCGTGCGGCGCAAGTCGGTATGCGTGTCGCGGTGTAACCGGAGATCCTGCGTCTACGCGCAGGATAAACTTCGCCTTCATCATGCGTCCCCGCGTCGGCGCCCTCATCGCGGTCATCTTCTGGGGCATCTCCTTCGTCGCCACGAAGGCCGCGCTGCGCGAGGTGTCGCCGGTCACGGTGATCACGGTCCGCTTCGTCATCGGCGCGATCCTGCTGCTGCTCATCGTCCGCAAACTGCCGCCGCGCGAGGCGTGGCCGCAGCTGGCGCTGATGGGATTCGTCGGCATCTTCTTCCATCAGATGCTGCAGTCGTACGCGCTCACGATGACCACCGCGATGCATACCGGCTGGCTGATCGGCATCACGCCGATCTGGTCGGCGCTCCTCGCGGCGATCGTGCTCCGCGAGCGCTTCGGCGCGATCAAGATCCTCGGGCTCATCGGCGGCTTCGCCGGCGCGATGCTGGTCATCACGCGAGGCGAGCTGAATGCGCAGCTCCTCGCGCTGCCGTCGACCCGCGGCGATCTGCTGATCCTCATCAGCACCATCAACTGGGCGGTCTACTCGACGATGGGCCACAAGACGATTCGCAAGCTCGGGCCGCGCGTCGCCACCACCGGGGCGATGCTCTCCGGCGCCCTGATGCTCCTCCCGTTCTTCGTCGCCCGCGCCGGCTGGCGCGAGCTGCCGCATCTGACTTCGATCGGCTGGATCTCGATCCTCTTCCTCGGCATCGGCTGCTCCGGCCTCGGCTATCTCTTCTGGTACGGCGCGCTGGAGAAGGTCGAGGTCTCGCGCGTCGCGTCGCTGCTCTACCTCGAGCCGCTCATCACGTTCGCCACCGCCATCGCCCTTCTGCACGAGCCCGTCAGCGTCGCGGCGGTGGCAGGAGGCGTGCTCGTTCTGGCGAGCGTGGTGGCCACGCAGTACGCGCCTGCCGTTCAGCGAAACGCTCCGGCGCCAGTAATGGAGTGATGATGAGTTTCCTTTTCGCCAGACAGCAGACAGCAGACGGCAGACAGCAGGTCGTAGACAACAAGAAGCAGACCGAGAACGGGTCTGCTGTCCGCTGTCTGCTGTCTGCTGTCTTGATCCTCGTCCTCGGCTGCGCCGACTCGTACGACAACAAGAAGCCGGCGCCGCTGCCGAAGGAGACGCCGGGGCGCTACAAGTCCGAGGGCGGGGAGTATCCGGTCGGGGCCATTCCGAACGCGACGTTGCACGATCCGCAGCGCAACAAGGACATCGAGCTGGTGATCGAGTATCCGTCGCGCGGCGAGGGACCGTTCCCGGTCATCGTCTTCTCGCACGGCTATGGCGGCTCGAACAAGAACTACGTCGGACTGACCGAATACTGGGCTGGACACGGATACGTGTGCATCAAGCCGTCGCATGCCGACGCCGGCAAGTTGCGCGATCTGGTGCGCGAGCAGATGCAGGAGCGCCGCGAGGCGCGACGCGAAGGTCGCCAGCCCGACCGCACCCTCGGCGAAGCGGTCTGGGACTCACAGAGCGTGGCGGACTGGCGCGATCGCGTGCGCGACGTGACGTTCATCCTAGATTCCTTCCACCTGCTCGAAGAGCGCTATCCGGAGTTGGATGGAAGGCTCGATCGGAGCCGGATCGCGGTGGCCGGACATTCGTACGGCGCATTCGTGGCCATGCTGGTCGGCGGCGTCGAGCCGGTGCGCGACGGCAAGCCGTTGCAGCTCGCCGATCCGCGTGTGAAGGCGATCGTGGCGATGTCGCCGCAGGGCGTGAGCGCGGCGCGCGGCCTCACCGCCGAGTCGTTCCGCAACGTGAAGATCCCGGCCATGTTCATGACCGGCAGCGAAGACCGCGGCGCGCTGGCCTCGGAGACGCCGGAGTGGAGACGGACCGCCTTCGACAACGCGCCGCCGGGTGACAAGTACTTCGTCCTGATCCACGGCGCGAATCACTTCTCCTTCGGCGGCGGCTTCTCACTGCCGAGCGCGGACGACGACTCGTACGACCGGATGGATGCGATGACCGCGCAGCAGCGGAACGATCGCGCCATGCCGCGCTCGCGCGGCGAAAACCGCTTCATTCAGGAGAAGGGCGTCTTCGACAGCATCAAGATCTCCGCGACCGCGTTCTGGGATGCCTATCTGAAAGCGGCGCCCGCCGCGCATGAGTATCTCGACACCAAGCTGCCGCAACGGAGCGGCGTCACGATGGTGAAGAAGTAACGGCAGCGGTCTCTTTCTTCACCTGCAGCGTTGCGCTCTCTTGCGTTGCCGCAACGACCGAGTGCCCCCGGGTCAGAGGCCGCCCCTTCCTGAACTCGAAGAAGACGCGCGTGTCGAAATCGGCGGCGAAGCGTGCGGCCAGACTGAGGAGCATCTCCTTCGTCATCGATGCCTTGTCCGCCAGCGGCTCGAGTAGCTTCTCGTCCGTCTGCGCAAGATCGGACGCGGAGTGGATGCCCGCGGCGCGCAACGCCACGACGTTCCGCCGTACGACCTGGATCAGGTTCGCCTGATCGATCCAGTCGACGATGCGATCGATCGGAATCAGCGTCCGCTGCATCATCTCCGACGGGTCGGATGTCGTCAGATGCTGCACCGTTGTGACGCCGTATTCGCTCAGCAGATCGGCGGTCGTGTCGTCGACTCCTTCGATGATCCCGATCGGCAGCTCTTCGTTGTCCGGCTTCGGCGCACCGAACCAGGTCATCGCCTTGGCCCGCAGCGCGCTCAACGCCCAGCCGTAGAAAAGCCCGCACAGGAACAGCGCGCCGATGGCCGACGTCGTCGGAAGGATGTTCATCAGTCCGATCCGCACGGCGACCCAGCCGAAGGCGATCGTCGATGCGGTACGCAGCGCGCTCGTCGTCAGAAAGCGCGAGGAGAGCGAGTTCGCGTACATCCGCGCGGCCATGTAGTAGATGACCGAGACGTACGCGCCGAAGCCCGCGAAGATGATTCCGTCGACCGGACGCGGCGCCTGCGAATTGACGCTCGCGCCCTGGCGGTCGCAGATCGCCGCGACGAGCAGGAACATCGAGGTCAGGAAGATCGCCGCGCACATGGCCGTGGCCGCGACGCTCGGCGACTCGCCCATGCGCGCGAAATCGGCCGGCTCGCTTCTTCCGGCGATCCTCGAGCGCGTCGCGCAATATTCAGCCAGCCGCGGCACTCCGCGGTGCCGACTGCTGTACATCGACGAGAGGTAATGGCCGATCGCCGCCGCGCCAGGCAACAGCGCGAGCACGTAACCGAACGCGTGCGGCGAGAATCCGCCGACGTAGAAGCGTCCGATCTCGATGCGATACGCATATCCGAACGTGAGCAGAAGGATCGTCGCGGCGATGATCGACATCGCGACGCGAAACGGCATCGGGGTCCCGCCGGGACCGGTTCCCTGAAGTGTGCTGGACATAATCAGGAGAGGCGCGAAGTGGGCGATTCCCTACCCGGGCACCTGTCGCGCCGCCGACGGCGCCCCGCCCAGCACGCGCGTCCAGACGCGGCGGAACTGGCGCGCGGAATCGAATCCGCAACGAGTCGCGATCGCTTCGATCGTCTGCGTCGGATCGTGGAGCAGGGTGCGCGCGAGCTCGAGGCGGATGCGGGTCGCGTAGTCGTGTACCGAGATGCCGGTGGTCTGCCGGAAAAGGCGCGTGAGGTGGCGGGGGCTCATGCCGGCGAGAGAGGCGAGGTCGGTGAGCGACTCGCGTTGCGCGGGATGCTGGATCAGGCGGTCCTGCACGCGATGGATGCCGGGATGGAGGTGCGAGCGGTAGTCGAGGTAGACGCTCTGCTGCGCGTCCGATCCATCGCGGCGGATGTAGACGACCATCTCCCGCGCCACCTCGGCTGCGGCTAGCGGGCCATGCGCGTGCTCGATCAGCGCCAGCGCCATGTCGATGCCCGAGGCGATGCCGGCGCTGGTCGTGATCACGCCGTCCGTGACGAAGAGGCGGTTCGTCAGCAGCTTCGCCTTCGGGAAGCGGCGCTGCAGCTCGCCGGTACGCGACCAGTGCGTCGTGCAGCGGCGGCCGTCGAGCAGTCCCGCTTCGCCGAGGGCGAAGGCGCCGGTGCAGATCGAGGCGAGATGCGCGCCGGCGGCATGGGACATTTTGAGCCATCGCACCGCGGCGCGGTCGAGCCGCTCCGTGGCGCGGTACGGCATCCCCGGCACGACGATGAGATCGCCCGCGCTCACTTCCGGCAGCGGTTCGAGATCGGAAAGCCAGAGCCCCTGATCGGTGACGACGCGATCCTTCGTCGAGCAGAGGCGCACGTCGTAGCGCGACCGTCCGCGATTCGCCTCATGGAACGCCTGAAGCGGTCCGGCCAGGTCGAGGATCTCGACCTCGGGGAGGATGAGGAAGATGACATTCATCGCCGTTTGCATGCCTTCTCCCCCGCGGCGGGGGAGAAGGTGCCGCAGGCGGATGAGGGGGTTCCGCGCACGATGCCCCTCACCCGCCTGCGGCACCCTCTCCCCGCCGCGCGGAGAGAGGGCTATTCTTGCACGCGCATGGATATCGCAAACGCAAAGGCTCTCATCACCGGCGGCTCTTCCGGCATCGGCTTCGAGACGGCGCGCCAGCTCGCGCTGGGCGGCGCGCGTGTGGCGATTTGTGGTCGCGATGCCGCGAAGCTGCGGCGGGCGGCGGACGACATCGGCGCGTTCGGAATCGAAGCCGACGTCGCGCGCGAGGAGCATGTCGTGCGGATGATCGGCGACGTCGTCGAGGCCTTCGACGGCTTCAACGTTCTGATCAACAACGCCGGCTTCGGACATTTCGCGCCATTGCTGGAGACGACGCTCGCGGACATGCAGCGCGTCTACGCCACGAACGTCTTCGGCGCCATGGTCGTGGCTCGCGAGTCGGCGAAGCACTTCATCGAGTCGGGGAAGGGCGGGAACATCGTCAACGTCGTTTCCACCGCTGGTCAGCGCGGCTTCGCCGGCGGCACGGCCTACGCGTCGAGTAAATTCGCGCTCTCCGGCCTCACCGAATGCTGGCGCGCCGAGCTGCGGACGCACGACATCCGCGTGATGCAGATCAACCCGAGCGAAGTGCAGACCGCCTTCTTCCGCGGTCGCCCGCACAGCGAGCGCAAGCTCCGCCCCGAGGAGATCGCGCACGCCATCGTCTCGATGCTGGCCATGGACGATCGCGGATTCACGACCGAGATGTCTGTCTGGGCGACGAATCCGGATTGAGGGTGATAGAGAAAGAGAGGGATAGAGTGATAGGGAAAGTTCCTTTATCTCTCTATCACTCAACCTCTCTATCACTTGATGTCACGACCCCGGGAGTAGAATCACCCCCTCTCCATGCCTAACGATGTTTCCGACGCATCGACCTGGTTCCATACGCCGTGGACCACGACGATGGAGTCGAGCGATCCGTTGCAGCGGGAGCTGCTCGAGCAGCGCTACCAGAACGATCAGCTCAAGCTCCTCGGCACCGCGGTTCACGTCACCGGACAGGGGATCGCCATCCTCACGCCGGCGGTCGAAGCGATCGGGCCGCGCATCGCGTTCGTGAACGAAGGCTTCTGCACGATCTACGGGCGGACGCGCGAGGAAGTCATCGGCCAGACGCCGGTGATCTTCAGCATCGTCGAGAGCCAGCAGGCGATCGCCGACGCGTTGCTGCATCACGTCTTCGAGCGCCGGCCGTTCGAGGCCGAAGTCACCGCGCGGCGGAAGGACGGCTCGGAAGTCGAGATCGACCTGCAGCTGATCCCGGTCGATGACGCCGGTGAGATCACGCACTGGATCGCGTTCATCCGCGACGTCACCTCGGTGAAGAACCAGTTCACGATCCTCCGGCACCAGGCGATGCACGACGCGCTGACCGGGCTGCCGAACCGGACCATGCTCTTCGACCGCCTCGATCGCGCCATCGACGAGGCGCGCCGCGGGAGGAGCTCGATGGCGCTGCTGCTGATGGACCTCGATCGCTTCAAGGAAGTGAACGACACGTTCGGCCATCACTTCGGCGACGTGTTGCTGAAGGCGGTGGCGTTCCGGCTCACGAATCAGCTCACCTCGGCCGACATGGTGGCGCGCCTCGGCGGCGACGAGTTCGCGATCGTGCTCGCCGATGCGGTCGATCTGCGCAACGTGGCCATGGGCGCACGGCGCATCCTCAACACGCTGCAGCAGCCGTTCGTCGTCGACGGACAGGTGCTCGAAGTGGGGGCCAGCATCGGCATCGCGCTCTATCCGACGCATGGCAACGACGCCCGCACACTGCTGCGCCGTGCCGACGTGGCGATGTACGCGGCGAAGCAGTCGCAGGTGGGCTACACGTTTCACAGCGACGACCACGAGCCGCGCTCCGCCGAGCAGCTGTCGCTCGTCGTCGAGATGCGGCACGCGCTGGAGCGGAACGAGTTCGAGCTCTTCTACCAGCCGAAATTGCATCTGCGCAGCGGACTGGTGACGCGCGTCGAGGTGCTGCTCCGCTGGAACCATCCGACGCGCGGCATGATGTCGCCCGCGCTCTTCATCCCGATCGCCGAACGGACCGGCTTGATCCGGACGATCAGCGACTGGCTCCTCGATCGCGCGCTGAAGCAGTGCCGCGAATGGCAGGACGCAGGCGCGCCGATTCATCTCGCCGTGAACCTCTCGGCGAAGAGCCTGCAGGAACAGACGCTGCCGTCGAAGATCGACGACGTGCTGAAGAAGTGGGAGGTCGATCCGCGCTTCCTCAAAATCGAGATCACAGAGAGCTCGATCATGGCCGATCCGGCGCACGCGCTGGCCATCATGTCGATGCTGCAGTCGATCGGCGTGCGGTTGTCGATCGATGACTTCGGCACTGGCTATTCGTCGCTCACGCATCTGCGCGAGCTGCCGATCGACGAGATCAAGATCGACAAGTCGTTCGTCACCGGCATGAACAAGTCGGATGCCGACGCGGCGATCGTCCGCACCGTGATCGACCTCGCGCACAACCTCGGCAAGCAGGTCTGCGCCGAGGGGGTCGAGGACGAGGAGACGTGGCAGCGGCTCTGCGAGATGGGCTGCGATCTCGCGCAGGGCTACTGGATCTCACGCCCGCGCAGCGCCACGGACCTCATGCACTGGCTGACCGAGACGGCGTGGGGATTGACGGTGCGGAGGTAGTTTGCCGTTGACCGTGGGCAGTTTGCAGCAGTCTTCTACTCGGCCAACTGCCAACAGCCCACTGCCCACTACTCCCTCGTAATCCGCGCAATCCTCTTCAACTCCCGCCTCGTGTCCGCATCGTCGTACATGTCCACCGGTCCTCCCGGAAAGACCACGTGATTCAGCGAGAAGGCGTCGGGGAGCACTCTCGTCGTGCCCGGCACCGAGCCGCGCAGTGGGGCGAGCAGCGGGCTGAAGCGCCAATCGATCCCGAAGGCGTGGAAGTCGAAGTAGCCCCATCCGAGGTGCACATTCGGCTGTATCTGCGGCTCCTCCGCTGACGAAAAGACCTGGCGCAGATGATCGGGCGAATAGTCGGGTGCGGCTGGCTGTCTCGACGACTGTGCCTGAACGGCAGAGGCGGCGAGGGTGATGAGGATGGCAATGAATGTCTTTTTCATATTGGCCTCATCCGTAAGACGTGTCTCACGGATTAATGTTCGGGCCGGGACCGATCGGGCTCTGCGTATCGCTGACCGTCGGTGCCGGCGAACATCCATTGGCTAACATAAGCGCATCGTATGCCACCGAGTATCGTCCCTCCGCGGACATCGAGATGACGACCCAATTCTGGTTATGGCTCGAGGCTGCCAGATGGGCGAGGTTGAGGTACATCCAGCCGGCCACATCACCTGCAACAGTCGACATCGGCGGAAATATGGATGCCGAAGTCGATGTGCTCGAGGCATTCGGCAGGATGATGGCAAAGTTGAAACATGGGTCGAACGAACAGACGCCCGAGGTCGATGGATTCTCGTGTTCGTCGAACCGCACCATCTCCCGGACGCTCATTGCGTTGTTGTTGTTATCCGCGTAATCGCGGCACGTGGAGCCGCCGCCAGTCACCCCTTCGCGCCAGATGCGGAACTCGGTATTGAACGCTCCGGTGCCGCCCTGGATGAAACGGGCGGCGAAAGTCGACGGCAGCGGCTGGCGTCGATCGCTTTTCGGCACCGTCACTGGCATGTAGTGCTCATAGAACGTGTATGGCAGGTTCGTCGGCGCGGTCACTCCGGCTGCGCCGCCTTCGGGGATGGCTCGAATGTGGACGAGCGGATTGCCGCCCGCGTAATTGCCGGTGGCCGGATTCGGATTGATCCACTGGTAATCGCCCGTCAGGACGTTGTCGTAGAGGATCTCGTTCGGAAAGCGGGGCTCAGTCGGCAATGTCGAGGTGCAGTCCGAATTGACGTCGATCGTGACGAAGCCAATCGCATTCGCGTGCGTGTTGCCGACGCGTGACGAGCTGCAGCTCGACACGAAGCCGGTCGTGAACGCGTTCCGCAGATCGGCCATGATGAACGTCGGAATGACGCCCGGCAGGATCGCGCAATTGTTGGTGGCGCCGGCCGCAAAGTTCGGATTCTGATTGTTGTCGAGTGAGCGGTTGCCCGGAATGGTGGTATTGCTCGTGCCGCTGACCGAGCCGATGACGGAGCGAGGGCCGAAGATGTCGTAAAGGTTGATGGCCTGCACGTCATAGCCGGTGAGAAAGAGGTTGAACGAGAGGGCCGGATAGCCGAGATCGGTCCAGACCGTCACGTGCGCGATCTGCGGCCTCTGCGTCGTATTGACCACCGTGAACAGCGTGGTCCGGGCCGTCGATTGCGGCGCACTGAAATCGACTTCGAAATACGGCAGCAGCAGCGTCGCTGCCGGCAATGCGGCGATGTCGCAACTGTCGTCATTGTTCGTCGTGGCCGGATTGCCGTTGTTGAACGTCGTGGCGCCCGCCGGAATGCTGAGCAGGACAAGAAACACGATTGCTGCTGTGCGCATATTCGATCCCTTATGGCCTGGTGTTCGGTCCCGGTCCGATCGGGACCTCGTTGGTTCCTGTGAATGGCGCGGCGGAAGTGCAGCCGTTCGCCAGCATCGTGGCATCGAAAAGCGTTGAGTAGCGTCCTGCGGCGGACATCGAAACGACGACCCAGTTCTGGCTCGGACGGACGCCGGCGACTTTGGTCGTGTAGACGGCGGAGCCTGGATTCGCCAGGTTCAGGTAGATCCAGCCGCCGATGTCGGTCGTTCTCGTCGACATCGGAGGGAAGAGACCGCCGGCGGTGGAGACACTCGACGTGGCCGGCAGATATTTGTTCGGATCGTAGCCTTCCATGATGATCGTCGAGAAATTGGTGGTTGGATTCTCGTGCTCGTCGAACCGGATGAGCTCTCTGACCAGCATCAGTCTCTTCGCGGCGCTGTTGTCGAAGTAGGTGTCGCACGCCGCATTCGCTCCCGTCAGCCCTTCGCGCCAGAGCATGAAATTGGTGTTGAGCGGATCGAGGAAGCCTTGGACATAGCGGGCCGCGAACGCCGACGGAAGCGGCTGCCGGCGATCCATTGCCGGCGTTTCGCGATCGAAACGGGGTGTATAGCGGTCATAGAACGTGTAAGGGAGATTGGTCGGGACGACGATTCCGGCCGGCCCTCCCTCTGGTATGGCGCGGATGTGGACGAGTGGGCTGCCTCCGGCGAAATTGCCCGTATTGGCATCGGGATCGATGATCTGCCAGTCGCCGGTCAGGACATTGTCGTAAAGGATCTGGTCGAAATAACCCGGTTCGGTGGGGAGTATCGATCCGCAGGTCGCTACGACGTCGATCGTCGCATAACCGGCGGCATTGAGATGTTCCCCGCCGATTCTTGCATTGCCGCAGTTTCTCACCCGGCCTGTGGTCAGTTCCGAACGGATATCTGCCGCGAGCGACGCCGGAATCGGGCCGGGGGGGGCCGCACAATCGGCAGCCGTGCCCGGCGCGAAATTCGGATTGCTATTGTTTGGCAGAGAGCGCGGGCCGGGCTGTCCACTTTGGGAGGGGATGAATCCCCGGGGACCGAGAAGGTCATAAAGGTTGATTGACTGCACGTCGTATCCGGTCAGAAAGATATTGAAATTCAGGACCGGATACGCCCAGTCGCTCCAGAGCGTGACGCTGGCAATTTGCGGATATTGCGACGTATTTACGACGGTGAAGAGCGTCGTCCTGGCGGCGGCCTGTGGCTTGTTGATGTCGACCTCGAAGTACGGCAGCAACAGCGTCGCTGCGGGCAGGAGCGCGATGTCACAGCTATCGTCATTGTGCGTCGTCGCCGCGTTCGCCTGGAACGCCAACAGCAGCGCGATCGCACTAAGAGCAGTTTTCACGGCGTCGTGTTCGGTCCGGGCCCGATCGTCGCCGGCACCAGCGGCGCCGCGGTGCAGCCATTCGCCAGCATCGTCGCGTCGAACATGACCGAATACCGTCCCTCGGCCGCCATCGAGACGGTGACCCAGTTCTGGCTGGCCCGGGTCTGGGCGTGATTCGTGAGGTTCAGATACATCCAGCCTCCGACGTCGGCGATGAGGCTTGACGGCGGAAAGAGGGTGTCCGCTGTGGCCAGGCCCGAGGTGCTCGGCAGAACGGGAACGAACGGCACACAAAGGATCGGCGGACATCCGGCGATCAGAGTCGCATTCTCGTGCTCGTCGAAGCGGACGATGTCCGCCACGCTCATCGATTGCTGGTTGAAGTTTTTCGCGTAATCGCTGCACGTCGAGTTGTCGCCGGTCACTCCTTCGCGCCAGATCAGGTAATTCGAATTGAACGCCGACGGTCCGCCCTGAATGAAGCGCGCGGCGAACGAAGCGGGAAGCGGCTGGCGCCGATCGATCTTCGCAGCGGTCTGCGGCGTGTAATGGTCATAGAACGTGTAGGGAAGATTGGTCGGCACGATGGCGCCGGCCGGGCCTCCTTCCGGAATGGCGCGGATGTGGACGAGCGGATTGCCGCCCGCGTAATTGCCGGTCGTCGGGTTGGGATTGATCTGCTGGAAATCGCCGGTGAGGACGTTGTCGTAGAGCAGTTCGTCGTAATACGCCGCCGAATTCGGGAGAGTCGGAGCGCACGTCTTCACGACGTCGATCGTGATGTAGCCGATGGCGTTGGCGTGCGTGTTGCCGATTCTCGCGCTGCCGCAGGCGGTGTTATGGCCGGTGGTCAGCGCCGAGCGGATCTCGTTGCCGAGGAAGGTGGGGATCGGGCCGGGAAGGATGGCGCAGTCGGCCGACGCTGTGGCGGCGAAATTCGGATTGCTGTTGTTCGGCATCGAGCGATTGCCCGGCGCCACATTCGAGGAGGGGCCGACGGCGGACACGATCGTCGAGCGAGGCCCGAGGACGTCGTAGAGGTTGATCGCCTGGACGTCGTAGCCGGTCAGGAAGAGATTGAAATTCAGCACCGGATAAGCGAGATCGGTCCAGATGGTGACCCGCGCGATCTGCGGAAATTGCGACGTATTGACGACGGTGAAGAGCGTGGTGCGTGCGACGGTCTGCGCGGCGGTGACGTCGACCTCGAAGTACGGCAACAGCAGCGTGGCCGCGGGCAATAGCGCGATGTCGCAGCTGTCGTCGTTGTTCGTCGTTGTTGGATTTCCGCTGGTGAAGGTCGCGCCCCCCGCGGCCGTGGCCAGCATGATGATGAGTGCAAGTCTTTTCATTTCAGCGTCCTCCTGGTGATGCATAGGTGCCGCCGCGGGCGAAAGACGTCGTGGAGCTCGCGGTTCCCGTCACCATCGATGCAGATACGGAAGCGCTTTCAGTTTCGTCACAACTAACTTTCGTGCCAGCCGTTTAGCCTGTCGACCGACACATCGAAAGGAACGAAATGCTCAGGAAGGCCATGGCATCGATTGCAATCGCCGCAGTAGCGGCCACAGCCCCCGCGCAGCAGCAGGAGCGCGACAACACTCCGGTGAAATACAAGTGGGACCTCACGCAGATCTACGCATCCGACGACGCCTGGCGCGCGGCGAAGGAGCAGTTCGCGGTGAAGATGCCGAAGGCGGTCCAGTTCAAGGGAACGCTCGCGCAATCGCCGCAGCAGCTGGCCACAGCGCTCGACACGCTGTTCGATCTGAGCAAGGAGCTGTCGCGACTTTATGTCTATGCCTCGCTGAATTCCGATCAGGACACGCGCGTGCAGAAGTACCAGGCGATGCAGCAGGAGATGTCGAAGATCGCCACCGACTTCGGCGGCGCGACGTCATACATCGAGCCGGAGATTCTGCGCATTGACCGCGCGAAGATCGACGGCTGGTTGAAGCAGGAGCCGCGGCTCGGCGTCTACCGGCAATACCTCGACGACATCGTCCGCCGCCAGCCGCACACCGGCAGCGAAGCGGAAGAGAAATTGATTGCCGACGCGGGCCTGATGTCGGGCACGCCCGGCGACGTCTACGGCATCTTCGCCGACGCCGATTTCCCGAATCCGAGCGTGACGCTGAGCGACGGCAAGACGGTGGTGCTCGACAAGGCGTCGTTCAACCAGTACCGAGCCGTGAAGAACCGCGACGACCGCAAGAAGGTCATGGAGACGTTCTTCGAAAACCTCGGCAAGTACCGCGCGACGTTCGGCGCGACGTACAGCGGGAAGGTGAACAAGGACCTCTTCTACATGCGCGCCCGTCACTACGGCACGACGCTGGAGTCGACCCTCGATCAGAGCAACATCCCGCCTGCGGTCTATACGTCGCTGATCTCCGGCGTGCACGCGAACATCGACGCGTTCCATCGCTATCTCCGCCTCCGCAAGCGGATGATGAACGTCGATCAGCTGCACTATTACGACCTCTACGCGCCGCTCGTGGCGAACGTGAAGCTCGATTACCCGATCGACGAGGCGCAGAAGCACATCCTGGCCGCCGTGGCGCCGCTCGGACCCGACTACGTCGGCGTCATGCAGAAGGCGATGAACGAGCGCTGGATCGACCTCTATCCGAATCCCGGCAAGCGCTCCGGCGCGTATTCACAGGGCGGCGCGTACGACGTCCACCCGTACATGCTGATCAATTACAACGGCCATTACGACGACATGTCGACGCTGGCCCACGAGCTCGGGCACACGATGCAGAGCTACCTGTCGAACAAGACGCAGCCGTATCCGACGGCCGATTACCCGACGTTCGTGGCCGAGGTGGCGTCGACGTTCAATGAGGCACTGCTCATCGATCACATGCTGAAGTCGATCAAGGACGACGACGCCCGCCTCTCGCTCCTCGGCAATTATCTGGAAGGGATCAAGGGGACGGTCTTCCGCCAGGCGCAGTTTGCCGAGTTCGAATTGCGCACGCACGAGATGGCCGAGAAAGGGGAGCCGCTCACCGGCGAGGCGCTCGACAAGCTCTATGCCTCGATCACGAAGGAGTATTACGGCCACGACAAGGGCGTCTGCATCGTCGACGACTACGTGGCGCACGAGTGGGCGTTCATCCCGCACTTCTATCGCAACTATTACGTCTTCCAGTACGCAACGTCGTTCACTGCGTCGTCGGCTTTGTCGGAAAAAGTGCTGGCGGGCGACAAGGCCGCGACGCAGAAGTACCTGGCGTTCCTCTCCGCGGGCGGCTCGAAATATCCGATCGATCTGCTCAAGGACGCGGGCGTCGACATGACGACGTCCGAGCCGCTGCAGCTCACGGTGAAGAAGATGAATCGCATCATGGACGAGATGGAGAAGATTCTCGACAAGAAGAAATAGGAGCGCATGTGTTGCTCGCCGTCGTTGCCGCATTGAATGTCGCGATCGGTCCATTGATCGGCGGAACGAAGAACTGTTACGCCGTCAATGACCGGTACGCGGCCTGCTTTCAGTGGCGAAGCGACAACACCCTCGTTCGGATCATGGTCGAGCCGGCGGTCTATCTCAAGCACCAGGACTTCGATCTGCAGAAAGCATTGTCGAACGCCGAGTATCTCGATATCCGGGCCCGGCTGGAGAAGGTGCGCGGTGTAGGCAACCCCGTCTCCATCGGGCCGTTCGAATTCGGAGTTTCCAGCGGAGGGCTGCTCGCCTTCGAGGAGTTGTACGACGGCGCGATCGTCGACAAGAGATGCCTCGACTTCGAGCGACCGCTCTATTTCCAGATCGACTTCTTCGAGCCTCTTTCAGGCCAGATCGACCAGAGCGACAATCCGGCCTGTTCGGGCAACTACTGCCGCAACATCGACGGCGTGACGTTCGACCCCAGTCCCATCTGCCCCGCGACCGGCCCGAACATGATCACCGTCGACGGCGAGCGCTACACACTATCGCCGCCCGACCGGCGTCAGTACAGGCAGGGGGAGTTCGTCGATGTCCGCGCCGCGCGGGAGTGGCGGGCGGAGGCGGAGGAGATGTTCGTGGATTCGGCGGCGCATTGACGAGCTACGAGAAATTCTTCAGACGTTTGCGCCAGTAACCCGGCTTGCGCTTGTGGGGAGCAACCGCGACGACGATGATTTCGCCGGGTGCGTCAACGTAAAAGACATTGTGTTTGAAGATGCGAAGAACTCTCTTCCGGAGGTTTCGCGAAACAACCCTGCCGCTTTCGGGATACCGCCGAATCTGAGCGATTAGGCCTTCCACGTCGGCGATGAACCTGTCACCAAGACCTGCGACCTGTTCGTCGTAGTACGCGATGTGCTCTTGAAATTCGGCATCGGCTTCCTCGAGGAACCGATAGGGCTTCAACGAGTTCTCGCCCTCGCCCGGGCCATGACTTCGTCGCCGTCGACGGCCGTCGTCTTCCCAGCCAGGAAATCCGCGTAACGCGCTTCGCCTTCATTGGTCCAGAGCTCGTCGTATTCGGCGTCCGTAAGGTTCTCGAGGCTGTCGAGGAGGGCTTTGGCGAGAGCCGCGCGCGCGTGCCGGTCGAGTTGCAGGAGCTCCGATTCGATTTCTTCGATCCTTCTGGCCATGATCGTCCGATTTTACGCCACGGGTGACTGCGGGAGGACGCCCGCGCTCCTTCACCTCTCGATCAAATACAGATCCGACAGGAGCCGCGTGTACGAATAGACCATCGTCTTCCCGTCAGGCGTCACGAGCACAGGCCCTACATTGATCAGGCCCGCGCGATCGGACGGCACGACCTCGCGCCATTTCTCGCGCGTGCCGGCGACGAGATCGATCTTCGTCACGACCGCGGGGATGCGGCCGAACGTCGTCACGTAAACGTAGCGGCCGTCGGCGCTGAAGCGGGTCGGGATGTCGCTGCCCTGCATCGCGGCGATCGGTTGCGGCGCGCCGCCGCTGACCGGATAGAAGTAGTAGTGGCGATCCGATGCGCGCCCGAGGACGCGCGTGTTATCGGGCGTGATCAGCGTGCCGATCACTCCGTCGGGGGCGACGCGCGTGGGCGGGCCGCCGTCGATCGATTGCACCCAGAGATGTGGCGGGCGCCCCGGCTCGTTGCCCTGGAAGAGAATTCGCCGGCCGTCGGGGAACCAGCGCGCGACGCGATGATTGATGTTGTCGTGCGTGACCGCGCGCGGCTGGCCGATGCCGGTCGGTAGCATCGTGATCTGCGCCGGCATCTTGTTTCGCGGGATCGAAAGCACCCACTGCCCGTCGGGCGACAGCGATTCCGTCGTCCCGTCGCCGATCCGAATGGCGGGAGATCCATCGGTGTGGCGATAGTAGACGCCGTAGATCGTTCCGCCACCTTCGCCCGATTCCGACAGCGTGATCGTCGAGCCGTCGGCGGAGAGATCGCGGGCGATCGAGTAATCGAGCCACGACAGATCGCGCTCCTCCGGATGTCCCGGCAGCGAGGCGAGGACGCCGCTGCGGATGTTCTGATGTGCGGCCAGCACGCGGCCGTCGCGCCCGATGTCGAACAACCAGACCCAACCGGCGCTCGTGGTGACGATCCGTTCGTCGCCGTTGAGCTTGACCGCCGAGATCGAACGGCCAAACGGCCGCTCTTCGGTGAACCAGATCTCTTTGCCGTCCGGCCGCCACGCCATCCCTTCGACGCTCTGCCGCTCGATGGTCAGCGAGCGCATCTTCGACGTGGCGAGATCGATGATCGCGACGCTGCCGCGATCGTCATTCGTGAAGGGATGATCGAGGAACGCGATGGCGTCCCCTTTCGGCGAGAAGCGCGGCGACGTGATCCACCCGGAGGTCTGAAAGAGCACCTTGCCGATCGGATATTCGAGGCGGCAATGGCCGTCGATCGTCCGCACGACCGCGAGCGCACGTCCGTCCGGAGTCCAATCCGCGGCCTCGACGTCGTTCAGCAACTCGCGCGGTGCGCCCCCGTTGATCGGCACCTGCGCCAGCGTGCCGCTCTCGCGCAGATAGCCGGTCGGATGTCGGTGCAGCGAGATTGCGAGCTGGCCGGTGGACGAGACGGAGAGGATGTCGGCGTCGCCGAATCCGAGGTCGCGCGACTCGGGGTTATCGGCACGCGCGGCGTAGACGGCGATCGGATTGCCGGCCCAGCGCGCGCCGTAGAAGATCGTCTGGCCATCGGGCGAGAAGCGGGCGTTGAAGATCGTGCCGCTGCGGAACGTGACACGCTTGAAGTTCGGCGGCGCCATGCGGCCGTGCCGCGTTCCGGCGACGTACATCGCGCCGAGCGCGGCCGCGGCGGCGATGACGATCAGCAGCGGCTTGACCATCGCGCGCGGACGGAAGCGCGGGAAGCGGCGATACGAGATCGCCTGGCTGGTGAGGCCGGAGATCGCACCGAGGTCGAACGCCAGATCGCGCGCCGACTGAAAACGCTCGTCGGGATTCTTTTCCAGGCAGTGGCGCACGGTGCGCTCGAGTGCGGAGGGGACGCGGACGTCGAGCTCGAAGAAGTCGGGCGGCTCGTCTTTGAGGATCGAGTTGAGCGTCTCGATGGGGGAATCGCCGCGGAACGCCGGGCGTCCCGCCAGCATCTCGTAGAGCATCGCGCCGAAGGCGAAGATGTCGGAGCGATGGTCGCCGGAGCCGCCGCGGATCTGCTCGGGCGACATGTAGCCGACGGTGCCGAGGAGGCGGCCCGGCTCGGTCGGAGTGGCGGGCAGCGTCGGCGCGTGATCGTCGTACGGATGCGATGCGGCCTGCGCGGCGGCGCCCGGAACGCGCGGGCCGGTGAGCTTCACGAGACCGAAGTCGAGGATCTTCACCTGGCCGTCGCGCGTGACGAAGATGTTCTCCGGCTTCAGATCGCGATGAATGATTCCCTTGTCGTGCGCCGCGCCGAGGCCGCGCGCGATCTGCACCGCGTAATCGGTCGCCTTGCGCGGCGAGAGCGCGCCGGCGCGCAGCCGCACGCGCAGCGATTCGCCTTCGAGCAGCTCGCTGACGATGAAGTGCTGATCGCCCTCGGCGCCGACATCGAAGACGGCGACGATGTTGGGATGATTGAGCATCCCCGCCGCGCGCGCTTCCTGCTCGAAGCGCCGCAACGCCTCGGAATCATTCGAGAGATTGCGGGAGAGGACCTTGACCGCCACTTCGCGCTGCAGTCGCGAGTCGACGGCGCGATACACCTCGCCCATCCCTCCCGCACCAATCTGCGCGACGATTTTGTAAGGCCCGAGTTGCGTGCCGGGAACGAGCATCGCCTGGCGAAAGATAGCAGGTCTGCTACCTGCTATCGGTCTTGATCAGGAATCGCGATGCCATGCAAATCCACTCCTGAAAATCGCTGACGGGGCGCTCGCCGATGGCGAATGCTTTTCCCGCCTCGGTCAGATCGTGGCTCAGCGGCGATGGCGCGATGAACTCCGACCACGTCGCGTCCGCCGCCGATGCCTGCAGCGCGGCGAGCAGCGAAGCGGCCACTGCAGGATGATTCGTCACCACCGCGACCAGCACCTGCAGCGGCTCGTACGCTTTCTTCTGCGCGTCGATCAGCATCGCGAACCTCGCGGCGGGGAGCGTGGCGCGGATCAGGCGATAGATGTTGACGAAGCGCTTCGTGTTGCGCGCCGACGTCATCAGCTCGAGCAGCGATTTCATGAACTTCTTTTCATCGTCGGTGAAGAGAAGCTGCGGCGGACGGGGATCGATGGCGGGCCTCTCCGGCTCCTTTTTCTCAGGCGGAGGCGGCGGAGTTGGTTGCGGTTGCGGCTGAGGAGTACCGCCACCGCTGACGAATTCGACCGGGGCCGGCGTGGGCGCGGGTGGTGGTGGCGGCGCGCTCAGCTTCCGTTTCGGTTTCGGCTGGCGCTTCGGCGTTTCGGTCAGCACATCGATGAAATTCTCGTAGCCGCCGCTGTCCATCGGCTCGAGGACGAACGGGATCTGGATGATCTTCTCGAGGTAGTTGATCGGCACGTGCCAGCCCGAGGCCTGGATCGAATGGAGAAGCCATTTCGAATCGACCGCCACGATGACGACGAAGAGATCGAAGGCGAGCAGGAGGTGCGTGGCCTGCAGCACCTCCATGACTTTCGCCTCGGGGCAGCGATCGAGATCGTCGATGTAGAGCACGATGCGATCGATGGGACGGATCGATTGCAGCCGTTCCTCTTCTGGTTGGGCGATGCCGATCTTTTTCAGGAACGCGCTGAGGCGCCTGAAGTCGCGATGCGCGGTGGCGACGACGCTCAGCTCGCGCGTGTACGCGCCGCTGGCCTGGCGCTCGCGGACGAATTCCGCCATCGAGTAGACGGGGGAGAGGCGGTCGATCTGCCGTTCGATGCCGCTCTTTTCGTTCCTGGCCTTCTGCGCTGCTTCCTCTGCCGCGAGCGCCTTATTCTCGGCGGTCGTCTTCTGTCGTGCCTTCTCTTCGAGGAGTGATTGGCGCTTGTCTTCGATCGTTTTGGCCGCGTCTTTGCGTGCCTTGTTCAGGCTGGCCACCGCTTCGGCGATCGGCTTGACCATCCAGCCGTACGAGCCGGCGAGCGCGCCGAGCGCCGCGGTCACGCCGAGCCATTGCAGGGTCGTCCACCAGAGCGGGATGGCGACGAGCAGCAACGCGAGGAGCAGCCAGAGACGTCCGAGCGTCGCGGGCGAGGAGAAGAAGATGCGCGCGGCGTCGTAGAGACCATGCACGTCGCGCAGCAGTTCATCGACCTCGACGTCGGTCTTCAGCTTCTTCTTTGCGTCTTCCGCAGCCGGAGCGAGCGCGTCGGAGATCGTCATCCGCGCTTCGACGGCGCTGTCGTCGGACTTCAGCGTCTCGATCTCGCGATCGATCGCTTCACTCTCCGCCCGTGCGTTGTCCGCTTCCTGTTGCTTCCTCGCGGCGTTGCCGTCTGCGACGAGCAATTGCTCTTCGAGCCGGCGACGCTGATACGACGCGTCGTCGACAATGTCGGCGCTGGCGGTGGAGAGCGCGAGTGCGGCATCGAGTCCTTCGAACACCGCGTTCGCCAGGCTGGCAACGAGGTTCTGTTCGATGTAGTGCCAGGCGTTGAACGAGAGCTGGACGATGTTGCTGCAGAAGATCGAGTCGTCGTCCTTCTGCGACGCGCGATTGATGTCGTCGAAGTGCCGCTCCATCGCCCTCATGAACGACGTCTTGCCACTGCCCCACGGCGCGAAGAGTCCGACCGAGACCGGCGGCACGACCTCGCGCGCCGCGAGCACGGAGCAGAGCGCCTTGGCCTGTTCGGAGACGTTGAACGGATCGTGGTCGGCGGTCGGGAGGTCGGAAGCGATGCCGGCGATTTCGAATGGGCGGGGTGGGAGTGGGACGGGGAGGTCGAGTGCGTGGATGACGTTGCACTCGGTGACGGAGAGAGCGCCGCGGCGGAGGTCGGAGAGCGTGGTGACGTAACCATCGCGGCCTTCGATCGCAGCGTCGAACGCTTTGCGGACATGTCCGGACATCGGCGGCATCTCCGCAACGCTCACGAGGCGCGGGTATTCGGCCGGCAGAGGAACTTTTTTGACGACCTGCTCGACGCTGCGCCGGACCTCGTCGTCCGCGAGGAAACCGAGTGCATGGACGTAGTGCTCCATGTGAATCTTCGGAGCGGCGCAGAAGATACGAATGCTCTCCGCCCTGCTGATCGCGTCTTTGGCGAACTGGTCGAGGTCTTCGAATTCGAGCCTCTGGAGGACGACAGAGATCGGTACCACCCGGTTTCGATCGACGACCACGCCTGCGAGCCGGCCATTGACGACGACGGGCGCACCGCGGGAGACGGGACTGCTGATGACGTATTCGATAGGCTCGCCCTTCTTCAACTCGAGCGTCGATCGAACCGGATAGGGGGCGCCGTCACGGCTGCCGATGAGTGTCATGGCGTCGGCGCGATCGATCGGCTCGAGCAGAAACGGAACAGGGTTGTATCGCGCGCCGGCCACGCTCGCGCAGGCGTATCCGCGCAACTTGTCCTGAAAAATGATGGGAGGCGAAACAATGGCGATCGATACGATCACGTAGCCCGGACGGATCGCCGTGGCCAAACTTCCTCCTTCGAACTCCACCACGCACGCCCTAAGTACTTCCTCATCTCCGCTCTGCAACCCCGATCTCCTTCATTAATTCAGGAGAATGCTGCACGTTCTGCAGCATGAACAGCAAGTAGCGGATGTCGACGTTGATGTTCCGCCCCACCGTCGGGTTGTAGCCGAAGTCGTTCGCAACGTTCTCCCACACCCGATCGAAGTTCACGCCGACCAGCTCTCCGCGGCCGTTGACGGTCGGGCTGCCGGAGTTGCCGCCGGTCGTGTCGGCGTCGGCGAGGAAGTCGACCGGCGTCTTCGGATTTTTCGCGGCGATCTCCAACAGCGGCTTCGGGGCGTTGAACGGCTCTTCGCCGCTGTCCTTCTCGATGACGCCTTCGAGCGTCGTCTGGGGCTCGTACCAGACGCCGTCGCGCGGCGCGTAGCCTTTCACGTGCGCGAAGCTGACGCGCAGGGTCGAGTTGGCGTCGAACGCCACCGGCTTGCCGGCGTGCGCCATGACGGCGCGGCGCCATTCGGGACGGAGTCGCGAGATCGTGCCGTCCCAGCGATCCTTCCGCGCCTCGAGATCGCGGATGTTGCGGTCGAGCGTGAAGCCGAGGTCGAGGAGCGGATCGTGTCGCGCCCGGAGCTGGTCGGGAGTCTCGGTCAGCATCTTCGCCCGCTCGGCAGGATCGAAGACCTTCGATTGTGAATAGAGCTGATCGATGTCGATTCCTTTCAATGGTTCATAGCGTGTGGCGACCGAGGCGAGGATCCGCTTGTCGGCGGGGGCGAAGAAGTTTTTCTGCTCGCGCTCGAGGCGATCGCCGAGGCGCGCGAGGTTGCGCTGCATGTAGAGCGGATCGCGATCGGCGTCCGGCTTCTGCCGCTCGATCGACGCGCGGACCACCGACGTCGAGAGGAAGAGCGACTTCGGTCCGAGCGGCACCGGCGAGCCGTTCGTGCCGTAGAGCTGCGAGAGGATGAAGTCCTGCTCCCACGTCTTCCGCTGCTCGTCGATCATTGTCGCCAGGCCGCGATACGCCTCGACCGCGTTCTTGTATTCGCCGCGCGACTCGGCCCACTTCAGCACTGCGTCATCCGTCGCGCGCTGCTTCTCCGCGATCGAGCCGCGTTTGAATCCGGCCAGCTGTCCGTCGGCGTTCTTGAAGCGATTGCCGAGGGTCTTGAGGTTGTCGGCGACGAGGATCTGCGCCTCGGCATTTCCCTTCGACGTCTCCTCGAGGATGCGGATCCACTCGCCGTACAGATCGCGGCGCCGCGTGAAAAAGAGATCGCGCCGCTCCAGCATCTCCGCCGCGGTCAGCGAGCGGTAGGTGAGGCCGGGGTAGCCGATCACCATCACGAAATCGCCCTGCTTGATCCCCTGCTTCGCGATCGGGAACCAGAACTCGGTGTGGTACGGCGCGCCGTTCACGTACGCGCGGCCGATGGCGAAGTCGCCGGTGTGGCGCGGCCACATCCAGTTGTCGGTCTCGCCGCCGTATTCGCCGATCGAGCGGGGCGGCGCGTAGACGAGCCGGATGTCGGAGAGCTCGAGCTGGTCGGCGAGGATGTATTGCACGCCGCCATCGAACTGCGCGACGCGGCAGCGTGTGGAGGGTTTCTTCTCACATTCGGCCACGAGCTCGTTCGAGCGCCGCTCGATGGCGTGATGACGTTCTGCATCCGTTGCACTGTGCGGGGTCGCCGCAAGGATGTCCTTCGTGACGTCGGTGAAGCTGCGCGGGATCGTCAGGCGGAGCGCCTTGCCCGTCAGCTCATCCTTGCGCGACTTTGCGACGAAGCCGTTCGTGATGATGTCGTCCTGCGGCGTGGCGTGCTCCTGCAGGATCGAGAAGAGGCAGTGATGGTTGGTGATGAAGAGCCCATCGGGGGAGATGAAGCCGCCGGAGCAGCCGCCGACGTTCACCGTGCCGGCGAGCAGTCCCGTGCCCCGCTTCGGATCCCACAATTTCGACGGTGCGATCTGCAACCCTTCCTTTTTCAGATACGCCGGATCGATCTGCAGCACCTGCTGCGGAGTCCACTTGCCCTCGAGCCCGAGGACGGCGGTGGCGGAGATGAGAAGAAAGGGGAGGAGTGCGAGGCGTTTCATCGGCGGACATTCTATGTGCCGAAATCCATTGCGGATCTCCATCCGTAGTGTCGGCATGCGAGTCAAAGAGATCGTTGCTGCTTTGTGTCTGATCGCGGTGCCGGCATTCGCCGCCGGGCCGAACCTCGTCGTGAATGGTGATTTCGAACAGAACGGCGGGCCGGGGACGAGCGCCCTGAACGGCTGGACGATCTCGAATCAGAGCGGCGGATCGGGGAGCTGGTACGCGCAGACCGGCACCTATCCGATGCCGTCGACGGAGCGCTGCTCGAACGAGTCGGTCGCGGCGCCGCCGTCGGGGTTCGCGGCGATGTCGAACCAGAGCAACAAGGGCTCGCATATCCTCTATCAGGACATCGCCATCCCCGCGACCGGCGGCAAGGTCACGCTCACGTACGACCTCTTTCTCTACTCGCACCGCTCGTACCGCAATCAGCCGACCCTCGATTACAACGTGCTGCCGAACACGCAGTTCCGGGCCGACATCATGGATCCGTCGGCGGCGGTGACGGATGTGGGAAGCGGCGTCCTGACGAACATCTATCAATCGCAAGACGGCGATCTGTCGTATTCGCCGTACAAGGGGCAGACGATCGATCTGACGCAGTTCGCCGGCCGCACGATCCGTCTCCGGTTCGCGCAGGTCGATAACGTCGACTGCTTCAACGTCGGGCTCGACAACATCTCGATCACGATCGAATCGTGTCCGGTGACCGCGCCGGCACAGGTCGCGATCGCGTACAGCTGCCCGACCGGATGTGTGGCAGGTGCGGCGGTCAATTTCAGCGCGACCTCGCCGTCGTACGTCTTCCAGGCGTGCGACGCGTACGCGTGGGATTTCGGCGACGGCAGCAGCGGCGCGTCATCGAATCCGACGCGCGCCTTCGCCACTCCCGGCACCTACACCGTCCATCTCGTCGTCACGAACGCGCTCGGCACGACGAGTGCCGCGACGAGCGTGGCGATCGCGCCGGTGCCGCCGCGACAACGAACCGTGAGGCGTTAACCCGCAGTTCTCGGGGTGTAAGAACTGCGGGTTAACATCCGTCCGTGGCGATCAAGCCGAAGCCGCGCCTGAACCGCGCGGGACGCATCTACGTCGCGCTCACCGGAGTCGGGGAAGTGGCGGGCGACTTCGGCGGCGGCGATTCGTTCGGCGGCGGCGGCGCGACCGGAAGCTGGTAGGCCGGCCCGGCCGGGGGCTCGGTTGGCCAAGCCTTCTTCAGGTTTATCGCCTGGCACATTACTGCCGCGCACTCCCTGGAGGAAGAGCGAGCGCGGGCTCATCGGCGGAATCGTCTCCACGCCGCAGCCTGTTTCCAATTCAAACCATGTGCAGAAATATCAAGACACTCTTCAATTTCGAGCCGCCTGCAACCGAGGAAGAAGTCCGGGCCGCGTCGCTGCAGTTCGTCCGGAAACTGACCGGTTTCAACAAGCCGTCGAAGGCGAATCAGGAAGCGTTCGACAACGCAATCGAGCAGGTGTCGGCAGTCGCCATGACGCTGCTCGGGTCGCTGGTCACGACCGCCGAGCCGCGCGATCGTGAGATCGAAGCGCAGCGCGCGAAGGAACGATCGGCGCAGCGCTTCGGGACTTAAGCGTCCGGCTTCGGACGTCGCGCGCGCTGCTTCGCCGATACCGACTTGATGATCAGTCGGCCGGCGTTTGATGCAGCGGGCGTCCAATCCGCTTCATCGAGTGCGGCGTCGATGAGTTTGCGGACTTTCGGATCATCGAGATCCGATGCGGATGTCAGCCTGATGCTGCGAACCCAAGTGCCGGAGCCCTTGAGCAGCCGGTCCGGATCGGCGAGCTGGCTTCCGCGTGCGAAGAAGAGGTTCACCCAACGCGGATAGAGCGCAATCGAGAAGACGACTTCCGACGTGCGGTCGCTCGGGCCGAACGCGATGACCAGCGCGTTGTAGTTGTCATAGACCAGCTCGAATGCACCGGGCAGGTATTTGCGCATGCGGGCCATCGCATCTTTTGCAACGGCGACGACTTCGGGATTGAACTTCGCGAGGAATGTTGCGAGCTGGCGATTTTCGCTCATGGCCAAGCCTACAACCGCTGCCGGCTCGCGCCGGCGCCGAAGATCGCGCCCTGCAACTGTCCGATGACATTCGCCAGGATCAGGCCGGCCAGACAGAACGCATCCCTGAAAGAGGCCGGCGCACCGCCCGCCCCTCGCATCAGATCCGGCATTGCCAGCCGCGCGAGCTGCAGGGGCAACAAGGGAAGCCTCAGCCACCAGCGGAACTTCTCCCGCCAGTGCCACTCGCGAATCGAGGCGCCATACGAGCGGCCACTGGCGAGATGAACGGCCAGCGTGTCCGCGCCCCAGCTCTGTTTGTGCTGCAGGACGGCCGATGGCGCGACGCCGAGGGCGCGCGTGTCGCGGAGTTGCGCCAGCCATGGATACTCGAGCTCTCCCGGCGCCAGGCCTCCCTCCGGCAACGCGGCGCGCTTGAGCGAGAGGTTCGTCGGCACCGGAAGACGACGCCAGCCGATGTCGAAGCGGCTGCGATTCTGACCCGCAAACGTGAGCAGAAAATTGGCGCGGTCCATCGAAAGGAGTGCCGACTCCGGGTGGTTCACCGTCGGCCCCAGCAACGCAGGCCGTTCGTCATCGCGATGCGCGTTGGCGACCGCGTCCACCCAGTCAGGTCCCGCCACGCAGTGATCCTCGGACAGCGCGACGATCGTTCCGCGCGCCGCCGCGAGGCCCGCCGCGCGGAGAACAAACGTGTCAGAACCCGGAAGCTGCAACCAGCGCAGGGCGGGATGGGTGGGCGGGGCGGCCAGCCCGGCACCGTGGCCATCGAGGATCAGGATCTCGTACTGCAGCGAGGTCGCCTGCGCCAACAGCGATTCGATAGCCGGCGCAATCGCAGGCCATGGAGCGCAGGTGGGAACCAGGACGGATACGGCGAGCCGGTCACCTGGATCCTCGGCACTGATCGAAGGCATGTGCGATTCTACAGGCGGGCGCGTCAGGGAATTCAGCCAGCGACATCGCGGCGCGATCGGCACGAATCGCCAGAGCCGCCGCATAAACTTGGCGAATCTCTCGCGATGTATTCGATCGTGTCGATGAGACTCGTTACGCCTGATTCGGCCCACTCTATTTCGTAAGCCACTTGGCCAACCGCCGCTGAACTTCAGAGTGACTTACGACACGGCCAGCGTCTACATCATCTAACCCCTGCTGAATCTTTTGCCGCACGTAGATGTGGTATTGGATGTCTTCCAGAGAGGCGTCTTCAGGCAGCATCTGCAGAATCTGCTGAACCTGATCCTTCGCGGTATCCATGTCATCAATTCTAATCGTCTTCCGTTTGGCCCGAACGAATGGTCAGTGCAGGAACATCGGCATCCCCATCACATCCGCGACCTTTGGCCGGTAGTTCTCGGGGTCGTAGAAACGATCGGTGTCGACGCGTTTCTTGGCGATGCCGCCGACCTGGACCGGCACGGCGGTGTAGCGGCCGTCGACTACCGCCACCATCTTTCCCGTTTCGCCGCGGTGCAGGAGGTCGGCGGCGAGGCTGCCGAAGTTGTTGGCCACGAGCTGGTCGAGTGAGTCGGGGGCGCCGGAGCGCATGAGGTAGGCGAGCCGCTGGTAGATGACTTTGTCGAACGTCCGGGTCTCGAAGTAATCGCTGATCACGCTGCCGATGCCGCCGAGCTTCCGGTTGCCGAACGCATCGGCCTCGCCCGATTCGATCATGCTGCCGCCGACGACTTTCGCTCCCTCCGAGATCGCCACGACCGCGTAGTTACTCGGGTTGTCGCGCTTGTCCTGCGCCAGCATCTCGTACAGCTTCTCGCAGTCGAACGGCACCTCGGCGATGATCGCGCGGTCGGCACCGGCGAGATAGGAACTGAGGAGACAGGTCTCGCCGGAGTAACGCCCGAACAGCTCGACGACGAGGAAGCGCTCGTGCGATCCGGCGCCGGTGCGGAGATCGTTGATGAAGTTCACCGCGCGCGTGACGGCGGTCGAAAATCCGAGACAGTAGTCGGTGCCGTAGACGTCGTTGTCCATCGTCTTCGGGATGGCGATGAGCGGGACGTCGCGATTGTGGAGCTCGCGCGCGAAGGTCAGCGTGCCGTCGCCGCCCAGGGCCACGAGTCCGTCGATGTCGAGGAAGTTGATGACGTCGAGCGCGTAGCGGGTGAGGTCGTAGCGCCCGTGCTCATCCGGCGCGCCTTTCACCGGCTGAAGATGCGACGGCACCTGCTCCGGTTTGCAGATCATCGGATTGACGCGCGTCGTGTGTAGGACAGTACCGCCGCTCCGGTCGATCGTGCGCGTGTTGGCGCGCGTGAGCGGCATGATCCAGTTCGAGTTGTCGGCCGCCGCGTCGGGGATGATGTTCAGCAGCGAAGCCCAGCCGCGCCGCAGTCCGATGATCTCGGCGTCGTCGCGATCGAGCAGCCGCCAGACGAACGACTTGATCGCCGCGTTGAGTCCCGGGACGTCGCCGCCGCCGGTGAGAATCGCAATCCGCTTACCCATCGCCTTCCCGGTTTATATCAGCAATCGTGAGCCCGCTCACTCCGCGCGGCGGACGCGGACCGCATATTCACCAGAATGAAAAAAGTCGTGCTCGCTGCAGCGTTCGCGCTTCTGGCGCTGGCCTTCACGCCGAAGGGAATGGCGCCCCTTTCGGCGCAATACATTCACGGGAACACGTTCCATTCACCCGACGGCTGGTTCAGCGCTGACTTTCCTGCGGGATGGGAATGGTTCGAGATGCGGGCGTTCGACGGCGACGCCGATCCCCGCTGGCCGGATGGCGCGCATTCGAGCGTCGCGTGGTACGTCAGCGATCCCAAGGGGGGCGACGTGACGGTGCTCGAGTCATACGGGGTGTCCGCGCCGATGATCGACAAGCGCTATGCCGACGGTTTGGAAGGCGACGTCCGCAAGGCGGCCGGCGATCAGCCGATCTCTGATTTCTTCATCGAGATGATCGATTTCCCGGAGAAGGACAGCATTCATTACACCTACAAGCAGTTGCTGCGATCCGGAAAGACGGCTTACTGCTTCCGCTATGTGAGCGGATGGGAGCACAAGGTCTTCCTGATGGCGGAGGGTTCATCACGCGAGGAGCCGAAAGCGCTCACGCGGATGGCGCGCTCGTTCAAGTGGCTGAAGATGCCGTGATGTGAGGTGTCATCCTGAGCCGCATCGACGGCGAAGGACCCGTATCTTCAGGCGAGAGTGGTTTCAGGTTACGGATCCTTCGCCGTCTTCGCGGCTCAGGATGACACCTATCCGAGCCGCGCGTTCGCCTGCGCCTCGCCCTCGGGGAAGAAGACGACTTTCAGCGCCTCGTGGCGATCGAAACGTCCGACGCCGTCGTGGAACTCGTTGAGCGAGTCGTACGTCGCCTGCACCACCCACTCGACGTCGAGACCGGACCGAAGCAGCGCGAGCATCCGCTGCCACGTTGAATACATGCGGCGTCCGATCACGCCCTGCAGCGTCACACCTTTGAAGATGACGTTGCGCGTGTAGTCCTCGATCGTCACCGAGTGGCCGGCGGGGAGCCCGAGGAGTGAGAGGAAGCCGCCCATGCGCACGGCGTCGAGCGCGAAGTTGATGGCGGCGGGGGAGCCGGACATCTCCAGCACCACATCGACGCCGACGCCGTCGGTCAGCGCTTCGATCGCCTTCTTCACATCTTTCGGATCGGAGGTGCGGACGTTGAACGCGTGCAGGTTGCCGAAGCTGCGGGCCGCGGCCCAGCGGCGCGCGGTCTCCAGCGCGTGATCGCTGACGTCGGTGACGACGACCGTGCTCGCGCCGCTGTGCTCGCAGATCGCCGCGGCCATCGCGCCGATCGGACCGAATCCGGTGATGGCGACCGATTTGCCGGCCAGGTCGACCACCTGCGTGCAATGCACCGCGTTGCCGAGGGCATCGAGAAACGCGCCGACGCGAAGCGGCACGTAGGCGGGGAGCTTGATCACGTTCGACGCCGGGACCTTCACGAATTCGGCGAACGCGCCGTCCTCGTGCAGGCCGTAGATCTTCGTGCGCGTGCAGATGTGGCCATTGCCGGTGCGGCATTGCGGACACTCGCCGCAGACGACGTGCATCTCGGCCGAGACGTAGTCGCCGGGATGCAGTTCGCCTTCGAATGAGCGATGCGCATTCGCGCCGATCTCCTCGACGAATCCGCAGAACTCGTGGCCGTAAATGCGCGGCGGATGGACCGAGTCGCGGATCGACGGATCCCAGTGATAGATGTGCTTGTCGGTGCCGCAGATGGCCGTGGCCCCGACGCGGATCAACACTTCATCCGGACCCGGTTTCGGCTTCGGACATTCGCGGACCTCGGTACCTTCCGGTCCGTCGAGAGGCTTTGCTTTGACGACGGCGATCATTGCTCGCGAATCTACCACGTCACCAAATCTTGCACGCTTTCGGGTTCACCATCGTCGAGTCTTCGCTGCAACGGAATGCCGCCTTGAACTGCGGCAGGTCCGACACCACGCCGTTGATGCGGTACTTGCCGGGGGAGTGCGGATTGGTGATGGCGTTGGCGCGGAGGTTCTCCGGGCGCTGGTTCTCACACGCCCACTGCGCCATGCCGATGAAGAAGCGTTGATCGGGAGTGAACCCTTCGATCGATTCGAGCTTGTCGGTGTCGACCGCGTCCTTCCAGGCCAGGTAGGCGAGCAGCGTCCCACCGATGTCGGCGATGTCCTCGCCCGCCGTCAGCTTCGAATTGATCTTGATGTCATCGACGATCGTGTACTGCGCGTATTGATCGCGGACGCATTGCGCGCGCTCCTCGAACTCCTTCGCGTCGGCCGCCGTCCACCAGTCCTTCAGGTTGCCGTGCGCGTCGAACTGCCGGCCTTCATCGTCGAAGCCGTGCGTCAGCTCGTGGCCGATCGTCGCGCCGGTGTTGCCGTAGTTCGGCGCGTCGTCGAGCTTCGGATCGTAGAGCGGCGGCTGCAGCACGCCGGCGGGGAAGTTGATGTCGTTCATCTGCGGGCTGTAGTAAGCGTTGACGGTCGGCGGCGTCATGCCCCACTCGCCGCGGTCGACCGGCTTGCCGATCTTGCGCAGGTCGCGATCGGATTCGAAGAGCGCGGCGCGCAGGCTGTTGCCCGCGAAGTCGTCGCGTTTGACGACGACGCTGGAGTAATCGCGCCAGCGGTCGGGATAGCCGACCTTGTTGGCGATGGCGTGCAGCTTCTCCAGGGCGCGCGCTTTCGTGGCGTCGGTCATCCAGTCGAGCGATTTGATCTCGCGCTCCATCGCCTTCTCGACTCGGTTCGTGATGTCGACGGTGCGGGCCTTGGTCTCGGGCGTGAACGTGCGGCGCACGAACTCCTGGCCGAGGGCTTCGCCGAGATCGCGATCGACGTAGCGGACGCACTGCTTCCAGCGCGGAGGTTGCTGCTGCACGCCGCGCAACGTCTTGCTGTAGAAATCGAAGTTCTCCGCGACGAACGCCTTCGACAGATACGGCGCCGCGGCGTGCACGAGGTGCCAGCGAAGGTAGGCCTTCCACTCCGGAAGCGGAACCGTCTGCAGCTCGCGCTCGACCTCTTCGAAGAATTTCGGCTGCGTCACGTTGAGCGATTGCACGTTCACGCCGCTGGCCGCGAGGAAGCGCTGCCAGTCGAACGACGGCGTCAGCTTCTGGAAATCGGCCACCGACATCTTGTGGTAGACCTTGTGCGGATCGCGGCGCTCGACGCGCGTGAGCGAGGCCTTCGCCAGCGCGGTCTCGATCGCCATCACGGTCGCGGCGTCTTTCGCGGCCTCCTCTTTCGTTTCTCCGATCAGCTCGAGCATCGCCGCGGCGTGCGCGACGAACTTCGCGCGGATGCCTTTCGAGCGCTCGTCGTCTTTCGTGTAGTAGTCGCGGTCGGGGAGGCTCAGTCCGCCGGCGCTGGCGTACGCGATCACCTGCGACGCATCGCCGTAGTCCTGATCGGAGCCGAAGCCGAAGATGAAGCCGCTCGCCTGCTTGTGCACCGTGGCCATGAAGGCGGGAAGCTCGTCCTTCGACTTCAGCGCATCGATTCGTTTGAGCAGCGGATCGAGGGGCTTCGCGCCTAAGGTCTCGATCGCCGGCTCGTTCATGCAGGCGGCGAAGTAATCGCCGATCTTCTGCTGCACCGGCGTGCGAGTGGCAGACGGTTTCGATGCCTCGTCGAGGATGCCCCAGAGGAAGCGGGCGTTCTCGTTCGTCAGCTTTCCGTACACGCTCCACGAGGCCTGATCGGGCGGGATCGGGTTGTGCGCCATCCATCCGCCGCATGAGTATTGATAGAAGTCGGCGCACGGGTTGGCCGTCTTGTCCATCGCCGTGACGTCGAGGCTCGGCGTGTACGGCAGCGCGGTGAGCGGCTGTTCCTGGGCGCAGAGTGAGAGGGCAGCGAAGAGCGCGAGGAGGGCGACGCCGGTTCGTTTCATGAAGCGGGAGTGTAGCCGCTTCGTGCCAGCCAGGAGATCGCGTGACAGAAACATGTTGGGCGACAGTCCTGAAGAAGGCTTGGCCAAGCAACGCCGCCGGCCGGGCCGGCTACGGATGGGACAACGTGAGGTTGTGGTGGTTGTCGTTGCGTCTCAACTGCCGTCGCACATACCGGAACGCCGCGTCGATCCACTGATCGACGGCCGACGGCGCTGGCGCATCGAGCTTATGCGGCCGGATCGGGAGCTCGATCGCGAACTGATTGACCGCCCAGATCAGTTTGTCGGGATCGCGCTGATAACAGTCTTTGTGCAGCCCGCCATTGACGATGTAGAGGCGTTTCGGCGATGCGCAGGAATCGTAGAGCGAATGCGCCATCCAGCACGGCACCGCTTCATCGGCACTGCCGTGGATGAGCAGCAGCGGCACGTTGAGGTGCTTGAGCACGCTGCGGGTGTCGAACACGCTGCCGGCGACGAGGTGAAGCGGGAGGCGCGGCCAGGTCGCGCGCGCCAGCTCGGGGAGATTCGTGAAGGTCGATTGCAGGATCAGGCCATCGAACGGATGATGACGGATCGCCTGCGCGGCAATCGCGCCGCCGAGGGAGTAGCCGTAGAGAATCGATGGAAGACTCTTCGGGCGGATGCGATCGTGAAACCGTCCGGCGGTGACCGCATCGGCGACGACGCCGGCGAACGACGGCGTGCCGGTGCTCTTGCCGAAGCCGCGATAGTCGAACAGCAGAACGTTGATGCCGGAGTCCTGGAGGTGAGGAACGATCGTGGCGATGGTCGTCAGGTTGCCGGTGTTGCCGTGACAGAGCACGCCCGAGGCGACCGGATTTTCGGAACGGCAGTACCAGCCGTGAAGCAGCTCGCCGTCGTCCGTTTCGAACCAGTGCTCATCGACGCTTCGCTTATCGATCCCGTAATCCTCGGGGTTCCACGATTTCTCGGGATCGCGGCTCGGACAGAAGAGCTGGGTGTGCCGGAAGATGCGGCGGGCGAGGTCGAGGGCGATCAGTGTGAGCCCTCCCGCGATCAGCGGAGTGGCCGCCGTCTCTGCGAAGCCGCGATGTTTTTTCGCTCGCCCCACGTCCATGAATTGTCCTCCGGCTGAGCTCATAGAGCAAGGCGAATGCCGGTCTTTTTTGCGCGAGGTGTAACGTTGCACCTATGTACGTCGAAAGCCGCACGAGGGTCCGTTACAAAGAGACAGATCAGATGGGTATTGCCCATCATTCGAATTACATCGTCTGGTTCGAGATCGGGCGCACGGATGTATGCCGCGCGAGCGGAATCACTTATAGAGAGATCGAGGAGCGGGGCCGGCTGCTCGTCGTGGTCGAGATCGGCTGCCGCTATCGGACGCCGTTTCGCTATGACGACGAGGTGGTGATTCACACATCTGTTGCCGAAGCCGCGAGCCGGTCGATGAAATTCGCCTACGAATTACGCGATGCGGAAGGAGGTGCTGTCCGCGCGACTGGATTCAGTGTCCACTTCTGGCTGGACAGGGAGACGCGCCGGCCGGTCACTGCGGATCCTGATGTGATGCGCGCGTTCGCGCCGTATCTGCCGGCGCGTTAAAGGTGGGCGAACGGCCCCTTCAGATACTGCTCGGGGCTCGCTACGAAAGTCCGCTTATTGTTTTCAGTCGTGAAATAGAAGATGTGGTTCTTGAACTCGACTGCTGGCGTCGAGGCGCGGATCGAAACCTTCTGGCCGTCGACCGGATCGAGGGCGATCGCCGGCGCGAACGGCAGCTGCGCGCGCACGCGCTCATCCTGCGGACTGAGCACCGGCACTTCCTGATTCGGCGAAAGATTCAGCGGCTTCGGGGATGGCGCTTCGTCCGGCAGCACGGGCGGGGCCTGCATCGGAGCGGGGTGGGGATCGGCGGAGTCGATCGTTTGCATCTCCGCCTTGGTGACCGAGGGCCTGTCGCGATGGACGACCGGCTGCGGATCGCGGGCGCACGAGATGATCAGGAGAATCGGCGCGAGGTACTTCATCTGGTTGCCAGGGTGCGAACGGCGTTCCACTCGAGAGAAAAAGAAATTGGTGCGAAAGGGGGGACTCGAACCCCCACGGCTGTTAACCACTGGCTCCTGAAACCAGCGCGTCTACCAGTTCCGCCACTTTCGCACTCGGAACTACTCTGAAGGGATCGCGATTTTAGAGGCAATCTGAGGAATGTCAATCGCCACAATCGATATTCCATGGATGAATGCTTCCAGCCCCTGCGCAAAGCGGATATTCTGACCCGACGATCGTGCTCGAGTCAGCCCCGCCGCGCCTTCCTGTCTCGAACGAAATCTGGAATCTGCCGAACGCCCTCACGCTCTTCCGCATCTTCCTCGTTCCGTTTCTTGTCGTCGTTCTCCTGACGAAATTCTCAGGGCGCGAATACGCCGGCCTGTCGATTTTTCTCCTCGCCGCGATCACCGATTTCTTCGACGGTTACTTCGCGCGGCGCTACAACAAGGTGACGAAGCTCGGCGCGCTGCTCGATCCGATGGCCGACAAGCTGTTGATGTCGGCGGCCTTCATCTCGCTCGTGGAGCTCGAGCTGGCCCGCGCCTGGATGATCGTGATCATCATCGGACGGGAGTTCGCGGTCGACAGCCTTCGCTCGATCGCCGCGCAGCAGGGCGTCACGATCGCCGCTTCGCCCCTCGGCAAGACCAAGACCGTCTCGCAGGTGATCGCCGTGTCGCTGCTGATCCTCAGCTACGAGCTCGGCGAGTACAAGTTCGTTGCCGAGCTCTCGCTGTGGGTCGTGATGCTCTTCGCGCTCGTCTCGGCGGTCGACTACTTCATCAAGTTCTCGCGCGCCATCCTGCTCGATCAGCCGAGCAGCAACTTGTAGACGTCGTTCTTCCGCAAGCCGAATTTCTCGGCCACCGCCTTCACGGCATCGTTGCGGCGCATGCCGCTGTCGCGCAGCCGCTCGAACTCCGCGACGATCTCTTCGTGCGTCGCTTCACTCGCGGCGCGAACCGCGGCACCGAAGACGAGCGTGACCTCGCCGTAGATCCGCTCCCGTTCCTTCAGCGTCGAGAGCACCTCGGAGACTCTGCCGCTGACGAACTCCTCGTGCATCTTCGTCATCTCGCGCGCGACGGTGACCTCGACGTCGCCGAGGATCTCGAGCGCGTCTTCGAGTGACGCGAGCACGCGCTCGGGCGATTCGTAGACCAGCGTGGTGTGCGCGAGCTCCGCGGCGCGGCGGTAGAAGTCGCGGCGCCCTTCCTGGCGATGCGGTGGAAAGCCGAGGAACGTGAAGGGGAGGGGCGCGATCCCGCTGGCGACAAGGGCGAGCACTCCGGCGAACGGGCCGGGGACCGGCTCGACGGTCAGGCCGCGCTCGCGTGCGATGCGCACGATGCGATAGCCGGGATCGGAGACGAGTGGCATGCCGGCATCGCTGACGACCGCGATGGTGTCGCCGCGCGCGATGCGGTCCGCGTACTCCGACGATTTCGCATCCTCGGTGTGCTCATCGAACCGCTCCGCGGGGACGTCGATGCCGAAGTGCGTCAGCAGCTTTCGCGTGTGCCGCGTGTCTTCGCAGAGGATCATGCTGGCCGACTTCAACGCCTCGACCGCGCGCGGAGTCATGTCGGAGAGATTGCCGAGTGGGGTGCCGACGATGAGGAGTTTGCCGGTCATCTTGCGGCATCGTACCGGAGTGCGGCAGCTTGCTGCCGCCCCGGATTGCGGTGGCTTGCCACAGACGCGCGGCAGCGAGCTGCCGCACTCCAGGGCTGCGGCAAGCCGCAGCACTCCTACCGGAGCTCGAATGAACGCGACAAGAGGATCGCTGCGCTTGCGGCGACGTTGAGCGACTCGACGCGACCCGAGGTGCGGATCGCGAGCGACGTCGCGTGCGCTGCGATCTCGGCTGACACGCCGCGCCCTTCACTGCCGAACACGAGGATCGCTTCGCGTGACGGTGGGTCTTCCGGCGAACCGTCGGCCGCGGTGACGAAGATTGGCCAGCGGAGCTCCTCAATCGTCACGTTCGCGATCGGCACATTCAGAATCGCACCGGCCGAGGCGCGGATCGACTTCGGTGAATACGGATCGGCGCAGCCGGGGAGCAGTGCAACTCCGCCGGCATCGAACGCGGCCGCGAGACGGACGATCGTCCCGACATTTCCCGGGTCCTGCACGCCGTCGAGCGCGACGACGATCGTGTCGCGGCGGGCGAAGAGATTCGCCTGCGGCGGCCGTTCGAACAGCGCAATCACACCCTGCGACGTCTTCGTTTCCGACAGTGCATCGAAGACCTCGGCCGACAGATCAACGCCGCTGCGAAGGACCGTGATCGGTTTCCATCCGCCGGCGATCGCGTCGCCGACCACCTTCGGTCCTTCGAGCACGATCTCGCCGGCATGGTCGCGGATCGCCTCGCGTATGCGCTTGACGAGCGGATTGTGGCGGCTGGTGATCGTCGGCATCGATTAGACTTCGGCCGGCCGATGATACTGAAACTGATCAAGACCACCGCCGCCGCAACCGCCGCCGCCTGGTCGGCGCTCTGGACTTTTCCCACCATCCTCCTCTCCGCGTTCGTGATCGCGTGGGGCGCCGAGGCCGCGCAGTTTCTGATCTCGCAGGGACTGGCGCTGGCGATTCTCGCTTGGCTGCAGACGCTGCCGGAGTTCGCGGTCGAAGCGGTCATCGCGTGGGAGGCGGGGAAGGATCCGACGAAGACGCATCTGGCGATCGCGAACTTCACCGGCAGCCTCCGCCTGCTCGTGGGACTCGGCTGGCCGATGATCTACTTCGTCGCCGCCGCCTTCGGCTGGAAGCGCAATGATCGCCGCTTCGTCAGGATTCATCTGCACGACGAGCACGCGGTCGAAGTGTGGGGACTCCTGCCGCCGATCGCTTATTTCGCCTTCATCTGGTGGAAGGGAACGCTGACGGTGTGGGATGCGATCCCGCTGTCGCTGTTCTACTTCATCTATCTCTTCATCCTCTGGAAGATCCCGCCGATCAAGGAGGATGACGACACGATCGAAGACCTCGGCTATGTGCCGCGCCGCGTGCTGCAGCTGCAGGGACGCAATCGCGGTATCGCCATCACGATGCTCTTCCTGGTCGGCGGCGCGCTCCTGTTCGTCTCCGCGCATCCGTTCCTCAACTCGATGCTCGCCATCGCGACGTCGCTCGGCGTCTCGACGTTCGTCTTCGTGCAGTGGGTCGCGCCGTTCCTCTCCGAGTTTCCGGAGAAACTGAGCGCGTTCTACTGGGCGCGCAAGGTGAGCACGGCGAACGTCGCGCTGATGAACATGGTGTCGTCGAACATCAATCAGTGGAGCATCCTGTCGGCGATGATCCCGATCGTCTTCGTGATCAGCGCCGGAAGGATCCAGCCGCTCGTGTTCGATTCGTTCCAGCGGCACGAGATCCTGCTGACGATCCTGCAGAGCTTTCTCGGATTCCTCCTGCTCCTGAACATGGAGCTGAAGGTGCACGAGGCGTCGATCCTCTTCGTCTTCTGGCTCACGCAGTTCGTGATGCCCGACTGGCGCGAGGCGATGATCTGGGTCTATCTCTTCTGGTGCGTGATCGAGATCGCGCGGATGGTCATCGCCCGGGAGAAGCCGGCGGCCTGGACGGCGATTCGCAACACCCTCGCGCAGCGCTTTGCGTGATGGTAGGCTCCCTCTTTTACCGATGACCACGACCCCGCTCTCCCGCTCCATCCGGCTCACGCGCCGCGTCAACGAGATCGAAGTCTCGGGAACTCTGGCCGTGCTCAACAGGACCAGTGAGCTGATCGCGCAGGGTCACGACGTCGTCGACTTCGGACCGGGCGAGCCCGATTTTCCGACGCCGCCGTCGGTCTCCGCGGCGGGAAAGAACGCCATCGATCGCGGCTTCACGAAGTACACGAGCGCCCTCGGCACGAAGGCGCTGCGCGACGCGATCGCCAATCGCTACAACCGCCGCTACGGCACGTCCATCCGCGCCGAGCATGTGATCGCCGGCACGGGCGGCAAGCAGGAGCTCTTCAATCTGACCCTCGCACTCGTCGAGCAGGGGGATGAGGTCATCATCCCGCGGCCGTACTGGGTCAGCTTCCCCGATCAGGTGCAGTTCGCCGGCGGCACTCCGGTGTTCGCCGACGTCGATCCCGCGAATCGTTTTCGTCCGACGTTCGCGTCGATCGAAGCGGTGGCGACGGAGCGGACGCGCGGCGTCATCATCAACTCGCCCTGCAATCCGACCGGCGCGGTGATCGAGGAATCGGAGCTGCGGAAGATCGTCGAATGGTGCGCGTCGCGCGGCATCTTCCTCATCTTCGACGAGACGTACGAATTCTTCGTCTACGACGGCGTGAAGCACGCGTCGGCGATCCGCTGGTTCGCCGAATATCCGGAGACGGTGATCGTGGTGAACTCGATGTCGAAGACGTTCGCCATGACCGGCTGGCGGCTCGGCTACGCGGTCGCGCATCCGGAGCTGATCGACGCCATCGGCAAGATCCAGAGCCACTCGACTTCGAATCCGAGCACGATCGCCCAGGCAGCCGCGGTCGAGGCACTGAACGGAACGGAAGACGAGGTGCAGCGGATGTACGACGCGTATTGCGAGCGCCGCGCGTACCTCGTGCCGGCGCTGAACGCCATCGACGGCCTGTTCTGTGCCAATCCGGATGGAGCGTTCTACGTCTTTCCCGACATCCGCAGTTTCTTGGGCAGGGGAGCGGTGCGCGATTCCCACTCGTTCGCGACCTATCTCCTGGATGAGGCGCGCGTCGCCGTCGTGCCCGGCAGTGCATTCGGAGCAGACGGCTTCATCAGGATCAGCTACGCGACGTCGATGGAGCGGATCAAAGAAGGTGTCGAACGCCTGAGCCGCGCCGTCGCAAAGCTGTGACGCGCCGCGGAATGACCAATCGTCCTCCCCCGTTTTCCCCTTCGCTCTCAAACCGGCATATCTAAGGAGAATTTGTGAAAAAAACGAGCATCACTTTCATGGCTCTTGCGCTGTCCGCGGTCGTCGGACTGGCGCAGGACAAGCCGGCGGCCGCGCCGGCGGCACCGGCCGGCGATGATCCCGTCATCATTTCCGCCGAAGGCGTGCAGGTGCACAAGTCGGAGTTCGAAGCGGCGCTGAAGTCGCTTCCGGCCGAGTACCAGCAGTTCGCGCAGGGACCCGGCAAGCGTCAGTTTGCCGATGACTACATCCGGATGAAGCTCCTCGCTTCCGAGGGGATGAAGGCCGGACTGGACAAGGATCCGGAAGTGCAGTCGCAGCTCGCGCTGCTTCGCGAGAACCTCATCGCGCAGGCCGAGCTGAAGCAGATGGACAGCTCGATGAAGGTCAGCGACGCCGACCTCCAGAAGTATTACGAGTCGCACAAGAACGAATACGAGCAGGTGAAGGCGCGCCACATCCTCATCGCGTTCAAGGGCAGCCCCGCGGCTCAGGCCGGAAAGAAGGAGCTGACCGAGGCCGAAGCGAAGGCGAAGGCCGAAGACATCCGCAAGCAGCTCGAAGGCGGCGCCGATTTCTCCGCGCTGGCGAAGAAGGAATCGGATGACACCGGCTCTGGCGCGCAGGGCGGCGACCTCGGATCGTTTGGCCACGGCCAGATGGTTCCGGAGTTCGAGAAGGCCGCGTTCGAAGCGAAGCCGGGCGATCTGACGCCGGTGGTTCGCACGCAGTACGGCTATCACGTGATCCAGGTTCAGGAGCATGGCTCGACGCCGTTCGAGGGTGTGAAAGCGACGATCGAGAAGACCCAGCGCGAGGCGAAGATGAAGGCGGCGCTCGACGAGCTGAAGGCGAAGGCGACCTACAGCGAAACGTACTTTCCGAAGCCGGCCCCGGCGCCTGATGCCGCGGCTCCGAAGGCCGAGATGACCGCGCCGCCCGAGCCGGCCGCGAAGCCGGCTCCGAAGACGGAGCCAGCGAAGCCGGCGGCGAAGAAGAAGCCGTAATCCCGACAACATCGAATACACGATGGCGAGCGCAACCGCGCTCGCCATTTTTGTTTTCGTCGTGTATCTTCGCCGCCTATGGAGATTCCGGCGAAGGTTTCGATCTTCAATCGCACGCTCGAGGTCAAAGGGAAACCGGGAACGCTCGTGGCGATCAACAGCGACGGCTTTTTCGAAGTCGTGCTCGAAGTGCAGACCCGGAATCACACCGTGTTGTTTCCGATCGCCGAGACGGTCGTGATCTTCAACGAAGCGCTGCCCGCGATCTCCGCCGATTTCGAAGTCGAGCGCTAACGCCGGCTTCAGCGGGCAACCTCATCCGCCTGCGGCACCTTCTCCCCGCTCGTCGCGGGGAGAAGGGCGACAAATCTCGCGCAGCGCCAGCTTTGTCGTCCCTCGCCCCGAATGCGGGGAGAGGGTGCCGAAGGCGTGTGGGGGGCCGTGCAACCTCGCTTAACGCGCTTCCGCCATCCGCTTCAGCTCTCGCTGCTTCCTTTTCACGAAGCGCCGCAGATACCACGCGGCGAGAATGCCGAATGGCGAGCTCCACTCCAGCGTGTCGCGCATGTGCGTTGCGTCGCCGGCTTCCTCGAATTCGTGCACGTGCCGCAGGTTTCGTAGCGCGCCGTGCGATGCCTCATCGACGTAGCGCAGCGGCCGCTGCATCTCCGTGATGCGCACCGTGAAGCGCTGGCGGATGCCGAGGTGCAGGCCTTCGAACGTGACGGAATCGCCGGGCTCCAGCAATCCCGATGTGCGGCCGGGCGGGACCGCGCGCTCGCCGGAGAACGACGCCGAGCGCGTGTGGGCGTCGACGTCGCGCGCGAGATCGAACACGACCTCGCGCGGCGCGTGGATCAGAGTTTCGACGACGATGCGCACAGGGGAGGCTACGTTTCGTGCTTCTTGCCGAACACGAACGCGATGCCGATGCCGAGGAAGTAGAGCACGATCATCGGAATCGCCAGCGCGCTCTGCGTGACCATGTCGGGCGTCGGCGTGACCACCGCGGCGATGATGAACGACAGGACGATCGCGTACTTCGCCTTCTGCAGCAGGAACGCCGGCGTGACGATGCCGAGCCGGGCCAGGAAGAAGATCAGGATCGGAGTCTCGAAGATCAGTCCGGCCGCCAGGATGATCGTGCTGGCGAATGAGAAGTAATCATCGATCGTCACGACCTGCCTGAACTGCTTGCCGGTCTCGACGAAGAACTTGCATGTGCCGGGCAGGATCCAGCGATAGCCGAAGTAGCCGCCGGCGATGAAGAAGAGCGACGCGAAGATGATGAACGGAGCGGCGTAGCCGCGTTCGCGCTTGTACAGGCCGGGCGAGATGAACAGCCAGACCTGGAAGAGGATGAACGGCGACGCGACGAAGATGCCGGCGAAGAACGCCACCTTCATGTAGAGGAAGAACGGCGCCGTCAGCCGCGTGTAGGAGAGCTGGTTGTTTCCCGGCGGAAGGAATTGCGTCAGCGGTGCCTGGATCCAGCCGTAGATCAGCTCGGCCTTCGCCCAGCAGAGGAGGAACCCGGCGGTGATTGCCAGGATCGAGTAGAGCAGCCGCTTGCGAAGCTCCTCGAGATGTTCGAGGAACGTCATCTTCGGCAATGTGTGTTCGGGATCGTGCTCGCCTGAATCGATCGTTTCGGCCGAATCCATCGTTTATCCGGCAGGCGTGGGATCAGAAGGAGCGTTCGGAGCGGGGACCGGAGTCGACTCGACCGTCACGGTCTGCGAGGCGGCTGGCTCACTCCTTGATACGCTGTCGTACAGATTGAATTTAGGAAGCGTGGTCAATTCCTTGAGCTCTTCGGCGTGGACTTCGCGCTCGATGGTGCTCTTCAGGTCATCTGTCGCTTTTTTGAATTCGCCGAGGGCTTTGCCGATCGTCCGTCCGATCTCCGGAAGGCGTTTCGGACCGAACACGATCAGGGCAACGATGAAGATCAGGATGAGCTCTGGAAATCCGAGGGGACCCATAGTTTGATGATTCTCCGTGACTTGTGGGTGAACACCCGTGGGCTTGCGAATAGTCCACCCTATAATTGAGGTTACCCCTTGCAAACTAACGACAAATCAAGGCCATGACAAAACTGAATTCAAAAGAGAAGTGGACCTTTTCGCTCACGTTGCTCGTCGCGATCGTCGGTGCAACGCTCGTCGGTGGATTGTACGGCAATCGGCTCTTCGGAGCGCCGATGCAAACCGATCTGCAGAAGCGGTTGCATGAATACACCGACCTCCTGACCGCGGTGACGGCGAACTCGGCCGAAGACATCGGCTCCGACAAGTTCGTCTATTCATCGATCGACGGCATGCTGCGGACTCTCGATCCGCACACCTCCTTCCTCGAACCGAAGGAGTACGCCGACATGCAGGATCGCCAGAAGGGGTCGTTCTACGGCCTCGGCATCCTCGTGACGAAGCGCAACGATCAGGTCACCGTCATCACGCCGCTCGAAGGCACTCCGGCCGCGCGCCTCGGCATCCGCGCCGGCGACGTCATCTCCGAAGTCGAAGGGACGTCGACCGACGACCTTCCGCTCGACGACGTCGTCAAGCGCCTGAAGGGACCGAAGGACACCACCGTCCACATCAAGATCCTGCGCATCGGAATCAAAGAGCCGATCCCGCTGACCATCGTCCGCGCGGCCATTCCGACGAACTCGATCTCGAACGTGCTGATGATCCGTCCCGGCGTTGGCTACATCCGCATCAAGGACTTCACCGCCACCACCGTGCGCGAGCTCGATGAGGCGGTCGACAGGCTGAAGGGCGAGGGGATGAAGAAGCTCGTCCTCGATCTTCGCCAGAATCCGGGCGGACTACTCGACGCGGCCGTCGGCGTCGCCGATCACTTCCTCGACAAGGGGCAGATGATCGTCTACACGAAGGGACGCACGCCCGACTCCGCGCAGGACTACACGGCACCCGGCAAGCACGATCACCTCGACGTGCCGCTGGTGCTGCTCGTCAATCGCGGCAGCGCGTCGGCCTCGGAGATCGTAGCCGGCTCGATTCAGGATCACGACCGCGGTCTCGTCATCGGCGAGACGAGCTGGGGCAAGGGACTCGTGCAGAGCGTCTACACGCTGCAGTACGGCGCGGGCCTGGCGCTGACGACGTCGAAGTACTACACGCCGTCGGGCCGCAACATCCAGCGCGACTACAGCTCGTTCTACGACTACTACGTCGCCGACGAGAGCGACAACGGCGAATCGGCCGAGATGCCGCTCAAGGATCGGAAGCAGTTCAAGACCGACACCGGACGCGTGGTCTACGGCGGCGGCGGCATCACGCCCGACGTCTTCGTCAAGCCACCGACGCTGTCGCGCGCGACGCAGCTCCTCGAAGTGCGCAGCGCGCTCTTCAACTACGGCGTCGAGTACGCGGCGGCGCATCCGAACCTGACCAGGGATCTCGAGATCACTCCGGCGATGCTGAACGACTTCGTCACGTACGCGGCAGGGAAGGAAGTCGCGTCGCTCGACGACATCAACGCCGCGTTGAAGAAGCCGGAAGACCGCAACTACATCGAACGTGCACTGAAGGCGGAGATCATCGCCGCGAAATTCGGCTACGACGCTTCGTATCCATACCGGTTGCAGGGCGATACGCAGGTGGAGAAGGCGCTCGAGCTGTTCCCGGAGGCGCAGAAGCTCGCCACCGTGGCGGCCGATCTTCGCTCCAGAACTCCGAACGGTGCGGACAACAGCGCCGGGTCGCGCGCGGCGGCGAATGTTCCGCGTGGTAAGTAGTTGACACGTCGCAGTCGACAGGGGAAAGGCAGCGACGCTGGAATGCGTCGCTGTTTTTCTTTGTGCCCACTGCCAACTGTCAACCGTTTGTGCTACTTTGTCGCCGCTTTCGACCTGGGGAGAGTCTTCACGAATGCCGGAGCTGGGAAAAAAATATAACTGCTACAGCTGCCACACGAAGTTCTACGATCTCGGAAAGCCGGAGCCGATCTGCCCGAAGTGCGGAGCCGATCAGCGTGAGGCTGAAGAGGCACCCGTCATAACGTCGCATCGCGGCCGCCGAGTCATCGAGGAAGTGCCGGACGAGCCGGAGTTCCCGGATGCCGAGACGCCCGCGGCCAGCGAGGATGAGGACGAGGAAATCGTTCCTGAAGCCGACCGCGAAGAAGAGGTCGAAGAGGAAGAAGAAGAAGAGTACTAGTGGAGCGACAGGCGCCTCGCCTGTCGAACGCTGGGGACATTTTCCGACCGCGAGGCGCCTGTCGCTCAATTGGAGGTTTCCATGAGTCGTGGTCTGCTCGGTTGTGTCGTCGTTGCCGTCATCGTCATCTTTCTCGCCGTCGTGATCGGCGTCTGGTTCGTCGGAATCCGTAACCACATCGTCGAGCTCGATCAGGCCGTCGCCGCGCAGTGGGCGCAGGTCCAGAACGACTATCAGCGCCGCTACGATCTCATCCCCAATCTCGTACAGACCGTGCAGGGCGCGGCGAACTTCGAGAAGTCGACGCTCGTCGAGGTCACGCAGGCCCGCGCCCGCGTCGGACAGGTCAGCACCGGCGGAGGCGCGCCGGGCGCCACCGCCGCGAGCATCCCGAACAGTCCGCAGGCCATGCAGCAGTACGAGCAGGCGCAGGCCGGACTCTCGAACGCGCTCTCGCGACTGCTCGTTGTCGTCGAGAAGTATCCCGAGCTGAAGTCGAACGAGAACTTCCTCCAGCTCCAGTCGCAGCTCGAAGGAACGGAGAACCGGATCTCCGTCGAGCGCCGCCGCTTCAACGAGTCGGCGCAGGCGTACAACACCTACATCCTCAAGTTTCCCGCCAGCATGGTCGCCGGCTTCAGCAAGTTCGGGAAGAAGGAGTACTTCCAGGGCACGGCGGGAAGCAGCGAGCCGCCGAAGGTTCAGTTCAACTTCAATCCGAGCGCACCTGCGACGTCCGGACAGTAGGCGGTAGCCCGTGAGCCGCGCGCTCCGCGTTGCCGCCGCACTTCTCTTCGTCATCGCGTCGAGCGCGTTCGCGCTCGACGTTCCGCCCGCGCCGACGAACTGGTTCACCGACGCCGCAAATGTCGTGAGCCCGGGCGATGCCGACGCGCTCAACGCGAAGCTCAAGTCGTTCGAGCAGCAGTCGGGCGTCCGCTTCATGGTCTACGTCTTCCCGACGCTCGACGGCGAAGAGGCCGCGGCGTACACGATCCGCTGCGCCGAGCAGTGGAAGATCTGGCGCTCGAAGGAAGACAAGGGCCTGATCCTCGCGATCTTCGTGCAGGAGCACAAGATCCGGTTCGAGGTCTCGTACGTCCTCGAGCCGGAGATCACGGATGCCTTCACGTCCGACGTCACCCGCAACACCATCGCTCCGCACTTCCGGCAGAACGACTATGCGGGAGGACTGAACGCCGGAATCGACGCCGTCGGCGCGAAGCTCGGAGTGAAGGGCGTCGTCGGAGAGCAACCGCAGCCGCAGCAATCCCGCGGCCGCGGAACCTCGGGCGGCTTCGACTCCGGCTGGATCATCGCCGTTCTCTTCATCATTTTCTTCTTCATCCTGCCGCTCCTCGGACGGCGCCGCAGCGGATGCGGCGGCTGCTTCTGGCCGATGATGTTCCTCGGCGGCGGTAACGGCATCACGTTCGGCGGCGGTGGCGGTGGCGGTGGCTTCGGTGGCGGCGGCGGTGGAGGATTCAGCGGCGGCGGATTCGGCGGGGGCGGAAGTTTCGGCGGCGGCGGCTCGACCGGAGGTTGGTGATGCAGCAGAAAGAGTTTCTCGAACGGCTCGACCAGAAGCGGATCACCGACGCCATCGGTGAGGCCGAGAGCCGGACCTCGGGCGAGATCCGCGTGCACGTCCAGCCGAAGGGAGGAAGCGACATCCGCAACATCGCGGAGAAGACCTTCGAGCGCCTCGGCATGGCGAAGACCAGCCTGCGCAACGGGGTGCTGCTCTTCATCGCGTCGGAAGACAACCAGTTCGTGATCCTCGGCGACAAGGGAATCGACGACGCCGTGCCGGCCGGCTTCTGGGACGCGATCGCCGCGAAACTGACCATCCGATTCCAGGCCGGCGAGTTTACGGACGGAATCGTCGATGCGATCGGCGCCGCGGGCGAACAGCTGCGCATCTACTTTCCGCACGAGGACGACGACGTCGACGAGCTGTCGAACGAGATCGATGTCTCCGACTAGCGTCGTCGTGGCCCTCGGCTCGAACCTCGGCGACCGCGCGCTCCATCTCCGCCGCGCGATCCACGAACTGCGCAGCGTGATGTCGATCGTGCGTATCAGTCCGATCATCGAGACGAAGCCGGTCGACGCCCCGCCCGGATCTCCGGACTTCCTGAACATGGCGGTGAGCGGCTGGACCCATCTCCCGCCGCTCGAGTTTCTTCACGCGCTGCTGGCGATCGAGAAGCGTCACGGGCGCGTGCGCCGCGGACGCAACGCGCCTCGCGTGATCGATCTCGATCTCATCCTGCACGACGCGCATCGCATGCGTACACGCGAGCTGACGCTCCCGCATCCGCGCGCCCGCGAGCGCGAGTTCGTGCTCACGCCGTTGCGCGCGATCGGAGTGCCGTTACACTCCCTCGCATGATGAAGCGACTGGTCCTCGTCCTTTGTGTAACACAGACACTCTTGTCTGTGTCCCTCGCCGCACAGACAGGAGTGTCTGTGCTACTAGCCATCAAAGCCCGCCGCATGTTCGACGGCCGCTCCGACACGCTCCGCGAAAACGTGGTCGTGGTCGTCGAGAACGGCCACATCGTCAGCGTCGGCAGCACCGTGCCGCCGAACGCGAAGGTGATCGATCTCGGCGATCGGACGCTGCTGCCGGGACTCATCGACTGTCATACGCATATCGCCCTGCATTCGGGCGACTACGACGGCCAGATCCTTCGCGAGACGCCGGAGTTCCGGACGATCGTGGCCACGATCAACGGGCGCAAGACGCTCGACGCCGGCGTGACGACGATTCGCGATCTCGGCAACGAAGGCGCCGGCTACGCCGACATCGCGCTGCGCGACGCCGTGGCGAAAGGACTCGTCGACGCGCCGCGCATCATCGCCGCGATCCGTCCCGTCACCAGCACCGGCGGATACCGGCTCACCGGTTACTCGCCATACAACCCGATGCCGCCGCTCTCATCGCCGGCCGACGGCGTCGGCGAAGTGCGGCGCGAAGTGCGGAAGCTGATCGCCGACGGCGCCGACGTCATCAAGATCTACATGGAGTCGTACGAGAAGAAGCAGACGCACAGCGACATGCTGAGCGGCGCCGAGAACTACTCGCAGGAGGAGATCAACGCCCTCGTCGAGGAGGCGCATCGCGGCGGCGCGAAGGTCGCGGCGCACACGTACTCCGACGCCGCGGCGCACATGGCGATCGACGGCGGCGTTGACTCGATCGAGCACGGGCTCTACCTGAAAGAGGACACCTTCCGGCTGATGGCGCAGAAGGGAATCGTCTACGTCCCGACGCTGATGGTCTACGAGTTCTGGCGCGACGGCGTGATCTTCGGCACCCCTGACGCCGCGACGAAAGCGCGCCTTACGCGCACGTGCAACGAGCACGCTGCGTCGTTCAAACGCGCGCTCTCGACCTCGGTGAAGATCGCCTTCGGCAGCGACACGTTCGAGAAACCGGGAACGAATCCGATCGAGCTCGAATACATGGCGAAGTACGGGATGCGCAACGCCGACGTCCTCCGTGCCGCGACCGCCACCGCCGCGGCGCTGGTCGGAGTCGACGCCGGCACGATCGAGCCGGGCAAACTCGCGGACCTGATCGCGGTGGACGGAAATCCGCTGACCGACATGAAAGCGATCGAGAAGGTGACGTTCGTGATGCGGGAAGGGAAGCAGGTGAGGTGAGTGGGCAGTTGGCTGTGGGCAGGGGCTACTGCCAACTGCCAACGAATCAGTGCGTTCCGAACCCGCCGCCCAGCTCCACATGCACATGCGCGGTTTTCGTCAGAATCGCGTGCGTCAGGATCGGGTAGGGGTTCACGGTCTCGTCGTTCTCGTTGACCTGGAAGTGGAGGTGGGGCGGGGTGGAGACGGCGTTGCCGGTGTTTCCGACGTAGCCGAGGAGATCGCCGCTCTGCACTTCCATCCCTTCGTAGATGCCCGACGCCCAATGATCGAGATGGGCGTAGTAGAACGATTTGCCATTCTCGGTCGTCAGCCAGAGGCAGTGGCCGCCCTTCGGCTGATCGCCGATGTAGCTGACGATGCCGTCGGTCACGGCGACGACTTCCGTGCCGCGGCGCGCGAAGATGTCGATTCCCTTGTGCTGACGCGCCCCGCCGTCGCGCGGCGCGTGCCACGAGTCTTCGAGCTCGGTTGTGCTCACGCCGACGACCGGCATCCGCAGTCCGGTCTGCGACAGCGGCGCGAACAGCGCGCGCGCCCGATCGGAGAACTCGCGGTCGCGGCCCTTCGCCGTCTGGGTTGACGCCGCGATGGTCGGCTTGCGCGCCGTTTCGCGTGACGTATGGCGGTTGAGGTCGGCACGCATCTGCGCGATCAGCTCGCTGTAGTCGTCATCGTCGGAATGGACGATCGGCGCGGGAGCGGGAGTCGAGGAGACGGGGAGGAGCGGAATCGAGGCGCAACCCGTTGCAAACAAAGACAGGCAGACGATGGCAAGGAGCTCGTTCCTTCCATCCCACCCACAGCGAGCAAATCGGGCAACCATGATCCGGGTCGCCGCAAAGTGTAAATAACCGATCTCAGCTTGTAAAGAAAACTATCTCGGCGAACTCTTCAATGCGGCGGACAGGGATCACTTCGATGTCGGCGCGGATCTCCGCGGCGTTCGATTGCGGCACGATCACGCGACGGAATCCGAGAGCTGCCGCTTCGCGCGCACGGAGGTCGGCCTGCGACACGCTGCGGATCTCGCCGAGGAGGCCCACTTCGCCGAAGAGCGCGACGTCGAACGGCAGCGCGACGTTTCGCTGCGAAGAAAGGACGGCGGCGACGATGCCGAGATCGAGCGCCGGCTCATCGATCGACAAGCCGCCGGCGATGTTGACGTAGATGTCGTGCTGCGCGAAGTTGCCCCCGCCTTTCCGTTCGAGCACCGCGAGGAGGAGCGTGACGCGATTCGAATCGATCCCCATCGCCATCCGGCGCGGCGACGGGAAGTGCGTCGGCGAGACGAGTGCCTGGAGCTCGACGAGCAGCGGACGCGTTCCTTCGAGAGCCGCGAGGATTGCGGAGCCTGGTGCCGTGCTGCGCTGCGAGATCAGCGCGGCGGAGGGATTCGGCACTTCCTCCAGTCCGTCGTCGTGCATCTCGAAGATCGCCACCTCGTTCACCGGACCGAAGCGGTTCTTGTAGGCGCGCACGACGCGGTAGTTCTGAAACTTCTCTCCTTCGAAGTAGAGGACGGTGTCGACGATGTGCTCGAGCGACTTCGGTCCGGCGATCGTCCCTTCCTTCGTGATGTGGCCGATGAGGAAGATCGGAATCGAGAGCCGCTTCGCCGCGGTCATCAGTGCGCCGGCGGAGTCGCGCACCTGTCCGACGCTACCGGGTGTGGAGTCGTTCGCGGCGGTGTGGACGGTCTGAATGGAGTCGATGATGGCCGCCGCGGGACGCATCTTCACGATCTCGGCGACGATCCGTTCGACGGAAGTCTCGGTGAAGATCTTGATCTCGTCGCTCGTCGTGCCGAGCCTTCGCGCGCGCAACGCGATCTGTCGCGGCGATTCTTCGCCGGAGACGTAGAGCACGGGACCATGCTTCACGAGCTGCTGCGCGGCCTGCAGCAGCAGCGTCGACTTGCCGACGCCCGGCTCGCCGCCGACGAGCGTGACCGCCCCGATGACGAGCCCTCCGCCGAGGACGCGATCGAGGCTGGGGATGTGCGTCGAGATGCGCGGTGCGACGTCGGCATCGATCTGTCCGATCGGCATCGGCCCGCCGGTGACGCTCAGCGCGTTCACCCGCGGCGCCGCTTCATCCTCGGCGAAGGAGTTCCAGGCGTTGCACTCGGGGCAGCGCCCGATCCACTTCGGCGATTGCGCGCCGCACTCGTTGCAGGAAAAGACCGCGGTTTTCTTCGGCACGGGTCGATTGTAGTGGCCGGGTGCGGTTCTACGCTGGGTGGAACATGTGGGGCGGGTTCTCCAACCCGCCCGCTCCCGGGGGCGGCGGGTTGGAGAACCCGCCCTACGTTCTTCGGCTACTTGCTCGCGCTCGCTACGAAGACCTTCCAGTTCTGCAACTTCGTCCCGGTCAGGTTGATGGTCGACGTGATGAACTTCAACCGCTTCGTCCCGTCGCCGTTCGCGCCGGTGAAGCGGTCCTGGAGGTAGTACGGCGGAATCGACTGCGACCAGAGCGTCGCATCGACCGTGACTTTCGAAGGATCGACGCCCGCAGGCAGGTGAATTCGGTACGTGAGCGTGTCGCCACCTTTGCCGTCCGTGAAGTCGGGATCGTGCTCGGCATCGCCCTTCGGATGCGTCGCTTCCTGGAAGAACTTCGGCATGACGCCGGGCTGCGGTCCGTCCGGTTTCCATCCAAGCGGCAGCAGGCGGTTGTCCTTCAGCTCGTGATCGCGGCGGATGAAGCTCGTCGTGAACTGGTTGTTCGCATCGAGCGTGAGCTCCTCATAAATCTGCACCTGATCCTCGGCATCGATGACCTGGTGGTGCTTCTGATACTTGCCCCCCACGAAGAACTCGGTCGGCAGCGGCTTCCCGGTGCGGCGATCGATGATCACGCCGTCGGAGTTGGTCTGTCCCGACGACCAGACGACGTCGCTGCCGTTCTTCACGTCGAGCTGGATGAAGAGCCGGCGGAAGCCGACGCCGCTCGGGAAGCGATGACCGGCGAGGTTCTGCACGTGCACGGTCGCCACGAGCGCGTTGCCGTCGGTCTTGCGATCAACGCTTACCGTCGCTGAGGCCGACGTCGCCTGGCGGAGGAGGTTGTCCTGCACGACCTGCAGCGAGTCGCTGTTGCCGGTCATGTAGTCGCCGAGTCGGACGCCGAGGAGCTGGTTGAACTGCTTGAACATCTCGAGCACGAATGCGTTCATCCCGAGCAGCTCGTGCCGCGCGAAATCGGCGGTGCGGAAGCGGACGTGGATGTCAGGCGTCGGCGCGCGATGATCGGCGGCGGGGTAGGAGTCGTCCTCGACGATCGCGATCCGCGTCTGGATCGGATCGACCTTGATCTTCGCCTGCGGGTTCACGTACTTGCCCGGCATGTGGCACTGCTGGCAGCTCTGCGCCTTCGCGTCGGGCTTGCCGAATTCGTCCTGGTAGACGCTGTTGAGCCATTCGAGGTAGGTGGCCTGCTCGATTGAGTGTCCGGTGCCGTCCATGATCGGAAGGTTGATGGTGTGGCAGCTGCCGCACATGCGCGAGCTCTTGATGTAGTTGTCGTTTTTCGGCGTGATGCCGAGGCTGTTCTTCATCGGAAGGACGGCGATCTCGTTGTCCTTGAACGGACCGGCCAGCTCGTCCTGCTTGCCGGTCTCGAACTGGCCGGTAATCGAATGCTCGAGGAAGTAGGTCAGCGGTGGAATGCCGGGCGGCGTCTTCGTCTCGGCCATGTGATGACACGCCTGGCAGCTGACGCCGTCGCGTGAGAGCGCGCCGTACTTCGCGTCGGGGCCGGAGGTGATCATCGGGATGTCCTTTGTGTAGTTGCGTCCCGGATGATCGATGTCCATCTGCCGCTTGCCCATCACGCCGTGGCAGCGGAAGCAGGTGTTGAGCACCGCGCGGCGATTCTCCGCGCGCTTCGACTCCGGCTGCTGCGTGTCGACGAATGCCAGCTCGCTCTCGAGCTGCGCGTAGAAGATCGGATCGCGTCCGGCCAGTCCCATCGGCGACCAGCGCCATTCGGTGTATTCGGAGAAGTTGATGCCGGTGACCGGGCTCGCGGTGAGCGGCGACGTCGGATGGAACATCGTCGGGCCGAATGGATAGGTGGCCGCGCTGTGGCAGCCCTGACATTGATTCGAGGTGAGGAACATCTCCGGACCGTGCGCCGAGGCGACGACGTCGTCGTAGGTCTCGGCAGGCATGCTGACCGCTTCATCGGCGGGAGGCGCGGCCACTTCTTCCGGCTCTTCCTCGACCGGCGCGTGAATGTGGTAGCTCTTCTTGCGCGGCGACTTCAGCATCAGGGGCGGCGTGCGCCACGTGTCATCGACGCGGAAGGTGAGCGGCCAGCCGGGAAAGCCGGCGAGGTTGTTGAGCGCGGAGAAGGTCAGCTCTTTCTCGGCCGATGCGTGGCAGCGGGTGCAGTAGATGCCGAAGCCTGCGTTCGGATACTGCAGCGCGCCGGCGGTGTCGAAGGTCATGCCGGTCCAGAGCTCGGCCCAGAACCAGCCGTCCTTCGATCCCTTCGAGTCGCGGATCATGATCGTCCAGTCGTTGACCGCGGGAAGCGCCTCGTTCTCGTAGCGCGCTGCGGGCCCGTTCCACTGTTCCTTGATGATCATCGAGCCGTCGGGAATCGATCCATCGCGGCCTCCCGTCAACCAGCCCATCACGCCGGGGGAGTAGTAGATGCGAACCGCTTTGTGTGTGCCGAAGTAGGTGCCGTTGATGAACGGTCCCGTGTCGCGCACGCCTTTGTCGACGCACCACCCGAGCTTCGCGTACTCGTCACCCTGCAGCCAGGTGAGGATCTGCTGCTCGTAGCCGGCGAGCTTGTCGCGGCCGATGGTGTTCGGAGGAGCGAACGGCGCTTCTTTTGTCGCGCCGGTGCATTCCGGAGCGGCATGGAGCTGGGACACGAGACAGAGCGAGACCGCGAGCAGGCAGGCACGACGCAAGCTGACCTCCATCTTTACCAGGTGATGAGTGCTGAGGACTGAGTGCTGAGTATACGACTCAGAACTCAGCACTCAGCACTCAGTCCTCAGCACTTAATTCGCCGCACAAATCGCGTTGCATCTCCCGCTTTACTTTCTCGGGAGAGTCGCCCCGGCTGAAGAGGTAGTACAACTTCGCGAGCGCGGCCTCGGCGGTCATGTCGTACCCGCTGATCACGCCGGCGCGCGCGAGCGCCGAGCCGGCGGCGTACTCGGTGAGGTCGACGTTCCCCTCGAGGCATTGCGTGCAGTCGACGATCACGACGTCGCGCTTCGTCGCCTCGGTCAGCGCGGCGATGAATGCCGCATCCTGATCGGGTCCGTTGCCGACGCCGTATGCTTCGAGGACGAGTCCCTGCAACGGCGGGCGGAGCACATTGCGCACGAGCTCGGGCGAGATGCCGGGGAAGAGCCGAAGCGCGCTGACGACCGGCGAGCCGAGCTCCTGCACGCTCAGCTTCTTCGTCCGCTTCGGCTTCCGCACGAGTTCCCAGTTCACGTCGATGTCGATGCCGACCGTGCCGAGGGGAGGGAAGTTCGGCGAGTCGAACGCGGCGAAGCCGGAGGCACTCACTTTCACCGAGCGGCATCCGCGAAGCAGTTTCCCGCCAAAGTAGAGGCAGACCTCGGGGATGGCGTAGCCGGCCGCGATCATCAACGAGGTGATGAGATTCTCGCGAGCGTCGTTGCGGATCTCGCAGAGCGGGATCTGCGAGCCGGTGATGATGACCGGCTTCCCGAGTCCGTGCAGCATGAACGGCAACGCCGAGGCGGTGTAGGCCATCGTGTCGGTGCCGTGGACCACGACGAAGCCGTCGTAGCGGTCGTAATTCGCCGCGAGGTCGCGCGCGATCTCGACCCACTGCGACGGCGTCATGTTCGAGGAGTCGAGCAGCGGATCGTACTCATGGATCGTGTACGACGGCATGCTCTCGTGATGCAGCTCCGGAATCGCATCCATCAGTTCCTGCAGATATCCGGAATGCGGCTGATAGACGTCGCGGGTGCGCTTCATGCCGATCGTGCCGCCGGTGTAGGCGACGTAGACCGCTTTGCGCTTCGACGTCATTGCGCGCAGCTGCACCGCAGATCGACTTTGCGCTCCTGGTAGACGCCGGTGACCGGCTCGTTCATCGCCAGGTTGCCCCCCTCGCACGTGTGCCCGTTCACGCACGTCTTGCCGCAGATCGGCAGATGGTCGAAGCGCCGCGTGGTGAAGTCGTGCCACTCGGTCGGAGGACCCCACTCGTTCTGCCAGGTGACGTAGAAGTTGTACGTGCGGCCCATCAGGCTGATGCGGCTGAAGTTCGACTTCACCGAATGCTGGGCATTGGAGAGCGTGATCGAGATCTCCATCTCGGTGGCCATCGGCTCCACGCATTCGTTGAAGGTGCGGAGCTCGCCCGAAAGGACGTATTGCGTGGTCGGGGGCGGGGCGGGCTGCGTTTCCAGCTTCGGAGCGGGAGCAGGTACGGGAGCTTGCGAACAGGCGACAAAGAGGAGCAGCAAGGGAAGGCGTTTCAACATGTCGCGCGCAAGATACACGAAAAAAAGGGCGGGTCCGAAGACCCGCCCTGCACGCTTACGCGTTGCGATCGGGGGTGGGGGCGGGGGGCTGGGCGACGGGGGTTGGCACGTCGGTCGAGGGGCCTGATCCCGGGGCGATCGTCATCTTCTCGCCGGGGCTTGCTTCCTCCGGGTCGTACTCCTTCGCCTTCATGTAGTCGGTGCCGGTTTCCTCGCGGAGGATGTCGTTGACTTCCCAGCCTTCCAGCGTCTCGCGCTCGAGGAGCTTGCGCGCGATCTTGTCGAGGGCGGTCTTGTTGTTGGTGATGATCTCGTGCGCGGTCTTGTACGCCTTCTCGATGATGCGGCGCACTTCCTTGTCGATCTCGATGGCGGTCGCTTCGGAGAAGTCCTGGTGCTGCGCGAACTCGCGGCCGAGGAAGATCGCCTCTTCCTTCTTGCCGAAGGTCACCGGACCGAGGTCCGACATGCCCCATTCGCAGACCATGCGGCGAGCCATGCCGGTCGCACGCTCGATGTCGTTGCCGGCGCCGGTGGTGATCTCGTTGAGGAACACCTCTTCGGCGATCCGGCCGCCCATCAGCACGGCCAGCATGGCATCGAGGTAGCGCCTCGAGTACGAGTACTTGTCTTCGGTCGGCAGCTGTTGCGTCAGGCCGAGGGCCCGGCCGCGCGGGATGATAGTGACCTTGTGCAGCGGATCGGCCGCAGGCAGGACCGCGGCGACGATGGTGTGTCCCGACTCGTGATAGGCGGTGTTCCGCTTCTCGCGATCGCTCATCACCATCGACTTCCGCTCGACGCCCATCAGGACTTTGTCCTTGGCGAACTCGAAGTCGACCATCTGCACTTTCTTCTTGTCGTAGCGGGCGGCATTCAGCGCGGCCTCGTTGACGAGGTTCGCCAGGTCGGCGCCGCTGAAGCCGGGTGTACCGCGCGCCAGCACGCTCGTGTCGACGTCGTCGGAGAGCGGGATGTTGCGCGTGTGCACGCGAAGGATTCCGTCGCGGCCCTTGAGGTCGGGCAGATCGACGACGACGCGGCGATCGAAACGGCCGGGGCGGAGGAGGGCGGGATCGAGGACATCGGGGCGGTTCGTCGCCGCGACGAGGATCACGCCGTCGTTCGATTCGAAGCCATCCATCTCGACGAGCAGCTGATTGAGCGTCTGCTCGCGCTCGTCGTGTCCGCCGCCGAGGCCTGCGCCGCGATGACGTCCGACGGCGTCGATCTCATCGATGAAGATGATGCATGGCGCGTTCTTCTTCCCCTGCTCGAACAGATCGCGGACGCGCGAGGCGCCGACGCCGACGAACATCTCGACGAAGTCGGAGCCGGAGATGGAGAAGAACGGCGCGTTCGCTTCGCCGGCTATGGCCCGGGCGAGAAGGGTCTTGCCGGTTCCCGGCGGGCCCATGAGCAGGACCCCTTTCGGGATCTTGCCGCCGAGCTTGGTGAACTTCTGCGGCTCTTTCAGGAACTCGATGATCTCGTGCAGCTCCAGCTTCGCCTCATCGACCCCGGCCACGTCCTTGAACGTGACCTTCTTTGCCGAACCGGAGAGAAGTTTTGCCTTCGACTTGCCGAACGACAGCGCCTTGTTGCCGCCCGCCTGCATCTGGCGCATGAAGAAGATCCAGAGACCGATGAGGAAGACGATCGGCAGCCAGCTGATGAGGGCGTTGACGAACGGCGCGTCATGCTGCGGCTCGAACTCCATCGTCACGTTTTTGGCCTTGAGCAGGTCGTACATGGCGGGGTAGTTCGACGGGACGTTGAGATGAAATTCGTGTTTGCCGCCCGGTGCGGTCGGCCTGGTCTCGCCGCGGGCTTCGTCGCCGCGCAGGATGACTTTGTCCACCTGGCCGGCGTTCACACGATCGATGAAAACGCTGTAGGGGATCTGCTCGCTCGCGCCCTTCGTCGTCTGGAAGAGGTTCCAAAGGAGGAACACCAGAACGATGATGACCAGCCAGAGGAGCGCGGTCTTGACTGTGGAATTCAAAGATTGGCCTCCAGAAGAAGCACGGCGATGCTTCCGGCGTGCCACTCGTACATTACCGCAACCGGATCGGCCGCGGCTCCCATTCCGCGGCTTTAGTGCCGCAGCATCAACTTACGCGGCCGATGTACGGGAGGTTTCCGAATCGGCCATCTTGTTCCAGTCCGTACCCAACGAACGAGCCCTCGCCGGCCTTGAAGAGGCGGTAGTCGGTCTCGAGGGCCACGGTGCGGAGGTCGGGGCGGTCGAGGAGCGCCACGAGGTGCAGAGCCGTCGGGTTGTGCTGGCGGAGCTGCGTGAGGAGGTAGTTCTCGATGATGCCGGTGGAGACGACATCCTTCAGGACGTAGACGTTCCGGTTGGCGATCCCGGTGTGGCTGATGAAATCGATCTCCAGGGCGGCTGCCGTGTCGGTATCGGCGACGTCGCGGATGGCGTCGATGTAGCCGTAGCCGACTTCGCCGCTGATGGCGCGCAGGAGATCGGGGAGGAAGCAGCTCACGCCTTTGAGGATGCCGAGGAGGAAGACCTCGCCGTCGCCGGCATCGGCACGAATGGTTTCGCCGAGTGAGGCGATCCGTTTCGAGATCTGCTTAGCGGTGTAAGTTCGCTTGACCTTCGGTTGCTTCGACCGACGCACCGGCACGCTCCAACCACACTGCGTACTGCCCTCCCGCGGGGTCCGTCACCTTGAATGCATCCGAGATCCCGATTCCGCCCACCCAGACGATCTGGCCGTTCCAGATGAGGAGAGGAATGCGGTCCCGGAGCTCGACGGCGATTTTACGATCAATGAGGAAATCCTTCAGTTTTTTCTCATGCGTCATGCCGAGCGGACGGAAGCGGTCGCCCGGTTTTCGGTTGCGGATGGTGAAGGCCGGCTCTTCGTTTCTTGGCAACTGGAATGCTTGCGCGGTTGCGTGGTTGCGAGGTTGCGCGGTGAGGGAGATGGTCGTGTCGATCTCTTCGATGTAACGCGATTCGCTGGGCTTGATGATGTATTCAAAGTGTAGGACAGGCGCCCTCGCCTGTCGCTTCCGCAACACATCCCCGACCAGCTCCAGATTCTTCGTCACCGAAGTCCTGCGCGTCGCCTTCGCCAGCCGCTCCAGATCGGCAGCCGACACATCGCGTGAATGCGGATCGAGCCGCCGGATGTGCCGGTGCAGCAACGCCTGCTTGAGCCACGCATCGTCCGGCCAGCGCAGAAATCGCGTTTGATCCTCCGTCTGTTCGACCTCGTATCCGTCGAGCGTCCGCTCGACCAGCGCCCAATGCTCGCGCGACTGCTCCGCGACCGACGCGAGATTGCGCGACACCGACTCGGGAAGCTCGCGCAGCGTGGCCCTTACTCGATTGCGAAGAAACCGCGGATCGCGATTCGAGCTGTCGCTCCGCGCGACGATGTTCCGCTCCCGCAGAAACTCCTCCACCTCGGCGCGCGTCACTTCGAGCAGCGGCCGCACGACGCCGTCGTCGCGGATCGGATGAATGCCGCGCAGTCCCGCCAGACCGCTCCCGGTCATCATCCGCATCACGATCGTCTCCGCCTGATCGTCGAGCTGATGCGCGGTCGCGATCCAGCGCGCACCGACGAGATCGCGGATCTCGTGCAGCCGCGCATGCCGCACCTCGCGCGCCGCCGCCTCGATGCCGTGTTGCCGGATCGCATCGGGATCGAGCGTGCCGTCGGCAACGTGCAGCTCGACGCCGAAGCGCGTGCAGAGCTCGCGCACGAATCGCTCGTCGTCCTCCGACTCCTCGCCGCGCAGGTGATGGTTCACATGCGCGGCAACGACTTCGGCTTTCAACTCCGCGAGCGCGACGAGCAGCGCGGTCGAGTCGGGGCCGCCGGACAACGCGGCGACCAGCCGGCCGATCCCGTTTTCGGCGAGGAATCGCGCGACCACGTCCGTGAGCATCAGGCGAAGAGTAGCGGGAAATCGGGGACGGGCCTCAATGCCAGCCGAGAATCACGTGAAAGAGAGCATCCGATGCGCCGTGAGAGCCCTCGACGAAAAGGAACGATTGTCCGTCGGGGCGGGCGTCGTAGCGGAGCGTATCCGACGGGGCTCGAAAGAGCTCCGTCGCCGTCGTGTTGCTCCAATCGCCGGCGCTCGCCGGCTTGACGCTCATGATTCCCTGCTGCGCCGAGAGGTAGAACAACTCGCCGTTGTCGCGACGCCAGCGAGGGCTCTCGCCCCCTTTCGTCGAGATCCGGATGCGCGGCATATCGGGCGTGGTGAGACTCTGCAGATAGACCTCGCTCGTTCCCGTTGCATCGGTGGCGAAGGCGAGCCACTTGCCATCCGGCGATGCCTGCGGGTCGGATTCATCAAACGTCGTATTGAGCAACGGCTCCTCTTTCAGCGTCTTCATGTCGAGCCGGAAGATGTCGCTCGTGGCGCCATCCTCGCGCGTGATGAATAACGTCGAGGCATCGGGAGAAAAGCTGCCGGCGAATTGAAAGCGTCCTGGCGGCGTCAGCGTGTCGAGCGTGGATGACGATGCGAGCGGACGCCGCACGACGTGCGGAAGCGTGCCCGCCGCTGCCGCGGAGTAGACGATCGACTTTCCATTCGGCGACCAGACCGGGGTGAGGGCCAGCCCCGGCTCGTTCGTGAAGCGATCGCGTCCGCCGCGCGCGAAGTCGTAGATCCAGATGTCGCCGAGCCCCGTCCGGCGATCGAGCACCGTTACGGCCGCGCGATTGCCATCCGACGAAAATGCCGCGCTGAGATTCTGGAAGACGCTCTGGTCATCGATGACGCGGCTCTTCCCGTTGCGATCGGCCAGCGTGAGACGCCCGGTGCTGGTCTCGGTGCGAAAGACGATGACGCCGTTCGTCGCGTCGAAGTCCGCCCGTCCGGAGGGGTAGAAGTACGCGATGTTGTCGGCGACCAGAGCCGGTTCGCCGATCAACTTCCCTTTGTCGATATCGATCCGCTGCGTGACGAGCTTGGCGTCGCGAACGTAGATCAGCTGATTGGCCGCGACCATACGCGCCTGCGAGATGTTCGTCGCCAGCAGCGAGATACCGGGCGAGTCGAGCGAGGCGAGCAGCAGCTGGTGCTCGACCGAATTCACCATCGAGGCCTGATAGAGAAAGTGCCGGCCGTCGGCGAGCAGGTGAGGCCAGGCGTGCCGCCACTCGTTGCTTTTCAGCGTGGTCACTTTGACCGGCTGACCGCCGCCGTCGGCAACTCGATAGATCTCTTTCCGCCCGCCCGCCCGGTCGGCGAAGAGGATCGTGTCTCCGACCCACGAGGCGATCGCGCCAGAGCCGAGCACGTTGCAAAGCGCAAGCGGAACGCCGCCGGTGGCGGCCTTCGTCTTCCAGAGTTTCCCGTGCGCGCTGAAGCCGATCCATTGTCCGTCCGAGGACCAGAACGGTGCCGAGCCACCCTCGGAGCCGTCGATTTTCCGCACGTCGTACGAGTCGAGCTGTCTCAGAAACAGCGCCGAAGTGCCGGCCTTGATCCCGATGAACGCGAGCGTCCGGCCATCGGGCGCCACGGCGAAGTTCGGAGTCTCGGACGATGGCAATCCACGCACGTCGTCGGGTGGCGAGAGCTGGAGACGCGTGGTCGGCTGAGTGTTCGCCGGCGAGAAGAACCTCATCCCGCTCCACGCCACGAGCGCTCCGAGGATCGCCGCGATTGGAAGCGCGAGCAGCAGACGGCGCCGCGATGCCTTTGCCGGAATCGCCGGAAGCACGCCGGTCGAGGTCGAGCCGGACGGCTCGGTCAGCCATCGAAGTTGCCGCGCGACATCCTGCGCGGTCTGCCAGCGATCGTCGGGATTCTTCTCCAGCGCCGTGAGGATGATCCGCTCGAGCGCGGCGGGACAGGACGGCTGCAGCGAGCGGATCGGGACCGGATCGGCGGAGACGATCGCCGCGATGACGCTGAGCGGCGAGCTCCCCGCGAAGGGACGCTGCCCCGTGACCATCTCGTACATGATCACGCCGAGGCAGAAGATGTCGGTCCGCTGATCGACGGAGCGTCCTTCGAGTTGCTCCGGCGCCATGTACAGAAACGTCCCGACGATGGTTCCCTCGGCCGTGATCGGATTGATGAGCGTGGCCGGCGCGGAGTCGGCGGAGAAGATGCGATTCTGCGTCTCGAGCTTCGCCAGTCCGAAGTCGAGCAGCTTCACGCCCGACGCCGTGAGCATCACGTTGCCCGGCTTCAGATCGCGATGCGTGATGCCTGCGCGATGCGCGTCGCGCAGGGCATCCGCGATCTCGGTTGCGTAGCGGAGGATCTGGCTGAGCGGCAATGGGCCGCGCGCGATGCGATCGGCGAGCGTCTCGCCCTCGAGATACTCCATGACGAGGTACTCGACGTCATCCGCGTGGCCGACGTCGTAGAGCGCGCAGATGTGAGGGCTGGAGAGCGCGGAGATCGCGCGCGCCTCGCGCTCGAAGCGCGCCCGCCGCTCATCGCTAGCCGTCAGACTCGGCAGCAGGACCTTGATCGCCACAGTCCGATCGAGCCGCGTGTCGCGAGCGCGATAGACCTCGCCCATTCCGCCCGCGCCGAGAAGTGAGTCGACAGAGTACGGGCCGAGGAGCGTTCCTTTTTTCAAAGTCACGAGTGCGGCAATGATAGCGGGTGGGACGGGTTCCCGACCCGTCCCACTCGAATCAATCAGTTGCCGGTGACGAACAGCTTGCCGTCGTTCTGCGTGTAGACCTTCCCATCGGGACCGAGCGAAAGCGGCGTGTAGGCGGCGCCGAGCGCCAGGTTCGTGAAGACTTGGTTGATCAGTACACCGCTGCTGTTGATGATGTAAAGATTGCCGTCCTCGCTGTTCGCAAAGACGGTTCCGTTGCCGTCGACCGCGGGCGCGTTCACGCACCATTCGAAGCCGAGCGGATGATCGGCAACGCAGGTGATCGAGCCGTCGCTGTTGCGGGTGCAGCTGTTCTGATTGGTGTTCCGGAAGCGCCAGTTGACCTGCAGGTCCGGCGTCAGTGACGTGATGAAGTACCGCTCCGGATATCCCGGATTGTTGGTGTTGCGATCGGGCGGGCAGATCACCGGATCGTTGCAGTACGAGCCGGTGCCGTCTGCGTAGTGGTTCTCTTTCATGATCACGGCGAACGAGGTGCCGTTCGGGACGACGGACGGCGTGATGTCCCAGCCGAATTCGAATCCGCCCCACGGCGCGGCGGTGTCGAGGTACTGTCCCGTGCTCGACCAGCGCATCATGTGCCCCTGCGCGTAGTTGTACCGGGTGTACGCACCGTAGTAGATCGAGCCATCCGGCGCCACCACCGGCACGGACGTGGAGTCATCGAGCACGCGGCCCGAGCCGGGCGCGCCGTCGGGCGGGCTGATGTTCGAAGGCGATCCGGCGCGGCAGCCGCCCGGCGTTCCGGTCGGCGGCAGGAACGGTGTTCCGCAGCCGTCGTGGAAGCGTCCCCGCATCGTCGACGCCCACTTCGGTGTCAGGTTCTTGTTCACGGCGATCAGGTAGCCGTAATAGTCGTTGAACGAGGCGCGGCTGACGTCGTAGATCGTCCCATCCGGTCCGATGGCCGGCGCGGTGTTCACACCCGGACGCTGCGAGCCGCACGTGATCGTCGGCACGGGAGCGGGTGTGTTGTCGGGATTCAGTTTCGGCCAGGGGAGATCGGCGGTGGCGTAGCGGAGCGTGCACTGGTCGTTCGGTCCCGGCGCACCGGGAACGAGCGTCGACCACGGCACCGCCGTCGCCTGTCCGGCCGCGGTCACCTTGACCAGCCACGAATGCGCGACGTCGGCCAGCCACGGATCTTTCGCGCTGCCGTCGAGTTGCATCACGTTGTAATAGATGTTTCCCGACTTGTCGGAAGTCAGCGGGCCGGTGGCATAGGTGTTCGGATCGATCGTGCCGAACGGGTTGTAGCGCGCGATCATGGCGCCGGTGTCGCGATTGAGCTTGATCAGCGTGCCGCCGAGGCCCGGGACGTAGAGGCCGGACGTCGTCAGCGTGCCGTGATAGACCGGCTCCCAGCCGGGACCATCGACGTCTGGCGAGAACGGTACCGGCTTCCAGTCGCCGGTGAACTCCCACTGCTGCACGAGCTGGCTGTTGACCCAGCTGTACTTCCGCTCGCCCCAGGTCTGCACCTGCCAGTTCTTGATGTTCGAGTACTGGCCGGTCTTGAACTCCATGAAGACGTCGTTGCCGTCGACCAGCGGGGTCTGGTAATGCACGAGCAGATCGCCGGTGGCGTACGGCCCCTGCTTCTCTTTGTCGACGAATGGGTCGTAGACGATGTTAGCCAGGATGTGCGAGCCGGTTTGTCCGGTCGCGTCGACGAAGCCCTGATGCTGCGGGTTCTGGCCCCAATTGCCCCACCAGACGCCTGGGGCTGCGAAGGCGCTGGCGGCGAGGAGCAGGAGAGGGATGCCGGAGAGCAATTTCCACTGGAACGGTCTCATGCAGGGTTCCTCCTTTTCGTCTTGCTCGAAGGGTAGAGAGACGGAAATATAGCAGGAGGGTATTCGGGACGGAAGTCCCTGCCACCAAAGTGGGAATGGAGCGGTCTGTGACCGCGAACACACGGTCATGTGAGCGCGGGTGCGCCGCTGGCAATCGTGGTTCCGCGAAAATGTGGGGGATGAGAAGTAAGCCTGAAGGAGGCTTGGCCGATCAACGAACCCGGCCGGGCCGGGTGGTGGCGGTGACAGGAGTCGAACCTGTGACCTAGCGCTTATGAGACGCCCGCTCTAACCATCTGAGCTACACCGCCAGCTGAGTGCGCAGGGAATATACTCAACATCAGGCGCCGCGAGAAATTTCTCTTCACATGTCCTCTACGTACGAGAGATGTTGCGTCGGTTGTGGCACCAACGAAGAAGCCGTGCCGCTCGATCGATGCCCGATCTGCTCCAAACACTTTTGCTCTGACTGCGCCTACCGCGCCAGTGGCCGCCGCTTCTGCTCGGACGCCTGCGCGCGCACCTACAACTACGGAGATTCGGAAGATGACGACCAGGACTTTGACTACGACGACTGACGCGATATCCAGCGTCCCGACCACCCAGGCGAACCTGATCCGCCGGCCGCGGCGGCTGCGGCGCACCGAGGGGATCAGGGCCATCGTGCGGGAGACCGTCGTCCGTCCGGAGGACCTCATTTATCCGCTCTTCATCGTGCCGAACGGACGTCCGCACGTCGAGATCGGATCGATGCCCGGCGTCTTCCAGCTCCGCGTTCGCGAAGCAGTCGACCAGGCGCGCCGCGCGTTCGACCACGGCGTCCGCGCCGTGCTGCTCTTCGGTCTGCCCGAATGCAAAGACGCGATCGGTTCGTCGTCGTGGGATCCCTCGGGGCCGGTGCAGTCGGCGATCGAAGCGATCAAGCGCGCCGTGCCTGAGATGACGATCATGGCCGACGTCTGTCTCTGCGAATACACCGACCACGGACACTGCGGCGTGATCGTCGATCACAACGGGACGAAGGAAGTGGACAACGATCAGACCTTGCCGCTGCTGATGAAGCAGGCCATCTCGTTCGCCGCAGCGGGCGCCGACTTCGTGGCGCCGTCGGACATGATGGACGGACGCATCGGCGCGATCCGCAATGCGCTCGACGGCCGCGGCATGAGCGACGTCGGCGTCATGGCGTACTCCGCGAAGTTCGCCTCGGCGTTCTACGGTCCGTTCCGCGAAGCGGCCGAATCGGCGCCGCAGTTCGGCGACCGGCGCAGCTATCAGATGGATCCGGCGAACTCGCGCGAGGCGCTGCGCGAGATCGAGCTCGACGTGCAGGAAGGGGCGGACATCATCATGGTCAAGCCCGCGCTGTCGTACCTCGACGTCATCCGCCAGGCGCGCGACCACTTCAACCTGCCGGTCGCGGCGTACAACGTCAGCGGCGAGTATTCGATGGTCAAAGCAGCGGCCGAGCGGGGCTGGGTCGATGGTCCGCGGATCACGAACGAGATCCTCACATCGATCAAGCGCGCCGGTGCGGACCTGATCATCACGTACCACGCCATGGAATTCGCAGAGGGCTATCGCCCTTAGGGTATCTGCACCTCCCGAGGAATTCTCCTCACCTTCAGGTCTTCTGAACTAAGTCAGCAGGTCTGAACCAACCTTCCTTAGGCTTTGAGGAGACACCTGTGAAATTACACATCGGAAATATGCCCAAGGACCTGAACGACGCCGAGCTCACCGAGCTGGTGACGCCGTTCGGCGCCACGACCTCGGTCGAGATCGTCAAGAGCAAAGAAGGCGAGTCGAAGGGTTTCGGGTTCGTCGAGTTCGCCAATGACGATCATGCGCGCGCGGCCATCACGGGCCTGGACGGCAAAGACGTCAAGGGCAACGCGCTGAAGGTCAGCGAAGCGAAGCCGCGGAAGGGCGACAACAAGCCGGTGCACGTAGCGGAGGCTCAGTGAAAACCGCGGCCGTGAAGATCCCGGCCATTCGGAAAGCGGCGAAGATGCCGGTCTCCGAAAGCAACATCACCAAAGCGGCGATGCGTCTTCTGGCGCAACGGCTCGTTTCATCCGAGATTCATTACGTACAACGCGTGCTCGGCGCGACAGCTACACAGGAAGACATCGACACGAACGTGCTCGCGGTGCGAAAGCTGCCGTGGAACAGCATCGTCGTGGCCGACTAATTCTCCTGCATCGGAATTCCAACCCCAGGGCACCGGTTGCCCCGTACATCAGTAGCCAGCACTTCGAGACGACAAACGTGGATTTGAATCTCCGAAGGCAGCACAGAAAGGAGATTCACCCATGAGAACGTCAGGTACCGTCAAGTGGTTCAACGACGCGAAGGGCTTCGGATTCATCACGAGCGAGACTGGTGACGATCTGTTCGTCCACTTCTCGGCCATCCAGGGCAACGGCTTCAAGTCGCTGCCGGAAGGCGCCGCGGTCGAGTTCGACGTGGTCAAAGGACCGAAAGGTCTTCAGGCCTCCAACGTCACCACGATGTAAGCTCTCGCAAACGCGAGAATTCGAAAGGGCAGGAGCGATCCTGCCCTTTTTATTTGCATAAAGTCGGTTCCGGGGATTTTTTGCATGTTATATTGAATTCCTGCAGTAGGAAGGTAATCATTGACATGCTGAAAGTCGCCGTGGTCGCAGCACTGCTGGCCGTGGTTCGTGTTAGTCCCGCCTCGAGCTCCGACGTACCCGGAAATCTGAAGATGCCTGCCGCTGAAACCGGCGAGATTGCCGGACAGCCTGCCATTCTGATGTGGCCGATCTCCGAAGGCCCCGGCCCGGGTGCCGACAGGCTCCTCGATGCTGCTGGCTGCAATATCCATGTTGCGCTGGACACTGATTCGAGCAGCGACTCCCTGTATCCCTGTGGCCATTGGTTCCTGCCTTCTTCACCGGGCAAGTACCGGTACTGGCTCGAATCGAATGTGTCGATCAGCACGATGCCGGGGGTTTTTCATTTCGGTGGCGGCGATTTCCATGGTCGTGGTACCCGCGTCCTCGTCCCGGTCGTACCTGCGGGCCTCGTGAAAGTGTCCGGGCCCGTCACGTCAACCTCCGTGACGGTTCTCTCCATTGGCGGCCCCGGATACGCGTTCGAGCGCCACCTGACACCGACAAAGGCCGCGGCCGGCTTTCGGATGCCGGTGAGGCGTGCGGTCGCGGCAGTCTTCGGTCCTGGTGGCGAGGCGCTCGCCGTGTCATCACCTTTCGACGTGGTGAAAGGCAATTCCATTGAAGTAACGCCAGTCGCTCCGAAGAACAGTGCCGTACTTGCGTTCCTCGGTCGCCCGGTTGGCGGGCACGGCTACAGCCAGGCGCCGGCGACATTTGTCCTCCACGATGCGACCGGCGACCATCCGCCGGACCTCGTGTTCACTGATCCGGCCAGTTTCTACCTCGTCTGGTATGACGTACATGGCTCGACCGCGACATTGCGCGTGGATTCAAAGGAGTTTTCTCTCGAAGGCCGTGAGCTCGCTCTCCGGCGAGGACAGGTCACGACTGTCCGCACCGACCTCTTGTTTGCGTCGTCGGCCGCTGCCAATTCACATCGATAAGCATCGGCTCAAATGAAAATCCGGTCTACGACACGAACAAAAGGAGAGTGGTAGTAGTGTTCAAACGCCGATTGGTTCTCTTGTTCGTTGTCCTCGTCTCCGTCTTCCTGCTGGAGGCTCCCTGTCCAGCGCACCCTGACGGCTATGTCGTATGCAATGCAATCTGTGAGTATCCCAACTACTGCATGAGTAGCGCGGGAGGCTACTGCTACTTCGACGCGGTCGTCGAGACCTGTTTTGATGGCGATTACGATCCCTGCTGTCATTGAACGCGTGGGCATCTCCCGCACAATAGCGATTGCGCTGACCTTCGTTCTTTCGACGGAGGTCAGCACGATCTCGGCGGCCACATTCCGGCCGGCTCAGGGAGCCGAATCGTGTGAGGTCCACCTCGTGCCGGTTCACCGGGGAGCGGAAGTGGTCGGACCCTGTGGCGCGCCGGTGATCGCGCCGGCCGGCGAGTACGACGGCTGGCTGGAGTCCGAGGAGCGGATTACTCCGTTCCTGACGCGGATTGTCATCGCTCGTGGCGATGAGCAGGAGTATCGGTGGCCGTTGGAGGCCGCAGGTCTCTTGACGCCGAATGCGCCGCTGACTGAGCTGTTCAGCATCGAGAACAGGACAACGCGAGCGTTTCATCGGCCGTCTTTTGGTGCGAGCACGCGTATGCCCGTTGGTGCGAGCGTTGCGCTGGCACGCGATGACCGAGGGGAGCCGATCGGTATTTCCCGGCCCGTTCCCGTCGCCAGTCGATCGACGATCGATGCCCGACCGGTTTCACCTGAACGGGGTGCCGATCTCCTGGTAATTCTCGACCGACCTCCAACGATTGCCGTTGATGCGGCAGACATTCTGCTGGCGGCCACCATCGTCGGCCAGCGCCATCTGCCCGATGTCGTCGCGGTGACCGCTGATCGCGTGACCGCGGTGTGGTACGCATTGCCTGCCGGCCGTCTGGAGATCACCGCTGCGTCGCAGGTGTTACGCCTGCCGCCGACGCGAGTCGTGTTGCGAGATCACCGTGCTGAAGTCGTCGACGCGACACTCCTTCCGCTGCCCTCGCTGCGCGTAACCGTCGCGGTGCCGGCCGAAGCGTTGCAGCATGGGGACGCGCTGTCTCTGAGGGTTACGAATCACGACGACGCCCGTACCTCCCGAACGCTGAAGGATGTCAAGCCGGGCGTTGCTTACGACCTGGAGCATCTGCCGGCGGCTCCGTTGGATGTTGATGTGATGCTGGGACGCTGGACCGTGCATCGCGATGCCGACCTTTCCGCTGGCAGCGATGGCACTCTGCTGATCGAGCTCGAGCCGCTCCTTGTCACCGGAACGGTCACGTATGCCGGTGCGCCTGCCGACGCGGACGTCGGTTTCACGAGCGATCCAATTACCGCAACGCAGACCGACGAAAAAGGACGATATCGAATCACCCTGTGGGAAGCGCGGCGATACGGTGTGCGCGTAAAACTGCGGGGAATGCCGGATGTCCCGCCGTTCATGGATACCGTTCGCATCGACGAAAGTCGTGACTTCGACATCGAAGTTCCGCGCGCCAGGCACCAGTTGAACGTAGTCGATGAAGGTGACGGACACCCGATCTCCAACGCTCACGTAACGCTCACGAGTGCATGGAAGGATGTGCTGGAGGGGCAGCGACACCTCATGACGTCGCTCCGGACCGACGCGAAGGGCGAGGCATTGCTGCCGCCCCTTCGGACCGGAACGGTTCAGTTGCGCGTCGACGCAGAGGGATATTTTCCGACGACCGTGTCACGCGAAGTCGCCGGCGGCGACCGGGAGGACGTTCGTCTGGAGGCACGGATGCGATCGACCACATCCGCCGGCGAGCTCACGCTTCTTCTGCCGAATGGCAATCCGGCTGTCGGGACCGAGTGGATCGCAGTCAGAGACGGCCACGTCATTCTCAATGGCACTGTTGGCCAGGATGGACTGATGCGCGTGCCGAACAACATAGATGGTGCCTTGCTCGTCGCCCGCCATCCGATCGCAGCTGGTGTCCAGGTCTGGCATCCTGGCGAGAGTGCAAAGGTCTGGTCATTGCTGCCCGCTGGTCCGCCGATTCAGGTCGAAGCCGTGGATGTAAGTGGAGCTCCTGCCGGCTCCGCGCCCATCGTCATATGGGCTGACGGACGACGTCTGAGCGGCATTGCGCTGGCGTTTCTGTCGCGCTTCGCTGACGCAACCTCGACGAGCGGAACCTGGATCGGGCGCAATCTGCCGGCCGTGCCGTTACGTGTCCTTGCCTGCAAACGCGGCACGTCCACGATGACCATTGAGTCCGGAGCGTTCGATGTCCTGGCGGTGCCGGTCACGTTTCCCTGGCCGTCGAATCTCCGGGTTCGGATCGCCGAATGAGCGGGCAGGAGCGATCCTGCCCTTCATTTCCCGTCTACATCCGCCACTGCATTCCGCCGATCCAGTTCCGCTTTGCCGTCAGCTGAATGCCGTTGACGTGCTGATAGAGCGGCACCTGCATCAGCGCGTAGAGCGCGCCGCGTCCCGCGCTGTAGCGAAGTCCGGGTGAGACGTACGCGTACGTGCCGCCGGTGAAGAAAGCGTCCTGCGGATCGTCGGGCGATTCATCGCGAGTGCGGCGCCGCACGTTTGCCTGCAGCAGCAGCTCGAGCTTCTGACTCAGCGGATACGCGGTGCCGCTGTTGAGCTGCCACTCGCTGCCGACGCGATGATCGAGCGCGCCGCGGCCGTTGCGGCGATACGTGATGCTGGCGAAGTACGGGATGAGCGCGACGTTGCCCATCGATCCCTGCACGTGCGTCTGCCGCGTCGTGCTTCCTTCGTACGCGGCGCCGGCGATGAGATCGGTCGAGCCGCTGCCCGGCTGAATCGTCACCTCGGCCTGCTCGCCGCCGGCGTTGCGCTTATCATCCTCGCCGGTCGGCAACTTGACGCCGCCGATCAGCCAGACGTGCGGTGCCACGCGTCCGCGTGCCTGCATCAGCACGTCGCCCACGCCGTCGAGCTGCCAGCGCTCCAACTCGTCATCGTGCAGATGCTCGTGCGACCGCGCGATGTATGGCGTCGAGACGGAGAGCTGCAGCCACTCGGCCGGCGCATAGCTGAGCATCAGCGTCGCGGCGCGATTGATGGTTCGTACTTCGTTGTGATCGGGAACGATGTCGGAGTGGCCGCGAAGCCGGTCCTGATCGATGTACTGGAATGAAAGGTCGAGCGTGAAGCCGCCGGCTTTCGGTTGATTCAGCGTGTTGAGGTCGAGTGGGCACGACGTCGAGCCGCAGCTCGCGCCGGCGAAAATCGGGAACAGCAGAAGCAGGGCGATGACCGCGATGATGCGGAGACGCACGGATGTTTCTCCTTTCTCTCGATGGAGGAACTAGCGAGAGGGAGAATCGAGCCGCGGCGGACGGTCGGGCGTGCGATCGATGCCGGCGAGCAGATCGACGTCGCGTGAAGCGGCGTGCGACACCCGGCTCGCGCGCGGCACCGGCATCGCCAAAGGCTCGATCGCGATCGCGCGCTCGAAGTGGGTGACGACGCTCTTCGTCTCGTGCTGATCCTGACAGCTGCCGGCCTGCATCCGCATCTGACACGCGCCGGCCTTGCAGCAATCGTGAGCATTCGACCGGCGCGCGCAGAGATCCGGCCACGCCGTCGGTCCGAACAGCATCACGACGATCAACGCGATGAGTGGGCAGCGGCGCAAAGTGAGCGGAAGTGTATCAGCCGCACCAGACGGCGCTGACCGCGTCGGGGTGATCGATCAGGAAGCCGCGCTCTTCTTCGTCGTAGGTGATCACCGCTCCGTCGAGCTTCGACGCCGACATGTCGTCGAGGGCGATGGTGACGTCGCCGATCTTCACCAGCTGATCGCCGTCGTTCGGTTCCCACGCGAAGCTGAGCCGGTAGCCGCTGCCGCCGCAGCCGGTCGTGAACGCGATGCGCAGGTAACGGCCGTCGAGCTCGAAGTGAAGCTGCGACGCCGCGGCGGGGGAGAGGGAGATGTTCATTCTTTTCCTGAGCCGTGCACGATGCGCCACTCCGCATCCTCGCGCCGGAACCATTCCGCATCGAGCTTCAGCAGCTCGAGCTCGCGCTCCAGCTCGACGATGTGAGCGCGCTTGGTCGCCGCGATGTAGACGAGCAGGTAGCGGTCGACCGGCGCCGCGCCGGCGACGATCTCGCGCAGCCGCTTCTCCATCGACCGCTCGCGTCCGATCAACGCCTCGGTCGCCTCGCGATTCGACAGCTCGCCTTCGAGGATGTCCTGAAACCGGAGGTCGCCGGCGAGCGTGATCCGCACGCGCGTGCCGCCCGTGGCCATGATCTTGCCGTCGAGCAGATCGCGCGTCTCGCGCTCGTCGACCGCGAATGCCTTGAACATCTGCGCCGTCATCGGATTCGGCAGAGTCTCCGCGAACTTCTCGAAGGTCTTGTACGCCTCGACCGTGTACTGCATCAGCACGCCGAGATCTTTTTCGTCGAGGGTCGTTGTTTCGGTTGCGGTTGCCACAGTCATCTGAGCCTCACTCGATCTTTGCCACTTTCACGATCACGTCGCCGGCCAGTTTCGCCTGACAGCTCAGCCGGTACGGCGTTTCGATCTCTTTGTATGTCTCGTCCGGCGTCGGTGGTGTCAGATTTTCCCAGCCGTCGATCACTTCGATGCGGCAGGTGCCGCAGGCGCCGTCGCCGCCGCAGACATGGCTGACGCGAACGTCCATCTCGCCGGCGCAGGAGAGGAGCGTTTTGCCCGCGGGGAACTCGGCGCTCTTCCCCTCATCGACGAAGATCACGCGCGGCATCCTGAGCGGGGGATTGTACGGCACGATGAGCCATGTAGGAACTTCGCACGAGCGGTGCCGACTCGACATGCCGGAATCCCATCTCCAGCGCGCGCCTGCCGAGCTCCGCAAACTCCTCCGGCGTGTAGTAGCGCCGCACCGGATGATTCTGCTCGCTCGGGGCGAGATATTGCCCCATGGTGAAGATGCCGACGCCCGCCTCGCGCAGGTGTGCGGCGACTTCGAGCACTTCCTCTTCGTTCTCGCCGAGGCCGAGCATGAGCGATGACTTCGTCAGCATGCCGGCCTCGTGTGACCAGCGGAGGATGTCGAGCGAGCGCGGATACTTTGCCACTGGCCGCACCTGCGGATAGAGGCGGGGAATAGTCTCGATGTTGTGCGCCAGGACGTCGGGCTTGGCGTCGATGACGATCTGCAGCGCGTCGCGATTTCCTTCCAGATCGGAGATCAGCACCTCGACCGCCGCACCCGTTTCGCCGCGCACCGCTTCGATCGTCCGCGCGACATGTGCCGCGCCGCCGTCCGGCATGTCATCGCGATTGACCATCGTGATGACGCAGTGCTTCACGCCCATCTTTCCGACCGCCTCGGCGACGCGCCGCGGCTCATCGGCGTCGGCAGCGACCGGATTGCCGCGCCCCACCGCGCAGAACGTGCAGCGCCGCGTGCAGATCTCGCCGAGGACCATGAACGTCGCGGTGCCGGCGGTCCAGCATTCGAAGATGTTCGGGCAGCGCGCTTCCTGGCAGACCGTGTTCAGCCCGAGGTCGTTCATCAGGCGAGCCACAGGGAGCTGATCGAGACCGCCCGGAACGCGGATCTTGAGCCACTCGGGGCGGTGGCCGGCGCGCTTGTTAATTGGTTGCTGGGTTGCGGGGTTACTGGGTTGCTGGGTCATGAGCGACGCACCGAGCAACCAAGCAACTCAGCAACCAAGCAACTGCCTTTCCAGTTGCTCGAGCGCCTCGCGATCGTCACTCCATTTGATCCTTTCATACGCCTCCGCGAATGTAAACCAACCCCATTCGTCGTGCTCTTCGGGATCCATTCGGATCGGCAGCTGGGAGTCGAGCCGGGCCGTGTAAGCCACCTCACTGGCGATGATCGGGACCGGATAACGGGCGGCCAGGAACTGCGATTCGATCATGAACGATTGCATGAGGTTCATCGTCACGGGGATCGCGCCGTTGCCGGTCTCTTCGTGCAGCTCGCGTTGCGCGGCGTCGAACGGCAGCTCGCCGCTCTCGATCGAGCCGGTGATCGGCTGCCAGAAATTTCCGCGCTCGGGACGCCGGTGCAGCAGCAGCACGCGCGTCCCGTCGTGCACCAGCACCTTGATCAAGCGGATGGTCTCCGCCCGCGGAACGAGCTCGCGCTCGAAGACCGTGGCGAAATGCTGCTCCGTGGACTGGCGCACTTCGTCCATCGACACTTGGCGGCCGGTCAATTTCTCGATTGACGTTACGCCGGTGCCTTGCAGGCCGCATGGCGTGATGAGCCGGAAGTGCTCGAGGTTCGTCGAGACGTTGAGCGCGAAGCCGTGCGAGGTGACCCAGCGCGCGATGCGCACGCCGATCGCGGCGATCTTCTCGTTGCCGACCCAGATGCCGCGCTTGCCCTCGACCCGCTCGGCGGTGATGCCGTAATCGGCGACCGTGCGGATCAGTACTTCCTCGAGGTTCGACACGTAGCGCCGGACGTCGCGGTTGCCTTCGCCGAGGTGAATGATCGGATAGCCGACGAGCTGGCCGGGGCCGTGGTAGGTGATGTCGCCGCCGCGCGTGGTCTCGAAGAAACGGACGCGTTGCCGGTTGAGCGTTTCCTGCGTGGCGAGGAGATTCGCCGAGTCGCCGCCGCGGCCGAGCGTGATGACCGGCGGATGTTCGAGGAGGAGAAACTGGTCGTCGATGTCGTTGCGTTGCCGCATCTCGACGAGCTTCTGCTGCAGTTTCAGTCCGTTTTCGTAGGTGACGAGATGGAGTCGGTGGAGCTCACAGCGGCGCACGCTTCGACAGAACGCGCTTCAGCCCCTCCGTCATCCCGAGCGGAGTCGAGGGACCTGGGCGGGCGGTGGCGCGCCGCCCATCCCCAGGTCCCTCGACTAACGCTCGGGATGGCGTTGCAGTTCTGCGCGCAACTCCTTCGCGTCTTGAATGACTTCTTTGTCCGTCGCCACCGCTAGCAGGTCATCGACCCGCTTCAACGCTGCCTTGCGATCGCCCCGTTTGTATTCATCGACCGCTTTGTTGAACTCGCCGATCTCGCGATTGACCTCGATCGTCTCCTCGAGCTGCGTGGCCTGTTTCTCGATCAGGCCGCGCGCCGTTTCGTCGGCCGTGGCCGCGGCGATCTCGCGCACGATCGGCAGCGCCTCGGCGAGCTTCTGCTCGGCGACGAGGGCATTCGCCTTCGCCACCAGCACCCGCATCAGCACGCTCTTCGCGGCGAAGATGACCTGGCCGTCGTGCGATTCCTCGAACTCGTGCTCGTACAGCGCATTGGCCTTGTCGCGTTGGCCGCCGCGGAGATATTCGGCGTAGAGGTTGAGCGTCAGGTCGCGGCGCCGCGGCGCGAGGAGGCGCGCGGCCTCGAGTGCGGCGACGGCTGGCGCAGGATCGCGTTCGACCGTGAGGCTCACTCCGATGTCGCCAAGACCGCGCGCTTGATCGGCGCCACGATCGAGCGCGTGTTGCGCGAGCGAGCGCGCTTTGCGGAATCGCGCCGTGGCCTGGTCATCGATGGCCACAGCTCCGGCCAGCGGGCCGATGGCATCGCCGAGGAGCACCTCGGCATACGCGAGCAGAACCGCCGGATCGTCCGGCGCGATGGCGATCGCCTGATCGAAGAACGACGTCGCGCCGTCGAGATCGCGAGCCTTTGCGCGCAGACGCCCGAGGCCGGCGAGCGAGCGGGCATGCCGCGGCTCGGCCTCCAGTGCATCGCGAAAGTGGCGCTCCGCATCGGGCCGCGTTGCGTCGAAGTCGCTGAGGAACCAGCCGAGCTCGTAGAGCACCTCGGCGTGCGACAGAGGCTCGACCGTGACCTGCGCATCGACGCGCGACGTGTCGACGACGAACGGTGAATTGCGTCCCGCGCCGGCCAGCCCTTGTTCCCAGCGCTCGAGCGAGACGTTGTAGTGCTTGCGCAGCGCCTGCTCCGCGTCGACTCCGTTCTCGACATCCGCTTCGAAGGCGTCGAATGCCGCGCGATCGGTCCGCAGCAGCCAGTCGACGGCGCCCCACGCCTGCGCGTAGAACCGGCTCTCGATCGAGGCGCCGCGCGGGACGGAGAGGATCTCGCGCATCGGAACGACGCCGCGCTTGCGCATCCACGCCACATGCCGGAACGGCGCGCCGACGCGCATCGTCCCGCCGCGGAGATCGGCGTAGCTGTAGTACTCAGCCCATCCTTCTTCGAGCCAGAGCGGAGGGCGGACCCGGCCGGCCATCAGGTTGTGCACCAGCTCGTGGAACGGCGTGCGATCCGGCTTGCGCATCGCGGAGAGCACCATCGTCCCGCCCGAATCGGCGTTGACGAACGCGCCGGGCGAGCGCGTGCCGCGGGCGATGAGGAGATCGAAATACGGCTGCGCCTCGCTCCGGCGCTCGAACAGCAGCACGCGCGAGCGTCCGAGCGGCACTTCGCGGAATCTGGGATGGAGGCGCTGCAGCGTCGCGGCGAGCGTCTCGAGCTCGATCGCCATCTCGCGCGTTTCCCGCTCTCCGGCACTGCTGACGATCGTGAAGTGTGGAGAGCTGGCGCGGACCCAGCGCTCCTTCACCGCGGGAGGCGGGATGGCGACGGCGACTTGTGCGACGAAGAAAAAGGAGGCGAATAACACCGGATGTGAAAACGGTCACAGCGGACGCGGCGATTCCGCACGTAAATTTGTTTTCAATCGGTCGATGAATGGGTGAACGCAGGCCACTTCAGTCACGCGACGCGCGATGGGCGAAGGCTACGGCCTCGTTCCTCGCAGCACGTCGCGTTCCGCCAAACGCGATCTCGATCGGCAGCGTCGTTGCCGCCGCAATCGCGGGAGCGGCGTTCGTTCTTTCGACGAACACTCCTTTCCGTGCTCCCTGGCTCGTCGTCGCCGCGATCGCGATCCAGCTCCGGCTGATCTGCAATCTGCTCGACGGCATGGTGGCGGTCGAAGGGAAGCTCGGCTCGAAGTCGGGCGAGATCTACAACGATCTGCCCGATCGCATCGCCGATCCGCTGATCCTCGTCGCCGCCGGTTACGCGACGCCGTATCCATTTCTCGGCTGGCTCGCCGGACTTCTCGCCGTCTTCACTGCCTACACCCGCCTCCTCGGCGCGGCGACGGGAGCGGGTCAGGATTTCCGCGGCCCGATGGCCAAGCCGCAGCGGATGGCAGTGATGACGATCGCGTCACTCGCCGAGATCGCAGCGGGCCTGCTTCACTACGGCGGCTACGTCTTCACCGCCGCACTCGCGCTCGTGATCCTCGGCTGCATCGTGACGATCGCGCGGCGCACCGCGAACATCAAGCGCATTCTGGAGTCGCGTTGAAGCAGTTGGTCGGCGGCGCCATCGCCCGCTTCGCGCAGTTCATCGCCGGTGCCACGATCCACGGCGATCGTCCGTCCGACACGCGGCAGCGGATCTATTTTGCCAATCACACCAGTCACCTCGACTTCGTCGTGATCTGGGCCGCGCTTCCGCCGCACGTGCGCGCGTCGACGCGGCCGGTGGCGGCGAAGGATTACTGGAACAAGCCGGGCGTGCGCGGCTATCTCGCATCCGAGGTCTTCAACGCGGTGCTGATCGAGCGCGATCGCGCGGCGTCGAGCGCCGATCCGATCGACGTCCTTGTCGACGGACTCGGCGACGCGCATTCGCTGATCGTCTTTCCGGAAGGGACGCGGGGCAGCGGCAGCGATCCCGGTCCGTTCAAGAGCGGCCTCTATCGTGTCGCGCTGCGCCGTCCTGACGTCGATCTCGTTCCCGTCCTCATCGACAACTTGAACCGCATTCTGCCGAAAGGGGAGTACACGCCCGTTCCTCTGCTCAGTCACATCGCGTTCGGACAACCGATCCGCGTGGCTGAAGGAGAGTCGAAGGACGCGTTTCTCAGCCGGGCGCGCAGCGCGGTGCTGGAGCTGCGGCAATGGTGAATTTTCTGAAGGACCGGCAGATGCTGATGCTGTTCGGCGGCGTGGTCGGCCTGCTGATTGTGGCCACGATCATCGGCCAGCTGCTGCGCTGGCGGGCGAAGAGCGACTCCGCGCGCGCGACGATCGACAACCTCAACGCCCGCATCAACGCCTGGTGGGTGATGTCGTTCGTCTTCACGCTGTCGCTGCTGACGGGCGGACTCGGATCGGTGATCCTCTTCGCGTTCCTCTCGTTCTCCGCGCTGCGCGAGTTCATCACGCTGACGCCGACGCGGCCGGGCGATCATCGCGCGCTGTTCTGGGTCTTCTTCGTGATCGTGCCGCTGCAGTACTACCTCGTGGCCGATCACTGGTACGGACTCTTCAGCATCATGATTCCGGTCTACGCGTTCCTCTTCATCCCGTCGCGCATCGCGCTGTCGGGCGATCCGGAGCGCTTCCTCGAGCGGAGCGCGAAGATTCAGTGGGGACTGATGATCTGCGTCTACTGCCTCAGTCACGTGCCGGCGCTGCTGATGATCAAGGTGATCAATTTCGAAGGAAAACAGGCGCGATTGCTTTTCTTTCTCGTCGTCGTCGTGCAGATGAGCGACGTGCTGCAGTACATCTGGGGAAAGCTCGCGGGGAAGACGAAGATCGCGCCGGTGATCAGTCCGAGCAAGACCTGGGCGGGATTCCTCGGCGGCATCCTGACCGCCACGGCGCTCGGCAGCGCGCTCTGGTGGATCACGCCGTTCAACCCATGGCAGGCCGCGCTGATGGCGTTCATCATCACCATCCTCGGCTTCCTCGGCGGACTGACGATGTCGGCGATCAAGCGCGATCGCGGCGTGAAGGACTACGGCGCCAGCATCGCCGGGCACGGCGGAGTGCTCGATCGGATCGATTCACTCTGCTTCGCCGGCCCGGTCTTCTTTCATCTGGTGCGGTATTACTTCTAGGGTTGCCAGCAATTCGCGTCGTTGTTTGGCGGGGTTACCTGATCGTTGATGTAGACCCAGAAGCGGGTGGACGGCACCGTGGGCGCGCTGACCGTTCCGCCGTACGCCTGGAAGTGCCATCCCCAGCCGTCGTGGAATTCAGCCGTGCGCCATCCCGTGCCGAACTGCGCGATGCAGACCTTGTCTGCGTCGGCGAGGTGTTGCAGCGAATTCCCGAGAACTGGCGACGACGTCGCCACCACCCCGAACGCCCACTTGTTGTACTGATCGTTGTTGTTCACGCCGGCCGGCACCGGGAACGCGGAAGGATTCTTGTAGATGCAGAGCAGCGGCAGCCTCTCCGTGCAGAGCGTATCGCCCTGGTGCGGGTTGCACGGAGCGGAGGTCGGACCGCAGCCGACGGTGATCGTCCCGTTTTGCGCGTTCGAGAGCGTGTGAACCCAGGTCATTCCCTTTTTCGGTGGGCCCGCCCAGGCCGGGATGGCGACGACGAGAAACAGCAGAACTGATAGTAAACGACGCATTGTGTGACTCCTTTCGGGAGCCCATAGACGGACGCCGTTTACGGTTTCCGCGTTGAGTCGGCTACATCGTGAATTGCCCGCTCTCGATGATCTGCCGCACGCGCGCCATGAACTGATCGGCGACCGCTCCGTCGACGAGGCGGTGATCGAACGTCAGGGCGAGGTAGCACATCGAGCGGATGGCGATGAAGTCGCCGTCCTTCGTCTCCACCACGACCGGCCGCTTCTTCACGCCGCCGATGCCGAGGATCGCGACCTGCGGCTGATTGATGATCGGCGTGCCGAAGAGGCCTCCGTAGATGCCGGGATTCGTGATGGTGAACGTGCCGCCCTGCACTTCATCGGGCGAGAGCTTCTTCGTCCGCGCGCGCTCGCCGAGGTCGTTGATCGTGCGGGCCAGACCGAGCGTGTTCTTCTCGTCGGCCTGCTTGAGGACCGGGACGATCAGGCCCCAGTCGAGGGCGACGGCGATGCCGATGTTCAGGTCGCGGTGATAGAGGATGTTGTTCTCGTCCATCGATGCATTGAGGATCGGGAACTCGCGGAGACCGGTCAGCACCGCCTGCACGATGAACGGCAGGAACGTCAGCTTCACGCCGCGCGAGGCGTAACTCTCCTTGTGCTGGCGGCGGAGCTTGTCGATCTGCGTGAAGTCGACTTCGAAGACGGTCGTCACGTGCGCCGAGGTCTGCTTCGAGATCACCATGTGCTGGGCGATCTTCTTGCGCATGACCGAGAGCGGCTCGATGCGCGTGCTCTCGCCCGCGGCGAACTGTGTAGCGACAGGCGCCCTCGCCTGTCGTTCGGCGGGGGCGGGGACGGCAGGTGGTTCAACGCGCGCACGCTGCTGGATGAAATCGAGGATGTCGTTCTTCGTCACGCGGCCTGAAACGCCGGAGCCTTTGATCTGCGAGATGTCGACGTCGTTTTCTTTCGCGATCTTTCTGACGAGGGGCGAGGATTTGGTGCGGCGGCGCTCGTCGAGGTCTGAAACGGGTTCCTCAGTTGCTTGGTTGCTTGGTTGCTCGGTGGGTGGTGGGGGAGCGGGTGCGGCGGCTTGCGGGGCTGGCGCGGGTGCCGGAGTTGGCTCGGGTGCTGGCTCCGGCTTCGGTGCCGGTGCGGCGGCTTCGCCTTCGACCGAGATGCGGGCGATCACGGAGTTGACCGAGACGGTCTGGCCTTCCTGGGCCAGGATCTCGGAGAGTGTGCCGGCGGCGGGTGCGGGGATCTCGGCGTCGACTTTGTCGGTCGAGATCTCCAGCAGCGGCTCATCGCGCTCGACCTTGTCGCCCGGCTTCTTCAGCCATTTGACGACGGTCCCTTCGGCGATCGATTCCCCCATCTGGGGCATGACGACATCTGTGGCCATTGAATGACTCCTCTTCGAAATCAGTACGCAAGCAGTTCGCGCGCCGCGGCGAGAACTTTATCTTTATTCGGCAGCACGTACGCCTCGAGCGGCGGCGAGTACGGCGTCGGCACGTCGAGCGCGGCGACGCGCTTGATCGGTGCATCGAGGTAGTCGAACGCCTTCTCCGCGATGCGCGCGGCGAACTCGGCGCCGGCGCCGCCGGTGAGCGGCGCCTCGTGCAGGATGATCACGCGATTGGTCTTCGCCACCGACTCGAGAATCGCCTCTTCGTCGAACGGGATGATGGACCGCAGATCGATGACCTCCACCGACACGCGATCCTTCGCCAGCTCGTCGGCGGCATCGAGCGCCACGTAGAGCATCGCGCCCCAGGTGATGATCGTCAGGTCCTTCCCCCTGCGCCGCACCGCGGCCTTGCCGATCGGAACGATGTAGTCGTCGGTAGGCAGATCTTCCTTGATGCGGCGATAGAGGTACTTGTGCTCGATATAGAGCACCGGATCGTCGTCGCGGATGGCGGCCTTGAGCAGCCCCTTCGCGTCGTACGCCGTAGCCGGCGCGACGATTTTCAGTCCCGGCCGGTTCATGAACATCGCCTCGGGATTGAGCGAGTGGTACGGCCCGCCGTGCGTGCCGCCGCCCGCCGGACCGCGCACGACCATCGGACAGGCGCGGCCGAAGAGGTAGCGGTTGACCGCCGCGAAGTTGACGAGCATGTCGTAGCCGCAGGTGATGAAGTCGATGAACTGCATCTCCGCGATCGGCCGCATCCCCATGATCGCCGCTCCGGCAGCGGCGCCGATGATGGCGATCTCCGAGATCGGCGTGTCGACCACGCGCTCAGGCCCGTATTTGTCGATCAGTCCATAACTCGTCTTGAACGCGCCGCCGTAGACGCCAACGTCTTCGCCGATGAGAAACACGCGCTCGTCGCGCGCCATCTCTTCCGACATGGCCTGGGTGATTGCTTCGATGTACGTCGTTTCCATAGTTCTCAGTTCAGAGTTCTGAGTGCTGAGTTCTGAGGCCGAGGGTTTCTACTCAGCACTCAGCACTCAGAACTCAGCTTTTAGGTATCCCAGTATCCATCCCCGGCGAAGAGCCCCAGTGCCGCGTCCGACGGTTCCGGCATCGGCGACGCGTCAGCTTCGTCGGTCGCAACGTCGATCTCGCGCTTCACGCGCTGCTCGATGGCGTCGAGCTCTTCCTGCGTGGCGAAGCCGTTGTCGAGCAGCAGCCGCTCGAAGCGGACGACCGGGTCTTTCGCTTTCCATTCCTCGATCAGGTCTTTCGGGACGTACGCCTGGTTGTCGTGCTCGGCGTGCCCCTTCATGCGGAAGGTCTTCACTTCGAGCAGCGTGACACCGCCGCCGCTGCGGGCGCGCTCGACGGCGTGCTTCGTCGCCGCGTAAACCGCGAGGACGTCGTTGCCGTCGACCGTCTCACCGGCGCAGCCGAACGCGTAAGCCTTGTCGGCCAGCGTGCGAACCGCGCTCTGCTTCCAGGTCGGAGTCGAGTAGGCGTAGCCGTTGTCTTCGACGATGACGACGAGCGGCAGGCGCTGCACCGACGCGAAGTTCATCCCTTCCCAGAACGCGCCGGTCGAGGAGCCGCCGTCGCCGATGAAGGCCAGTCCCACCAGCTTCTTCTTCTGCATCCTTCCAGCGAGCGTGATCCCCGCCATGACCGGGATCATGTCGCCGAGCATCGAGATCTGGCCGATGAAGCCGTCGCTCTGCGGATTGCCGAAGTGGATGTTCAGCTCCCGTCCGCGCGTCGGCGAGTTTCCCTTCGCCATGTACTGCCGCAGGATCTCGACCGGCTTCGCGCCGGCGACGAGGATCGAGCCGACGTTGCGGATCAGCGGCTGGACGACGTCGCCCTGTTTGTAGTCGAGCGCGTACGCGGCGGCGACCGATTCCCCTTCCTGGCCGAGCGAGCGATAGAGCCCGCCGATCACTTTCGCCTGGCGAAAGAGCGCGACGACGCGCTCCTCGAGCGAGCGGGTGAGGCGGAGGTAGTACTCGATCTCGAGTAGCTGGTCGCGGGTGAGTCCGTGCGTTTCCATAAAGTGCTGAGTCCTGAGTGCTGAGTGCTGAGTGCTGAGTCTGCATTCTGAGCCGCTCAGCACTCAGAACTCAGCACTCAGAACTTTTTACTGGTGTATCGAGTGTCCCATCACGTCCTCGGCCGCTTCCATGAGCGCCTCTGACAACGTCGGATGGGCGTGAATCGTTTTGGCGATCGACTCGCTCGTCGCTTCGAGCTCGAGCGCGGCGCAGGCTTCGACGATCAGCTCCGTCGCCTTTGGTCCGACGATGTGCACGCCGAGGATCTCGTCGTACTTCGCGTCGACGACGTACTTCACGAAGCCGTTCGAGTCGCCGATGATCTTGGCCTTCGAGTTCGCGGTGAAGGCGAACTTGCCGGTCTTCACTTCGTAGCCGCGCTCCTTCGCTTTCTTCTCCGTCAGTCCGACAGACGCCACTTCCGGATCGCTGTACGTGCAGTTCGGCACGTGGTCGTAATTGATGGGACGGGGATTGAGGCCCTCCATGTGCTCGACGGCCAGGATTCCTTCCGCCGAGGCGCAGTGGGCGAGGGCGGGGGTGGGGCAGATATCGCCGATCGCGTAGATCCCCGGCTCGGTCGTGCGCATGTACTCATCGACCTGCACAAAGCCGCGCTGATCGAGCTTCACGTTTGTCTTGTCGAGGCCAGCGGTCTCGGTCACGGGACGGCGTCCGGTCGCGGAGAGGACGAGCTCCGTCTCGATCGTGATCTGTTTTCCCTTCGTCTCCACGACCGACTTCACGCCGTTCTCGCCGGCTTCGCACGACAACACCTTCGCGTCGGCGTAGACCTCGATCCCTTTCTTCTTGAAGATGCGGGTGAACTCCTTCGCCACCTCTTCATCTTCGATCGGGAGGAGCTGCGGCATGACTTCGACGACCGTCACCTTCGTGCCGAAGCGGGCGAAGATCGAGGCGAACTCGCAGCCGACCGCGCCGGCGCCGATGACCAGCATCGACTTCGGGACGGCCGTCAATTTGAGGATGTGATCGGAGTTGATGATCCGCGTGCCGTCGGCCTTGATGTGCGGCAGGTCGCGCGGCACGGAGCCCATGGCCAGGATGATGTTCTTCGTCGTGTACGACTTGCCGTCGACTTCGACGGTGTTGCGGTCGATGACGCGGCCCATCCCGGTGATCCGCTCCACCTTGTTCTTCTTGAAGAGGAACTCGATCCCCTTCGCGTTCTGGTCGACGACCCCTTGTTTGCGGGTCTGGACGACGCTCCAGTCGAGCGTCACGTCGCCGACGGAGATGCCGAACTCTTTTGCCTTCTGTATTTTCTGCCAGATGTCCGCATTTTCGAGCAGCGCTTTCGTCGGGATGCAGCCGCGATGCAGGCAGGTGCCGCCCAGGACGTTGTCCTTCTCGACGACGGCGACTTTCAGTCCGAGCTGACCGGCGCGAATGCCTGCGACATATCCGCCCGGCCCGCTTCCAATCACAATCAGGTCGTAGTTTTGTTCCAAGAAGATGACCTCCGAAATTGATGCGGCGGGCATTATATGCAGTTGTGAAAACCCGACTGACGCTGCTCCTCGTGACCGCGATCGTTCTGCTGCCGCACGCACATGCGCAGGATCGCCGCCGGCCTTCGCTGCAGCCTCTGCCCTTCACGCCGTCGGCCTGTCCGCAACTCACGCTGGCCGAAGATGTGTTCACCGCCGATGTGGAGGTCGATGATTCGTTCGCCTATTACACCGACGGAGAGGGGAGCGTGTCGCGGACGTCGAAGGGAGGCGGGGATCCGCAGCTGCTGGGGAGGGTTCCCGACTTTATCGGCGTCCTGGCGATCGACGGGACGAACGTTTACGCGCTGACCGTCAACGTCAACGGCACGATGGGCGCCGTCTGGTCGATCCCGAAAGGGGGCGGAAATCCGAAGCAGCTGGCGAGCAACATCCTGACCCCGTTCGAGATGGCGGTCGATGCGACGTCGGTCTACTGGGTCAGCGTCGGAACGCCGTCGGGCGATTCGTTTCTGGCGGACGGGAAGCTCGAGCGGGTGTCGAAGGACGGCACGGGGCGGAAGGTTCTGGCGTCGGGTCTCAACGTCCCGACGACGGTCGTTTCCGACGGCACCAACGTCTACTTTTCCGAGACCGGTCTGTCGGCCGCAAACAAATCGGCCGGCGTGCGCTCGATCCCGATCAACGGCGGCACCGTGCAGAAAATCACCACCGCACCCGGCGTCGTGACCGTGGCCCTCAGCGATACCGACATCTTCTACGCGAATCTCGACTTCGTCGTGGGCGGCGAATTGCTGCGGCGCCCGAAGAGCGGCGGCAGCGCGACTTCGCTCGTCACGGGGCTCGACGTCATCACGCACATGGCCGTCGCGGGCGATCGTGTTTACTACCTGAACAGCGACGGCGTAGAAAAGATCGAGTACGTGCCGATCGCCGGCGGAACGCCCCAGCTGGTCATCCCCGGCGAATTCATCTCGCCGGAGTTCGCGATCGACGATTGTGCGGTCTATTCGATCGATGATTTCGGTTCGGTGAACCGCTCGCCGCGGTGAGGGGCTTTATAAACTCCCTGTGTTCATGCGGGATTTTCGCTCGTGGCCCAAGCCCCTCATCCGCCTGCGGCACCTTCTCCCCGCTCACCGCGGGGCGAAGGGCGACAAGGCACGTGTCTCGCGAGAATCTGGTTTGTTGCCCCTCGCCCCGCTTGCGGGGAGAGGGTGCCGCAGGCGGGTGAGGGGCGGTGCCACGAGCGACACTCTTCCCTCCGGCGGGGTCTCTTGCCTTGCGTGCGAAGTTCCAGGCCCGGGATGACGTAAGCAGAAGTCTTCGGTTCGAGTGTGAAAGCCAGCTACCCGGCGTGCACCACGAACTCCGCCCCACCCCCCGCCCGATTGTGCAACGCGTACGCGAAGCCGTGATTGGCGAGGATCTCCTGCACGATCGTGAGCCCGAGGCCGCGGCCTTCGCGCTTGGTGGTGAAGAACGGCGTGAAGAGCTCGGCGGCATCCTCGGCCGCAATGCCGCTGCCGCTGTCGGCGATCGTCAGCACTGAGTCGCGCAACGCGATCCCGATCGTCCCTTCGCGCCCGATGCTCTCCGCGGCGTTGCGCACGATGTTGATCAGCACCTGCTCGAATTGATGCTCATCGACCTCGGCCTCGCTCCCGTCCGTGTCGATGTTCAGCGCGATCGCCTTCGCGTCGAGCTCCGGCCGGAGAAACGCCGCCATTCGTTCGATGAGCGACGCCAGCCGCACGTGCGTGCGATGCGGCGGCGGGATGCGCACGACGTCGGCGAAGCCGGTCATGAAGCGATTGAGGGCGTCGATGCGCGACGACGAGATGGTCAAGGCATTGACGAAATCGTCGCGATCGGCGTCGCCGACCTGCGGCGCGTAACGCAGCGATGATTCGAGCAGCGAGCGGACCGCGCCGACGGAGTTGTTCACCTCGTGCGACATCATCCGGATCAGCTTTTCGTACGCCGCCTTCTCCGACAGCCGCAGCTCCTCCGTCATCTCGTCGATGATGAAGAAGCTCTTCGCGAAGCCGCGATCGCGGAACTCGGCGCGCCACACTTTCACGCGGCGCGGCAGATCGCGCGCAACCAGCCGCGACTCGCCCGGCGCGAGCGTCCGCATTTCCGCGAGCAACTCGGGCGTGACCAGCCGCGTGGCCGCCGGATTCATCCGCTCGACGTTGCCGTCGAAGTCGCAGATGACGATGCCGGACGGCGAAGCCTCGACGATCCGCTCGAGCAGCTGCCGCTCCTCCTGCGCCCCGAGCCGCTCCTCGCGCAGCTCGTCGATCATCCGGTTGTAGACGTCGATCAGCGCATCCATCTCCGGCTGGCCGACGGCGACGAAGCGCGACGTGAAATCGCGATCGGCGATCAGCTGCGCGCCGGTCCGGATCAGATCGAGCGGGACGAATAGCGCGCGGATGAGCCGGTAGCTGATGAAGACCGAAAGGGCGAACAGCGCCTCGACCGCGAAGAGCAGAATGCGCTGCTGCATCAGCACGAACACCGCGGCCGCCGCGAGGATCAGGTGCAGAACGACGAACCAGACGACGATCTTGTTGCGGAGCGTCACGCCTCGATCCCGTATTTCTCGAGCCGCCGGTACAACGCGGCGCGGCTCAGTCCCAGTGCGTCCGCGACTCGCGAGACGTTCCCGTCGTAGTGGCGCATGCACTTGGCGATCATCGCCCGCTCGATCTCGTCGAGCGTCATCGCCCCCGCTTCCGGCAGTGCGTCCTCCCGCCCTTCCCGCGTGACGGCATCGCGTACCGCGCCGAAGTCGTCGACGTCGAGCTCGCGTCCGCCGCGGATCAGCACCGCGCGTTCGATGAGCTGCCGCAGCTGGCGGATGTTGCCCGGCCAGTTCTGTCCCTTCAGCCAGTCCATCGCCCGCGGCGTGATCGATTCGACGTCGCTGCCGTATGCCTCTGCCGCGAGCCGCAGAAAGTGCGAGGCGAGCGGCGGTATGTCACCGCGCCGCTCGCGCAACGGCGGAAGCTGGATGGTGATGAGGTTCAGGCGATAGAGCAGGTCTTCGCGAAATTCGCCGCGCGCGACGAGGTCGGGGAGCGGCCGGTTCGTTGCCGCGATCACCCGCACGTCGACGGTGCGCGTCCTGCTCGAGCCGAGCACTTCGTACGTCCGATCCTGCAGCACGCGCAGCAGCTTCACCTGCGATGCGGCATCGAGCTCGCCGATCTCATCGAGAAAGATCGAGCCGCGGTCCGCGACTTCGAAGCGTCCCTTCCGGTCCTGCCGTGCGTCGGTGAACGCGCCGCGTACATGGCCGAACATCTCGCTCTCGAATAATGTCGACGAAACGCCGCCGAGGTTCACTTTCACGAACGTCGCGTTGCGGCGTCTGCTGTTGCGATGCACCGCCTCGGCGATCAGTTCCTTGCCGGTGCCGCTTTCGCCGGTGATCAGCACCGAGGCCTCGGTCGGCGCGATGCGGCCGACCAGATCGAGGATGCGCAACATCTTCGGATCGCTGCCGAGGATGTTCGAGAAATCGAATGCCTCGTCGAGCTCCGCGCGCGTCTTCATCCCGCCGGAATTCGCACGCATCTCCGCGAGACCGAGCGCCGTTTCGACCGACTGCACGACGTGCGCGTTCGACCACGGCTTCGTGATGAAGTCGGCGGCGCCGCGCCGCATCCCTTCGACGGCGAGCGAGATCGAGCCCCACGCGGTCATCAGGATCACCGGCACCCCTGGCGCTTCGTCGCGGATCGTGGTGAGGAGCTGCAGTCCTTCCTCGCCGGTCGTGCGGCGTGTGAAGTTCATGTCCTGAATGATGAGCGCCGGATGCTGGCGCCGCAGAACGTCGAGCGCCTCGGCCGGCGCGGGGGCCGTGACCGAGGCGTAGCCATGCTGCTTCAGGAGAAGAGAAAGCGAAGCGGCGATCGAGGCGTCGTCATCGACGATGAGAATCATTCGTAGCGCAGTGCCTCGGCCGGCTCCACCGTCGATGCCAGCCAGCTCGGGTATGCGCCGCAAAGTAGCGTGATCGCGTAGATCGTCGCAAGCGCCGCGAAGATGCCGATGGTGAAAACGTTCGGCGTCACGAATCGAAAGACGCCGAGCAGCGGCAACTGCATCACCAGTGCGACGCCAACGATCAGCGCGAGCGTCGTCAGCAGCGCGACCTCGCCGAGGATCTGCGCGCGGACGTTGCCCCGGCTCGCGCCGAGCGCGCGGCGCAGGCCGATCTCGCGCGTGCGCCGCGTGACCGTCTGCCACAACACGCCGGTCAGCCCGAGGGCCACCATCGAGATCAGGAAGAGACAGATGATGCCGAGCACGAGCACCGGTGCAAGGCGAAGTCGGAGGAACGCGTCGCGCGTCCGCGCCATGCGATGGATCTGGATGGTGGTATCGGGAGCGACGGCGTGCAGATGATTCACCAGCGTCTGCTCGAAGTCGGGCGGCGTATCGGGGCGCACCCGGACCAGCATGCTGCGCGGCAACATGCCGTCCGGTCGCGTCAGCGTCTTGCGGAAGAAGACCATGTTCTCGGCGGTCGGCGTGATCTCGCCGTCCTTTCGATACGGAGCGGCGACGCCGATCACGCGCTCGCTCTTGTCGAGCGTCCGGCCGACCGGATCGTCGTCGCCGAACATCGAGCGGGCGAGATCGGCATCGATGACCACCGGCTGGTACGCGAGGGCGTCATCCGCGGGCGAGAACCAGCGACCGCGCAGCATCTTCACGCGCATCACGTTCGCGAAGCCGTCGGTGACGTTGTCGCAGGTCGTCTCGAAGTGCCGGCCGTTGATCGTGCGCCCGCTTGCGAACGTGCCGTTGCCGTATGCCGGCGTGTCGGAGAGCGCGACGTCGACGATCTGCGGGAACGACTTCGTCTCGCGCATCAGGAGCTCGCTCACCGGCCGGTTCGGATCGTCGACGACGTCGAAGCTGACGTCTTTTCCCGAAAGGTTCAAGACCCAGACGTCGTGGTAGTCGAAGCCGAGCGGTTCGTGCCAGCGCAGCAGCAGCGACAACGCCATGGTGGCCACGGCGAAAACGACGGCGAAGGACGCGAAGATCTCGACGATCAGCAGGGCGTTCGTCCGCTTGCGATGCCAGACCAGTTTCAACAGGTGACGAATCATTGTGCACCTCCGCGGAGCGCGTTCACTGCATGAAGGCGGGACATCCGCCAGGCGGGATAGACGCCGGAGAAGATGCCGAAGAATGCCGCGAGGAGCACGCCGTAGAGCAGCACGTGGAAGTTCACCTCGAACCGCGCATTTGGGATGAGGCCGGAGCGATTGAGTCCGGCGATTCCCGCGGCCGCGGCAATGAGGGAGATCGCGCCGCCGATCAGCGTGAGGACGACGTTCTCGAAGACGAACTGCGTGACGAGCGCGCCGCGCGAGGCGCCGAAAGCCTTTCGCACGCCGATCTCCGAGGCCCGTTCCAGGATCCGGCTGAGGTTCAGCGTGATGAGGTTCAGCGCGGGGAGCGACATGAAGAGCAGGGCGCAGATGGCGAGAATGAGCTTCAGCCACGACGTGGCGTGATCGGTGTCCCGCATCGGCAGCACGTTGCGGGCGAATCCCTCGAACGGCGTGTCGAGCGAGCTGACGATCTTCGTGTACGTCTTCGGATCGCTGACCGGCATCCGCTTCACGCGTGCGGCAAACTCGTTCTTCAATCGGGGAATGTCATTCTTCGTACGAGCCAGGACGAGTCCGTTGTAGCCGCCCATGAACAGGTGCCGGTAGTCGGACGATCGCGCCGTCGTGTGCGGAACCCAGATGTCGGCCCAGGCGGCGATGCGGGTGAACGACACGCTCGGCACGACGCCGATGACGCGGAAGTTGCGGCCGTCGATCTCGATGCTCTGCCCGAGCGCGGCGCCCTTGTCGAAGAGGCGCTTGCGCAGATCCTCGCTGATCACGGCGACGAGCGCGCCGCGCTGCTCTTCGTCGGCGGTGAATGGGCGCCCTTCGATGAATCGGAAATCGAGAATGCGCCAGAACGCGGCGTCGGTCCGCTTCATCCGCGCGTCGTTGCGGCCGCCGTGGTAGATGGCGATGGGGATCGGCTCGGAGTACGCGGAGGCGGCCTCGATGCCTGGCAGCGTGTAGATGTAATCGTGGATGAGCCCGAAGCCGGGGTTCATCGTCCTGGAATTCTCCGGACCGGTCATCGATACGCGGGTGATGCCGAGGACGCGATCAAATCGAGACTCCGGATTGCGCGGCTCGAAGATGTCGTCGAGCACCGCGGAAGCGATGACGAGCACGACCAGCGTCATCGTCACGCCGAAGAGAGAGATGAAGGTGAAGACCTTCCGGCGTCCGAGGACTTTGAGGGCGAGTTTGAGGTAGCTGATCATCGTTGAACTCCTTAGTTAATGTGCAATTGCCCCTCATCCGCCTGCGGCACCTTCTCCCCGTGCGGCGGGGAGAAGGGCAACAAAGCTTGCGCTGCGCGAGTGCGTTGCCCCTCGCCCCGCGTTGAGCGGGGAGAGGGTGCCGCAGGCGGGTGAGGGGTCGTGCAAACTCGCTTACTCACGCCACCTGCCGGCCGTCGAACAGACGCACGATGCGGTCCGTCCGCTTCGCGAATCGTTCGTCGTGCGTGACCATCACCACGGTCGTGCCGCCGTTGCGGTTCAGGTCGTGGAGGATGGTCATGATCTCTTCGCCCATCTGCGAATCGAGGTTGCCGGTCGGCTCGTCGGCGAGGAGGATGTGCGGCTTGCCGACGATGGCCCGCGCAATGGCCACGCGCTGCTGCTGGCCGCCCGAGAGCTGCGTCGGAAAGTGATGCGCGCGCGACGCGAGTCCCACGGCATCGATCGCCGCGAGCGCGAGCTTCCGCCGTTCGGTCCCCGCGATGCTGCGATAGAGCAACGGGATCTCGACGTTATCGAGCACGGTGAGATCGGGCACGAGGTGGAAGCTCTGGAAGACGAAGCCGAGCTTCTCGTTGCGCAGGCGGGCCAGCGATTTGTCGCCCGCGCCGTTGATCTTCTTGCCATCGATCGCGAGATCGCCCGACGACGGCGCGTCGAGCAATCCGATCAGGTTGAGCAGCGTGCTCTTGCCGCAGCCGGATGGTCCCATCACGGAGACGAATTCGCCCGCCGTCACGTCCAGGTTGATGTTCTGCAGTGCCAGTGTTTCGACCCGCTCGGTGCGATAAAACTTGTCGATACTTTTCATTCGAATCATCTGCGTCCTCACCTCAGCCGGAGCTTCGTGACCCCGGCGTAATCGTTCATGTTGTTGATGACGACCTGATCGCCCTCGCGCAGGCCGCTGCCGGCTTCGAGCACTTCGTCGCCCGCCAGTCCCCAGCGGACCGGCGTCCGAATCAGCTCGTCGCCGCGGACGACGAACACCTCCTCGGATTCGCTCTGTCCGAGCGTTCCGCGCCGCACGCGGAGCACGCCGTCGTGCCGCCCGAGGATCACGAAGACGTCGACCCGTACGTTGTTGCGCAGCCGCGGATGCGACGGCTGATCGAGCACGACGTCGAACTTCGACGAGCCGTTCTCGATGCGCGGATCGATGCCGGAGATCGCACCGCCGAGGGTCGTCTGATCGTCGAGCTTCACGCGGACCCGCTGGCCGGGGGCGAGCGAAGCGGCGTGGATGTCGGAGATCGTCGCGGTGACGCGGAACGACGAGAGGTCGGCGATGCGCGCCACGACGTCGCCGCGGCGGATGGTCGCGCCGGCATCCTGCACGATCGAGGTGACGACGCCGTCGCGATCGGCGTGCATCATCGCCAGGCCGAGCTGGCGGATCGATTCATCGTGATCGTTCGACAGCGTCCGCAGCTCGAGGTTGAACGCCGCCAGCTCCGCGTCGCGGCCGTGTTGCGCGCGGATGACAGCCTCGCGTAATTGCGCGAGCTCGATCTCGCTCTTCTTGACAAGAGTCTGCGCGGCGAGGAGATCGCTCTCCGACGAGAGCCCTTCGCGGTGCAGCGTCTCGTTCTGGCGCGACTTGTAGCGGGCGATCTCGAGGTCGAGGTTCTTCTGCGAGATCTGCGCGTTCAGTCCGGCAATCGTCTCGTCCGATTTGAGGCGCGCCTGTTCCAGCTCGGAGCGCTTCTGCTTGATCCGATCCTCGAGCCGCTCGACGTCGAGCCGCGACGCCGAGGTGTCGAGCGCCACGAGCTCGTCCCCCGCGTGCACGCGATCGCCGGCACGCCGCACGAGGCGCAGCACGCGCGCCTCGACCGGGGAGGAGACCACCTGCTCGACCGCCGGCATGATCGTGCCGGCCGCCTGCAACGTGCTGTCGACCGAGCCGCGCTCGACACGAGCGAACTGCAGGTCGGCGCGGCGAAGGGAGGGGCGAAGCCACTGCACCGTTGCCGCGACAGAGAAGGCGATCGCGGCCAGCGCGATGACCGTGCCGCCGATCCGCCGCGTGGTGCGGCGGCGGCGTTCTGATTCAGGAATGTCGCGATCCATGCCTGGCACTTATCGCGAACGATGTGCCAGGTTAGGTCGCGTAGAATCAATGAGTTACGAGTGACGTGGTGTCCGCTTGCGAGCAGTGGTGTCCGGAATCGGACATCTCGTCGCTTGTGGCACGCCCCCTCATCCGGCCTTCGGCCACCTTCTCCCCGCTCGTAGCGGGGAGAAGGGCAACGCACTCGCGCAGAGCAAGCCTTGTTGCCCCTCTCCCCGCGGCGAGCGGGGAGAGGGTGCCGAAGGCGGGTGAGGGGCTTGTGCTACAACTGCGGCACGTACGTCGGATCGCCTGTCAATGCATCGATGATCGACCCGTACGCCGTCACCCGCCCCGATCCCGAGATCACCTTGATCGAGACGCGGCCGTTGTAGACCGTCCCCGCGTTGAACACGCTCATCGGGAACTGCACGAACGCGTTCGCATCGAGCGGCACGGTGTAGACCGGCGTGACCTTCGAGTCGGGGAGGAAGAGCGTCACCTCGACCGTTGCCGGCTGGCCGCTCGTCTCCGCGAGGCCGATGTTCGTCCGGTAGCGGTCCGACTGCTCGAGTTGCAGCAGCTGCAGCGAGCGCTCGCCGTTGCCGACGGCATCGTTCGGCGTCACGCCCGGGATGAACTGCCCGAGCGTCCCCTCGGTCGTCCGGTTGTACGTGCGGGCGCTGGTGATCAGCGACGACGTGTTGACCGTCGAGATCGAAAGCGCGCCGCCGCTGTCGCCGTTGATGCCGAACTGCGACTTGAGGATGTCGTCGAAGGCCGCGACTTCGCCCGCCTTCAGCGTGAGCGTCAGCGCTTGTGATGCGCCGAGGTTGCCCGGCATCGGGACGTAGGTGAGTGTGGCCGTCGCGTCGGTCGAGCCGGCGTTGTAGACGCGGACGTCGCTCCGCCAGTTCGCGAAGCCGCTGTTCAGCGCGGCGATGCCGGGGAGGACGTAGCGCTTCGCCGCCACCGACGACTTGAGCACCGGCGAGACGAGGAGCGGATCGTTGGTCAGGTTGTCGATCGTCGACGCGTACGCCGTCACCTTGCCGGTCGACGACGTGACCTGGATCTCGACGCGGCCGTCATCGAACGTGAGGCCGTTGTTGAAGAAGTAGTTGTTCTGCACGTAGCTGCCGGGGTCGAGCTTCTCCGGAATCTCCGCGAGGAGGTTGTTCTTGTCGTCGAAGACGCGCATCAGCACGGTGGCCGCCTGGCCGGAACCCTCGACCAGTCCGATGTTCGTGCGGAATGCGGATGACGCGGCAACCTGCTGCAGCGAGAGGATGCTGGCCAGCGAGCCCGACGCCTTGTTGATGAACTTCGCGTACGGAATGGCCGAGATGAACTGCCCGAGCGTGCCGCCGTCCGGCTTGACGTTGTAGGTCCGGCTCGAGGCGACGGTGACGCTGTTCACGCCGAGCGATGACGGCGAGACGCTGCTGGCGAAGCTGCTGCCGCTCGTGCTCGTTGTCAGCGGCCGGATCTCCAGCGTGCCTGAGCTGATGCTGGAGCCGAAGAAGCTGGAGAGGATGTCGTCCAGCGCAGTGGTCGCTCCCGGCTCGATCTCGATCGTCGTCGAGCTGCCGGTCTGCGTGCCGTCGGTGGCCGCGGGCGTGAAGTTCAGCGTGTACTTCATCGTCTGCGCCGAGACGTTCGCCACGCGGACGTCGGACTGGAAGTTGGAGTTGTTCGCGCCGTTGGTGTGCGCGACGCCGGGGATGATCAGCGAGTCGGCCTGCGGCGTGTTGCGCGGCACAGGTGAGACCGGCGTGACGACGCTGACGGAGATCGGGACCGACGTCACTGCCGAACCGTTGCTCCCCTTCTTTCCGGAGCTGCCGTAGGTGATCTGCACGGTGCCGGTGTTCGTGCCGAGGTTGAGCGTGCCGGGGGCGGCGGTGAGGGTCAGAGTGATGCCGGCCGGTCCGATGGTGCCCGACGACGGCGTGACGGTGAGCCACGGCTTGTCGGTCTTCGCGGTGAACGGCGTCGGCGTCTCGAATCCCGGCAGGGCGATCGTCTGCACGACGTTCCCCTGTTCGCCAGCCTCGGTGCTCGACTTCGCCGACTTCGCATCGGCGTTGGGCGGCATCACGATGACCGCGACGACGTCCGACCACGGGCCGGCGTCATCGCTGCAGGAGCTGATGCCGCGGACGCGGTAGATGTACGGCGTCGGCGTGGTGACGGTGTAGCTGAAGCTCTTCGAGAATTCGTTTTCGGTGAAGGTGGTCGGATTCGAGAAGTCGGTCGAATTCGATTGCTGCAGTTCGTAGTGACCTGTGTTGACCAGCGGCGTCCAGCGGACGGTGAATGTCGCGCCCGATTGCACCTGGCCGACGACGCGCGCCGCCGGTTTGTCGGGCGTGCGGCAGGGCGGCTGGGTCTTCAGCACGTTGAAGCCCGAGACCGCGGAGAAGGTCGATGGGCATCCGGCGAATCGCGCCTCGACGAACCAGCGCGTGATGCCGCTCGGCACATCCGCGGTCACATGCGCCTCGGTCGACGAAGCAACGACCGACGGCTGATCGGTGCCCTGCTGGATCCAGACGTTGTAGCCGGCCGCGCCTGCGACCGCGGTCCACGCGAAGTGCACAGGGGAGAGGACGTCGAGCTCGCCTTCTTCGGGCGCGAGGAGGACCGGCCTGCGGTGATCGCAACTCGTCTGGGTCGAGACGGTGAAGCTGAAATGCGCCGACTCCGCGGGATCGCATCCGCCGATGAAGGCCAGGACCCACCACTCGATCCGGCCATCGGGGAAGTTGTGCTTGAGCGTCGTGTCGCTTTGCGTCGTGCCGATCGCGGTCGGCGCGCCGTCGCCCTGGCGCGCGAAGACGACGTAGCCGCCCGCGCCGGTCAGCGGATTCCACGACAGCGTGACGGGCGAGGTGAGGTTCTTCGTGCCGTCGGCGGGCGAGACGAGCTGCGGCTTGTCGTCGCGGCAGTTCTGCGAGCGCTCGACCGTGAAGACCGCGGTCGGCGATTGCGTCGACGGACAGTTGCGGAAGATCGCCTCGACGTACCACTCGTAGTTGCCGGGAGGGAGCGGCTGCGTGAACGACGTGTCGGGTGTCGACGCGACGAGGTGCGGCGTCCCGCCGTTGAGCGAGACGTAGAGCCGGTACTCGACGGCGTTCGGCACGCTCGACCAGAGGAAGCCGACAGGCGATGAGACGTTGCTCGACTTGTCGGCGGGCGAGACGAGCGACGGCGCATCGTTCGCGCAGCGGGGAGTCGTGTTCGTCACGATGAAGGTCGCATGCGTGGACGAGACCGGCGGACAGTTCTCGAACAGCGCGTCGACGAACCAGCTGTAGGTCGCCGCCGGAAGCTCCCGCGTGAGCGACACGTCCTTCGTCAGCGCGACCTCGGCGAACGGCTGGTTGTTCACCGCGAGCCAGAGCCGGTACGCGACCGCGCCGCTGACGGTGCCCCACTGGAACGTGACTTTGTCGGCGGTCAGGTTCGCGAGCGGTGCGACGAGCGCCGGCGCCGCGTGGCCGTCGCAATTCGCCGCCCGCGGCACGGTGAAGTGACCGGTCGAGGTGAGAATCGCGGGACAGTTGGCGAAGAGCGCCTCGACGTACCACGAGCCGTTGCCGCTCGGCACGGAGATCGTGGCGTGCGTGTCGGTCGTGCGCGCGACGATCGCCGCCGCGCCGTTGTCCAAAGCCGCCCAGAGCCGGTAGACCGTCGCGCCTGCGACCGGGCTCCATTGGAACGTGACCGGCGAGGTGACGGTCGCGCCGTCAGCGGGCGAGATGCGCGAGATCGTTCCGTTGCACGTGTTCGTGCTGGCGAGCGTGAAGTGGAAGACGCTGGAGCGAATTGGATCGCATCCGGGGAAGATCGCTTCGACGAACCATGCGGTCGTACCGGCCGGCACGGAGTGTGTGAGCTTGCTCTCGGTCGATGTGCCGATCGGCGTCTGATTGGCGTCGGTGCCGGCGTAGACGACGTACGCGATGGCGCCGGTGACGTCGGACCAGTCGAAGTCGATCACGATCGGCAGATTCGAGGCGCCGTTTGCGGGGGAGATCAGTGTCGGAGCGGCATTCGACGAGCACGACCGGCCCGACGTGACGGTGAAGGTCGCGCGCGGCGAGACCGTCGGCGGGCAGTCATCGCCGAACTTCGCTTCGACGACCCACGAGAAAGTGCCGGCGGGGAGCGGGATGGAAAGCTGCGTGGATGTCGTGACGCCAAGCACGACGGACGCGGTGGCGTTGTAGGAGGCGATCACGACGTACGACTTCGCGTTCGCGACCGCGCTCCATTGCAGCGTCACCGGCGAGCTGAGGCCGGTCGCGCCGTCGGTGGGGGCGACGATGGCCGGCGTGGCGGGGTTCAGCGGACAGCCGGTCGTGGTGAAGTGGAAGTGCTGCGAGGCGATGGTCGGACAGTTGTCGAAGCTCGCCTCGACCCACCACTCGATCGACAGGCCGGGGATGGTCACCGTCAGCTCGCTCTCGGTCGTCGAGCCGATTGCCGCGGCCGTTCCGCCATCGACGGACACGAAGACGCGGTAGCTCGTCGCGGACGGCGCGGGATTCCAATCAAACTCCACCGGATTCTCGACGCCTTGCGCGCCATTTGCCGGTGACACGAGCACCGGCGCGAGCGTCGGGCAGCTGTTCGTGGCGGTGGAGAAGGTGAAGTGCTGCGAATTGACGTCGGGGCAGTTCGAGCCGAAGAGCGCCGACACCCACCAGGTCACGCTGCCGCTCGGAATGTTCGAGGTGACGAAGCGGGTGGCGTCGTTCGTCGATCCGAGGAGGACCGTCGTGCCGTTCGACGCGGCGAAGATCTTGTAGCCGACCGCACCGCTGACGGCGTTCCAGTTGAAGGTCACCGGCACGGTCACGTTCGTCGCGCCGTTGGCGGGCGAGACGAGCACCGGCGCGGTTGTCGGGCAACTCGAGGCGGTGACGGTGAAGCGCGCCGCCTGCGAGTTGGTCGACGCGCAGCCGGCGTCGAAGTTCGACCGGACGTACCAGACGTACGAGCCGGACGGGAGCGATTTCGTCAGGCTGCTGTTGCCGGCCGACGCGTTGCCGGCGTTGGTGAAGTTCGCGCCGTTGTCGTTCGAGACCATGACGTCGTACGAGAGCGCGGAGGCGACGCCGATCCAATTGAAAGTCACGTTGCTGGTCGACGGAATCGATGCTCCCTCGGCCGGCGACGTGAGGTTCGCCGTACCGGTGGGGCAGCTGCGAACGGTGAACGTGAAGGTCGAGTTGCTGCGCGTGGAGAGCTGGCTGCTGCACGACGGATAGGCGTCGACGTTCCAGTAGTACGTCCCCGGCGCGAGCGGCTGCGGGACGTACGACGTGCCGGTGATCAATGGATCGTTGGGCGTGCTCTGCGGCGGATTGGTCGTGCCGATGTGGACGATGTACTTCGCCGCGTTGGCCGCGCCGTTCCACGACAGTTGTGGTGTGGAGCCGGTGGTGAGGTTGTTCGGCGAGCGGAGGTCGAATGAGCCGGGAGCGCTGCAGGCCGCTGCAGTCGTGAAGCTCCCGCACGAGGAGGTGGTGTTCGGACAATTTGTATTGGACCTCTTCGCCACCACGCGCCAGCCGTACGTCGTGCCGGCGGTGAGCTGCGGTGGATTGAACGAGGTGGTGGCGGACGTGGCCAGCTGCCCATTGACGCCGCAGGCGCCGTTGGCGGCCGGGCTCCAGTAGATGTCGTAGCTGTCGGCGTTGTCGACGGAGGTCCAGGTGAAGGTCGGGTTCAGGGAGACGTTCGTCGCGCCGTTCCCGGGCGACTGGAGCCCCGGGTTGGCGGTGAGGCATCCGACGGTGAACTGCTTGATGGCAGCCGGGACGACGTCGGAGCAACTGCTTTTCTTTGTCTTGACGGTCCAGGAGAACTGCCCCGCTGTGTTGAACATGACGGTGCAGCTGGTGCCGGTCTGGTTCGAGCAGGCGACCGTCGTCGAGTTGATGTTTGGTCCGACGACCACATCGTAGGTAACGCCCGACACGGCCGAGGCGGTCCAGGTGAACGTGACGTTGGAGCCGAGCGCGAAAGCAGCGCCATCAGGACCGGTCGGCTGCGCCGCGTTGGCATTCGTCGGACACTGCCCGAAGAGAGCCGGCGCGGCGATGAAAAAGACCACGAGGCAACACAGACGACGAAGCATGAGAGCTCCTGCCGAGACTTTTGAATGGATATCGCTCAGCTACCTGACTGAACAAGGTAACGAAGCGTTGACACGATGTCGGTGAGGGGGGTCACGAAAGGAGTGCGGCGGCCATGCCGCCGCTGGGTTTCGACAACCGCGGCCATGCCGCGGTTGCGACGGCATGGCCGTCGCGGTGGAAAAGCAGCGGCGGCATGGCCGCCGCACTCCAGCGCCTACCGGTACTTATTCGCCCCCGTATTGAAGAGCACCACCACATCATCCGGGCGGATGTCGCCGCGCGCGGTCAGCATCTGCAGCGCCGCGAGGCCCGCTCCTGCCTCCGGTCCGGCGTCGATACCTTCGCGCGTCCGGATCTCCGCGGCGGCCGGCTCGATCGCATCCTCGGCAACGGCGATCGCGCCGCCGCCGGAGTCGCGCAACGCGCGCAGCATGAGGCGGTCGCCGATCGCGCGCGGGACGCGGAGGCCCCAGGCGCTGGTCTGCGGCGACTCCCACTCCGGCGCGGTCTCGAGCTGCTGGTCGAAGGCGCGGACGATCGGAGCACAGCCGGCCGACTGGACGCTCCACATCCGCGGGCGCTCGCTGCCGATCCAGCCGAGGCGCTCCATCTCGTCGAACGCCTTCCACATCCCGATCAGGCCGGTGCCGCCGCCGGTCGGGTAGAGGATCACGTCCGGCAGGCGGCCGAGGTCTTCGAGGAGCTCGTAGCCCATGATCTTTTTGCCCTCGACGCGGTACGGCTCCTTCAGCGTCGAAAGGTCGAAGCCGCCGGTCTCGCCGAGGTATTGGGCCACGCGCTTGGCGGCGTCGGTGATCACGCCCGCCACCAGCTCGACCTGCGCGCCGTAGCTGCGGCATTCATCGATGATCGACTGCGGCGTGTCGCGCGGCATCGCCACGAAGACCGGCAGGCCGGCGCGGGCTCCGTACGCCGAGAGGGCGGCTCCGGCGTTGCCCGCGGTCGGGGCGCCGAGGCTCTTCGCGCCGAGCTTTCGGGCCATCGTCACCGCCACCGCCATGCCGCGCGACTTGAACGAGCGGGTCGGGTTCTTCGACTCGTCCTTGATGTAGACGTTCGGCATCGTGCGCGACGGGAGCAGGGGAGTGATCCCTTCGCCAAGCGTGACGATCTCGCTCTCGTCGATCGGAGGAAGGACCTCCCGATAGCGCCACATATTCGCCGGCCGCGAGCCGATCTGCTGGCGCAACTCCGGACGCCGAGAGAGATCGTAGAGCGCCAGAATCGGCGCTCCACACTGATGACAAACGTTAATCAACGCATCGGTCGGATAGTCGGAGGCGCAACGTGAGCAGGCGAGTTTCATCGGGGCGTACGATACCCTCAGTCGGCCCGCCTACTGCCCGGTCTTCGTCACATCCTTCTGAAACTGATCCATGTTCTTCTGGGCCTCGCCCGGCTTGTCCTCGTATTTCGCGACCTCGTTCGTGAGGGCGTTGAGGGCGTTCTCGTACTTCGAGAGGAGCTGGCGGTTGTAGGTGACGGCCGACTCTTCGGTCTGCGGCTTCATCTCCTGGCGTGACTTCTCCATGTTCGCCAGCATCTCGCCATACATCTTCTTCGACTGCTCGTCCTTCGCCTCGTCGTACGACTTCTTCATCTGCTGATAGCTGGCTTCCATCGAGGCGTTCATTGCCTTGGTGGTCTGGTCGGTCATCGCCGAGACGCTGGCGGCAAGGATCTGACTCTTCACCCAGAGGTACTCCTGCGTGTTGTAGTGGAGATCCTTGGCGGCCCGGATGTCGGCGGTGACCATCTGCGCGGCGGCTCCGATGGTCTTGAGGCCTTCCATCATTCCGGAGATGGAGTGTTCCCCTTCCTTCTTCGCCGCGTCGGCATGCTTCTGCGCCTCGGCCTTCGCCACCTGCGCGATCTGCTTCTCGTGGTCGCGCACTTTCAGATACATCTGCACCTGGGCATCGGTCAGCCTGCCGTCGGCGGGCGGCGTGTACTTGTCGTCGGCTACTTCCTTCATCAGATCGACCGTGCCGCGCTTCTCCAGATCCTGCTGGATCGAGGCCTTGTCCATCGCCTCTTTGGCCTTGCATCCGGTCAGGGAGAGAGCGGCACACACAACGACTGCGAGAGTTCTACGCATTGGATTTCCTCCGTTGATTTGAAATGAGTTAGTCAAGCTGTGCGCGGACGCGAGCAGCAAGTGCATCGAGCTCGCCGAGGATCGACTCCAGCGCGGCGCGACGTTCTTTGTTCACGACATCGAGCCGCGCGTGCAGCGCGGCGACTTCCGCTTCGAGCTCGGCGACGAGCTCTCCGTCACCGCCGTCGCTGGAGACAATCGGGGAAGCCTCCGGCTCGTCCATGACCGCGACGGCCACCGGCGGCTCTTCGATCGCCACCATCTCGTCGGCACCGAGCTCTTCCACCTCGTCCGCTTCCTCGAGGATAGGAATGGCAACTGTCCCGCTGATCGTAGCCGGACGCTCGCGTCCCTCGGACAGCAGTTGCTCGAGCGACACTTCCTCCATCTTCTCGTAGCCGATCTCCAGCGGCGCCGAGTCGGGGAAGGGAACGGAGTCGGCGAACGGGTTGATCTCCGGCAGCGCGAGTGGTTCCGGCTCGGGCTCCGGCGGAGGAGGCGCCTTCGCCTCGACCTTCGGTGCCGGTGCGGGCGCCGGCTTCTTCTTCTCGAACGGCTCGTTCTTGCCCTTGAGCCGCCCCAGGAGATGCTTGGCCGTGATCTTGGAGACCAGCCGGAACGTCTCCATCACCCCTTCGCCTTTGAGGGCCGACGCTTCCGTGTAGGGATAGCCTTCAAATCCGAGCGTTTGCTGCAGATTCTCGATCGGCAGGACGCCGGGCAGATCGCGTTTGTTGAACTGAATCACGATCGGCGTGTCGTTCGGATCGATTTGATTCTGCTCGAGGTTCTCCATCAGATTCTTGAAGCTCTCGCGGGTCGACTCGACCATCGACGGCTGCGAGTCGGCCACGAACACGACCGAATCGGCGCCTTTCAGCACCAGCTTGCGCGTCTCGTTGTAGAAGACCTGGCCGGGAACCGTGTAGAGCTGGATCTTGAGGTTGAAGTTCCCGACTTTGCCGATGTCGACAGGGAGGAGATCGAAGAAGAGCGTGCGATCGGTCTTCGTCGCGAGAGACAGCATCTTCCCTTTTTGCGCAGGGTCGAGCTTGTCGAAGATGACCATCAGATTCGTGGTCTTGCCGCAGAGACCCGGGCCGTAATACACGATCTTGGCCGTCATCTCACGGGTAGCGTGGTTGAACAGAACCATGAGAATTAACCTCAGCGGTGCGCGAAGTTTGAAAAACGAGTATCGCACATCGCGTTGAGCATCAGCCAACCACTACAATCCCCGCGTGTACGACGACCCGGTGGAGATCCCGATCGAAGACACCCTCGATCTCCATCCCTTCCAGCCCAAAGAGATCCCTGACGTGGCCGGCGAATACCTGCGCGAGGCGCGCGCACGCGGCTTGCGTCAGGTGCGGCTGATCCACGGCCGCGGGATCGGCGTGCAGCGGGAGCGGATCCACGCACTGCTGCGCTCGCTCGACTTCGTGGAGTCGTTCATCGACGCCGATCCGTCGGGCGGTGGATGGGGAGCGACCGTCGTCTTGTTGAAATGAGGGATATGTCCACACTTTTCGAAGAGTTGAGCCGCGTCACGACCTACGACTACAGCGAGGAGGACGTGCGCGGTTTCGAGTTGCTGCACGAGGAGATCCGCGCGCTGAAGAAGGAGCGCAACGCCGTCATCGTCGCCCACAACTACTACCGCGCCGAGATCCTCAAGGTCGCCGATTTCGTCGGCGATTCGCTGGAGCTGGCGCTGATGGCGGCGAAGGTACGCGACGCCGACGTGATCGAGTTCTGCGGCGTCCACTTCATGGCGGAGACGGCCAAGATCGTCAATCCGTCGAAGACCGTCCTGCTGCCGAACCTCCTCGCCGGATGCCAGCTGGCCGACTCCGCGCCGGCCGAGGATCTGAAAGTCCGGATCGAGGAACTGAAGCGGCAGTACGACGACCTCGCGGTCGTCAGCTACGTCAACACGACCGCCGCGGTGAAGGCGCTTTCCGACATCATCGTGACGTCGGGGAACGCGGAGAAGGTGGTCCGGACGCTGCCGAATCGAAACATCCTTTTCGTCCCCGACCGCAATCTCGCCCGCCACGTCGCCGACCAGGTGCCGGAGAAGAACATCATCCCGTGGGAAGGCTTCTGCTATGTGCACCAGCAGATCACCCCGCAGGAGATCGGCCGGATCAAGGAAGCAGATCCGGAGCTCGTGATCCTCGTCCATCCCGAATGCCGCAAGGACGTCGCCGACCTGGCGAACGCGGTGCTGTCGACCTCAGGGATGGTGCGCTACGCGAAGGAAAATCCCGCCAAGCGCTTCCTCGTCGTCACCGAATGCGGCCTCTCCGACCGCCTGGCGATGGAAGTGCCGGACAAGACGTTCCTCAAGGGCTGCAAGCTCTGCACGTTCATGAAGGTGACGACGCTCGAGGACGTGCGCGACTCGCTCCGCGATCTGAAGTACGAGATCGAAGTGCCGGAGGAGATTCGCGTGCCGGCGGATCGGGCGCTGCAGAGGATGTTCGAAGCGACCCAACGTTAGACAGCAGACAGCAGACTTCCAGGAAACTCCCTGTGTTCATGGGATTTTTCGCTCGTGGCGCAAGCCCCTCATCCGCCTGCGGCACCTTCTCCCCGCTCGTCGCGGGGAGAAGGGCAACAAGGCACGTGCCTCGCGAGAATCTGGTTTGTTGCCCCTCGCCCCGCGACGAGCGGGGAGAGGGTGCCGCAGGCGGGTGAGGGGCCGTGCCACGAGCGACACTCTTCCATCTGGCGGGGTTTCTTGCCCTCAGTCGCGTCGCGTGCGACGTCCCGAGCTCGGGATAGCAGACAGCAGGAGGGCGGGTGGGCCTGCTGTCCGCTGTCTGCTGTCAGGCACCTATTCGAACACCTCCACAATCTCACTGTTGAGCGCGAACCTCACGTTCTTGCCTAGCGCCAGGAACTGCGCCGCGGACGGCTCCTTGTGCAACAGGTCGAACCACGCCGGGCTGGCGAACTGCACGCGCCGCACGTTCTGCTGATTCGATGACTGCACCTTCGAGTCGACCCAGTTGTTCCCGATCTGATAGACCGCCCGGCCCTGCACGTTTCGCGATGCGGCGTTGAGGTTCTGCATCCGCCCGGCGCCCTGATTCGTCTGCGCCAGGTTCTGCGCGTTCTTCATCGCCTCGACGTCCTTGCTCGCCTGCACGCTCGGCGCGCCGGCAGTGGCGCTCATCGCGTCGTATTCACTCTTGAGCGCGGCGCGCGGCGCGGCGGGGATGGCATTGAGCGTCTGATTCTCGCGGCTGACACGCACCCGCTCGTCCTCCATGATCAGGTAGCTCGTGTACGGCGTGACGATGCCGAACTTCCGCGCCAGCTCCGTCACTTCGTCGACGAGCTCCTTCTCCTGACCGTGCAAACGGATCTGATCGAGCAGATAGCCGATCCTTTGCGCAGCCCAGAGCGGCGCGATCAGCTCATTCCCATCCTCGTGCCGCCGGAACGTCGTGACGTACGGGATGCTGACGCGTTTTCCGTCGACGGTGCCGGTCAGCGTGACGTTCGAGCCGGTGCCGCTGTAGCGCCCGAAGACCGTCAGCTGCGTTCCTTTGAAGAGATCGGGCAGATCGCGCGGATACCTCTGCGTGACGCCGAGTCCGCGATCGAACTCCAGGCTCAGATCGACCATCACCGGCGACTTGATCTTCTCGAAGAAGCTCGAGACCGGCACCTCGAGATCCTCTTTTTCGCTCACGTAAGTCCGCGCCGCGCGCGTGGCCTCGGTGAGCTTGTCGAGGAAGTGCGTGTTGAGATCGTCGCCGACGCCGAACGTGAAGATGCGCAGATGTTCCGTGTTCGCGTCGCGCACCCGCCGGACCAGCTTGTCTTCGTCCGTCTCGCCGACCGTCGGCTTGCCGTCGGTGATGAAGATGACGACCTTCGGTCTGCTCGATCCTCCGTTGTTCGATTTCAGCGCCAGCGTCAGCGCCTCCTCGGTATTCGTCCCGCCGATCGCACGCAAACCATCGACGTATTCGCGCGCCCTTCGGACGTTCTCCCGATCCGCGACTTCGAGTCTTCCGAACAACGCGTCGGCCTCGGTGGAGAAGCGGATGACGTCGAACCGATCGTCCGGATTCAGATTCGAGAGACAGAAGCGGAGTGCCCGTTTCGCCTGCGCGATCTTGTCGCCCGCCATGCTGCCGGAGACGTCGAGCACGAACGTGATGTCCTTCGGCAGCGCCTTCTTCCCCGAGTCGTACGCAGGCGTCACCGTCAGCAGGAAGTAACCGTTCTCGCCCGGCGGGCGATGGCAGAGCATCGAGAAGCCGACGCCGTTGTCGTCCGCGCTGTAGTAGAGCGTGAAGTCGGTGTCGGGCTTCGTCCGCTTCGCTTCGAATCCGATGACGGCGCTCTTCGAGCCGCGGCGCCGGATCTCGACCTCGTGCGTAGGGCAGAAGATCGTCTTCAGTCCATGCTCCGCTTCGAGATCGACGCGGATCGAGACGTCATCGAGCGGCGCGGCGGAGAACTTCTCGGTGTTCAGCGGATAGGTGTAGCGAAAGAGTCCGGAGTCGGCGCCGACGACCTCGGAGTACGACAGTTTCACGCGCTTCGTGCCGCGCGGCTCGATCGGAAAAATGCGGACTTTGAACGCGCCGTTGCCGAGGTATTCGAGGAGGGCCGGATCGCGCATCTTGCGGACGATGTCCTCGTAGATGCCGCGCGCCTTCGCCGCGTCGAGCAGCTCCGCGTGCAGCACCTTGCCGTCGACCTCCATCGCGAAGTCGCGGATCACCGCTCCCTTCGGCAACGGAAAGATGTAGACCCCTTCGAGCCGCGCATTCGTCGGATTGACGAACTCCTGATCGATCGTCGTCTTCGCCACCGAGTCGCGGATGCTGACGTCGACGTGGTGATACCGCACCGCCAGCGGGAACGGATCGCGCACCGGTGCGGGCGTCGGAATCACGATCATCCCGTCCGCAAGCGCGGCGAAGGAAAGGAGTGCGGCGGCCATGCCGCCGCTGATTCTCACCAGCCGCGGCCATGCCGCGGCTACAAAGCTACGCACCATCGAGATCGCGCTCACGGGAACTTGTACCCCTGCTTCGTGCCGACGTCGCGCACGGCGGAGATCACCGCGGCATCGAGTGTGTTCGCTCCAGCGGGCGCCTTCTTCATTTCCGCGGCGACGTACTTCTTGCGATCCTGGTCGAGCTTCTTGATCTTCGTCTGGATCTCGGCGCGCTTCTTCGCGTTCTCCGCGACGTACGTTTTCCGCTGCTCGGGCGTCATCTTCTTCATCTCGGTGGGGAGGTCTTTCGCGGGAACCTTCTCGAGATCGACGACTCCTTCCTTTGTCGCATCGACGAGGTCCCAACCCGTGTTCGAGTAGACCGCCTGGGCCTTCGCCACCTGGCGTTCCACGTTGGCCGTGGGGGCGGCGGCGGCGAGGTTCGCATCCTGCGCTCCCTGTCGCGCCGCGCCCGCTTCACCCGCGCGGCCGTAGCTGATGTAGGTCTTGTTCAGCTGCATCCCGAGCTCGGCGATCTCCTTGTCCTGCGGCGCCGGGATGTCGGCCACCTGCGAGTTCTGATCGATCGACATGAAGCGGCCGTCCGCGAGGTCGGCGCCGTCTTTCCAGTTCGTTCGGATCCCTTCCTGCTTGTCGCCGCAGAAGATGGTGTTGACGATGATCCCGTTCGCGATCGCGTTTTTACAGGCGCCGTGAAAGTCGACCTTCCCCTGCGTGAATTCCTCGTTGCCGGCGATGAAGATCAGCTTCATGTCATTGGGGGAGCGACTCCAGTTCAACCCCTTCGTCGCTTCGGCGATGACCTGGCCGCAATACTCCGACCCGCCGTTCGTCCGCAGTGCGAACAGCTCCTCGGACACACGATCGAGGTCCGTCGTCAGCGGCAGGACTCGGCGGATGAAGCCGTCTTCGGATGAGATTCCGTCGTTGCCGTACTCGTACAACGCGACCTGCAGATCGGCGGAGTGGCCATCCCGCTTCGCGGTCGCCAGCTCGTTCACCACGCGCCACAACTGCTTGCGCGCCTGATCGATGAGCCCGTCCATGCTCCCGCTCGTATCGAGCAGAATCGCGACCTGGATGACCGGTTTGTGCTGAGTGATTGCGAATGCCGGCTGCACGAGGGTGAGGGCGAGAATCAACCCGGAGACAAACTTCATGGCGGCGTCCTCCGTTTCAACCTTAGACGTAGAAGGAGGGAAGGAAAGAAACTACGTGCAGCTCAATTGATACACGGCTGTGACATCGGCTCGAGCTCGGCTCTCGTGATCCCGATCAGACGCCGCGGCGACCAATCACTTTTCGCCACAAATTCGACGTACAGGCTCTTGTGCCCCGATGCGGTCGGAACGTACGCCATCACGCTCCCACGGCCATTCGTTGCCGAGTCACTGCTGAACCAAACGAACGCCGCTTGAGGCAGCAGGACATCGACATCGCGTCTGAAGTTCGCTTTGGACGTCTGCGCGACGTGCAGCGCCTGATGATCCGGAATGCGAACGTAATCGTCCTCGTGGAGCTTGAATCGCGCTTCCTCGATCACGCGTCCCGGCACGAACGGGGGGATGACGAGCTCTTCGCGGTAGGAGACGCCAAACGCTCCGAGCATCTTGCCCGCGAACCCGAGCCACCTCTCACCAAACCAGTTCCTGATCCGGACCAGATAGAGCTCGGACGGCCGCGCCGCGACCGCAAGCGTGATGATCGTCTCTACGCGTTGGACGAATTCGCCGGAGTCGGAGGCGGTGCGTTCAACGAAGGGCATAGGGCCACGATCGTACATCGTTGATGCTCCGATGCTGGACCGCCCTCGTGCGGCGAAGCCGCACTGCACTTTTGCCGGGGGTGCGGAGAGCACCCCCGGATGCAGGGATGCGATCGGTCGCGTGCCGCGACAGCGGCACTGCAAATTAAGCTTGACCGATCCGTTCCGGTGCCGCTGTCGCGGCACGTCGAGCGCCCCCTCTGATCCGGGGGTTCATTCGCGAACGAATGAACCCCCGGCCAAGATGCATTGCCGCTTCGCGGCAACTGGGGCACATTCGTCGCTCACTTGCAGATCAACTGATATACGCCCGTCACGTCGTCGTACACGTCATCGAGATCCTGCTTGATCTTCACGACGATCTTCTGGAACTCGGGGTCGCTCTGCATCGACGCGAGCCAGGGGTGTTTCACGAGCTGGTACCAGGAGTGGTTGCCGAGGTCGTACGAGGTCTTGAGCCACTTCATCGTGTTGTCGCGATCGCCCAGCCGCGCGTAGATCAGGCAGATGCGGAGGGCGGCCCAGTGATAGCGCTCGCCGTCGGCTTCGATCATCTTGATGTATGCGATCGCCGTCGGGCGGTCACCGCGGTCGGCTGCGATCATCCCCTTGAGGCCCTTGCCGAGGTAGCTGCCGGGGACGAGCTGAAGGACGCGATCGGCTTCCTTCTCCGCTTCGCCGTCGCTGCCGCGGAGGATGAACGCCAGCGCGCGGACATCGTGTCCCGCGACTTCGGTGTTCTTGCTCGCCAGCGCGAACTCCGCGTTGCGCAGCGCGCCTTCGGGATCGAGGACGTTCACGTTCCAGTAGGCGCGCGTCTTCGCCTCATTCGACGACGGATCGATCGCCACCAGGCGGTCGAATGTGCACTTCGCCTGCGTCGTCTCGCCAGTGGCGACGAAGTAGTTCGCCAGTTGCTGCAACGCCTGCGGATCGTTCGTGTTGAGCCGCAGCGCCGCGAGGTTCTCGCGGACCGACTCGCGGTAACGCTCCGGATCGCGGACGAACACTCGGGCCAGCGCGAGATGGCCGGCCTCGAGATTCGGATCGAGGCGCACGGCCTGCCGCGCGTACCACTGCGCGCGCTGCAGCGTTTGATCGTCGGCGGCCAGCCCCCGCGCCTGCCCGAGTGACAGCGCGATGGCGAGATCGGCATACGCGGCCGCGAAATTCGGATCGAGCTCGATCGCCTTCTTCAGCGACTCGAGCTGCGCCTTGTGATCCTCGGGGAAGAAGCTGCCGTTCAGCGCGCGCGACTTGAGGTACTCCTCATACGCCTTCGGATTCGTCGAGCGCGGCTGCGACAGCGGCGTCGCCGCCGGCGACTGCTGGACCGAAAGCTTGTCCGTCAGCGCGCGCGTCGTGCGATCGGAGACGTCGTCGATCAGCTTGATGAGGTTCTGCCGCTTGCCGTCGACCGAATCGGTCCAGACGTTGTAGCCGGTCCGCGCGTCGGTCAGCTGTAGCGTGACGCGGACCAGATCGCCCGCGGCGAGGAAGCGTCCTTCAAGGATGGCGTCGACCTGCAGCGACTTCGCCGCCGTCTTCGCATCGATCTTCTTGCCGCGGAACTCGAGTACCGCCGAGGTCGGACGCACCTGCAGCGACGGCACCTGCTGCAGCTTCGTCACCAGCGCGTCGGCGAGGCTGACGGAGAGGAAGTCGTCGTGCGCGTTGTTCGCGAGGTTGTCGAGCGGCAGCACGGCCATCGAGCGGATCGCGGTCGTGCCGGCCGCCGCCGTGTCGGTCTTCGGCTTGTCGTCGCCGCTGTGCCGCCGCGCAAAAAAGATCGCGGAGACGAAGATCGCCAGCGCGATGACGACGACCGCGATCTGAAGCGTGTGCGGCCTGCGCACCGTGCGGCGCAGCATCGACTTCGTCGTCGCCGTCGTCAGCTGCACCGTCGGCGTGTCGATGTCGTCGAGATCCTGCTGCAGTTCGCGCGCGCTCTGGTAGCGGTCCTTCGGATCCTTCTGCAGCAGGCGGCTGATGATCCGGAAGATGGGCGAGGGGAGTGCGGGATCGAGCGGGACGAAACGCTCCGGCTCGGAGTCCCGGATCTTCGCAAGGATCGCCAGCGGCGCTTCGCCGGTGAACGGCAACTGCCCCGAGGCCATCTGGTAGAAGACGACCCCGAGCGAGAAGAGGTCGCTCCGCTCGTCTGCCTGCGCGCCGCGCGCTTGTTCCGGCGCGAGGTAATGCAGCGTCCCGAAGAGATGACCGGTGGTCGAATCGCGCGACGCCGTCACGTCGCGATTGACGAGCTTCGCCAGACCGAAATCGAGGATTTTTACCAGGCCGGTCGGCTCGATGATGATGTTCGCGCTTTTGATGTCGCGATGCACGATTCCGTTGTCGTGCGCCGCAGCGACACCGGCCGCGATCTGCCGCGCGATGGCCAGAAACTCCGCGGAATCGAGCGGCCGGCGGCGCATCCGCTGCGAGAGCGTTTCGCCCTCGCAGTACTCCATCACGAGAAATGGAATGCCGTCATCGGTCTCATCGACTTCGTAGATCGTGGCGACGTTCTGATGACGCACCGCCGCGACCGCTCGAGCCTCGCGAAGAAACCGCGTCCGCCGGTCTTCGCTGGCAAGCTGCTCCGAATGCAGGACCTTGAGTGCCACCTGGCGCCCAAGTCGTTGATCCCGAGCGAGATAGACCGTCCCCATCCCGCCCCGTCCCAGGATGCGGACGATCTCGAACCGGTCGAGCGATTGCGGAAAGTCAGTCATCAGATAGCAGATAGCAGCTGTCAGATAGCAGATAGCAGGAAGTCCGCTAACGATAGCACGCGCCAATACCGCTCCTGCTATCTGCTATCTGCTGTCTGCTCTCCACGATGGTCACATTTCTGACCCCTCTTGAGCAGACATGGGTTATATTCTGAGCCCTGTAACAGACAATTTTCCGAGGCAAATGACGACTACCACCGACACTGTCGCGCCCGAGCTGCAACTGCCGCCGCGTTACCAAATTCGGACGGTTCTGAAGGACACGCCTGGCACTTGTGTCTATCGCGTGTTCGACATCTCCGACAAGCGCGACGAAGCGATCAAGATCCTTCGCCATCAGCTCTCCGATCCGCAGCAGACCATCCGCTTCAAGGCCGAGTTCTCGACGCTCGCATCGCTCGATCATCCGAGCATCATCAAGGTCTTCGACTTCGGACTCCTGCAGAACTGCTTTCCGTACTTCACGATGGAGTTCTTCGCCGGAAAGAAGATCTCGGAGTACTTCGACGGCCAGAACTGGGATGCGCTTTACGACGCGGTACTGCAGATCGCTTCCGGTCTGCATCACATCCATCACCTCGGCATCATCCATCTCGATCTGAAACCGTCGAACGTGCTCGTCAACGACAGCGGCGTGGCGAAGATCATGGATTTCGGACTGGCGATCGAGACGCATCAGGTGCTCGACCGGAAGATCCGCGGGACGCTGCAGTACATGGCACCCGAGGTGTTGAAGCAGGATCGCGTCGACTCGCGCGCCGATCTCTACGCCCTCGGCATGACGTTGTACGAGACCGTCACCGGCGCGCTGCCGGGATACGGCAAGGCGCCGATCGATGTGATCCGGATGCATCTCGATGAAGAGGTGCGGCGGCCGTCGTCGATCAATCCGAATGTCCCCGATGCGCTCGAGCGGATCATCATGCGGCTGCTCGAGAAAGATCCGCGTGACCGCTATCCGTCGGCCGCGGCGCTGCTGCTCGCGGTAGCCGAGGCGGCCGGAAAAACGGCGCCGACGGGGTCGTTGCTGCTCGGCCGCGGCGAGCTGTTCGCGGCGCCGCTCATCGGACGGAAGAACGAAGTCAATCAACTCAACGCGCTCATCGAAACCGCGCGGCAGGGACACGGCACCGGCGTCATCGTCGCCGGCAACGAAGGGATGGGGAAGAACCGCATCGTCCGCGATGCGACGCTGCGCGCGCAGCTCGACGGCGCGCGCGTCTTCACCGGCCGTTGTCCCGTCAACCGCAAGACCATCTACGCGCCGTTCCTCGACATCTTTCATCAGCTCGTGACGGCGGTGAATCCGCACGCCGACGTGCCGGAGGAGATCCGGCGCATCCTGCGGCCCGTCGCGGTGGTCGGCGAGCCGGCGTCGACCGACTACCAGGGCCACAAGTACCGCCTCTACAACCGCATCGTGCAATCGATGCAGGACATCTACGGCTTCCTCAACGCCGGCGGCGACACGACCGGCACGCCGCTGATCATCATCATCGAAGATCTGCAGTGGGCCGATCCATCGACCGCCGAGCTCTTCTCGTTCCTCATCGGCGAGTCGAAGCAGAACAAGCTCCTGGTCATCGGCACGCTGACGCTCGAGAATCAGAGCGAGGCATCGATCGAGGGACACACGTCCGGACTGGTGTTCTGGGAGCAGAAGGCGAAGGAAGGAAACTTCCAGCTGATCCGCATCGACGCGCTCTCCGAGCCGCTGGTCCGCGAGCACATCGAGTCGCTCCTCGGCGAACAGAACGTCACCGACGAGTTCGTGCGCTGGATGCTCTGGGAGTCGGCGGGCTCGCCGCTAAACATCCGCCGCATCATCGACTACCTCATCACGCACGGGCACGTGCAGTGGGCTCCGAACGGCTGGTCGGTCGACCTCGAGCGCGTCCGCTCGCTGCGCATCCCGAGCGGCGCGGCCTCGATCCTCCTCGAGAAAGCCGAATCGCTCGATGCCCGGCAACGCTCGTTTCTCGAGGTGGCTGCCACCTGCGGCGAAGTCGGGGCGCTCGAGCTCCTGACGAAGATCTCCGACCTTCAGCCGGAGGAGACGTATCAAACGATCCGCGAGCTGGTCGTCCTCGGTCTGCTCGATGAATCGGCCGACGGGAAGACGATCCACTTCCCGCAGATTCATCTCCGCGATGCGGTCTACAACACGATGAGCGACCGCCGCCGGACGGAGCTCCATCTCCGCGTCGGCAACGCCTTGGAGGCCATGCTGCTGGCGGGCGAATCGCAGCTCATCGGACAGATCGCGTATCACTTCGCGCGGGCCAACGATTCGGAGAAGGGGATTCACTACGCGATCGAAGCGGGCGACATTGCGTCGCGCACGCTGGCGCACGCGGAGTCGACGGAGTTCTTTCGTTCCGCGATCGAGCTGATGGACCTCGCCGCGTTCGACGAAGGACGCAAGGCCGAGGTGCGGGAGAAGCTGGCCGATGCGTACTACCGCAGCGACGACTATCGCTCGGCGATGCAGGCGCTCCAGTTTCTGCTCAAGAGCATTCAGTCGCGTCATCGCGATGACACGCCGAACGCCGACGTTGCGCGGGTGATGAAGAAGATCGGCAAGGTGTTGACCAAGCGCGGCGAGCAGGATGCGGCGCTGTCGTACTTTCAGAGCGCGCAGGCGATCTTCGAAAAGCTCGAAGAGCCGGTCGAAGTGGCGGAGCTGCTGAACCGGATGGCCTGGCTCTACAAGGAAAAGGACGATCTCGACGGCGCGCGGCAATCGGCCGAGCGAGCGCGCGCCATCCTCGAGCCGATGGAGCCGACGATCGTCTTCGGCTACGTCAAGAACATGCTCGGCGTGCTGGAGTTCGCTGCCGGCGACTGGCAGAAGTCGCGCGACATCCTGATGGAAGCGGTGGCCATTGGAGTGAAGGTCGGCTCCGATCAGCTGAAGAAGGTTGCTGGGACGAACCTCGGCAACACACTCTGGAAGCTGGGCGAATGGGACGCCGCGCTCCGATACTTCAAGCAAAACCTCGAGCTGTCGGAAGCCGAGGGCGATTTGTGGGATCTCGTCACGGCGTACAACAACGTCGGGATCGTCGAGTTCAGCCGCGGCAACTTCCACGCGGCCGCCGCCTACTTCGAGAAGAGCGTCCGCATCGACGAAAAGATCGGCGCGCTCGAATACGAAGCGCTGGCTCGCGAGAACTTCGGTGAGGCACTGGAAGCGGTCGGCCGCTGGAACGAAGCGCTGACGCATTACCAGCGCTGCATCAAGCTCGAAGGCTTCGATGAAGCGCGTGCCTCGCGCGCCTCGGTGTATGTGCCTCTGGCCCGCCTGACGAACAAGAAAGGCGATATCGCCCGCGCCCTCGAATACGGACAGAAGGCACTGCTCGCCGCGGAGCGTGCGCGCGACGAGGACCTCATCGCCGAGGCGTCGTACATCCTGGCGAATATCGAGGATGAGCGCGAGAACATGCTCGAGTCGCAGAAGCACCTCGTGCGGGCGATGGAGATCTTCGAGCAGAACCACACCGTGCAGGGACTGGCGCGCGCCCACACCGCGTTTGCCAGCATGCTCTTCCGGCAGCAGAAGATCGAGGAGGCGGCCAAACACGCCGAGCTCGGACGCAAATACGCTACGGAGCTCGGCGACCGCTTCAATCTGGCGAAGAACGAATGGATGTGGGGGAAGCTGCTCTATTTCCAGGGCGATCGCGAAGGGGCGGCGCAGAAGTTCGAGTCGGCGCGCTCGACGTTCGAGGAGCTCGACACGCCGTACGAGCAGGCGCGCCTGCTGTTCGACGTCGGCCTGCTGCGCGAAGAGCCGGACGAAGCTACGGTCACGATCCGCAGCGCCATCCGCATCTTCGAACGGCTCGAAGCGACGCATGACCTCGAGCGCGCACGCGGCGCCCTGTTCCGCATCAAGCCGGTGGGTAAAGCACCGGATCAGAACGTCGTCGGGTTGTACGAAGTCGTCAAGATCATCAACTCGACGCTCAACCTCGAGGAAGTGCTCAACCGCGTGCTCGACGTCGCCATCCGCAGACTGCGCGCCGAGCGCGGCATGATCCTGCTGCTCGATCCGATCACCAGCCAGCTCCGGACGCGCATCGTCCGCAACATCAAGGAAGACGCCGGTGATTCGAAGCGCTCGCCGCAATCGCTGGTCAAGGAAGTCATCCAGTCGGGGCAGTCGATCATGTCCGCCGACGCGCGCGCCGACTCGCGCTTCACCGAGTCGGAGTCGGTGATCGCGGAGAACATCCTCTCGATTCTCTGCGTGCCGCTCATCATCCGCGACCGCATCGCCGGCGCGATCTACGTCGATCACCGCCAGGCGCGCCATCTCTTCTCGCAGAAGGACCTCTCGTTCCTCGAGGCGTTCGCCGATCAGGCGGCGATCGCGATCGAGAACGCCCGGCTGTACGAAGAGCTGGAGGAAGCGCGCACGCGGCTCTCGCTCGAGAACGAGACGTTGCGGCGCGAAGTGCTGGTGGAGAAGCATCTCGACTCCGTCGTCGGTCAAAGCGAGGCGGTGGCGAAGATCCAGTTCTCCATCCGCAAGGCGGCCAGCGGAAACTCGACGGTGCTCCTGCGCGGCGAGTCGGGGACCGGCAAAGGCCTCATCGCGCGCATCATCCACAACGTCTCGACGCGGCGGAACGGACCGTTCATCAAGTTCAACTGCGCGGCGCTGCCGGAGACTCTCGCGGAGTCGGAGCTGTTCGGTCACGAGAAAGGCGCTTTCACCGGCGCCGACCGCCGCAAGCTCGGACGCTTCGAGCTGGCGAACAACGGCGCGATCTTTCTCGACGAGATCGGGAAGATCAATCTCTCGATGCAGGCAAAGCTGCTGCGCGTGGTGGAGGACAAGGAGTTCGAGCGGGTCGGCGGCACGCAGACGATCAAGACCGATGTGAAGATCATCGCCGCGACGAACCTCGACATGGAGCGGGCCATCGAGGACGGCACGTTCCGCGAGGATCTCTATTACCGCCTGAACATCATCCCGCTCGTGCTTCCGCCGCTGCGCGACCGCAAGGACGACATCCCGCTCCTCTCCGAGCATTTCATCCGCAAGATCTGCCACGACCTCGGCATCGAGACGAAGCGCCTCGAGCCGGGCGTGCTCGACCTCTTCCTCCGCTACAACTGGCCGGGCAACGTGCGCGAGCTCGAAGCGACGCTGCATCGCGCCATCGTGATGTCGAACGACGAGACCGTCACGCGCAACGACTTCTACGGCCTCTTCGCCGAGATGGTGCCGGTCGCCGCCAGCGAAGGACCGGTCTCGATGCCGTCGACGATCCTCAACCCGATGATCGGCAAGATGGAGATCACGAGCGAGGTGTACGATGAGGTGATCGCGACGGTCGACAAGCAGCTGATCGTCCGCGCCCTCGAGACCTCGGGCGGCCGCATCCGCGAAGCGGCGCGGCGGCTGGGGCTGGCGAGGAACACGCTGAAGGCGAAGATTCAGAAGTACAACATCTCGGCGCGGGATTGAGGTGCAATGTGAAAAGCATTCAAATTCGCAACGTCCCCGACGAGGTTCACCAGAAGCTCGAGGCGATGGCGGCTTCAGCCGGAATGTCGCTCTCCGAATTTCTTGTACGGGAGATTCGCCGAAACGTGGAGCTATCCGCTCGTGAGGAACTGAATCGGACGCTGGCGTCGCGCACGCCAGTGATCAGCCGAAAGTCACCGGCGGAAGTGATCAGGGAAGTGCGGGGAGAGTTGCCCACGAAGTCGAAGTGATTTCACTTCACGATGCCGCTTGGGATATTCGGGCTGTTCGGATTGACCGTGACGCGGCGATCGGACGGAGAGATCACTAGATCCATGTCCTCCATCGCAATCGCTCCGAGAAGTACTTCTTCGCCGAGGACCAGCGCTCCGGTGAAACAAGCGCGGCCGTCGAAGCGCACCTGGAGCGGACCGACGTAGGGACAGACGCGCCGCGATCCATCTGCAATGGTCACTTCGCGTTGATAGAGCGTCTCCAGTCGAAGTTGGATCGCGACATGTTCCGGCAGGCAGACGTACGTAGACCCGCTATCGGCAAGCGCGCGAACCTCGATCGCCTGCAGCTGCGGCTCGCGCGGATTGCTGAGCGTCAACTGCGCATACGCGGGTTCCATGCTGGAAATTCTAAGGCCGTTGGCGAATATCATTCGCGCCGATGCCTCACTACGCACTCTCCTGGCGCGATCCGAACGAGCGCCTCTTCGACATCGTGATCCGCTTCACGGCGCCGGACGACGATCCGCTGCTCTGGCTGCCGGCGTGGAGGCCGGGGCGGTACCTGATCATGAACTTCGCGGCGAACGTCCGCGACTGGAGTGCGAACCTGCGGAAGGTCGGGAAGTCGTCGTGGCGCGTCTCCGCGAAACGGGGCGAAGAGGTCGAGGTCTCGTATCGCTACTACGCCGGGGTGCTCGATGCGGGATCGTCGTTTCTCGCCGAGGATGAGGCGTACGTCAACGGATCGAACCTGTTCATGTGTGTCGATGTGTTGCGGCGGGAAGCGTGCTCGCTGAAGATCGATACGGACTGGCCGATCGAGTCCCAGCTGCCGGGACTCGCGGCGCGCGACTACGACCATCTCATCGACTCGCCGATCATCGCATCGCCCGCAATGACCGTACAGTCGTTCGAGGAATCGGGAGCGGCGATTCGTCTCGTCTTCCGGAACGAGCGTCACCTCGACACCGGGCAGTTCATCGAGCCGGTGAAGAAGATCGTGCGCGAGCAGGCGGCGCTCTTCGGTGGGCTGCCACTGCACGAGTACCGGTTTCTGTATCACGTCGGCGACCGCTGGCATGGCGTCGAGCACGAGGAATCGTGCTCGATCATCGTCAAGCGCGCCACGGAAGGGACCGATCACTTCCTCTCCATCACGTCGCATGAATTCTTCCATCTCTGGAACGTCAAGCGGATCGTTCCCGCCGCATTCGTCCCGTACGACTACTCGCGCGAGACGCCGACGAAACTGCTCTGGGCGATGGAAGGGATCACGTCGTACTACGGCGACCTGACGCTCGCACGCTGCGGCATCTGGACCGAAGAGCACTACCTCGAACATCTGCAGCACGAGATCGAGCTCCTCGAAAACTCGCCGGGAAAGAACGTGCTCTCGCTCGCGCAGGCGAGCTTCGACGGCTGGCTGCACGATCAGATGCACGACCTGGCCAACGTCTGGATCTCGTTCTACAACAAGGGAGAGCTCGTCGCCGCGCTGCTCGATCTCGAGCTTCGCAGACATGGGCACTCGCTCGATGAGGTGATGCAGACTCTCTGGCGCGACTACGGTCAGACCGGCCGCGGCCTGGAAGAGGATGCCATCGAGCGGATCGTCGATTTGCCCGAATTCTTCGCGAAGTACGTCGACAGTCTCGAGCCGCTGCCGTACGAGGAATTGTTCTCCGCGGCCGGTGTTGCATTCGTCTCGCGTCCGCGCGGCACGTCGCTCGGCGCGAAAGTGAAAACGTCCGACGGCGCGCTGATCATCGATTCGGTGACGCGCGGCGGGGCGGCGATGGCGGCGGGGCTGCTGCCGGGCGACGAGCTGATCTCGATCGACGGCATGCGCGTGCGGCACGCGGGCGAGGCGGCACGGACGACGGTCGCGGCAGGGGAGCGGGAGATCGAGGTCATCTTCGCCCGCGCCGGAATCGTCGATCGCTGCATGCTCACGCCGCGTACGGACGGCAGCGTCGAGATCGAATTGAAAGTGATCGAGCCCGGGAACGCGTTGCGGCGGGAGTGGCTCAGGAGCAGGGAATGATCGAGTTCACGGAAGACCGCATCCCGGTCGCAGGAATCGAAGAGACGATCGCGGAGCTGGTCGATCTCTACGGCGGCACGATGCGCGAGTCGCATCCGCAGTCGCAGGAGTTCACGCTGCCGCTGCGCCGCGGCGTGGCCACCTCGGGCTCGGTGGAGTGCACAATTTCATGGGCAGCGGATGAAGCGGGTGAGTCGACCGTCACGCTCCGCTGCGACCGCGACGTCGACGCCCCAAAGCTCCAGCGCGTGGCGATGCTGGTCATCGGCGTCATCGGTTCGCTCCTCTTTTTGCTCTGGCCGTTCGCGACGCGCGGAACGCAGTACGGCACGCTCGCCTGGATCGGCGGTGCGGTCGCGCTGGCGGTCTACTTCATGACGTTGAAGAAGACGAGCGGCGGGCTGGCGTACGACTTTCTGCAGCGGCTGGCGAAGCGGCAACGCTCGGGCCAGACAGCAGACAGCGGACAGCAGTCAGCAGACTGAGAACGAACCAGATAGCAGATGACAGATAGCAGATAGCAGACTGAGAATGAGCCCGCGGACTCCTGCTGTCTGCCATCGGCTGTACTGACTACGTAGGCCAGAGCACCTTGTCGTCGTCGTCGAACAGGACTCCCCATCCGACCGACTCCACCGCGCCGCCTTCGAACCAGAGACTGAGCGCGAGACGCGGCACGGCGATCTCGCCGCTCCCTTCCTCGTCATCGTCCGCGAGGAACGCTCCTTCATCCGCCCCCGCCCGCTCCAGCGCGGCCTCGGCGGCATCGCGATCGAGGCCGACCAGTGACTCGCCGTTGAATGTCGCCTTCGCGCTGAACGTCTCGCACGAGACGAAGCGGAGATTCTCCTCGACCGCGAAGCTCAGGGCGATGGCGGCCGCTTCGTAGACCCAGAGCTCGCTGCCGGCATCTTCATCGCTCGGCAGCACTTCCTCCGGATCGCCGGCGATCTTCCGCACTTCGTCGCGCGTCGCGCCGAAGCGGAGGTCGCCGACGCCGACGCCGGGACGGATGGTGATCAGGTCGGTCACGATCAGAGCCGGTCCGTCAGGATCGTCTTGGCAATGGTGGCGAGCTGCATGTTGCTCGTCCCTTCATAGATCGCGCCGATCTTCGAATCGCGCCAGAACTTCTCCACCGGATATTCGCGCGTGTAGCCGTTGCCGCCGAAGATCTCGACGGAGATCGACGTGACTCGCTCCGCCACCTGCGACGAGAAGAGCTTGGCCATCGCCGCCTCGCGGAGGAACGGCTTGCCCGCATCCTTGAGCCGCGCGGCGTTGTAGACGAGGAGGCGCGCCGCTTCGAGCTCGGTCGCCGCCTGCGCGATCTGAAACTGGATTCCCTGGAAGCTGGCGATCGGCTCGCCGAACTGCTTCCGTTCCTTCGAGTAGGCGATGGCATGTTCAAGTGCGCCGCGCGCGACGCCGAGCATCTGCGCGCCGATACCGATGCGTCCTTCGTTCAGCGTCTCGATGGCGATCTTGTAGCCCTTGCCTGCTTCGCCGAGGACGTTCTCGGCGGGGACGCGGCAATCCTCGAGGATCAGCTCGCAGGTCGAGGAAGCGCGGATGCCGGTCTTGTCTTCCTTCTTGCCGACGCGGAAGCCGGGGAAGTCGCGCTCGATGATGAAGGCGGTGATCCCTTTGTATCCGGCGTCGGGATTGGCGTTCGCGAAGACGATGAACATCCCCGCCTCGGCCGCGTTCGTGATCCAGAGCTTCTGGCCGTTTAGAACCCACGAGTCGCCCTTGTTCTCCGCGCGGCAGGCGAGGCCGAACGCATCCGATCCCGAGCCTGCCTCGGAGAGCGCGTAGGCACCGACCGTGCCGCTCGCGAGCATCGAGAGGTACTTCGATTTCTGGTCTTCGTTGCCCCAGCGGATGATGGCGTTGTTGACCAGCGTGTTCTGCACGTCGACCAGCACGCCGCAGGAAGCATCGACGTGCGACAGCTCCTCGACCACGAGGACGGCGTTGAAGAAGGTTGATCCCGCGCCGCCGTACTGCTCCGGCGTCTCGATGCCCATGATGCCGAGCTCGAAGAAGCTCTTGATCAGATCGGGATCCATCTTCGCGTCGTGATCCATCTGATGGACCAGCGGGCGGATCCGCTCGATGGCGAACTCGCGCACGCTCTGCTGGAACATCTGCTCTTCTTCGGAGAGCATCGTGAGCGGCGCTCCGGTGACGATTTCGGTGGCGGTGGTCATGGATGAAGCCTCCAGGCGGGTAGTCAGCGGCGAATGATATCCCCACTGGAATGCCCCGAGGCAACCGCCGTTATCATGCCCGCGGCCCCGGTGGCGGAATTGGTAGACGCACGGGACTTAAAATCCCTCGCTTCGAAAGGAGCGTGCCGGTTCGAGTCCGGCCCGGGGCACTGTAGTTCGTTGGCCGTTGAAAGTTAGCCGTCGGCAGGAGCGCAGTTTCAGGTTCTCCTGCCAACGGCCAACGGCCAACTGCCAACGGTCAACTACTTGACGATCAACAGCGGTGGGCCTATTCTCACGCGGTGACGGGAGGGACGTGAGATGGGAACCTGTACGTACTGCGGGAAACACTTCCCGCTCACCCGGTCCACTCGCAAGTACTGCACTCCGCGCTGCCGCACCAACGCCTGCCTCGACCGCAAGCCGCGCCGCATCCGGGCCGCGGATGTCGATGCCATCCTGCAGCTGATCGATTCGGAAGTCGATTCGGCGGAATTGTTCAGGGCCAGACTACGGGCCATCCTGATCCCCGGCAGTCCGCAGATCCCGATGGAGAGCGGGCGGGTGCTGATTCCGCACATGGACTGAAGGGCTGACAGGCGAGTGCTCCTGTCCTACACACACCTACAAAATCAAAAAGGGCGCTCTTGCGAGCGCCCTTCCGGGGTGGGTTGCTACGTTGAAGTAGCCCCCTGAGTTTTGTTGGAACAATGCATGCGAATGTCTATACCTCCTCCCCCATGAATTTCCGGTGGACCCGCAACAAGCGTCACGCCTAGGTCATGACTCACCGCGCCGGCGTTGCGGACCGGATCGTCCGCTCCTTCTCGCCCCGTGGTGAAGGGGAGGAGCGGGATCTTTATCAATTTGTTCAAAGAAACCATGCAGCGGTTAGCCGCATCTGAAACGTATACTCATCGAAACGCGCGGATAAGGCGTTTATTGCACCGCCCGCCGCCGCTCGCCGTTTCATGCATGTTTAGATGATACGTTTTCCTTTCGGAATCGCAATACAAAAATTCGACATCCATTTACTCTTCAATGGCCGTGCCGGTTGCACAGATCCCTGTGCTAAACTGCAAGGTCCCCGGAGCTGATTGCAATGAAACGACTTCTGCCCGTTGTAGTGTGTGCAGCGAGCCTTTTTGCAGCCGGACTCGACGCCGCCACGGTCGCCGGCCGCGTCAATTTCGTAACAAAGCGCGGACAGCATCCCGTCGTCGAAGAGACGCTGGTCTGGCTCGAGCCCGCCGCCCGCGTCGCACCGCGAAAAGCGGCCACCTTCACGATGACCACCCGCGGCAAAACACTCCTTCCGCACGTGCTCGTCGTCCCCCTCGGCTCGACCGTGCAGTTCCCGAACGACGATCCGATCTCGCACAATCTCTTCTCGCTTTCGTCGGGCAACAACTTCGACCTCGGCCTCTATCGCCGCGGCACCGGCAAGTCGTTCACGTTCCGCACGCCCGGCGCGGTCAACGTCTATTGCAACGTCCATCCGACGATGTCGTCTGTCATCTACGTGATGTCGTCGCCGTACTTCGCGTTCACCGACGCGAGCGGCAAGTTCTCGCTGCCCGACGTCACGCCGGGGAGCTACACGCTCGTCGCGTGGAACGAACAGGGCGGGATGTCGCAGTCGAAGCTCGACGTCCCCGCGGCCGGAGCGGGCAACGCCGCCATCACGATCGACAGCAGCGTCTACCGCGCCACGACGCATCTCAACAAAGAGAACAAACCATATGCACCGCCGAGGGATTACTGAGTGACCGCGCAAACGCTCGACACAGTCACGCCACCTGACACCGATAGCGCGCCGCGACGGAGACCAGTCAACGTCGTCGAGCGCGCCCGCTTCCCGCTGGTCTGGAAGCTGTTCCTGATGACGGCGTCGCTGATCGCGATCGTCGTCGCCGTTGCCGTCGGCATCACGATCCAGCGCGCGAACGCGATCGCGCGCACGACGGTCAACACCTCGATCTCCGGCGCCGCGAAGCTGTTCAAAGACCTCGAGCGTCAGCGCCTCGGACGGCTCGCGTTGTCGGCGCATTTGATCGGCACGGATCCGACGTTTGCGGCCTACATCCAGACGGCTGTCGCCACGCCCTCGCCGGACCTCGTCAGCATCAGCGATCAACTCGGAGAAAAGCATCGGCTCCTCGGCAGCGATCTGCTGATGCTGCTGGACAGTGAAGGGAAGCTCATCTCCGGCACGGATCTTCCCAACGTGACGCAAGTGCGCGGCGATCCCCTTTACGATCAGTCGCCGCTGGTCAAGAAGGCGGTCGACGATCCGGCCAACGATCCGACGAACGGTGTGTTCGTCTACGGGAACAAGCTTTATCACGCGGCCGTCGTCCCGATCGGGGCGGGCGCGAGTCCGGTCCGCGTCGGCTATCTCGTCAACGCGTATTCCATCGACGACGCGTTCGCGAACAAGATCGCCGAGTGGACGAAGGCGAGCGTTGGCTTCATCTCGAAAGTCGGCGGCTCGCCCGCTCGCTCGTCGGACGCGCCGAGCGTCGGCATGCAGGAAATGCATGGCGTGAAGGAAACGCCGTCGAATGCCACGATCGCCGGGAGCACGTACGTCGTCGTCGGCGAGCCGCTGATGTCGGCCAACGTCCCGGTCGGCGCCGCGGTCTTCCTTCGCTCACTCGACCGCGAGCTCGCTCCGTTCCGCGAGATCCAGAAAGCCTTGCTCGCGGGCGGCGGCGGCGCGCTGCTGCTGGCATTCCTGTTGTCGTGGGTCATCGCGCGGCGCCTCACCCGTCCGATCGAAGAGCTGGCCGGCATCGCGCAGGCGGTGACCGCCGGCGATCTCTCCGTGCATCCTGCCATCGATCGGAGCGACGAAGTCGGAATCCTCGGGCGCTCATTCGCCAAGATGATCACGTCGCTGCGCGACAAGTCGGAGCTCGAAGAGTTGTACGAGCAGATGGCTGCGAAGGCGGACGAGCGCGAGGAGAAGAAGAGCATCGAAGCGCCGTCCGTTGAAGAAGGAACCGTTCTCGTGACCGACCTGCGCGGACTGCCGCCCGCCGCGGATGTCGACGACGCCGCGAACGTGATCGGCATCGTTACGAAGATCATGAAGCTGCAGGAAGCCGAGGTCGCGCGGCAGGATGGATATGTGCGCGAGATCGTCGGGCACCGGCTCGTGAGCGTTTTCCGCGGCGACCGCGGCGTCATTCACGCCATCCGCGCCGCGCGCGCCATCAACGAAGAAGTGGCGTCGAACGCCGACATCGCGAACGAGATATCGATCGGCGTCGGCATCGCCACCGGTCAGTTCGTCACCGGCTCCGTCGAGTTGAAGGCGGAGAGCGGTGTGGCGATCGTCGGCAACGCGCCGCTCCTCGCGTCGCTCTTCGCGTGGCACTCGCCCGCGGGCTACGCGTACCTGTCGTACGAGACCGCACAGGCGGCGGGAGGCGAGATCCTCGCCACGTCGACGCGCGAGGAAGTGCGGTTGAAATGGATCCCGCAGCCGCTCCCGGTCGCGGCCGTGCCGCTCGTCGGGATGGCCACCGGCGTGATGCGCTCGCTCGGATCCGAGACCTCGGCGATGACGACGCTGAAGATGGACGGCACCGTTCCCGGTCCGACCTCGCCGGCCGGCCATGCCACCGCCGATCTCTCGATGGGATCGCTCTTCGCCAATCGCTATCGCATCGAGCAGATCCTCGGGCGCGGCGGCATGGGCGTCGTCTATCGCGCCACCGACGCGCAGCTCGACGAAACGGTGGCCATCAAGACGCTGCCGGGCGACGTCATGCAGCGCTCGCCGGAAGACCTCGAGCGCTTCAAGCGCGAGATCCGTCTGGCGCGCAAGATCACGCATCGCAACGTCCTCCGCACGTACGACTACGGCGAGGCAGAAGGGGTCTACTTCATCTCGATGGAGTACGTCCGCGGCTACACCTTGAACGAGCTGCTCGACGAAGCGGAGGAGCGGCAGATGGTGCCGCGTCTGGCCGTCGGCCTGTCGCGCCAGATCAGCCGCGGACTGCAGGCCGCGCACGAGCAGGGGATCATCCATCGCGACATCAAGCCGCAGAACGTCCTCATCGATCACAAGGGCGAAGTGAAGCTGATGGACTTCGGCATCGCGCGCATGGCGGAAGCGAAAGAGGGGATGACGCAGGCGGGGCTGATCGTCGGCACGCCGCACTACATGAGCCCCGAGCAGGTGCAGGGCAAACAGCTCGATCCGCGCAGCGACGTCTACTCAATGGGCGTGATGATGTACGAGACGCTGACCGGCCGGCGGCCGTTCGAGTCGTCATCGCTCACCGGCGTGCTCACCGCGCACATCACCGAAAAGGCGAAGCCGGCGATCGAGTATCGCGGCGAGATCGGCCGCGAGCTCAACTCCATCGTCATGCGCTGCCTGGAAAAGGATCCGAAGGCGCGCTATGCCGATGCGGGCGAGTTGCTGAAACAGCTCGATAAGCTGCAGATGCCGGCCGCTGCGTAGCAAGCATGCTCATCGAGATCGGACAGATCGAAGCAATCTTTCGCTATCCCGTGAAGTCGATGGGCGGCGAGTCGCTCGAGGCCGCCGATCTCGGGTGGCAGGGCCTCGACGGTGACCGGCGGTTTGCGTTACGAAAGATCGATGATCGTGGTGGATTCCCTTTTCTGACGGCCGGCAAACTTCCCGACCTGGTCCTCTTTTCTCCGCATCGCGAAGATGGTGCTCAGGGCGGCCTTCCAACGCATGTCCGCACTCCGGACGGCGAATCGCTGCCTCTATTCGGCGAGGAGCTAGCCGCGGAGGTCGGACGCCGTCACGGCGCTCCCGTGCAGGTAATGCAGTTCAAGCACGGCATCTTCGATGAAGCGAGCATCTCCGTGATCGCTGCCGATACGGTGCGCGAGATCGGACGACTTGCAGGGCGCGACCTTGACATCCGGCGATTCCGCCCAAATGTCCTGGTTCGTGCGCTGCGGCCGGTGCCATTCCAGGAGGACGAGTGGGTGGGCGGCATGCTCTCATTCGGCGAAGGGGAGGACGCTCCTGCCGTCGCCGTCACCATGCGCGACCTTCGCTGCTCGATGCTGAACATCGATCCCGACTCGGCGAGCACCGCGCCGGAAGTGATGAAGGCCGTCGTTCGCGCGAATCAGAACAACGCCGGCATCTACGGCACAGTGACGCGCATCGGCCGGCTGGCGGTCGGGCAGACCGTGTTCCTCCGAACTTAGGGCGTCGCCGATCTCCGCCGGTGAGTTTCCACCTGATGGTCGAACGGGTAGATGCTCGGGCGCCGCTGCGGGCAGGGCGGAGTTGACGAGCTTCGACGAACCACCAGTGAGGAGCCAGAGCAGGCCGATCCATCTCATGAACGGGAAGACCTTCGAAGGTGGGGGAGATGGTTATCGGACCGTTTGTCCGCGCGCGATGAGGATCGGGTAGGGATCGACCGCCGCGCCGTTCTGTTCGATGGCGAAGTGGAGGTGCGGCGTCTGCGGCGGCGCGTTGCCGGTCGTGCCGACGTACGCGATCACGTCGCCGCGATGCACCGCCATGCCTTCGTGCAGCCACGGCTCGTAGCGGTCGAGATGCGCGTAGTAGTACTCGGTGCCGGCGGCGTCGTTGATGTAGACCGTGAGGCCGCCCGCTCCGCCGGCGCGCAGCTTCGTCACGATGCCGTCGGTGGCGGAGAGGACCGCCGTGCCGCGCGGCGCGAGGATGTCGATCGCGGCGTGGATGTGGCCTTTGCGTTTTGCGGCGAATGAGTCGCGGAGGGAACCGCGGTCGATGCCGGTGACGGGGATGGCGAGGTCAGCGTTCGTGAACGCAATGGTGTGGCCGTCGCGCGACGGAGGCTGCGGCGTCATGGCCGCCGCACTCCAGAGGTGCTGGCCGACGATCGAGAAGCCGATCAAGGCAACGAAGGCTGTGCTCGCCAGGCGTACTCTTTCCACGCCTTGGTAAATGTAAATAACTCAGCATTACTTCCAATGTGAGGGACACAGGCGAGCAAACAAAAAGGGCGGCCCGAGGGCCGCCCTTTTTAACAATCGATTGAAAAATTCAGAACGTGGCGTCGAGGAACGGGCGGAGCTTCTTCGAGCGCGACGGGTGGCGCAGCTTGCGCAGCGCCTTCGACTCGATCTGGCGGATCCGCTCTCGCGTGACGTTGAACGAGCGGCCCACTTCCTCGAGCGTGTGCTCGGCGCCGTCGCCGACTCCGAAGCGCATCTTCAGAACCTGCTCTTCGCGCGGGGTGAGCGTGCGGAGAACCTTCTGCGTCTGCTCCTTGAGGTTGGCCACGATCACGTGATCGATCGGCGAGATCACGCCGCGATCCTCGATGAAATCCCCAAGATGCGAATCTTCCTCTTCTCCGATCGGAGTCTCGAGAGAGATCGGCTCCTGCGCGATCTTCATGATCTTGCGCACCTTCGCCACCGGCATGTCCATCCGCTTGGCGATCTCCTCGGCCTGCGGCTCGCGTCCCAGCTCCTGCACCAGCGCGCGCGACGTGCGCGTCAGCTTGTTGATCGTCTCGATCATGTGCACCGGAATGCGGATCGTGCGCGCCTGGTCCGCGATGGCGCGGGTGATGGCCTGGCGGATCCACCACGTCGCGTACGTCGAGAATTTGTAGCCGCGGCGGTATTCGAACTTCTCGACCGCCTTCATCAGACCGATGTTCCCTTCCTGGATCAGGTCGAGGAACTGCAGTCCGCGGTTCGTGTACTTCTTGGCGATGGAGACCACGAGGCGGAGGTTGGCCACGATCAGTTCCTGCTTGGCCTGATCTGCTTCCTCTTCGCCCTGACGGATCTCGCGGATGGTTTTCTTCAACTCGTCGTGCGCCGTACCGTAGAAGGTCTCGAGCTCGCCGAGCTTCTCCTGGTACTTCTGCAGACGGCGGCGATAGAAGTCGCGGCGCGTCTTGTCCTTCTCGCGCTTGAGCGACTGGTCGTCCTTGCGGATCATCGACGCCACCTGCGAAAGCTCGTTGTCGATGTCCTTCAGCTTGTTGATCATCCGGTTGCGCGTCTGAGGCGTGAAGTCGATCTGATGCATCTCGTCGGCCAGATTCGTCTCCAGCTTCTCGATGCTCTTCAGCGTCGACGCCAGCGCCTTGGCCGTCAGCTTCTTCGGATCGCCGGCCTTGGTCTTGGCATCCTTGATCTTCTTGTCGAGCTTCGCGATGCGCTCGAAGATCACCATGATCTCGTTGATCTTGTTGATCGCCGCGGGCGGAAGCTTGGCCTCGCCGTTTTCATCGACGGCGGTGGCGATGACGTCATCGTCCGGCATGGCCAGATCGATCATTTCCTTGATGACGCGCGTGTCCTTCTTCGCGCTCTCGAAGATCTTCAGGATCTCTTCGAGGATGATGCGGTTCGCGGAGAGCGCCTTGTAGACCTTGCGCTCGCCCTTCTCGATCCGCTTGGCGATGTCGACTTCACCCTGACGGTCGAGGAGCTTGACCGTTCCCATCTCGCGCAGATACATGCGGACGGGATCGTTGGTCTTGTCGACGATGCCGGAGGAGGCGGCGATGATGTCCTGCTGGACCTCCTCGCGCTGATCCATTTCCTTCTCTTCGATCGTGCCGTCAATGGTGATGATGCCCTTGCCGGTCTGCGACGGAAGCTGCTTTTCAGCATCTTCCACGATGTCGATCCCGAGATCGTTGAAGCGCAGATAGATCTCGTCCAGCTCTTCCGGGAGGGAGGTGATCTCTTCCGGAAGGACTTCGTAGATCTCGTCGTAGAGGAGGAACCCTTTTTCTTTACCTAGTGCGATGAGCTGCTTGACTTCGACGTATTTCTCTTCGACACTCAAGTCGCCGACCCCTTCTTCAAAGTTGGATTCCTGTTCGAGATTCGAAGTCCGTAGGCGGGTAGTCATTGATGCGCTCCTCACCGGGCAGCGTTGGTTCGCCCCACGGGTTACGACGTCCGAACGGTGTCCGCAAAGGACACTCGGGTAATCTTTGGTGGCTGATAATTATTTCAACGTGCTCAACATACGGGACAAGTCCGTCTTCTCGCGATCGAGCTCGCGCAGACGGTCCGTATCCCCCGCTTTCTCCGCTTCCACGATGTCTCTTTGGATCTGAATCCTGCGCCGATTGAGGTAGCCCCGCTCCATGGGACGCAGGTTTTCGTCGATTCTTTGGAGCGTTGGATCGTCGATCTCCTCGCTCAGCAGCAACTCGGACAGGAGTGCTAGCTCTACCTCGCCCCTAAGATGGGTCGTGATTTCGGCGAAATCAATAGGGTTACCTGCCGTCAGGTCGTTTTTCATGATAGAAAAGAGTGTTTTGCACGCCGGGTCTTCGAAAAGCTCCTCCCGAAGACGCTCCAGCACCCCTCGAGCCAGCTTCCCCTGAACCGCCGCCTGGAGGACGAATTTCTCCCCCGAGGCCTGCGGCGCGTGCACCTGCCGCTCCCGGGCCATCGGCGACTGGGCCTTCCCCCTGACCCGCGACCAGACGCTGTCGAATTCCAGCCGGAAGGCGTCGGCGATCCGCTGCGCGGCATCGTTGCGGACGACCGGGTCGGGGACGGCCGAGAGGAGCGGCATGAAAAGCTCGACCCGCTCCGATTTCTCCCGGCCGCTCAGCGTCGTTGCGTCGGCCGCCCATTCGCGCAGCCCGAACGTGAAGACGTCGCTGGCGTTGCCGAGGACTTCGAGGAAGCCGTCGACGCCCCGCTTCTGCACGATCTCGTCGGGATCCTTCGCCCCTTGCAGATCGAGCGCGAGGACGTCGAGCCCCGCGCCGAGGAGCACCGGTGCCGCGCGGAGGACGGCGGAGCGGCCGGCGGAGTCGCCGTCGTACGCAATCACGCAGCGCCGCGTGTAGCGCCGCATCAGCGATGCCTGTCCCGCGGTGAGCGACGTGCCCATCGACGCCACGACGCCTGGCACTCCGGCGTGATCGATGGCGATGGCGTCGAAGTAGCCCTCGACGAGGATGGCCCGATCGATCCGCCGCATGGCGTCTTTCGAGCGATGCAGGTTGTAGAGGAGGCGCGATTTGTTGAAGACGTCCGACTCGGGCGAGTTGAGGTACTTCGGCTCGCCGCCGTCGAGCGAGCGTCCGCCGAAGCCGACCAGCGCGCCTGTCTCGCTGTGGATCGGAATGATCAGCCGGTTGCGGAAACGGTCGTAGTAGCCGCCTTTTTCCTTGCGCTCGGAAAGCAGGCCGGCCTTGAACAGCTTCGGCTCGCCATGCTTCTGCCCGAGGCGCCGGAGGATGTAATCCCACGAGTCGGGCGCGTAGCCGAAGCCGTACTTCTTGATGATGTCGTGTGGCACTCCGCGATCATCGAGGTAGCGCTTGGCCGGATTGTCGCCCCACCCCAGCGCCTGATGAAACGCCTCGGACGCATCGTCCAGCACTTCCATCAGATCGTCTTTGTCGGTGTCGCGCTGCGTCTTCCGCCGCCGCGGCAGATCGATCCCCACGCGCGACGCGACATGCTCCACGGCCTCCGGGAACGTGAAGCGCTCGGTCAACGAGAGGAACTTGAAGATGTCGCCCCCCGCGCCGCAGCCGAAGCAGTAGAAGAGCCCTTTGTCGCGATCGACATGAAACGACGGCGACTTCTCGCGATGGAACGGGCAGAGGCCTTTGTAGCTCTTTCCCGCGAGCTTGAGCGGCGTGACCTGCGAGACGAACTCCACGATGTCCGCGGCGCCGCGGACCTGGGAGATGAGCATGTCGTTGAGGTCGACTAGCGCCATGATCAGTTCATCCCGAGCAGGGAAGTGCGTCGCTCGTGGCACGGCCCCTCACCCGCCTGCGGCACCCTCTCCCCGCAACCGGGGCGAGGAGCAACAAGGCTTGCGCCGCGCGAGTTTGTCGCCCTTCTCCCCGCGACGAGCGGGGAGAAGGTGCCGCAGGCGGATGAGGGGCTGCTCCTCAGCGTAAACTCAGGCATCAGCCCTCGAGCACGGCGACGGTCGCGCCGTCGCCTCCTTCGTTCTCACCGCCCGGCCGCCACGACTTGACCGCCGGATGTTTGCGCAGATGCTCGCGCACCGCTTTGCGAAGAACACCGGTGCCGAAGCCGTGGATGATGCGTACGGCTTGTTTCCCTTCGAGCAATGCGCGATCGAGGAACCTGTCCGACTCGTCGAGCGCTTCGTCAACACGTTGACCAATCAGGTTGAGCTCAGCAGCGATGGCCGGCGTGACATCGTCAGAGCTGGACTTGGTCGCCGGCCTCTTCTGCTGTCTGCTGTCTGCTGGCTGCTGTCCGGCCACACCCACCAGATCGCGCGTATCGACCGTCATCTTCCGTCCGTTCACATCGAGCACGGCTCTCGTCCCGTCGACGGAGACCACTGTCCCCGTGACCTTGAACTTGCGATGCTCCGCCTTCTCGCCGGCGCGGATCTCGCGCTGCTCGACCGGGATGAATTCCATCGCCCGGTCGACCGGCTTCGTCACGCTCTGCACGATCGACTTCGCGTCGGTCGATGCGCGCGCATTGCGATCCATGTCGCGCAGGTTCTTGATCTCGTTCGCGAGCTGCCGCGTGACGTCGTCGCGTAGCCGCTCGAGCTCATCGCGATACGACGTGCCGAGGCGCGCGCGTTCCTGCTCGAGTTGCGCGGCCTTCGCGGTGAGCGTGCGGCGCTCTTCCTCTATTGATGTACGAAGGCTCGCCACCTCGTCCTGTTGCGCGAGCACTTCCGACATCCGCTTCTGCAGCGTCGCCAGCAGCGTGTCGGTCTCGCCGTAGCGATCGCCGAGGCGCTCGCGCGCGGCGGCGATGACGGAGTCGGGGAGGCCGATCATCTGCGCGATGTCGATGGCCCGGCTGCGGCCCGGGATGCCGGTGATCATCCGATACGTAGGATGTCCCGTCGCGACGTCGAACTCCATCGACGCGTTCACGATCCGCTTGTCGTTGACCGCGAAACTCTTCAGCGACGACAGGTGCGTCGTGACGATGAGCAGTGAGCCGCTGTTCAGCAGATGCTCGACGACCGCCGCCGCGAGTGCCGCTCCTTCTTCCGGATCGGTGCCCGAGCCGAGCTCGTCGAGCAGTACGAGCGAGCGCTTCGTGACGCGCTCCAGCATCCGCTTGAGGCGAACGAGGTACGCGGAAAATGTCGAGAGATGTTCGAGCACGCTCTGGTCGTCGCCGATCAGCACATGGATGGCATCGACGATCGGCAGCGTCGTGCCGTCGTCGGCCGGGATGGGGAGGCCGCTCATCCCCATCGCCACGAGCAGCCCCGCGGTTTTCAGCGCGACCGTTTTGCCGCCGGCATTCGGTCCGCTGACGACGAGGGCGCTGTGTTCATCACCCAGCTCGATCGTCATCGGAATGACTTTCCGGTCGGACGCCGTCTCGCCAAACGACTCGGTGCGCGCATCTCCGAGGCGTTCATCGAGCAGGGGATGGCGTCCATTCAGAATTCGCAGCTCGCCGTTCTTGCTGAAGAGCGGCCGCGACGCGTTCGTGACGCTGCTGAAGATCGCGCAGGCCTGGAGCGCATCGAACTCGCCGCCGTTGTCGACGGCGATCGTGATGTCGTCCGCCTCGTCAAACAGCAGCTGCGAGACATAGCGGGTGATGCGCGCGATCTCTTCGCGCTCCTGGATCAGGAGGTCGGCGAGATCGTTGTTCAACTCCACCGCCTGCAGCGGCTCGATGAAGAACGACGCGCCCGATCCGGAGCGCTCGTGCAGGATGCCGGGAACGGCGTTGCGATGATCGGCGCGTACGGGGATGCAGAAGCGGTCGCCGCGCATGACGATCAGCGGCTCCTGAATCGCGTCGACGCTGCGATTCATCACGTCGTTGAGCACGCGCTGGATCGCGCCCCGTTTCTGCTGCACGCGCTGGCGGATGGCGCGCAATTCGGCCGAGGCCTCTTCACGCAGCTTGCCGTCGCGCGTGAAGTACTTCGACGACTTCGTCAGCATCTCGCCGAGGTCGGGGATGCGCTCGGCAATGCTCGTTAGGTGAGGGAAGGTGTCGCTGCGGAGGAACGTCTCGCGGATCGATTGCGTGGCGCGCGCGGCGCGGACGATCAGCCACGACTCGTCGAGCTCGAGCACCGTCTCGCGATCGAAGAGGGGACGGACGTCGGTCAGTCCGGAGATCGGCAGCAGACCTTCGCGATGGTAGAAGCGGACCATCTCCGCGAGCTCCGCCTGCGCGCGCTCGCACTCGTCGAACGTCGCCAGCGGCCGGCGCCGCGCGATCGCTTCTTTTCCCGGCGCGCTCTTCGCCTCCATGGCGATGAGCGTGAGGACGCGGTCGAATTCGATTTCGGTATGGATCACTGGGCGTGTACAACGGCGCGCTCATCGCGCTTCATTCTCAAAACAAAAAGGGCCCGCTTGCGCGAGCCCTTCCTGATCAACGTTTGCGAGAAATCAATAGCCGGTGCGGCGCTCCTCAGCGAGCTTCCGCAGCACTTTCTTGCGGGCGGCAATTGCTTTCCGCTTCCGCTTCGTGCTGGGCTTTTCGTAGTGCTGTCGCTTCTTCAATTCGGAGAGGATCCCCGACTTTTCACATTTGCGCTTGAATCTGCGCAGCGCATTCTCGAACGTTTCGTCTTCCTTGACGTGGACGAGAGGCATAACCCCGATCTCCCCCCCTTCTGCATCAGATCGCTGAAATTCTAATTTCTCAGGTTCAGCGAAAACAAGCTCTTCAACCGGGGCCCCCCTCCACTCCATTCCGGCTGTTGCGAAAATGTGGCAAGTCACTCATTTCAGTTGACTTGTGCATAGAATGCCGTTCCATGCTGCGAAAATCAGTTGCGCTTCTCTTTTCGGCCGTTCTTGCCGCCTGTGCCTCCGCACCGGCTCCCCCGGCAACCGAAGTTCGCCCCGTAACCGAGACCCTTCATGGAGTTACGGTCACCGACCCGTATCGCTGGCTCGAGGATCAGAACAGTCCGGAAACACGCGCCTGGATCGATCAACAGAACGCCCGGACCGACACCGTCCTGGCCCACCTCCCGAACCGCGACGCACTCTCGAAGCGCCTCGAGCAGCTCCTCGGCGTGGACGAGAGCAGCCTCCCGACCTGGCGTAATGGCCGTTACTTTTTCACCCGCCGCAAGGTCGGGGAGGAGAAGGTCTCGATCTACATGCGGGAGAACGGCAGCGACACGGTCGTGATCGGTGCCCCGGTCAACGATCCGAAGCAGATCAACAACGTCGGCATCGAAGACGTCTCGCCGGACGGAAAGATCCTCGCGTTCTTCGTCCGCGGCGGGGGAGCGGACGAGGTGGTCGTCCACTTCTACGACGTTGACGCGAAACAAGACCTCGGCAAGCTCCCGCTCGCGCGCTACTCCGGGATCACGGTCGCCGGCGATCAGGCCTGGTACTCGCGCCAGACGCCCGAGGGTCCGCGCGTCTTTCGCCGCCCGCTCATCGGCGGAGATGAAGTGAAGCTGTTCGGCGACGGCTACACATCCGACAAGATCATCGGACTGGGCGGTTCCGACGACGGCCGCTATCTCGTCGCGCACGTCTTTCACGGAGCGGGCGGCAAGCGGACCGACGTCTTCGTCAAGGATGTGTCGGACAACGCGCCGTTCCGCCCCGTGGTGAATGACCTCGAGGCCCGAACCGTCGCCGACTTCGCGGGCGACTCGCTCGTCCTGCAGACGAACTGGAACGCGCCGAACAATCGCGTTTTCATCGCGCCGATCGCCACGCCGGAGCGCGCGAACTGGCGCGAGTTCGTTCCCGAAAATCACGATGCGGCGATCCAGTCGATCGCCGCGGCCGGCGGCCGGATCTTCGTCCGCTATCTCCAGAACGTGCAGCCGCGCGTCGTCGGCTACAACCTCGACGGCACGTCCGCGGGCGAAGTGAAGTTCGACGTCGCCGGACGCCTCGAGAACGTCGACGGCACGTGGCATTCGCCGCTGGCTTTCTATCGATTCAGCTCCTTCGCGCTCCCGCCGACCATCTATCAATATGAAGTGTCGACCGGTGCGCGGACGATCTTCCAGCAGGTCAGCGCGCCGGTGAATCCCGACGACTTCACGGTCGAGCAGACGTTCGCTATATCAAAGGATGGGACGCACGTCCCGCTGTTCCTGCTCTACAAGAAGGGACTGGAGCGGAACGGGAAGCATCCCACGTACCTCACCGGCTACGGCGGCTTCAATCTCAGCCAGCTTCCCGGATTCTCGGCGCGCGCGGTGACCCTCGCGGAGAACGGCGCCGTCTACGCGCTGGCCGCGATGCGCGGCGGAGGCGAGTTCGGCGAGGATTGGCACCGCGCCGGAATGCTGGACCGGAAGCAGAACGTCTTCGACGACTTCGAAGCCGCGTCGCGCTTCCTCATCGATCGCGGTTACACCTCGCGCGAGCATCTCGGCATCGGCGGCACGAGCAACGGCGGGCTGCTCGTGATGGTGGCAGCGACACAGCACCCCGAGTTGTACAAGGCGGTGATGTGCGGCTATCCGCTGATCGACATGCTGCGCTACGACCAGTTCCTCGTCGGCCGCTTCTGGGTATCGGAGTACGGATCGGCAAGCGATCCGAACGCGTTCAAATGGATCTACGCCTATTCGCCGTATCAGCACGTCGTGAAGGGGACGAAGTATCCGGCCATTCTCTTCGTCACCGGCGACGCCGACACGCGCGTCGCACCGCTACACGCGCGCAAGATGACCGCGCTCATGCAGACTTCGACAGGTTCGGACGCGCCGGTGCTTCTTCGTTACCACACCTCGGGCGGACATTCCGGCGGCGAGCCGCTCAGCGAGCAGGTGAAGAACGAAAGCGAGATCGAAGGGTTCCTTCTTTGGCAGTTGAAATGACGAGCCGCTCTGCGCGTCAGACCGCTTTGCGTGATTTCCCCGGCGCGACGGAGCGCTGCGAGTGCGTCCGCAGCGCAACAGCTAGGGTCCAGGCCCGCCGACAACAGGCTCCTGGTAGCTGTAGCCCTTCGGAATCGCAAAGAGCGAAGGCTCTAGCACCGTGCACCTGGGGTGAATCACCTCCATCGTGCGCTGGAAGGTTCTGAGCGCCCCACCTTCATATCGTTCTGTCTCAGAGTCGAGAGTGCGTACGATCAAGCCGTCGATCGAGGTCATCTTGCGGTCCACCTCCTCGTCGACTTCCGACGCGCCAAACCTCAGGCGCTCGATTTGACGTAGAGCTCGTGGCGCACATTTGAGCTCAGCTACCCAGAGCAACACGGTTCTCGTCTTATGCAGCTTGACCGTTTCAGAGTCGATCTCGCTCTCCACGATGTACGAGGCTCTCAGCACGAACTTACGCGTCTTGAGCTCCCCGAACTGTTCGTCCGAAGCCTCTTCAACCAATGAAATGCTCGGTTGAACGATCCTGGCATTTCGACCAATCGCCGTCACGCTCCTGGAAGTGTCGTTCGGTCGCTTGTACCACGTCCGGTTCATGGGTCGAACGGCGCGTTCTGTTTGGCCGCCATCATTGGAGATTACGATCGGATATTGCCGCTTGATCTCAGGCGCATCCTGCGAGGGCGCCATCTCGGTTCGATACGAGTCGTCGGAGGCCCAAACTGTGAACGTCAGCGTGACGCCTTTCGATGTCACTAAACGTAGTTGATAGGTGACACCAGGCGACGTTTGCACAGCTGTGGACACAAGGACGATCGCGAGTGCCAGGGCACGCGTTCCACGCAAGATTTTCCCATTATATGGGTCGTCCTGCAGGCACCCCCTAAGTCTTCAACAGCGTCATGCGAGTACGGTTTTTCTTGAGAATGCGCGGGAGCTTTCCCCAGCCCCAGTCATCCAAATGACCGTTCTTGAAGGCGACGTACTCCTGGTGGAGCTGGCTGGTGGCCCCGCCGCTGGTGGCGTCGTCGGGTAGCGGGATGACCGCGGGCTCTACGGTTCCGACATCGAACACCCAGATTTCCCATACATCGCCGTCGAGTTCGCATTTCGTATCGGGAGAAGGCAGAGTCCTGACCCGTTTTCCGAAAAACTCCCGCGGCGTAACGCCCTTGCGAATCGTGTAGCAATTCGAGAATTGGCACTCGCGCAGTTGCATGAACTGGCCTGAACATCCGGCGAGCACGGTTGCGAAGCAGGCTGCTAGTCCGAGCACGACTGACCGCATGTCGTTTCTCATGCTGAAAAGTCTACTGCTCGCGAAGAATGGGCGTCTGTTGCATTCCTGACACGAACCCCGCTTCCCGCGGCGATGACGTCATCATCGCCGGGCCGAATGGTGCGGGGAGACGATCTTCGCGCGGGAGTTCCTGCCGGCCGAGGCGGGGCTTCCGGTTTTCGTCCGACCTCACCGCCGCCGGGATCTCGCCGTTCGATACAATGAATCAGCATGGTGTCCGAGGAGATCGTCGAGCGGACCTGGCGCGAGGCGGCCGTCATCGCGCCGAAGCTTGCCCAGAGCAAAATGGCGCGCTTCGCCAAACGTCAGAGAGAGTTGCTCATCAATGCCTTTCCTTGTGGCAGTCAACAGTAACGAGCCTCCGGCATCATTTGTCGTGCTCTCTTATGCCATCGGGGCGGTGCTTTCGTATTTTGTCTATAACAATGTGCGCCGTCAGCGCGAGCGCGCCGCGGCCGGCGATCACGTCGTCGAGACGGGTCGCGACGTGGCCGTGCCCGATCATTGCGTCAGATGTGGATCGCCCCACGCGTCGCTGCGACTGGAATTTCCTCCGCTGGTCATTGGGGTGCCTCCGATGATCACCGCGTTTGATCGGAGGTTCAGAAAACGATATGCATTTCGATTCTGCATGAGCTGTGCGCGTCCGATTCGGCGTACGCGGAAACTCGCCGCCGGCACCATCGTCTTAGGCTCGTTGTTGATCGCAACGCTGCCCATATTTGTCTTTCTGGCGAACGCGATTCGCAACGAGAGAGGCTCAGCCAGCATGTCGATTCTTTACGCAATGACCGCTTGTCTGTTCGGCGGGCTCACGGCGATCCTTGTTGGCATGGTCGTCAGAGCGCGTGCAGGATCGGAGACGGTCTCCATTCTCGATACCGGCGCATCCACGGTGCTCTTCCGGTTCAGGAATCAGGTCTATCGCAACCATTTCGCCGAGCTCAATGGAGAGCGGTGACAGGTTCGGAACGTATACAGTCCGACGTGTCCGAAATCCCCTCTGAGGCTCAGGTGTGCGGCTCGATCCTCGAGGACACCAGGGAAGACGCCGCGTGCCGCCGCGCCCTCGGCAAAGTCCCGGAAGCCCCCGAAGAAGTGCTGCGCGTGATCGAAGACCTCGAGAGCGGCCAGCCTGAAAAAGAAGGCTGAGGTCGGACCGCTTCGCAGGGAGCTCGCTCTCGACGAGTTGCACGCGCTGCAAACAAGACGCTCCGCGCTCCCCGTCACTCTTCGAGCGTAGTACGATATTGCTCATGTCGGAAACGGAGCCACAGGCCGGGCAGCTTCCTGAATCGGAATTGCTTTGGCGCGAGTACCAGCTAAGCGTTGATCTGTATAAGTCCTATCTCGACATCGTGGTGAAAGTCGTCGTTGGGTACTACGCCGTCACGGGCGGTATCCTGAGCTTCTATTTCTCGAGCAAGAAGCCGGCGGTCGCGCGATGGGCGCTCGTGCTTCCCTGCCTGGTAAGTGTCGCGCTGGCATGGATTTTTTTGTGGGGTGCGAGTCTTTGGGAGATCACTCGCAACGACGCCTTTAAAATCGCCAGGAAGTTGGGATTGATGAGCGCTTTTGAATTATCTGCACTGCAGATGTTTCTACGTGGCTCTGCCGTGCTGCTCATTATTACCGGGGTAGGTATGGTCCTCCTGATCATATTGTGAACGCGGGTTTAGCGCTCAAATGTGTGGGACAGACATCTCGGGTCTTCACGAGTAGTGCACGCGTTCAGACCGCTCTCGCGGTACTGTCTGCCCGGCGATGAATGCACAGACCCGCACCCGGCTGCGGGAGCTCAACGACCCACTACTCGGGCCGCTCATCGAAGCGGAAGATGACGAGGCACGCGAGGCGGCGATCGACGCCGTCGTCGGCAGCTTCGCGAGGCCGTTCATCGACACGATGATCGCCCGCTTCCGCCGGACCGAACCGGTGCTGCGGCCGGAAGACCTCGAAGAACTGATGTCGATCGTGGCGATGCGTCTCGTGATCAAGCTGCGGGCAGCCGCACTTTTCGAGGATCACGCGATCTCGGCTCTCGAAGACTACGTGGCCACGCTCAGCTTTCACGCGCTTTACGACCTCCGCCGGCAGCGCCATCCGGAACGTCACCGGCTGAAGAAGAATCTCCGCTACCTGCTGACCCGCGACCATCGCTTCGCACTCTGGGAAACGCCGGCGGCGATGATCTGCGGACTGGCGTCGTGGAAGGGGAGGTCCGATGCCGTGCCCTTCACTTCGCTGACCCGCTCGTCGTCGACGCGGGAGATGGAGGAGAAGGGAAAGCCGGGCGATGCCGTCGCCGCGATTCTGAAAAGGATCGGCGGACCGGTGAGGCTCGACCTGCTCGTCGACACGGTCGCCGAGTTGTGGCAGGTGCGCGACGTCGTCCCGGAGAGCATCGAGCATCCGCCCGATGCCCGGTCCGATCAGCACAGCGACCTCGAACAGCGGCGCTATCTCGAGGAGCTCTGGTCGGAGATCCGCCAGCTTCCGGAGAATCAGCGCGTGGCGCTGCTGCTCAATCTGAGGGACTCGGCGGGGTCCAACGCCGTCGCGCTCTTCCTGTTGCTGGACATCGCCGGCGCGGACGAAGTCGCGGCCGCGTTGAGCATGTCGGAGGAGGAGCTCACCGCCGTTTGGGAGAGTCTGCCGATGGACGACCTGACCATTGCCGCGAGGCTTAAGATCGGAAGGCAGCGGGTGATCAACCTCCGGAGCTCGGCGCGATCGCGGCTCGCGCGACGGATGTCGCGATGGAAATGAAACGGATGAATATGACGGGCGAACGGCCGTCCTTACTGTGATGAGACCGCATGTGACGCAGCAGGAGATCGATCGGTTGCGCCGGATGGCCGCCGATGTACGCCTTCAGATCGAGGCTGAAGATGCCGGGCATCTCGATCCCGACCAGCAGATGGCGTATTGCGATGGCCTGCTGCGCGGCGACGAGCTCGAGGCGGCTCGCGATCATGTGGAAGGGTGCGACGGTTGCCGCGCCGACATTGCCGAGTTGTCGGCTTTCAGAGACAGTCTGCGAAAACCGCATTGGATTCGCTATGCAATCGCCGCATCGGTTGCCGCGATCGCACTCCTCGGCGTGCTGGTCTTTCGCCAGCAGCCGGTCCGGCATCATCCGCCGATTGCGCATCGTGCGACGCCGGCGCCTGTGGCCGTGACCACTCGACCGGCAGCGCCTTCGTACGGCAGGGCGGAGTGGGATCGATTGATCGTTGATGTATCGGCGACGCGACGTCTGGCGATGCCGGCCGTGCTCGCGTCGCTGCAGCCGCCCCGTTCGCATTTTCGCAGCGCGACCCAGGACGACGACGCGCGACTCGAGCCGGACGGCATCGTCGTCGAGTCGGCGCGTCCGCGGTTCTCCTGGCGCGGCGAGCCTGATGCGCGCTACGTCGTCGTGCTGGCACTCGAAGGCGACAAAGTCGTGGAGAGCGAGCCGTTGTCGGAGCCGGCCTGGCGCGCCTCATCGGCGCTGAAACGCGGCCGCGACTACGCCTGGCAACTGGAAGTGGTCACCGGCAAGGGGCGCGTCGTTCGTCCCAATCCGCCGGCCCGCTTTCGCGTCCTCGATGCCGGAGCGGCCGCCGAGATTGCCGATGCCCGCAGGCTCTATCCGGATGATCATCTCCTCCAGGCCATCCTCCTTGCGCATCACGGCCTGCGCGGCGACGCCGAAAGGGAATTGCTGGAGTACCGGAAGAAGGATCGCGCCGGCCTGGCGGATGCACTGCTTCGTTCGCTTCGCGATTGGCCACCAACGGGATAGCCATGTCCATTCGACGCCATGTCGTTACGGCCATCGTGCTGGCGCTCGGGCTCGATGGCATCGCATACGCGGACACCGGGCCGGAGATCGTCGTCTCCCGATTCTGCGCCGCGTATGCAGGCGGATCGGCTGATGCGGCGCTCGATTTACTGACGACCGAAGCACGGGCGGCGGAGGGACGAAGGATCCGTCGCGACGTGACCGTTCGATGCATGCGGATGCATTCGCTGCACGTGGTCGCGGTGAAAGAGGAGGCCGGGACGGCCACGGTCGACGCGGTCGTCACCGTCTCGCGCTGGAGCGCCGCGCCGGGTGCGCGGGAAGAGATTGCCGACGACCAAACGCGCTTCACTCTCGCATTTCAGAATGGATGCTGGAAGATTTCGGAGAGGCGCGATCTCGTTGCCGGTCTCGCCTCGCGCATCGCCGCGGCCGCGCCCGAGGAGCGCCGCGCCCTGCTCGCCGCGAATCCCTCCCTCCGGACGAGAGCCCTCGGCATGGCGATCGGCACTCACATCGTGACGATGATCGACCATGGGCAGGTTTCCGAAACGGCGGCCTTGCTCGATGTCATCAAAGAGCTGAACGGCGAGCTGCTCGACGACAGACTGGAGGCGGTGAGGTTCGGATTGGAGAGCATCGTCGCGCGGCGACGGAGCAATCCCGATCTCGATGAGAGCCGGCGTCTGGCGGAGGCCGGTCTCTCGATCGCCGAGCGGACGCATGACCCCGACGTGATCCTCGAAGCCACGAACCGGCTCGTGCGCGCGCGGCTCGACGCCCATGGCCCCGACCAGATCGCCTTACGCCTGGCGGAGAGGGCGCTCGCGTTGCGCGACTATGCCGTCGAGCCCGCGCGAGTGGCCTTGCTGGCCACGCAGGCGGCCCGCCACTGCGACGAGAACGGCCACTACCGCGATGCGCTGATCTACAGCCTCATGGCGCAGCGTTTCGCCGCCGAGTCGGGGAATCTCCCGGCGCAGCTCTCCGCGGAGTTGAACCTGGCCGGGACCTACCGCCTGAGGTCGGACTTCGATCTGGCGGACGGCCACTACCGCAACGCGCTTGCTCTCTCCCGCGAGCTGGGCTTCATCGCCGCGACGATCTCGACTCTTGGCGACTTCGCGTTTTCGCTCATGATGCAGGGCCGCCCTGCCGAGGCCATGCCGTTTGTCGACGAGGCGATTCTGCTGGCCAGGCAACGGGACGATCCCGATCACCTGCTCGCCGGCCTTCACCTTTCGAAGGCTCATCTGTCTCTCGTTCGGGGCGACGTTTCCGGAGCGGCGCAGAGTCTGGCCAGCGCCGCGGCCGATCCGCACTTCGGACCGAGGGACGAGGATTACTACAATCATCTGCTGGCGCAATTGCTGTTCGGTCAGCATCGATATCGCGAAGCGCTCGAGGTGTCCGAAAAGATTTCATGGCGGAGCGATGTGGAAGCCGCTGCTCTTCGGGCGCTGGGCCGGCACGCCGAAGCCGAACGGGTTCTGCGGGAGATCATCGACGCGCACAACCGGCTGCGAACAGAAGTGGCCACCGACGTGCGGCAGCAGTCGCTGTTCGCCGCGACCACCAGCGGCGACTGGCTTGCGCTGGTAGACGTGCTGGTCGATTGCGGCGACACGGCCATGGCGTTCGCGGAATACGAACGGATGAAAGGGCAGGTGCTGCGGGAGACGATCGCCCATTCGGGGCAGGATGTCGCCGGCGGCCTCACCGCGGCGGAGCGGGCTTCACTCGCCACTTTCAACAAGCGAATCAACGAGACGAATCGTCGTCTGTGGGCGGCTCGGATGGAGAGGAGGGAGACGGCGGGCGAAGAGGCGGCCCTCGCCCAGGCGCGACTCGAGCTGGAGGAATTCGAGAGTGCTCGCTACGCGGCCGATCCGTCGCGCCGTTGGTTTGTAGCCGATGAGATCGGGGCGGGGAACGTGCAGCTGCCGGACATTCCCGGCGGCGTGATCATCGCGTTCGCCGTGATGCAGGAGCGGACGGTGGCTTTCGTAGTGACGCCGGACGCGCGTGTCTCCGCCGCCATCATTCCGGTCGGCCGCGATGCTCTTCGCCGGCAGGTTGGAGAGCTCCTCGAGGATATCGAGAGTCAGGGCCTTCGCACCGAGGCGAAGTCGCGCGCGCTCTACGATCTGCTGATCAAGCCGCTCGAATCGAAGATCGGCGCCTCGCGGCTGATCGGCATCATTCCCGACGACGTGATCTGGCGGGTTCCATTTCATGCCCTGCGATCGGGTGACGGCCGTTTTCTCGTCGAGCGCGCGGCGCTGTTCTACGCGCCGTCGCTGCATGCACTGCGGCTGGCGTTGGATCGGACGAACGAGCGTGCCACCGGCGCCGCGCCAAGACTGTTCGCGCTCGCCAATCCGTTTGTCGGAGCGGCCGCACGGAGCCGCTTCCGGGCCCTTTCCCCTCGAACCGGTTCGCTCGACGAGATCCCCGAGGCTGAGTCAGAGGTCAGGCAGATCGCCGCGCTCTATGGACGGAATGCCAGCCGCGTCTACATCGGTAGCGCCGCGACCGAATCGGTGGTCAAGAGTGAGGCGCCGGCCTTCGACGTCGTCCACATCGCCACGCACGGATTGCTCGACGACACGGCGCCGATGTACTCCGCCCTGCTCCTCGGCGGCGACGGCGAGAAGGAAGACGGCCTGCTCGAAGCGCGCGAGATTCTCGACATGCGCCTGCACGCCCGCGTGGCCGTGCTTTCGGCGTGCGAAACCGGACGCGGACGCGTCACGCCGGGGGAGGGAGTGATCGGCATGTCGTGGGCGCTCTTCGCCGCCGGCTGCCCCACTTCGGTGGTCAGCCTCTGGAAAGCCGAATCGGCTGCCACCCAGACCCTGATGGTCGAGCTCCACCGGCGCCTGATCCGCGGTGAGTCCCCCGCCGTCGCCCTGCGGCACGCCCAATTACGAGTGATGCGCGATCCGAAGACCGCGCATCCGATGTATTGGGCGCCATTCGTGGTGGTGGGGGCGCCGTGAGATCAGTAGCGTGAAAACCCGGGGATGTCCGATTCGATCGCCCACACCGGACTGTGGTAACTGCGCGTGCCGCCTGAAGCGGTGGCCCAAAGAATGCCGGCCCACGCCACGTGATCGGGATACCAGACGAACACGGATGAACCGCTGTCGCCGGCTTCAGCGTAGATACTCGATTGATCCTGACAAATGCGCCACACTGTGCTGCCGCCGGGCAGAACGTGCACGCAGGTCCGCGTTACCTGGCCGTACGTCCAGCCGGATGTGGAGCCAATCTTGTCCACCCAGTCTCCCACGGCCCTCGTTTGCACCTGTTGAGTGGCGTACTGCGTTCCGATCACTTCGAATCGCGGGTCCGGCGCAGCCTGTCCGTAGCCCTCGGTCGACGTAACGGCGATCGCCGCCGGGTCGTAAGCCTGGCCGTCGGTGTAGCGGTAGAACGCGGTGTCGGACCAACGACATGGCGACTTCATCGTCCCGCCGAAGTCGCACGGCGAACTGGTGTACGGCGCCGGATCGACTGTCTCCGTCGCCACGGCAAGGTAATACGGCTGATATCCCGTGGTGCCGGTTCCGCCGAACGACTGCTGCGTGCAATGTGACGCGGTGAGGAAGCCGTGCTGGACGCTGGTTGTGCCGTAAGGCGTGTATTTTCCCGGGATTCCCAGCGTGCACCGCGACCGGACTCCGTTCACGAACAAATAGAATGCCCATCCGCCGCGGAGCGGACGTTGATAGTCGTATAAGTCCGTAGTGAGCTCCGCCTCCGGACTCACACCAACGTGCAGGGCATCCTCAGGGATGCCGAACCGCGCGGCGACTGCCCGAACCGCACCGATGTCTGCTCCTTCTTTCACGAAGATTTCGACCGCGTTGTCGACTTCGTCGAGATCGATGGTGTGCACACCTTCGGGTAGGTTGCGCGAGATCGACGCCCGGTACTCCGCGAGCTCGGAGAACGAATATTTCGCTGGTTTCACGATAATCGTGGGGCGACCCTGGGCCGCAGCGCCACTATGCCGGCCGCGCGGATGAGCCTCGAGAACGCGTCCGACGCGCTCGGTCGCCGCTGCGCCGCGCTCGATGTCCTTCAGACGGACTACGGCGGTTCCATCCTGCTCGAAATACCAGCCGGCGAAACCAGGGACGTCGCGCTCGATCGCGGCGAATCCGTTCTCATGCGGGCCGAAGTAGAGCACCTTCTCCGCTGGCGCGGCCCCGGCGATCGTAGTTAGAAGAAACGAGAGAACGATAAGGAGGATTCTCATGTTAGCGGTAAGCTCCAGTCTTTGTATCGGTCGTTTAAGAATCTGTATCTGATTCACGGAATGGTGGCGCCGGTACTGTCGCTGTAACAGGTGTCGTCAAGCCACTGCACGCGTGCCCAATAGGTCGTCGATTGTGCCGGCGTGGCAACGGTGAATTGGGTCCCGCCTTCGCCTAGGAACGTCGACTGGGCGACGTTGCCGGGCACGCCCCGATACCAGAGATACTTCACGTTCTGGTTGTCGGGCGACCCCACTGAGACGGTGACCACCCATAACGTTCCACCCACGAATTGCCGTGTGATGGATCCGATGAAAGGCCCGGTGCAGATGCTCACGGTCGCGTAGTTGCTGTAGGCGACGGCCGTCGTGCCGCTCGTGATGGTGCAGTAATACGCGGTCTCCGTGGTGAGAGCGGGAGTCGTGTACGAGGCTGACGTCGCGCCGGCGATGGCCGTCGGACTCGACGTCGAGTACCACTTATAGCTGAGATACGTTCCGTTGGCCTGGACGCTCAGCGTGGTCGTGGTTCCCGAGGGAATGGTGATGCTTTGCGGCTGCGCCGTGATTGCCGGATCGACGCTGTACATGATCGCGGTGCTATTGGCGGTCGAGCCGTTGCACGAGGCTGTCACCCGCGCCCAGTAGTACTCGCTCGTCTGCAGCCCGAATGTGTACGTGGACGACGTTGCGCCGCTGATGATATGGCTCGTGTCGCCGGACTGGCCCTTGTACCACTGATACGTGAGACCGGTGCCGGTCGCAGTGACCGTGACCGATCCAGTACCACCGGGGGTATGCGTGGCGGTCTTAGTCAGATTTGTAACAGTCGGAGCGGTGCAGATTGAAACCGTGGCCGAGGCGCTGTCTGCGGTCGTGCAGCCGGTCACGCGCACCCAGTACGTCGTGTTCGACGTCAAGGCCGGAGTCGTGTAGCTGCCGTTGGTCGCACCACTGATCGGGGAGGCCGTGTTGCCGCTGCTACCGACGTACCACTGATAGGTGAGAGGCGCGCCCGTGGCGGTGACGGAGAGAGTCGTCTGTCCGCCGCTCGGCACGGTCGTGCTCTGCGGCTGGACCGTGATCGTCGGCTTGCAGACGGCGACGGTCCAGGTCGTCGTCCGCGAGACGCACGTATTGTTGGTGAACTCGGCCCAATAAAGCGTCGTCGCCGTAAGAGCAGGCGTCGTGTACGAATTGAGATTGAGAGCCGATGCGAGCAACTGGCTCTTGTCTCCACTGGCTCCGCGATACCAGGTGACGGTCTTGTTGTCGACCGGCGACAGCGGCGGCATCGTAAGCGTTGTCGATTGACCGGATGCAAGGTTGATTTGCGCCGGTGAAGGCGTAATGACTTCGGGATACGAGCACATCGACAACGTGGCCGTTGCACTGTCGATGAAGCAAACGCTGGTCGTCACGCGCACCCAATAGTTGGTGTCCGTCGTAGGCGCTACGATGACGGATGTCGAAGTCGCGCCGTTGATCGGGCTCGACATGTCGCCCGCAATTCCGGTGTACCACTGATAGGTAAGTGGACGTGGCGACGTCGCGGTCACGCTCAAGGTGGTCGGTTTGCCGGAGAAGATCCGGCTCGACACGGGCTGGGTCGTGATCGAAGGCTTGTTGCAGACGTCGATGGTCAGCGTCGGACCGGTTGTCGGGCAAACACCCGCGCTCATGATCCGGCACCAATAGGTCGTGGTGACCGAAGGCGAAGCGACGTAGGCCGCGCCGACGGCGCCGTTGATCGGACTGGTCGTCACTCCGCTGTTGCCGAGGTACCACTGATAGGTGAGATTGCTTCCGGTCGCGGTGACGCTGACCGAGGCCGGCGTTCCGGCTTCGATGTAGCGGGTGGGGCTCGTGCTGGTGATCACCGGCGGGTTGCACACCGTCACGGTCGCGGCGGTGCTGTCGGCGGAGATGCCGCACGTACCGGTCACGCGCAGCCAGTAGGTCGTTGTCGCCGACGGCGAGATCGTAAGAGCGTTCGAGGTTGCACCTGATACTGGCGATGTCGTCGTGCCGGGCGTTCCGGTGTACCACTGGAACGTCTGGCCGGCGATGGCCGTAGTGACGGTCGTGAGTGTGGCGCTCTGACCTAGCGGAATCGTAGTGCCTGAGGGTTGCGTCGTAATGGCCGGTTTGCAGACCCGGGCCGTGTACGTATTCGTCCGCGACGTGCAGCCGCCGTTTGTGAACTCGGCCCAGTATTGCGTCGTCGCCGTCAAGGCCGGAGTCGAGTACGTCGAAAGATTCAGAGCACCGCCGAGGGCTGTCGTGCGATCGCCGCTCGCGCCGCGGTACCAGGTGACGTATTTGTCGGCCACCGGCGACATCGGCGGCAGTGAGATGCTCGTCGATTCTCCATAGCCGATCAATTTCTCGACCGGGTTTCCATCGACCACGGGCGGGTAGAGACAGATGGAGACGACTGCTGCGTTGCTGTTGGCCGTACAGACGGAGGTCGTGGCCCGCACCCAGTAGCTCGTCTCCGTTGCCGGTGTGACCGTCAGAGTCGCCGAGACGGCACCGTTGATTGGCGAGGCCGTGTCGCCCGCTGCACCGGCATACCACTGGTAAGTAACAGCGCCGGTCGGCGATGAAGCGGCGGCCGTCAGCGTCGCGGCTGTTCCACTGAAGATCGCCTGCGGCTGCGGCTGAATCGAGAACGAAGGCGGTGCGCAGACGTTCACCGCGATCGCCGGACTGTTGCTCACGCAGATGGCGCTCGTCACTTCCGCCCAGTAGGTCGTCGTAGTCGCCGGCGAGACGTTGATCGAGCTGCTGTTGCTGTTCGCGACCGGATTCGTCTTGATGCCGCTCGCTCCGACGTACCACTTGAACGACGGACTCGGCGCGTTCGTCGCGACACCGATGAGCGTGGACGATCCCGCGGCAATGAATTGCGGGGGACTGACCGATGTGAATTGCGGGGGAGTGCAGACTGTGACCGTCGCGGCATTGCTGTCGGCCGACGTGTTGCAGGTGCCGGTTACGCGCACCCAATACGTCGTGGTAGCGGTCGGGCTGACGGTGATGCTGGGCGACGTTTCACCGGCAATTGGTGAGGTGGTCGTGCCTGGGGTTCCGACATACCACTGCAATGTCTGACCGGGAAGAGGCGTCGTGCCGACGGTGAGTGTAGTGCTCAAACCCGACTCGATCGTGCCGCCGGCCGGTTGCGTTGTAATCGTCGGCTTGCAAACGCGCGCGGTGTATGTCGTCGTTCGTGAGGCGCAGCCGTTGTTGGTCAGCTCGGCCCAATACGTTGTCGTCGCCGTCAGTGCCGGGGTTGTGTATGTCGAGAGATTCTGGGCGGCAGCGACGAGATTGGTCCGGTCGCCGGAAGCGCCGCGATACCAGGCTACGTATCGGTCGGCCACGGGCGACATGGCATCGAGAGTGAGAGTCGCCGATGCGCCGTATTGAATCAGTTTTTCCGGTGCGGAAAGCGTCACGATTTCGGGCCAGAGGCACATCGAGATAGTGGCGGTCTCGCTCATGACCTGGCAGACGCCGACAGTGATCTCCACGCGATACGCCGCCTCGTCCGTCAGCGCAGGCGTGGTGTACGTCGCGGACGTGGCGCCGGGGATGATTCCCCAACCGCCAGCATCCAGCCGCTGCCACTGGTACTTGAGCGGCTCCGTGTTTGTGTCGGTTGCCATTACGACCGACAGGGTGGTTGTTGCGCCGGCGAAGACCGTCCTGCTCTGTGGCTGTGTGTTGATGACCGGCGTCATGCAGACGCGGACCGTACTGGTCGGGCTGTCGGTCGTGCAGACGCCGCGGCTCTTGATGCGGCACCAGTAGCTGGTCGTCTGCGACGGCGCCACCGTGACGCTGTTGTCCGTCCCTCCCGGTACCGGCTGGCTCGTATCGCCGGTCGTCCCGTGGTACCACTGGAAGGTGAGGTCCTGTCCCGAGACGACGACCACGACCGTTGTGGCCTGGCCCGCCGTCGTGTCGCGGGTGAGCGACTGGCTGGTGATGACGGGGTATGAGCAGACCTCGACGTCCGCGCTCGACGAGAACACACGATGCTCGATCCCCTGACCGCCGTCCTGGCCGCCGCAGATCGAAGTAACGGTGGCAAAGAAGGAATCGCTGCTCGCCATCGGTGGAGTGGTGAATTCCGAACCGGGCTGGCCATTCTCCGCGATCGCCGTTCCCTGTCCGAGCGAAGTGATTGCCCAGTTGTCGCTCCGCCTGTACCAGTTGAACGTGAGCGGTTGTCCGTCGATGGCGGGGCGGGCGATGACTCTGAGCTGCGCGGATCTTCCCGGCTCGATTACCGTGGATTCAGGCTGTTCCGTGACCTTTGCGACGCAAAGGTAGATCGGCACCTCCTGGAAGGTCGCCGTCGTTCCGCATGCATCCTGAGCCACGACACCGAACCAGGTGACCGGCGTATTGACCAATGGGCGGATGGCCGGCCCGAACGAGTAGTCCTCGGCCGATGCGTTCTGTGAGGTCCGGTACGTCCATCGGTAGCTGAGAAGTTTCCCCCAGCCGACGGCTGAGAGATACGCCAGCTCTCCGCGGCCGACATACGGAGACCAGGGGCTGGTCAGGATCGATCCTGAAATGGTGGGCGTACAGGTCACGATGACCGTGGCCACGTTCGTGTCGTAGACATGGCCGTTGTGCGTGATGCGGCACCAGAAGCTCAGATCATCCGCGGGACTGACTACCGAGAGCGTGGCGTGTGTTTCGCCTGGCAGGGCCGGCTGGTTGGGATCTCTATCGGGACCGCGCCTCCATGCGAACGACGTCGTGCTGTCGAACGTGAACGGCAGCCCTTCATTCGAGGCTGTGATCGTGGCGATGGAGCCGGCCTCGATCGCCTGAAGCTCGGGAATTGCACGAGCGTCATAAGCGCCTCGGACCAGGACCTGCAGATCGTCACTCCGCTCGACCTCGGCCGGCGACCTGGTCGTGATCACATAGAACCGGGTATTCGTCACCGGCGCCACAGTGACCTGGGCACTGACGGCGAACTGCTCATCGACCTCGGTCGCCGTTGCGCGGTGCCACTCATAAGTCCAGCCGGACCGCTCTTCGGGAGGAGCGAGCGTGATCTGCTCGCCGCTGTCGATCGTGATCACGGCCGGCAGATCAGCCCCTGAGCCCGATCGCACCGCGCGCCTCTTGCATTGGGGCGCACATCCGGGACAAGAGGAGTAGCTGAGATGGACGGGGATCGTTATCGTCCTGCAGCCCTGGCCGAGCAGGCCTCTTGCGGTCAGCGTGATGCTTTGAATGTGGCCGCCGTCAGGGCGGTTCACTGCGATGTCGAGCGCCGGTCCGGATAGAGTCTCGGTGCCGCCATGATCCCCGTTCAGGATCCAGGTGAATACAAAACCAGAAGGGTCGACTGCCGATCCTGTCGTGTCGCTGGGCAACGCGTTCAACGCGACGCGGCCGTCGACGAATGTGTAATAGGGCTCGCCCGACTTGTACACGATGCAGTGCTCGCCCGCGAGATTGAAACTCGCGGTGGCGGGACATTCAGTCGTTTGAAAGTTGAACGTGAACGACTTGTTGCAGCCGGTCCTGGGATCCGGATCAATCGCGTTCACCGTGATCGTGTGGTTGTCCGTCGTGATCGTGATGTTGGCGGTATCGCCGACCGCCGTGTCGCCAGGCCGGAGACCGACCCATTGATAGATCGGCAGGCGATCTCCCGTCCGAGCAGAAGAAAGGCTCCTGCCGTCGGTTGACGATCCCGGACCCACGATCAATCGGATCTTCGTCCCTGGCGCTACCTTCGACACGGCTGTTTGGATTTCATCGGGGTAGTGCCAGATCGTGGACAGACCAAGCGCGGGCGCCTGGAAGCTCAACTGATAATCGCAGACGCTGGTGACGTTGACCGCTGCCGATATCGCCATTCCGCATGAGCTCTCGCGCCGGACCCGGTAGTACCCCTTCTGCCGCGGAACAAATCTCGAGTCATGCTCGAGCCTCTCGGCCGAGGTCGAGGGCGATGGGTTGAACGTTGTGCGTACTGGCGTGAACGCGGTGAGGTTGTCGCACGTCGTTTCCAGGCAGGAAAGCCACGTGATGGGCGAGGAGCCGATTGAGACTTTGAGATCGCTATTGCCTACCGTTGGATCGATTGCACGCTCGGTGTAGGGGAAGACATCGGCCGTCGGGATGGTGCAATTGCGAATTTGCGCCGTTTCCGAGATCACCATGCAGGCCGTTGTCGGTTGGCTGCACGGCGCTCCGCCTGATGGCCACAGGACCAGGCGGTAGTAGTTCGGACGGCGTGGATTGGCCGCCGCCGCCCCTTCTGAGTACGCGAGCGTGGCATCTCCGTTCTCGCTTCCCGACTTGACCGTCTCGAATACTTCGGCTCCGGGTTCCGCTACCCCTGGAAGCAAGAATTGGGGCGTAATCCGCTGCCATTGATAACAGTACGGAGTGCTTGATTGGATGGTGGCGGTCAGCGTTCGAGCCTGGTCCGAAGGGTTCTGTTCGGGCGACCAGACCGAGGCGGGCTGCTTCGTGATCATCGGCGGACTGCAACTCGAAACCTCCACTCTGGCTGGGACGCTGTCGCCGTAGTCGGACGTCCGGTTTCGGAGCACGCGAGCCCACAAATAGGTCGTACCTGTGATCTGGTACTCGCAAGGGGCCGTCGTGGGCGCATCACGTACAGTTATCGTCGGACAGTTCTGATCAACCGCAGTCACCGGCGTCGAGTTGGTGTCGTCGCGCCTGTACCAGCGATAAAGAAAGCGAGGCTCACCCGGTTGCAGCGTCTGGTAGTCGACCGGCTGATCGAGGACGGCTACGGACAGCGTCCCGCTCGAGCCGGGAGGGATCCTCCGCGATTGCGGCTCGCTCGTGAAGGTTACCGATGCAAGATGGACGAGCAGATCAGGGGAACCGGCGCCGAGAACAGACGCGTCATTGAGCTCGGCGACTGATGGCGGAGCAACCCTGGTCGGGCTGAGGTGCGTGGCGTTGGCCGCTAGCCGCTCCCATACGCGATCGGCTGTCTCAATCGGGTTCTGAGACAGAGAGGGATCTTCGGCCAACAACCGGGCAATGACCCCCGCTACGATCGGGGCGGCATACGAAGTTCCTGACGCCACCTTCGCTTCCCTGTACCGATCGAGGCCCTCGCCGGAAGCGACGCTCACGAGCTGGCCGGGCGCCCAGATGTCGACGCATTGCCCATAGTTCGACCCAATGCCCTTGGTGGGGTCGTAGCTGTTGTCGATCATCATGCGGTTGTCGCGGAAGCCGGTCGCGCCGACCGTGATCACACGGGTGCGACAGCCGGGATCAGGACAACTCCGAGAGGGGTCGAGAAGCCCGCCCCGCCGGCTCAGTCGTCCCGGCGTCTGCGTACAGGCGTCCGCCTGCTGGTTGTTGGAGGAGGCTACGACCGGCACGCCGAGGTTGATCAGGTTGTTGATCGCCGTCTCCAGGATGTCGAGACTCGACTTGCCGTCACAAGATGTGGCATCGCACCTGTGTCCACCGGTCGTGTCGGTGAATCGGAAGGTGCTCATGGTTACGACGGCTCTTTGCGAATGGGCCTTGAAGTCCTGCATTACCCAGTCGAGTCCACTAAGAAGGATCGCCGCCGAACTGAGGTTAGCGCCGTAAGTGCGATCGCAGGAAAGGACAGTCACCGGCACGAGGAGAGCGCCGCCGGCAACGCCGAGGTTCTTGCCCACGACCAACGAGGCGGTGCCAGTGCCATGTGCCGAGTAGTCGTCCACGTCACTCATATCAAGCCCGCTGCAAGGCGCCGATGGGGAGGATGTATCGTTCTTTACATAGTCGGCGGGAATGACGGTGCTGTAATAAGGTAGCTGTGCCGCGTTTTTGCCAGAATATGTGCCATCTAGCTCCCGACGAATACGGTCCTGTAATTCGATATGGTTGGCCCGCACTCCCGTATCGATGTGATAGACCGTCACGCCTGTGCCGTCATTCGACCATCGATACGTGTAGTAAGACTCCGGATCAGTGCTCGTCGGTTTGTTCTCACGATGTGAAATTCGAGTCAGGTGCCAGAGTGCATCGGTGGGAAAGACTGAAAGATCGGCGCCGTCGGGGGGAGTGATGGCAGGAACGGCCTGCCCCGGGCCGGCCGGTCCGGTCATTCGTGATCCGGCTCCAGACGAATAGACCTCCGCGTCTTCTTCCATGGTCATGACTCGTGAATCGCGAGCAAGGCGTTCGGCGTTCTCCTCCGGCAACTCGACCCAGAAGCCTTTTGCTGCGTGGGTCCACGTGGCGAGAATCCGGCCCTGATACTTTTTCGACAGTTCGCGAGCCACCGCCGGAACGTCCGCGGTGAACGGCGACACGATGACCAGGTACCGTCCCTTCACAGGCTGAACGGCATGGCGTATCTCGACCGCGCCGGCAGGCCAGACAAACGCGAGACTGAGACAGGCGACGAGAAAAGTGACTCTGGCGTATGACACGTTCATCGATTGCTCCTGCGGGAAAGCGCCGTCCCATCCTGCGCGGGCGCAGCGGTGACAAGAGCGATCGCCAGGATCGCGAGTAGAACCAGTTTCATTCTTGATCTCCTGGAGTGATCCGGCTGGGTCGCCGGAACGAGAACACTCGTTGCCTTGGAAGGACGGACCGATGGAGTACCGTATTGCCGTCGTGTGAAAAAAAGTACGACATCGAAACGAAGGTCATGCATCGGCGAAAAACGCCGCTCGTCTCCGAGCGGCGCTCGCCGTACACGTGTTCGATTTACGGGTTCGGCTGTGTGAACGACATCGAGCCCGAATTCGTCGAGAGGATCGTGCCGGGGTAGTAGTACGGGCTTGCGTCGAGGTTCGCCACGACGTACCACTTCCAGTTGCCAGCCGGCTGCGGGCCGACGATGAAGGTCGTGCACTCGTTGTTCGAATCCGGAACGTTGCTGCCGTCCTCGTGGCACGGCATGCCCGCGGCCGAGAGCAACCAGTTCGCCGGCTCGTTGGTCCCGAAGCTCCAGTATTTGTAATAGACGTCGTACGTCATCGTGTACATGCTCGCGTCGCGGTTGATGTCGCGGCCGCTCTTCCAGCGGACCGGGTACGAATTCGGGACATTCGTGCCGCTCGGATACACGGGCGTCGGCTGCAAGGGCCGCGGCGGCTCGTGAAGGGACATGTTTTCGTTACCCGTGCCGTTGATCGAGACGTTCTTCCGGATCGGCTTGGTCGAGCTGCCCCAGTAATCGGTGCTGCTCACGCCCCACGCATAGAAGTCGTAATTGGCGTACGAAGTCGCGCCGTAACGATAGCGGTAGAAGAGGAACGCCTGGACCCGTGTGCCGTAGGGGTCGGTGTAGGTCTGAGTGCTGGCGGTCGAGCAGTTCGTCGTCGAGCCGGCCGGGCAGATCTTCACGTAAGCCGTGCCGGCGTTGTTGCTGTAGTAGAAGTACGAGCCGCTGAAGGCGAACCGGTCGACGGTACCGCAGACGTGACCTTCCGGAATGATCGGAGCGATCGGGTCGGTCATGCCGTAGCACTTGGCCCAGGCGCGGGCCGAAATGAAGAAAGAAACAGCGAGTGTGACAAGCAGCAGTTTACGCATTCAGTTTTCTCCTCAGGTTGGATTGAAGGTGCACGGGTCATAGACTTCGATCGGGTAGACAGTCCTCCAGCGTCACGCGATGAGTCGCGTCGACGGCGATTGATGAATTGTTGTAAGTGGCCTTACCGTGGGGCTCTTAACCCCACGTTTCAGGAAGGACGGCCATCCGCACGTCGTATTGCCACTGCCGCGAATGCGGCGTGGATTTACGCGCTCAACAAATGCTCGACGCGCGAGATGATCGCGTCGAGGGCCACCTGATTCTCACCACCCTCGGGGATGATCAGGTCGGCGTGGCGCTTCGATGGCTCGACGAACTCCTCGTGCATCGGGCGCACGGTCGTCATGTACTGCTCGACCACCGACTCCAGGCTGCGGCCGCGCGACCTGATGTCGCGCATGAGGCGGCGCATGAAGCGGATATCGGCCGGGGTGTCGACGAACAGCTTGATGCCGAGGCGGCGGCGAAGCTCCGGCTCGGCCAGGATCAGGATTCCGTCGACGATGAGCACCTTCCGCGGCTCGACGCGCTGCGTCTCCACCCGGCGCGAGTGCGTCGTGAAGTCGTAGAGCGGGACGTCGACCGACGATCCTTTCGACAACACGTCGAGATGCCGCACCAGCAGTTCGGTCTCCAGCGAATCGGGATGATCGAAATTGATCTTCTTCCGCTCTTCGGGCGAGAGCGCGTCGAAGTTGCGGTAGTACGAGTCGTGGGAAATCCACTCGATCCGGTCGCTGCCGACCTTGTCGTAGATCGCTTGCGCGACGGTCGTCTTCCCCGAACCGGTTCCACCGGCGATACCGATCATGACGGGTGTCTTCATCTGTCTAGGGCTGCTCCTCGAGCTCTGCTTCAGTCACGAAGTCCGACACGTCGTCGGCGCCGCACGTGTTGCACACCGCCTGCGCCAGCTTTCCGTTGTGGTACTCGAACTGATACGTCGGAGTCTCGCACTGCAGACAGATGAGGTATTCAGGTTCGTCGGACATGGTTGAAAAGAATACTACGGGGTACGAGGGGTGGGTTGCTGGGTTGCTGGGTTGTTAGGTTGCTGGGTAGAACCAAGCAACCCAGTAACCCAGTAACCTAGTAACCCAACAACCTCACTGCCCCCCCGCGCTAACTCCCACCTGCGGCTGGATGAACGTCGCGCTGTTCGTCTCGTTCTCGATGACCGAGGCGTAGGCGTACGTGTCGGGGCTCGACGTCTCGATCACGATCGAGAAGTCGTCGCCGTTGGTGATCATCGGGAAGAGCATCTGGATCGGCACGTGCCAGAGCGAGTAGGGAGGCATCGGCACGCGGGCCACGGCGAGGTTGCGTCCCGGCAGTCGCTGCACGGCGAGGACGAACGTCGTCGCCTTGTCGCCGAGGTTCACGAGGCCGACGTTCGTGCGAAAGGCATCCGTGAACGAGAGCCCCTGCAGCACGCGGATCGGCGACCAGGTCGGGCCGTAGTTGATCGCGATCGGCTCCGGCTTGAAGAGCGTGTCGCCGCGCACGCCGTAGGCCGTCGCGCGCACCGTGACCGAGCGGCGCCCGAGCGTCTCGACCACGATCGGCGAGAGGATGTTATCGATGCCGAACGCTTCGGTTGCGACATCGGCGAAGGCGACGGTGTCGCCGGCGCCGATGGTCGTGAGCACGGCCGGCTGATCGGGCGCCGACATCAGCGTCACCGCCACCGTGACTTCGGCGCCGACGTTGTTGACGAGCTCGAGCGCCGTGCGCCAGCGGACATCATTCGCACCGGTGACCGAGCCTGCCACCGGCACGACGACCCTCACGCTCTGCTGCTGCGCGCTCTCCGCGTTCTGCGTGTTCTGCGCGAACGCCATAACCGGGAACAGCGCTGGGAACAGCGCTGCGAGCAGCAGCACTCTCATCACGCTCACGGCTCGTAGACGGTTGCGCGTCACGGCCGGTTACACGAAATGAGGCCGGAGCATCCGCGTGCCGACGACCATCACCTTCTGCAGCTTCGTCAACGAGAGACGCTTGCGGATGACGACGAGCGGGTCTTTGCGAAGTTTGGAGAGGACGGTGGCGTAGATGCCGCCCATGAGCGTGACGCCGAAACGCGCATCGAACTCGAGCTCGCCGAGGAGCGGCTCGGCCTCGTGGAAGTAGCGCTCGGCGCGCGCGATCTGAAACTCGATGAGCGTTCGCATCCGATCATTTTCCGCCCGCGCGATCAGCTCTTCTTCGCTGACTCCGAACCGGCGAAGCTCTTCGCGCGGGAGGTAGATCCGGTCGCGCCCGAGGTCGTCGCCGACGTCGCGCGTGACGTTGGTGAGTTGCAACGCCGTCGCCAGATTGCGGCCGTACTCGAGAGCGCGATCGCTCCGGTATCCGAAGATGGCGAGCGAGATATCGGAGATCGACGTGGCGACGAGATCGCAGTAGTGCAGCAGCTCTTCGAACGTCTCGTAGCGCGACTTCACCATGTCCTGGCGGCAGCCGTCGAGGAGGGCGATGAAGGCATTCTTCGGAATCGCGAAGCGCGTCAGCGCATCGGCGAGCGCGATCGTGATCGGATGCGTGGGATGCCCTTCGTAGCAGGCATCGAGCTCGTGTTGCCAGGCCGATAACTGTGTCATCCTGAGCTGCGAAGACAGCGAAGGACCCGTTGCTGAAACTGCATCGCCTGAAGTTACGGATCCTTCGGCGTCTACGCGCCTCAGGATGACACGATCGTCATCCGCGATGTCATCCGCCACGCGGCAATACGCATAGGCTGCGTACACCGCCCTGCGCTTCGCGCGCGGCAGGAATCGAAATCCGACCGAGAAGTTCGCGCCATGCTTGTGCGCGATGGCGCGGCATTCGGCGTACGCATCGGTAATTGAAATTGTGGGCGACATCATGGCGTCTGCACCGGGCCGAGCGGCGGCACCTTCATCTCCGTGTCGCGCGACCGGCACCAGTGGGCTCCCGGTTTGTGCTGGCATCGACCGCGATGCTGCCACACCCGGCGGATGATGGGGGAGAGGGCGCGTTTCCACCACGCGGTCTGATGCCATCCGCTGAGGTACTTGTTGAAGTCGCGCGCCGCGCCGGCGCGCCGCACGAACATCGACAGGCCCATGTTGCCGCCGCTCTCGTACAGGAAGCGATTGACGAGACTCGTCTCCTGCTTCGTGCCGAGCTGCGCGCGCCAGAGCTCGTTGAAGTCGCGCTGTTCGATGATGCTCTGCGCCGCGAGCCAGCCGCTGGTCAGCGCGTAGCGGATGCCGAGGCCGAAGAGGTAATCCTGAAACCCGGCGGCCTCGCCGACGAAGCGCGCGCCGTTCGACGTCGCCTGCTGCTTCAGATGGAAGTTCATGTACGAGTAGCCGGTGCGCGTCTCGGCCGGGAGCTCGAATCGATGCACGCGCTGCGCGGCCTCGAACGAGTGATCGAAGTAGTTGTCGATCTCCTTGAAGCCGGAGACGATCGCGCAGCCGAACGTGGCGATGCCATCGAGGATGAAAAGGTACGAGTAGCCGCCGGGGGAGAGTCGGTGATTGAAGAACACGTCGACCCGCTCCGGCGCGTCGGTCCGCCACGTCATCTCCTTCGCCAGCCCGTCGGGCGTGGCGGGACCGGTGGCGATGATGTCCGCTTCCGCGAGACGACTATTAAAGATGATGCGCGCTCCCGCTTCCCGCGCCTGCGCCAGGAGTCCGCGGTCGAGCGAGCCATCCTCGGCGCCGCGGCGGATGAAGTAGCCGTACGGCTGGCCGCTCCGGATCACGCGCGGTTTGTCGCGATGATCGTAGAACGTGGCCCAGTCGATCGGCCGGAAGTAGAAATTGCGGGCGATGCCGATGCGGTCGAGGAACTGCGGCACCGGCTCGCGCTCCGACGATCCTTCGATGACCTGCAGGTCGCCGATGAAGCGCAGGCCGACGTCGCGCTTCGCCTCGTGGACTTCCACGTCGCGGCCCGAGCGGGCGAGCGCGATCGCGGCGGCCAGACCCGATGGCCCCGCGCCTGCAATGCGAATCGGTTGTTGACGGATGTCGCTCAAGAAATAATCGCCACCGTCGTCATCCCGAGCGTGTCGAGGGACCTGGGCGGTAGGTGGCACGACCACTTACGCCTTCCACCCGCCCGGGTCCTCGACTACGCTCGGGATGACGATGACATCAAGCCCGCTTAACGCCAGCGCCACAGACAATACTCCGAAGCCCGCGTCCCGCGGCGGCGGGTTCGCCGTTCTGGTCGCCGCCGGCATCTTCCTGACGCGCATCTCTGGCTTCGTGCGTGAGAAAGTCTTCGCCCACTTTCTCGGCAACTCCGATGCCGCCGGTATCTACCGCGCCGCGATCCGCATCCCGAACGTGCTGCAGAACCTCTTCGGCGAAGGAGTGCTGTCGGCGTCGTTCATCCCCGTCTACGCGCGGCTCCTGGCGGAAGAAGACGAGGAGACCGCCGGGCGCGTGGCCGGCATCGTCGCGTCGCTGCTCGCGCTGGCAATGGCCGTGCTGGTGCTGCTCGGCGTGCTTCTGACGCCGTGGCTGCTGATCCTCATCGCGCCCGGATACAAGGGCGAGATCCGCGAGCTCACGGTCACCGTCGTGCGGATCATGTGGCCGGGCGTCGGCATCCTCGTCCTCTCCGCCTGGTGCCTCGGCATCCTGAACAGCCATCGCAAATTCTTTCTCTCGTACGTCGCGCCGGTCTTCATGAACATCGTGATGATCGCCACGCTGGCGTTCTTCGGCAGCCGGAGCAACGACCGCTCGCTGGTGGTCATCGCGGCATGGGGCATGGTCGTCGGCGCCCTCGCGCAGTTCGGCGTGCAGCTGCCGTCGGTCTTCCGATACGCGAAGCATCTCCGCTTCGCGATCGACACGACGCTCGCCCCGGTGCGGGAAGTCATCCGCAACTTCACACCGGTCGTCGTCGGAAGGGGAGTCGTGCAGCTCAGCGGCTACATCGACAACCTGCTGGCCACGCTGCTCGGCACGGTCGCCGTGTCGGCGCTGTCGTATGCCCAGATCGTCAACATGTTGCCGATCAGTCTCTTCGGGATGTCGGTGGCCGCCGCGGAGCTGCCGCAGATGTCGGGGCTGCGCGGATCGGCGGAAGATGTCGCGGCCGCGATGCGGAAGCGCCTGGAGCGCGGACTTCGCCAGATCGCGTTCTTCGTCATCCCGACAGTCGTGGCGTTCATCGCCATCGGCAACGTCATCGTCGCGGCGTTGTACCAGGGAGGCCGCTTCAAATCGGACGACACGCTGCTGGTCTGGTACATCCTGATCGGCTCGACGCTCGGCCTCCTCGCCGTGACCCTCGGGCGCCTCTACTCGAATGCGTTCTACGCGCTGCGCGACACCCGCACGCCGCTCCGCTACGCGATGGTCCGCGTCACGCTGACGGCGGCACTCGGCTGGATCTTCGCCATCCCGCTGCGTCCGTATCTCATCCGCCTGCTGCAATTCGCACACATTCCGCTCCCCGCCGTCGGCGGCAGTTTCGTCTCCCTCGGCGCCATCGCCCTTACTGCGACCGCGGGCATCGCCGGCTGGCTGGAGTTCGTCCTCCTGCGGCGCGCCCTGCGCCGCCGCATCGGGGAGATGGTGCTCCCGGGCTCGTTCCAACTGCAGCTCTGGATCTCCGCGATCGCCGCGGCCATCGTCGCCGTGGCCTTCGAGACGATGATCGGCGGAGTCGTGCAGCGCCTGCCGTTCACCCACATCGCGGAAGCGGTGCTCGTCTGCGGCACGTTCGGCGTCTTCTACTTCTTCGTGGCCTACGCGTTCAACGTGCGCGAGGCGTCGGCGACGCTCTCACGATTTCGGCGGCGGTGACCCGTAGCCTGTCTGTGCGTCCTGCCGCACAGGTTCCCAGCGACGCGCAGATCTGGCGAAATCTTCAATTTTCACGGTTCTCTGCGCTCAGGCGATACATGATCCAGACGAGCTCCCGGGAAACCTGCTCCGCGTCGTAATCGGGATGCCGTTTCCGAATGCCCGCACGTGATAGCTCCCGGACGAGGTTCGTCAACTTGGCCGCAACAGCGAATCGGCCGGAAGGTCCCATACGCCGATAACTTTCTATCTGCATCGCCGCTGCTTCGGGTGTCGTGTCTCTTGCGCGGCCTCTCACGATTTCGCCGCCGCTGATCCGCTCCGCTTCCGATAGAAGAAGATCACGATCGGAATGATCAGCGTCGTCGTCAGCCACTGCCAGTAGCTGGCGAAGAAGCCTTTCACCGAGCCGGAGACGTTGGCGCTCACTGTCACGTCGCGCGTCATCGTCCGCACCGTCTTCGCTTCGACGTGGCCGTCGGGGTAGGTGAGGTGGACGCTGATCGTGATCGTGAGGCGCTGCTTGCCGGCGGATTTCGGCGTGACGTTCCAGCGCCACTCGGCGAAGCCTCCGCCCGCCACCGACTGCACTTCCTTCGTCAGGCTCTGCACGTCCATGCCGCTGCCGCCGTCGAGATGCGCTTCCATCACCGGTGTGATGTGCTCCTGCACCGCCGTCGAGGTCACGCCCTGCGGCAGGTCTTCGAGGATGTTCCCCTCGCGCCCCTTTGCGGCGATGCGGAGATCGACCGCAGAGGTGTCGCCGGAGTGCATGGTGTCGGGCGCGGTGAAGACGACTGCGCCGGGACTGAGCTCCGCGAAGCGGCGATCGATCTCGTCGAACATCGCCTGATCCGGGCCGGTGGGAGGTGGCAGCGGCGGTGGTGGTGGTGGGGGAAGGCTCGTGGTCTCCAACGTGCGCGGCTCGGCTTGCGCGATCTGGAAAAGACGTACCGCATCGCCGGCAGCCTTCGCGGCGTCCTCCGGTTTTCCCTGAGCCTGCAGCGTGCGTGCTTGCTGCGTCGCCGCGATTGCCTTCGCGAACGATGGCGTCTCCCGGGCGCGCAGGAAGCGGGCATCGCGTTCCGCATGCTCGGCGCGGCTCAGCGCCGGCTCCTCCTGCTTTTTCTCGGCGACCGCGATCCGTTGCATCACGTCGGTGTGATCGGGCGACACGCCCTGCCGCACCGACTCGCGCCACTCTTTCAGCGCGCCGTCGCCGTCACCGAGCGCGGAGAGGACCACGCCGAGCCAGTAGTGGACGTAGTAGCCATCCGCTTCCTTCGGTTGCTCCGCGGCCGCGCGCTGGAGCGCGGCGCTGGCCTTCCGGAGGTTGCCCTGCATCGCGGCCCGGATGCCCTCGTTGTAAAGCGAGCGCTGAGTCTGGGCGGACAAGAGCACGAAGATGGCGAGCGGCAGCGCGATACGCCTCATATCAAAGGAGAGTATCAGCGTTGCCGGCCGGGCCGGCGGCGTTCCTTGGCCAAGCCTTCTTCAGGCTCGTCGCCTGATCGATCTTTTGCCGCGCAGACTCTAGGAGAGTGCTCGGCAGAAAGTGTGCGACAAGCGACAATCCTGTAGGAGGCTTGGCCGATCAACGCCGCCGGCCGGGCCGGCTTCTTGCTACCATCGCTCGCCGTGACCGAGGTCCAGCAGCCCGAGACGTTGCTCGAGGTCAAGAACCTCCGCACTTCATTTCCCACCTCCGACGGATTGGTGCACGCCGTGGACAACGTTTCGTTCGATGTCCGCCGCGGAGAGGCGCTGGCGCTGGTCGGGGAATCGGGATGCGGCAAGAGCGTGACGGCGATGTCGATCATGCGCCTCGTCGCGACGCCCGGACGGATCACCGGCGGCGAGATCCGCTTCAAGGGGAAGAACCTCGCCGACATCCCCGAGAAGGAGATGCGCAACGTCCGCGGCAACGACATCGCGATGGTGTTTCAGGAGCCGATGACGTCGCTCAATCCGGTCTTCCGGATCGGTGCGCAGGTGGCGGAAGCGATCCGAATTCATCGCAAGGTCTCGAAGAAAGAGGCGTGGAAGCAGGCCGGCGATATGCTGGAGCTGGTCTCGATCCCCGATCCGATCAAGCGGCTCGACGACTATCCGCACCAACTCTCCGGCGGCATGCGGCAGCGGGTGATGATCGCCATGGCGTTGTCGTGCGATCCCGAGCTGTTGATCGCCGACGAGCCGACGACCGCGCTCGACGTCACGATCCAGGCGCAGATCATGGAACTGCTCGCGTCGCTCCAGCAGCGGCTCGGACTGGCCATCCTTTTAATTACTCACGATCTCGGCGTGGTCGCGGAGTTCTGCGAGCGCGTGATCGTGATGTACACCGGCCGCATCGTCGAAGAGGCGCCGGTCGATGACCTCTTCGCCAATCCCGCCCATCCCTACACGCGCGGCCTGCTCGCGTCGCTGCCGAGCGTGACGAAAGGGGAGGGGGCGAAGCGGCTGCCGACGATCAAGGGAATGGTGCCGTCGATCAACGCCCTGCCGCCGGGATGCAAGTTCAATCCGCGCTGCCCCGACGTGATGCCGGTCTGCCTCGGCAACGAGCCGGCGCTGATGGGTGTCGGCGCGGGACACACGGCGCGATGCTATCTGCACGGCGATCAAGCGGATCCGGAGCGGATGTCATGAGCGAGACGCTCCTCGATGTCCGAGACCTCACCAAGTACTTCCCTGTGAAGCGCGGCGTGCTCGGCCGCGTCGTGGCGCAGGTGAAGGCGGTCGATGGCATCAGCTTCGATGTCGCGCGCGGCGAGACGCTCGGACTGGTCGGCGAGTCTGGATCGGGAAAAACGACGGTCGGCCGTTGCATCCTTCGACTCATCGAGCCGACGTCTGGAACGATCAGTTTCGACGGCACCGATCTCCTCGGGCTCGATTCCGGCGACATGCGCCGGATGCGCCGCAACATGCAGATCGTGTTTCAGGATCCGTACGCGTCGCTCAATCCGCGGATGACCGTCGGCTCGATCGTCGCGGAGCCGTTGATCATTCACGGCACGTCGAACGGATCGGAGCGCGAGCAGCGCGTGGCGCAGCTGCTCGAGAAAGTCGGATTGCAGCCGGAGTACCGGAAGCGATATCCGCACGAGTTCTCCGGCGGACAGCGGCAGCGGATCGGCGTCGCGCGCGCGCTGGCCACGAATCCGAAGTTCCTCGTGCTCGACGAGCCGGTCTCCGCGCTCGATGTCTCGGTCCAGGCGCAGGTCGTCAATCTGTTGCAGGACCTGCAGGACGAGCTGGGGCTGACGTATCTCTTCATCGCCCACGATCTCTCCGTCGTCGAGCACATCTCCACGCGCGTCGCCGTGATGTACCTCGGCAGGATCATGGAGATAGCGCCGCGCGCCGCGCTCTACGCGAACCCGCTCCATCCGTACACCAAGGCGCTGCTGTCCGCCGTGCCGGTCCCAAATCCGAAGGTGAAGAAGTCGCGCATCATCCTCAAGGGCGACATCCCGACGCCGCTCAATCCGCCAACCGGCTGTGTCTTCCACACCCGTTGCCCCATCGCGCAATTCCCGATCTGCAAGGACGTCGTGCCGCCGTTGATCGAGCATCAGCCGGGGCAGTTCGTGGCGTGCCACTTCGCGGGAGAGCCGGTTCCGGGTGAGCAGAAGCCTACGCTGACGTGAGGTAGGGGAATCGCTCGCGGCGCACCCTCCTCAATAAAAGGGGAGCGTCATGAAAACGCGCGCATTGTTCCTGTTCGTGTTGTGTTCGATCGCGGCCCTGGCATTCGGACAGACGTGGCTTCCGCAGAACTGGACACCGGAGCGCCGCCAGCAGGTGTACACGACGGCGCAGGGATCGAAGCTGATTCCGTATCCGTGGGCGCTTGCGCTCGAGCGCCCGGACGATCAGGCGCTCTTCTTCGCCGACAACGGCCAGCGCTTCGGCTTCCTGCCGAACGGCAGCGCGACGGGTCTGCCGGTGGGTCTCGTCCAGGACAGGAGTCTCGACGGCACCAGCCACCTCGGCGTGACCTGCGCCGCCTGTCACACGCGCAACGTCTACTACAAGGGAACGACGTACCGCATCGACGGCGGCGGGGGAGACACCGACCTTTACGAGTTCATGGCCGAAATGAGCCGCGCTACCGCAGCCACATCGAGGAGCATCGACAGCGATAAATTCGATCGCTTCGCGAAGCGCGTGCTCGGCGTGAGTGCTAGCGACAGGGCGCGCCGGAAGCTCTTCAATGATCTGAAGACGTTCGCCGCGGGATACGCGACGTTCGTGGCCAACAGCACTCCATCCACGCCCTGGGGACGCTCGCGCACCGATGCCTTCGGGATGATCTTCAATCGCGTCACGTCGATCGATCTGCGCATTCCGGCGAACTCGAAGAAGCCGGACGCGCCGGTGAGCTATCCATTCCTCTGGGACACCTCGTGGTTCGACAAGGTGCAGTACGACGGCGGCATCCCGAACGTATCCGTCGTCGAGCGTCTGGGCCGCAACGTCGGCGAGGTCCTCGGCGTTTTCGCGCAGGTGAAGATCCTGCGCATTCCGCTGCTGCCGCCGGTGATGCACTCCACGGCGAAGCGGCCGAACCTTCTCCTGCTCGAGCAATGGTGGTCGGAGCTCCGCGCGCCGAAGTGGAGCGATGCGGCCGCGCTGCCGCCGATTGATACGACGAAGCTCGCGCGCGGTCAGGAGATCTACAACCAGAACTGCCTTGGCTGCCATGCGCTGGTAACGCCTGGCGTCCGGCAGCAGGTCAAGCTCGTCCCACTCGCTCAGGCCGGAACCGATCCCGCGATGACGACGGTTGCGTCGACGCGCCGCGCGCAGACCGGCATGCTGCAGGGCGTCCGCAAGAATCTCATTCCGCTGGGACCGCGCTTCGGCCCGATCGATCTGGCCTCATCGATCACGGGACACGTCGGCCTCTCGGTGATCCTCACGCTCGAAGTGTCGCCGTCGGATCCGTCGCCGAACGGGCCGGGTACATCGTCGAATGCAATTGCGGCGGCCACGGCGGCCGTGGACCGGGGAGTGGCGGCGGCAAGAGAGGCGATCGCGCCTCCCGATACGCAAGGCGATCACGAGGATGCGGAACACGCGCACGTGAATGCGCTGATCGCGACGATCGGCGAGCGTGGCGGCCCCGAGGCGGCAAGCGCGGATCAGGAACTGGAGACGACGCTTCGGGCCGCGGCAGTTCGTGAAGAGGATCAGCGGTCGACGCCCGACTATCGCGCGCGTCCGCTGGACGGCATCTGGGCGACGGCGCCATATCTCCACAACGGCTCCGTGCCGACCCTGGCCGATCTGCTCAAGCCCGCGGCGCAACGTCCGACGACGTTCTTCGTCGGCGATTGCGAGATCGACCCGGTGAACGTCGGCTGTGACACGACGCAACGCCCCGGCGCATTCCTCTTCGACACATCGAAGGCGGGAAACCGGAACACGGGTCACGAGCATGGAACCGGGCTCAGTCCCGATGACCGCGCGGCACTGCTCGAGTATTTGAAGTCGCTGTGAGCTGATCCGGAGTGCGGCGGCGGCAAGCCGCCGCATTCCACGGCGGCAGCGAGCTGCCGCACTTCCTGGGGATCCCCCCAACTTTCAACACCCAATCACGTCTGACGTATCGCATACAATCGCGCCGCCCGGGCGGGAACGAAACATCCGCCCTTTCCTTTCGTACAAGCACGGTGTCCAGGAGGATTTACATGACCGCAGTCCGACGGTTTTTCATGAACCTGACTCTCTCGCTCGCGGCGGTGACCGCGTTCGCGCAGCAGCCGGCGCCGACGCCTCGCACGACCGAGCCGGTGACCGCCGAGACCGACCAGGATGTCCAGAACCCCCGCGCACTCCGCCTCAGCCTCGATGAAGCGGTGCGCACCACGATGGAGAAGAACCTCGGCATCTCCATCCAGCGCTACGACTATCTGATGGCCGGCCAGTCGCTCGTCTCGCAGTACGGTCTCTACGACTGGTATGCCACCGGCAACCTCGAGCACTCCTCGTCCGATTCGCCCACCAGCAACTCGCTGCAGGCAGCCTCCTCCAAGACCACCACCGCAAACTTCGCCCTCACGCAGACGGTCCCGACCGGCGGGAACTACGAGTTCACGTTCAACAACCAGAAGCAGAACAGAGGTGGCTTCGGGACGCTCATCAATCCGACCTACACCTCGAACTTCGGCGTCGCGTTCACTCAGCCGCTGCTTCGCAACTTCGGCATCGACGTCACCAACCGGAACATCGACATCGCGCGCAACACCCTCGGCATCAACCAGGAGCTCTTCCGCTCCGTGCTGATGAACACCGCCGTGTCAGTCGAGCAGGCGTACCTCGATCTGATCTACGCCCGCCGCAACGTCGACGTGGTGAAGGAATCGCTCTTCCTGGCGCGCGACCAGTCGCGCATCACGCAGATCCGCATCGACGTCGGCGCCTCCGCGCCGCTCGACATCCTCCAGCCGCGCGTACAGATCGCCACGACGGAAGAGCTGCTCATCGCTGCCGTCGCCTCCGTGCGCGACGCGGAAGACCGCCTGCGCGCGCTGCTCAACCTTCCGACGAGCGATTGGGATCGTCCGATCATTCCGACCGACAACATCGCCTACGCCCCGATCACGATCGACACGAACACCGCGGTGGCCGAGGCGATGAACCTCCGTCCCGAAGTCCGCCAGAACTTCCTCGACACCGAGACCAAGAAGATCCAGTTCCTCTACGCCCGCAACCAGACCCGCCCGCGTGTCGACGCGATCGCGAGCCTCGGCGCGGCCGGCCTGGCCGGCAACGCGCTGGCCACCGATCCGATCACCGGACAGCCGACCGGCCTGCAGTCGACCTCGTATCCGCACGCCGTCCACCAGATCGTGGCCGGCGACTTCCCGTCGTGGACCATCGGCGTGAACCTCGCGGTGCCGATCCTCAACATCAGCGCGCGTGCCGAGGCGAAGCGGGCGCAGCTCGACTTCGAACAGTCGAAGGCCACGCAGGACCAGACCCGGCAGAGCATCGAGGTCGACGTGCGCAAGGCCGTGCGCGACATCGACACGGCGGCGAAAGAGATCGGCGCCTCCCGCGCGGCGCGCGACGCGGCCGAGCAGAACCTCGACGCCGAGCGGAAGCGCTACGAGAACGGCATGACCACGAACTTCAACGTCCTGCAGATCCAGCAGCAGCTCTCCGACGCCCGCGTCCGCGAGCTGCAGGCGCTCGTCGGCTACAACAAGGCGCTGGCGAACTACCACCGCGCCGTCGGCGATCTGCTCGACGTCCGCAGCATCAAGACCGAGGATGACACGCCGCAGGAGCCGAAACTCTTCGGCCGTGTCTTCGACAAGTACAATTGGCTGAACTACGGAAATCGGGAGAAACAGCAGCAGGAGACGACAAAATGAGTGATGGCGTCGAGCTCGCAGCGCCGGCCCCTCCACCCGAACCGAAACCGAACTCCTTTTCCCGCATCATCGGCGTCTTCTTCGCGCCGGGTGAGACGTTCGCGTCGATCGTGCGGCGGCCCGACTTCGTCGTGCCGCTGCTGATCATCGTCCTCTTCTCGCTGGCCAGCGGAGTCCTCATGGCCCAGAAGGTCGATTTCAAATCGGCGGCCCGCGACGCGATCGAGGCGCAGCAGAATCCCGATCACCCGATTCCGCCCGACCTCGTGAACAAGCAGATCAACCTGATGTCGGGAATCTGGAAGGTGGCGGCCTACGGCGCGCCGTTCTTCAGCGCCATGGTTCTCGTCATCCTCGCGGCGATCCTCTTCGCGGCGTTCAAGATCTTCGGCGGCGAAGGGGAGTTCCTGCAGGCCTTCTCCATCACGATTTACTCCTGGTACCCGCTCTTCATCAAATCGATCATCGCGGTCCCCGCGCTCCTCTTCTCGAAGCACGCGCTCACGATCACCGCGATGCAGAACCCGGTGGCCTCGAACCTCGGCTATTTCGTCAGCGCCAAGCAGCATCCGATCGCTTTCGCGTTCCTCAGCTCGTTCGACGTCTTCTCGATCTGGACCATCATCCTGCTGATCATCGGCTTCTCGCTGATGTCGCGCTTCTCGCGCACGAAGACGGCCGTCATCATCCTCTCGCTCTGGGCCGTGAAGCTGCTGTTCGCGGTTGGCGGCGGAGCAGTGCAGTCGCTTCGGATGAGGAAGTAATCGTGACGGCGAAGCGTGCAGCGATCGCCGCGGCGGTCGTGGTCGTCCTCGCAGCCATCGTCTACTTCAGCATCCGCGGCGGCAGTACCGAGGCCGAGAAGGTTTACGCGGAACCGGTGCGTTTACAGAAAATCGAATCGACGGTCACCGCGCCGGGCGAGGTCGATCCGAAATTCAAGGTCAACATCAGCGCCCACGTCATCGGCAAGATCGAGCACCTCTATTTCAATGAGGGCGACACGGTGACGAAGGGGCAGAAGCTGCTCGAGCTCGAGCGGCCGGCCTTCATCGCCGCCACGAACAGTGTGCACGCGCAGCTCGAGATGCGGCGCGTCGAAGTGACGCGAGCCAGGGCGCAACTCGAAACCGCGCAGCAAGCGTTCAATCGCGCGCAGAGTCTCCTCGGGCAAGGCATTCAGGCACAGGAAGCATTCGATCAGGCGCGGCAGAACCTCGACAACGCGCGCGCCGGATACGCCGCCGCGCAGCAGGGCGTGCAGCAGACCGCTGCCTCGCTCGTGCAGGCGGAGACCGATCTCTCGTACACGACGATCACTTCGCCGACGACCGGCAAGGTCGTGCAGCTCAACACGCGCGAAGGCGAGGTCGTCATCCCCGGCACGATGAACAATCCGGGCTCGGTCCTGGCGGTCATCGCCGACATGTCGCAGATCCTCGTCGAAGCGGAAGTGGGGGAGACGGAAGTCATCGGCATCAAGCTCGGACTCTCCGCCAAGATCCACGTCGACGCCATTCCGGACAAGGAGTACGGCGGCCACGTGATCGAGATCGGCAGCTCCGCCGCCGTGCACACCGGCTCGGCCTCGGGGCTGCGCTATTTCAAAGTGAAGGTCGCATTCGACGATGCCGATGACCGGCTCCGTCCCGGCATGACGTCGCAGGTCTCGATCGTCACCAGCACGTCCGACCGCGCGATCACCGTGCCGATCCAGAGTGTTGTCGAGCGGGTGGCGGGCGCGAAGACCGCGGCCGATGACGAGAACGCCGAGCCGAACGCGGTGAAGAAGAAGTACGTCTTCGTCGTCAGCGACACGACGGTCAAGCAGCGCGAAGTGACGGCCGGCATCAGCGACGCCACGCGTGTCGCGATCCTCACCGGATTGAAGGATGGGGAGAAGGTCGTCACCGGTCCCGTGCGCTCGCTCAAGAAGCTGCACGACGGGGATCAGATCGAAGTCACGACGGAGAAGAAGTCATCCTCCTCCGACGCCAAGTCGGACAAGGAGAAGGAGTAGTAATGCCGGACGCGCCGCAGCACCTCATCGAGATGCACGGCCTGGAACGGGTCTACCAGCTCGGGCCGCAGACGATTCACGCTCTCCGCGGGGTCGAGCTGCTCATCGACCGCGGCGAGTACGTCGCGATCATGGGACCGTCGGGCTCGGGGAAGTCGACGCTGATGAACATGATCGGCTGCCTCGACACGCCTACATCGGGCCGCTATCTGCTCGACGGCGTGCCGGTCGAGTCGATGACGGAAGACGAGCTGGCGGCGGTCCGCAACACGAAGATCGGCTTCATCTTCCAGACCTTCAACCTCCTGGCGCGCACGACCGCGCTGGAGAACGTCGAGCTGCCGCTCATCTACGCCCGCGTGCCGCGCGCACAACGGAAGGAGATGGCCGAGGAGGCGCTCGTCGCCGTGGGACTCGCCGACCGGATGAAGCACCAGCCGAACGAGCTCTCCGGCGGCCAGCGCCAGCGCGTCGCCGTCGCGCGGGCGCTCGTCAACAAGCCGTCGCTCCTCCTGGCCGACGAACCGACCGGCAACCTCGACACCCAAACCGGCCGCGAGATCCTCGACCTCTTCAAGGACCTCCACACCCGCGGCAACTCCATCATCATGGTCACGCATGAAGACGATGTCGCGCATGAAGCGGAACGCATTATCCGGATTCGGGATGGGGTGATCGTGAATTAGTGCTGAGTTCTGGGTGCTGAGTGCTGAGTCTACGAGGGGTAGGCAATCGACATGAATGGGCAGTTCGGCAGGACAATGAGCTCGGAGGTGAATCTTGGTTGACCGATTCGAAGATCTCATTGCCTGGCAGCACGGACGCGCTCTCTGCCGCGACATTTATCGCCTCACCGAAATGCAACCGTTCGCCCGCGACTTCGCATTGAGGGATCAGATCCGCAAGGCGGCGATTTCGATTCCATCGAACATCTCTGAGGGATTCGAGCGTTATCGGCCCGGCGAGTTTCATCAGTTTCTCTCGATCGCGAAAGGGTCGACAGGCGAGCTACGCACGCAGCTCTATCTCGCTTCCGACGTCGGCTACATCGATGAGGAGACGCGCACGGCGATGTTGGAAAAAGCGCGGAGACCGCACGCACGATCGGCGGTCTTCGAAAGACGATCGAGGCGCGCAAGTGACACTCAGCACTCAGAACTCAGCACTCAGAACTTAAGAGAATGTTTTTCGAAAACCTCCGCATCGCTTTGAGAGCCATCTTCGCGAACAAGATGCGCTCGATCCTGACTGTGCTCGGGATCATGATCGGCGTCGCAGCGGTGATTGCGGTCGTGTCGCTGGTGCAGGGGCTGCAGTTTCAGATCTCGAAGCAGCTGGAGAATGTCGGGGCGACGTTCATTCGCGTGGTGCCGGACTTCTCGCGGGTGCAGCGCAATCCGTTCCTTTCCGTGCCGACGCTCACGTATGACGACGCGGTGGCGGTGCGGCGTACGGCGACGTCGATCCGGGAGTTCACGCCGCTCTTCATCACGAACACCGTCCTCAAATATCGCGACTCGCAGCACGGCACGACGCTGATCGCGGTGAATCAGAGCTATCAGGAGGTGGCGAAGCACTGGGTCGAGCATGGGCGGTTCTTCACCGACCTCGACGAGGAAGCGAAGAAGCGGGTCTGTGTGCTTGGCCCGGAGGCGGCGCGGCTGCTCGGGACGGGAACGGAGGTCGGGAAAGACATCCGGATCGGGCAGAACAACTTCACGATCATCGGGATCATGGAGAAGCGCGGCTCGGCCATCGGCAACGATCCCGACGACGTGGTCTATATCCCGTTTGCCACGGCGCAGGTGATCTACGGTGCCGAGGAGATGACGCATCTGCCGCTGGCGCTGCAGGTGCGGAGCCGTGAAGAGATCGATCTGGCGAAGGAGCAGGTGCGCGACGTCCTGCGCGCGCGCCATCATCTGAAGAAGGACGAGCCGGACGATTTTCAGATCACGACGCAGGAAGAGCTGATGAAGACCATCTCCGGCGTGCTGAACGGCACGACGTACGTCATGGGGGCCGTGGTCGGAATTGCGCTGCTCGTCGGCGGCATCGGGATCATGAACATCATGCTGGTGTCGGTCACGGAGCGGACGCGGGAGATCGGGGTGCGGAAGTCGATCGGCGCGCGGCGCCGCGACGTTCTATTGCAATTCCTGATCGAGGCCATCGCGCTCTCGGCACTCGGCGGCGCGGTCGGCGTCGCGGGCGGCTGGCTCCTGGCGACGACGGCGTGCGCGATCCTCAACCACTCGTTCCCGTCGCTGAATCTCCCTCCCGCCCACACCCCGGTCTGGGCTGTCGCCCTCGCCTTCGGCTTCTGCGCGATCCTCGGCATCGTCTTCGGACTCTACCCGGCGGCGAAGGCGTCGAAGCTGGATCCGATCGAGGCGCTTCGTTACGAGTAGGTTGTTGGGTTGCTCAGTTGCTGGGTTACTTGGTGGGCAGTTTGACGACACCCAGCAACCGAGTAACTGAGTAACCAAGTAACCGTTTCCATCCCGACACGCTCCCCGAAATGCCTAACAATGGAGGCGTGTTACAAACCGACGTGCCTAAATCCCGCAAGATTGCTGCGTTTGTCACCTCTTTATTCATCCTCACCGCTACGGCCGCCTTCGCTGAGACGATGCCGTTGTCGCAAGTGCACAAGGGGATGAAGGGCTACGGCCTGACGGTCTTCGACGGCCACCGCATCGAGAAATTCGACGTCGAGATCCTCGGGGTGCTCAACAACACCGGGCCGAATCAGGATCTGATCCTGGCCCGCGTCGACTCGCCGGTCGTGCAGCGCGCGGGAGTCATCGCCGGCATGTCGGGCTCGCCGATCTTCATCGACGGCAAGGTCATCGGCGCTCTCGCGTTCGCCTGGCAGTTCGCCAAGGAGCCGGTCGCTGGCATCACGCCGATCGACGAGATGCTGAAGATCTCCGACAACGGTCCGGCCGGCACGACACTCCCGGCCGCCTCGCCTCGCATGAGCGCTGCCGAGTTCCTCGGCACGATCGCGAACGGGAAGAGCGAGACGGTGTTCGAAAAGCTCGCCGCCGATTTTGGCGCGCGGCAGATGAGCAGCGGCGGCGCGAGGCCGATCGCCGTTCCCCTTTCACTTTCCAGCTTCGCGCCGGAGACGGTCAGCCGCTTCGGCAAGTATCTCGATGCGATGAATTTCATCGCGGTGCCGAGTGGGTCATCCAGCACCGCGGGGACACAGACAGGAGTGTCTGTGTTACACGGCAAGAAGCCGTTCGAGCCGGGGGATCCGATCGGAGCGGTGCTGCTCAACGGCGACTTCAACGTCGCCGCTACCGGCACGGTCACCTACACCGACGGCGACAAGGTCTACGCGTTCGGACATCCGTTCCTCGACCTCGGCGAGATCAGCTTCCCGATGGCGAAGTCGGAGATCGTGACCGTGATGCCGAGCCTCGCCAGCTCGTTCAAGTTCGCCAACACCGGCGACGTCGTCGGCGCGCTGCAGCAGGATCGCGCCACGGGGATCATGGGCACGGTCGGCGCAGAGGCCGACATGATTCCGATCGAGCTGACGGTCGATGGCTCCGGTCCCTCGCGCACCTACCACGTCAACATGATCCGGCACTCGCAACTCACTCCGCTGATTCTGGCCATGGCCGCCGACAGCGTCATCGCCAACGGGCAGAAGGCGGCGGGCGAACGGACGGTGATGATGGATGCCGAGATCGACCTCAAGGGTCTCGAGCCCATTCACCTCCGCGAGGGATGGGCCGGCACGCAGGCGCGGCAGGCGATCCCTGCGTATCTCGCGGTGATCTCCGGCTACCTGATGTCGAACGAGTTCAGCGACGCGAAGATCGAGAACGTGAAGCTGCACCTCCGTCACGACGATTCGCTGAAGATCGCCAAGCTGGTCGAGGCGTCGATCGTGCCGCCGGCCAATGGACGGATCGCGCCGGGCGACACGGTGAAGGTGCGCGCCGTGCTGAAGCCGTTCCGCGGCGACCAATTCGTCGAGATGTTCGACGTGAAGATTCCGGACAACCAGACTCCCGGAAGTGCGTATCTCCTGATCGGCAGCGGAACGGTCTCCAACCAGATCGATTTCATGCTCGTCCCGCCCGACCCCCGCAACCTCGGGCAGGTGCTGGCCGTGCTGCAGCGCCTCAAGCCGGCGACCGATCTGACCGTCGGCCTCTACTCGAACGGCGAAGGCGCCGTCACCGCCGGCGTCTATCTCCCCAGCCTCCCGCCGACGATCCGCGCCGTCGTCACCGGCGACACGTCGAACGGCTCGCAAGCCCCGGTGAAGTACTTCGCCTCCAACCAGCAGGCGCACCCTCTCGGCTACATCATCGACGGCGCGCTGAAGATCGATCTCGATATCAAACCGCAAATCTAAGTAGTGCTGAGTACTGAGTTCTGAGTGCTGAGTAGAAACTCAGAACTCAGCACTCAGAACTCAGAACTGAAAGGGTGTTGATGCGCCTCCGTATCGCGCTTGCTGTTACCGCGCTCCTCGCAACGACGAGCGCTTTCGCCGTCGTCCCCCAGTTCTGGCGTACCCGAAATGCCGATGAGTTTCTGACCGGCGAGATTGACGGGTTTGCCGTCACCTCGCGCGGGGAGCTGAGGCCGGGACCGTCGCTGGAGAAGATCGCGACGTTCACCGATCCGTTCGTGCTGTCGCAGACGTCGGCGCCGAACGGCGACCGCTTCTTCGGCACCGGCAACGACGGAAAGGTCTACCGGCTGCGCGGCAAGGAGCTGAAGCTGATCTTCACTGCCGCCGAGCCGGAGATTTACAGCATCGCGTTTCATGGCGGCGCGATCTACGCCGGCAGCTCGCCGAACGGGAAGGTCTATCGCATCGATCCGGCGGACGGAAAGTCGTCCGTCTTCTTCGATCCGAAGCAGGCCTACATCTGGGCCATCGACTTCCTCGGCAACGGCGATCTCGCCGTCGCCACCGGCGTCGAAGGAAAGCTCTTCCGCGTCACGCCGAAAGGCGAGGGGAAGGTGCTGTTCGACGCGCCGGAGACGCACCTGCGCTCCATCGCCGTCCGTCCCGACGGCTCGCTCCTCGCGGGCGGCTCGGGCAAGGGGCGCATCTACGAGGTTCGCGCCGATGGTTCGGCGCACGCGCTCTACGACTCGTCGCTGAACGAGATCTCCGCGATCTGGGTCGATCCCGCGACGAACATCGCCTGGGCGGCGGGCGTGAGCAACGTCCTCCCGTCGAGCGCGCCGGTGAAGGCGCAGCCGAAGCCGGCCGCGCAGGCGTCAGGCCAGGCCGCCTCGGGCGACAAGAAGGATGCGTCGGCCGAGCCGGCGCCGACGGTCGACGTCAGCTTCTCGTTCGAGGATGCGTCGGCGGCCGTCGCGCAGTCGGGGAGCGGTGAGCTCTACAAGATCAACACCGACGGCTTCGTCGAGGTCGCGCGGAAGTTCGAGCGCGAGATGGTCTACGCCATCAACGCCGGCCGCAACGGCTCGGTCCTCCTCTCCACCGGTCCGCAGGGACGGATTTACGAAGTGAAGGACGGCGAGGTCTCGCTCATCGCCGCCGTGCCGGAGAAGCAGGTCGTCTCGATCTCGACGGCTAACGGCGAGACATTGATCACGACCACGAACAGCGGCGCGGTCTATCGCATGGGCACCGGTCCGTCGGCCAAAGCAGAGTTCCGCTCTGCGGCGAAGGACGTCGATCGCTACTCGCACTTCGGCCATTTCCGGATCGAAGGCAATGACGTCGCCGACGGCCACCTCGCGGTCGCTTTCCGCAGTGGCAACACCCGCACGCCCGACGCCACCTGGAGTCCGTGGACGGCGAACGTCGCCGCGGCCGAGGGGACGATTGCCGCGCCGCCGGGTCGCTATGTGCAGTACCGGCTGACGATGCCGAAGCCGGCGGCCGGCATCGCGGTCGATTCGGTGACCGTCGCCTACGTCAATCGCAACGTCGCGCCGTCGATCGACAACGTCGTCGTGCAGGATCCGGCCGTCGTCTTCATCAGCGCGTCGTATCCAGCATCGCCGCAGATCGTCGAGGCCTCGAACCCCGACGAGTACGGCATCTTCACCAGCCTCGAGAATCCGCGCGACAAGAACGAGCAGGGGAAGAAGGTCTATCGCAAAGGCTTCCGCACCATCACCTGGCGCGCGCACGACGACAACGGCGACTCGCTCCGCTACACGCTCTCGTTCCGCCGCAAGGGGAGCGAGAAGTGGCTCCGGCTGCGCGACGGCCTGGAAGAGACGCAGATGAATTTCGACACGTCGCAGTTGCCGGACGGCACGTATCAGCTGCGCCTCTCCGCATCCGACGCCACCGACAATCCCGACGGGCCGCTGAGCGACTCGAAGGAAGGGGTCGAGTTTCAGGTCGACAACACGCCGCCCTCGATCGCCGTCACGACGCAGGGCGACGACGTCACGATCCACATCACCGACAAGCTCTCGACCATCGGCAAGGTCGAATACTCCGCCGACGCGCAGAAGTGGATCCGCCTCACGCCGGTCGACGGCATCGCCGACTCGGATGACGAGACGTACAAGCTGAAGCGGAGCGCGCTCGATGGGAAGTTCGTCGTCGTGCGGGCGACGGACGCGTCGTACAACGTCGCCACGGTGTCGATCGCACTGCCGTAACTTTGCTTTTAGTGTGGGGCGGGTTCTCCAACCCGCCGCCCCCGGGGGTGGGCGGGTTAGAGAACCCGCCCTACATCCGTATAATGTTCCTGCTTTGCACCGCGTACTGATCGTCACCCTCACGCTCACACTCGCGGTCTCGTGCGGCCGGGAGACTCCCGCCACCCAGTCCGCCACCACCGCTGACGAATCGACGCCGCAGGAAGGAGGCACACTCCTTCGCCACCTCCCGGCCGACGTCGCCACTCTGAATCCCGTCATTCCGACGAGCCGCTACGACCGGCTGGTGATGAACTACATCTTCACGCCGATGGTCACGCTCGACGTCGATCTGAAGCCGGGTCCCGGCCTGGCCACCAAGTGGGAGATCTCGCCGGACGGTCTCAACTACGTCTTCCATCTCGATCCGAGAGCGACCTTCTCCGACGGCACGCCGGTGCACGCCAGCGACGTGCTGTACACCATCGCCAAAGTCGTCGATCCGTCGACCGAGGCGGCGCAGGCAGCCGGCGGCTTCGACAAGATCGACATGAGCAAGACGCATGTCATCGACGATCACACCATCGCCGTCGGCTTCAAGGAAGCGCTCGCCCCGCAGCTCGCGCACTTCAACGACATCCTCGTGATGCCGGAGCACATCTACTCGAAGGGCGACTTCAAGAGCGGCTACAACTTCAACGCCGTCGGCAGCGGTCCGTACCGTCTCGTGCGCCGCATCGCTGAGAAGGAGATCGTCCTCGAGCGGCGCGCCGACTACTGGGGCAAGAAGCCGTACATCCAGACCGTGATCTTCAAGCCGATCACCGACTACGTCACCTCGTGGAACGCGCTGAAGCGTGGCGACATCGACGAGACCGAGCTCACCTCCGACATCTGGATGATGAACAGCACGCGTCCCGAGCTTCAGAAGTACATCGAGTTCCGGCGCTTCTACTACCTCTCGACGAACACGATCGCCTGGAACAACAGGGGACCGGTGCTCAACGACCGGCGCGTGCGTCGCGCGCTGGCGCAGTGCGTCGATCTGAAGTCGGTCATCAACAACCTCTATCACGGCACCGCGCGGGCGATGAACGGGCCGTTCACGCCCGATCAGTGGGCGTACAACCCGAACGTGCCGGTGATCGAGTTCGATCCGATCGCCGCGCAGCACGCCCTCAACTCCATCGGCTGGCTCGACACCGATCACGACGGCGTCCTGGACAAGGATCACAAGCCGCTCAAGGTCGACCTCCTCATCTTCAGCGGCAATCCTCCCGCCCAGCAGTTCGGGCAGCTCCTGCAATCGGAGCTGAAGAAGATCGGCGTGGTGATGACGCTGACGTCGATGGAGCCGACCGCATTGCTGCAGCGCATCCTGGCCGGCAACTACGACGCGGCTTACCTGTCGTGGGATCTCGATCCCGATCCCGATCCTTACGGATTGCTCCACTCGTCGCAGTGGCCGCCGCGCGGACAGAACGTCGTCTTCTACAAGAATCCCGAGGCCGATGCGCTGATCGAGGCAGGGCGGCGGGAGTTCAATCAATCGAAGCGGATCGAGATCTACCGGAAGTTCCACGAAGTCGCGGCCAACGATCAGCCGTTCACCTGGACGCTGCAGGTCTCGGTGAAGTGGGGGATCAACAAGCGCGTGCACGGCGTGCGGGAGTCGAAGGGATTCGGTCTCTTCCTCTGGTATCCGGGCGAATTCGACTGGTGGATTCCGGCCAGCCAGCGCACCGCCGCGCCGACGCCGAGGTAACTCCGCATGGCTGCGTACCTCGCGAGGCGGGTGGCGTACGCGGTGCTCACTTTCTTCGGCATCACCATCGTCACGTTTACGCTGGTGCACAGCGTGCCGGGCGATCCGATCACCTTCTTCGTCGGGAAATCGGGAACGCACGGACTGCCGCCCGCCATCGTCGCGGCCATCCGGCACGAGTACCACCTCGATGAGCCGCTGCCGGTGCAGTACGGCTACTGGCTGCGCGGCGTCTTCACGCTCGACTTCGGACCGTCGGTCATCGATCACCGTCCGGCCATGGACCGGATACTCGAGAAACTGCCGAACACCTTTGCGCTGAACTTCGTCGCTTTCGCGCTGGCGGTGCTGGCCGGGATTCCGATCGGACTCTGGAGCGCATCGCGATCGGGACATGTGTTCGAGCGCGGCTCGTCCGTCGTCTTCTTCCTGCTCTATTCGCTACCGTCGTTCTGGGTGGCGCTCCTGCTGATGCAGTTCTTCGCCGTGCGCCACGAATGGTTCCCGCTCTTCGGCATGACCTCGGACGACTACCTCCTGATGTCCACCGTCGCCCGCATCGCGGATCGCCTCAAGCACCTGGTCCTGCCGGCGCTGGCGTTGACGTATGCCCAGCTCGCCTTCTATGCGCGCTTCACGAAGTCCGCGCTGACGGAAGTCATCCATCAGGACTTCATCACCACAGCGCGCGCGAAAGGGGTCAGCGGTCCGGCCGTGATGTGGTTGCACGCGTTCCGCAATGCGCTCCTGCCGCTCGTCACACTCCTCGGCCTGACGATTCCGTACCTCCTCTCCGGTAGCGTGATCATCGAGACGATGTTCCAGTGGGACGGCATCGGAAAGCTCTACCTGCAGTCGCTGTTGAGCCGCGACTATCCGACCGTTCTGGCGCTCACCGTCGTCACGGCCGTCGTCACCCTCTTCGCCAGCGTCCTCTCCGACGTGCTCTACGCGATCGCCGATCCGCGTGTGCGGGTCGAGGGGAAGCGATGAAGCGGGAGGCGAGCAGTTCGTGGCAGGACATCCGGCGCCGATTCCGCCGCAGCACGATCGCCGCGATCGCGCTCGTCTACGTCGTCTTCGTCGCGCTCCTCGCGATTTGTGCACCGCTCGTCGCCAACTCGAAGCCGTTCCTCATCCGCACCGACACTGGTCTTCGCTTTCCCTCCGCCGGCGATTTCTTCGGCGAAAAAGAAGGCGTGGAGCAGACGCTGAAAGGGAAGGTGCTGATCGGCACGCTCGTCCCACATTCGCCGAACGACATCGACTTTCTGCAGCGCCTCCAGCCGCCGTCGCACGAGCATCGATTCGGTACCGACGACGTCGGCCGCGATGTGCTGGCGCGGCTGATCCACGGCGCGCGCGTCTCGCTGACGGTAGCGTTCCTCGCCGCGGTGATCGCGTTGCTCGTGGGCTCGTTCTTCGGCGCGGTGGCCGGATACTACGGAGGTTCGATCGACTGGCTCGTCTCCCGCCTCATCGAGATCGTGCTCTGTTTCCCGTTCCTCTTTCTCGTCCTCGGGATCGTGGCGCTCTTCCGGCCTTCGGTCTGGACGATCATCATCGCCCTCGGCGCGACGACGTGGACCGACGAGGCGCGTTACGTGCGCGGCGAGATCATGCGCATCCGCGAGCTCGACTTCGCGCACGCCGCGCACGCCATCGGCGCACGCGACGCGCGCATCATCTTCCGCCACCTGCTGCCGAACGCCCTCGCGCCGGCACTCGTCTCCGCGAACTTCGCAGTCGCCACCGCCATCCTCACCGAGTCATCGCTCTCGTTCCTCGGCATCGGCGTGCCGCTCCCGGCGCCGACCTGGGGCGGCATGCTCAGCGTCGCGGAGCTGTACATCGACTTCGCCTGGTGGCTCGTGCTCTACCCAGGGATCGCGATCTTCAGCACCGTCGCGGCGTTCAATGTCGTGGGGGACCGCTTTCGCGAATCGCTCGATCCCCGCGGATGATTGGCCACGCTGGAAGCGTGAGGGCGAATAGCCGGTGGCCAGCGCAAAGCGCGCCGCCACCGGACCTGGTGTTCGCATGAAGGGCACGCTGGCAGGCGTGCCGGAACCCCGCACACCTGCCGGCGTGCGTTGGGAATGATCGTCATTTTCCGGTGGCGGTGCCACCGGCTATTGGCCGGGACGCCTTCGGCGTGCCCCGGATGATCTCCATCGCGCCGGAGGCGAGGGCCATCGCGGATGGGGGATCGAAATTCGACATGGCGATCACGGTCCAGCCGTCGCTCATCTCGAGCGCTGCGTTCAGTCCCGGCGCGCCGCCGCCGATGCCGAGGGCGGGCGGACCGAGCGGCTCGAAACGGCTGGAGAAGATCCAGTTCGTCCACTTCTGCGACGCGAGCTTCGCGGCCTGAAGCGCGTTCATGAAGCGAAGGAGATCGGCGGCCGTGGTGAACGCGCCGCCGGCAGATGACGGGCGGCCGGGGAGGGAGCGGGTGTTGGGCTGCCGCTCGGTCAATTCGTGATCGTCGCCGTGCAGCGTGTAGCCGGTGGCGCGATTCGACGCCGGCTCATCGACCGCGAAGAAGCCGCTCTCCTTCATCCCGGATGTTGCGAAGATGTAGTGCTGCACATAGTCGCGATACTTCTCGCCGCTGATCTTCTCGATGATCAAGCCGAGGACGATGTAGCCGGCGTTCGAATAGCGCTGCGATTTGCCCGGCTCGAACTCCAGCGGCTTGTCGGCGAAGAGTGGGAGGAAGTCGCTCAGCTCGCGGAGGCGCGACGGCGGGGCGGCGTCGTAGCGCTCACCGAAGATGTCGCCGAGGCCGGAGCGATGGTCGATCAGCTGGGCGATCGTGATCTTGTCGGCTGCCGGCGACGGATAGTCGGGGAGGTGCTTGCGGATCGTGTCGTCGAGCGAGAGCTTCCCCTCTTCCGCGAGCTGCGCGATCGCGGTCTTGGTGAACATCTTGTTGATCGAGCCGATGTTGAACTTCGTGTCGACCGTGTTCGGCGTCTTCGACGCGACGTCGGCGAGGCCCCACGCGTGCGTCAGCTTCGTCTCGCCGTCTTTGGCGACGAGCACGACTCCGGAAAAGTGCTTGGCGTCGTAAAGCTTCTGCGCGTAGTCGGTGATGTTCGACAGCGACTGCGCCTGCGAGAGTCCGGTACGTACGTCGGGTTGCGGCCAACCCTTCATGGCATCGGGATCGGGGCCGCCGATCATCACGCGCGTTGCAAGGAGAAGGAGGAGAGTAAGGATGTTCATGCGCCGAGCGTAGCGGCGTCGTATGAAGGGATTGTGAAGGTGAACGCCGCGCCGGCATCGGGCATGTTCTCCGCCCAGACGCGTCCGCCGTGCAGCTCGACCAGGCGGCGCACGATCGCGAGGCCGAGGCCCGCACCGCCGTTGTCGCGGGCGCGGGAGGGATCGAGGCGATAGAAGCGCTCGAAGATGTTCTCCAGCTCCGCGGGAGGGATGCCGGGACCGTGGTCGATGACCGAGACGATCGCGTTGCCACCTTCGCTACGAACGAGAATCTGTGTAGGACAGGCGCCCTCGCCTGTCCCCCCTGTCCGGTCAGGCGAGGGCGCCTGACCTACACTCGCATTCGTCAAAAGGTTGCGCATGATCTGCCCGATGCGCAGCGGATCCGCGAAGACGACCGGCCTCGACTCCACGACTACCGAGGCCCGGAACGTGACAGCGATCTGCTCGATCACCGCGGCAAGATCGATCCGCTCACGGCGCAACTTCATCCCGCCGGCATCGGCCACGGCGAGCTCCTGCAGGTCGTCGATCAGGTGCTGGAGATGCAGCACCTCTTCGTGCAGCGAGGCGATGCGCGGCTCGTCGGGCGCGGCGAGTCCGTCCTGGATCGACTCGAGCTCGCAGCGGAGGTTCGTCACCGGCGTCCGCAACTCGTGCGCGACGTCGCTCACCATCCGCTTGCGCAGCTCCTGCTGGCCGGCGATGGCGTCGGCCATGGCGTTGAACGACGTCGCCAGCTGTGCGATCTCGTCGCGGCCGCGGGCGGTGACGCGAGCCGGCGCTTTGCCGCGCGCCATCTCCTGTACCGCGCCGGTCAGCTGCTCGATCGGCCGCGTGATGTGACGCGAGATCAGGAACGTGAAGAAGACCGCCACGATGATGGCGATGGTGAACGTGAGGATCAGCCTCCGGTCGAGCGTCGTCATCTCGGGTGGCGGCGATTCGTGCGGCAGAAAGTAGGCGCGCGATGTGGTGCCGGGAATCGGAGTCGGCGCGATGAAGAGCACGAGCTGCATCAGGTGGCCGTTGCGGTTCGTCGTGACCTCGACGCGATCACCGGCGATGTGAATCGCCGCGCCGCGAAGGCCGGGGGAGGCGCTGACGATCTTGCCGTTCGGATCGACGACGATCGCATCTTTTCCCGCCGCTGGTGCATTCGGCTTGCTGACCGTGAGCCGGCGCACCTCGTCGTGCGTCACGCGCGTCGTGAAGATGCCGCTCAGCGCGATCGTGACGACGACCACCGTCACCATCGCCGTCAGCAGCTTCCAGCGGATGCGCGTCATACGAATTTGTAGCCGACGCCGAAGACCGTGACGATGCGCGCGGGATTGGTGCGATCGACCTCGAGCTTGCGGCGGAGATTCTTGATGTGCACGTCGACGGTCCGGTCGAGACCACCCTCCACCAGTTCATCGCGGGTGAAGACGCGTCCCGGCGATCGCATCAGCGTCTCGAGCAGGCGGAACTCGGCCGCCGTCAGCGAGACGCTCGCGCCGCGCACGACGACTTCGTGCTTCGCACGATCGAGCACGAGATCGCCCGCGGTCAGCGGCGCGTCATCCGCGGGCTCGGCGCGCCGGAGCACGGCACGAACGCGCGCCACGAGCTCGCGCGGACTGAACGGCTTAGTGACGTAATCGTCCGCGCCGCTCTCCAATCCGATCAGCTTGTCGTCCTCCGTCGAGCGCGCGGTGAGCATGATGACCGGCATCTTCGATTCGGTGCGCAGCGCGCTGCAGACTTCGAGTCCGTTCTTCCCCGGCAACATCAGATCGAGGATCACGAGGTCGGGCGCGTGCTGTCTGGCGCGGGCCAGCCCTTCGTCGCCCGTGCGCGCGACGTCGGTCCGGTACCCCTCGTGGCGGAGGTACATCTCGATCGACGCACTGGTCTTGGCGTCGTCTTCGACGATCAGAATCCGGCGGGCGCGCACTCAGGCCATCATACGGCTCGGTCATGAAGGGGATGTGAAGGTAGGATTGGCGGATGAAGACAATCTGGCTTCTACTCGCGGCGACCCTCTCGGCACATGCACAGCAATCGTGGCAGTTCGCCGTAGCCGGCGACTCGCGCAATTGCGGCGACGTCGTGATGCCGGCGATCGCGAAATCGGTGCAGGCGACGAGAGCGCAGTTCTACTGGCACCTCGGCGATTTCCGGAAGATCTACGACTTCGATGAGGACATGCTCGCGGCGATCGACGTGAAGAACGCGACGCTCCCTCCCGAGAAGCAGACGCATCTCAACATCATCGACTACGAGAACAAGTCGTGGCCCGACTTCATCGCCAATCAGGCGAACCGTTTCGAATTGCCGGTCTACCTCGGCATCGGCAATCACGAGACGACCCCTCCGAAGTCGAAGCCGGAATGGGTCGCGCAGTTCGCCGACTGGCTCACGCTGCCGAACATCGTGAAGCAGCGCCTGCTCGACAATTCGAACGATCGCCTGGTCAAGCCGTACTACCACTGGATCCAGAACGGCGTCGACTTCCTCAATCTCGACAACGGCGGCCAGGACTACGCGTTCGACAGAGACCAGATGCTTTGGATCACCGATCGCGTCGACTACATAAAGTCGCGTCCCGAGATCACGACCGTCATCGTCGGCGCTCATGCCGCACTGCCGCACAGCCTGAGCTGCGATCACAGCATGAACCAGACGCCGCAGGGTGAGCGGAGCGGCGTGACCGTCTACAAGCAGCTGCTCGATCTGGCAAAGGCGGGGAAGAAGGTCTACCTCTTCGGCAGCCACTCGCACTACAAGCTCGAGAACATCTACGACACCGACTACTGGCGCAACAACGGCGGCGTGCTGCCGGGATGGATCGTCGGCACCGCCGGCGCGATCCGTTATCGCCTGCCGGATACCGCCGCCGACATGCCGAAGAGCCGCGCGCAGACTGACGTCTACGGCTACTACCTCGTGACCGTCGCCGCGGATGGCTCGGTCAGCGTCGACTTCCGCGAGGTCAAGCGGAGCGACGTTCCGGGCGACGTCGACACCACGTTCGGCAAGGCGTTCGTCGACAAGTGCTTCGCGGGCAACGCGGACTTTCACCCGCAGCACTCGGCGAAGTGCGTCGAGAACAAGCCGTGCGCGATGCCTTAGCCCGCCGTAACGGGTAGCCGTGCCTTCAGGGACTCGAGCACGAGTGGAGGCACGAGGCGGGCGACGTCGCCGCCGAGGCGGAAGACTTCCTTGACCAGGCGCGAGGAGACGTAGGTGTACTCGACGGCGGGGAGCATGAAGATCGTCTCCACCGTCGGGCTCAGCGTCCGGTTCATCAGCGCCATCTGCAACTCGTACTCGTAGTCGGAGACGGCGCGGATGCCGCGCACGACGACGTTGGCGTCGAAGCGCTGCATGAAATCGACGAGGAGTCCGCTGAACGAATGCACTTCGACGGCCGGAAGATCGTCCGTGCAGCGGGCGATCAACTCCATCCGCTCGCCGACGCTGAAGAGGGGAGCCTTCCCTTCATTCTCCAGCACCGCGACGAGCAGCCGGTCGAACAAGCGCGTGCCGCGGCGGATGATGTCGAGGTGTCCGTTGGTGAGCGGATCGAATGAGCCAGGGTAGACGGCGGTGCGCATCGGCGAGATTGTAGCGCGATGCACGATGGTCAAGTACTTGACGATAGGCTGGATCGAACCTACACTGATCACCAGTTCGAGTGAATGTCGGTGGGAGGGTGTGAATGCGGCAGACGATTCCGGTGAAGCGCTCGAATCCCGCGCTCAAGAGCCGTTTCCTGGCTACGATCCGCACGTACTTGCCGGGAGCGTGGATCGATCCCAAACAGAATGAGCTGGTGACTCTCTATCGTCTTCGCTACAAGCTGGCGATGGATGAGGAGAAGTACGACGCGGCGATGATCTTCCTCAACAAGATCCTCGAGCTCGAGCCGATGAACGTCGAAGCGAAGCTCTGCAAGGGCGAGATCTACCACCGGCTCAACGACTACACGCGTGCGGTCGAGCAGTACAACAAGGTGTTGCGCCTGACCAACGATCGCCAGAGCGAGACGGTGCACCTCCGCGCGCGGGCGGCGATGTCGGAGATCATGGAGCTGCTGTCGTAGCGTGAGCTAGCGATCTCTTTCGAGCACGAAGTCGAGCGCGAGTTCCAGCGTCTCCTTCGCGGCCGAGGGGCCGAACGGCTCGAGCGCGGCGCGGGCGCGCGACGCGTAGTCGCGGGCGATGGCGCGCGATTCATCGAGAGCGCCGTACTTGCGGACCACATGTCCGATCTCGGCGGGATCGATGCCGTTGAACGACTTGTTCTCGGCGACGTGCGCGATCATCTCCCGCTCGCGCGGCGTTGCGCGCGGCATGGCGAGGATCAGCGGCAGCGTGACTTTCCCTTCCTTCAGATCGGACAACGCCGGCTTGCCGAGCACCTCGGTGCTGGACGTGAAATCGAGCAGGTCGTCGATGAGCTGGAAGCAGATGCCGAGGTTCAGGCCGTAGTTGTAGAGCGAAGTCGCGGTGTTCTCCGGCACGTCGACGAGATGCGCCGGGATGCGGCAGCAGGCGCCGAAGAGCAGTCCGGTCTTGCGCGTGACGACGTCGAAGTAGTCGTCGATGGAGAGATCGGCGCGGCCATTCTGCTCCAGTCCGATGATCTCGCCTTCGATCATCCGGATCGTCGTGTTCGACAGCAACCGCAGGATGTCGAGATTCCCCTCGGCCAGCGCGAGGCTCATCGAATGCGTGTAGAGGTAGTCGCCGACCAGCACCGTGAGGTTGTTCCCCCAGCGGTAGTTGATCGACGTGCGGCCGCGGCGGATCTCCGCCTCATCGATGATGTCATCGTGAACGAGCGTGGCATTGTGGATGAACTCCACCACCGCGCCGTAGACCACGTCGCGGTAATCCTCGTAGCGCAGCATCTTCGAAACGAGGAGGAGAAGGGCAGGGCGGAGGCGTTTGCCGCCGCCGCCGAGGATGTGCTCGCCGACGTCGTGGATGGTCTGGATCTTCGACTGGAAATTGCGTCGAAGCTCCTCCTCGACGAGCAGCAGCTTCGGCGCGATCGGCTCGAGGAGACGCTCGGCACGCGTCATCTGCTCGTTGAGGGTGTGGGGAACTGTCACGGGGGCAAGAATAATCGATGAAGGACGGCGTCTCAACCGCGGTAGTTCGTGAACTGCAGCGGGATTCCGAAGTCCTTCTCCTTCACGAGCGCGATGGCGCGTTGTAACTCGTCCTTGTTGCGGCTGGTGACGCGGACCTGATCTCCCTGAATCGATGCCTGCACTTTCAGCTTCTCGTCCTTGATCGCTTTCACGACCGCCTTCGCTTTTTCGCTCTCGATGCCCTGCACGATCTTCACCTTCTGACGCACTGTGCCGAGAGTCGCGTCTTCGAGCTTGCCGTAATCGAGCGCCTTGAGCGAAACGCCGCGCTTGATGAGCCGCGTCTCGAGGATGTCTTTCACGCTGCGCAGCTTCCCTTCATCGTCGCTGACGATCGTGATCTCGTCCTTCGCCAGCTCGATCGAGCTCTTGCTCCCTTTGAAGTCGAAGCGCTGCGCGAGCTCTTTCTGCGCCTGCTGAATGGCGTTCGACACTTCCTGCATGTCGGTCTTCGAGACGACGTCGAAAGAGAATTCCTGGGCCATGCGGTGAAGCTCCTAATCCGCGTTCACGGTCTGCACGCCCGCGGGGGGCGAGAAGCGGAACACATCGGCCGATGCCGGGGCGGGATGATATCCCGAGAGCTCGAAGACGGTGCGGTTCCCCTCCCGGTCTGTGTACTCGACCGATTGAATCAGATGCGTCGCCGCCGACGTGGTGACAGCGATGCTGCGCAGGAGGCCGGATGCATCACGCGGCTGTAGGGTCGTGATCACATTGCCGCCGCGCGTCTGTTCCTTCACGACGAACGAGCGCTCGCGCGCCGCGGGATCGCCGATGACGAGAAACGGCAGATCGCGCCGCTTCTGGCCGTCGAGCGAGGCGATCGTGACCTGTTTGTCGGCCGGGACGTAGAACCACGACCGGCTGCCGTCGAACACGAACAGTTTCTCTTCCGGTTTCGAATAAGCCCAGCGCATCTGCGGCAGCGCGCCGAAGAGCACCGTGCCGCTCTCGACCTGTGCGTTCTTGAAGCCCTTCGGCGTGAAGCGTTGCGTGAAGACGGCCTGTTTGCCGGCGATCGCGGCGGGAGCCTTGTCGATTTCGGCGGCGTTGATTGCGGTGGCGAAGAGGAGGGTAGTGAGCAGGATCAGTTTCATCACAATTTTTCCACTTCGATCGATGCAATTGCCGATCTCACTACGAAGATCCGCTCGTTTTTGCTCCGATCGAGGGGATAAAGGAAGAAGCCGCTTGCCTCGGGGTTGTACGTCGCCGTGCCGCGGATGACTTCGCCATCGGCGAACTCGACCGCGATAAGACTGCCCGCGCGCTGCTCGCCGAGCTCGTCTTCCGGTTCCGTGCGCGGAAAGAACACCGCCTTCAGATCGGTGAATGAGATCTGTTCCGGCGTGCCGTCGGCGTCGCGCGTAGCGTCGACCGTCTCGGTCGCCGAATCGATCTCGACAATCGTCGCCCGCTCGGTCCGGCCGTCGCGGAAGCGAAGAATCACATGCGAATCGTCTTGCATCAGAAGAGCTCGAGCCCCCAGAGATCGTGAAGGTGAATGATACCGTTGAGACGGCGCGAGTCATCGACGATGAAGAGCGAGGTGATCTTGCGCTGCTCCATCATCTCGAGAGCGGCCGAGGCGAGCTCGTTGCTGTCGATCGTCTGCGGATTCGGCTTCATCGATTCGGAGGCCGTCTTCTTCAGGATGTTGTCGTCGTGCTGCAGGAGGCGCCGAAGATCGCCGTCGGTGATGATCCCCTGCAGCCTCCGCCCGGCATCGACGACCGCCGTGACGCCGAAGCCTTTCTTCGACATCTCGTAGATCACGTCGTGCATCTCCGTTCCCGTCTCGACGATCGGGACGTCGTCGCCGGCGTGCATCAAATCAGCGACGCGGAGGAAGCGTTTCCCGAGCCGGCCGCCCGGATGGAGGAACGCGAAGTCTTCTTCTTTGAACCCTTTGCGTAGGAGAAGTGCCATCGCCAGCGCATCGCCGAGGGCGAGCGTGGCGGTGGTCGATGCAGTCGGCGCGAGGCCGAGGGGACAGGCTTCTTTCGAGATCGCGGCGGAGAGGTGATGATCGGCGCCTTTGGCCAGCGTCGACTGCGGATTGCCGGTGATGGCGACGAGCTCCGCGCCGATCCGCTTGAGGCTGGGGATCAGCCGGACGAGCTCTTCCGTCTCTCCGGAGTTCGAGATTGCCAGCACGACGTCCCCCCGCACGACCATCCCGAGATCGCCATGAATGGCCTCGGCGGGATGGAGGAAGAACGACGGAGTGCCGGTCGACGCGAGCGTCGCGCTGATCTTCTTGCAGATGATCCCGCTCTTCCCCAGCCCCATCGTCACGACGCGCCCGGAGTTGGCGTTCATCAATTCGACGACGTCGATGAAGGTCTGGTCGAGGTGATCGATCAACCCGAGGATCGCCGCCGCCTCGACTTCGAGAACGCGCCGCGCCTCGGCAAGAGCGGGGTGGGTCATCGAGCGTCTCCGGCGGAGCGCGTAACGTCAGCCAGACGAAGTTCGGTGAAGAGCGAAGGCTCAGATGGGCCACGCGGATGTGCCGTACCCGCGATGTGCCAGGCGAGGGTGTTGGTCCAGAGAAGCGGATCGTTCAGCGACACGCGCGTTTGCATCGTGCCCTCCACCGGCGCCGGAGCATCGAAAACGAGGGGACCGAGATTTTTTAGATGGAACGAGAAGCGGAAGTCGATCGTGGCGAACGTGCCGTCGACCGCGGTGAGTGTTCCGGTCGAGTGCGATTCGCCGGTGCCGCCTCCGGTGGCGAAGCATTCACCGGCATCTTCTGCGGATATGTTCCAGGTCGAGCCGATCGCCAGGGGACCGGTGGGAACGCAGACATTGCTCGCGTCGAGCTTCGCCAGATTGCGCATGACGTGCGTGATCGATTCACGTTTCGTTTCGGGAACGGGCTCCCCGTCAGTCGACATGATCCCGACGGAATCGCCGCGGACCGTGACCGTGAGCGTCTTGCCCTGCAATGGGCCGATGGTGCGACCCTTCTCGTCCTGCTTTTCATCGAGGATGTACTGCATTCGGAAGGTGGCATTCGATCCGGCGCGCCGCACGGTCGTCTGCTTCGTCTGGCTGCGGGATGACGAAGGTCCGGTTTGCGTCCCGCGTACCTTGCCGTCGGGATTGCGCACCGTGTACGTGTGCTGATCGTGGCTCTCGTCCGACACCGTCTGGCTATGCCCGACCTCGGGAATGACGGCGATGCGAATTCGATAAGTGGGTGCCTGCGCCGCGAGCAGCATCGCGAGGGCAACGATGAGTTTTCGGGCCATTCGGCCGTGATGCTAACACTACAACCCCAGCTCCAATCTCAGCGCGATCAGCGACTGCGTCACGTCCTGGATGAACGCGATCAGCGACGCAATGAGGCAGCCGATGCAAAGCACAAAAAGCAGCGCGACGGCCCAGGCGACGTCGATCCGCATCAGGGCGGCGACGAAGACGGTGGCGATGAGGAGGGCGGCGAAGAGGATGCTGATCGAGGCCAGGGTGATGGCGCGGCGGAGGAGCGTGGCGCGGTGAGCGAGGATCTCGATCTGTTGCTGGCAGCGGACGCGGTCGCCGGCGGCGAGGACGCGTGCGCGATCGACGGTGCGGCCGAAGCGGTTGGTCATGCTGAGCAGGAGGAGGCCGATTCCGGAGATCAGGATCACGGGACCGACGGCGAGCTGGAGAACTGGAAAGATGGGCATCATGCGCGAGCATTTTGTCGCGCGATTCGCTCCTGAGGCAGTAAGCATCGATACAACAGGTCATGGATCGGCGTCACAACGCCCGACTCGCGTCCCATGCGAACGACGGCGCCGAGTTGCGCATCGAGCTCCGACGGTTTGCCCTGCATGATGTCGCGCTGCAGCGACGACGTGGCCTCGGGGGCGAGGCCGTCGAAGCGTCCCAGCGTCGCTTCGATCGCATCGGGCGCGAGCAGCACGCCGCGCGCGGCGGCGACGGCCACGATCTCGGCGATGGCCTGCGTCGCGAGCTCGCGAACCTCCGGCATCACGCGCCAGACTCCCGCCGGCACGCGCGTGATGGCGCCGATGCCGCTCAGCGGCGCGATGAAGAGGAACTTCGTCCACATGGAGCGATGGATGTCGCTCGGGACCTCGGCGGCGATACCTGCGGCGATCATCGCGTCGCGGATGCGTATCACGCGATCCGATTGCGAGTTGTCGAGCTCACCGAACATCACGAACGGATCGGAGCCGGCGTGCTTGATGTGTCCCGGCGCGGCGATGAAGCTGACGAGCGCGCAGAGTCCGCCCATCGCGTGCTCGCGCCCGACCGCGTTCGCGATCTGCTCCGGCGCGTCCATCCCGTTCTCGAGCGGAATCACGGCCGTCTCTTTTCCGATCAGCGGACCGATGGTCGCCAGCACCTCGGCGATCTGCGACGTCTTGACCGCGAGTAGCACGACGTCGACTTCGCCCACGCTCTTCGGATCGTCCGTCGCGTTGACCTTCGGCACGACGAAGTCTCCTTTGATGCTGTCGACGCGCAGCCCGTTCGTGCGCAGCGCCTCGAGTGTTTTACCGCGGACGATGAAGACGACGTCCGCGCCGCCATGCGCGAGCTTCCCGCCGAAATAGCCGCCGACGCCGCCCGCTCCGATGACCGCGAATCGCATGCTCCATTATCATCCGCGAACCATGAAGATCGCAGCCATCGCCATCCTCTGCCTTGCCGCCAGCGCGTCGTATGCCGCGCCGGGCGAAGACTCGAAGTTCGAGGGGATCGTCCACAACTACGTCGAAGAGCTGCTGAAGAATCATCCCGAGAACGCGACGGAGCTCGGCGACCACCGCTACGACGACCGGCTCGACGACTACTCGCGCGCCGGCATCGAGCGCGACGTGAAGTTCGCGCGCGAAACACTGGCTGAGCTGGCGAAGGTGAAGCGCGAGCGGCTGAGCGTCGCAAACCGGATCGATCTCCGCATCCTCGAGAACGCGCTGCAGTCGCAGATCTACTCGCGCGAAACGCTGCGGAACTGGGAGTGGAACCCGCAGGCGTACAACGTCGGCAGCGCGATCTACGGCCTCGTGGCGCGTGACTTCGCGCCCGCGGAGACGCGCCTGCGCAGCGTGATCGGACGACTGAATCAGGTGCCGGACGTCGTCGCGGCGGCGAAGGCGAACCTGAAGAATTCGCCGAAGATCCATGTCGAGACGGCGATCAATCAAAACAAAGGGACGATCTCGCTGGTCAACAAGGATGTCGCGGAGCTGGCGAAGCAGGTGCCGCAACTCGACGCCGAGGTGAAGGCGGCGCAGAAGCGCGCGGCGGATGCGCTGATGGACTACGGCACGTGGCTGCAGAACGATCTACTGCCGCGCGCGAACGGCGACTTTCGGATCGGAGAAGACAAGTTCCGGCACAAGCTCCGCTACTCGCTCGATTCCGATCTGACGAAGGAAGAGATCCTCGCGCACGCCGAAGCGGATCTGAAGAAGACGCAGGAGGCGATGTACGAGACGGCGCTGAAGCTCGGCGCGACGGCGGACGACGATCATCGGAAGGCGATCAAGTCGGTGCTCGACAAGCTCGCCGGTCAGCATCCGACGAATGAAACGGTGATCGCGCTGGCGGAGAAGGATCTCGCTTCGACGACCTCCTTCGTCCGCAAGCACAACCTCGTCACGGTTCCGGCGGAGCCGATCCAGGTGACGCCGATGCCGGAGTTCAACCGCGGCGTGGCGGTCGCGTCGTGCAATCCGCCGGGAGCGCTGGAGAAGAACGGCAAGACCTTCTTCTACATCTCGCCGACGCCGGCCGACTGGCCGCAGCAGCGCGTCGATTCGTTCTTCCGCGAGTACAACAACTACATGCTGCAGGACCTGACGATTCACGAGGCGATGCCGGGGCATTACCTGCAGCTCGCGCACGCGAATCAGTTCCACGCGCCGACGAAGATCCGCGCGATCTACGGCAACGGTCCGTTCGTCGAAGGGTGGGCCACGTACGCCGAACAGATCATGGCCGAGGCGGGCTACGGCGGACCGGAAGTGCGGATGCAGCAGCTCAAGATGCGGCTTCGCTTCATCATCAACGCCATCCTCGATCAGAAGATCCACACCGCTGGCATGACCGAGAAAGAGGCGATGGATCTGATGATGAACGAAGGGTTCCAGGAAGAAGGCGAAGCGGCCGGCAAGTGGCGCCGCGCGATCCTGACCTCGGCGCAGCTGTCGACTTATTACGTCGGCAACATCGAGATGAACGAGATCCGCGCCGGCTGGGAGAAGAAGCATGGAAAAGGGGAGCTGAAAAAGTTGCACGACACGATGCTGTCGTTCGGATCGCCGGCCGCGAAGTACGTGAAGGAGATGATGGGCTTGTGAATTACCTCCGCGAGCGCTCCGCGCAATTCGAGCACGAGCTCCCGCGCGAGTGCGTCATCGAAGCGGCCGCCGTCGCGGAGGCGCTGATTGCCGACGGCCTGCAGCCGTGGATCGGGCGCGTCCTCGATCGCCGCGAGAATTTCTCCGGCCTTCTCTACCCGTGGCGATTCGAGGGGCGCAATCTCGCCGGCTGGACGACGCACTACGTCTGCTGCGCGGGCGAGCTGGCGTTCGATCCGATGATCGGCGAGCCGGTGCCGATCGGCGAATACGCCGCGCGGCTCTTCCGCCTTGCGCTGGAGATCGAGCCGCTGCTCGATGCCGGTCAGGTGGCGAAGGCGATCGGGGAGGGGAGCCTCACGACTTCCATCCGCCAAGCCGCTTATGGGTCTTCATCCACACATCGTCCAGACCGCCGTCCTTCATCATCTTCGTGATCCAGAGAATCTGGCCGGTGTGATTGGCGATGTGTACGGAGATGGAGATCAGGTCCTCCATCACCACCGTGTACATCTTCTGTTCGGGCGAGGGATCGCCGAGGCGCCCGAGGGTGATGGTCTCGAAGGTCTGCTCCGCCTTCGACACCATGTCGTCGAAGATCATCAGCAGCTCGCCTTTCGGGATCTGTTTCCGCTCGGCGAACTCGGCTTCGCGGTTGCGGTCGTATTCGAGGCCGCCGATGGCGCGGTTGAGGTAGTGATTCAACGAACCGCTGAGGTGAAGGACGAGATTGCCGATGGAGTTCGATGCTTCGTTCGGTCTCCACCAGATCTGTTCGTCATCGAGGCGGGCGAGGCATTCGCGGATCTGGGCCGGGAAGACCTTGGTGATCCGGGCGTGGAGGGCGGCGAGGGCGTACGGTAGAGGATCGCTCATAAGTGCATAGTGTAAAATCTGCACCTCTCTTGCATCCCCTGCAGTGAAACAAACTTCATCAAATTGAGGACTTTCATGACCGAAATTCTCTCCAATACACCCGCGGTCTCGACAGCGCCCCGTAGCACGCCCCGCCCCCCCAAGAACCGGACGCTGCCGGTCGAGCCGAAGTCGGTGATCTGGAATCCGACGGCCGATGAGCTCCGGAGCTTCACCGAACTGATGCCGAACTGCCGCGGGACGGAGTTCGGGAACGTCAATGTCGCGACCAAAGTCGTTTCGCGCTCCAAGCTCTCCACGTTCGTCGCCACGGACCGCCCCGAGGAGCATTCCGATCAGACCATCACCCGCGCCGAGTACGAGCGGATCTCGGGACTGCAGAACGATTTCATCAAGACCCGCGACATGCTCGTCGTGGACGGCTACATCGGCAACGATCCGGAGTTCCGCACGCCGGCGCGCCTGATCATGGAGAAGGCGAACGCGAACATCGCCGCGATGCAGCAGATCCTCTACTACCAGGCGACGGCGCAGGAGCTCGAGCACTTCGAGCCCGAAGTCACCGTGATCTACACGCCGAACCTGAAAGCCGAGGGCTATCCGGATGAGCGGCTGATCGCGGTCGATCTCGAGAATTACATCACCCGCGTCTTCAACTCCGATTACTTCGGGGAGTCGAAGAAGGGCGGCCTCCGGATGTGGAACAAGATCGTCTACGAGCGCGGCGGCCTGGCGCTGCACGCCGGCTGCAAGGTGATCCCGGTCGACGGCACGGACCGCGTCGGCCTGATCGTCGGACTGTCGGGCACCGGCAAGACGACGACGACGTTCACGAAGCAGAACAACTCCTCGCCGGTGCAGGACGACTTCTGCGCGCTGATGCCGGGCGGCAAGATCTACGCGACCGAGAACGGCTGCTTCGCGAAGACGTTCGGCCTGAATCCGAACGACGAGCCGACGATCTACTACGCCTGTGCCTCGCAGCACGCGTATCTCGAGAACGTGTCGCAGAACGACCAGGGGAAGATCGACTACTTCGACACGTCGTACACGCCGAACGGCCGCGCGGTCATCCGGATGGAGGACATCGCCGGCGCCTACGACGCGCGCCAGCTGACGAAGGCGGACTTCCTCCTGATCCTCAACCGCAACGAGAACATCATCCCCGCCGTGGCGAAGCTGGAAGGCGCGCTCGCCGCCGCCTACTTCATGCTGGGCGAGACGAAAGGCACCTCGGCCGGCGGCGCCGCCGAGGCCGGAAAGTCGCTGCGCGTGCCGGGCACGAACCCGTTCTTCCCGCTGCTGCACGCGTATCAGGGGAACCGGATGCTCGAGCTGATGAAGGAAAGCCCGATGGACGTCTACCTCCTCAACACGGGCCGCATCGGCGGCGACGACAAGGACGAGCGCTCGAAGAAGGTGCGCATCCAGCACTCGTCGGCGATCGTGAAGGCCATCGCCGAGGGGACGATCAAGTGGGAGAAGGATCCCGACTTCGGTTACCTCGTGGCGACCGAGGTGCCGGGCGTCGATGATGCCGATTACCTCCAGCCGAAGCAGATGTACGAGCGGCAGGGACGGATCGACGCGTACAACGCGCTCGTCGCGAAGTACAACGACGACCGCCGCGCGTACCTCAGGAAGTGGAAGGGACTGAGCGACGAGATCGTGAACGCGATCTGAATCAAGATTGAAACCAGAGGTGTCCCCGCAGTGTCATCCTGAGCCGCAGAGACGGCGAAGGACCCGTAGGTCGAGCGCGAGGCGCCTGTGGGATACGGATCCTTCGCCGTCTTTGCGGCTCAGGATGACACCTGGTTTTAATGTTCCTACGTCTCTGACCACGGCCCGCGGAAACGCGGGCCTTTTCATTTCCGTCACTTGACAAACGTATTGCAAATCGCAATATTGATATTGCAATCTGCAATATGACCGTCGGCGAAAAACTTCGTTACCTCAGAACCGTTGAAGGGGCCCTCCGCGGCCTCGATCGCGAGATGACCCAGCAAGCGGTCGTCGAAGCGATCGAGAAGGAGCTCGGGCTCAAGATCAGCCAGTCGTATCTCTCGCAGATCGAGCGCGGGCTGCGCCGCCATCTGACGAACACGAGCCGCATGACGCTGGCGAAGTTCTTCGGCGTTCATCCCGGCTACCTCGTCGACGATCCCGAGGGCTTCCACACAGAGCTGACCTCGGACGTCCGTGCGCTGGAGAACAACCTCGACCTCTGGCTCGTCGGCGGAGCGGAACGTTTCGCCCACGATCCCGAGGTCTGCGAAGCGCTGGTCAAACTCGCCAAACATTCCGATACACGCCGCGTGCTGACGCTGATCTCCGCGATCCTCGATTCGCCGGAGCTCGTCGAGCGGCTGCTGCAGGTGTTGCGACCGGAGGTCGTCGTATGAACGTTGAGTCTTTCTACCTCGGCGTGTTCGTCTTCGGACTGCTGATGACGGTGCTGTCGCTGTTCGTCGGACATGTCCATCTGCCGTTCCACCTGCCGCACGCGATGCACTTTCACGGCGGCCATATCGGTCCGGTGAATACGACGACGCTCGTCGTCTTCCTGACCTGGTTCGGCGCGACCGGATACCTAGTCACGCACTATCACAGCGTGGCCGCGGCACTGGCACTGACGGCGGCGATCATCGCCGGCTTCATCGGCGCGGCGCTGATGTACGTGTCGGTGATCCGCACATTCATGATGAACGAGCGCGCGCTGCGCGAGGAGGACTTCGACATGACGGGAGTCCTCGGCCGCATCAGTAATCCGATCCGCGAGCACGGCGGCACGGGTGAGCTGATCTACACGCAGCAGGGGACGCGCCGCAGCTGCGGTGCGCGCACCGAGGACGGCGTGCGCGTCGATCGCGGCACCGAAGTCGTGGTCATGAGATACGAAAAAGGAATCGCCTGGGTCCGTCCGTGGGACGACCTGCATGACGACAAGATGTAGGACAGGCGCCCGCGCCTGTCCCAAGGGCGCAGGCAGGAGTGCCTGTGCTACAGGAGGAGACAAATGGTCTGGATCATCGTAATTGGCGGAATCGTGGCGTTCATCTTCATGGCGATGGTGTTCGCCGGATTCCTGCGGAAAGTCGGGCCGAACGCGGCGCTGATCGTCTACGGATTGCGCGGCACGCGCGTGGTCACGGGACACGGCACGATCGTCATGCCGATCATCGAGCACGCGCATGAGCTGTCGCTCGAGCTGATGTCGTTCGACGTCGCGCCGAAGCAGGACATGTACACGAAGCAGGGCGTGGCGGTGACGGTCGAAGCGGTTGCGCAGATCAAAGTAAAGAGCGACACGCTCTCGATCAAGACGGCGGCCGAGCAGTTCCTGACCAAGACGCCGGCGCAACGCGAGGGTCTGATCCGCCTCGTGATGGAAGGTCATCTGCGCGGCATCATCGGCCAGCTGACGGTCGAGGAGATCGTCAAGCAGCCGGAGATGGTCGCCGACCGGATGCGCTCCACGTGCGCCGAAGACATGACGAAGATGGGCCTCGAGGTCGTGTCGTTCACGATCAAAGAGGTGAAGGACCAGAACGAATACATCACGAACATGGGACGGCCCGACATCGCGCGTATCAAGCGTGACGCCGACGTCGCGGCGGCCGAGGCGGAGCGCGACACCGCGATCAAGCGCGCGCAGGCGCAGCGCGAGGCGGCGATTGCCACGGCCCAGGCCGATCAGCAGCGCGTCGAGGCCCAGACGGCATCGCTGTCGAAGCAGGCCGAGGCCAATCGCGATCTGGAGATCAAGAAGGCGCAATACCTCGAGTCGACGAAGCGGCAGCAGGCGCAGGCCGACAAGGCGTACGAGATCCAGACGAACGTGATGCAGCAGCAGGTCGTCGCGGAAGCCGTGCGCGTGCAGCAGATTGAGAAGGAAGCGCAGGTCAAGGTTCAGGAGGCGGAGATCAACCGCGTCGAGAAAGAGCTGATCGCGACCGTCCTGAAGCAGGCCGAGATCGAGAAGCAGCGCATCGAGATGCTGGCCACCGCCGAGCGGAACAAGCTGACCTCGGAGGCCGAGGGTCACGCCGCCGCGACGCGCTCGGAGGGTGAAGCGGAAGCCGAGATCATCTTCAAGAAAGGTGAGGCCGAGGCGCGGGCGATGAATGTGAAGGCCGAGGCGTACCAGGAGTGGAACCAGGCCGCGGTCGTCGACAAGCTGATCACCGGAATGCCGGACATCGTGCGAGCGATGGCCGGACCGCTGTCGCAGGTCGACAAGATCACGATCGTCTCCACCGGCGACGGCGATGCCGCCGGCGCCCACAAGATCACCGGCGACATGGCGCGCATGGCCGCGCAGGTGCCGGCGCTGTTCGAGGCGTTGTCGGGAATGAAGATGTCCGACCTCCTGGGCAGCGTGCAGCCGATCAAGAACCGGGTCTCGCCGACCGTCCCGATCAAGGAAGGATAAGGAGAGCCGGTTGCTGGGTTGTTGAGTTGCTGGATTGCTCGGTGGGCAAGTCGGCAACTCTGACCCGGCGACCAAACAACTCAGCAACCCAGTAACCCAGCAACCGGAGGTTTTACATGTCACTCATGGAACGCGTATCCGCACTCATTCGCGCGAATCTGAACGACCTCGTCGACAAGGCGGAGGATCCGGAGAAGATGCTCAAGCAGGTGATTCTCGACATGGAGAATCAGCTGCTGCAGGTGAAAACGCAGGTGGCGGTCGCGATCGCGGACGAGCATCTGCTGGCGCGCAGGGAGAAGGAAAACTCCGCGAAGCGCGCCGACTGGATGCGGAAGGCGGAGCTGGCGCTCGACAAGAGCGACGACCAGCTCGCGCGCGCCGCAATCGAGCGGGCCGACAGCCTGCGGCTGATGGGCGAGGCGCTCGAAGAACAGATGCACGATCAGAAGACGCAGACCGAGACGCTCCGCATGGCGCTGCGCAAGCTCGATCAGAAGCTCGGCGAGGCACGCGCGAAATGCGATCTGCTGATCGCGCAGAATCGCCGCGCGCGCGCCATGCGCAAGGCCACCGAGGCGAAGACGGGGATCGATGCCGACAAGTCCTCCGCGACGTTCGACCGCATGCGCCGCAAGGTGCAAAGCGACGAAGCCGTGACCGCCGCGCACGTGGAGATCGCCGCGGAGTCGATCGACGATCGCTTCGAGGAGATCGAGCGGAACGATCGGATCGAGCTGCTGCTGAATGAATTGAAGGCGAAACGCCAGCTGAGCGCGTGATCGTTGGTCGTGGGCAGTTGGCTGTTGGCGGTTCCTGCCAACGGCCAACTGCAATCCGCCACTACGTTTCCACGTGCAGGAACATGTAGATGGCGGCGATGGCGAAGAGGATGTTCGCGCTCCACGCGGAAAGCATCGGAGGGAGGTTCCCCACCTCGCCGAACTTCGTGAAGAGCGCGAACGTGATCCAGTAGACGATGCCGAGGATCAGCGCGATGCCGAAGCCGTACAGCGCACCTCGCTTCCCGATGCGGAACGCGAAGGGGAGCGCGATCAGCGCCATCACCAGGCTCAGCACCGGCCATGACGTCTTCGTGTAGAGCTTCACGCTGAACTCTTCCTGCGCGTAGCCGGCGTTGCGGATCGTCTCGATGTACCGGTGCAGCTGCGCGAACGTCATCTGATCGGGCGACTTCACATCGGTCTCGAAATCCTGCGGCCGCTCCGCGTAGTAAAGCCGGATCGGCTGCGTGATCGCGATGTACGTCGACTGCCCGTCATCCGTGAAGGAGCGCATCCAGCCGTTCTCGAACACCCAGCCCTGGCCGTCCCACCGCGCGCGCTGTGCGTAGACGCGGCGCGTCAGGCGGAACTCCGCCGGGTGCATCTCGAACACCTGCACCTGCGCCAGCGTCTTGGTGTCCTTGTCGTAGGAGAGGAAATTGAGGAGGTAGTGTCCCTTGCCGAGGAGCCACAGCTTCTGCTGCGCGGAGGTCGGGATCGGACGCTTCCCCTTGATCCGGGCCTCGATCTGCGCCAGGCGCTGGCTCGAGTACGGGAGGACGAAATCGAGCAGCAGGTAGGCGAGGACGCAGATCAGTCCTGCCACCGCCAGGATCGGCAGCGCGACGCGGTAGAGCGACACGCCGCCTGACTTGATTGCCGTCACCTCGTTGTTCCGGGCCATGATCCCGAACGTCACCAGCGTCGCCACCAGCACCGAGATCGGCAGCATCCAGTGGAAGATCTGGAACAGGAAGAAACGGAAGTAGGCGAACACCATGTGCAGCGGGATGTGGTGCTCGCGGATGTCGTTCGAGAGCTCGGTGTACTGAATGATGAGCATCAGGACGACGGTCGAGAGCATCACCAGCCCGAGGATCTTGAGGAACTCGCGCAGGATGTAGCGGTCGAGGATGTTCGGGAATGTGATGTCGAGCTGGCTGAGGATGGACGACCCTTCGACTTCACCTTCGACGCGCTCCTGCTCCTTCCGGGCTCGCTTGCGGGTCGTAATCGCCGTCACGATCCGTTTGAAGAATCCGTCGCCGCGCTGCGCGCCGATGTCGCGATTCGCGCGGATCAGCAGGTAGATGCCGAGCGCGAGCAGGAGGATGTCGGCCGTCCACATGCCGACGACAGGGGAGATCCGGCCGTTCGCTGCCAGCTGCTCCCCGTTGTTGATCAGGACGTAGTAGAAAACGATGATCGCAATACTTAAAGAAAAACCTGAGCTTTTGCCGCCGCGGCGGTTCGTGATGCCGAGCGGCAGTCCGACGATGCCGAAAACGATGCAGGCAAACGGGATCGCGAATTTCTTCTGGATCTCGACCCGCGCCAGGTTGTAGGTCTCATGGTCGACGCTGTGCCGCAATTCGTGGACCTGCCGGAACAGCTCGGCGAGGGTCATCTCGCGGAATGACCGGCTGGCGCTGTGGCTCGTTTCGCCCGGGACTTTCTCCGGCAGGAGGATTCGCTGCAGCGCGTTGCGGTTCAGGTCGTAGCGGTCCGCCTTGCGCGGATCCCAGACGTGTGTCTCGGCGCTGTGCAGGTTCAGCCACGTCTGGCGCGTCGACTTGACCGTGGCGATGTTGCCGTTGCGGGCGACGATGATCCGCTGGCCGCCGTGTTGCCCGAGGACGTTGCCGGAATTCTCGCGGTGCGCGTTCTCGACCGTCTGCGCCGGCGTGGTTCCTTCATTTTCATCGCTGCGGTTGTCGGCGACGAACACGCCGCGCCACTGGCCGGTGTGCGGATCGACGTCGTCGACGTAGATCATCAGGTTCTCGAACTCGTCGTAGAAGATGCGCGGCTTGATTTCCTTGGCCGCCGATTGCGTGACGAGATCGGATGTGAGCCGCGCGAGCTCCGAGTTGCCGCGCGGCAGGACGACGATCATCAGGTAGAGGTTCACCACGAAGATCGCGAAGCTGAAGAGGAAGACCGGCAGGTAGATGGTCTTCGTCGAGATCCCGAGGGCGCGCATGGCGATGATCTCGGAATCGGACGAGAGGCGGCCGACGGCGATGAGGATGCCGAAGAGCAGCGACATCGGGACCGTGAGCACGATGATCCAGGGCAGCGAGAGGAGCAGCAGCTTGGCCACGGTAGCGATCGGGAGCGAGCGGCGGATGATCAGGCCCGCGAGCTGGAAGAGGCGCTGCATCAGGATGATGGACGTGTAGAAGATGAGGCCGAGGGCGGTCGGGCCGAACATCTCCTTGAGGATGTAGCGCGTCAGGATCTTCATGTATCGAGAGGGATTGTAGATGCGTGCCGAGTGCTTTTAGGGTTTTCCTCAGAGTCTCATAAGATAGATTATGTTAAATTCTGGCGCGGGGCGCAGGTCGCGAGGCGCAGAGATGGCTCTCACGCCTCGCGCCTCGCGACCCGCGCCTATCCCGTGGCAATCACATCCGACACCACGGCCGTCGCTGTCGGCCCCGCCCCGGCACCACGCCCAATCAGCGTGATCTCCCCGGCCGCCCGCCCGCGGATCACGACGGCGTTGAACTCATCGCGGACGCACGCCAGCGGATCGGACGCCGGCAGCTCCTCGGGTGCGACTCTCAACTCGATCCCGCCCGCGGTCCGGCGCGCCGTCGCCACGTGGCGGATGACGAACCCCCGGTCGCGCGCCCTCTCGACGACGTCCCGCGTGATGCCGCGGATTCCGGCAATCGACCCGCGCACGATCGGCTCGCCGAACGCCAGGCTGGCCAGGATCCGTAGCTTCTGCGCCGCGTCCTCGCCGTCGATGTCGAGCGACGGATCGGCCTCGGCGAACCCGCGCTCCTGCGCCAGCCGCAGCGCGTCATCGAACGACAGCCCATCCGACTCGATGCGCGTCAGGATGTAGTTCGAGGTGCCGTTCAGAATTCCGCGCACCTCGTCGATGGTGTCCGCCGCGAGTCCGTCCCGGATGGCGCGGATCACCGGGATGCCGCCGCAGACGCTGGCCTCGAATCCGATCGAGACCCCTCGCCTGCCGGCGGCCGCGAAGAGATCGCGGCCGCACTCGGCAAGGAGCGCTTTGTTGGCGGTGACGACGTGCAGCCCGTTGGCGATCGCCCGCCGCACGTACGCGCCGGCGCAGTGGACGCCTCCGACGACTTCGACGATCAGATCGCAATTGGCGTCGAGCACGTCGGTTGCCCGTGTCGTCAGCAGCCGCCGGTCGACACCCGGCCGCACCTTCGCCAGGTCGCGCACGAGGATGCGATCGATCGTCAACTCGACGCCGTGCCGCTCGCGGATCCGGTCGCGCTCGCGCTCGACGAGCTGCACGACGCCGCGTCCGACGGTTCCACATCCGAGAAGTCCGATGCGAATTCGTGCGGCGCTCATGCTTCGGCACTCCTCGCCGGCAGCCGCGTGGCCACGAGCGCCTGCTCGAGGTCGTCGATCAGATCGCGCACGTCTTCGAGTCCGACAGACAATCGGATCAGTCCATCTCCGATGCCGACCTTCTTCCGCACCTCGGGCTCGACCGAGGCATGGGTCATCGTTGCCGGATGACAGAAGAGACTGCGCACGCTGCCGAGGCTTTCGGCCAGCGTCCAGAGTTTGAGGCGGCGCGTGAAGGCGCGGGTTTCCTCGATTGTCGTGTCGAGCTCGAACGAGACGATCGCGCCGAAGCGCTCCATCTGCCGGCGCGCGGTGGCGTGGCCTTCGTGCTCCGCGAGTCCCGGATAGTAGACGCGCGAGATCGCCTCGTGCTGGCCGAGGTAGCGAACGACTTCTTCGGCGTTGTCGCAATGCTTCTGCACGCGGAGCGACAGCGTCTTCGTGCCGCGCAGGATGAGAAAACAGTCCTGAGGTCCCGGCACGGCGCCGATGGCGTTCTGGAAGAAGCGGAGCTCGGCCGCGAGCTCGTCGTCGTTCGTGATCACGACGCCGCCGAGGACGTCGTTGTGTCCGTTGATGTACTTCGTCGTGGAGTGCAGCACGATGTCGGCGCCGAGGAGCAGCGGGTGCTGCAGCAGCGGCGTGGCGAACGTGTTGTCGACCACGGTGCGGACTCCGGCGCGGCGAGCGATCGCGGCGCAGGCGGCGATGTCGGTGATCTTCAGCAGCGGATTCGACGGCGTCTCGAGCCAGAGCAGCTTCGTCTCCGGTTTGATGGCGCCGGAGATGGTGAACGGATCGCCCGGATCGACGAACGTGAAGTCGACGCCGAATTTCGCAAAGTACTTTGTGAAGATCCGCCAGGCGCCGCCGTAGAGGTCGCGCGTGGAGACGACGTGATCGCCGGCGCGCAGGATCGACAGCACGCCGTGGATTGCGGCCATGCCGCTGGCGAAGGCCACGCCGTGCTTCGCCCCTTCCAGCGCCGCGAGGTTTTCCTCGAGCGCGTGGCGGGTCGGATGATCGGTTCGCGCGTAGCAATAGCCGCGGTTGATGCCTGGCTCCGTCTGGCGGAACGTGGAGGTCTGATAGATCGGGAACGAGACTGAGCCGGTGGCCTCGTCGTCGGGTTGACCGGCATGAATGGCGAGCGTATCGAGTCGATAGGACATGTTGCTTTCCCTCCAAAGCGCGAAGGCTTTCGTGTGTGTGTTGACAGGTGGCAGTTCGCCGTTGAGAGACTGCGAACAGCCAACTAACCACTGCCAACTTCGGATTCGTGTGAGTGAAAAAGGTTGGAGGGACCCGGGTCGAAAACGCGAAAAGGCTACGCGTCCGCGCCCGGGCGGCGCATCATCATTCGGCCCATCAGGGTGAAGTGACGCAGCATGTTGACCGCGGACGATACGCGCGTCGTGACGTCGAGTCAAGCAGCTACGTATCAGAATCAGGCGGCAGATGGCGGAGAGCAGACAGCAGACGTTGGCAGTGCTCGCGCCTGCCGTGTCAGCGCAAACGTTGACGTCGACGATCATCGTTTGCGGAGCGTTCTACGGCGCGTCACTCGGCGCGTGGCACGATGCGCAGCTCGCGTTCTACACCGCGATCAAGGTTCCTCTGTTGCTCCTCGCGACCGCCGCCTTGACCGCGCTTTTCAACTGGATCGTCGCCGCGCTGATCGGACTTCCGCTCACGCCGGCTGCTTCGATCTCGATGTCGCTGCTGCCGCTCGCCATCGCAAGCATCATCCTCGCCTCCGCTGCGCCGGTCGTCTTCTTCTTCGATCTCTCGCTGCCGCCGCCGATGCCCTCCGCGCGCACGCTGCACAACCTGCTCTACCTCACCCACACCGCGCTCGTCGCCGGCGCCGGCGTGACCGGCACGACGTTTCTGCGCAGGCGACTGCTCGAGGTGTGCAACGGCGACGCGCGTCTCGCCGGCCGCGTGCACGCGTCGTGGGTGGCGGCCTTCGCCTTCACCGGCGGCGAAGTGGCGTGGATCCTCCGCCCGTTCATCGGCAGCGTCTATCTGCCGGTGGTCTTTCTCCGGCATGACGCGCTGCACGGCAACGTGTACGAATTCATCCTCACCGACATCCTGCCGCACTTGTGGAGGTCCCTATGACGCTGTTCTCCGCCCTCGACGATCTGCTCCGGAAACGCAACGCCGACCGTCCGTTCGCGCTCTTCTTCGCCGCGATCCTCTGCTACGTCGCGTATGGCATCGCGGCCGGGTTTTTCCAGGGCGGAGCGCAGATCGCCGTGACGGTCATGAAGGTGCCGCTGATCATCCTCGGGTCGCTTGCGCTCTGCATTCCGAGCCTCTACGTTTTCACCGCGCTCAGCGGCGCGGAGCTCGATGCGCGCGGATTCGGCAAGGCGCTGGCAGGCTTCGCCGGGATCGCGGGACTGATCCTGATCGCTCTGATGCCGGTGATCTGGCTCTTCTCCGTCAGCACGATCTCGCTGACGTTCGTGGTCTGGATGCACATCTTCGCCTGGCTGGTGGCACTGGCGTTCGGCAGGCAGTTTCTGATCAGCGCATTCGGCGCGGCGAATCGCGCCGCGGGCCTCTGGCTGCTGCTCGTGCTGCTCGTGTCATTGCAGATGACGACGTATCTGCGACCCGTGCTCTGGCGCGATGCGGGCCAGCCGCTGTTCGCATCCGAGAAGATCTCGTTCTTCTCCCACCTCGGACAGGTGACCGACTGGAAGCCGCCGGTCAAACCGAGTGCTGCGACTCCGCGATGAAGCGCTCCACCTGCGCGACGAACGTCAATCCGTTGTTCGTCTTGCGGATGTAGCCGACGGCGGGCGAGCGCTCGACGAGTGACTTGAGATCGTCCTCGCTCTTCGCGGAATGGATCACGATCGGGATCTCGCGGAGGAAATCGAAAAGCGTGGTGAAGTCGAGCACATGCTCGCCGGAAAGTGCCGGCATCTCGAGATCGAGGAGGATGAGATTCGGCTTCTCTCGCTGCACGAGCTGCGGCATGCGGAGCGGCGACTCGCTGGTGATCACCTCGTAGCCGGCGGCCTCCAGGAGGCGTTTCGCGACCGACAACGCCTTCGCATCATCATCGATGACGACGATTTTTCCCTTCGGCATCACCCCTCCGACTCGAGCCGCCGCAGCAACTCCTTCACCGCATCGATCACTTCGCTCCGGTCGACGTTCGGCTTGCGGAACGCCAGGTTGAGCGAGAACGGCAGCGACTTGTCCTTCAGCTGGAAGACGTAATTCTTCGGACGTCCCGCCTTCTTCGGCTCCGACTTCGCGGCCGTCTGTTTGCGCAGATCGTCGCGCGACATCTCGCCGGCGGCGAACGCGCGCACCACCTGCTCCATCGCCTCTTCGCTGCCGGCGCGCGCGACCTGCACCAGCACCGACTTGTTCGCGATCCCCGCTTCGCGGCACATGGCCCGGATGCGGTCGGGGATCTCGTTGATCATCAGCGTCTCGGTGACGGTCGTGCGCGACTTGCCGATCACCTGCGAGATCCGCTCGTGCGTGTAGCCGAAGCGCTCCTGCAGGATGAACAACCCTTCCGCTTCTTCGAACGCCGTCAGGTCCTTGCGCTGGATGTTCTCGATCAGCGCGATCTCGAGCTGTTCCTTGTCGTCGACGTCGAGCTCGATGGCCGGGATCTCGTCGAGGCCGACGAGCGTCGCGGCGCGGAATCGCCGCTCGCCGGAGATGATCTGGTAGCGGTTCGGACCGATGGTGCGCACGAGGATCGGCTCGAGCACGCCCTTCTCGCGGATCGACGCCGCGAGCTCTTCGATGTTCCCCAGTTGCGTGCGCGGCTGGTCGGGATTCGCTTCGATGAACGGCAGAGGGATCATCGATCCGATGTGCCGGCCGGAGCGCCGCGTCAGCTCCTCGACGTAATGGGAGTCGTGACGCATGTTCGCGCGCTCGGGAAGTCCACGTTTGGCAGCCATATCCAGTTCAGACCCTCGACAGGATTTCTTCGCTCAGCGAGTAGTACTCCATCGCCCCGCTCGACTTCGGCGCGAAGGTGAAGATCGACTCCTTGTACGCCGGACTTTCCTCGAGACGGATCGATTTGGTGATGACGGTGTTGAACAGACGGTCGCCGAACACGCTGCCGATCTGATCGTGGATGTCCTTGGCCAGCGTGGTCCGCTTGTCGTGCATGGTGATGACCACGCCGAGGAGCTGCAGGTTCGGATTCGGCCGGGCCTTGATCTTCTCGATCGTCTCGAGCAGATCGTCGGTCCCTTCCAGCGCGAAGTACGACGACTGGATCGGCACGAGGACGTGCGTCGAGGCCACGAGTGCGTTGACCGTGATCATGCCGAGGGTTGGCGGCGTATCGATGAAGACATAGTCGAACAGCGTGCCGGTGTCCTTCATCTTGTCTTTGAGCCGGAACGGACCGTCGAGCTCGCCGATGAGTTTCGATTCGAGCTTCGCCAGCGCGATGCGCGACGGCGCGAGCGAGAGATTTTCGACCGGAGTCGGGACGATGACGTCCTCGATCGGCAGTTCCTCGCTGACCAGGACGTCGTACATCGACTTCGTGACCTGGCGGACGTCGACGTACGACATGGACGAGTTCGCCTGCGGATCGAGATCGATCAGCAGTGTCTTGAATCCCTTGTTGGCGACTGCTGCAGAGAGATTGATGGCGGTCGTCGTCTTACCGACTCCGCCCTTCTGATTGGCGACTGTGATGATCATTGAGGCTGTCGCGATTGTACATGCGCCGCATCGAGCGATTCGATGAGAATCTCGACGTCGCGCTCGCTGGTCTCGTAATTCGTCACGCACGCGCGCAGAGCGGGAGCGCGCCCCTCGCGCAGGAGCGGTGAAATCCACGCCCGCCCATCCCTGACCACGGCGGTTGCGATGGCCGGAATGTCGCAGTTTTCGCGCGTAAAACAGACGACGGCGAGCGGCGAGTCGCTGATTACGTCCCAGCCGGCGGCGATGAGCCGCGCGCGCAGGATGTTCGCGATCTCGACGTGGTGCTCGATCTGTCTCGCCAGCCCCTCGGCGCCGAGCTCCGCGACGTTGAGAAAGACTTTCAGGCCGATGAAGCGACGCGACCATTGCAGCGAGAGCGCGTAGTAATCGGGCCCCGCCTCTTCCTTCGGCACGTACGGCGTGTCGACCGAGAACGCCTCGCGCAGGACGTCGCGATGCGAGGTGAAGAACATCCCGGCCCCCATCGCGACAGAGATCCACTTGTGCGCATCGCAGGTGATCGAGTCTGCCCGCTCGATGCCGGCGAGATGCGGACGAAGCCGGTCGCTCACCGCCGCCGCGCCGCCCCACGCTGCATCGGCATGCATCCACAATTGCTCGCGCGCGCAGATGTCCGCGATGTCAGGCAGCGGATCGATCGCGCCGGTCCCGGTCGTCCCTGCCGTTGCGACGACGAAGAACGGTTCCTCCCCACTCGCGCGCGAAGTCGCGATGGCGCGCTCCAGCGCCGCGGGCTGCATCCGATCGCGCGCGTCGACTTCGATCAATCGCACCGCGTCGCGCCCGAGGCCGGTCTGCTGCGCGATCTTCTCGAAAGAGTGATGCGCTTCGGCCGATACGAAGAGCACCGGCTGCTTCGCGAGTGCGCGAGCGCCGCCGCGCCGCCATTCGGGAAACTTCCACGCCAGCGCGCACATGACCGCCGTTGCATTTGCCTCGGAGCCGCCGCTGGTGAAGTGCGAGTGCGCCATCGAGTCGTCGGCCAGACCGAAACGCCGCGCGAAGAAGCGGAGCACGTGCTGCTCGATCTCCACCGCGGCCGGCGAATGGAACCAGCCGCCGACCTGCGGATTCGTCGCCGCGACCATCGCGTCGGCCACAACCGAAGCGAGCGTGATGTGCGGGTTGAAGAGCCCGAAGTAGCGCGGATGGGAGTTGTGCAGATCGCCGTGCAGCAGCATGCTGCGGACATCATCGACGACGTTGTCGAGCGGCAGCGGCGTGTCGAACGTGTAGTGCTCGCCGAGGTATCGGAGCGTGTCGCCGAATCCGATCCGAGGCGCGACCGGCTCGCGCTTCACGTCATCGACGTACGATTTGAAAAAGGATTCGACCTCGAACATCCGCGGCTACATCTTGTACTTGCCGAGGTCGTCCGGTCCGAGCTGCTCGAACCACTTCTTCATCTTCTCGTCCTGATCCTCGGAATCGGGCGTGATGGTCTGCGCCTGATCGAGGACTGACTGCGCGACGAAGATCGGCGCCTCGGTGCGCAGCGCGAGTGCGATGGCATCGCTCGGACGGGCATCGACTTCCAGCGTCTTGCCGCCGGTGAGGATGCGGATCTGGGCGAAGAACGTGGAGTCGCGGAGGTCGTTGATCACGATGCGCGTCACCTGCGCGTCGAGCTCCGAGATCATGTTGCGCAGCAGGTCGTGCGTCATCGGCCGCGGCGTGGCGACGTTCTCCAGCTGCAGGGCGATGGCGTTCGCTTCGAAGATGCCGACCCAGATCGGGAGGAAGAATTTCTCCTCCTCGTCCTTGAGCACGACGATCGGCGAGTTCGACACCGGGTCGAGCATCAGACCTTTGATCGACATCGGTACGAGATCAGAAGCCATGCAGCAAACAGGATACCTCCGCACATACACTTTCGATCAATGTCCGAGACCTCCACGGAAGCGATGCGCGAACTGCTCGACGGCCTGTACCGGGCGGAGTCGGGCCGGATCCTCGCCACACTGATCCGCCTGATCGGCAATTTCGATCTCGCGGAGGAAGCGATGCACGACGCGTTCGGGAGCGCGCTCGTGCAGTGGCCGAGGGAGGGCGTCCCCGGCAATCCGCGCTCGTGGCTCATCTCGACCGGACGCTTCAAGGCGATCGACACGATTCGCCGTCGCATGAGGCTCGATGCATCGCAGGTCGATATCGCGGCGCAATCCGAAGCACAGGCAAACGCGGCGGCTACAAATGACGACGACTTCGTGGAGGACGATCGCCTGCGCCTGATCTTCGTCTGTTGTCATCCGTCGCTGGCGCCCGAGGCGCGCGTGGCGCTGACGTTGCGTGAAGTGTGCGGCCTGACGACGGAGGAGATCGCGCGTGCGTTCCTCATGACGGCGCCGGCGCTCGCGCAGCGCATCGTGCGGGCGAAGGCGAAGATTCGCGACGCGTACATTCCGTTTAAGGTGCCGTCGTCCACGGAACTGCCTGAGCGTCTGGGCCCGGTACTGCACGTGATCTATCTCGTGTTCAACGAGGGTTACTTCGCGACGTCGGGCGCGAGCGTGACGCGCGCGGACCTTTCGGGCGAGGCGATCCGGCTCGGCCGGTTGCTGCTCGAACTGCTGGAGGAACCGGAAGTGATGGGGCTCCTCGCGCTGATGTTGTTGCAGGAGTCGCGTCGCCTGGCGCGGACATCCGTGAGCGGCGAAGTGATCCTGCTGGAAGAACAGGACCGGTCGCTCTGGAATCGCGCGCAGATCGCGGAAGGAGTGGCCCTCGTCGAGCGGGCGTTGCCGACGCGGCGGTTCGGACCGTACACGCTGCAGGCGGCGATCGCGGCGGTGCATTCCGAGGCGGAGACCGCGGCGGCGACCGACTGGGCGCAGATCGTCGCGCTGTACAACGCGTTGCTGCGCATGGAGCCGTCGCCGGTCGTCGAGTTGAATCGCGCCGCCGCCGTCGCCATGCGCGATGGTCCCGCCGCCGGATTGGAACTGATCGACGCGATCCTCGGGCGCGGCCAGCTCGTCGATTACCACCTCGCCCACTCCGCGCGCGCCGATCTCTACCGCCGGCTCGGAATGACGGAAGAAGCGCGTGCTTCCTACCGGGACGCGCTGGCGCTGGCGGAACAGGAGCCGGTGCGCCGCTTCCTCGAAAAACGACTTGGTGAGCTCGGCTGAAAATTTTTTTTCGGGGCCCTGTCGAAATCCGAACGATCGAACGACTACATGCCAGAAGGAGAACAAACAATGAAATACATCTGCCTGGGATTCATCGACCCGAAGAAGTTCGCGAGCTGGAGCGAAGCCGAGACCCAACAGAAGATGGACGAATGCTTCACCTACGACGACGTGCTGCGGAAGAACGGTCACTTCATCGGCGGCGAAGCGCTGCAGCCGCCCGACACCGCGGCCACGCTGCGCTGGACGAACGGCAAAGTGGCGGTGACCGACGGGCCGTTCGCCGAGACGAAGGAGCAGCTCGGCGGAATCATGATCCTCGAAGCGCGCGACCTGAATCACGCCATCGAGCTGATCTCGAAGCATCCCGGTGTGACGTTCGGACCGTGGGAGATCCGTCCGGCGGCCGATCTCTCGGAGATGATGCGCGAGAGCGAACAACGGCGCGGAAAGAGCGAATGATGACGATCCGAATCGTGTCGACGCTGGCAATCACCGCGCTGCTGGCACTGCCGGTGGCTGCCGTCACGAAGGGCTACGCACCGGTCAACGGACTGCGGATCTACTACGAGATCCACGGCGCACCGAATGCGGCGCAACCTCCCCTCGTGCTGCTGCACGGCGGCGGCGACACGATTCGAACGTCGTTCGGCGCGATCCTGCCAAAGCTCGCGCGGAAACGCATGGTGATCGCGTTCGAGCAACAAGGCTGCGGTCATACGGCCGACATCGCCGACCGTCCGTTCACCTTCGAGCAATCGGCCGACGACACCGCGGCGCTGCTCGACTATCTGCACATCCCCAAAGCCGATCTCTTCGGATTCAGCAACGGCGGCACGATCGCATTGCAGGTGGCGGTCCGGCATCCGAACGTCGTGCGCAAACTCGTCCTCGCCTCCGCGACGTTCAAACGCAGCGGCATGATCGACGGGTTCTTCGATTCGATGGCCCGTGCGACGCTCGACAACATGCCGAAGGAGTTGCGCGATGCCTATCTCGAAGTCGCTCCGCATCCGGAAAACCTGCAGATGTTCTTCGACAAATCAGCAAACCGGATGCGCAACTTCAAGGACGTTCCGGACGACGCCATCCGCGGCGTCACCGCACCGGCCCTGGTGGTCGTCGGAGACTCGGACGTCGTGAAGACCGAGCATGCGGTCGAGACCTACCGGTTGCTGCCGCACGCGCAGCTGGCGGTCATTCCCGGAACCGGGCACATGGAGGTGACCTCGCGCACGAACCTCCTCGTGCCGATGATCGAGACGTTTCTCAATTGATCGCTTCGCCGCGCAGCGTGTGGTGCTGGGCGAGGTCGATGCGGACACCGAGCATGCTCCCCAGCGGCGTGGCGGGGTCGCCGGCGAAATTGACGACCCAGTTGTCGTCCGTGCGCCCGGAAAGCATCGACGGATCGTGCTTGCTCGGGCCTTCGACCAGCACCGGCACCACACGCCCGCGATACGACTCGAGCCGCTCGCGCTTGATTCGCTCATGCAGCTCGAAGAGCCGCGTCAGCCGCTCCGATGCGATCTCATCATCGATCGGCGGGCCGAGCTTCAGCGAAGGCGTTCCCGGCCGCGGCGAATACTTGAACGCGAACATCGAGCCGTAGCGCACCTGCTCGACGAGCGTCAACGATTCCTGAAAATCGTCTTCCGTCTCGCCGGGGAAGCCGACGATCACGTCGGTCGAGAAATGAATCTCGGGAATCGCCTGGCGGATGCGATCGACGATCTCGAGGTATTTCTCGCGCGTGTACAGGCGCTTCATCCGCCGCAGGATCTTCGACGAGCCCGACTGCACCGGCAGGTGGAGGTAGCGCGAGATGTTCTGGTGATGGCGCATCGCGCCGATCATCGCGTCGTTCACCTCGGCGGGATGCGAGGTCATGAAGCGAAGACGCGCCACGCCGTCGATCTCCGCGACGGCGCTCAGTAGTGCGCCGAAGTCGCGGCCGTCGATCGGGCAGCGATAGGCATTCACGGTTTGCCCGAGGAGCTCGATCTCGACACGGCCGCTGGCGACGGCGATGCGCGTCTCGGCGAGGATGTCGTCGAATGGACGCGAGACCTCGCGGCCGCGCGTCGTCGGCACGATGCAGAAGGTGCAGTTCTTGTTGCAGCCCTCCATGATCGTGACCCAGGCCTTGGTCGCCGATCCGCGATCGATCGCGAATGCGTCATACCGCCGATCCTCGGGGAAATCGACGGCCACGGCATGATCGCGCTCGAGCACTTCGTCGAGGTGACCGACGTTGCCCGGCCCCATCACGAAGTCGACCCACGGCGCGCGCTCGATGATCCGCGCCCCTTCCTGCTGCGCGACGCATCCGCAGACGCCGATCTTGATGCCGGCGCGCTCCTGCTTCAGTTCGCGCAGGCGCCCGAGGTGCGAGTAGACCTTCTGCTCCGACTTGTCGCGGATGGAGCAGGTGTTGAGGAGGATGACGTCCGCCTCCTGCTCGCTTTCCACGCGGCGGTACCCGCGCAGCTTGAGGCTGCCGGAGAGCCGCTGGCTGTCGAGATCGTTCATCTGACAGCCCCACGTTTCGATGAAGAAGGTTTTTGACATAGGTATCATTCTGAGCCGCGCAGACGGCGAAGAATCCGTAGCTTCATGTGCGTCGCCCGTTGATTACGGGTCCTTCGGCGTCTGCGCGCCTCAGGATGACACTTTGGGCTTCAGTTCCGTCCGCGCGGAATCGAGCTCCCGTTTCTTCTCGTCGAACTTCTTCCGGATCACGTCATCGCGGAACGTCGGATCGTTTTCCTCGTAGTAGGTCTGTTCGATCGCGGCCAGCTCCTTCTCGAGATCGGCCACTCTCTTCTCCGCGCCGGCCTGCACCACTTCGGCGGCCGCCGCGGCTTTCTTCGCCGCTTCGTGTCGTGCGATCGAGCCGCGGTTGTCGACCGGCGCGGCCGGCGTCGCCACGGGAGCCTTGCCAGGCAACTCGATCAAGGTCCCTTTCGCCTTCTTCACATCCGCGTTCGTGATGGTCTTCTTCGGAATCGTGACGCGGCCCGCTTTCGCTTTCTTCGCCGCGGCGACGAGGTCGGAGTCTTTCGGCGGTTCCGCTGCGAACAACAAAACAGACAGCAGACAGCAGACAGCAGACAGCAGGAGAACCCGCCTGGTCTGCTGTCCGCTATCTGCTGTCTGCTGTCCGGTCTTCATCACGCTTCGCTCGTTCCGGTTCGCCCGTACCGATCGTCGAGCCTCACCACATCATCGAGCTCCGGCGTCGAGACTTCGGCGACGTCGGTATCGGCGAGCGCTTCCATCCGATGAATCATCAGCGGCGGGATGTGGAACGCCTCGCCTTTCCGCAGCATCAACTCGCGCCGGTCGCCGTCGTGCTCGACGGTCAATCGCAGCTCGCCGTCGAGAACGTACAGCGTCTCCTCTTTGATTTCGTGGTACTGCAGGCTGAGGCTCTCGCCGCGATTGATATGCAGGATCTTGCCGACGTAGCGATCGGTTTTGGCGAAGATCAGCTCGTAGCCCCACGGTTTCGGGACGCGTCTGACGGCGCAGTTCTGAAAAATCTCCTCGTTACTTTTACTGGGGCTCATGTGTTTTTTCCCACCACGCCCTCGGGGAATCGCAACGCGACGTTCTCGATGACGAACTCTTCGATCTCCTGCGCCGTCCTCTTCTGCAAGACCATGTCCGCAATCCGTTTGCAGTCCTTGTAGCGAACTGAACGGATCACGTTCTTGATCACCGGGATCGACGACGGATTCATCGAGAAGTTCTCGAGTCCCAGCCCGAGGAGCACGATGGCGAAGATCGGATCGGACGCCATCTCGCCGCACATCGACACAGGGATCTTCGCCCGCTTGCCGGCCTCGATCACCATCTTGATCAGGCGCAGCAGCGCGGGATGCAGCGGCTCGTAGAGATAGCTGACGTTCTCGTTGGCGCGATCGATGGCCAGCGAGTACTGAATGAGATCGTTCGTGCCGATGGCGAAGAAGTCGGCCTCGTCGGCGAGGAAGTCTGCGATCAGCGCGGCCGACGGGACCTCGATCATGATCCCGATCTTCAGATCCGGGTTGTACGCCTTCCCTTCCGCGTCGAGCTCCAGCTTGATCTCGCGGATGAAGGTCTTGACCTGCCGCAGCTCCTGCACGCCGGAGACGAGCGGGAACATGATCTTCATGTCGCCGAACGCCGAGGCGCGGAGCAGCGCGCGGAGCTGCGTCTTGAACATCTCGCGGTGCTTCATGCAGAGACGCAGGCCGCGCAGCCCGAGCACCGGGTTGTCTTCCTTGCTGCCGATGACCTCGCGCGCCAGCTTCTTGCCGCCGAGGTCGAACGTGCGGATCACGCACGTCTGCGGCGCGAGTCCTTCAACGATGCGGCGATAGACCTCGAAGTGCTCGTCTTCGTTCGGGAGATCGGGACTTTTCGAGATGTAGAGAAACTCGGATCGATAAAGGCCGATCCCCTCGGCGCCGAACTTGATCGCGTCATCGAGCTCTTCGAGCAGCTCGATGTTTGCCTGCAGCGACACCTGGCGTCCGTCTTTCGTCGTCGCCGGCAGCTCTCGATTCTCGAGCAGCTTCTTTTCCGATTCCTCGTGTCGCGTGACGCGGCTGCGATACTCCGCGACCATCGCCTCGGTCGGATTGACGAGGACGATGCCTTCGTAGCCGTCGACGATCACCGTCTCGTCGTTGTCGACGATCTTCGTCAGGCGCGGCACGCCGATCACCGCCGGCATGAAGAGCGACTTGGCTATGATCGAGACATGCGACGTGCGTCCGCCGGTCTCGGTGGCGAAGCCGACGATCGGCCGGCGATTGAAGTGCACGGTGTCGGACGGCGTGAGGTCGTCCGCGATGATGATCACGTCGTGCTTGATCTCGGAGAGCTCGTGGTGCGCGACGCCCTGCAGATTGCGCAGCACGCGCTCCGCGACGTCCTTCACGTCGGCCACGCGCTCGCGGAGGTAGTCCTCTTCGAAGCTCTGGAAGCGCGCCTGCAGCTCGTCCTGCACCTCGGAGAGCGCCCATTCGGCGTTGACCTGTTCCTCCTCGATCTTCTGCACGACCTTGTCGGCGAACGAAGGATCGCTGACCATCATGGCGTGCGCTTCGAAGATCGAGGCGTACTCCTCCCCCATCGAGCGGCTGACTTTGGCCTTCAGTTCGTGGAGCTGATCGCGCGTCTTTTCGAGCGATTCGAGAAAGCGCGTGACCTCGGCCGGCACGTCTTCTTCGCGGATCGGAACGCGGAAGATGGAGACGATCCGCTTCTCGATGATGACCGCGCGTCCGATGGCGATCCCGGGAGAGACGCCGATGCCCTTGTACGTGCGGATGTCGGAACGCTGTTGTGCTTTAGGGACGCGGTCGGTGAGCATCGTAAGCTCTCAGCTCTTAGCTGTAAGCTCTAAGACCCACCCGACCGGAGCGGCACGTCTGTGCCGTCGTGCTCCTTAGAGCTAAGAGCTGAGAGCTTAGAGCTTTGAAATCTCATTCTACTTCATCGAACTTACGGTCGATCAGCTCCTGGATCGCGTCGAGCGCTTCGTTCTCGTCGTCGCCATTTGCGCGGACGGTGATGACCGAGCCGCGGCCGGCGGCCAGGAGAAGGATGCCGAGGATCGATTTGCCGTCGACTTCTTCATCCCCTTTGCGGATCTTGATGTCGGACTTGAAGCGGGCCGCGGTGTGCACCAGTTTCGCGGCGGCGCGAGCGTGAAGACCGAGTTTGTTTTTGATCTCGATGTTGCGCTCGCTCAAGATCGGGCTCCCGCCGCGGTGAGGAGATCGGACGCGACCCGGATCGCCTTCGAGCCTTTCTCGCTGATCACGTGGGCGAGGGTGGCGACGTCGGTCGCTTCGCTCTGCATCGTGGCGAACTTCACGATCATCGGCAGGTTCACGCCGGTGACGATCTCGACGCGCCCCTGTTCGAGGAAGGAGAGACTGATGTTGCTCGGAGTCCCGCCGAACATGTCGGTGAAGATGATGATGCCGCGCTCCGGACCGCCGAGGTGCTCGAGGGCGAGGCGGATCTTCTCGCGTGCTTCGTCGACCGTATCGTTCCATTCCAGCGGAACGGCCTCGATCCCGGTGACGTTTGCTTCGATTCTCTGCGCCGCGCTCAGGAGCTCATACGCCAGCTTCCCGTGCGTGACGATCAATGCGCCGATCAAAACGGACCTCCAAATTGCGGCGTGAATGATACCCCCGTTCCCTTTTCCTCAGCGCGTGAGGCCGTAGACCACGTTGCGCCGAACCGTTCCGTCGGGAGCCACCCGATCCCCACGCCTGAGGAATGTCGCGCCGATTTTCTCCACCGCCTTCCGCGACCGCTCATTCTCCTCGCCGATGACGAACACCACCCGCTCCACGAAGCGGAAGGCGTGCTCGATCATCAGACGCTTCATCTCGCCGTTGTACTCGCCGCCCCAGTACGCGCGCTCCAGGAACGTCCAGCCGATCTCCACCTCGTGCTCGTCGAGGTTCCAGTAGCGCGAGCTGCCGATGATCCGACCGGAGCGGCGATCGATGACCGCGAACGCTCCTTTCGATTCGATGGCACTGTCGAAGTAGCGCCGGAACACCTCGCGCTCGTGACGCATCGGCTCGGGATGCTGTTCCCAGATCAGCGGGTCCCTCGCGGCCCTGTACAGCTCATCGAATTCGTCGAGCCGCAACGGCCGCAGCTCGATCAGATCGCCGGTGAGAGTCGGTTGCAGATCGAAATCGCTCATATTCGCTCCCCGGATTTTCTCATTCGTCAGTTTCTTGGGTAGGGAAACCCCCAAATATGGCCCTCCATATGTGAGGAGGCCGAGTGATCGTCCAATCCCTGGTCGTCGCGGCCGCGCTCTCGCTCGGCAGAGCTGAGAGTTTCTCGATTCTTGGCGGATCAGGCGTGACGAGCTCCGGCGCCACGCGCGTGACGGGAAACGTCGGTGCCGGATCGGGCCGCGTAACCGGCGTTTCGCCAGTCGTGGGCGATGTGCTGCCGGGCGGAGACGCACTCAAAGATGTCGCGACGGCGTGGGACGCTCTCGCTTCGCAGCAGTGCCCGCATTGCGTGGCATCGCTCGACGGCGACATCGACGACAACGGCATCTGGATCATCCACGTCAGGGGCGACCTGACCACGCTTCCCGATTCATCGATTCGTCTGCTGAACGGCGCGAAGAGCAGAAACGTGTTCTGGCTGGTCGACGGCGCGGCGATCCTCGGCGATCGAAGTTCGTTCGTCGGAACATTGATCGCGCAGAAGAGCATCACGCTGGGCCAGGCGGTGACCGTGTCGGGCCGCCTGTTTGCGCGACAGGGAATGGTGACGCTCGCGACCGACGACATCAATTTCTGCTGTGATCCGATCGCACAGTCGCCGCTGCCGAACGGCGCCGTGAACCGGGACTACCTGTCGCAGATCATCGCCGATGGCGGCACCGCGCCGCATACGTTCTCGCTTTTCGCCGAGACCGATCCTCCTCCGGGATTGCATCTCGATTCAGACGGTACGCTGCATGGATCTCCGGCCGCCGCCGGGAGCTACACATTCATCGTGCTGGTGAGGGATTACAACGGTTGCACGAGCATTCACACACACACGATCGTCATTTGCGGAGGCAGCGCTCCTGAACCGGTGAAACTACCCGACGGGACTGTCGGAACCACGTATGGCGTCGTGGTTGGTGTTGGCGGAGCGAGTTTCCGCGTGACGAAATTGCCGCTCTGGATGACACCGGTCCCCACGAGGTGCTTCACGGAAATATTGCTCATCGGGACTCCGACCGCCGAGGGTCCTTATACGATCGAGTTGGCGGACTGCGATGGTCACTGCGTCACGAAGATCTACACGATCGACGTCCATTGTCCGGCCATCACATTCACGCCGCCGGACCTCCCCAGCGCCACTGTCGGAGTGTTGTACAAGGAGAGCGTCGCAGCGAGCGGCGGCACCGCGCCTTATCGCTACGATCCATCGTCCGAAGTGTCTTTCACGCCCAACAAGCCGGGGCCGTACAGCTTTTCCGTCAGGGCTACCGACGCCTACGGCTGTTCCGGTCAACGCGATTACACGATCGACGCTGGATGTCCTCCGATCACGATCACTCCCGCCACCCTTCCCGACGGCGCGATCAATCTTCCTTACTCCGTACAATTGAGCGGCGGCCCGCTTCCCGGCCATTACACCTTTACTCCGATCCAATTACCCGCCGGGCTGACGCTATCGCCTGAAGGCCTCCTTCTCGGGCCACCGACCGTCGCCGGAGACGAAACAGTCATTTTCGCCGTGACAAACGACGACTCGACCTGCGGCGCCGGCCCGATTGCAATGCCAATACGAATATTGCCGTGCCCGACGATCATCGTATCGCCGGAGGCCCTTCCACACGGGACACTGTTCGTCTTCTACAGCAAGGTGATCTCTGCGAGCGGCGGAACACCGCCATATGTCATGACCGTAACGGGCCTGCTTCCTCCTGGCATCACGCCTCCTTCTCCCCCCAATATTGCCCCACTGACATTGTCCGGAATACCAATGGTGACAGGCTCTTACACGTTCACGGTCACTGCCACCGACTCGCAGGGCTGTTCCGGGTTTCAGACGTACACGATCGTCATCAGAGCGCCCCTCGTGCCCGGTCCCGTCATTCCGACGCTTTCGGAGTGGATGCTGCTGCTGCTCGCAATCGTGCTGGCGTATTCGGGTTTCGTTTTGATTCGGAGGGAGAGTCCATGAACGAAGTCGTCGAGACCCCGAGGCCCACGGGAAAATGCATTGCGTGCGGAGACGAGCTCCTTCCGGATGGAACATGCGGCAGTTGCGGTTCATCCCAGGCTAAGGACTTCTGCAAAACGTGCGGCAAGGCCATGCCGGCGAACGCGCGGCGCTGTAATGCCTGTAATTCGTACAAGGCATGGCGCTGGCTTCCGATCGCGACCAACATCGCGTCGATATCCGGCGGTACCGTATTGGTCGGCTCAGCTGTGGTGTCAGTCGTGCTCTATTTCAGCGGATCGTGCTCGAACACGCATTTCAAAGTGGGTAGATCGGACGTGGCGAAGCCAGGGCAGGAAGCGCCGATCTACGTGAAGGTCTGGAACACGGGACGAAACCCCTCCACGCTCGTCGGTTATCACCTGGTGTTTGACAATTCGCCGGGCAAGGAGACAACGCTCGCCCTGCCACCCAGCGACAGCACAGAGGCGAAAGACGTCATCGCTTCAGGGCCACCCGTCGTGCTCCAGCTGATGACGCCTCCCGACTATGAGTTGCCGCTGTCACTCCACGACCGGCAGAACAAGGATACCGAGGTCTCGACTCTTACCGACTGGCAACACACACAACCGATGACGCTCATCATCGACGTTCAGGAATCGTACGACTGCTCCGGCAAGTTTCAACGGCGAAGGGAACAGTTCCAGTCCGGTCGAATTGCAACGTTCATCGCAAGCAGGTTTCACCTGTCATTGGAGGAACAAGATGAGAAGAAATAATCCTCTCGCCTTCATCGGATTGACGAGTGCGCTGCTGTTTCCAGCAATACCGACAGCCGGATCTCAGCAAACGAACAATGTGGCGGTTTTCGGCTGCCCTGACGTCACCCGAGCCAAGATCGTGATTGGGGGCGATGAGACGCTGACGGTTACGCTCAAGGAGAAGGAGAAGGAACCGGATGGAGTTCTGAGAGGAACATGGCTTGGAGATGAACCCCTTCCCGAAAACCCATGCGGAAGTCTGCGCTTCAAGCGAGGCCGCACCTACATCCGATGCTCGTCTGTCCAGTGGGACAAGGTGTTCAATGCGCCTGCGGCGATCTTTGTCTTCGACTGTAATCAACCGGCGACGAGAGATGTGACCGTTGGCATGCATCACGTGCCTGCAAGGGGTCCTGTCAGCTTCACCTATTGCCGCGATCTCGAGAAGTCGGGCGCATCGGGCAAAGACCGCTCCATCTTCGAATGTGGCATTGGGGACACGGAGCGCCCCATCGAAGACTGGCGCTTACCGGAGGAAAATGTTCGTCTTCTCATTTTCTCGACCAAAGCAATTCGGAAGGGCGATTTTGACAATCCGGGGCTTCTCCTGAACACCCTCGAGTTCATCCAACGGTTCAAAGATGGGGCTCTGATGCGAAAAGAGATGAAGACGGCGCGTTGCAAGCAGCATCTGGTGGATCGACGCGCGCTCGTGCCGAACCTGGCGTCGAACGGATGCGAGCTTTTCGACAAGGACATCGCGGATCTGAGCGTGACTCTGAAGTTCACACGATGAGATTTCACGGACTTCTTCTTGCGATCCTCTTTCTGACCGGAGCCGCGGCGGCCCAGGTCCGTCCGATTTTTGATCCCGACGACTTCGTCGATCCTCGCGACCACGACAATCCCGTCTTCATCTCCCGCCTCGTGCTTGGCGCGGTGCGTGGCCATATCGACGACTACCGGCCCCTTGATCAGGACGCCGGCCTTCTTCATCTGGCTAATAGCTATTACTGGCGGGATTTCCAGTTCGATTACAAACGAAGCGAGGTGCGGGCGGAGAATGTGAACGCGCCAGGGCGGGTGCAGACGTGCCCATGCAATCCGCGTCTGTTTTTCCCGACGCCTCCGCCGGCGGACGTCACCCCTGACCCGCCCCTTCCGGCGGCAAAGGACACGCTGCAGATCGCCTGGTATCACCGGCAACAGCATCGTGACGTCGGACCTTCGATGATGTTGCGCTATCGACTCTCCTTCAGCCGGCAAAAGGTCGAGACCGTGGCCACGTTCCTCGACACCGATCACGTCGCCGGGATATTTCACGGCCACGAGCGGTCGCTCGGATTCGAAGCCGAGACGCACTATCGAATCGGAGGACAAGACCTCTTCGGGTCGCTCTTCGTCGCGCACACGATGCGCTCCGGAACGACGGACGATCGGTCACAAAGCGAAGTCGCCTACATGAGCCGTTTCCCCGGACGTGCAATCGGTCCACTGCTCGTGCGTGCGACCTTCACCGTCGGCGGCGTCACCAGCCGCGGCGCGAACGGACTCAATATCGTCAATCCCGCCTTCGAAGCCTTCTGGCACGAGCCGACGACGGACGCGAACTTCCATCTCATCTGGAGCCCCCTCGCCATGCGCGACGGAAAAGGCTGGACGACCCATCATCAGATCGCGATCACCGTCGACCGCGCGCTCTGGATCCACCTCTTCTCATCTCCGGCAGTCGCGGTGCACGATCTCCACTGAGTAGCCGCGCTTCTCGAGATCTTCGCCCAGGCGCTGGCCGACGGCGACGGAGCGGTGTTTGCCGCCCGTGCACCCGACGCCGATCGTGAGGTAGCTCTTCATCTCTTTCCGGTACTCCGGAAGGACGTAGGTCACGAAGTCGAGCAGTTTGGCGTAGAAGGTCTCGTAGTCGGGTTGTTTGCGGAGGTAGTCGATGACGCCCTGATCGAGTCCGGTCAGCGGGCGCAGCTCCTCGATGAAATGCGGGTTCGGCAGGAAGCGGACGTCGAACAGCAGGTCGAGGTTGTATGGCATCGAGTACTTGAAGCCGAACGTGATGATGGTGACGAGCATCGTCACCTCGTAGCCCGACAGCCGGAACCTCTTCATGACCTCGGCCTTCAGCTCGTGCACCGAGAACTGCGAGGTGTCGAGGATCATGTTCGCCAGCGCCTTCACTTCGGCCAGCTCTTCGCGCTCGCGCTGGATGGCTTCGATGATCGGCTGGTCCTTCGCCAGCGGATGCGGCCGGCGCGTTTCGGAGTAGCGCCGGGCCAGCACTTCGTCCGTGGCCTCAAGGAAGATCAGCACGACGTTCGGCACGAGCTTCTGGATCCGCTCGCGGTAGAACGTCGGAAAGATCTTCGCGAAATCGTGCGTCCGGACGTCGACCACGATGCCGACGCGGTTGGCGTTCTCGTGCGCCGCGACCTCCTCGAGGAACGGCTCGATGAGTGCGATCGGCAGGTTGTCGCTGCAGTAGAAGCCGAGATCCTCGAGCGTCGACTGCACGTACGACTTCCCCGAGCCCGAGAGCCCGGTGATGATGACGAGATACTCGGGAGACTTCATCGCTGCCGCCGCACCCGGTTCAGCACATCGGGATTCATCATCATTCGCGTCGTATTGCTCCGCAGCTCCGAGCTCGCCGCCGCGTCGTGCGTGATCTGCGGCAGTTGCTCCGCCGCGCCGCTCCCCTGCCTCGCGATCTGCTCGTCGATCTTCTGCGTGAAGGCGCGCGCGGAGTCGTAGCCCTGCAGTTTCATCAGGTGATTGCGCGCCGCGATCTCGACGAGGAGCGCGAGGTTGCGGCCGGAGGCGACCGGCAGGCGGACGTACGGCTTGTGCACGGCGAGCATCTCGTATGTCTCGCCGGCGATGCCGAGACGGTCGTACTCCGTTCCTTCGACCCACTTCTCGAGCTTCACGACGAGATCGATCGGCTTCACGTCGCGCGTGGAGGCCACGCCGAAGAGGTCCTTGATGTCGATGATGCCGATGCCGCGCAGCTCCATGTGATGGCGCAGCAGATCGTTCGAATATCCGAGGAGCACGTCGTTCGGATGACGCTTGATCACCACCATGTCGTCGGCGATCAGGCGATGTCCGCGGTAGACGAGGTCGAGCGCGCACTCGCTCTTGCCGATGCCGCTGTCGCCGAGGAGGAGGACGCCGATGCCGTAGACGTCGAGGAGGCCGGAGTGCATGGTGATGCGCGGCGCCATCGTCTCCTCGAGCACGTAGGTGACGCGCGTGATCGTGGTCGACGACATGCCGACGGTAGAGAAGAGCGGCACCGAGCGCTTCTCGCACTCGTGACGGAACTCATCGAGCGGCGCGATGCCCTTCGTGACGATGAAGCAGGAGACGTCGAGCGCCGTGACGTCGCGTACGCGCTTCTCGCGCAGACGCGGCGGGAGCGATTGCAGGTACTTGATCTCCGACTCACCGATGATCTGCACGCGCCACTGCTTGATGTACTCGTAATAGCCGGCGAAGGCGAGTCCCGGCTTCTGCACGCGCGGCCGGTCGATGATCCGATCGAGGCCGTCGTCCCCGGTGATCAATTTCAGCGTGAGGTCATCGAGCTCGTTGGTGAGCAACGAGCGAACGGTGGTCCGGACGTAGTCTTCCTGGAATGGCATGGTTGCTGGGTTACTCGGTTGCTAGGTTACTGGGTGCCCAGCAACTCAGCAACCACGCAACCCGGCAACCGGTAACAATCAGATCTCCGGCGCAATCAACCCGAGGTTGTTGTCCTGCCGCTTGTAGATCACCGAAATGCGGTCGGTGTCGACGTCGCGGAAGACGATGAACTCGTTCTTCGAGTCATCGAGCCTGAGCGCCGCTTCCTCGATCGACATCGGGCGGATCGGGAGGTTGTTGGTCTTGACGATGCGCGGGCGGTTGTCTTCGCCCTCTTCGCGCAGCCGGCCCGGTTCGAGCACCTGCACCGACCACTCGCTCACCTCGGGCTTGCGGCCGTTGCCGTCCTTGCGGTGATGGTCGCGGATCTTCGTGCGGTTCTTCTGAGCCTGGCGCTTGAGATGGTCGATCGCCGCGTTGATGGCGTCCTGCATCGACTTATCCGATTCCTGAACCGCTTTCACGTCATGGTCTTTGCCGACCACGATGATCTCGCAGATGTTGCGGTACTTCTCGACCTGAAGAACGACCCGCTCGTCGATGACGTCGTCGAAGAGCCGTTCGCTCACTTTCGACAGCTTCCTGGTGATCAGCGCGCGGATGTCGGGAGTGACCTCGAAATTACGGCCGATGATGCCGGTTGACATGACAAAGAACCTCTCTTTCCGCTTGCGCGGGCTTCAGAAGATCTGCTTCCGATCGGTCGACGACGGAATGTTCAGCTCGTCTCGGTATTTCGCCACGGTCCTGCGAGCAATGTTAATCCCCTCATCATTCAGAATCTTCATGATCTTGGAATCGGAGAGGGGCTTGCGCGGATCCTCGGCGTCGATGTAGCTCTGAATCTTTTTCTTCACTGTCAGAGACGAGATGTCTTCGCCCGTATCGGAGTCGATGCCGCTGTGGAAGAAGTACTTCATGAGGAACAGTCCACGCGGCGTGTGCATGTACTTGTTGGATACCACGCGCGACACGGTCGACTCGTGCATCTGGATGTCGTCGGCCACGTCGCGAAGGACGAGGGGGCGGAGATAGTCGATCCCCTTCTCCAGGAACTCGCGCTGATGCTTGACGATCGATTCGGCGACTTTGTAGATCGTCCGCTGCCGCTGATCGAGTGACTTGATCAGCCAGACCGCGGAGCGGATCTTGTCCTTGATGTAGTTCACCGTCTCGCCGTCGGACTTCGAGTCCATGGAGTTGAGCATGCCGCGATAGCTGGCGTTGATGCGCAGCTTCGGCATGCCGTCTTCATTCAGGACGATGATGTATTCGTCCCCCACCTTCTGCACGTAGACATCCGGTTCGACGTAGATCGCTCGCTCATTGGAGTATTTCCTCCCCGGCTTGGGATCGAGATGCTTGATGACGTCGACGATGCTTTCCAGCGACTTCATGTCGATGGAGAGCGTCTTCGACAGCTGCACGAAGCGGCGTTGCATGAACTCTTCCCAGTGGTCGCGGACGATCTCCTCGACCAGCGGGTTGTCGATCTCCAGGAACTGCAGCTGCAGCAGGAGGCACTCGCGCAGGTCGCGGGCCCCGACGCCGATCGGATCGTGCGACTGGATCACGCCGATCGCTTCATCGACCTCGTGCTGCTCGTACGGACCGGCGGCCATGATCTCTTCGGCCGAGGCGCGCAGGTAGCCGTCTTCGTCGATGTTGCCGATGATGAACTGGCCGATCTCCTTCACGCGCGGCGAGGCGTCGCTCATATTGAGCTGCCAGGTCAGGTGATCGGTGAGGTTGGGCGGGCGGGTGAGCGTGTTCTCGATGGGGAACTCTTCGTGCTCCTCCCCCATCCCGCGCGGGTTGTAGCCGTATTCGATGTAGTCCTGGAAGTAGGCGTCGTAGTCGATCTCTTCGAAGGAGTCTTTCTCTTTTTCCGGCGGCGGCTCGGCGGCCTTGGCCTCTTCTTCCGTCTGCGTCTTGGTTTCCTGAGCCTCGGATTCGGCTTCTTCCTGCTTCGATTCTTCCGCCGATTCCTCGAGCAGCGGATTCTCGAGCAATTCCTGGTTGAGGACTTCCTGGAGCTCGAGCTTTGACAATTGCAGCAGCTTGATCGCCTGCTGCAACGAAGGCGTCATGATCAGCTTCTGCGAGAGTTTTAGGTGGAGTTTCTGTTCTAAGGCCATGGTCCGGATTTCGACAGGAAGCGGGTTCTCGCTCAGCTCAGATTGAAGGATTCGCCGAGGTAAATTCGCCGCACCTCAGCATCTGCCGAGAGACTTTCGGGCACTCCCTGCCGGAAAATTTCACCTTCTTTGATGATATAGGCGCGATCCGTGATCTTCAATGTTTCCCGCACGTTGTGATCTGTGATGAGGATGCCGATTCCTCTTGAACGAAGCTGGGAAACGATTCGCTGAATCTCAAAGACAGCGATTGGATCGATTCCTGCAAAGGGTTCATCTAGCAAGATGAATGCCGGGTTGATCGCGAGACTCCTGGCGATCTCCACGCGTCGCCGTTCTCCCCCCGACAGCGAGAAAGCCCGGTTCTTCGCGATGTGCGTGATGCCGAATTCTTCGAGCAGCTGTTTCGTCCGCGCCACGCGCTCCGCAAGCGGGAGATTCATGGTCTCGAAAACCGAGAGGAGATTCTCCTCCACCGTCAGCTTGCGGAAGACCGAGGCCTCCTGCGGCAGGTAGCTGATGCCGTGTTGCGCGCGGAGATACATCGGCAGCTCGGTGATGTCGTCGTCGCCGAGCAGGACGTTGCCGTCATCGGGACGCACGAGACCGACGATCATGTAGAAGGTCGTGGTCTTCCCCGCGCCGTTCGGCCCGAGCAGTCCGACGATCTCCCCCTGCTGGATCTCGACCGAAACGTCGCGCACCACGCGCCGCCCCTTGTAGACCTTCACCAGGTGATTCGCCGCCAGCCGCAACGGATGCCCCTGCGGAGTCAGGGTCACGACTGAATCGGTCGAGGTCATTGCGCGAAAGATAGCAGATGGATGGCAGATAGCAGGTGGCAGATAACAGATAGCAGGAGAACCCCGCCGCTCATCTCCTGCTATCTGCTATCTGCTATCTGTCATCTGCTATCTAAGGTCCGGGTTTGTACGTCCCCTGCGTCTGCGTGGTCGGCGACACGACCTCGACCTTGTTGCGCGCGAGATCGAACTTGATCTGCTGGCCGGTGAGGGTGCCGGTCGGATCGGTGGCCGTGGCGGGATTGCCGGTGATGTAGACCAGGCGGCGCGGGACCTGATAGATCGCCTTGTCGCCTGTCCCCTTCCGCTTCGTCTGCTTCTCGAGCAGCACGATCTTGCCGTCCGACTCGACGTGGTCGAGCTTCTTGTTCGCATCGAAGAAGAACGCCGCCTTCTCGCTGGTCATCGAGTGCGCTTCGTCGTTGATCTTCACGTTGCCGGTGAGGTCGACGCGGCGGTCGTTCTTGTGCGCCATCAGCTGGTCGCTGTTCGCGAGGATCGGCGATTTCTTCGCCGTGTCGCTCTCCTGGTAGAGCGTCATCCGGACGTTGCCGCGGGCGTTGATCGTGTCGCCGGCGCCCTGCACCTGCATCTCCTGCGACATGACGGTGTTCGCGTCCTGCCACGCGCGGACGTTGCCGGTGAAGACGGCGATCTTGTTCGCCTGCCGCATCAGCAGCGACTCTGAATTGACGAAGACCGGCTTGTTCGCCGGAAAGACGTTCGTGCCGTCGGCGGCCGGCGCCGCCGTTCCCGGCTTCGACGCCAGTTGCGCGATGACGTCGCCGGTCGCGCGCGCCGTTCCCGCTTTCGGCGAGAACTCGATCTGCTTCGCCTTCAGCGTGTCGCCCTCGGAGATGACGGTCGGATCGAAGCCCTGATCGGCGGTCAGCATCACGCGATCGTTGAGGATGTCGTAGTTCGCGCGCATCGCCGTCGCGTCGTGCGTCGGGTCGTGGTACTTGAAGTTTCCTTCGATGATGGACGCCGTCGCCTTGTGCGTCTTCTGGTCGAAGAGCACGGTCAGATGATCGCCGTTGACCTGCCGCACCACCGGCGTGAACTCGTGCATGATCACGCGGTCGTCGGCCTTCATGTCGTTGACAGCGCGGTTGACGAGACTGACGCGGAAGCGGTTGGCGGTGAGGTCGCGCTTCGGCGGCCCTTCGATGATGGCGTGCGCGACGCCGGCATCACCCAGCGCGTTGATGGCGCTGATCTGACCATCGGCTCCGACCTCGCTGTTGAAGCGCTCGCAGGTGATCTCTTTCCGTCCGCCGAGGTCTTCGCCCGGGTTCGCGACGGCAGCCATGATGATCAGGACGTGACCGTTTCCTTCGAGCGACATGAGCCGCTTGCGGTCGACCGTGAAGCGTCCCACGCTGTGGTCGCAATTGAGTCGGTCTGCGCCGTGCGTGATGACGACGTGCTGCTCGAACGTGACGTCGTTTTCCTTCCGGCGGAACGTTCCTTCTTCCGACGCGATGGTCATCGGCGCCTCGGCCGGCGTTTCCGGCGTCATCGTGGCGTTCAGTTTTGCGAAGAGCCGCAGCGTCTCGCCCGGCACGTCGAGATCGAGCCCGCCGGCGTTGCCCGCCCAGCGATCGATCTTGAACTGCACCGGGATCCGGTTCGTGAGGCGGTCGCCGTCGTAGTGCATCTCGGCGGTCGTCACTTCCACGCCGTCGCTCGACGTCACCTTCACGCCGCCTTTGAGGTCGGCCTCTTTCGTCTGCGAGTTGAACTGAGCGTTCGGACAGATGATGTTGTACTGCAGTCCGGTCGGACGGTAGACGGTGAGCTGAACGTCCTCGAGCGTGTTCCAGCCCGACTCGTACGCGACGACGCGCTTGGCGTGGATGTGCATAGCGACCCGCCCGGCGATCGTCTGGGTGTCGTCGAAGATCTTCGATTCGACGCGCGCCTTCTCCGGGCGCGTGACGGCGACCGGGTCACTCGCCGCCTTGTCCCGCACCTTCGTGCGGTTGAAGCTGAGGACGAGAAGAAGGATGAATCCGAAGAACGCGATCGGAAGCGCGACCTTCAGAATTCGAATGGTGCGTTGCACGCGTCTGGCAACTCCTTAGGGCTGCTTGTCATTCCGTCCCTTCGGCTACGCGGTGCGATTGGCGCGCCATCGCCGGGTGTGAGAAATGCGGGCTAGAATGAATGTCAATGACCAGGCCCATGGTGAAAAGCGAAATGCAGGCGTGGAAGACGAGTTGGAGCCTGGTGAGTGAGCGTGAACGCGAGGAGCTTCGTAACGAATCCCCTGCGGAGAAGTTCAGGGCGCTCGCTTTTCTCATGGCTTCCATCGATCTCTTCGATCTTTCGTCGCTCGACGCTGAAGATGCGGCCGCCCGCCGCCGCTGGGCGCACCTCCAGTCGCTGGCCGGCAAGGATTGATGGACGAATCGCTCGACCGGCTGCGCCTTCCGCTGTCCGCGCTGATGCGATGGTTTGGCGAGACCGGTTTGCGTGCGGCGATCATCGGGGGAGTCGCTGCCTCTCTTCGGGGAAAGCCACGTCTTACGAAAGATATTGATGCTGTCGTCCTCGACGCTGATCCGGACGCACTGCTCCGTAGCAGCGCGCCCTTCGGCTTCGTCCCGCGGATCGATGACGCAATCGAATTCGCCCACAACACGCGCGTCGTGTTGCTGCGCTATGCGCCGGGGAATATCGATGTCGACATCTCTCTCGGCGCTTTGCCTTTCGAGGAAGAAGTCGTCGAGCGCTCGACGAACATCGACGTCGGCGGTCTTCAAATCCAGGTTGCCACGGCTGAAGATCTCATCATCATGAAGGCGGTCGCAGGACGTGGACGAGACTTCGCGGACATCGAGAATATCCTCGACGCGAATCGGGACCTCGACGTTGAGCGGATCCGCCGTTGGGTGCGCCAGTTCTCGTCCATCCTCGAGATGCCCGAGGTGCAGGAAGACCTGGAGAGATTGCTGAAGCGCCGAACGCGCTAACCCGCCCGTAGGACAAGCTGAGAGCATGCCCTACGTGTCGCTGCGCGACAGCCTGTTGTACTGCAGCCACCAGAAATCAAAGGTCGGCGGTTTCAGGACATCCTCATACTATGACGCTGCAAGCGCATTGCAGGGGTTGTTGAAGGTGAGGCCGGATCGCGGTGAAGAACAAGAAGCTCTCGCCGCGCTTCTACCTCGGCAATGGAACCGTTGAACGCAAGAGTGTCACCTGATCGGAATCTCACTGAATATGGACCAGACTACCCACAACAAGATCGTCTCCTTCATCTGGGGCATCGCCGATGACGTTCTGCGCGATCTCTTCAAGCGCGGCAAGTATCCGGATGTGATCCTTCCGATGTGCGTCATCCGGCGTATGGACGCCGTGCTCGAGCCGACGAAGCAGAAGGTGCTCGACACGCGCACGATGCTGGACGAAGCGAGGATCACCGAGCAGCGCGCCGCGCTCTGCGACGCCGCGGGGCAGGCGTTCTACAACACGTCGAAATTCCGGCTGCGGGATCTCAAGTCGCGCGGCAGCCAGCAGCAGCTCCTCGCCGACTTCGAGGACTATCTCAACGGCTTCTCCCCCAACGTCCAGGACATCCTCGACAACTTCAAGTTCCGCAACCAGCTCACCACACTCTCGAAAAACGACGCCCTCGGGACGCTGATCAACAAGTTTCTCGATCCCGACATCGATCTCTCCCCCGCCGGGGTCGACAACCATGGGATGGGAACGGTCTTCGAGGAGCTGGTCCGCAGGTTCAACGAGGAGAACAACGAGGAGGCGGGCGAGCACTGGACACCGCGCGACGCCGTGCGGCTGATGGCGAACCTCGTCTTCCTGCCGATCGAGAGCGAGATTCGCTCCGGCACGTACCTGCTCTACGACTGCGCCTGCGGCACTGGCGGCATGCTCACCGTGGCCGAGGAGACGCTCACCGCCATCGGCAGCAGGCAGGGGCATGAAGTGAAGTGTCTGCTGTACGGCCAGGAAATCAACCCCGAGACGTACGCGGTCTGCAAGGCCGACATGCTACTCAAAGGTGAAGGCGAAAGCGCCGACCACATCATCGGCGGTGCGGAGTGGTCGACGCTCGCGCACGACGCCTTCCCCGCCCAGGAGTTCGACTTCATGCTCGCGAATCCGCCGTACGGCAAGAGCTGGAAGAAGGACCTCGAGGCGATGGGCGGCAAGGACGACATGCGTGACCCGCGCTTCAAGGTCATGCATCGAGGAGAAGAGCTCTCGCTCGTCACCCGCTCCAGCGACGGGCAGATGCTCTTCCTGGCCAACATGGCCTCCAAGATGAACGACAAGTCGGTCCTCGGCAGCCGGATCGCCGAGGTGCACAACGGCTCGTCGCTGTTCACCGGTGATGCCGGCCAGGGAGAGAGCAACATCCGACGCTGGCTGATCGAGAATGACTGGCTGGAAGCGATCGTCGCGCTGCCGCTCAATCTCTTCTACAACACCGGCATCGCCACGTACGTCTGGGTGCTGACGAACCGGAAGCCGGAGCATCGCCAGGGAAAGGTCCAGCTCATCGACGCTACGCAGTGGTTCAAGCCGCTGCGCAAAAACCTCGGCAAGAAGAATTGCGAGCTCTCGCCAGCGGACATCGAGCGGATCAGCCGTGCGTTTCTCGAGTTCAAGGAGACGCCGGAGTCGAAGATCTTCCCCAACGCGGGTTTCGGCTACTGGAAGGTGACGGTGGAGCGTCCGCTGCGCCTGCACAGCCAATTCACCCTCAAGGCGATCGAGACCCTGCGCTTCGCCTCCGGCGACGAGGAGATTCGGGCGTCGCTCTACGAGGAATTCGGCGAAACGCTGTTCGCCGATTTCGCGAAGGTCGCCGATGCAATCGAACAGCGCCTGGCCGACTGGGGGAGCGACCAGGACGAGGGCGACGACGAGGAAGGCGGCGCGCCGAAGAGAGGACTGGCGGAGAAGAAGCGGAAGAAGCTGCTCGACCCGAAAACGTGGGAGCGCGACGGGCGTCTGGTCGATGTGGCGACGAAGATGCGCGAAGCGCTCGGTGACGCGTTGTTCGACGATCACAACGTCTTTCGCGACCGGGTCGATGCTGCACTCGCGGCGCTCGGGATCAAGCCCGCTGCAGCGGATCTGAAGCAGATCCTCAAGGCGGTGAGCTGGCGCGCGGAGACCGCGCCGCCGGTCATCGCGAAACTGCACAAGCCCAAGACGAAAGCCGATGCGTTGCGCGGGCTCTTCGAAACGACGGTGAAGGGGAAGCCTGCCATCGTCGAGTACGAGCCCGACTCCGACCTGCGCGACACCGAGCAGGTGCCGCTCCTCGAAGAGGGCGGCATTGAAGCGTTCATCCGTCGCGAAGTTCTGCCCTACACGCCCGACGCGTGGATCAAAGAGAACGCGACGAAGATCGGATACGAGATCAGCTTCACGCGGCATTTCTACAAGCCACAGCCGCTGCGGACGCTCGAACAGATCAGCGCCGATATTCTCGCGATCGAGAAGGAAGCGGAAGGCCTGCTGGATGGATTGCTGATCGGCGCGGGGGCTCATGCGTGATCGAGCAGCTCAAACCGTATCCCGAATACAGGCAGTCAAGCCTGCCATGGCTCCCGCAAGTGCCAACGGGCTGGGACGTCGCTCGAAACGGAAGCCTGTTTGGACAACGAAACGAGACCGGCTATGAAGAACTGCCGGTGCTCGAAGTCTCAATACGGACCGGCGTGCGCGTTCGCGATTTCGAGAGGTCGAAGCGAAAGCAGGTCATGTCGGACGCGCGCAAGTACAAGCGGGCGGTGCAGGGCGATGTCGCTTACAACATGATGCGGATGTGGCAGGGCGCTGTTGGTGTGGCGCCAGTCGCCGGGCTCGTAAGCCCGGCCTACGTCGTGGCAAGGCCGTATGCCGGTGTCGAGCCGCGCTTCTTCGTGTCGCTGTTCCGTACCTCGGAATACCTCTTCGAGATCGACAGCAGCTCTCGGGGGATCGTGAAGGACCGCAACCGTCTGTACTGGGATCAATTCAAACAGATGCTATCTCCGGTTCCTCCGCCCGAGGATCAGGCGGCGATTGTGCGGTTTCTGGACTGGGCGAACGCGCGGCTGGAGCGGGCGATCCGGGCGAAGCGGAAGGTGATCGCGCTGCTCAACGAGCAGAAGCAGGCCATCATCCACCGCGCCGTCACCCGCGGCCTCGACCCCTCCGTTTCCCTCAAACCCTCCGGCATCCCCTGGCTTGGCGACATTCCGCAGCATTGGGAGGTCGTGAGATTGAAGCACTGCATCTCTCCCGTAGCGCAGGGCTGGTCTCCTCAATGTGATGCGCAGCCAGCAGAGAAGGATGAGTGGGGTGTCCTTAAGGTGGGTTGCGTAAACAAGGAAGTCTTTTCGCCCGACCAAAACAAGAAGTTGCCGCCAGTGCTTCAACCTGACCAGGATTTAGAAGTGCGGGATGGGGATATTTTGGTCAGCCGTGCAAATACGAGAGAGCTTCTCGGCCTCGCCGCACTTGTTGAGAATCCGCCTGCGAAGCGGATCTTGTCAGACAAGCTTTTTCGGTTTCGTGCGCGAAATGACTCGTTCAGCTCCAAGTTCATCGTTTATACACTCCGTTCGAAACCATCTCGTGAGCAGATCGAGAGCAGCACGAACGGCGCGAGTAGCTCGATGCAGAATATCGGACAAGACGTTTTGAAGAACTTATGGGTGTCGATGCCTTCAATCGCTGAGCAGCAGCGTATTGTGGAATCCGTTGCCTTGGCGACACACCCCTGCAATGTCGGCATCTCGCGACTTGAACGCGAGATCAAGCTCCTCCGCGAGTATCGCACTCGCCTCGTCGCTGATGTGGTCACAGGTAAACTCGATGTGCGCGAAGCGGCGTCGCACCTGCCCGACGAAGCGCCGCCCGACGCCGAGGAAGAGACCGAAGTGAGCGACGAAATCGAGGCCGTTGACGAAGAGGCCATCGCATGACCACTGACACCAGCGAGAAGGGCCTCGAGACGCTGATCATGCTCGACATGACCGGCACGGACGGTCTTCCCTCCCGTTCGGATCGCCTCGCGGATCAGCCAAGGCCCCGCGGCACCGGCTACATCGCTGGCAGCCCTAAAGACTTCGACCGCGCCCACGCGCTCGACTTCGAGCAGCTCTTCGCCTTCCTGCACGTGACACAGCGGGAGTCGTTCAAGAAGCTGGGGATTGCGAATGAGTACGATTCGAAGGACATCAACCGGCTCAGGTTTCTGACCCGGCTGTCGGGCGAGATCGGCAAGCGCGGCGTCATCGACGTGCTCCGCAAGGGTGTAGATCACGGGCCGCTGCACTTTGATCTCTTCTATGGCACGCCGTCACCGGGCAACGCAAAAGCGGAAGCGCTGCACGCCGAGAACCGCTTCTCCATCACGCGGCAGCTCGCCTACAGCATAGACGAGACGCGCCGCGCGCTCGACCTCTGTCTCTTCATCAACGGTCTCCCCATCGCCACCTTCGAGCTGAAAAACAGCCTCACCAAGCAGACCGTTGAAGACGCCGTCCAGCAGTACAAACGCGACCGCGATCCGCGCGAGCGCCTGTTCGAATTCGGCCGCTGCGTCGTGCACTTCGCCGTGGACGACAGCGAAGTGCGCATGTGCACCGAGCTGAAAGGAAAGACCTCCTGGTTCCTTCCCTTCAACAAAGGTTGGAACGACGGTGCCGGCAATCCGCCGAACCCGAACGGCCTCAAGCCCGACTATCTCTGGAAAGAGATTCTCACGCCCGCCGGCCTGACCAACATCCTCGAGAGCTACGCGCAGATCGTGGAAGAGAAGGATCCGCGCACCGGAAAGAAGAAGCGTCGTCAGGTCTGGCCGCGCTATCACCAGCTCGGCGTCGTGAGGAAGGCGCTCGCCGATGTGCGAACAAACGGCGCGGGGCGGCGTTACCTCGTCCAGCACTCCGCCGGCAGCGGGAAGTCCAACTCGATCGCCTGGCTCGCGCACCAGCTCATCGGCGCAAAGTGTGACGATCATGAGATCTTCGACTCCATCATCGTCGTCACCGATCGCACCATCCTCGACGACCAGATCCAGGCCACTATCAAGCAGTTCATGCAGGTCGGCGCGACCGTCGGTCATGCCGAGCATTCCGGCGACCTGCGGCGGTTCATCGAGCAGGGGAAGAAGATCATCGTCTCGACGGTGCAGAAGTTCCCTTTCATTCTCGACGAGATCGCGACGGAAGGTGGCAGGACCTTCGCCATCATCATCGACGAGGCGCACTCCAGCCAGGGCGGCAAGACCTCGGCCGCTATGAGCGAGGCGCTTTCCTCGGTTTCTGAAAACGACGAGGAAGAGGACGCCGAGGACACGGTGAACGCCGCGCTGGAGAAGCGGATGGCCGCGCGCAAGATGCTGACCAACGCCAGCTACTTCGCCTTCACCGCCACGCCGAAGAACAAGACGCTCCAGATGTTCGGCGAGCCGTCGCCCCCCGACACCGAGGGGAAGGTCAAGCACAAACCGTTCGACAAATACACGATGAAGCAGGCCATCGACGAGCGCTTCATCCTCGACGTGCTGAAGAACTACACGCCGGTGGACAGCTATTACAAGCTGGTGAAGAAGACCGAGGATGATCCGGAGTTCGACACGAAGAAGGCGCAGAAGAAACTGCGCCGCTACGTCGAGAGCCACGACCATGCCATCCGCCTCAAGGCCGAGATCATGGCCGACCACTTTCATGAGCAGGTGCTGGCGGCCGGAAAGATCGGTGGCCAGGCGCGGGCGATGGTGGTCACGAGTGGCATCGAGCGGGCCATTCAGTACTTCCACGCGTTCAAGACGTATCTCGCGGAGCGTAAGAGTCCGTATCAGGCGATCGTCGCGTTCTCGGGCGAGCACGAGTACAACGGCGCGAAGGTGAGCGAGGTTTCGCTCAACGGGTTCCCGAGCAAGGAGATCGCGGCCAGGATCCAGAGCGATCCGTATCGCTTCCTGATCTGCGCGGATAAGTTCCAGACCGGCTACGACGAGCCGCTCCTGCACACGATGTATGTGGACAAGGGGCTCTCCGGCATCAAGGCCGTGCAGACGCTGTCGCGCCTCAATCGCGCGCATCCGCAGAAGCACGACTGCTTCGTGCTCGACTTCCAGAACAACAGCGAAGCGATCACGTTCGCCTTCCAGGACTACTACCGCACTACGCTTCTCGCCGAGGAGACTGATCCGAACAAGCTGCACGACCTCAAGGGATCGCTCGACGCTGCGCAGGTCTACTCGCCCGACGATGTGCGGCGCCTCGTGGAGCTGTTCCTCGGCAACGCGGATCGGGATCAGCTCGACCCGATTCTCGATGCCTGCGCTGCGGTCTACGTGAACCAGCTCGGCGAGGACGCACAGGTCGAGTTCAAGGCGAGGGCAAAGATGTTCTGCCGTACGTATGCGTTCCTCTCCTCCGTGATCCCGTACAACAACGCGGAGTGGGAGAAGCTCTCGATTTTTCTCGACCTCCTCGTGCCCAAGCTGCCAGCGCCGAAGGAGGAAGACCTTTCCAAGGGAATCCTCGAGGCGATCGACATGGACAGCTATCGCGTCGAGAGACAAGCGGCAATGAAGATCGCGCTGGCGGATGCGGACGCGGAGATCGAGCCGGTACCAACGGAGGCCGGCGGGCGTAAACCCGAACCGGAGCTGGATCGTCTGAGCAACATCCTGCGTTCTTTCAACGATCAGTTCGGAACGCTCTTCACCGACAGTGACCGCGTCGCGCAGCGGATCCGCGACGACATTGCGCCAAAGGTCGCTGCCGACGCCGCTTACCAGAACGCCAAGGAGAACACGCCGCACACGGCGCGGATCGCGCATGACCAGGCGCTCGCCAAAGTGATGCAGCACCTTCTGAAGGATGACACGCAGGTTTACAAGCAGTTCGTCGAGAACGAGTCATTCAAGCGTTTCGTCGGTGACATGGTCTTTGCGATCACGAATGAATGAGAGCATCCACGCGGCCTTGATCCCAACCCGAACAGGCGGGACTGCGGCGCAGGCGCTGCGCGAGTGTCTTGCCGGGTGTGGGGTTGTCGCCTCAGGACGACGAGCTTGCGCGCACGTCGACGATCGTCAGGCGCACGCCGCCGGCCGCATACGAGTCGGGCTCGACCTGAAAGAGCACGTCTGCCCGAGCTCTCTGCACGATCTCCGCCGCAAGCTGCTTCACCGAGGGCCACACCACGCCCGGCACCCGCCCGCTTCCATCGTCGAGCATCAGCTCGCAACACTCCTCGGCGAACATCCGTGTGCCGACAACCTCGACACGCTTCGCGACGAAGAGCGGCTGCGGATTCCCCGCGCCGAACGGCTGCAAGAGCTCGTGCGTCTCGATGAACGAGCGATCGATCTCGGCGAAGGTGAGGACCGCGTCGACCTTCGCCTCGCGCACGAAGAGCGATTCGTCGAGCTTCGCGAAGTTCGCCGCCAGCCGCTCGCGCAGCGCGGGCAGGTTGCGCGTCTCGAGCGAGAAGCCGCAGGCGAACTCGTGTCCGCCGAAGTGTGTGAAGAGCTCGGCGACCTCTTCGAGTTGCGCATGCAGATTGATGGAAGGAATCGAGCGGGCCGAGCCGATGCAACGATCGCCTTCGATCGTCATCACCAGCGCCGACCGGTGGTACTTCTGCGCCATCCGTCCGGCGGTGAGGCCGAGGACGCCTTTGTGCCAATCGACGCCACCCAACACCAACACCCGGTTGCTGAGTTTCTGAGTTGCTTGGTTGCTCGGTGGGGCACCCTCAGCAACCGAGCAACCCAGCAACTCAGCAACCTGCTTCTCCGCTTCGCTCCTCACCTGCTGCTCGATCTCCTGCCGCTCCGCGTTCATCCGATCGAGCTCCGCGCAGACAACCCAGGTCGCATCCTCGTCCTTCGTGTGAAAGAGCTCGATCGCCGTATTCGCCGAGGCGAGACGGCCGGCGGCATTGATGCGCGGGCCGATCTTGAAGCCGATATCTACAGATCGTAGAGGCTTGCCGAGCAGTCCCATGCGGCGGATCAGCGCGCGCAGGCCGGGATTGCGCGGATTCGCGAGGCCGGTCAGCCCGAGGCGCGCGATGGTGCGGTTCTCGCCGATCAGCGGCGCGACGTCGGCGATCGTGCCGATGGCCGCTATCTTCAGCAGCGAGTCGATCGAGATCTTCTTCTGATTGCGGCGGATCAATTCGCAGCAGAGCTTGAACGCCACGCCGACCCCTGCGAGGTCTTTGAATGGATAGGTGCAGCCGGGCTGCCGCGGGTTGAGCACGGCCGCGGCGTCGGGGAGCGTGCCGGGCGGGAGGTGGTGGTCGGTGATGATGACGTCGATGCCGCGATCGATCGCCAGCCGCACCGGCTCGACGGACGTGATCCCGCAGTCGACGGTGATCACGAGCTTGACGTTGCGCTCCGCCAGGACCCGCTCGAGCACTTCGATCTTCAGGCCGTATCCATCGACGAGGCGATGCGGCACGACGAAATCGACGTCGGCGCCGAGGGAGCGGAGCACCGTCTGCAGCAGGACGATCGACGTGACGCCATCGACGTCGTAGTCGCCGTAGATCAGGATCGTCTCCCGATCGCGCACCGCCCGCTCGATCCGCTCGCACGCCTCCCCGATCCCATGAATCGTGGAGGGATCGTGCAGGTCGTCGATGGTGGGCGCCATGAAGCGGCGGAACGAATCGGCGTCGATCACGCCACGCCGGATGGCAATGCGGCGCAACGCATCATTCGCAATCGGAATCGGGAGGTCGAGCGGCGGGTCGGCGAGGGTCCAGTGGTCGTAGATCAAAGTGCTGAGTCCTGAGTGCTGAGTTCTGAGTAGAGCACTCAGCACTCAGCACTCAGAACTATTTCTCAAAGTACCCCATCTTCCTGAATTTCTTGTACCGCTCTTCAGGGAGTAGAGCCGGCTTGATCTTCATCAGCTCTTTGAGCGCCTTCTCGAGATACGGCGCGAGGATCTCGGCGGCTTTGGCGGGATCGGCATGCGCTCCGCCGGAAGGCTCGGGGATGATCTCGTCGATGATGGCCAGCCGCTTCAGATCGGAGGCCGTGATCTTCATCGCCGCCGCGGCGTCGGATGCCGCGCCCGGACTCTTCCAGAGAATCGCCGCGCAACCTTCCGGCGAGATGACGGAGTAAACGGCGTGCTCGAGCATGAGGATGCGATCGCCGACGCCGAGCGCCAGCGCGCCGCCGCTTCCACCCTCCCCGATCACCGTCACGATCAGCGGCGTCTTCAGCGCCGCCATCTCGCGCAGATTGACCGCAATCGCCTCCGCCTGCCCCCGCTCCTCGGCGCCGACGCCGGGATAGGCGCCCTGGGTGTCGACGAAGCTGAAGATCGGCAGCCCGAATTTCTCCGCGAGCTTCATCGCCCGCAGCACTTTCCGGAATCCCTCGGGACGCGGCTGGCCGAAGTTGCGCAGGATCTTCTCTTTGGTGTTGCGCCCCTTCTGATGGCCGACGACGCAACACGCCTGGCCGCGGAAACGGGCGAAGCCGGTCACGACCGCGGCGTCATCGCCGTACTTCCGGTCGCCGTGGATCTCGGTCCATTCTTCGAACAGGTAGGAGATGAAATCGAGCGTGTAGGGGCGCTGCGCGTGACGCGCGACGAGCGTCTTCTGCCAAGGCGTCAGATTCGCGTAAATATCTGCGGAGACTTTGGTAAGCTTCTCCTGGAGCTCGGTGATCTCGGCTTGCCTTGCGGGCTCTGCTTCCATCACTGAAAGCTCTTCAATTTGCCGCCGCAACCGAACGATCGGCTCTTCGAACTGCATCGGATCGCCGTTCATGGAGCGTGACCGTAACAGATGACTGCGACCGAAGCAACGACAGAAAACCCGCCCCAGAAACCGTCGCTGATGGAAACGTGGGGAGCGAACGAGGTGATGCGCCACGTTCCGTCTCTCGACTGGATGAGCCATAAGCTCGACAGCGATATCCGGCACCGGATCGATATCCTGTGGACCCCCGTTTCGACGATGGCGAGCGCCGCTCCGCGCTGGCCGGAGGTCGAGTCGGCGTTCCGCGCGCTCTGCCGCGCCCTCGACCATTTCGCCGACGTGGCGAAGCACATCCGCAACTCGCACGCGCCGAACGAACTGGCGCTGCACATCCCCTGGGCGCTCAATCACGCCGCCAGCTGCCTCCGCACCGTCGACACCCACACGTACGGCCGCCGCTTCCCCGTCCAGACGCACGAGCGCTCGAAAGCCGAGCCCCTCTACGCCGCGCTGCTCGTCGTGATCCAGGATCTCGATCGGATCACCCGACTGGTCCGGCAGATCGATCCGGGCATCGATGAACGGCTCTTCGGCGATCTGGTCAAGCTGGAGATCCCGGTCGACGATCGGATGCTGCAGCCGATCGCGTAATGAGCGCGGCCGTCCCGGCCGGCTCCTACAGCATGTTCAACGGATCGACGTCGATCGCCACGTCGACCCCTTTCCATTTCCGCGTCAGCATCACCGACTCGATCGCCTTCCGCAGCGTGACGCGGTGCGGTGAGCGGATGAGGATGTGGTAGCGCCAGACGCCCTTGATGCGGGCGAGTGGCGCGGGTGCGGGACCTTGCATGCGGGTGCCGCCGAGGTCTTTGACCGCTTCCTCGATGCGGCGGCCGCTGTCGAGTGCGGCGCGCTCGACGTCGGGGAGTTTCTCGCCCTTGAACACGAGTGCGACCATCGAGGTGACGGGCGGATAGTGAAACGTCCGGCGGAACTGAATCTCCGATTCGTAGAACGCCTCGTAGTCGTGGCGAAGGGCGTGCTGGATCGCGTAATGGGTCGGGAAGGCGGTCTGGATCATCACCTTTCCGCGCAGCTCGCCGCGGCCCGCACGGCCGGCGACCTGCGTCAGGAGATAGAACGTTTTCTCCGCAGAACGGAAGTCGGGATAGCCGAGGATCGAGTCGGCGTTGAGGACACCGGTGAGCGTGACGTTGGGGAAGTGGTGTCCTTTGCTCAGCATCTGCGTGCCGATCAGCGCCTGCGTCTGCTGCGTGCGGAAGCGGTCGAGGATCCGTACCAGCTCTCCCTTCTTGCGCGTCGAATCGCGGTCGAGCACTTCGACGGGAACGTCCGGAAAATCGCGCTTGAAACGCTCTTCGACCTTCTCCGTGCCGAAGCCGACCGGCTGCAGCACTTCGCCGCTGCAGAGCGGGCATTTCGTCGGAATCCGTGTCCTCGCGCCGCAGTAGTGACAGATGAGCAGTCCTTCGCGGCGATGCACGGTGAGCGTGACGCTACAGTCGCGGCAGCGGAACTCGTGTCCGCATTCGCGGCACAGAAGAAACGGCGCATAGCCGCGGCGGTTGATGAGGATGATCGCTTGTTCGCCGAGGGCGAAGGTCTCGCGCAGCGCGTCGCGGAGTGTGGAGCTGAAGATCACGAAACCGCGGTCTTCCTTCTCCCCTTTTTCCTTCCGCAGGTCAATGACTTCTACGTCGGGTAGCGGCCGCTCCTCGACGCGGCTCAGCATCTTCAGCAGCGTGTACTTTCCCTTCGCGGCGTTCTCGCGCGACTCGAGCGACGGCGTGGCCGACCCGAGCACGATCGGGATCTTGCGCGATTGCGCGCGGACCACCGCCAGGTCGCGGGCGTTGTAGCGCGGATTCTCTTCCTGCTTGTACGCGCCGTCTCCTTCTTCGTCGACGACGATCAGGCCGAGTCGCGGGAACGGGGTGAAGAGCGCGGAGCGCGGACCGATCGCCACGTCGACTTCGCCGCGGCGCGTCCGCCACCACTGGTCGTACCGCTCGCTCGGTGAGAGGCTGCTGTGCAGGATGGCGATCCGCTCGCCGAAGCGCTCTTTCAATCGCGCGGCGAAGACCGGCGTGAGCGAGATCTCCGGCACGAGCAGCAACGCCTGCTCTCCCCGCTTCACGACTTCCCTCATCAGCTCGATATAAACCTCGGTTTTCCCGCTCCCCGTCACTCCTTCGATCAGGAAGGGTGCAAAGACGCCGAGCGATTTCTTCACCGCTTCGATGGCGGCGCGCTGTTCGACGGAGTGCCGGATCTCGCCGATGGATGTTGGATCGAGTCCGGCCAGGAACGCATCGAGTGTGTGGCGTCGTGGACGCCGCTCAATCCGCACGATCTTCTTGCGCGCCAGCGTGCCGAGCGTCGACGCGCCGATGCCTGCGGTCTCCAGCGCTCGCACCGACATCTCCCCGCCGCGCGATTGCAGCAGTTCGATCGCCTCGGCCTGCTTCCCCTTCAGCGTCTCGCCCGCGGTGTCGAAGATGACGAAGCGGTCGTAGCGCACGCCCTTCGCGTCCTGCAGACGATCACGCACGGCGATGACGCCGGCGTCTCGCAAGCGGTCGATGGCCGATCGCGAGATCTTCAAATCTTCGAAGATCATCGAGAGCGGCAGCGGACGCTTGCGCAGCTCCGCGATCAGCGGGAGATCTGCTTCGAGAGTGCGTGCCGGATCTTCGGCAGCGAGCACGACCTCGCGCCGTCCGCGCGCCGACATGTTCGCGGGGAGCGCGCTGCGGAGCATCTCGCCGAGCGGCGCGATGTAGTACTCGGCGGCCCAGCGACAGAGCTCGATGATCTCCGGTGTCAGCGCGGGCTCGTCGTCATCGAGCACGGCGCGGATCGGTTTCAGCTTCGACGGGTCGTCGACGTGATCGACGAGCGCGACGACGAAGCCGGTTGTCCGCTTCGTCCCGAGCGGCACCTCGACGCGCGACCCGAGCCGCACGCCGTCGCGCAGCTCATCGGGAATCGCGTAGGTGAAACTGCCGTGAATGGCCACCGGCACCGCGACTTCCGCAAACGCGGAAATGCCGTGCGTGCTCGTCACGCCGGAATCCCGAGCTCCGCCATCACTTTTTTCATGTCCAGCCAGACGTCCTTCTTCGCGGCGGGAGTGCGCAGGAGGTAGGCCGGGTGGTACGTCGGCATGACCTTGATGCCGTCGTACTCGAGCCAGTTGCCGCGCGCGGCGGTGATGGAGTAGCCCCGCTCCATCATGCTCTGGAGCGCGAAGCGTCCGAGGGTGACGATCACGCGCGGCTTGATGAGAGCGATCTGGCGGCGGATGTACGGGCGGCAGGCGTCGAGCTCGTCCGGTTCCGGATTGCGATTCTCGGGAGGCCGGCACTTGATCACGTTCGCGATGTAGACGTCGTCGCGCGTCAGCTTCATCGCTTTGATGATGTCGGTCAGCAGCTGGCCGGCGCGGCCGACGAACGGCTCGCCCTGCAGATCCTCATCCCGTCCCGGCGCCTCGCCGACGAACATCAGATCCGCGTTCGGATTGCCGACCCCGAAGACGACCTGCGTCCGCCCGCCCGCGAGCCTGCACTTCGTACACGTCGAGGCGATCTGCCCCAACTCCTCGAGCGTTTCATCGGAGTGCGGCGGCTCGCCGCCGCCCTGGATTGCGGCAGCTTGCTGCCGCAAATCGAGGTGCGTGTACCCCAGCTCCCGCAGCAACGCCAGCTCCCCGCGGAGGTCATCAATCATGCTTCGGAGTTTCCCCTATACTCGAACGCATGAAAAGAATTTTCCTGCTGCTCTTCGTCGCGACGTCGCTCTTCACCTTCCCGGCGGTTGCGAAAGACAAAGCCAAGGCCACGATCAAGGTCGTCAATCAGAGCAAGTGGGAGATTCACCACCTCTACCTTTCGGCGAGCGACGAGGAGAACTGGGGCCCCGATCAGCTCGGCGACGAGACGATCGGCACCGGCGAGTCGTTCACGCTGACGCACATCGATTGCGGCGACTACGACATCAAGCTGGTCGATGAAGACGGCGACGAGTGCGTGGTCGAAGAGGTGAACCTCTGCGGCGACAGCACGGTCTGGAAGATCACCGACAAGATCCTGCTGAAGTGCGAGAACCAGGGCCACTGATAGCAGTTGCGATAACGATCTAGCAGTTGCTATACTACGTCATCGTGACGCAGTGGTACCTTCTCACGCACAACGTCCCTCCCCGCCCGCTCTACCTGCGGGCCAAGATCCGGCAGCGGCTGGCGCAGGTCGGGGCGGTGGCGCTGAAGAACTCTGTCTACGTCCTGCCGAAGAGCGACGACGCGCTGGAAGACTTCCAGTGGATCGCGCAGGAGGTCATCGGCGGCGGCGGAACGGCGCACATCGTCGAGGCAACGTTCGTCTCCCCTCCCGCGGACGAGATCGTCGCAGTCTTCCGCAATGAGCGCGACGTCGACTACGACGCGCTGTCCGCCGAGGCGCGCGAGGCGCGGAAGCGCGGGCGGGCGGCCGATGCGGCGGGCGTCGTGGCAAAGCTGACGAAGCGTCTCGATGAGATCCGGCGCATCGACTTCTTCGACGCGCCGAAGCGAAGCGCCGCCGAAGAAGCAATCGCCGCGCTCGATGCCCGGGCCGCCGGAAAGGAGAAGCCGCGCATGCTCAAGGAACGTCCCGACCTCACCGGCCGCACCTGGGTCACGCGTCCCGGCGTGAAGATCGATCGGATCGCCACGGCGTGGTTCATCCGGCGCTTCATCGATCCGAAGGCGAAGTTCCGTTTCGCCGCCCCCGACGCGCGATTCACGAAAGACGAGCTCCGCTTCGACATGGTCGGCGGCGACTTCACGCACGACGGCGACCGCTGCACGCTCGAGACGCTCATCCGCACCGTCGGCCTCCCCGACCGAGGCGTGAAAGCGATCGCCGAGATCGTGCACGACCTCGACCTGAAGGACGGCAAGTTCGGCCGTCCCGAGGCGGCGGGTATCGCGCGGATGATCGAAGGGCTGGTCGCGCGATACGCGAAAGATGAGGAGCGGCTCGAGCACGGGTTTGGGATGTTTGATGATCTGCATGAGGCGTTGTCGGCAAGGAAGCGATGAGCGGTTGCTGTGTTACTCGGTTGCTTGGTTGCTAAGTGACACCGAGCAACCCAGCAACCGAGCAACCATGACCCCGAAGCCAACGCTGATGCGTCTCGCGCTCTACTTCCTAACGTTAGGCGCCACCGGTTTCGGCGGCCCGATCGCGCTTGCGGCGCGGATGCAGAAGACGCTCGTCGATGAGCGGGAGTGGTACTCGAAGCAGGACTTTCTCGATGGCCTCGCGCTCGCTCAGCTCTCCCCCGGTCCGCTCGCCGCGCAGCTGGCGATGTACCTCGGGGCGATCAATCGCGGCGTCTTCGGCGCCACCGTGATCGGGGCCGCGTTCATTCTCCCGTCGCTGTTGATGGTGTGGGCCGCGGCGTTCGCGTACGTGCGGTTCGGCGGGATGCCTTGGATCGGCGCGGCGTTCTATGGCGTCGGCGCGGCCGTCATCGCCATCATCGTGCGCAGCGCGTGGAAGCTGGCGAAGTCGACGCTGACGAGCGATCTGCTCCTCTGGTCGATCGCGTTGTCGATGGCGGTCGTGACCGTGATGACCGGCCGCGAGATCGTCTGGATCTTCTTCGCCGCCGGCCTGCTTCCCCTCGCGCGAAGGCGTGTAACACAGACACTCCTGTCTGTGCCCCTCCTCGAAATCCTCTGGTTCTTCACGAAGGCCGGCGCATTCGTCTTCGGCAGCGGCCTGGCCATAGTGCCGTTCCTCTACGGCGAAGTCGTGCAGGGACGTCATTGGCTCACCGACCGCCAGTTCCTCGACGCGGTCGCCGTTGCGATGATCACGCCCGGCCCCGTCGTCATCAGCGTTGCCTTCATCGGCTACCTCGTGGCGCGCGTGCCGGGGATGACCGCCGCGGCGATCGGCGTCTTCGTGCCGGCGTACCTCGTCGTCATCGCCACCGCGCATCGCTTCCACGCCATCGCACGGAAAGAAGGCGTGCGCGCCTTCGTCAGCGGCGTGACGGCCGCCGCGACCGGAGCGATGACCGGCGCCGCGATCATCCTCGGGCGGCGCGCGATCATCGACATCCCGACAATTGTCATCGCCCTCGCCACGTTCGCCATCCTTTCGCGGACGAAGATCTCCGACCTCTGGCTGATCGCCGCGAGCGCGATCGTGGGCGTGCTGCTGCGATGACCGACGAATGGCTCTCAATCCTGCAGGAGCTGGTGCGCATCCCGAGTATTTCGACTGCACACGAACATGTGCAGCGCTCCGCGGAGGCGTTCGCGGATGTGCTGCGCGCGAATGATTGCGATGACGTGCAGTTGCTCGACGATGCCGTCTACGGATACCGGCATGTGAGCCACGACCTGCCGACGATGCTCGTCTACGGCCATCACGACGTGCAGCCGGTGGGCCGCATCGACGCGTGGATCTCGCCGCCGTTCGAGCCGGAGATCCGCGACGGCCGGATGTACGGCCGCGGCACGTCGGACGACAAAGGCGGAGTGCTCGCCTACCTCGCGGCGACGCGGATCAACCGCGACTGCAACGTCAAGTTTCTGATCGAAGGCGAGGAAGAGATCGGCTCGCCGAACCTCGGCGCGATCCTCGACGCCAATCGCCAGCTCCTCGCCTGCGACTACGCCGTGTTGTGCGATACGCCGAACTTCGCGACCGGCATTCCGTCGATCACGTACCGCCTGCGCGGCAACGTGGTGATCGACGTCGAAGTGCGCTGCCTCGAGCGAGCGGCCCACAGCGGCAAGTTCGGCGGCGTGGCGCCCGACGCGGTGCAGCGGCTCTGCAAGCTGATCGCGTCGATTGAATTGCCGGATGAAGCGGATGAAGCGATCGACCTGCCGTTCGACGAGGAGGCGTTCCGCCGCGACGTCGGTCTACTGCCAAGCGTCACGCTGCCCACGAATCCGTACGAGCAGATGTGGGCAACGCCGTCGCTCACGATCACCGGCATCGAGGCGACGCCGGTGGCGCAGGCAGGCAATCAGATCAACGCCTCGGCACGCGCGCGGCTGTCGCTCCGCACCGTCCGCGGCGATGAAGGCGACCTGCTGATGCGTCAGCTCGCCCAGCCGTTCGTGACCGCGCACATCGTCAGCAGCGCCGATCCGTGGAAGGCCGATCGCACGCATCCGCTCTTCGACGCCGCACGCCGCGCACTGGAGCGGGGTTTCGGAAAGGCGGCGGTGATGACCGGCTCCGGCGGCTCGATCGGATTCGTTCCGCCGTTCGCCCGCCTTCTCGGCGACGCGCCGTTGCTTCTGACCGGCGTCCAGGACCCGCCCTGCAACGCTCATTCGGAAAACGAGAGCCTGCACCTCGGCGACTGGGAGAAGGCGATGCACTCCGGCGCGTACCTCTTCGAAGAATTGCGGAGACTGCAATGACCCTCTTTTTGAATCGCGACGAGATCGTCAAGCTGTTGACCATCGATGACTGCATCGAAGCGGTGGAGGGCGTCTTCCGCGACGGCGGCGAGGCGACGTCGATCGGCCTCGGGCACTTCCACGTGAAGGCCGCCATCGTCGGCAATCGTTTCGCGGTGAAGGTGAACGGCAACTTCCCCGGCAACCCGGAGCGGCACGGACTGCCGACGATTCAAGGACTGATCATCCTGGCCGACGCGGAGCTTGGGACGCCGCTGGCGGTGCTCGACTCGATCGAGATCACCGCGCTGCGTACCGCCGCTGCGAGTGCCGTGGCAGCGAAGTACCTCGCGTTGCCTGATGCGAAGACAATCACGATCGTCGGCTGCGGCACGCAGGCGCGCGCGCAGCTCGAGGCGATGCGCCGCGTTCGGCCGATCGAGCGCGTGTTCGCCGTCGACATCGATCCGGCGAAGGCCGCCTCCATCGGCGAAGTGCGATCGCTCGACGACGCCGTGCGGGAAAGCGACATCGTCATCACCTGCACGACCTCGACGACGCCGTTCCTGCGACGCGAGCACCTGCATCCCGGCCTCTTTATCGCCGCGGTCGGCGCGGACAATCCGCGCAAGTCGGAGCTCGCCCCGGAATTGATGGCGAACGTGAAGGTCGTGGCCGACGTGCTGGAACAGGCGGCGACGATGGGCGATCTGCATCACGCCATCGATGCCGGATTGATGTCGCGCGATGACGTCTTCGGCGAGCTTGCGGATGTCATCCACGGACGCGGACGGACGAGCGACCACGAGGTGTTCGTGTTCGACTCGACCGGAACGGCGCTGCAGGACGTGGCCGTGGCGGCGATTGCTTACGAGCGTTCCAGACAGCGGACAGCAGACAGCGGACAGCGGACCTAGGAGCGGTTCTCGTCAGCTGTCTGCTGTCTGCTGTCTGCCATCTGACTCACCACCAGATCCAGAATCCGGTTCGCGATCACGCTCTTCGCGGCGCGCGCGATCCGCGTGGTCGTGCCGTCCTTCGCGATCACCAGCACCTCGTTCTCGTCGGAGTCGAAACCGATCGCGGTATCGGCAACGTCGTTTGCGACGATGAGGTCGGCCCCTTTGCGCGCCAACTTCTCCCGCGCGTTCTCCTCGACCGCATTCGTCTCGGCCGCGAAGGCGACGATGAACGGGCGGGGCGACAGCGCGGCAACCTCAGACAGGATGTCGGGAGTCTTGCGCAAGGTGATGGTCAACTCGTTGACGTTCGTCTGCTTCTTGATCTTCTGCGAGGCGACCTCGGCCGGCGCGAAGTCGGCGACAGCGGCGGCTTTGATGACGATGTCGTGCGGAGCGGCGAGCACCGCGTCGCGCATCTCCGCCGCGGTCGTCACCTGCACGACCTTCACCGGCGGCTCCGCCAGCGCGGTCGGCCCGGAGACGAGCGTCACGTTCGCGCCGCGCCGCCTTGCGGCTTCGGCTATGGCGTAACCCATCTTCCCCGACGAGCGATTGGAGATGTAGCGAACGGGATCGATCGGCTCGCGCGTCGGGCCGGCGGTGACGAGCACCGACTTTCCCTCGAGATCGCGCGTCGCGAAGTGCGCACGCACGCGCTCGACGATCACCGGTACGTCCGGCAGCCGGCCCGCTCCTTCGTCGCCGCAGGCCAGCAGGCCGCTGTCGGGCTCGATGATCTCGACGCCGCGCGCGCGCAGCGTTTCGACATTGGTCTGCACGGTCGGGTGCGCGAGCATGAAGGTGTTCATCGCTGGCGCGACCATCACCGCGCCGCGATGCGCGATGGCGTACGTCGTGAGCGCGTCGTCGGCGATGCCGGTCGCGAGCTTGGCGAGGATGTTTGCGGTCGCCGGTGCGATCAGCAGCACGTCGGCCCAGCGGGCGAGCTCGATGTGATCGACACCGCCACGTTCCGGATCTCCCCACTGCTCGACGATCACGCCATGCTCGGAGACGGCCGCCAGCGCGAGCGGCGAAACGAAGCGAGCGGCGTTGGGGGTGAGGATGACGCGAACATCGCCCCCCGCATCACTAAGGCGGCGCACCAGCTCGGGAGCCTTGTACGCCGCGATGCCGCCGGAGACGCCGAGGACGATCTTCATACAGTGCTGAGTTCTGAGTGCTGAGTTCTGAGTGACGCCAAAAAACTCAGCACTCAGTCCTCAGCACTCAGCACTTGTTATTCGGTTAGGGCCGACGTTTCCGTCTCCGCGACCGGCTCGCTGAGCTGCCACTTGATCTGGTTGCGATCGATTTCTTCCATCGCCACACGAGTCGGTTTGGCGTGCTTCGTCTTCAGCTTCGCCATCGAGCCCTGAATCAGCTGCTCGGCGCGCTTCGAGACGAGCAGCACGTAGCGGAACTTGCTGTCCACCCCTTCAGGAAGTCCTTCCATTTCGCTCCTCCTTGAGTCGCTCGGCCATATGGGCAATGGCTTCGAGCGCGGTTCTGGTCTGCAGTTTCTTGGCGATGATCGCGGCCTTGAGGCATTCGGTCGCCACATCGAGATCGTCGTTGATGATCACGTACTTGTAGAAATCCTTGCCGGCATCGATCTCGTCGATCGCCTTCTGCAGCCGCGTCTGGATCTCGGACTCGGTGTTCAGTCCGCGATCCCGAAGCCGCTGCTCGAGATGCTCGAACGACGGTGGAAAGATGAAGACGTTCAACGAACGGTGGCTCAGATCGGGATCATCGGCGATCTGTTTGGCGCCCTGGTAGTCGATATCGAGGATGACGTCTTCGCCGCGGCTGAGCCGCTGGATGACCTCGGACTTCGATGTCCCGTACCGTTGCTCATGAACGAGCGCGCATTCGATAAATTCCCTCGACTGAACCATTTGCTCGAAGTGGTCGAGGGTGACGAAGTGGTAGCTGACGCCGTCGATCTCGCCTGGACGCGGCTTGCGCGTGGTGTGCGAAACGGAGAAGTAGATCCGGATTCCGATCGGCTCGAGCTGCTCGCGGACGCGATTGATGAGCGTCGTCTTCCCCGCGCCCGAGGGACCGGAGATGATGAACAGCGTCCCATCGGGATGGAAGTTACTCGACATTCTGGACCTGTTCGCGGATCCGCTCGACCTCGGTTTTCAAGTCTACAACAACGGTTCGGATGTCCGCGGTGCGCGACTTCGAGCCCATCGTGTTGATCTCGCGCAGCATCTCCTGCGACAGAAAATCGAACTTCTTTCCCGACGGCTCCTTGCCGTCGATGGCCTTCTCCATCTGCTCGATGTGATGAGTCAGGCGCGTCAGCTCCTCGGCGATGTCGCCCTTCTCGACCATGACCACGACTTCCTGCGCCAGGCGGTCCTCGCGCACTTCGACGTCGCCGGCCGCGGACGCGATGTCGGCGATGCGCTGGCGATACGACGCCAGCAGCTCGTCACGCACCGAATCGCGGCGCGCGGCGAGCTTCAACTGCAGCGTGCGGATCGTCGCCAGACGCGAGGTGATGTCGTTGTGCAGCGACTCCCCTTCCCGCACCCGCATCGAGATCAGCTGCGCGAAGGCATCGCGCACGAGGGCCGACAACTCCTCGCGCTCCTCGTCGGTGATCTCGCTCTCGATCGGCTCGACCTGCAGCAGATCGGGAACGCGCATCAGGTCCGAGCCGCTGAACGTGCCGCCGATCCCGAGCTCGTCGGCGATCGAGCGGAGCTGCGGAATGACGGCATTCGCGATCTGGGCATTGATGCGGACGCTGTACTCCGGCTGCTGCGTCCGCTGCACGCGGATCGAGATGTCGAGCTTCCCGCGAGTGAACGTCTCCGAGGCGATGGCGCGAACGAGCGGCTCGAGCTCCCAGAAAAACTCCGGCATGCGCACGGAGACTTCGAGATAGCGATGGTTGACGCTCTTCGTGGTCACCGCGACGAACCAGCGCGGCGAGAGCGCGCCGGCACTGCGGCCAAATCCGGTCATGGATGTAATCATTGTCTGGTCATCTCCTCCGCTTCCTCTGCGAGCGCGTTCAGGCGGCGCTCGAGCTCCCCTCGCCACTCCTCGACATTGCCGTCACGCGGCACGACGACCGGCTCGCCGTAGAGGAAGATCGCGCGCGTGAACGGATAGGGCACGACCATCCGGTCCCACGAGCGCAGTAACTTTTTTTTTTCGCGGCGAAGGCGATCGGCACGATCGGAAGACCGGTGGCCTTCGCGGCGGTGATCACGCCCTCTTTCACGATTCGCGGCGGACCCTTCGGACCGTCGGGAGTGAAGGCGATGTTCTTGCCCGCGCGCGCTTCGCGGATCAGCTCGCGCAGTGCCGCGCCGCCGCCGCGCGTCGTCGAGCCGCGCGCCGATTCGACGCCGTACCAGTCGAACACGCGCGCGATGTACTCGCCGTCCTTCGAGCGCGAGATCATCACCGAGATCGGCCGGCGATAGCGCGAGTGCAGCATCAGCAGCAGATGCGAGTGCCAGAACGCGAGGATGTACTGCGGCGTCCTTTCGATGTTCTCGACATGCACGTGACGCACGCGCAGCGTGGCGTGCAACGCGCGGATGAAGAGCGACGCGATGTAGGAGAGCATCTTTATGTCGCTCCCTTCGTCATCCCGAGCCTGCAACCTCGCACGCGCGACGCGACTGAGGGGAAGAAGCCCAGCCTGAGAGAAGAGCGTCGCTCGTGGCACGGCCCCTCACCCGCCTGCGGCACCCTCTCCCCGCAAGCTGTATAGCCCCAAGACATCGTGAACACCTGTCCGAGGACATCGTGAACAGGTTGCTCAAGGGGTGTTAGGCGCATGCAAGTCAACCTTTCGCAGGTGGTGGTGACAGAAATAGAGATC